>Ga0196970_1000008_pt1 | contig 480347 bp, 668 predicted proteins | sample S1v_513CmetaG_FD_148672 | JGI IMG/M metagenome (GOLD analysis project Ga0196970, IMG submission 148672) | Soil microbial communities from Anza Borrego desert, Southern California, United States - S1+v_5-13C | ecosystem: Environmental > Terrestrial > Soil > Desert | place: USA: California...
AATGGATATGCGCTTGCTGTATCGACTTCGCGAGGAATCTGGTAGAACCAGTTGTTCTTTGGACCACCTGGGATACCATCACCGAGGTTTGCAGTGGATGGGGCAACGTTTGTAACCATGTAAAGTGGCTTCTGACCAGTTGAGATCATGTTACCATCACAACCAACACCGCGCTGAACGCAAACTACGCCCATGTGGTAATAGTCTTCTGTGAATACCTGAGTCCAAATACCCAAAGCAAAACCACGCTCAACAACTGTAAGCTGATAAGACATTGGGGTCTTGATGCTTAGACGTGGATATGTGTTTGTAATACCACCCAAAGCTGCCTGCTCAGAAGTCAAATAACGCATGAAGTCAGGAAGAACGATCGGATAGGAATGCAGTGTGGAAGCCGAAGCAGTTGCGATATCAGCGAGCTGAGTGCGCGAACCAACTTTATAGCTAAGGCCAGTGTTTTCCAAGCTTACTAGCGCACCCGGAGGTGTGGAAGTTGGGTTTGGCATACGAGCCGAACCAGTCGTTGTTTCAAAGTAGATGTGCCAACGCTCGTCTTGGTTTGCAGCAATTGGATCCACTGTTGTACCTGGACGGAAAATAACCTTTGTTGTATCAGCTTGAAGGCCACCAGAAGTGTCTGTTTCAACAACTTCAAAGCCGCCAGCAACTAGATCTCTGAAAAGGTGATATGTTAGGGAGTCTGTTGTTGTAAGAGGTACGCCCGTAACATCGTTACCTTTCGCAACCATGTGCGTAAGACCTTGACGTAGTTTAGAAATAGCCATTTTATGACCTCACTGTTAGAATTTCAGTTATTTATAAGAGGTCAAACGACCTGAATAATAATAGTAATTGATGTTGGCGTTGTACCGGTATTGGTAATCTTCCAATACGTATTTGGGCTAGTTGTGTCGTCCATGTTGATCAAGTTGACAAAACGCTCGCCATAATAACGCATACCAGCCAATGTAAATGAGCCATCATCAACCAAGTGGCTTGCTGTGGCAACAAAGCGATATGGGTTTGTATCGGTGCGTGTTTTTACGCTGTGGCATTCCAAGATGGATGGTGCGGAAACCTTAGCTTCAACCAACACGCATTTGCCACCGGTTTCAAAAACAAAATCAATCGATTTGCCCACACTTAGCTGGGCTGTGGTATATGTGAGTGTGCGGATCTTGGCTGTATTGGTTGGACCACCACCGCTAACCGAACGACCAATCTCACCCGTGTAAAGCCAGCCCTCAATCCAAATGCCGTTTTGGATAGCAACCGGAGGAGTACCATTTGGGAAGAACAACACGCCTGTGGAATAATCAAATTCCCATTCATAGTTTTCAGCAACCGGAGACAGCTTTACAGTACCGGCGTTGCCTGGCTGACCCGCATAAACGCTGATCGTGTAGGAACGATCGATAACTGGTGGAACCCAATTACGGATACGATTTTCTTCAATCACCCCAGTATTTGGATTGGTCATAGCGTGAAACGCTGTGAGATCCACAGTTAGATCCTTGACCAATTGAACCGCTGTTTCGCCCTTACGTGGGGAAATAACGCTGGCCCAAACCTCAGTTCCCGTTACAGTTGCAGTAACTGGTGCTGGGCTTGGAATAACATCGGAATCAGTCCAGAAGTTTTGCTGGAATGTTGGTGGGTTGCTAAGCAGGGCTTCGTTATGAGCGGCCTTGTCTTGACTTGTTGGGGTTACACCACGGTAACGCTTCCAAAGCAAGTCTAGCTTATCATTGTTATCATAGCTCATTGGTTACTCCGCTAAAACGTAGACCTGTAATTGCTTGACCATGTGTGAGACGGAAGCGAACGAGGATAATATTGTCTGTGGCATTTGAGCTGCTTTGTGGTCCAAATGTGACATGCACGTTTTGGGAACCACCACTCGCTGGACGACCAACAGCACAACCCGCATTTACATCACGACCAGGAATACCCCAGCCCTCATAGTTCTGCATTGCGTTAAGCCAACCGTTTGATGTTCTGCTAAAGCCGGAAACACCCAACAGCTTGACGTAAAGCTCAGTATAACGACCTTCAATTTCAATCATAAACTGGCTTACATGTTTGCGTTGAATCGCAAATGTTGCGTACTGGTTTGCATCATGAGAGGAATAATCCGGACCTGCTGGCAAATAGCCAGTGTAATCGGTTGTTGTATGACGGATTGCACCACCAACAATTGCCGCTTCATGCGCTGGAACTTCATCACGCGCCACCCACACAGGTAGCATACCTGGCATAAAGTTGGCTTGTGGAGTATTGCCCGATGGTAGCAGAACACGAGTCGCGTAAAGTTGCATACCCGTATCCGCAACACCTAGATCGCTCACTGGCACGTTTTGTTCCTCTACCGGGCCAAGACCAACACTGACACCACCACGCATGTAGTTGATCATCTGTGTGCTGGTAAGATCGGCTTTACCGTTAGGATTACGAGCTGTTACACGGAACTGAACTGTGCCGTGGCTAACATTGCCATCATAGTCGTTGATGCTGTAGATAACATTGTTGGCCGTGTATGTGGCGCCCTTTTCAAGAACCTTTGGCAAACCATTCTCATTTGGAAATGCCCAAACTGTTGGACCAGCTTCTTGTGGAATTGTTTGGAACTCAATGTTCTTTGCATCCAAGTGGATATCTGTAGCTAGGTTATCAACCTTTGCACCCACGTATAGGATCGAACCACGCGCATAATGTGGAATACCACTAGAGTAAACAACTGGGTTGTCCTCTTTTGGTTCAACTGTTGTGAGAGTAACTGTTGGTTTTACATTGGAGCTATCACGAACCAACCAAAGTGTGCTGGACTCACCAGTGGTAGAATGGCGCAAGCTCAACGCGTTCAAGCCCGTTGGCAAGTTCAAGTTAACTGCGCGGGCTACAAGTGTTTCAAAGAACGACAAGTTTGTTGATTTGTCGCTGATGTCTTGGTTCAAATCTAGGTTGCCATAGATGCCCGAATTGTCTCCGGCTACCAGTGTAACCGAACCCGCATCCGCGTTGTTCAAGCGCACGCTGAGAGTGCCGGATTGACCATCGGCAAATGGACCAACATAGGAAGTTTCCAAGTTGATACCAACGACCTTTTCAACAGCTTCACCAGGAACCGCAGGATTTACAGTTCCATTAGTGCTATCCTTGAAGCCTTCGGAGAGAACAACGTTTGCGTCGTTGATAACAGTTGTTGAACCAGGCATTTCCAACAGCATACCAGCGAGCATTGCTGTGGATGTTGGAACTAGATCAAGTAGAGCGCGGTTGAGATCGTCAACGGCGTCAGCAATACGAGTTTGATTTTCAACCCAACCCTTAACGTAACCACCGGAAAAGTCACCATCGGTTAGCTCGGTTAGAACGTCGATAACATCGCCCGAGAATGTCGCTGGAAGGCCCTTTGGACCAATGTAACGGAAACCTGTGATATAAACTTCAGTTGGTGCGATTGTTGGATCTGGGAACCAAAGCACACCCGCGGCATAATCAAAGATCCAGTTTGTTTCAATACTGGAGTTGAAAATACGCTGAGTTTTGTTGGCATCCGCATAAACGCGGATTTCATAAGATGGATCAAACTTTGGACTAATGAAGTCGCGGAGACGATTTTCAGGAGTAATGCCATTTGCGTAAACAGCCACAGCAATCCAAGCCGTATTGTCTTCAACGCTTGGTTCCGCACACATACGAATGTCAACGGTTGCTACGGTGTTGGCTACTTCAACTGCAGGAGAAGGAATATCCTTATCGTTCTGCCAAATTTCACTTGCGCGAATCTGTTCATTGGAAACTGCAAGTTCTTCATAAGGAGACTTTTCGGCGCCAGTTTGAGTGACGCCGTATTGAATCTTTTTCCAAAGCAGATCGATTTTCTGAGAATCGTCGATATAAGCCATTTGCTATCCCTTATTCAGCAATTCGAATGCTTCGAATTTCATCGTTTGTGCCCAGTGCAAAACGTACCAGGATGATGTTGTCAGTTGCATTTGCGCTGCTGATGTTACCAAATGTAAACTCTACAATGGAACCCTGCTTTGACAAGAGGCAACCATCACCTGCATTTGCATGACCAGGCCAGTTAAGTGGCGCATGATCCGCTTGCTTGGTACCATCCCACCAACCTTCTACGGCGTTTGGGGTAAGTTGTGTGATGCCTGGAAGCTTTACATAAACTGCCGAATATGTGCCGTTGATGTCCAGCTTTAGTCTATTAGTTATAGTCTTGACTTTGAAGCTAATAAACTGGGTTGTAGGCTTTGTACGGAAGTCCGGACCTGTTGGCAAGAACGTGTTGAGGTTGCCTCTAAAGTTCTTTGCAATGCCGCCGATTACAGGGGCTTCCCAAAGAGCCAAGTCACCGAGATCGCCAGCGGAACCACTGTTCCAATCCGTGATCCAGTTTACCAAAGCTACTGCCGGACGATCACCATCACCCAAAGCAACACGCTTGATGTTTGGCTGGAATAGGCTGTCTGCGGGTGGAGTTTCCATTACAAACGGGCCTTCACCTTCCAAATAAAGCAGCGGAGTGGCTACGGGCTGAACTGTAGTCTTAAAGCTGCTCTGCGCATAATAGGACAGTATTGTTTGAACTGCCATACCCAACTGACTCAAAACGACTTCGTTGTCGTTCATTGTGATTGGGCCATGATTTATGCTGAGAATATCAGGCATACCTGTGGTATCATAATTGATATCAGAAGTTGCTATTGGCTGCTCAAAACGCAAGCCCATGATCTTTTCACTTGGGAAAGTACGACCAACAACTTTATCAACAGTCATGTTATAGGAAAGCTTTGTGTCCACTGTGTAGTGGGGAACACCGCTCGAATACACAATATTCTCTTCATCCACTGTTAGAGTGGTAGCCGAGATAATCGGATCATCCATCATTGTTTCCACAACAACATGGGCAGTAGATGTACCAGTTACACTGTGTGAAAGCTTAAACTCGTTGATACCATCCGGCACAACACTCTTAATTTTTGCATCAAACGCTGCAAAGCTAGAGTTACCCGCAGGGAAATCATAATCTCTTAGAACTTCCAGCTTATCGTAAACACCAACTTCGCTAGCATTTGTCATCACAATGGAACCAGCTGCCGCGCCATTTAGCGTCAACGCAAGTGTGCCCATGCTTGCAAGACCCAAACCGGTCATTATTTCGGATTCCGCATTTACAGAATCGATAGCTACGACAGGATCCGCATAGTTGAATGTGGTGTTTGGAACGTTATTTGGGATTGTGCCCTGTGCTAGTCGTACGCCAGTTGTTGGAACGTCACTACCTTTGAATTCAATTCGATGTGTACCAACATCAGCAGGACGAGCAGGAAGCGCACGCTCCAATAGATAGTTGACCTGGTCAAGCGCATCGGTGAGAGTTGTTGTTCCAGAAACCCAACCCTTAATAGCGCCATCATTAATGTTAGTGTCTGTTGGGACACCGATCGTGTCTGAACCACCACCAAACTTGAAGTCGCCAACGTAGAAGAAGCGGGCTTCCAAATCTGCTTGAAATGTTCCAGGGAAAATGCCTGGAATAACAGGACCAGCTAGTGGTAGACCATTTTCTGCAACTTCAAAGATAAAACCATCGCCATCAGGACCACAACCGTAACCGGACTGGAATGGATCAGCAAAGATATTATAGCAATCAACGTCTTCGACTTTTACACGAATAAGACCCGGGTCAACAAGTTCGATGATTTCTTTGATTTGAACTGCAATACCACCAACCGTGGTAGCTAGCCAATCTCCAACTTTGATATGCTCAGCAGTATAATAAAATTGTGCTGAAGGATCACTATGAGCTTGCGATTGAACAATTAGCTCTAGATCAAATACATACGGGTAATCGACCCAAGTATAACTTGGGTCCATTGCTGGCGTTACGACATAATTATAGTCGGGACGTAGGGTAGTCTGAACCACCCTAAGCAGTTTCATAGGCTTGGTCATGACTATTCCTTTAAATTAGAATACAATAACGCACTTTGCAATACGCATTGTAGTCGAACGAATCGAACTTGTGCTGATACCTTGAACCTTAATATTCAAAGGGTTAGCCGTATCATAGGACATCCAGTTAGCTGTTGTTGTACCAGGAGCACTAACCCAGTTAGTGCCACCAGCAGCGCCAAACTTACCCATCATAGAAACCATTTTAGGAAAAGCAGGAGATGGCATTGCAACAACAAATTCACCAGAACCCATAGAAACAACAGACCAACCAGTTGGAAGATCACGGATTGCAGAAACAGTTGTTGTGTCGGAAAGTTCAATTTCAAACATAACCGTGCTGCTAGAACCAGTGCCACCGGAGGAACCACCACCTGGGATAGTTACTGTGGCAACACCAGCTGTGTTTGTTACAGTAACACCAGCGCCAACAAAGTTGATTGCTGATGGGTTTGCAACTGTAGCTGCGCCTTCATCCTGAACAGCAACCGGAGCTACATGCAGACCGTTTACGCTTTCAGTAATACGGTTGTTTGCAGTTACAGTGTCACGACGAACCGCAGCACTGATTGCTGTACCAGTTAGGGTCAAGTCAACGCTGTTGGTGTCAGTTACTGTGTATGTGGAACCACCACCGCTAACAGTACCAAGAACAAACTTGGATGTTGCGTTGTCCCAAACAAGAGCCTTACCATTATCGCCAGCCGCTGGAGTACCAACGTTTACGTCTGTAAGCTGCTTTAGCTGAGTCCAAGAAACCTGACCAGCATCAAACGAGCCGCCCTTATCGCGTGTTAGGATCAAGTGACCATTGTTGTTGATCGTAGCTGCGGAAATACCTTCACCTGGTTCACCATCGTCGCCATCAGCACCACGAGCGCCTGGGGCGCCGTCATTACCATTAGTACCTGGAGGACCCTGAAGACCCTGATTGCCTTGATCGCCCTTTGGACCCTTAAAGCTACCCATGTCAACGAAATCTTCAGCAGCTTCCGAGAATACCCAAAGGTTACCATCGATAAAGTAACCATCGCCAACGTTTGGATCAACTAGTGCGTCTAGTTCAGCAACATTGTTAAGCGGACCGATGATTGTGATACCTGCTTCACCTGCCGGACCAATATCACCCTTGTCACCCTTTGGACCACGAACGTTACCCGCATCGATTGTCGTGTTGTTCGACATGTTGAGGATGAGGTTGTCACCAGTTACAGTAGCAGCGGTTACGTGGCTACCTTCAGGGCCTTGAGGACCAGCAGCGCCGGTACCAGCAGACCATAGACCATCTTCACGAACTTCGATGATGTTGCCTTCTTCTTGCGAAATCTTAATGTTTAGCTCGAAAGGCTTGGAATTAGCAAATTCTGGACGAATTGCAGTTAGTGGAGTACCATCAGCAGTAGCACGAAGGCCATAACGGATGAATGATTCTTCTAGACCATCACCTTCAACAATAATCGAGTCCGTTTCCGCAAATACTGGGGAAGGAACAATAACTTCGTCATGTGGGTGTTTTGCTACGCTTAGGAAACGCTGCTTTGCAGTCCAAGGATGGCTAGCAGGACTACCGTTGTAACCCTTAATCCACTTTTCAATAGTGACATTTAGCTTATTATTGGCTGTGCCATCACCAACAAGGTACCAAGGAGTTTCAACAGTAGGAACTTGAACAGCACCGCCAGAGCTTGCTGGAACAAAGAGACCATTTGCACGCTCAACCAACGAGTTACCAGCGTCTGGGCTGATAACAACTGCACCAGAGATATCATCGCCAGCTAGAGTCAAGTTTAGCGAAGGAGTGTCGCTTACTGTATAGGTTACACCACCGGCACCACCGCCAGTCGCATAAAGACCATCGTCACGAATTTCAATGGTGTTACCAGCGTCTTCGGAAATCTTTACATCAAACTTGAAAGCTTCTGCATTAGTGATGCCAGGCCCCGAAGTAGACAAACCGGCAATCACTGGATCAATACCAGTACCCGAAACGCTAATAGTTGCGGTTTCATCAACAATTGTTGATGGAATTATCATGTGACCAGGATTGTCAATAGTACCTGGAGTCTCAAACCAAATGTTAAATGCACGGGCTCCGGTTTCTTCTGTTATATTATATGGATTCACATTAATCCATGTCATCAAAGGATCACCAGCGGTGCCATCACCTGTTAGGAAATGTGGTCGGCCAGTGCCGTTAGTAACTATCGCATTCATGCCCCCGGTCGGAGCATCAACAAATTCGATCTTTGTACCGTCTGCGGAAACCTTCAAGAACTTGTCGCTCTGGCTTGCTGGGAAAGCAGCCGTAGAGTTCAAGTACTCATCCAAACGTGGGAGTTCAGGAATTTCAGGTCCACCAATGATGATCGTATCGGAAGTACCACGAATCGTTAGACCGTTTTCAACTGCCAAACCTCTAAAGTAGAAAGTGTTGGATTCACGACGGCGATACAAACCCTGGCCAGAACCCAAGTTACCCATCTGAATCGAATTGAGTAGATCTTGATTGCTATCTGGGGTTTCGGCGCCGGCTGCGATTGTACCAACAGCGGTTTGGTTTGAGCCGCGAATACGACGCTTGGTTACATTATTAGGATCCGTTGTACCGCCTTCTTGATCCTGTGGGAACAATTCGCCAGTACCATACTGGATACCATAATTATCAATTGTGCTCATCTTGGCGCTCCTGAAGTGACTTGCTTTGTGTTATTTATTCTTTGGAGCGGTAGGCGCAGCGAATGCAGGATTACTCACTGAGTGAATAGATCCGCAACTACTGCAATAGAAATCGATTTTTCTGAAAACCATGCCTTCGGTGTTGAACTCAATCTTTGCATCGCATCGAGTGCATTCAAAGGACCAAGGCCCCAAATGTAATTGATTATGGACTACGTCAGGCTGGTCGAGCTTTAATTTAAGCCGATTGTTGCGACGAGACTGAGCAGCCAAAGGAAACGGTATCACTGCCATAACACGCACCTAAAAACCTCTTATAACAACTGCTCGCTAATATTTATCAGCGAGCTAGTTGATATTTCTAATGCTATAAGTGGGTGCGATTTAGACTATATTAGTTTGATACCAACTTGCGACCAAACCAAATATTACCAACCTGCATAAATTCGACAAGCATTACTTTGTTTGCGGCAGTTGGCATTGTTGGGGCGATACCACCATCCCAGATGATTGAACCATCTGTTTGGCCCCAAGTTACCGTGCGACCACCAGTGGCATCCTGATGCAAAGCAACTCGTAGGGTTGTAGCTTGGTTAATATCGGCAAATGCGTTTGGCATAGTGTAAGCGCCAGTAAGCGTGAGTGTGGAATTGCCAGTGAGAGTCAAATCCCAAGTTACGCTTTGGCGTGCGTCCACTGTTAGTGCGCCATTAACGTTGAGCTTGCGAACGTAGTCGGAAACATCACCTTTTGCCGGACCATGATTGTCATAGCGATTGCCTGCGATGTTATCGATATCCGTTTTACGCATGACGTTGGCCATGGAGTATTCGCAAGTGCCAGTCTTTTGGATTGAACTAGCTGCGAAATAACGGGCGTCAATATAATAGCGCATACTCACGTTGCTTAGCGTGAGGAAGTTCTTATAGCTGCTGGAGTAAGCTGCGGTGCTTTGAATACCTTCACGAATAAAACCGAGAGTTTCCAAATCTTCTTCATCCGGATCAGCGGCAGTCCATACGGCTTCAGAGAAGTCACCAACAATACCGCCGATATTCTTCAAGTCTAGAATACCACCGTTATGTGTTGCCTGGCCCAGCAAGCTTACGTTGTTGACTTCCGTGTTTGAGTCTTCGCCCACTGTGATAAACAGCAAGTTGTTCATATCAGAAATCGTATTGTTGATGCGTACCTTTGCATCCATAAAGCCATCGGGATCAGCAAATGCAAAGTTGTTGACGAGACGACCGTTAAACTTGCAACGTTCAAATGTTACGGAACCGTTTTGAGTTCCAGCAAAGTTGATGATTTCCTGTGGACGACCACGTTCAGTTGGATCCTGGTGGAACCAGCAATCCTCAGCATGGAAGCTATCAATACCATCAACTGCTTCGATGATTTTGGTTGCCGTTGTAAGCGCGATATCCAAGTTGATTCCCTTGAGTACAAAGCGACCCATACCTGGAAGAATATCAAAGCTACCACGGAACTTGGTTACTTCCGGGCCCATCATTGAAATCAACTGAACGTTTTGACGATTGACAAGAACGTTTTCGTTATAAGTGCCTGGTAGCAAGTAGATAAAGTGGATCGAAGGATCACCATCGGAAATACGGTTGATTGCCAATTGAATCGTCTTGTATGGATCGTTAAGTTGGCCAGTTGTTGTAGCCGTATTGGTGGATCCATACTCGGGATCAACAACAAGGATCTTTGGAACAGTAAACGTAAACTTGCTGATCGTGTTCTTGTAAAGGGTGCGGTTTGCATCCATTGCAACCAAGTTATCCGAATAGATCTTTGGAGCTTGGATTGGTGCGTTTGAAAAGTCCACGCTGATTGTGCCGGTGCGAGTAATGCTACCAGTTGGTGACATTGTAATACCAACGCCCGCTGTAATCTCTGTTACGCCCGCGGCGCTTGTTGATTCCTTGGACCAGAACATCTGACCCGAGTTGTTGATCTTCAAGAACGCGGATGCACCAGCGGTAATTTCAGCCGCTGTAAATGGTGGCTTCTTATTTGGAAAACGCTGTTCGCTTACAACCCACTGTTCCGGCGGAAGTTCAACCACGGCCAGCGGATCATTTGGATTAAACGCATTTGGGTCAATTGTTGTCACGTTGCGAAGAACAAATGGACCGGCATCACGTGTTTCCCAAGTAATACCCTTGATACGTTCGCCTGTGATCTTGCGACCATTAACAGCGAGATCGCCACCAAGCTTTGGCGTGTTATCGTTTTCAACCTTAAACGTTGGCGGTGTAACGCTGGTGTTTTGAACCCTGGATAGTTCGATTTGGTATTCGTTATTGGTTGCAGAATCCCACATTACCAGCTTGGAGCCGGTTTGAATTGCTTGATTTTCTGGGTAATCCGGAAGCTTTGCAAAAGCAAAATCCACAACCGGATTAGCTGGATCCGTAGCTACGACATCAATACCTTTGCCACCTACAACTGAAATAACCTTTGCAGGGTTTACAGGAGTTGGCGCTGGTAGCTTTGTCCAAGCCAAACCGAATTCGTTACCCGCGACTGGACGCCAAGCAAGTACCCAATAGTCAGTTGGCAAAAAGCTTACCGATGGCATTGGGAATGTTTTAGCCGCGCCGGATTCAGTACCCACGATAAGATTGCCCTTGGCCAAGGTGTGACCCTCAAGGCCAATATCAAATGTATCGGAAGCCACGCTAACAACTGTACCATATTCATCTAGCGTAAAGTTTGGAACCGTAAGTTGCTTGATATTTGTAGGATGCTGAGTACCAACGCTGGTTGCAGGATGAGGTCCATTAACCGTGCGAGTTGGAATTGCAAGCGAAGTAACTGCAATCACACGACCCTTTGAATCCACGCTGAGAACAAGACGATTGTTTTCAGTTGTGTAATCGCCCGCAACAACACCGCTATCACTTAGTGTGAGGTCGAGTGTACGGAAGATTTCAGGATCATTACCCAAGGGCTGGCTGATACCAACGGCATCACCGGTAATTTCCAACTGCTTATCATGTAGATAAGACAGCTCGTTGCTTGCAATTTTCAAGCCTTCTTTGAGACGAGCAAAGTTGTTACGAAACCCTTGCGACGAGTTGTTCTTACCCGCAACTGGATAAGTTTCGTCAATGCTGGTCAAAAGAACGTCATTAATATTGGAAGTCATCAGCTATTACCTATACGGGTTAGCAAGCCTATCCGCGAGGATTGGTGCATCATCTTCGAACTTGTAATATTTACCAGTTTCAACTGTTTTCACATCGAAGAGTGTTTGCTGAATTAGACCGTCAACATCGTTTGGATCTTGATCCGGAGGCAGTGGGTGATTCTGCAAATCCGGTTCATCAAATATGGTTGTTGGTTCTCCATCAACTGAGTCGAAGAATGTGGTTGTACGGGTAACAATATCACTAATATAGTAGCGGTCTAGGATAAACTCTCGACCACGGAATGTACGGTTGAAGCCTGCCTGTGTGAGCAAGTTTACTGTGGACTGGCCCTTGCCTGGCTTTACATAAGCAACAAGAATTGCAGGGGTGAATCCAACGATTTCAGGTCGGCTTGGTTGTTTGCGAGAACGCATCCACAAAGGCAAACCCTCTTGATTTGCAAGTCCAAGTCCTTGACGACCATCAACTTGAGAGATCAAATCATCACGCGCATTTGCCACGCTATTTGGGAAATAGCGGCTTAGCTGGGATTGTTCATCCCAAAGCGTGTTGTCGTAGGGTTTGCTTTGCTTGAGGGTTAGAGTTTCCTCAGAAAGGTTATCTAGGAATCCACCGACTTTGATAAGTGGGTCATGCACGCGCATATAAACGACATCATAAACATGCGTGCCATTCATATCATGCGCGGGTGACCATGTGAGGTTACCAAACACCAAATACATGCGCTTGTGGTAATCCTTTAGGTAATCCATGATTTGATTTGGTTTTACCACAGAAGTGCCGCTCAACACATACATGTGTGGCTGCTCTAGGGTGCCAAAGTTTGGATCAGTTGGGCGGAAAATATCATTGCGTGGAATGATCTGTTTGGAATCAGTCCAGTTGAAAACTTCCAAACGATCATAACCCATCATGTTGGCTTTAAAGTTCAACACGCTTGCGCCGGAATACTGGCTTACGATTGTGAGCGAGAACTCACGATCCACATAACGCGCACCCACAGTCGCACGCACGATAAAGGTATACTCAATCGTGTTATCAACAAATGGCGCAATACCCGTGATATATCCGGTTTCCTGATCAAGTTCCATACCATCGGGAAGAATACCACCAGATGGATTCAGCATGTAGGAGATAGGCAAACCTTCTGGGCTTTTTGCTTCAACACCTAAGTGGCTAGCAAATGTCTCGTAAATGTTACCAATGTTACCCGCTGGGGTAATCCAAATGATCTGGTCACTATCGGGTAGATTTTCCTCTTGGTTGATAACATCGACTAGAAAGTCTTGGAAGATTTGGTTGTCTTCGATATCCGTTACAATCACGCGGAAAAAGTATTGGCCCAATTGTGCGGATGGATCAATAATACCTTCGATGTCGCCCTTGTCATCAAGACCCAATCCCACTGGAAGCACACCATTATAAACGCCCGGCGCATCAGCAATCGACGGAACAAAGTCCACTCGATAATCCAGCGCATCGCCATCCGTGTTAATCACTTCGATATGCTTGTAATAGGAATTACCAATGTTAGCTTTACCCAAACGCTTAATGCCGCTACCATAGTCGAATAGCGAGCTAAGCCAGGATGGTCTAAACGTGTGAAGTTCGTTCTTGTATTTGCAAGACAACACAAACAAACGTTCTGCAATCATACCATTTGAAGCTGTGGCGCGGATTAAAAACTCATAACGGCGAGGTTCTGTTGAGTACGGAATGTTTCCAACACGACCATTCAAATAACCAAAATACGTGGTTACTCCATTTACGGTTTGGCTACCAAGGGTAAACTGCAAACCCGGAGGCAGTGCTTTTTGCGGGGTGATCGTATATGTGACTGGGAGACCATCGACTTGAACAGCTTCAAAGCGAACAACAGTTTCATTAAACTGGTATCCTTTTTCCACAGGCACCACTGTAAGCTCACCAGCAGGTGGTGTAATCCAAACCGGTGGCTGAGGAACATTGCGAGTGTTCAAGCGGAAACGACGCGCACTGGTCATTCGACCATCCGTTGCAAGTATCGCGTAAAGGCCAGAAACGTCTCCGGTAATCGCTGGAGCGGTTACACGAAAGTTTGCAACGTCGGCTTGTTCCATGATGTTACCAACACTAGTGACGTATTCCAGCGTCTTGTAGAACACAATCGTACCCAGTGTGGTGTATGCGGGCGGAACATCAAGGCCAACGTAGGAAAAATCAACGCGTTCACTATCGCGGTAATAATCGGATGAACTCGCACGCAACTCAAACAACTCACGTGTTTGCTCATCAATATCGAACTGATATTCTTGATCAGCCCATTCAATCCGTGTGTTGGTAAACCAAGCATAAGCAAGACGATTTGGTGAATGAACATAAATGTTCGCCAGCTTGGCTTGTGTTTGTGTGCCATTGATATCCACAAACACCGGAGCATCCACACGAACATGTTGGACTTCAGTTGGTGCAAAAGGATTTGGAGTAGCTTGTTCAATAATAAGCTTGCGTACCTCAGCATGGCTGAGTTGAGGTTTTGCTTCCAACTGCATAAGCGCGATACCCGCGACTACCGGTGCAGCCATCGAAGTGCCAGTTTTCAACGCATATGAACCCGTGCGTGCGAGATCCACTTGTTCGTCAAAGACTTGCAAAGATGCACCGTAAATGTCCACACCAGGTGCAAACACATCAACAACATCACCCCAATTTGAGCCTTTCCAAATGGAATCGTTTGAGCTTGCTGCGGATCTTGGAAATACCGAAGCACCAACAACAATTGGCTTGAGCGGTGAGAACACCGTTTGCAGTTGATATTGTCCATCAACTTCAACAAGCTCACGCTTTGTGCCCGCACTTGCTGGGCTTTCCAAGTAAGCATCTGTACCATTGTTACCCGCGCTGACCACAACAGTGATACCCACGTTGATCATGCTTGCAACAATAATATGTCCTACTTCGCTTTTGCCGTTGATAGCCAAACTGAGGTTTGCAACACTTGGGCCACCAAGGCTTGTATGGGTTTGAACAACCCAGTCCACAGCATCCAAAAGATTTTCTGTGGTGGATGGTGCAAAATTGGAAAATGCACGAACACTGATAACAGTGGCACCCGGTGCAACACCAACAGTTGAGCCCGCTGCGATACTTGCGACGTGCGTGCCGTGATCGTCTGTTATCACGTTTACACCATCATATCCAACTTCAGTGGATGGTTCACCATAAAGAGGATCGCCAACACTACGAAAAGCATCAAAGCGATATGTGGGGCTTACACGGCCACGAAGCTCATCGTGATTGCTTTGCACACCAGTATCAATAACAAATACACGAGTACCAGCGCCGTTACGGGTAAAGCGGATGTTCTCGAAAAAGTTGATTGTGCGGTGTGCAATTCGTTCGATACCCCAGTTGTAACGCTGTAGGTCCTGAACACGAGTAAACTCGTTGATAGGTTGGTTATTTTCTGTAACGTTGGTGACATTGGAAAAATCAGTGGAGCTTGTTAAAGTTGCCATAAGCGTGCGGTATTGATCCGCGCTCAATGTCGTAAACAAGCTTTGAGGAAGCAACTCATAAGAGTTTACTGTGATATCCAGACGTTTTAGTAGCGCCAAACGTACTGGACCCAATGCAGCGGGCGAATCCAAGTGGATTTCGTATTGCTTGGTGGGGATGGTGTTTTCGTGCAGGTAAACGCCTTGGGTTTGTTCAACCATTGCGATACCATGCTGAGTTTTAAGCCAGTCCGCTTGTTCCGTAGTTAGCGAAACATTCATTAGCAGAGGAAAGCTTTTCCACGTGCGAATGTCAGTAAAAGAGGATTGTTCCAACAGTGTACGAACTGCTGGTACATTCTCTATTGTATCTACGATGATATGGTAACGCTGACGATTCTGCATGATAAACTCCCGCTTACGGGATATTTATCAGTGCTTAGTGGTGAACCTTTTTATTGAGATTGAGGCCAATTTTCCACAGAACCCCAACCTTTTCCCTTACTTTGCGAAGGGCTTGTTCAGTGCGACGAACCCTGACTATGGGCGCAATGCTTGCAAAGGTAACCGTATCAATCAAATACAAACGGATACCCAAATCCGGTGCAGGTGTGTATGTGTTATCATCGCGCATTCCGCTACGAACTTGCACGGAAAACGGTGTCCTAGGTATGCTGGTCTGCCAACAGATTTCCCCATTGCCACGCTGAAACTCCTGAAACCTCATGGTGTGGACCATGAGGTTCCGAAAAGCTTTGATGTCGTTGGAAAAACTCTTCAATTAGCCCTCATTCGTCGTCTTTGTCGAACTTTCCGCTGAGCTTAGCAATAAACATCAGCTTTTTCATGTGCGCGGTAAAGCCTGGGTAGATCTTTTCCACATCAACGAGGATGTCATCCTCGACCTTGACCGACACGGGCTGATATCCCTTGTTGAGTTTTTCACGCATCTTCTTCTTGACTTGGTACTCATTCTCAAAGAACGAGTGGTAGTCGTTGAACTGCTTGAAAGTCATCTTGATCAACTTCTTCTCGCCACGCGGGCCCCAGAAGTTGTAGACCTTGTCGCCGATTGTAAACCAACCCCAGATCTTGTCGTTGTTCTTGGCCGGATTGTGGCACCAGCCGAAAAACCTTACTTGAATTTCACCATCAGCCATTTCGATCTCCTTTTTAAACTGGTGCCCCAAATGTAGCACCAGTTCCAGTTGTGTCAACCCTATGGAACAACACTTGTTAGGACACCATAGATATTTGAAAGTGAGGTCCACCCATTGACGTGGCCTTTGTTGTTGGATATTTGAACTTGATTGCTACGCACGCCAGTTACCAAGTGCAGGTATTGTGTGCCATTGACTTTGCAGAGGACGATATCGCCTTTGGCTAAAACATGTGTGCTGGTGTAGGGCTTAACCGTGCAAAGGTCCCCACTGTTGATTTTGGGGACCATAGAATTACCGCGTGGACGAAAGCTAACAGTTTTACCCGTTTGCAAGTCTGCGATGTAGTTTGAGGCCCATCCCATAATTGGTCCGCCGTTCGTGTTTGCGATGAAGATCGCTATCTGCGAAGAACAAGCGATCACCTACGTTAGTTCGATACCAAGCACGAATTTGCTTGCGAAGCAAATCCTTTTGCGGCCGTGGGATTTCTTGCGTTGCTGCTAACACATTGCTTACCTTACGAATCATCTCGTCGGTGTCCGTAGTCGTGTGCATGAGAACACTCAAATACTTGAGCATCTTTGGGTGTTTCAGCATCTTAACAATGGTGTTGTGCGCGTTTTTCATATTCCCAAATTAGCACAATTCAGGAAGATGTCAACCAAATCTGAGCTTAAACAGGATTGCATCTTTTGGATTCAAGAACTCCACGCGCATGGTGTACCGAAGAGTTTCCGTAAAAATCTGATTTTCAACATGATTGGTGGTCCAATTTGCCTTGTAATAGGCAAACACTTCACCCCTACAGTTAGTTTTTAACCAAACGTAGACAGGTAAGTCTTCAAGTGAAAGAACCAATTCACCATCGTTGTTGGAAATCTTTGCACTGCCATTGTTGTGCTCAATGTTTACGATAGTTTTATCCTTGCGGGTCCAAAGAAAGAAACTAATCCATTTAGGCCAGTTACGAATGCGGATGTATTCTTGCCGATCATGATCAACACCCCAATGAGCAGCCATTCGGATGTGCGATTCTTCACGATCAATCGACGGCAAAAAGCTCCACTTCATACAAGGTTTCTCCGGAACTGATCCGTACAAGCTTCCCACGTAAACTTGTGGGCATGATCGATAACATTCTGCTTGTTGAGATCCATTGCAAGGGTTGCAAGAGTTTCCAAATCATCACCCAAATATCCGGAGATGCCATCGGCGACAACATCAACCGGACCTACCACAGGATATCCAACCACCGGCACACCCGATGCCATTGCTTCAAGCATTACAAGACCAAACGTATCACTTTTACTGGGAAAAGCAAAAACGTCGGCAGTGCGATAAGCTTGGGCTAGTTCCTTACCATGCAAGGGTCCAAGAAACGTAACGGCGTGACCCCAACGGCGGCGATAATCTTCCAACTTGGGTCCATCACCAACCTGCACAATAGTCCATCTCTGTTGTGCTAGGCTGGTAAACTGATTGTAAAATTCCTCGAGATTTTTCTCCGCACTTACGCGACCCACATTGAGCACGATTGGTCGGCGCATTGCGTCCATTTGACCATGACGAGGACCATTGGGCGTAAACAAACTGATGTCAACACCACGCGACCACATCTTGAGATTTTTAAAACCCTCAGCGTGGAGTTCATCCCTCATACTGGGCGTGTTAACCATCACACTGGTGGCTTTGCTGTGAAACCAACGAAGCACGCTATAAGTGAGCATGGCAGGCACGCCGTAGATCTTGTGCAGGTATTGCGGGAACTGGGTGTGATAGCTTGTGGAAAATGATCGCTTGTTTAAGCGGCACCAAATCATTGCAGCCCATCCCAATGGACCTTCAGTTGCAATGTGGATATGGTCAGGATTGAATTCAGCGATTCTTTTGCCAACACCCAAAGGCAAAGCCACTCGAATTTCCGCATAACGTGGCAAAGCAAAATTGCGGAACAAATCCGGATGGATCACTTCAACTTGAAAATCCGTGAGATGCTTGATTGTGGTTTCAAGCGTGCGAACAACCCCATTTACCTGGGGCTTCCAAGCGTCCGACACAATTACAAGCTTTTTCATTTATGATACCTCAGAATTTCCAGGCGTCCATCATAATGCTCTACAAGCGCAGTGCAAGACTCAACCCAATCACCATCGTTCGCGTAGATGAAACCATCTATCTCTTTGATTTCCGCATGATGGATATGCCCACACACGACGCCATCATATCCATTGCTACGCGCAAATCCACTCACTGTCTCCTCAAAATTACCAATGAAGTTAACAGCTTGCTTGACGTTATTTTTGGCAAACGCACTCAGTGACCAATATGGAAGCCCACGCCAATCTCGATACTTTTGATACAAGCGATTCGCACGGATCATCCAGTTGTAGAGGAAGTCACCGATATGGGCCATCCACTTGTGATGATTGATAACCATATCAAACTCATCACCGTGCATGACCATCAAACGTTTTCCGTTGGCCAACTCATGCACAAAGTTTTGATGAACATGGATTCCAGCAAAACTTGTACCCACGTATTCACGAGCAGCTTCATCATGATTGCCAGGAATATAAATGACTTCCGTGCCCTTGCGTGCCTTGCGCATGATCTTTTGGATAAAGTCGCTATGTGTTTGGTGCCAGTAGAAACGCTTCTTCAAACGCCAGCCATCAACAATATCACCAACCAAAAACAAACGGTCGGATTCATGCTCTTTTAGAAAATCAAGTAGCTGAGCTGCCGAGGAACCTGGAGTTCCCAAATGCACATCGCTAATCCAAATTGTACGGTACTGCAAAGGACAACCTCTATTAAGTGTTATCCTTTTTTAACATTTAGATTTGTTCAGGTAGAATAAAAGAATTATGAAGCTTTTACGACCAAGCCATCTTGAACAACATGAGATCCTGGGCGTTGTCAAACTGGAGCATCATAAAGTTTTCCGTATAATTGGTAAACAAATTGAAGTCGGAATCAAGCATTGCTGGATGAACTATATAGCAGAAAACTTGGTACCGTATGCCCATGTCTTTGAGCCAGTCCTCGACCTCAAGCTTTAGCGCGATGTAAGCAAGATGGTCCCCATAAGGTGCATGTTCTACGCGATCAAACCCTCTGATATTGTCTTCATAGTTAAGGCAGATGTGATACGGGTTTAGCCGAACAGATGCTGACGCCCACAAAGGCAGCTTATAACATTCACTTGGATCACCAAAGCCATAACTGCTTGGATGCTCGATTATCGCTTGTATCATTTAGGCTTCTCCGAACGAACTAAGCCGTTCGTGTACAAGTCAAAATGTGCGAGCTTGAATGCCATGGCATCGGTGCGATTGGTAAAGCTGAACAACACGCTTACGGTGCCATCTGCCATTGGCATTGTGATACTCGTTTGCAGTGTGATAAGAACAGTGCCGCGGCAAGTCTCAAACAACCACTCCAAGAGATTCTCATCATCAACAATAATGGCGCAATCTGTGAGATCACCGTGTTCGCCCTCATGTTTCATGGGCATACGAACACCAATGGAGTTTTTCAACGAACTCATCGCAACGTCTTGGTTTTTCAGCGAAAGAGCCCACGCATAAACGCCAATTATTGGCTTGTACCATCGTGTTAGCACGTAGGTAAAACGAGTGCGGATTACTTCCGGTGGATTATTCGCTGGCTGTGGTGCGGAAAGAATTCGATGAAACTCTTCAGCTGAGTATTTGCCATTGGGTTTAGGAATAACTCGTCCAACACTGTAACGGTCATGATCGCTAACTCCGGTGAGAGTTAGTATGGGCTTTTCCGTGCGAATACCCATGCGTGTGGTAGCTCTGTCAAATAGAGTCCACAGTTTTCGACGAATGCCATGGGTAGCTCGCACGATCATACTCCAAGAGTTTTCATAATGCCATAGTAGCGTAGACTGGTGTTATGTCAAGGACATATAGCCAAAGTTCATGGTGTCAGATATCGTGGATTATGCCGGGAAGAGATTCCATGGGCGATTTAGTGGGAGATTTTGCGGATACTTAGGTTGAAGCGAAGCGAAACTTATGATCTTCCTACAGATTAGAGGGCATGTTTATCCCCCGGATAGAACAGAACAACAAAAAGATGCTCTAGTCTATCCAGGGGATTCACTTCCTACGAGTTCGTCAGGCACCTTCAATTAAGCGATATCACGCAGGGGGTGTTCGAGAACCTGCAACTCGCCGAAATCCTAGCCCAAGGCTAAACACGGTCGTGGGGCTAACCCACACAACGCTTTATGGCAATTGAAGGTACAACCGCAAAGCGTTTTGATGATCCCTGGTCTCATCAGGAAGAGCATCAATCATTTCTCCACACCATCAGTGGGGCGACCATTTCCACTTCAAAAAGTGCTGGCAGTCCACACGTTTGGGAAATCCATTGCAAGAGGGCCCAACGTGAGTTCGTTCCAGTTGACGCAAGCAAAGCGTCTCATAGCGCCGGTCAGACTTCCCGGTATTCGCCGTTTAAAATCAAATGCTTATTAGCTGGACTATAGCTGGTTAGCAGCCAGGATTGCAATATTTAGCGGCTCCTGATTTTCGCTCAGGCAATCCTTACGCGGTGGTCGCCATCATAAGTTTGCCACATCATGACTTTGCAACCTTCTACCACTTTAAGAAAGTGTTGACGAATTTCCTGACGAGGCAAGCCTTCAATAAACTCGTGTGCGGCTTTGGTTAAAACAGCAAACGGTTCAACCTTTTGGTCATCAACGTCTTTGATGTCAAAAAATGTATAACTTATGGCTTTGGTATCGTAGAATTCAATAACGTTTAGATGTCTTAGTAACTTGCAAAGAACAGTGATTTCAGCCGAGTTGGTTTCCAGCTTTTTTGCAAGCTCCATCACTGACAAATGAACGAATGGATCAATTGAGATAGTTTGTTCGCTTTGCGCCAGCTTGTTCAGCATGGCTTGATCGACCAGCGCAGCAAAGATATCCGCCATCATGCGGTTTCGATAATCCCGCTCTGATTTAGGCAGAATGCGGTGCAGCTGGATAGCTATGCTTTCCTGAGAAGTAGCCGGATATATGCCGCGGTATGGTCTAAGTTTTAAACTCATGATAGCTCCTATTCAATAGAAGCCTAACATAGTTTCAGTGGCCGTCAACCATTTCAATGGCAACCGCATCAGTAGTGTCGAATGCGAATTGATTTTCACAACCGATCAAACGAGGGCGGCTTTCGCCCGCCTTCATGATTGCTTCAAGTTTGCTACTTGCCCGCAAGTATATTTCAACATTGGAAATTGGCAAGTAGACTTTATAAACGCCTTTGGCGTAATAGTTTCTGTAAGCCATGTCCGCTTTATTGCATAAAAGGCAGACGTTTACAAGCTTCGATTAGTATAAGTTCCCGCTAGTAATAAATGAGTAAGATCGTACTTGCGAACTCGCTCAAGGATATCGTAGCGCACGCGGTCAAGAACTGAATGTTTGGCCAGCCAATCCCAAAGCGACTCTTTTAGCTGATCCTCGGTAATATCGCCTCCGCAGAACTTGGTCAAAAACAAGTGGGGGATAACAATCCCATGGGGATTCATATCAATGAGACCACCAAGCTTGAGTGTGAGAAACTCGGTATACCAACCCGAGAACTCACATCCTCTGGCACCAGTAATATCCAGCCGCGCATCTGGGCCGTTTAGAATTTTGAGAACATCCAACAGCCGTACCTCAAGAGTTTTGCCAGGCTCCAAAGTCAAGCGTGCAAGCATGGCCGAGGACTTGATCGCTTTGAAAACCCTGTACAGGGATTCTCTTGTTGGACTGTGGCAGCCGTTGGCACGAAGCTTTTCATGAACCCCATCCAGGCTCATTGTAGTTGAATTGAACTGAGCTTCTGCAAGCAAGAACATAGCAACACCTTTTTTGCTCATATAATTTTAGAAAACCAGGAAGTCAACCACGCATTTTACAGTTTCCAAGCACCTATAAATAGATGAACATTTGAAAATCCCCGCATGGAGAACTCAACTCATGGGCGTCAAAGCTACTGACTTCGGCAGCATTCTCATTGAAAAACACGTTGGCTTTCGTGGTGAACTAAGGTTCCCAGAAACCTTCTTGCCTACAAAGCAAGTTGGTGCTGGTACCTTTGGTCGTAACGCTGGCGATAACTTTGGCTACTCCGTTAGTATTGACGGTATGTTGGCTGCGGTTGGTGTTCCTGCACAAGACTATAACGAAGATGGTGAACTAAGCAAAGCTGATGCGGGTGCAGTTTTTGTTTACCGTCGTAACCGCGATTCTTGGGAATTCGCTTACAAGATTTCCGCTCCAGAAGCTGATAGAGAAGAAGCCGATAACTTTGGCTACTCGGTTAGCTTGAAGGGCAATGTTCTCGTTGTTGGCTCTCCAAAGCACGCCGTTGACGCAGCACAGGCTAATCCAATTATTGGTGGTGGCGCTGCTTTTGTCTACAACATTGTTGCTGATGCCTTTGAACTAGAAGCAAAGCTAGTTCCTGCGGTTCGCGACGAAGATGACAATTTTGGTTCCGTAGTCAGCGCGTTCAAAGACATCGTTTATGTGGGTTCTCATGCTCACGGCCGTAACGAACTGGAAGCACTTGATGCTCCTGCGGCTGGTGCAGTTTGGGCATTTGCTCGTAACTCGGAAACTGCTTCTTGGTCTCTTACAAAGAAGATTGTTGCCGGTGGTAACGATCGCAATCCAAATGACCAGTTTGGCTCCGCTGTTAGCGCACACAAGAACATTTTGGCTGTTGGCGTTCCAAACTACGATTACATCAGCAAGGGTATGGACCTTAAAACAAATGCTGGTGCGGTTTATGTATTTGAATGGAACACAGACCACTGGGTTTATCGTAGTCTAATCGTTGCTGCGGATCGCGCTGAAGGTGATCAGTTTGGTTCTGCCATTAGCGTATTCGACAAGCGCATTGCAATTGGCGCTCCAGGTAAGAACAAGGTTTACGTTTACGCACAGGACATCCTGGGCAACTACGTGTTGGCGTCCACTGCGGCTCCAACAATGCCAGTTCTCGCTGATGATCTAGAGCAGCCAACTTCTGCTACTCTCGTTGATGGCGCAAAGTTTGGTCAAGCTTTGAGCTTGAACGCTGATACTCTTGTTGTTGGTGCTCCAAATCAGCGCGGTCTTACCGTTGTTAGCATTGATCCACTTCCAGAGGATGCCGAAGAAGGCACACTAAAAACTTGGACTGGTTCGGAAACACCAAACGTTGGTTACGTATACGTTTATGCTGTTGACGCTGATAGCAAGCTAACTCAAATCAATAAGTTTACAAGTGTTGATCGCCTAGAAGCGGGTCACGCTTTGGACAATGGTAACTTTGGTTCTTCCGTAAGTGTTGGTACTGATATTATCGTAGTTGGTGAACCTAATGCAAACGTTGGCTCCGCTGGCACCGACTATAAAACAAACGCTGGTACAGCTCATATCTATGTTCGCACCAACGGCACATTTGCTCACTCCAAGACCGTAGAAGGCTTCTACGTTGACCGCAACGATCAAGACGCATTTGCAACGGCTTTTGCACAGAACGATCGCTTTATGGTGTTTACAGCACCTGGTCAGGATTACGACACAAACAATGAGAACTACGTTAGCAACGCAGGTGCTGCTTATGTTTGGGAAAATGTTGCGGGCACTTGGACATATCGTCAAAAACTAGCGGCTGCTGATCGTTTTGCTGAAGCGGCTTTTGGTTCAAACGTTGAAATCCTAGGCGAAACACTTTTCATTCAAGCAGCTCGTCCAAATAGCTCGGGTGCTGTTCATGTGTTTGCTTTGGAAAATGGCGCATTTGTTGAAAAGCAGCGCATTGTTCACGCCGACGCACTAGCCGGTGATATGTTTGGTTCGGTAATGCTGGCTCGTGATTCGCGCTTGTTTATCGCTTCGACCACAGTTGCCGCAAATGGCACTAACAATCACGGCGCAGTATTCGCATACAATCTAGTTGATGGTCTTTACGAGTTTGCTTCCAAGATCGTTCCAACAACCCTTCAGTCGGCTTCGCGCTTTGGTAGCTCGCTAAGCTTGAACAACAATTTGTTGGCTGTTGGCGCTCCTGGTCATTCAACAGATTCCGGCAATGGTAACCCACTTGGTGAAGCCGGCGCAGTATTCTTGTTTACACCAGTTGAAGCTGGTTGGGAGCAAGTTGCAAAGATTGCTGGTCCAGGTACGGATCGCAACGCAAATGATTACATGGGCTTTGCTGTTGCTCGCAACGCAAACATGATTGCCGTGGGTATCCCAGGTGCAAACTATGACGCTGGTGTTTCAGTATACAAGGACTCAGCTGGTAAAGTTCAGTTGTTCTCCCGCGATGGTATGGGTTGGAAACTTGAAGCTTCGTTGGATTCTCCAAACCGTTCCGTAATGGGTAGCTTTGGTCACTCCGTAGCAATGAGTGATACTCGCATTGTTGTTGGTGCACCAGGTGAACCCGAAGCGTTGGCTGGCACTTACGGCACAGGTCTTGCTTATGTTTGGGAAAAGGTAGCCGGTGAATGGGCAGTGGTAGCAACTCTCAGCAATGATGAGATGCCTGCTTATGATCGTCGCTTTGGTTTTGCAGTCGCGATTGATGGCGATCGCGTTATCGTTGGCGAACCCAACTCTCGCACTACAAGCGAAAATTCAACTGTTGTGGCAGCGGCTGGCGCGGCTTGGATCTTTGAAAAGAAGAACGGCTCTTGGAACAAAGTTTCCAAGCTTACCGCACAAGCTCTTGCGGGTCGTACTGCAAATGCAAACTTTGGTTTCTCCGTTGATATTCGCGGCACAATGGCTGTTGTGGGCGCTCCTTATGATACAACAAACGATGTAGGCGCGGTAACTCTAGCCAATGCAGGTTCCACTTACGTATTCCGTCGCGCTGAATCTAGCGAAGGCGTTGTAAGCTGGAATCCTGAAAAGAAACTAGCAGGTTGGGCACAGGATCGTAACACGGATGACCGCTTTGGTTCTGCTATTGCAGCGTATGGTAACTGGGTTGTTGTTGGTGCAACTGGTCACGACTTTGACTTGAATCGTGAAAACTTTGTGGATAACGCTGGTGCACTATTTGTTTACGAATGGGTAAACCGTGCGCTTGTTTATCGTCAAAAGCTTGTCGCACATAACAATGCGGATCGTGTCGCAGACACTGGCTTTGGTTCAGTTGTTGCAATCAACTCCTTTACAATCGTTGCAAGCGCGCCAAATCTAAAGTCGGCCACTTCTCAGTATCGTGGTAAGGTTTGGACTTGGAAGCTTGAGAATGGTGCATGGGTTAAGGATCGTACTTTTGTATGTGCGAACTCTTCGGATCGCGATTCCACAAACACATCCAGTACAACACGTTTTGGTTCTTCTCTCGCACTTAGCGATACAGTATTGGCTATTGGTAGCCCAGCAAGCGGCTTTGGTGCAACTTCCACCCACGTTGATCGTGCTGGTGCTGTTGAAGTTTATCGCTTTGTTGAAAACGCATGGGCGTTTGAGAAAACGCTTGTAAGCGCACTTCGCAAAGCTGGTGATGAATTTGGTACAACTATTGCGGTTCGTGACAATCTAATCGTTGTCGGCGGTATTGCTCCACAGTCTTCGACTCCATCGTTGGGTGCGGATACGCTTAACTATGGTGGTGGTGCAGCTTGGGTATTCCAGCAAGCCGGTGGTAACTGGAACCTAATCCAAAAGCTATCTCGCGGTGATGAAGCTGCAAACGTAAACCAGTTTGGTACGGCTGTTCGTATCAGCGGCGACACAATGGTTGTTGGTGCTCCTGGTCACGTTTACGATGTAAATGGTCGTGACTTCAAGGTTGGTGCAGGTGCTGCCTACGTATTCAAAATGACGGTTGATGGTTGGAAGTACAACACAACCCTACACGCACCGGATCGCGCTGAAAACCAATTGTTTGGTACTGATGTTGTGGTCAAGGACGATTTGATTTGGGTTGGTGCTCCTGGCGCGCTAAACGGCGGTGTTGTTTCGGGTGCTGTTTATGGCTTCCGTCGTGCAACTACTGGCGTTGAAACTCGTCGTACTCGTCGTGTTGCACGTTTTGTTGGTACTGGTGCAAATCAAACATTCACAGTTCCCGCAGGTATCGAAGAAGTTACCGCTTACATTTGGGGTGCTGGTGGTGCCGTAAACACCTCAGTTTCTGATGGTGGTAACGGCGGCTTTGTCCGTGTTAAGATTCCAGTAACACCGGGTGAGGAACTCACACTGGCTGTTGGTACTTCTCCAGCGGCTAATACTGGTGCTGGTGGCGGACGCTCTGAAATCCTACGTGGTGCTTCAACTCTTGCTGTTGCCGGTGGTGGCGGTGGTACTCCTGGTTTCGCACATGGTGGTGTTTGGGTTGGTACTGCAGGTTCGGCTGGCGCAAATGGTTCCTCTGGAACTGAAGCAGTTCTAGCGGGTCTCGCAGGTACATCAAACGCTGGTGGTCTATCCCGTACAAGCACAGGCTACCTAAGTGGTAACGCTGGCTTGTTTAAGATGGGCGGCAATGGCCCAACTTATGAAGGTGCAACCTATTACACAGGTGGCTGGCCAAATGGTGGTTCTTCCACAGTTGGTGCGAATAGTTCGTTTGCTATCGGTGGTGGCGGTGACGGCTGGTATGGTGGCTCCGCAGGTGCAGTTGATCTAACTGCATCTTATCTTACAGCACCAGCCGGTGGTGGTAGCTCTTATATCGCTCCTGGTCTAACCGGTTATATGGGTTCGGTTAAAACTGAATACGATGATGCTTTTGCTTACCTAAGTGTTCTTGACAACACAGATGCACTAGCTTCCCGTCCAGCTGTTGTAAATCGCGATGGTATGGTTGTTGTTGAATGGTATGAAACATACGAGTCCAACGACTGGACTTTTGAACAACGCTTGAACATGACCACAAAGCCAATCAATGCCAACCTAGAGTTTGGTAAGACATTGGCATTTGATGGCGCAACACTGGTTGTTGGTAGCCCTGGTGATATCCATTCCCCATCTGGTGTAAACGTTGGCTTTGCCGCAGGTAGTGCCGCAGTTTATGAATTCAACGGCTTTGAATGGCAAGAATCGGCTGTTCTATTCCAGTTCGGTTTGAATTCCTATGCAAACGTCAATGCAATGTTTACCCACAGCATTAGCGTTCACGAAGACTACATCATCATTGGTGCTCCAAATCACAGCTATGATGAAGCTGGCGCAGAAGCTATGAATGGTGCGGGTATCGCTTACTTATATCGTAAGGTTGCTGGTGCTTGGACAAACGTTCAGCGTTTGGGTCCATTGGGTTCCCAACGCAATAGCAACGATCTAATTGGTCACTCCATCCTATCCCAAGACGACTGGGTATTTGTTGGTATTCCAGGTCAGGAATACGATGCTGAAAACGCAAACAAGGTAACCAACGCAGGTGCGGTTAACGTTTGGAAGTGGGAAGGCTCCACACTAACATTCAAGCAAAAACTTACTGCACCATTTGCCGAGCGTAAGCTCAACAAGCAATTTGGTTGGGTTCTCGACTACGTTGATGGTCAGCTCTACGTAAGCAGCCCAGGTTCTCTTGTAGGTGGTACAGAAAATCTAGAAACTGCTGGTTCTCTCAATGTGTTTGGTCTTGAGGGTGATACTTGGGTTCCTGTTCAGACAATCAACCCACCGTTCTCCGCTCCTGGTTCCACACTGTTTGGTTATGATTTTGCAGTATCGCAGGATGCCCTAGCTATTACTGCCCCAGGCTCTGCAATGGATGCAATCAGCTTGGCTAACTTGACATGGCTTGCTTATCGTCCACAGGGCGATGCCAAGTACATTACACTTCAAATGCAAGAGTGGTCTGTGGAGCTTTCTTGCTTCCGTCCAGACTCCAGTTCTGCAACTTTGCTAAGCACGGAAACTCCAACAGGTCCAGGTAGTCTCTCGCTTAACGCTGCTGGTTTCGGAAGTCTCGAGCTTGTGGTAAGTGGGGTAAAACGCGGCGAAACTCTAGCATTTGGAACTAACGCTTGGAATCGCGTGATCATCCAGCGCAGTGGCAACACAATGAGCTTCCACGTTAATGGAACTCAGGTAGCGTCTTGGGAAATCACTGGTCCATCGGATGTTCCTTATGGTCTTGGTGCTGGTATTATCCTTGGTAACACAGCGGGTAATGCTGATTCTGAAAAGCGTTACGAATACATTCGTGTCAACACCGAAGCTCTAATTCCAGCGGAAGCGTTCGATGACAACATGGGTCGTCGTCCATCGACAATCATGTATGCGAACTTCCGTTCCAACTACTTGGACATCGTTGAAGCATATGCGGCTACACCTGAAACACGTAACATTTCCAACGTACCAACATTCGCACTAATCCCGGGTAAGACTTCCTCTGCAATTGCAGGTCAAGTTCACTTCTACAAGCGCGACAATGGTGTTTGGTCTTACGATCAATCGGTTCAGCCTTCGGGTCCAGTAACCGCAGGAGATCGTTTTGGTCACTCTGTGGATCTTGTTGAAGATTTCATGGTTGTTGGTTCTCCAATCCACAACTTGGATCAAAGCAACGTTCGCCCACTTAGCAACTCTGGTGCAGTTTGGTTCTTCCAGCGCGTTGATTCCTCTTGGGTTCAACAGCAAAAGTTGTCGATGATCGGCGACGAAATGGTAAACGGCGAAGAAACTGGCGCAACAGTTGAATCCGCTGGAAACGTTATTGCTGTGGCTGCAACTCGTCATCCATACGATGATCAGGGTGAGAACTTTAGAGAATATGCAGGTGCTGTTTATGTATGGCGCTTTGAAAACGATACTTGGGTAATTGAACAAAAGATCGTTGCAAGCAACCGTCAAACACGAGCCAACTTTGGTTACTCCATTGCAATAACCGACACGCTTATGGTTATTGGTGCACCATCAAATGATGATGCAACCAAGCCAGGCCAAGCATTTGTTTATCGTAAGGAAGCCGGTGATACGGGTCTTTATCCTTGGAAATCCGAAGGCGAGCTAATTGCCCCAGGTACAAACGACCGTAAGCCAGGCGACAAGTTTGGTTATGCCGTTGCAATCAACAGCGATAACGAAGTTATGGTTGGTGCTCCACTGCACGACTTTAATGCTGCTGGCGCAAATGAACTTGCTGATGCTGGTGCGATCTTTGTATTCAAGAAGGATACTTCTTGGACTCTATCCCAGAAGCTAACTGCAAATGCAATGCACAAGGGTGTTGCTGGTACAGTTGGTCGCGCTGCTGGCGAACAATTTGGTTCATCGATCACAACGTTTGGTAATGATCTAATTGTGGGTCAGCCATTCCGTGCAAATGATGCGCGTGGTCAAATGCCAGTTAGCCAAGCTGGTGGTGCCATTGTATTCACACGCGATAACGCAGATGCACTTTGGGAACAGACACAGATCATCGTTCCACAAATGCGCAACTCCGTGGCAAACGAATACGTTGGTAATGCTGTTTCCGGTTGGGGCGATATCTTCGTAGCTGGTTCTCCAATGAACAACTACGATGGTGACAACGACAATTACATGCAAAATGCTGGTGCCGTATATGTATGGCAAAAGCAGGGTTCGGAATGGAAGAACATTCAGAAGATCGCAGCGGTCAGCGCAAATGGTATCAATCGTCAGTCCAACGCGTTCTTTGGTGCATCGCTTATCCTTCATGAGGATATGCTAATTGTTGGTGCTCCTCAAACAACACAACAATTTACAGTTCCATCAACAACCAATGAGCAAGTTGGTGCGGTATTCATCTACAAGCTGGTAGATGGTAAATTCGAGTTCCAATACTCATTCCGTCCAGATGCTTCGGCTTCAAATTACAAGAACTACCGCTTTGGTTATTCTTTGGATTATGATGGTTCCACACTTATTGTTGGTGCCAACAATGCGGCTCAAACAAACACTGCACTTGATGGTTTTGGTCGCGCTTACTTCTTCGAACTAAATGAGGAAGGTGTATTCGAACAAACTGGTATGGTTGTTCCAAAGACAGCCCCAGCGCAAAGCATGAGCTATGGTACTTCGGTAAGCGTGCATGGTGATCTTGCTGTGGCAAGCTCCTCTACAGCTCTTAGCGGTGGCCATCCTGGCCGTGTTGTTATCATGCAGCGCATCGAAGGCACATGGGCCGAAGTTGACATGGTTTTGGCTCAGGATCAAATGGCCGACAGTGGCTCGCAGTTTGGTTTTACTATTGAGTTTAGTGCGGACAATTCCAAAATGTTCGTTGGTGCACCAAACACCAGCTATGATCGCTTGAATCGTTTGGTATCAAATGGTGGTGCAGTATTCTTCTTTGAGAACGATAACGGCACTTGGGTATTCCGTCAGCGCATTACACCGGTTGGTCAAAACTACCATCATGCGAATTCACAGTTTGGTTATTCGATCAGCTATAACAACGAACTAGGTTTGTTGTTCGTTGGCGCCCCAGGCAATACCTACAACGGCATCGGCAATAGTATTGCGGCTCGTTATGGTGCAGTATTCGAGTTCAACCAGGACGAAGATGGCTTCTTCTATACAAAGAGCCGTATCCTTCCTGATCCCGCTTATGGTATGAACGGCTCCAACGACTTTGGCTACAAGATCCATTCGGAAGCTAATATGTTGTTGGCAAGTGCGCCAGGTAACACTTATGGCAACCTCTCAACTGATCCGGCTGCTACTGCAATGGGTGGCATTCTCGCATTCCGTTTGGTGGATGAGAATTGGCTATTCATCCGCAAGATTATCCCAGAAGGTCGTAACACTGCGGTTGCAAACCGTCGCTTTGGTGAAGTGTTCAAGTACAAGGACAGCTTGCTTGCTGTGGGCGTTCCAAACAACCGTCACGACGAATACGGCACAGACTTGTTCGATGGCTATGGCTCGGTATTCGTTTACAAGGTAGAAAGCCTAGACGCGCTTACAGTGGAATTTGTAGGTGGTAAGTTTAACGCTCCTGCAAACGCAACAATCGGCTTTAACGAAGACGGTCAGTTTGATGCTGTTGAACTTCAATATGGTGGTGATGCTTATCGTGACACGCCAACAATTGAATTCTCCGCTGCTGGCTTTGCTGCTCACGCATTTATGAATCCTGTGGGTCTTGCAAATCCAAGCTTGACTCGTTTGGGTTCGGGTACACCAACTGTAACAGTGGTAAACGATCCACTTGACACAACTGGTGCAGGTGCTGAACTGGGTCTTACACGCGCTGGCTCTACAATTGGCAGCGTAAGTGTAACGGCTCCAGGTTCCGGCTACACCGACGTTCCAGCAGTTGAAGCAAATGGTGGTACCAATGTTAGCTTGCGTGCGGTTCTAAAGCCAACAAGCATCAGCGAAGTTACAATTGGCAATCGTGGCGCTGGCTATACGGACTTCCCAACAGTTCAAATTGAAGCTCCGCAAACTGCTGGTCAACCCGCACAGGCACACATTGTAATGGAAGTTGATAACATGATTATCAACCAAACTACAAAGTCCTATCCTGGCGAAACGTTCAACGTTGATTTCAACGGCAACATGCTAACTCGCTTTAAAACGGCAACAGTTGATGCAGAAAGCAACATGCTAACTGTGGAAGTTGTAATCGCTGGCGAGTACAATAAGACAACAGTTCAAACTGGTCGTATTGCACATCGTGTTGTTGAAAATCGCGTTTACGGTCACATCTTGGACTTTGCTCCAGGTGTTGATGAAGACTATGGTCTGATCACAGAATCTGTTTACGAAGCTGATGATTATGGTTCCATCACCGACACTACGATTGTTGTAAGCGAAGACTACAATATTGCAACAGACGCTCCAAGCTATGGCCCAATTACTGAGGAAGTTGTTGAGTATATGAGCTTTGGCCCGATTACAGCTACACCAGCAACGGTTAGCGTAACTGGTCGTTTGAAGACATTTACGCTGGACAACGCAGGCACAGGCTTTACTCGTCGTCCAACAGTTGCGCTAGTTGGCACAAGCAGTGTTCCTGCTCAACTAACAGCGGTATTGACGCCAACTGAAGTTGCAAGTGTTGAAGTTGTTAATGGCGGTTACAATGTTCCAAACGGCGTAAGCGTGGAAATCACTGGCGGTAATGGTACAGGCGCAACAGCGGTTCCAAATATCCAACTCGGTGTTATCAACGGCTTGTATGTGATCAATGCAGGTTCAGGCTATACTCGTACACCAAAGGTTGAATTCTCGATTGATGGTTTTGCAGGTAAAGTTGAACTACAGCCAACAACCGTTGCAAGTGTTGTAACAACTGAAGTAGATGAAACCCTAAATGTTGAAGGTCGTCTCACACAGATCAAGCGTTTGTCCAATCCAATCAATGCTCGCCAAATCAACTCTCGCTTTGGTACGGCTATTGCTGGTTCTGGATCAACAGTTGCTATCTCTGGCTTGCCAGCAGTTGCAGACAACATTCCAACAAGCGGCGGTAACGTGGAAATCTTCGAAGTTCAAGAACGTGAAGATCGTGTTGTCAAGGTAGAAATGGATGGTTGGCTCAATGCAAGCTCAGCAATGGCTGGTCTTTCCGACTTTACGCTTAGCATGTGGTATCGTACATCCGACCGCACCAAGGTCAAAAACAACGGTACAATGTTCGCAGCAACAGATCCTACGCGTCCTGGTTTGTTCGAATCAATCCGTAGCACAACTGGCGGTTCGTTTACAGTACCAGCAAACGTAAACAAGATCCGCTTCCAGGGTTGGGGTGCAGGTTCTAAGAAGGCAGCTCGTCCAGACACAGGCGGCTTTGCTGGTGGTATCCTAGACGTAACTCCGGGCGAAAGCTTTGGTTGGTCTATGGACACAACAACTGGTCGTACTCGTCTAACTCGTGGTGGTGTTGAAGTCGCGAATATTGGCTCGGGTATTAACGATGCTCCAAACGGTTTTGCTGCGGATCCATTGGTTTCCAACGGCAACGCTGGCGGATGGAACCTGGCTTCCTACAATCCAAACTTTGGTGCCATCTATGTTCAAGGCCATTACCTCTCGGGTGTTGCCAACATGTATGATGCAGCAAACTTTGCAAGTGGTTACACTGGTACGGGCGTCTACAACATGACTGGTCACGTTTCCACAAAGTATGGTATTGATAACCGCATGATTCGTTTCTATTACGATTCTGGTACTTCAAGAAATGGTTCTTCCGACACTATTTCATCTGTGCCGCATATTAAGAGTGTTTACGTGAGCAAGGAATTCTCGCGTTTTGTGGATACCTTCAAAAACAATGGAACCGCTGATATCACGTTCAACGTTGTTTCCTATGTAGCTATTGGTGAAACCTATGGTTATACCACTGGCACATTCAACACCGCGCGTATGGAATTGGGAACTCAGGATGGCACAACAAAGGTTGTAATATTGAACGGTGATGGTCAAGCTTTGCTTCCAGTGGATATTTCCAATATGTCGGTTCGCTCTCCAATGCGTGCGATGACTTGGACAATCACATTGAAGCCAGGCGAAACAAAGTCCATTGCAACATTCTACGTTTGTGATCAACCAATCAACGGTGTGAGAACCGCTGCTAGTGCGGCTGCAACTGCTTTGCTTCCAAACCTAGAAGCTCTCTTCTATGGCTTGACCAATGCTGAAATTGCAACGATTGCAAACTTCAAGTTTGCTCGTGAAAATGAATATGCAACAACAGCGGATCCAATGTTCAGCAAGGTATACAATGGTGCAACTGGTTCTCCATCAAGCAGCCCAATGTATGATGGTGTTGCAGGTACTCTAAACAACCCAGGCCTCGTAACAGTAAGCCCGGTAGTGGATACTCCAGCTAACCGTCAAAGCTTGCAGATCACCAACAATGGTAAGATCAACGTAAGCACGACAAGAGGCGAAGTTTCCTACTATACAAGCCCAATGGAAGATGGTTGGCACAACATCGTTTATACGGTTTCCGCTGAAAAGGCTTCCGTATACATCGACGGCAACTATCAGTTTACAGTTGATGTTGACTCGTTGGGTGCTTCGGATATTGTTGCTTTGGGTGCCAAGTTTGACCAGGAATCAAATCTTGCGGAAAACGATACATTTGCAGGTTACCTAGCGGATGTGGCAGTTTGGAATACTTCGCTTACTGAGGAAGAAGTTCAAATGCTTCTCACAGCAAAGGCCGATACTATCCAGCCCGGCAATATCCGAGCTTACTGGTTGAAGAATTAAACACAATAGGAATAGGTCTCCAGGGCGCATAAATACTCGTGAATCAAAATCGAGTTGCCCTGGAGACAACAATGACTTCTATCCCCGACAATTCAGTCAATGGTCATGATCTGATCATCAACGGAAACTCTAAAATGTCTGAAGGCATTCAAGAGAAGTCCGTTGTCCATAAAGCGTCCATTAAGCCAACAACGGTTGGATTTCTAACAAGTGCGGACAACTTTGGTTCGATCATGGACATTTTTGAGGATGTTCTTGTTGTTGGTTCTCCCACAGTAAATCAGCTTTCAGGTGCAGTTTGGGTGTTTGAGAAAACTTCCAAGCAGCGTATCCGCAAAAGCCAAAAGGTTTCTCGCGAGCGCCAAACATTTACCCACACCGGCTCAAAGCAAACATGGACCGCACCGGAAAATGTCAAAAACGTTACAATCCAGTTGGTTGGTGCCGGCGGTGGTGGTAACGCTTTGGGAACACACCTCGGTGGTAACGGCGCATACGTAAAGGCTGTGATTGCAGTTGATCCAGGCAAGACATATGACATTATTGTTGGTCAAGGTGGTGTAGCCGCTGGTACAACTCGCCCATTCGGTGGCGGTGGTCGTGTTCCTGAAAACAGCATCGGTGGATCCGGTGGTGGTCGCTCTGCTATTGCTGATCCTGTATTCGGCGACATGCTTACCGCAGGTGGTGGTGGTGGTGCGGGTAAAGATGGCCCAGGTGGTTTTGCCGGTGTTAAAGCAGGCGATGGCGTTGCGCTAAAAGCTGATGGTTCCGCTATTGTTCCCGCAGTAAACGCAATCGGCGCTAATGAATACCTCACAGGTTTCAACGCTTCGGCTCTCACAACAAATTACTTGGTTGATGGTCTTTGGACTCTCACCAACAACATCATGGATCCAGCCACAGGTGTTGAAAAGCCAAACTACTTGAACACAAAGTACCAAGGTGAAGACGCTAAAGCGGCACTATCCCTGCTTGGAAAGACCGTAAACGAAAGCGGCGCCGGCGGTGGTGGTTTCGCAGGTGGTGCTGCTGGTCCTGAGTCCTACGGCGAACGTTTTAGAACAACAGTGGGCAATATTTTCCCAACCGGTGGTTCTGGTTCGGGTGGCTCGTCCATGGCGGATCCAACTCTCGCATTCCCATTCCGTAACACCGAAGATATGATTCGCGATGTTGTGGTATTCGACGGTAATGCTCGTCAGCTTCCAGTTGAATTTGATGCCTTTGGTCATGGTGGCGATGATACCACACCTGGTCAGGATGGTACCATTGTTATTGAATGGGACGTATACGCTGAAGGTGATGATGAAACCACTGAAGACCTTCAAGACTGGAAGGAAACACACTTCTACACGTTCAATCCAGTTGATGCCGGTGGTATCAACTATAGCTGCCGCGTTGGTGCAGCGGTTGCCACAAATGGCGAATATATCGCTATTGGTTCACCGTATGACTTAGCAAATTCAGATGGTAACCTCTTTGCGCCACCACAAATCGGTGGTAACGGAACCCTTACAATCCTCAAGAAGGAAAATGGTGCTTGGGTTCGCACTCAACGTATTATCGCAACTGGCACAAACGGCCGCACTGACAACCTGTTTGGTGCTTCGGTAAAGTTTATCGGCGGCAAACTATTTGTAGGCGCTCCAACAAGCGACACAGATTCAACTGGCGCAAATGCGGTTACCGATGCTGGTGAAGTGTTTGTATTTGAACTAGTTAACGATGCTTGGGTACAAACCGGCCGCATTAGCGCGACTGGTACTAACAGCCGTATCGCAAGCGATTCGTTTGGTTACAAGCTGGCTGGCTTTGGCGACACGCTTATGGTTGCCAGCAAGAACAGCTATGACGCACTTGGTGCAAACCTAGTTGCTGGCGCTGGTTCAGTATTCGTTTATAACGTTGATACTCTAGCACAAGTCCAACGTATTGCGGGTCCTCGCATTGCAAATGCAGGCTTTGGTTCTTCGATGAGCGTAAAAGCGGGCACGATGGTTATTGGTGCCGAAGGTACTGCTGAAACTTACGTTTACAAGCTTGAAAACACAACTTGGGTACAGGAAACAAAGAAGTCTCATGCGGCTTCGCACTTGATCTCTTACTGCCCAATGCTTGTGACAGGTAATACCGTAGCTCAATCGGTAAATGGTTTGAACTTCACCTACGAGAGTCACACAATGAGTGAAGGTATCTCCGGTGGTACTCTTGGTGATATCTATCAGTTCTACTTTGGTAATACCCAGCGCGGCCGTAGCCGTAGCAACAACAACATGGGCTTTACTCAAAACTATGGCCGTCGTGGTGGTTTCCGCGCAAGTGTTCCAGCGATTCTATCTCGCACCGAATTTACACTTTCCAAGTGGCTTTACATTTTGCAGCCGCAAACATTCACCGGCTTTGAAAACGCTGGTACTCCAATGCCATTGTTCCGTCGTGGTTCGCTTTGGGGTGTATTCCTGGAACGTAGCTCAGGTGAAGCAAATGGTGGTAACCTTTACTTGCAGGTAGCCAACAGCGGCAATCCAAAGCGTTTCCACTTTGGTAAGCTGCCAAAGGATCGCTGGATTCACATGGCGATTACTCTAAAGGGTACCAAGCTTCGTTTGTTCGTAAATGGTGAACTCCGCAACACCTATGATATTGCAAGTGTTTCGCTTGCAGATGATCCTTCGATTCCAATCTCCTGGGGTTACAACCCAGCAATTGATGCTCTTGAAGCTCCGCTTTATGGTATGGGAGATTTTGCGCTTTACGATATTGCTCGTTATGATCAGTCCTACACGCCATCGGATACTTCATATTTTGAAACCCACTGGAATGAAATTCCAAAGGATCCATCCACATTTGGCCGTGGTAAGGCTGCATTTGTTGTTGACGAAAACACAATTCTAGAAGGTCTACCAACGTCCTATTCGGATGAAGCAGTTCATCACAACCCACGCACAAGACACCAAAACTCCACAGTTCATCACGAAGACATTATGATGAACTCGGGTAAGGTTGAGATCACACAATTTGACGGTGAAGAATGGACAACTGAAAAGTCTCTTCCAATCATCACTCCAGGTCACGCTTATATTCGTCCAAACTATGGCACACAGTTTGGTAAAAACGTCCATATCGACAAAGACCACTTGTATGTTTACGCGATGGATTCCATGGAACACGCCAGCAATTGGTCGCCATCGTTGGGTGCAGTATGGACATTTGATGTTCAAAACGATTTCAAGCTAATTGAAAAGGTTCTCTCACCTGCACGTAAAGACGCTGCGATGGGTGATCTCAAAGTTGAAAACGTTGACAAGATGTCAATTGTTGACCGTAGCGCAACAGTTCGTAACGAGCTTTACTTTGGCTTTGAAACGATGGCGCTTATCAACAATGGCGACAATCATGTTCCATATGCGTTCAAGAAGCTTTACTATGCGGATCGCCAACAGCGTCGTACGGATATCGAGGTTGATTCCTCTGGCTTGCCATTTAGCACGGCTTCCTATTACTATCAGACGATCACTTCGGCTGAGATGAAAACACAACAGATTTCATCACTAAATGCGCCGTTTGCAACGTTTAACTCAATAGCAAGCCCAATGCCAGCAGCTAAGGTATTCGAGCGTAACTTGGTCTCTGATAGTTCGGGTAAGACTTATGTGATGCAGCCAAACGAACGTTCAACGTTTGGTCCATACACGAAGTCGTTTCCAGGCAAGGTATCCGAACTACAGTATCAGATCAACGGTTCCTATAACTTTGTTGAAACTTTTGCTATGCCAGGTTCTGAAGGCGCCAACACAGGTTATGATACATTTGGCTTGACTGTTAAGGTTGTCAATGATACGGTTTGGATTGGTTCTTCCCAATCCCTACACACCCAGTATAACTGGAACTCTGGTTACTATTTCGGTAAGATCTACTCCTACAAGTATTTCAAAGAACGTGCGGGTTGGGATATTGATCGTACCCTGCAAAACATTCCATCTGCCACACCAGCAACGCATCCTATGTTTGGATCATCCTTTGATATCAAGGGCGATTTCCTCTTGGCGCGTAGCCGTGGTGCAGCCAACACAACAGCTTATCTCTACAAGATCAACGAAGACAGCTTTGAACTTGTACAGCAGGTAACAGTTGGTACAGACTCCGACGACAACAAATTTGCGGGTAGCGCAGTTGCATTCTTTGGCGACTCGATGGAATCCGTTATTGGTAGCCCATGGACTCACACCCCAAGCCGCAATTATGTGGGTCGTGTTGATCACTATGGTTGGGATGAAACTGCTGGTCAGCTTGTTCCTGATTCCGTACTTTACCGCCCAACAATGCTTGTCGACGATCGCGAATACGTAACAAGCTTGGGTTCCGCAGCGGTTCTTTCCAATGGTCGTTTGTTCGTAGGTGCAGATTATTACTCCAAGGACGAAGCATTCAACTTGACTCGTGGTGGCAACGGTGCGGTTTATTATTACGATAAAAACGCCGATGGTTACTGGGAACAGAAGGGCATCATGTCCAACTACGTGGGCAACACTGGTCTTCGTATGGGCGCTCGCATCCACGTTATGGGTGACTCTGTTCTCATGCACGGAAATTACCCATCCAACAACCGTGTTGACCTAATGAAGCATGATGCGGTAACTGACACTTATGCGTTTGTTAAGTCGTTTACTTCATCGCCAAACAAGTATCCGGCAAGCGGTGCGTTTGTAAGCGAAAACCACATCGTAATAGGTCAAATCTACACCACAGCCCAAGTAAATCAGACTGGTCCAATGACTGGTAGCTGGGTAGAGTATAAGGGTGCAGATGCAACTTGGACTGTTGGTTCCGATCATTATGTTCCAATGATCACAAATGGTGCTTACGATTACGGCGTTATCGACTACACAAGCTTTGCAAACACGATTTATGGTCGTGCAACTGATGAGCGTTTTGGTACCGACGTTAAGCTTAGTGCGGACAAGTCCATGCTATTGGTTGGTGCACCATCAAACTATTACAACGCAAATCACGTATCAAAGAATCCAGTTGGTAACCTTGGTGCAGTTGTTGCGTTCTACTGGGATGAAACAAACACAAAGTGGCGCTTGAACACCAAGATCCACGACACCAACAGTGAAACTCAAGGCACACAGTTTGGTCAGAAGATTACACGTTCGGGTAACGACTTTATCGTTACATCCTACGGTACAACTCTTGAAGGTATTATCACAACCCTAAGCTATGATGTAAGCGGCGTAAACGCAAAGTGGACTCAAAAGTTCCAGTTGAAGAACAACGTAGGTTACACTTACTTTGGTTCTGGCGTTGCCTATGATAGTGTTCGTGACTTGTATGTGGTTGGTACGGAAATGGGTTCTGTGGACTCCATGCAAAGTGGTTTGTTTGAAACAATCACTTCTACAAAAACACGCCAATCATACTCGATTGCAGGTTCCGTTAATAACCGTGTTGCTGGTATGGCATTTGGTTACTCGGTTGCCACTTACGATGGTAAGATGGCAGTTGGTGCACCATATTACCCATACAGCAATAATGGTACAACCCCTGCTGGTCCCGGTGGCGGTCTTGTCTACACTTACGAACTTACACCTAACAATACGTTTAAGCCGGTTCAGAAAATCACATTTGAAAACCAAGCAACGAATCATTTTGGCTTGCAGTTGGGTATTTCCAATGAGCAGATGTTTGTAACTGGCACAAGCACAAAGCCTGTGGTATTGTCCAAGGATGGTTCTGGTAAGTTTGTAAACCCTGTAACAGTTAATGCCATTAACTCTTCGGGTCAGACTATTACACCTCGCACGGTTGCTTGGGATCCTGAAACAAAGGAATCAGCGTTTGTTGGTTTGTCCTCAAATGTTTGGAACATTCCTCTCAACTTTGGACCAAATGGTGTTGTTGTTCCACTAAACTGGGATGGCGACAAATACGTGCAGGATACCGCGTTCTCCAGTGCAAGCGTAACAGCAACAAACATTGTGGATCTTCCAAATCTAGCACTTTCGCTAAACACACAATTTGGTCAACATGGTATGGCATTCTCGCCGGACAAGACTAAGTTGGCAATTGCAGCGCCGGGTGATCATTACTCCGTTTATAAGCCTGAACCCCTATATGCGAACCAAGGCACAAACCTACTCAATGGTAAGGTTTATGTTTACGAATGGGACGCAGATAAGAGCAAGTTTGTACTCCACAGCGTGATCCCAACACCAGCGTTTGGTGCAGCGACTTCCGAGACTATGCGTTTGAGCTGGGATGGTGATCGTTTAACAGTTGGTATTTCTAATATCCTATATGCGTATGAGCATGTTGAAGATCGTCTTTGGAAGGTTGTTGAAACAACTTCAATGGAAAGCGGCTTTGTAGGTTCGATCACAGCGTTGGAAGGTCAAGCCCTGCTTATGACCCGTCCAACATCCAAGGGTTACCCAAGTGTAGAAAATTCCGGTGCAATCCGTGTTCAACTTTACAACGATGGTATCCTAGGAAGCAGCCGTGGAATCCGTGCAGGTGCAAACGCAGAAGTGTTCAACAATGGTACTGATACTGTTGGTCGTGGTGGCGGTGGTGCAGGCGCTATCGGTGGTAAGGCTTCGGGCTACCTCAGCATCCGTGGTAAGGCAACTGGTGGTTCTAACTTGGTCCCAGCTGGTGCAAACGAGTTTATCAGCAATGGTACAACCCGTGCAAACGCGATAAGCGAACATGCAACTGGTGCCGGTGGTAATGCTCCTGGTGCAAATGGTGAAAACGCACGCATTGTTATCAAGGCTGGTGAAACAACTACAGTATTTGACTTCAATGGCTTTGATCAGAACTATGTGGTTCCAGCGGGTGTTTCGGAAATCGAATTCACAATGTGGGGTGCAGGTGGTGGCTCGGCCAGCGATCGTGATCTAACAGAGTGGTATCAAGCTCGTAGTGGTCGCGGCGGTGCTGGTGCTTGCGTAAGCGGCACGCTTGCTGTTACTGCTGGTGAAACACTCAAGCTGATCGTAGGCGGCGGTGGTTCCGGTGGTAAGCGTTTTGCTGAATCTCCAAGCCTCAAAAAGCAGCTCAAGTATGGCTTGGGTGGTATTGGTAGCCTAGCACAGAACGCTTCAGATAACTCCGGTGGCTGCGGTGGCGGTCTAGCTGCTATTGCACGCGGCGAAACCTATCTCGCTATTGCTGGCGGTGGTGCGGGCGGTTCTATGGCTGTGGCAGCAAATGTCCGCTTGGATGGTCTGCCTGGTGGTCTTCTTGTGGATCAGGACGTTTCAATCTCCAACTCTACATCTAGCGATGCAGATCACATTTATGCTCCAGGCATTACAAACTCTCGTGCAGCTGGCGACTACTTTGGTTACAAAGTTGCTATTGCTGGCGACGATAGCATTCTTGTTGGTGCTCCTGGTCATGACTATGATTATGTTGGCGATCGTCTTCCAGACAATGCTGGTGCCGTATACGCTTATGCTCGCACAAACGGCAAGTGGGAAATCACAACAAAGATCAACTCTGCAGTTCCAACAACTGGCGAGTTCTTTGGCTTGGACATCAACGTTGCTGCGGACAAGGTAGCAGTGTTGGGCGGTTCTCCAAAGGGCTATGGCGTAGGTTACCTACACGAGTACGTCGATGCTCTATCCAGCAACTCACTGGAAGTGTTCACACGTACGGGTGATTCACTTACAAGCCTAGCCAAGACGCTTATCACAGACCCGGTTAAGACTGGTAAGAGTGTTGTACTTGATGGCAATGATTTGGTTTTGGGTACTCCATCACTTAGAACAAATGGTCTGGCAACTCCATTGATTCAAGCCGGCGGCTTTGAAACATATGCGATCAATGCGCCAACAATGTCCAAGGTAGATACCCAAGTTTCCGCTGGTGTTTCGCATGGTCGTTTTGGTGGTGACAAGTTTGGTTCTTCTGTGGAGCTTATCGGTAACCAAGTTGTTATCGGTGCCCCAGGACACGACTACACAACAAACGGCGAAGACTATCGTTTGGATCAAGGCGCATTGTTCGTATTTGAGAAGAAGGGTCCGGTTTACAGCTTCCGTAGCAAGATCAACTTGGAACTCGAATCCGAAGCAACAGGCTTTGGTAAGACTCTAAAGGTAATCGGCGACAAGCTCTATGCGGGCACTGATGATGTTGCTCATAACGTTGAACTAACACAAACAAACGGCAACTGGGCAATTTCCAAGCATATTGAATCCACTGCGGGTAAGATTGCTGAGATTGTAAGCCAGAACAAGCTGATCGTGTTGGATCCAACAAGTGGTGCAGGTCTAAATGGTCAGCCAACTCTTGCGGCTTCTGGTATTGCTCACACGTTTGCAATCGAATCCGATGGCACAACAACAGATCAGAATCAGTCCTATACGATCCCAGGCAAGTCCCGTGGTCGTAACGCGGGTGATCAGTTCGGTTACTCCGTATACGCGGGCAATGACTTTGTTGTTGTTGGTGCTCCAAACCACAGCTTTGATGCAAATGGTCTCACACAGGACAAGGCAGGCGCGTTGTTCGTATTCAACAAGTCCGGCGACAAGTGGAATGCAGAAACAAAGATCGTTCCTGATCTAGCAGCTACAACAGGTTTCGGTCGCACAATTGCTGGCCGTAACGGTTGGATCATTACAAGCGGTCTAACATTGGATGATGGCTTTGCTCGTGTAATGCAGCGCGTGGCAACTGGTGTTTGGGAAACTCGTAAGGATTACACTGGTACGGGTATTGGTGGTGATGGTTTTGGTATGGCAGTGGCTGCCGCAGACACAAATAAGTTTGCAATTGGCTCTCCGCTATCCGATTCTGACTTCACAGATACTGGTTCAGTTCAAACATACGAGCGTGTTGGCGCGGATTGGTTCAACCGCAATACTCTGCAAACACAAGGTCTAACAAAGGGTCGCAACGCAGGCGATTGGTTTGGTTACTCCGTAGCGTCGAACAAGAACTATGTGGTAATCGGTTCTCCAAAGTATGCGTATGATGCAGTTGGTGCAAATGAACTAGCTGAATCTGGTGCACTCTGGATCTACTTGAAGAACAGCAAGTTCCCAATGATTGGCAAATATGTGAGCCCAGTTCGTTCGGAAAATGGTCTCTTTGGTAATGCAGTGGGCATTGATGAAAAGAGCAACCGCATTGCTGTTGGTGAACCTGGTACAAATAGTGTTCACGTGTTTGCGTTCGATGGTGAAACTCTCACTTTGGAACAAACGCTAACAGTTAGCGTTGGTACTAATGAAGTATTTGGCGTAACATTGGCGTTTAACGCGAACACAATTATTGTGGGTTCGGCAAAAGCTTCCACTGATGCCGATGGCGCAAATGAACTTGCTGATGCAGGTGCGGCCTATGTATTCGTCCGCGATAACTCCAACGCAACTTGGAGTCTCAAGGAAAAGATCGCAGGCTTTGCAGAACCAAATGGTCGTCAAGATGGCGATCTAATGGGAACTGCCGTTGCAATCGACGCAAAGGGCTCGGCAATTATTGGTGCTCCAGGTCACGATTGGGATATCAATGGTGCAAACGAAGTTGCCGACGCTGGTGCAGTATTGATCAAAAAGGTAAAATGATATGGAAAAGGAGTTGGGGATTAGCCCAACTCCTTTTGAACCGTTGCCCCTGAGGGCGCCGGATTAGGCACCCTTGGTGATGGTTGCCTTGGCGCCTTCAATGCCGGCGTCAGCGTCTTCAGTGAGGTAGAACCAGCCGTAGCGATCAGCCTGGACGCCGAACTTCTTGCCCTGCTCGAGGGAAATGTTCAGCTTGTCAAGCTGTTCGTCGGAAAGTTGAACCTTCAGGTTCGAACCCTGCGTCGGTGCGCTTAGGAAGTCGGCAAAAACGTGCGGGCCTTTTGCACGATCAGTTGGGCGGACGAACAGTGTGCCGTCCTTAACTGCCATGCGGAAGCGCGTTCCGTTGGCATGCTTGGTCATGAAGGCCGAAGCAGCAGCCGAGTTGAACGAAATGCCTACAGCGCGGGAAGCGGTTTCGGTTTGATTTTCCATTTTTCGATCTCCTATTGAGAAGTGCATCATGCTCTTCTTTAAGTTGCTAAACAGTTGCATCCCCTGCTCACTGCTTATGTCAGCCAATGTAATATTTTGCGGTTTTAAGTCAACCATAATGCTGAAAAAGGACGAGTCCTGACAACACTTTTTCCAAGAACTCTACAAAATCAAGCACTTACAAATCGTAACTTTATCAACTAGTTACGTAAGAATGCTTGTCTCGCAACTTACGATGACCAAAATCAGCTTCCAAAAGGACTTCTGATATGGCTGGAGAGGATCCTTTTCAGATCCTCTCCAATTGTTTTCCGACGTTTGCGGCCGCTTACTTAGCAGCAACGCGACCGAAAGCCGTGCCCTTGGCCGGGGTGCCGGCGATCGGAGCAAGCGAAACCCAACCGTACTTGGCCTTGACCAGTTCGTAAGCTGCACCAGCTTCCAGGGCGGCCAGATCCGAAACCGTTACGCGGGCGCCGTTGACCTTGGAACCTTCAACCTTGAAGCTCAGCTTGCGCATTGTTTCGCCTTCCGGGAGATTCGTTGAGATCACCCGAGCCGACGGACGAACCTGGAGAACGCCGTCCTTTTCGCGAACACGAATCTGCTTGTTTTCGCCGATGAGTGCGAGAGCTGCAACGTTGAAGTTAAGAACCTTTGCCATGTAAGTCTTCCTTTTCTCGATCTGTGCGCGTTAGTGCGCGTTTCTGTGTTTGCATTTCCAGCGCGTTGTTTGTTGCGCTTATGCCATTAAAGTAACACAGGAAGAGAAAGTGTCAACCAGTATATTCCTAAAAAAGCGAAAAGAATTGAAATTATTTGGAAAGCTTTGAAACCATTGATAATTTTTTACGAGCATCTTTCAAAATGTCGTAGGTTTCTTTTAATCTGTTACGCAAAACAATTTCCTGACTACGCCACCATACATCCTGTTCATCGAACTTTGCTCGATGTTTGATATAATCGGTATAAGCGGTAGTAGCTTCATCTTGTACTTCATTGAAGATCACCCACATATCATGCGTGGGATCATCCGGATCAGGACACGTTGGTTCTAACCCAATAGTAATGTTGAAACGCTTGATCTGTTCGGGATGAGTATCATCATACTCCTGCTTGACCAAGCTGATATAACGGGACAAGTTCACGCAGGCTTTGGCCCAGGTGTCAAAATCACCCCTGAGCCAAGCATCCAAATCACGTGGATGGTAAGGATTCCCATTGACCCATATTAGATAGTCTTCAATGGGATGCGGTTCCTTAGGCATTTAGCACCGATTGAACAATGCCACTTGCGGTCTTCTTATTCAAAGAAGCACCAAAGTGGTCATTGAGAGCCTTCATCAACGGGCCCATCAGCTTTTTGCGGTCAGCCGTGGCACCAGCAGTTGCAACAAAATCCGTTGCAAACGTGCGAACTTCATCTTCAGTAGCTTCGGCCGGCAAAAATGACTTGAGTAGTTCACGCTCAGCAAGAGCACGCTGATACTGGTCCAGGTTCTTAGTCGCGCTGAGCAGTGTGATGTTTTCTTCAGCACCCTTAAGAAAGCTGTTGATCGCACGAAGTGCTTGATCGTCGCCGAACGTGGTAGCTTTTGGATCTTCCGCCTTTGCGATGTCGTTGGCCTTGGAGCCAACCGAAATCAAAAATGTTGCAAGGGGATTCTTTGCCTTGCGGTATTCCAGCGTCTTATCCTTTAGTGCCTGCGCGTACATTGCGATCTCCTTCGTGTAGCAGTACCCTTGGTCGAATTTTGTCCATGCTATTGCTTTTAGCAAGTTCTTCGGCTTTTGCTAGAGCCTTAGACTCAATCCTGAATTTCTTTGCCTTTGCAAAGTCTTGGGTCCAATCCTCAACGTATTCGGAAGATGGAACCTCTTTGATAACATCCTTCATAGGAGTCTTGATCACTGTTTCGCGATCACCCCACCGATAGATTCCATTTTTGCCACGAGCATTTGGAACTTGATAATGACCATAACCTTGCCGATTAACCCGACGATACCGTGGCTTTGCCTTTTCCTTATCGGTCCAATCTCTTGGCTCTTTTACTTTGATCGTGGTCATGATCGGGCGGGTGCCCGCATAATAGTTGTTGCCCACGCAAATGTAATAGAAGGATCCACGTTTCGTTTTCATGTTCGTCCAACCGTAATGTGAAATTTCCAATGGCTTGGTAGTTCAAACTCATCGCGCATGGCTTTGCCAACATCGCATACAGCATCCACAAACCAGTAAACGCCAAGCTTGTCGCTGCTAGATCCTGGAGTATCGCCAGAGAAACGCACAACGTTGGAGTATTTGAACTCCACACGCTGACCATCATATTTCTTCCACAGGTGCATGAGATGTGGACGCGGCTTTTCACCACGAATAATGCTCATGTGAGGACCCCAAGCGGGTAGATGCAAATCCTGCCGCTTATCCTTGTGTAGAGCCCAAGAAGCTTTTTGCCGATCCAGCGCATCATAGCGAAGTGGATTAATAAAGCGATTTGCCCACCAACGGTAATAGTCAGTAATGCCACGATCAAGCTCAACAACAACCCACCACTTTGTTTTGGCCTTCATGTCGCCACGATCCGGATCATAGACGACGGTGCCCCAGCTGGTAAACCAGTTGCGGGTTCGTTCGGCTTCCGTTAGCTTTACGTGCGCGTTCATTTTAGAATACCAGTAACTTTTGCAGGTAGTTTGTTCGGCTTTTGTTTTGATATGGAAAGTCTCCGCACCATAATAACAGAGCGGAGACCAAAGTCAATTACTTGATCAGTTTGATATGGAAAAGCCCTGAGGTGCTCAATCCTCAGGGCCGTGCTTAGATTATTTCCAAGCTACCCGAACCCCATAGGATCCAGGAGATGCGTGGCAGCGAGCCGCCTTTTTGGGGTTTGCTCCAACTTTATTCACGCAGAGCTTGAGGTGGCGCATACCATATTTGAGACCTGCGCCGCAACTGTTCAGGGGACCGTCTCCCTTGCGATAGCCGAGTGCTCTTGCACTACCAGGACTAATTTGGAGGGGTCCATTGTAGCGACCCGGTGTGGAGCAACGGAATGTACTCTCTTTGTTCGCTACATACTCGATGACGTTACGTGGAACGCCATGTGCATCAGCCGATGCAAGGATGATTTGTTTAGACGATTTAGGGGAGTTGTTTGCAACCACTTCAGTTGTGCTGCAAGATGCTACCATAACGCCAACGGCAATCATTGCCAGTATTTTTTTCATTGTTATTTCCTTTGTTTGGGCCCTTAATGGGTCCATTCTCTTTTTGAACCAACATCCACGTGTAGGAGACCGGGTTGACCCTTATATGTCCCTATTCCGCCAATGCCTGGGGCTCGTTTTGCAATCCGTTTCAGGGCATTCGTTGAATACCCGGGAACTCTAATGTCGGCAGCTTTACAAGAGCGGTGTAAGCTTGCGCGTCGGCCATGTCTACGGTGGCCAGACGTAATGATTATTTGTCCTTTAGTTTCCTTTTTAATGTAGGTGAGAACACCCAGTAGTTTTGCTGGAAAACAGCCATAACTGACTGTTTTGGTTTGTGGTACGAAAAGCTGTTTAGTCCGTCTTACTTCAGTACCTGATGCGATGGACGCTGACAACACTAAGGCTATCAGGGCCACGCATAAGCCCTTTTGGTATTTCAATATTACTCCTTTTTTGATATAGAAAAAGGGCGGACTAAGCCGCCCTTTCGGTGCTTATGTATTTAGCCCTTACGCAGTCACTTTTTCGACAAATTCCTGCGTAGTGCTGTTCCACGTATATGCTTTGCCTTCCATGCGGAGACCCAGCAGATCCGAAAGGTTGATCATGCGAAACGCACCCTTGGTGTCTTCGCTGCCGTCGGCGTGTTGGACAACCTTCTGCATATCATAAACGACAAGCAGGTCCTTTGCCTTGGGATCGAACTTGAGGCCAACGCCCTTAACGCCCTTTTGAACGTTGCGGCGGCAATTCATCGTGCGCTCTTCGCCGTTTGTGCGCTTGATAAAGTCCACGGTGAACACCTTGCCCGTAGCAGTCTTTTCGAGAAAATCTGCAAGCTTGAGATTGGCCATTTCGATCACTCCTTTGTTAAACAACTGTCCACATCCTATGCGAGGACAGCCACTTTGTCAAGGCTGCTAGAGTAGAAATAGGAAGAAATCTGTTCCTGTTTGTCCACCTTACCACTTAAAGTAAACAAACTGCTAATAAAGATCAAGCCTAAAGTCATGGAAATGGCCGGAACAAGTCCGGCCATTCAATTAGAATATGAAGAACAATCCGGGCAGCGAAGCAAACGCGAGGATCAATACCATGATCAATCGCGTTCCTGCAACAGCGCCGTCGTCAATGGGCAAGCCCTTGGTAATAGTTGTGGTAACTTCATCGTAGATGTCATTACCTTGGGGATCCTTCTTGATCGAATTGTCCTCATTGCGAACAAAACGCTTGGTAGTTTCCGTTGTGGTAGTTTCGGCCAAGCAAATCTTGCGGAAGTATTTGGACCAAAACGTCAGTAGCACGGTAAACCATAGGATACCAATACCAACATCGGCGATCCGGCCGGCAATTTCAGCACCGCCCAAGTTGTAGACGAGAAGGAAAAGCGCGACCTTGCCTGGAAGTGTGCCGGCGAATTCGTTTGCAGCGACACCAAGTTCCTTGGCAGCGTTGGCGATACCCGTGCCAATAGCTTTGCCCATGTCGGCATAGCCCTGCACGGTGTCCTTGTCGAACTTGACCTTTGACGCAATGTCGGAAAGATTTGTGGAAGTTTGCTTGGCAGAATCAACGATCTGCTGAATCTGTTTGACTTTGTCCGCAGGAAGACCATCTGTGTTGATCGTGGTCTGCGCCTGTTGTGCCGAAGCTATCGAGGGAGCGGCCATCACCGCTAGTCCCAAAAGTGCTGCGGCGAGAATGCTACGAATACGCATGTCCGCTCCTATAGGTTTAAGGTACTCTGGTACTAAAACCACTGGAGCTTTTTGTCAATCCTCTTTTTAATTGCCGTGTAAAGGCGAGGACCAAGATAACCAATAGCAAAACCAATGCTCATATAAAGCAGCATCCAAAACGTATACGTTTCCTGAAAGCTCATTTAACCACCCGTAGATGCGTTTCCGCGCGTTTTGTTGTCCGACAGTCCCAGCGCGTATAAGCGTATTGGAACAAAGCTACAAGCCCTATGATTGCGAGGATGACAGCGCCCACAACAATTCCTGCAGGAATTGTGAGCATAAAGAATGAAAAGAAAAAATCGTGCAAATGATTCATAAAATCTCCTACAAGTTGAGTTTCCCCGATCCTCAACACCGCCCTGATTACCCCAGGTGTAGCACAAACCCATTGTAATCACATCCAGCCGCAAACCAGAAGATTGGAGAGCCAATCCCCTTTGTAGGAATAATCCAATGGACTGCTGGGCTTTCGTACCCGATGGTGCTAACTAGGCCCCAGCGTTGTCCGTTTCCATGCAGCGAATTTATTTGAGGAATATCTAAAAGTCAAGATAATAGGGCGACCAGATATGACCGCCCTATCAAAGTTTTAGTCGATAATTGCCCGCTTCTGCGGAGCCTTGTTCGGGAAAAGTTTCTCGTTGATTCGATTTTGGATAGTAAGAAGATCGAACAACGGAGCATAGGTACCACGGGTGCAAAATTTATCTGAAGCTGCAAACTTCTTTGCAAATCCATTTGCTGCCGAGTAATCTTCTCCCTTGTTTTTATAGTTGCCTCCAAGCTTGTTAGCTTCGCTGGCCCAACGTGCTGCAGAAGTACCCGAATTGACAGCCGTAAACTTAACCCATTCCGTGAACTTCTGTCGCAGTTTCCAATTGAGCATAATGTTGGGTTGCAAGCAAATTAGCTGGGTCAAACCAAGCAACATCTGTGCAGGAATAGTCTTCTGTTTCGGAACCCAAAATTCCGAAAGCTTGATTGCAAATTTGACAACATCTTCGATACCAAATTTATCGCCAACAATAACTTTTGGCCAATGTTCGTCGGAGATTTCCTTTTCCAACGCCATATGTAAAGTACGAGCGCCGACAAAACGTTGATTCACAACTACATCACTTTCTTCAGTAGTGTGCGAATTCTTCGGCAGAATTCCAAATTCCTGGAACTTTTCGAAAAGTTCGTTTGCGCTTTCATCGCCAGCGCCACGGCGCATATTAAACTGCTCATCAAGCGAGAGCGGCTTCTTGAGATCAACCTGAAAAGCCAGGCAAAGTCGATGGGCTTGTTCTTCATCGGCCACGTCGTGAATCATAGCCGGTAAGCTTTGTAGTTGTGGACATACTGTACGAGCAATTTCACGACGGTGATCACCATCGACCAACTTCAGCACAATCCTTGAAACATTGGAAAGTGGATCCGTTTCGGTCCATCTAGCGACGATAATTGGAGTCCAAAGTTCTGGCCGATAACCGCCGTTGAGTTCAAGGTATTCCAAAGGAATTCGTTGCTGTGTTTCGCGCTGCTTTGCAATTGACGGAATGTTAATATCCACCCGACCGTACTCGGGAAACGTCATTTCCTCGAGAGGAATATGGTATTTTTCAGCATATTCCTTGGCCCGTGCTTGCGTTGCTTTGGTAGTAGTAGCTTTACTGGTCATTTCAAACTCCTCATTGTGTTAAAACCGTATCAACACACTATACGGAATTTGCGTTAGCACAAGCATTAATACAAATTACAAAACCTAGGCAATGGGCATAGTTAATAATTGGAAACCACTCATGGAAATAGGGCGACCGTTTCCGATCGCCCTATTAGGATTATTTGCCGAACTGAATGCCCTTGTCCGTACCAGTACGGAAAGTATCCTGCGTGGCCGCGGAAAGGATTGGGTTGTACTGGGGAGCTTTCAGATCAATCTGTGGATAGCCGGCCTGAGTGTACCAAAACTTCGACCATGGCTTGCGAAGATCGCTGCGATAACCCTGGACACGAGCAATCAAAAGCTTCTGCTCGTTGAAGAAGTCACGCCGGCCGGACTCGATAATGCGCTGGACTTGATTGAAGAGATTTGGATCAATGTTTGGATAAGCTTCGCGAACAGCTTGTGCGACTGGCTTGACGCCGCCTTCACCATAACGTCCTTCGATAGAGCCGACGATCACTTCCTTGAGCGCGTCCTTGTAAGCGTTAGCAACGCCCATGCTTTCGATAGCAGCCTGCGTAAACTGCGAGTACTTGGCAGCGTTGGTGCTGACCTGTGCTTCGATGCCTTCTTCGTGGTCGACGCCGCTGTTGGAGTATGAGAAATACTGCGAAACAGCAAACACACCGATCAACAGCACGGCTGCGATTGAAGCAATTGCGACGAGCTTTCCGCCGCCAGTTTTTGAACTCATCTAAATGATCTCCTGTTTGATTGAAATGCTGTGCCCAAGTCGATGTGATGGAACACAAACACAAGTCCGATACTTCCACCCACACTTAGCACCAATGCCATAACTGTCAACCAGGTTGGCACCGGGATCTGCGACTTGAGGAACTCAAATTCCTTCATTTCTCGCCGCTCGTAATGGGCTTTTGCTGTTTCGCTGATCTTGTTGATAACATTGGGGAAGTTGATTGGTTGACCAATGCCTTCGCTAAGAGAATCGCGAATTGTAATGTCGTAGATGCTTTGCTTGGACCAGCTCATGCTTTCAGCCCACGCAAGCTTTCCATCGTTGACGCCCATAAACACAACAGCGTCGTTCTTCTTAAAGCCTTGCCAGAACCTACGCACGGCGTAAGGAAAATCCTCACTAGCAACCTTGGTATCCACAAGCACAAGAATCACATTCATTTGCTTGTTTGGTCCCAAATCCTTCAGCAAGTTTGATAACAAACCATTCACGTAGTTGGGCACACTTACGTTACCAACGGCGATCACCCGATCCACGCGATAGTAATCATAAACTTCAATTGGATATTTGGGGAGAATGTTAAGGTACTTTTCCTCTGCCTTACCATCCTCATGGAACACGCTGTTTGAAGCGCCACGGATCCAGTTGGTGTAGGACTTTTGTGCGGCCACTGGCTCACCCACATACGCGCTTGTGTAGCGTGGCGGCTCATACCGGCCCTGTGCATCAACGCGAGGAATGTAGAAAGTTTCCTTTACGTTGGAATCAAGCCAGTATTTGCGTTCCCAAGGATAGATGTAATTGTACTGAGTCTTGTAGTCCTGGACAGCGTGGCAACGTTTATCCTTGCCTTCGCCCGAACATACTTTGCGCGGTGGACCATCCTTAACACGGCGTGTTGTGTATTCGGTGCAAAAACCATCAGTGTAGTCTTGCCAGCCAATTGGACAACGTTGCTGCTCAGTAATTTTGCGAGTAACCTCCCCGTTCCACAATTCATAATCGTGTGTATCGGAGTACCTTCCACCCCACCAAACCAACGATACGATAATCGCAGGAATAACAGCTTGTGCGAGAGCTTCTAGTGGGGTAATCGATTCATGCAGCAACCACATCACTAAACCAGCGATGATAATCGGCGTGAATATCGCAACGTAGAAAATAAAGTCCATAAAGGATCTCCAATATTTGGGTCCTTTATATGTTCAGGAAGTCAGGAAGTCAACCTTTGTCGAAAGGAGCTAGGATCTTTTTGATCTCCGCTTTGGCTTCTCTCTCAGAATAACGGTAAAACTTACGCCAGCTTGCTGCCGGATCTTCCATTGTAGTCCAAAAGATGCCAAACGTGGACACTTGGATATACCAAACGTCCTTTGATTCTCCAATCAGCGCACCGTTGATTGCGCGATATTGCCGCTTCCATGCCATGGCTTAATCCTTTTCACGGCGATAAAGAAGTTCCATCGACTTTGCTCGCCAACTCTCGCACAGATATCCGTGTCTAAAGTATGTGGTCTTGGAAAGCGAGCGCTTTGCTGACCAGCGCACCATAAAGAAACGCTCAGCATAATCATACCAATTATGGCTGTGGAGTACGGATGCTCTGGTAAAGTGCATGTGTAGGTGAGTGTTAATGGAATAAGCAGTGTCCACGTGTACGATTGGTCCACGTGGTTCCAAAATAAACCAGTTCTTCTTAAGACTGCGGTAGCGATCACGGCGAGTAGCGGGATCTGCGGTTACCCATGTCTTAGGGATAACGATGCCATGCTTGCGAGCAACTTCGTTATAGATTTCCCACACAAACTTGTAATTTGCGTGGTAAGCTTCCTTGTTATACCTATCGTTGTAGGTACTCCTAACACGCTTTGCGTCTAGGATATCATCGTGCTTGATGTCGTAACTGTGATAGATTCCATGTGCCATAATAGGAATCTAACTTGGATCATGGTTTATGTTCAATATTAAAATAAACTGGAGTCATCCCAAGTTTAGCGGCCATAGCATCGGCTTTGGTACGGAAGCCAATATAGTTAGTCAATGGTAAAGTTTTCCAGTGCCAAGGTTCCACGTTTTCCAAATATGGAGGTTGTAAGCCCCAAATACTAATGCAAGCGGATTCAAGTTCCTGCTTAACTTTGTTTACATAAATTTCGTGGATGAATTTCACTTTGATTTGAGCGTCGATGCCAGAAATTAAAAGGTGTGGATGGTCTACCATATATGGTAAACGGTTTTCATCGTATTCGTATTCGTATTGAATAATGCTAGAAATTTTCGCCATTGAAGAGTCCTCCAGAGCGTTCGACCGTAACACCATCAAACAGAATCCTAAATTTAGCTGCATCACTGCGCTCTCTAAACGCAAAAGCAGCATGGTTGTGGTTACGATACCAACGAGCACTTGGCTTGTTATATCCTCGGCCAAAGCTGGCGTTGCATTGCTTGTCCAGCCAACGATACACCGGATGTTGCTTTGGAATCACATAAGTGTGGTTGGATTCATCACACGCTTGGGGAACAAAAAGAAACTTTCGGTGCGGACTCATATCCAATGGAAGCTCATCGCACATCTTTATGATAAGTGTGAAGTCCGCTGGTGGCAAACTGTCCTTCTTTGAAGATGCCCGCATGGAGTACCTTGGGTTCATCATCGGTAAAATCATATTTTGCGCGGTCAAGATCGACGCAACTGAATGTGGTTTAACCGTTTTTATTGTGGACATCAATACTTTGTGATGTGAAATCGAATTAGTCATAGAACACACACCGTATCCTGAGACAAGTCAATTTCAGTACCATCCCATGTGGTTCTAAACAGCATGGCGTGCTTTTTGTTACCATAGGTGAAACCATTAACAGATGACACCACAATTCTGTTTATTAGGTTTGGCATCCAAAGCCAAGGATTTGGCCTACCAAAAGCATCATAGTTCCATTGTATCAAATTCTGGGAAAGTTTCCATTCGTCTAAAAGATGAGAACGTGAACCCGTATGGATCATATCCATCGCTATCACTAACACCTTATGAGGTGTGGGTGAGGTTGGATGATATTCATAAGTACATTTGAGGTACGACATACTTGAGCCCAGCAATTATCCTGCTGATGCTAACTGGTATGTCGATGTTTTGCAAGAGCTTAGTCGTTCCAAATCTTTACGCGAAGGTAACCGAACATTGGATGAGTGCAATGGTATTCCCAGTACTCACGTTCGTTTTCCTGCGTGTTCATTCCCTGATTTGGATAAAGCTGAACAAATTCCAGCGTTCGTTGGGTGCGGGTGCTACGGAGATAAAACATTGGCTTGCCGGTGCTGCGATCCGGCTTTGGGACCAAATCACTTAGATCGCTGGCTTCTGCCGTGAACAGCTTGGAATCCGCATGATACGTAAAGTTGTCCGTATCGATTACCGAATATCCTGCCATCGTTGCGATCATCGTTAGCTCCTTTGTTTGTACTTGTAATCTAGCACAACTCAGGAAGTTGTCAATCCTGAAATGCCAGTTTTATTACCAACGCGTCCTCTTTTTTGCGGAACTTTACGCAACGATATCCATTAGAAGCTTCGGCCGCCCATGGTACGTAGGCAACGCCAAGACGGGGAAACCTTTCCTCGCATAGCTCTTCTAGTTGCCTCCAAAGCATACTGTGTTGATCTATGCTGGCAATTCTTCCATCCTCACTAAACCGTTGGAACTTGAGAGTGTGAGGAAAAACAAAAGTTGGATTTACTAGTTCGTAAACCAATTTGGGAGGACCAAACTTAGGCGGCCGCCAGCTACCACCCAAAATAACATCAATACCCACGTGAAACTCCTTTTACGGAGTATATGCGAGTTTAATCATTACTGCATCCGATTTTTTAACAAAAACAAATCGGTCTTCTTGAAACTTCCATGTGGGACCGCGAAGAAATGTTCGTGCATCGCCAATACGTTCCTCACAAAGCGCCGTAAGTTGACTCCAGCTGGAATGCGCGGGACTTGCCGGCACAACATGCCCCAGCTTATTGTACATGCGTGGAACCAGCGCATATCGATAACGAAAAACAAAGCCAGGCTTTTCTACAAACTCCAGCTTGAAATCGGTATACCGACGCATGGTGCGGAGTTCTTCTTCGGTGTAACCGTCAATATAAGTGCCCATTTCCGATCCACCCCAACTTTCTTCCATTAGCCAAATACCATCTTGAATTGCATGGCATGGGCTTTACGCCGAAACTCAATGCGATTCCTGCTGGGACTGACAAAGTAGCTGATCTGAAAGAATCCGCTACCAAACCGCGTGAAGTTCTCTTGGCAATATTCGTGGGCAGTTTTCCAAAACAGATCACCCGGCCGAACTGACCAAGTGGTGCCCTGGTCATTTTCCCATCTTACATGGAGAACATGTTTTTGTAGAGCATACCAAGGCCCTTCCTTCTTGTAAGAGAAGATTGGTTTTGCTGCGAAAGGATACCACCCTGCCCCGTTGTCGTCGATTTCCATTACCGATCCTTCCAAGCTTCAAACAATGGAACGCCGATGATATCACCGGGCTTTGCATCTTCATAGGACACCGGAGGAAGCGCACCAATGGCCGTCATATGCTTGCGTGGCGGACGTTCGGGAACTGTTTCCTTGAGCTTTGCTGGCTGATGGTAGCCGGGGTTCAAAGCCTTACGTGAGGGGCTGGATGGAAAATACGGATAAACCGTTCGAGCATTGTTCATCTGCACGATGAGCATTGCGGATTGGATCATCGGTAAGATATTGATAAAGCTCATCTTACTTTTCCATCTTCCACTTGAGGTATTCAGTGGCCTCGTCAGCAAAGTTTTTCGTTAGTTCGGATTCTGCCACCAACGCAAACTTTTGCCAAGTGTGAAGGAACTTGGATGCTGCGATGGTGTCGAGAAAGCTGCACACGGTTTGCGGAACCATTGGAACAATATCTAGGGCATCGGTTTCTATTTCATACTTACCATCGACAAATGCGATGATCTTGCTCATGTAAAAGCCAATATGAAAAAGCTTACTTTCCAAGCAAACGCCACCGCCGGTACCTATCCATGTTACTTGGCCGGTAAAGGTTCCGCGATCGCTGCGAACTGTGATAATGTCGTTAACGTTGAACATTTCGATCTCCTTGATCTGCGCGTTAGTTAATCGCGTAGATGTCAATTCCCTTTGCTTCAGCAGCTTTGACCGCGGCCTTAACAGCTTTGCGATCCATCTTAAACGACCAAACCGAACCAACAGCAAAGCCAGCTTCACGCAGTGCTTCCGACATATCGGTGTCGATCTTCGTCATCCACTTGCCGCTCTTGTGGAATGTTGATTCGGCGGAGATCTTGGAGATCGGCTTGCTCTTGGCCCAACCATCGAGGAAGTTTGCAGCCTTGAGAATTTCAAGTTCTGTAAGCTTCTTTGCCTTAGCCATTTTCGATCTCCGTTGTTTGTTCCTATGTTCTGAATCTAACATAGAGTAGGAAGGAGTCAACCGATTCAATCGTTGATGAACCAAAAATGATTACCATTTTGGATTTTTGAGATTTGTCCCATTACGCTTATGGACTCGCATATGATCTACAATTTCAGTCACGCCTTTTATCAATAATCCTGCATTAATATCGCCTGACTCCAATGTTAAGCCATGGATCATAATAGAGACATAGAATTCTGGCTGTACCTTTTTATTGAACAGAAACAAAAACACACTTGCATATTTTTCATAACTTCTGTTGATGGCACCAAATTCACGAACAGCCGCAAGTCTTGGGTATAGTAGGAAGGGATTTTCTTCTAAGACTATATCTGGCTCACGCACACCCACACTTCTTGCAAAATCTACTTGCTTTTTGAATTCATTTGAATCTGTCTCACAGCGGAAGGCGAATTCATACATCTGCTGAAATTTTACAAATCCCTGGTGACGAGTACTTGAGGGAATGAATCCTTTGCAAGGATTAAAGGGAGTATGTGGTGTGTGATCCTCAAGCAGCATAATCGTCTCCTGTTTCATTTAGGAAACTAACATAGGAACTAGGTTTGTCAACTAAGAACAATAATCCACATACAAAGGAAAAAGATCATAGGTGGTTTTACCCTTAAACATTAACACGAACAGAATGGCATCCGCATGATCTCGAAAGGTAAAGACTAGTTCTGATCGTGGCCGTCGATCCCATCTATAATTCATACCTATGCCTTGGGCACCAAACATGTTAACCATTTCGTGCCGTAGGTAAAACTGCCACATTTCAAAATGTTCGGTTACGTCCCATACCGGAACAACACCGTCATAATATCTCTCATACTTTGGGCCAAAGTTGTACTTTAGGGAAACCCAATGAGGCTTCCATCGAGAACGATCATGAAAGTGATAATCCAAATAATAGTGGAATACTTGCATACTGCTATTCTTCTAGAATCCTTTGAGGTAACCTAGCATGAGTAGTAAGTTTGTCAAACAGATATGGAAAAGGCTCCCACTAGGAGAGCCTTGACCATTGCTAATTACAGACCACGGAGTGCTTGATCTTCTTCAGTCGAGCAACCAGGGCCGCCGAAGAAGTAGTTGAGTTCAACAAACGTCTTCTCGTCGCTTGTTGCAACCATCTTCATTGTAATTGAAGTACCGTGGGGAAGAACCGCCGGAGAGTTGGTCCATTCCTTGCTGAACTGTTTGACGCCAGCCTTGACTGCTGCGGCAAACTGATCAGCCGACTGATAACCAACCGAATTGCCGGCAGCATTGGAATTCTTTTCAGAAGTTGCCGGGCCGTACTTGCGGCCGAGAAGAACTGCCAGCTTTTCGTAAGCCTTGGTAACCTGCCAGCCGGTGCGATCGCCGCGGAAGACCTGAGAATATGCAGTCACGTTGCAGATGCCGTCGCGTGGACCACTGCGAGTTTCTACAGTGTAAGCGCCGAACATTGCATTCTTTTCCGGAAGCCCCTTGCAGTCGTAGAGGTCATCTTCGAACACCGTGCAGCCGAGTGTTTCGAGATCCGAATTCTGCGTAACGCCGAAGGGAGCAAATTCCGAAAGCTGAGCTTCCTTGGCCGGAGTTGCAGCCGGCGCATCAGCCATTGCTGGAGTTGCCGAAAGCATTGCGATGGCTGCGAGCGCAAACATTGACCTATGGGTGAATTTCATTTTCGATCTCCTATGTTTCAATAAACCAGTTCTAACACAGGATTAGGAGATGTCAACACCAGATATGGAAAAAGCTCCCACAAGGGGAGCCTTTTCGAAAAGCCTGAGAATACAGCTTTTTGCGGTGACCTTCTAGGATTATCCTTTGCCTTGCGAGCTAGGTTCCCTTTCATCCACATACTTGGCTTTCACCTAAGTACGTATCCACCAATGCTGCCGACTTGTATACCGCAGGCGTTAGCGGTGACATACGTTGCTATTCGACAGTTTCCAATCCACCGACCCTGCCGAGCCGTTCACCAGGCGCTAACCCAGTTATGAACCTTCTTCTATCAACACACTTTGGCTTGCGACCTCCATGTGACTCCATTAGCTTGCGCCTGGAGCATTAAGCACCTTTCACAACGTACCGAAACAGACTTTGCGTTTTCATATAGCGGTTTGCTAACCAAAAGCAGAGCTGTGTCAACCCATTAAGACGTGCTGTTTCCTGGTTTCATGAATGTTTCCATTCACCAAATGCCAGACGCCTCGTACCTTTCGCCTTGCGAGCTACTTAGTCATCCTTCACGGATTCAGCCGTTGCAGGCCGTATCCATTTGTATTGCCAGTTGCCCTTCCTTGCGGGGTCGGACTGACCTGACTACACGTTGACCATTAACAGTCGACAAGTTTGCGTGAGCAGGTTAGCTTGCGGGCCTTACATCCTCACCGATCGGCTCTGGATGATTGTCCTTTCGGGACACCTTACTCCTTGTCTTCCTGTATAGTACCAACTTTCGTTGATACCTCCTACGCGGAAGGTCCGTGCTTGCTTAGTGGGGCCATATTGCTATGGTGCGCTTCATTGGGGATCCACGCTTTAAACTAAGTTGCCCTAGTCTATCCCTTTATCGGCCCTAAGCGGCCAAACTTTTTGGAATTTGCATTCCTGAACCGTTCTACTTGGGCCTATACAAGGTGAGCCTCGAATCTCACATCGTACCGGGGTTCCTGTATCGTACTACCTTTCCTAGTCCAACACGCTTGGGTTACTTTCCTCACCAAGCTACATTGTATAGGCCAAAGCAGAACCAGTTCCTGTTGCAAACGTTTCCGCTTGCGTCATGTTCTTGTTATACGATAAGTCTGTTTCTGCCGCAATATAAAAAATCAACTTTTTGTGAAAAAAGTTCTAAGCGTTTGAAAACAAAGGCATCTTTAGGTTATACATGACTTTGGTTGACATTTTTATAAACAGGTACTAGTATTTGTCTACACTAAGGAGACCCCAATGGGCTTGTTTGATTACGGTTTTGAGAAGAAGCAGAAGAGCCCTAGCAGAAGCCTTCATGATGGCATTGGCCTTATGATACTGCTGGCAATTATTTTGGTCCCACTGGGTATGTTTTTTCGGCTTCTCCCATATCTTCTAATCATTGGGGCGCTTTGGGCCGCATTCTACTATGGGAGTCAAGCGTTAGGATTTTAACGGAGGAACAAAGCATGACCAAGAAAAGTATCGTGTACTATGGTAATGTGTTTCTTGTAGGAGTGGCTTTCATCTTCATCGGCTCACTCCTTTTCTGACATGACAATGGCCCGGAATTATTCCGGACCATTTCCATGACTTAGTTTGTAGTCTGTAGGAGTTCGATTTCCTCCGCAGTAAAGCCTAGATCCTTAGCGCGTTGGATGATTGCCTCACGCTTGGTGACCTTGTTTTGGATCTCAAGATCCTCGGCTGACGGTTCTTGCAGGTGCATTTCGGTGTACCACTTACCATCGTGGTACCAAGCTTCGCCCTTTATGACCGGGCAGTCGTGGCCCATAACGTAGTTCTTCTTCGCAAGCCGTCTTGCGGTGGATTCAAACTCGCAATACGCGCTTATGTATTGGCGGCCGCGGCCCTCGGTGAGATCAGTGTTTGTGTGAACAGTCCAAATCGTGCGCTTTTCCATCAGAGTTCTCCCATTGCCCGCAGTTTGCGAATTTCAGCTTGGTCGGCGATACAAAGCATTGTTTCCGTATAAACCCAATCATCCAAATCCGATTTTCCCAGTTTAGCCGAATATCCGGCTGATGCTTTGCAATCGTCAAAGGTGTCAAACGTGAGGCCGGTTGGCCCACCTTTGGTTGTCATCATAACAAAGCCGAGAAGAATTGTTGGGAGAACCTTACGCATTGGGAGCCTCCACTGTTGCGCAGTGCCAGCTTTCCATTCCGCCGCCATCCCAGTCGTACTTGAAGACTCCAACCAGACCATTATCTTCGGCCCATTGGAAGAATGACACCAAAGCAGTAGCATGGGCATGACTTGCAAATGCGGTACGAGCTTCGTTTACGCCCTTGATCGTTTTGCTGGGCCAGTTATAGCCGTTCCACGGTTCGTTTCTTGCAAGGCGAATTTTGCTTGGCGTCTTGTCCGACAGAATGTCTGCTTCAAGATCCGCAGCGATTTCCTTGAGCCGATCGGTGATCGTCGCGTTGTCCTTTGCAAACTTTGCTGCTTCCTGTTCGCGCATTCGAGTCTCAGCCAGGCTGATTGCCTGTGCGCGTGCTTCGTTTGCCGCTTTAAGCTTTTCACCAAGATTCATTGCCGATCTCCTTTGCTTTGTTATGATCAACATAGCATGAATAGGAAGAACGTCAACCAGTTTTCTTCCTGTTTTTAGCCCCAAGTCAACTTGAATAGGACCCGCGCATCCCTATCTGGAATTCGCAAGTAGTTCAAGTAGATGTGTTCCTTAGCGGTGGAATGGAACCTGTTGCGCTTGTATGTGACTTCCATCATTTCATATTCAATTTTGAGGTCTTCAAGCCAAGCTACCACTTCCGCTTTTAGTACGAAATGGTATGGTTGATCATATCGATCCATACCTTCAACTAGAGTAGGACTTAGATGCTCAAACTCAATAATATTCTCATTAGGGAGAATATACTGTTCTTCCGGATACTTTAGCTCCGACGCAATACCGTACCAAATACCGGGACCCGAATTTGACACCGTATTGGGTTTTACCTCAAGGCGATTGAGGTCTTTCTCTTTAACTATCAAAGTAGTCATCGCGGCACCGTTAGCTTGAAGCGAAGGAGATCATGCGGATCTTCAAAATAAAGGGAATATCGAGGTTCTCCATTTAGGTCCGAGATATCATCATCGTCGATAACCTCATACACGCCAACACGCGCGGTATGTTCCTCACTTAGGAGATGAGCAATCCACCGGTTGCTTTCAAAGTGGTCTTCCGGTGCGAGTGTTTCCCAAAGATCCTTTGGTAGATCATCATGTTCGTAAAACACCCTACATTTGATTTTTGTGGGCACACGATAAAAATGTTCAAGCTCCGCTCGATAATCCTTCAAGCTGAGAGTCATCCGACTAATATATTCGATATTGTCGAATTTTACCTTAAAGTCATCGTAACTGATACTAACCATAGAATTGCTCATTCAACAGTTTATCACTCCAGGAGCGGCCTGGATCCGAGAGAATCCGAAACTTTTTGTCCGTTGCTAGTTCCACTCTAACCCGCACGATATCACGAACTTCAGTGGAATCCGCTGCAAGCATAACATGTCTGTGAGCTTCCTCAAGCACTTCAACTTCAATGCCCAAGCTATCAGGTACGATTGCACCCTTCCAATAACGGGGGCGAAACGCGCAAATAGGTGTGATTGCCAATAGTGGAGCTTCAAGCGGTAGAATGGGTCCGCCGGCGCTGCGATTGTACGCGGTTGATCCAACTGGCGTAGACACGATCAAGCCGTCACCAATAAGCTCTTCCAGCTTGACTTCGCTGTTTACGCTAATACGGAGCTTTGCAGCTTGGCTGCTTTGTCGCATCAACGAGATGTCGTTGATAGCAAGCAATTGGCTGCTTTCGCCGCTATCGGTCCAATACTCAACACGGATTGGGTTGATCTCTGTGACCACTGCATTTTGGATTTTGCTATTGATGTCCGCGCTGAGGCTGCGGGTTTCATTCATGAGAAAACCAACTGAACCACAGTTGACACCATAGAATGGAATGTTGCGGCCCATATGCGCGTGAATCGCCTGTAGCATAGTTCCATCACCGCCAAGAACCACGATAACATCAGCATCATCGAAATTGTCTTCGGTTACCGTGTTGAAGCTGTCCTTGACAAATTTGGATGCAATTTGTGCTTTTTCCGCTGGGCTTGCAACGATGCCAACAGTGGGATTCATGTTACGCCAAAGCATATTGGACTCCTATTTGGAATCCAAATTAGCATGTTATGGAGATTGTGCAACCTATAATGGGTTGCGAACGGCCAGCGCATAATGGTCGAATCCAGTAGAACCAACCATTGGTGACCAACTTACAAGATTGTCACTATAAAATATAACACCGTTAGTACCTGAATAGTAGCGATTAAGAACCGTACTATATGCGAGGCTTCGTGTACCATTACCCTGCAGCACGTTTGCAGCAGAGTTCCAGTTAATTCCATCAGTTGTCCACCAAAACGCATCGCCGCCAGAACCGGCCAAAAGGGTATTGTTTTCCGCTACATAGATAAGCTTATCAAAGCCAATACGAGGAACCGCAGTTACTTCAGCCCAAGTTACTTCATCAGTGCTGCGATATAGATTTCCATATAGGTTTGCAATCCACCATGCACCAAACGCATAAGTGATTTCCATATTATAGCCACCAGTTGCAGGAATATCAAACCAAGTTGAACCGTTATCTGTGCTCTTTTGCATGTTTGGCCCCCAAGTCGTAGCAATGAGGTGACCATTGTTTGGATTGCGTCCCATACCATAGCTGTTTGAGCTAAGCTTGGAACCCCCCGCTGTTGCCCAAGTGTAACCACCATCATCCGAATAGTGGAGACCGTTATTGCCGTAGTTGCCCATACAAACGCGATTAATTCCCGGAATAAAGCATTTAGAGAAACCATCAGCAAAGCTAGGCGGATGTGAAGCTACGAATGGAACACTATTTGGAGTTGCAGCGGGATAAACATGGATAAAGCCAGGACCAGATACAATAAACGTGTCATGAGCAGGATCGTGAATCGCACTATATGCGCCATTGGAAAGTCGAGCTGATTCTGTTTGGGTAGTCATTGTTAGACCATCCATAGAGAACTCAGTACCATAGCTGAGTGCACCGCCCGCAGTGATAATCGTTACATCACCTCCAACCGGTGGCAGTTCGATTTCCTTAACAGCTTGTTGTGCAACCAGTCCTCGGGAAAAATTGCTGATACCAAATCTCATAGCGGCTCTCCTGCGTGTCCGCTATTTATCATAGTCATGGAAATGGCGCCAGCCGAAGCCAGCGCCATCGCGTTCTGCCTAACGCTGATTACTTGTTTTCAAGTTCCGAACGGCTCTTGATAACACGATCGCAAAGACCATAATCGAGAGCTTCGCCGGCGCTCATGAAGTAGTCGCGTTCCATGTCCGAACGCAGATCTTCAAAGGTCTTACCCTTCGAGTTGTGATCCACGTAGATCTGGGTAAGTTCGCGCTTCATCTTGAGGATTTCACGAGCCTGGATTTCAATATCCGTTGCCTGACCCTGGGCGCCGCCGGAGGGCTGGTGGATCATGTGGCGTGCGTTCTTCAGCATGTAGCGGTGACCAGGTTCGCCGGCCTGGGCAAGAAGCGAGCCCATCGAGCAAGCTTGACCCATAACAACCGTGTACACGGGGCACTTGATGAACTGCATGGTGTCGTAAATCGACATACCAGCGGTTACAACACCGCCTGGGCTGTTGATGTACATGAAGATTGGCTTGTCCTGGTTATCGGCTTCGAGAAACAAAAGCTGGCCGCAAATAAGCGTTGCCATGTGATCCTCGACCTGGCTGGTCAGGAACACGATACGTTCCTTCATCAGGCGGGAGAACAGATCGTATGAACGCTCGCCGCGATGGGTCTGTTCAACAACCATTGGAACTAGAGAAGTAGGGTGCATTTATTTCCTCGTTGTTTTGCGCCTTTGCCAGACCAAAATAGTAGGACTCGCATAGTGTGTCAATTGTTAAAATCAGGAATTTTACATAGAAAAAGCGCCAGTGTTGGCGCTTTAATGGATTCTAATGGAAGCTAATGAACGCTAATGAAGCGTAAGACCCGCAGTAATATCGTCGGACTTCCTGTTGGCCACAAACACATCAGTGTCCTTGAACTTGATCTCGCCACGAGCTTCTGCTCGCTGTTCATCGGAGAACTTGAGAAGATCGAAGATTTCGTTTTCGATGGTCTTGTCGTTGCGGATACGTGCCATTGTTGATCTCCTGTTGCTTTGTTATTCCCAACTTAGCATATTCAGGAAGGACGTCAACCTGTTTACGCGGCGATCAACATGGACTCATATGGATCAGTCACGATCAGTCGTTGACCTGTGCCCTCAACTACCCACTTACCAAACCGATTCACAACCGAAATTGGCGTACTAACGGTAAAGCCGTTGATGAGAAGCTGCTCACAAACTCTATCCGCGTGTACGGCAGTCCTACGAGGACCAGCGCGAACCAAAAGAATTTCAGCGGAATTGTCATCCTTGTGATGGAGCAAAGCTCGTGTATCACGTTCGATTGAATCGTAAAATCCAATTGTTTTGCCGCCAACTGCGGTTTCTACGATGTTTGTTATAAGATCTTGTCTATTCATTACGGTATGCCTTTGCTTGTCCGTTAAGCCTCTAACGGGCTATCTTCGGACTCTTCCATTGGAAAGAAAACCGGCCGTCTTTTGAAGACCGGATAAACAATCCAACCTCCTAGGTACAACAGGAAGTGGAACACTAGAAGGATGAAATACGCAAAAAACGTGGCCGCCAGCATATATGCGCAATAGATACGGGTGCTGAAGTAGCCTAAACTAGCAACACCTAAAATTGCGAATGTTATGCCAATGGTTATCATGTACTTTGCCTTTCGGGGCCAATATATGAGTTACCAACCAAAAGTCAAACGCTAAAGGAAACAAAAGCGACCGTTTTACCGGCCGCTTTCGGTTCACAGTGTATTGCAGTGGATTATTTCCCCCTGCGGTGTCGGCAATGGGCAGTGCTCCAACACCTTGGTTTCCGTCTCCCCTTGTCGTGTGGATTTGGGTTACACACGAACTGCGCTGCTCACCACACGTATATAACAAAGTTTGTTGCGTAGAGCTAACAAAATTTTACAAGGTTGTACTAGGTCTCGTAGGTAGTGTAAATTTAAACTTGCTAATATATGAGCTTACGCCATGCGTAAATCGCTGCCAACGCGTCATATACTTGTGCCCAATATTTTTTTGTTGAAGTAATACTTGCGCCATGTTGGAATAAATGATTCCGTCTCTAACACTACTATCAACGGCAGCGTTTGCCTTTTCCTTTTCCAAGCGAAGAGTTTCCAAGTCTTCTATGTCTTTGCGCAAAAGGCGTTCAAGATCAGCTATTTGCGTCTTCCGCGATTGGATCTTTTGGTCCTTTTTTGCTATCTGTGATTCAACCGATCCAACAAACCCTAGGTGACGCTTTGGTGTTTTCTCAGCGAGTTCCAGAAGCTCTTCTATTGTGTAGTTGGACTTTAGTTGATTCGCGTGCGTGGTGACCGGGATGACGTTTCCTGGTTCATATCCGATAGTGTTATCCACGCGATCAAAGCTTAGAATTTTCTCTTCTTGCGTTCCAAATGTTTCGCCCGTGTAAGCACAGGTTGTTTCCTGCATCAGTAAACGGACGTTTCCCACTGTTAATGTGCAAGAGTACCCGCGTCGACTGGCACTCTTGCGGATGTGCTTGAGCTTTTGCTCAGCTTGCTCCCGAGTTATTTTCACAGCTTAGACTTCCTTAGGAGCGTCCAGGCTTTTCTGAATGTGGAAGATGTAGAGGTAAACGCCAGCGTAGATTGCTGCGAACAACGGCATATTACCAAGCAAGTACAAGCTGATTGAGGTAACAACCATCAAAATGCCCCAATTGTTCTTGGGCATTGCAGCCTTAAGCTTGGGCAAATCGTTCTTCTTTTTGAGGTACCAAAGTGCCCAAACCACAAGCAGCTGAATTGCTGCGGAAAACCAAGCCACCGCATAAGCGGCTACTGTGAGGAATGAACTATGGATGGTAACCATCTCATAGTTGGCCAGGGCTTGCAAACCAATGAGAAGATAAAAAATGCCACCAAGTAGGATTGCCAAAACCGTGGTTCCGGTGTTGTCTGAAACGGGCTTTTCCATTATTATTTCCGTAATTGTGGGAACGCGCCTAAAGCTTCGTTCCATTGCAACTTTACTAGCGCCTTGTATTTGTCAGGCGCGCCTTCAAGTCCGCTAAATCCAATCCACTTGTCGATGTTTTCCGCAGATCCAGTTAGGATGTCAGGAAGCGCCCGGCATAATAGGATGTGGTTCGCGATAATATCATCGGCAGTGCCAATCGTTTCCTTTAGCTTGGCATGTGCTTTTGTACAGGCGAGATCATAGTCCAACAACAAACATGCCGTCCCAAAAGAGCCAGGATCCAACCCATACAATAGGTAGTACCCTAAAGCTGTGAGAACGCCTTGGTCGAACGTGCCACGCATTAGAAATTATCGTCAAATTTAGCGGGTTCAGTTGCGATCTGTTTGGGGTTTTCTACAACCCCAGCATAAAAAGCAGGAGACTCCAAATGTTCGGGCATCTCTGCTTTACCTTCAGCCAGCTTGAGGACCAACTGGTAATTCCTCCAAGCCTGCTGAACTGATTCATTTTCCGAATGGAGTGTGGGCATGAGATCCATCCAAATTTGGTCTGGATCCAGCACGCTTACCGGAGTAATACCCTGCAGACGCGGTTGGAAAAGCTTGCCCATACGGTGCAAACGAATACCAATCTCTGCGATTGCTTCGGGATCACCCTTCATACGATTCTGCCAAACATAAGCTCGGCTGACATCCTTGATCATGTCTTCAGTGTCCATCTTGGTGCGGGCAATGATAACAACCACATCCTCAATGGCAACTTTGCCGTCAAGAATGTCCTGCACGCACAAGCTATAGCTGAAGCCAATCTTCATCGCATTACTCCTTTAGTACCAGGAGTTTAAATGGATTAGGATTGCCTGTCAACCTAGATTACAAACGTGCGAAGTGGCTCAAAACCATTAAACGCAACTGCTGAGTAAGTGCTTGTGTAAACGCCAGCGGAATCCAAGTAGAGGAAATCACCGATCTCCAGCGTTTCCGGCAACATATACAATTGCTTCTCATATAGAACGTCGGCGGAGTCACAAGTTGGACCCGCAATAATGCAGGGTGAACAAACATCCGCATCACGTGCTGAGAGAATTGGATAGCGGATAGCTTCTTCCATAGTCTCAGCTAGTCCACCAAACTTACCAATGTCCAAGAAAACCCAACGGTTATAGTCGTTGTGAGATTTCTTTGAAATCAGTACAACCTCAGTGCGGATAACACCGGCATTACCAACCATACCACGACCAGGCTCGATAATAGTTTCGGGATGGTTATCGCCAAAATGCTCGGTAAGGGCGGCACGGATAGCAATGCCAAACTCAGCAGTGGATGGAACATCACGTAGATATTTGGTAGGAAAGCCACCACCCAAGTTGATTAGATCCAACTGGATACCTTCTTCGGCAAGCGCGTCAAACACACCTTTTGCCTCTGCAATAGCAAGGTTCCATCCATTAATGCAGGTCATCTGAGAACCCACGTGGAACGAAACACCCTTTGCGACTAGACCAAGTTCATGTGCGCGACGAAGAACGTCCACGGCCATAGCTGGTGCGCAACCAAACTTGCGACTTAGCGGCCAATCCGCTCCAGTGCCATCGGTGAGGATACGGCAGAATACTTGAGAACCAGGAGCGGCAATGGAAACCTTAACAACTTCCTCAACCGAGTCCACAGCAAACAATCTCACGCCATACTCATATGCCGCAGCAATGTCTTTTTGCTTTTTGATGGTGTTTCCAAAGCTGATACGGTCAGGCGAGATGCCTGTACCCAAAGCCAATTTGATCTCTTGAAAGCTTGCGCAATCAAAGCTGGAGCCATTATCGGCAAGCAACTGTAGAACTTTTGGTTCAGGATTCGCTTTTACCGCATAAAAAACTTTGGAATCTGGAAGTGATTCCCTGAAACTAGCATAGTTGGCCTCAACTACGTCAAGATCAACTACGAGTACTGGCCCTTCGCCATTATAAGCGGAAAGGAAATTCAAAATGCGTTGAGTAAGCATGTCCACCCCCAACCAAAAATAGGAAATAGGGCCCACAGGTGACCCTACAATCGTATTATTATTTATAGGATGCTAAAAGTCTATTTGTTTAGGCATGGGAAGAGCAGAAAAGCTCCCGAAGGAGCTTTCCAATAGGTATCCCGTGAAGCATCAAGTGACCAAACTATCTAGCCACGGGTCCTGCCATTTGCTTGCCCGTGGTCAACTCGGAACTGCGCCTGGCTTCGTAACTTGGAGCGGGTAGCGGGAATCGAACCCGCGACTTCAGCTTGGAAGGCTATTGTGTTACCACTAGCACCACACCCGCATTTTCTTTATTTATACGGGTTCTAACGCCGCTGTCAACTATTTGTTGCGAATCCATGCGCTCATGCGCTTGATTGGTTCAAAGTCCTTTCGGATTTGCTTGGTAATACCAGCGATATCAACGTCCTTTTTTACCGTGATCTGTGGCATGTACAAGGCTTCAAACATGGTGTTGATATCATCAAGATGAGAATCAGCAAAATGCCAAATCGCATCCCGAAGATCATCTTGATCCTGGCCAAGCTCATCAAAGCTAACAGCGGTACGGATCTCATACAATGGCATCCAATCGAGATTGCCGATGTTTTTGGCTTCTGCTTTGTGACTTTGGAGCATAACGCCCCATTGCTGGGAGCCAGGTTCACAATTGGCAATGCAGAAGCGACCAAACAGCAGGTGTTGCCCATAGGGGATGACAAAGTTTTCTCTGTCTTCTTCACCACAAACCATTGACATAAGCGTGGTAAACGTGAGGATCTGACTAAGGTTGCCCGACAAACCGTGGAGAGGATTTACCTCAATCTCACGTTCCTCAAGTCGTGCAATAGCGTGGAAGTTCAGCTGTACGCCGGTATTGGTTTCGATTATCGTGACGCAATTCTTAGTAACCTCAGAGGTTACAACTGAAATTTGCATTGCCTCAACAATCTGGCCAGTTTCTTCATTGCGAAGCTTGCCCGGGCTAAGCGCGGCAACCACCGTGTAGACGGGATCAAAATTGGCGCTTAGCTTGCTAGGAGAAACTACTTCATCCTCACGAATAACTTCATGCGCCCAATAAATGTCAGTGGTACGGCGAATCAAGGTGTCAACGATCTTGGGAACACGATCCTTCTTGATCTTGCCACGCTTGATAATATCTTCACCGATAGTCAGTGCAAGCTTTTTGTCGTCGCGAGAATCCAAAAGGGTGGCGATGTGATCGCCATATTGTCGAAAATATCGCGAAGTCCTTTGTACGATAGCGCCGTGAACTGCACCCATTACATGCACCGATAAACTGTTTTGACACACTCCGGACCAAGACCATTAGCAATAGACTCCGGCACTGTCAACTTGCGGCGGCACTTGCCACACCGACCTTCGTGCCAAATTTCCAGCTGATCTTCCTGCAGCTCACCCTTTGCTAGGTGGTGCATAACCCAGCGAATTGCAACAACAGCGGGAGCAGATTCTGAGATCTTTGCCTTCTTGCTGTGGGCGTAAACGCGCCCAGCAATTGTGCCGATAAAGCTGTATGAGGTTTCGTTGTCGTTGCCCGTGAGCAGCTTAACCCAACGAAAACCCAAGTCGGGCTTCTCTTCCAACACTTCTTTGTATGAGCGTTCCACCTTGTAAGTAAAACGCTGACCCGTCTTTTTGGAGACGATCGTAAACGTTGCACGACCTGAGAGGATGAAGTTAAGTGCATCTTCTGCAGTGGTAAACTTTGCTTCGTTCATCGATCTCTCCTTTGTTTGTTCCTGAATCCTAACATAGGAATAGGAACTGTCAACCGATCTGTTTCCAGATTTTTCCATCTTTGTCAACAAACGTGTCGGGTTTGCTGTTGATGAATTCATGGTCCAGCTGAAAAGAAACTGCGCAAAACCGTTCGATTAGTGGAACCAATTGGGGATCTAGAATCTTATCGGCGATCCGTAGGGGGTCAAAGTAAACGCGATTGCCATTGGGCTGAATGAGGATGCCACTCCAATATCGAGACTTGAAAAGCAAGTATTTTGCATCAAGCTCAATACGAGCGTTGTTGGTGAGAACACCCTTGTAATAGCGATGGAAACTTGGGCAATCCTCTGGAGCATCTGTAATGCTGATCGCTGGTGCAGCTGGAATATGGCGTTCTCTTATGAGAACTTCACTTGTGATCGCCGGCGCTTTGGGTTCGGGTTCATCAAATAGCGCGAGAAACTTCTTCAGCATTATTTGGTCTCCTCAAGAATCTCAGCACCTTTGTGAGCACCAGCAGCTTGACCTAAAGCATATGCGGTCTTGAGAGCCGATTTGAGCTGCCAAACGCTCATCTCGTGAAAGTCGAGAGAATCGCTATTGCGGGTCTCAAGAGTTTCAAGTCCGAGAATCGTTTTAGCGATTTGTTCAAGTGCTTCATCCATGTCCGATCTCCTGTTGTTGTCCTAAATCTAGCACAGAATAGGAAAGAGTCAACCACAAACAGAAACAGCACCCTTTCGAGTGCTGCTTCCTTGCCAACGATCGATCATGCCTTGAAAGAATCGTGGGTGAATGTGAACAAGTGAACACCTAGGATGTTTTGACGGACACTCTACCACTGAGTTATATCCAAGTTGCCCTGGATAGTTGGATTCGAACCAACGACCTTCTGTTTGGATAACCCTAAGCTATCGGCTCACAACTCACATATAGTAGAGTGCCAATGGAAGGTCAAGAGCAAAAAGCCCTCAGCCTTGAAGGGGGAAACCTGGGGTGCTGAGGGCTCTATGGTTACCATGCGGCCGTTCATCTCCACATGACACACTTAATATAGTTGCTTGGTTTGGAAGGTCAAGAGCAAATAGCCCCGAAGGGTCCAGCAGCGGTTCCATCAGGGCTATAAGGAAGAGTTGGTGTGGCTTCCAACAACAACTTCGCCTAGCATTTTAATTATTCTATAGGGGAAGTCAAGGGTGAAACAGCCCAACGAGTGGGCTGCTTCTTCGCGTGGAGTAACTTGCAACGAAAGGCCAATGGCCCGCACAAACAAACTAATGTTCATCCCGCGTAAGTCAAATGAAAACCCCGCCGGCATGGAACGGCGGGGTTTGTGAGCAAGTGCTTGGTAAGCTCATTTTACGGTGTCCTAACCACTAGACGAACCCCACATAGTTGGAGCGGGGTATGGGATTCGAACCCATGTAACCGGCTTGGAATGCGATAACCTTACACATTCGGCTCACAAAACCGTATCTAGCGTTAGGCCGCCAGTAAGTCAACCGCCCCAGCACAAGTAAAGGGGCAAAAGTCAATTGGATCGTCGAGATTCAAATCCTCAGCAAAGATCCGATTGATGATCGCATATGAGGGGTTGCTTGCGTCAAAAACCTTATTACCAGCAAACAAAAATGCTTCAACTTTGGCCAATTCCTTTTGGCGAAGAGTAAGCGTGTCCGTTTCCACTGCTTTGATGTCAGGGCGAGACATCGCTCCTTCGACCATCTTTTTCATCAACTTGTATGAAGCAATATCTACAACCGGTAAACCGCAAATCTTTTCCAACACTTCCCGAGAATTTGTACGGCACTTGAGATCCGCAGCTTGATCACAGCCGGCTGCCGTGCATTTGTTGTGCTTCGCAGCGTCGTACACATGCAAGCAAGCCTCGCAAGTGTATGCGAGCTTTTTGTTCTTGAAGTCGCTCGCTGAGTGCGCGGACTTGCGCTTTGTAAACTTTACGTCCGGTGCATAATCAAAATGCGTCCACTGCTTGGTCTCGATGTTGTCGAGTTCCATGTTATTGCCATAGTCGAAAATGTAGCCTGCAGTCTTTTCGCCATCTGCGCGAGTTACGCGACCCGCACACTGGTGCATAAGTGCGATGCTAACCATGTTACGATCGATGATCAGGAACTTGGCAGGCTTGCAATCAAAGCCTTCACAGAGGGAATCAACACTGCACAGGACGTCAATAAGACCATCTTCAAACTGCTTGAAGTAACGCTGACGTTCAGCCATCGTTTGCTTGCCCTCAATAAGCTGGGCACGAACACCGGCGGCGCGGAATGCTTTCTCATAGCTTTCGGCGAACTGGACTTCCGTTGTTACAAGAATTGTCCGCTTGTTTGCGCTATCCTTAGTGTATTCAAGCCAGTCATTAACAACGTGCGAGCCCTTTGGACGACGAGTTACAACCGGCTTAACAATAAAGCCCATTGCGATCAGATCAGCAATCGAAGCTGCCGTGATCATGCGATCAGCGTACCAAGACCAAAGATGTTCGCCATCCTTGTTCTGTTCGCGGCGTGGAGTAGCGGTAAGGCCAACGATTTTGCAGTTGGGGAAATAGTTCTTTGCAGCTTGGCTGCTTGCTGCGGTGTTCTTGTGTGCCTCATCCATAAACAAGTAGTCGGCAGTCCAAAACAGCGGGAGCTTGAGATCGCTATTACCAGCAACCACACCGGAGAATGTTTCCGGCATTGTGATAATAACGTTGCCAAGCTTTGTAGAGAACGGACGACCATACTTGTCGGCCTTGAGCGTGTTGTGGAGAACCGCTGCAGGAATACCCATGTCCCGGACCAGCGTGTTGTAGAACTGCTCGACCAGCGTCATGCTAGGAACAACAACCATAAACTTTGCTGAGGGATTGATTTCGATCAGCTGGCGAATAAGCCCAGCAGCGATAACAGTTTTTCCAGATCCAGTTGCGGACTGAATCAGCACACTTACGCAATTTTGAAGAATGAGAATATCAATAGCGCGTGTTACGCAATTGCTTTGATACGCATGTAGCGTAAGTTTGTTTGTGCTTTGCACTTTGCTGTTCCTTATTGGAGTTATCGTTTCCGATCTTCCTATACCAACACATTAATAGGAAGTGTATAGGAACGTCAACAGGAATCTGCTCAGTTTTTCTGTTTTTCTGTGAAAAGATTATGGCATGAAAAAGCCCGGACGAACCGGGCTTTCTATTATGGGTAAAGCTTTGCGTTGAGCTGAAAGTGAGGACCATCCTTAAAGGACTTCCAATCACCGCCCCATTCCACAGCAACACCAAGTTCCTTTGCCGCAGCCTTCATAGCTTCAGCAAGCTTGTAATAGAGAGGCCAATCCCAACGGATCTGACCATCAATAAGAGCAGCAAGATCAACAGCCTTGGACAGACCATCCTTGCCAGGAATATGACGAGAGTTCATAGTCTTCGAAGCGCCAGCAGCTACGAGAACTTTCTGCTCAGCAATCGTACGAACACCGCAAGTTACTGTAAAGTCAACTTGTGTGAGTTGGATAGCGCGTTCAACAACACGAACTAGGTCGGGATGAACACCCTGGAGTTTAGCCTTACTATTAGAGCCAAGTACGAACATGGAAATACCTCGCAAGTTTAGGGGTTGCGAGGTATTTACCTAGTTTTAGTGCTCAGCAAAAACGCTGGTTAATTGAGGCCGCCGTAGCCCAAGTTAACGCCGTCGCGGAAGCTAAGCTTGAACATCGTCATTTCTTCCTTCGTGGCAAAGCTTACGAAGATGTCGTACTGTGGACCGAGAGCCAACGCACGAATGCTTTTTGGATCCACCAGCGATTCGGGAAGAGCTTCACCGTTAACAACAATCTCCGGGGTGAAGAATGTTTTGGTTGCGCGGCGGCTTACCACATAAGCGTTGAAGTTTTCGTTGTCCTTGATTGCTTCAGCAATTTCACGAATGAAAGCAATTTCGCCGCCTTCATCCTGGCCAGAGCGATCCTGACCATCGGCATGAACACTTGTCCACATAGTGGTTCCCAGTCGAATGTGGAAACCAAAATTGTCGAAATCTGCACTGCCTGTACGGGACCAAGTAGTCAATGTGTTATCCTCATAAATGCCTAACTGATTGCCACGTTAATAGGATTAGGTATTCTATGCAAGAAGTTTTTTGAAGTTTTCCTAAATTTATTCCTAATACGGAAAACAGAAAAGCTAGGATGAATCCTAGCTTTTGGTTGCGTGTGGCCGGAATCGAACCGACTTTCTCAAGCTTATGAGGCTTGCGACTTACCACTTGTCCTCACCGCAGTTCTATTTATATGCGAACCGCAGGAGAAAGTCAACAAAATCTTAATTTAAATTCCATTGCCACTGCGGTGTCGTAAATGGCCACCCAAACATTACCCCAAGCAAATTGGGTCTCTACTATACGTCCTTTGCCCCACTCATGGAGAACACCACGCATTTCCGTAATGTCCTCAGGACGATCAACTACACTAAGATCGTAAACAAACAGAAATCCTCGCTGCATCCAAGAGTTTTGGACACTTACGGTGCTTCGATATTCGTCAAGTGAGGCAGTACGAAAAGTTCTCACGTTTATCCCCAATAAAGCTTGAACTGCAAAGCGTGAGCTTTCTCAACAAAAGCAAACATGCTTTGCCCTTGCATTTGATCATAATGGAAGTCGTCGAACTGAGCTTCGCACCATTGCCTGATAGCTATGCGGATACTTTGGGTTTGTTCCAAAGTAAGAGTGACATGCGGACGTAAGTTAAACTGAACGTCTATTGGTTCAAGAAAATCAAATGAGCCAAAGATAAAGAAATTGTACTTTAGCGGAATATGGTCGAAAAAGCGATTAACTTCCTTTTTAGGCCAATTCCTTCCTTCGAAGTATTTGAAATCGACATCATTGTGCGCGTTCGACATTCACGATCCTATGCGTAAAATTCCTCAGGAAGCGTTGGCATGCGTTCGCGAAGTTCAGCTTCTTCAATACGTACGAAGCCGGCGGAATTGGTGCGCTTTTGTTTCCAAAGGCTGGCAAAGTAGGCTTCACTGCCTTTTTCGTCTGTGCCTCCAAGGTTCCCATTGGAACCCCAGAAGCTTACAAACTTGCCACCAACACTTGCATAGCCCCACGTTTTGGGGCCATTCTTCGCTGCAACAATAATCATGTGTTTCCTTTATCCGTCGTACTTGCTACGATTGCGGCCTTCGACAACCGTAAGAACGCGCTTGGGTGCATTGGGGTTGGCAAACATTGCCTTGGCCTGGGAATCAGTGATTCGGTAACGCTGGCCGTTTGGTTCCGAATACGTCCAAGTGTATTTGCCGCGATTGGTGTGAGACAAGATCTTCTGGCCGCGAGCGTTGACCGGCAGCATTCCCATGATCTCGATAAGACCAAGCAGCGAGCTGGAAAGTTTTACTTCGCCGCCTTCGCCGCGCAAGCTGACCGTCATCTTCGTAGTGAACGAAGCGTCCGTGTATGAACCGCTACCAAATGTAAGATCAACGCCGAATTCATCGGCAACCTTCTTCATCGCAGCTTCAAGTTCCTTAGAGAACTTGTTAACGTTTGCGCGGTCAAAAGCAGTAATGTTGGTCTTCATTTTCGATCTCCGTTTGTTTGTGTTGTCCCAAACATATAGGAATTCAGGAACTAGTCAACCAGAATTATCCACGGGCTGGAACAATAATGTACTCAATAGAATCTGCTCCACTGCCGGAGATTGCTTTGGCCGCTTGTTCAGCCACCTTTTCATTAACATAGCTGTCGGAAACCATCACATATGATGCGCCAGATGTTAAAGGACGAACCAACAGCGCGTATCGCGTAAACACATAGTTAGACATCACGCTTCTCCGTTATGGTGTCAATGTCCAAGTCTAGCACTTGGTTGATATCCAAGCAAATAAAACGTGTACCGTCGTAGGTGGCATCAAACTCTTTGTGGTAATGACCAAAGATCCAAAGCTTGGGCTTGTGAAGTGCCCAAAGCGCACCCAAAGCTTGCTGAGTCCGCGATAGGTCCCAAATTTGCCGGCCCAACACGTAATGGCAAATTGGATCAGGAACATCATGCGAAACTACGATATCCGGCTTAATACGAACGTATTCATCGGTAAGCTGATAAAACTCACCGATAGAAAGTTCCTCATCAGGCCACCAGCTCACGCCTTCGATACGATGCGCACGATCAATACTTTCGGCGCCACCGATAAAGAAGATTTGCCCATCAAAATGTCCATCAGGAATCCATCTAGGATCTTCTTTGCATTTTTGCGGATCATCGTGGTTGCCACGAATAAAGCGATCCTTTAGTGGATCAATTGGATCCGGCTTGGGCGGAGTTTTAAATCCCATGCCATAGTCGCCGACTTGAACTGTTTCGTAATCCCAAAGCAGCTTTTCATAAGTTTCAAACTGGGCGTGAATATCGCCGATAAATCTCATCCAACGCATAAAATTTCCTAAGTAAGATATGGAAACAGGACCCTTTCGGATCCTGTCTACATTAATTGGGGTGTGAGAGCAAGTGGGAGCTTGGACCGTTTTCTGTGCTAACCACTACACTAAGGCCCCATACGTGATTGGTGGAGCCTCCAGGATTCGAACCTGGCCTAGTCTTTTCCAATAAGAGATAACCCAAACAGATCGGCTCTCACAGTCCTCAATATAGTGGGTTGTACCGGCGAAGTCAACCTTAATAATACGAACTAATTTGATAAATGTGGACACCCATGACCAACAGAATTTGTAGACAAATCCCCCAAGTCATTCCAATAACAAAATGCTTGCTGTAGTTGGGCTGTGAACGTTTTTTAGCCAATGCTGATCGAAACATTGAGTCTTCATCATCTTTATCACGTTCACGCATTTCGCGAGAATATGCCCACCACATGATATTGATAGAGAAAAAGATAGCAACTATCGTTGATATCCACAAATTCATCTGGCTGAACGGAATCGCATTCGACAACGCGATTGGAATAAACCACATTACAAATAGTCCCGCTCCACTTGCTACCATGTCAAAGTTTTTGCCGATAAGTGAGAGCAGCTTGTGGATAAGGTCGAAGACCAAAAACAACGGGTTAGTCATCGGCTTCTTCCTTCATCAACTGTAGATCTTTTACAAACTTGGGCAAGTCATTTCGCAGGTATGGACCCAACGCCAATACAGTCGTAGTGGGCTCAGGAAACACCGTACGGCCGGCATCGGTAACCTTATACGTTGCGATACCCGCTGCCTCACATTCGCGCTCAGCACGCTCTAATGCAGCGAGATTCTTACACGTGACTATGATCTTGGGAGTGTTGTCGCGTTCGTATTGTTCATACGTTTCAAGCAGCTTTCCACCGGTGCGGAAGATTCTCGCGGTTAGCCGTTCAAACGCATGGCCAGATTGCCCCGCAAGCTTTCCCTTTGGAATTGGCTTGTCATCGATCGTACGAAGATCCTTGCGCACGACTAACCACATCTTTAACTCGTTTACAGGATTGTCCATTTTAGATCATGTAGTCCTTTTCCGCTGCGGTCGTTGGTCACCCACATGAAACCCAACGGCGCTGGTATTGTTAGCTTCAAAAGCAAAGCATCAGCTTTGCTGGTCAAGTAGAACACACTACGCCGCCTAAACAGCTTATAGTTGGCTACACCATTTTCATCCAAATTCTCAATTTCAATGCGGGTTAAATTGTTCCCAATGTAAACCCGCCGAGATTCATCCTGTAGCCATTCATAAAGCTCGCTGGTTTGGATGCGGTTCTGAAAGTTTACCTTTACTAGGGTACCACCTTCGACCACAACGTCAGTAAGCCGATCACGTATGTAGATCATCCCGCGACCAAATGCCTCCGCTTGCGAACAAATCCCCTGTTAATATCACCGCGTTGATGATCACGAACCCATGCCCACTTATAAAAGTCGCGAGGTTCAAGTTGATCCACAGGCTTACCCAGCGCGAGTAGTTCATCCATTGTTAGCAAGCGAACTTTGCGCCAATGGCCATCAACGTCATGCCGTCGCTTTCCAATATCCGTCTTTGCCAGTCCCGAACGAACCCACTTGTAAGGGTTTGTTGGTTTGCGATTTGGAATGCGGATCTTGACTTCATCAAATCCCAGGAACGGTCTGGACTTGCCGTTGATAATGCGCCGACCCTTTTGTGGCTGGCGCTCATATCGTTCAACTGGTGGAAAGTAGTAGAGCAGAAGGATTGCCAACACATGGCGAATTGTACCCGCGAGTTCTTGCAGATATTGGTCTGCAAATTTTGCAAAGCCCTGTGGAACCTTATCCGGTCCAATACTGGCAATATCAAACTCAATGTGCTCGCTTAGCAAACGCCAAGGATGTTGTTCCTGCTCCATGAGATCCTTTGGAGACTGATTGACCATTAGGCCAATGTCTTCAAAGATCTTATCAAGATCAGAGCCGGCTTGGTATTGCATTCCAAGGGCAAAATATGTGCGTTGACGGAAGCTTAGACCTAATGGGTTTCCCATCGACCGTAGCTCATTGCGATCGCGTGAAAAGAAGAACTTGACCAGCGAGCCCGACATAACATTGCCGCGGTCGCGGATCTCTTCATCAATCAGTGAGATCGAAAACGCTGTTTCGCTGATCTTTTCCAGCAAAAATGCTGTAGTGCCCTTGGGTGTTTCCGGGAGAAACGCATCGCGTCGGAATTCAATCCAAAGCTTGTTTGTGGGCAGTCGGAAATATTGAAGCGAATCCAACACTCGCTCAGGATTCAAGTGCAGGGAAAGCTCATACGCGAGTGTGGCTGCTTGGTCATCAAGTGTGATAACTTTGCTGCTGTAGACTTTGCGAGCAGTATCAGCGAGAAGTTCTCGATTGATACGATCAAAGTCCTTGGCAATGGCGTCGGGTTCACCCCAGTTCTTCTTGTAAAGGATGCGGTCAGCCAGCAAACTCATGTTCGATCTCCGTTTGTGGAGAAACTAACACAGGCAACCAATAAGTCAACTCTGCTGCGCCATCCGTTGGGCTTTTAGGCTACGTTGAAACCGTTTTTCAGCTTCATCCTTTTTGCGACGCCACTGCGCATATAGGGGCATGAACGGGCTATCATCGTTAACTGGTATGTTAATGTGGAAGTCTTTATCGCCCCAAGTTAGCTTCATTATGAGAAAATGTTCAGCCTTCTCAAGAAAATATTCTCGCTCCCAACCCTCATAAGCTATCACTTTGAATGTTTGGTTTTCAAACCAAGAATTCATTAGGTCAATATGAACGCTAGATTTAACGAAAATACTGAGATGTGTATAGACCTCAGAACGTTCGCCATACGCGGTACTTTGGGGGAGTATTTTGAGAACCATGGGGAAAGCCGATCAGTAGTTGGAGAGTGTGGCGGGACTCGAACCCACATATATCTCCTTTGCAGGGAGGACCGTAACCAGTTCCGGTCACACACTCCAACTACTGATCTTGTCCTTTATTTATGTTAGCGGAAACCATAAGTCAAGAAAATTTTCGTTTATCCCACGAATCGAGCACCATAATCAGCGTGAGCATTTTGTACTCGATCCGGGCGACTTGTTCGTTGTGGCGTGGATTTTTTGTACGGCCAAGTCTACCCATCTCCACAAGCAGCTCGTACAAACGAACGTATTTCCGTGCGCGATCAAGCACTTGCTCAAATGTGAGATGACCCTGGGTGTACCAATCTAGCAGCGCATAATAGCCGTGTGGATCTTCCCCGTTTAAACGGGTGCGCATGTATGGGATACGAATCCCGCGACGATCTCGCTTCATGTGAAAATCCTTTACTCGGCATCTTCGATTTGGAAGTCGATCATGGCCTTTGCATCGTCAATGCTATTGGCGTATCCGTGGCGTGGATCATCTTCGCCGTCATAATCCTTGTGGACCCAATTCCAATCAAGTCCTAAAAATGGCTTGGGATCATAATAGATGGTGTAATCTTTGTATTCGATCCGTACCGTCATTTTGATCTCCTTTGCTTGTATTCCTAATCTAACATAGGAACGCAAACTGTCAACCAGATTTAGGCAGAAAGTTCCTGAATTGCCTTCTCGTAGATTTCCTTGAAGTCGTGCGCGTGCAAGGGAACTTCTTCAGCCAGCTTAAATGCAATCATATCGCGCTTGTCGTTGAAGAAAAGAAACTGTGAGCTTTGATAATATGGCGCGACAATATCATAGCCAGTGGGGAAGAATTTCCTATAGGAAGATGGTAGATTTTCTCGGTCTGGAAATTTGTGGGCAAAGTCAACGTACACGGCACGAGTCATCCGCAGAAAATAGCCGACCTCTGATAGAGATATGCCCAAGTTGATCAACCCATAAAGGCTACCACTTAAATGGAAAGCTTCATCTGCACCAATCATTTCCTCAAAAACGTGATCAACCATAACACGTTGAGGAATGGTTTCATCACTAAACACTGGGGCGATAGGCTGGGGATGAGAATAGTGGAGATCATCTAGCTTAAAAACTTTTGAACGTGCAAGATCCCGACAGCCCACTACACTCTTAGTTGCAAGTAGGATCATCCTAGTACGGAGCTTGGATATATCGGTAAAAATACGAATGGATTTATCGTTGGGATTCAAAATCCAACCACGATCACCCAAATATCCCTTTTGGGGATTGAATATAACTAACTCGTTCATGGTTTAGGCTCCATTTTACTGGAGCCTAACACGAAATCCTAAACTGTCAAACGCTTTGGTTTCAACCAGTGCTGCGAATCCGCTGCATGAGATTGATAACTGGGATAATTGTTCCAGCTACTGAAATAGCATCAACTTGATAAGCAATGCAAGCGGTCTTTACGTAAGCCTTAAGCTCTGCCGGCGACTTGCGGTCAATCCAATGCTGAGTAACAAGCTTGCGCTTGAGCAACAAACGAGCTGTTGCCATGGTGTCAACCTTGCGACGACGAACCGAACGCTGACGTTCAATTTCTTCGCGGTCACGTTCTGCCTTGAGAAACTCTTTGCGTGCTTCAATAGCCGCAAGCTGCTCTGGTGTACGTTCGATACGTTCAATAAGTTCCGACATTTTTAGCTCCTTGTTTAATCCGATCTTAAAACCTAGGAGCAGTCTAAGTCAATTTTAATAATCTATTTTAGAACCGAAGTTTGAACAACGTGACATGGGACATTTCTTTGAAGTGGAAATAGCTGCGATACGTTAATGAGGAAAAGCTCCATCCTTCGCCCATAACTCCAAATAAGTCAGTAGCCCAGTAAATCATTTCCCTTTGAATCGCAGCTTTATCATCCTGGTTAGAACCTTCATTCCAAAGCCACTGCACACGGATATGATATTCAAAGGGCTCATACCAGCCTTTGGTTTCCCATTCAGGGACTAATCCAATCTCATATTTCATAGCGTAAATTTCAGCTTGAACAACATGGCTAGTTTATCATCGGAAATGGTCACGATGGCCAAATGGCGATAGCGATGGCAGGTAAAGTTTTGAGAGTTGAGTCCAACTTCACAAGCCCATATCTCCATTCGATCCAAATATTCGTCCATTACGTGTTGGTCCAAGTTCCATTCAAAGTTGATAGAAAAACGCCAATATGGTTCACCTGCAACATAATGGTGCTCACCGGTGAGAGTATAATCGGTCATGAGAGCGCCAGTTTGAACAGCATGAGATCCGTGTGTTGACGAAACCGAATGGTAAGATCATCCACACTGTTGCTCTTGGGAATTTGCCAATCCACGTTGCTTTCGCCAACGTTGTCGTTAAGCCATGATATTACCATCATCCGGCAGATAATCCAACTGTCAACAACTGCGGTGATGGAATCGTAGAAATCACTAGGCTCACGAATTTCCACATCGCATATCTTTACTGAACATGGAAACCCAGGGATATCCGTTGCTGTTTCAATCTCAAGCTTTAGGATCTTCATAGCCACCTCAACTTGAATACCATTGCATCTTTGGCTTCGGTAAACAAGACTGTGAGGCAACTGTACTTTTGGATAGTAGTCCAAGTGCCAGTCTTCTTCACATGAGGACCATATTCGGTAGCCATCCATTGGATAAACTCACTGCTTGCGCGATGGCACATGATGTCAGTTGTTGCCGTTGGTGGTACCTCAAAATAGTTCCAATATATTGCAAATGCGTAGTTAAAACGAACATACCGAGGATCACGCTGACCACGCCAGCATCTAATATCAGTGGAAACTTCCTGAGTCTCATGTATGGGTAAAGAAAACATTAGGCAAACCTCAACTTGAACTGAAGAGCATCTCCTCGATCCTCAAACATGTATTCGGCCCGTTCCATGAAATGAACATGGCCCCATCGAGCGGGTTTGTCCTTTTCGTCAAACTCACTGCCAAAGTTTTCAGTGCACCACTCGTTAGCAGTATCAACGAACTGGGTTACATATTTCCAAGCCGCGCTTATATGCTCAAAATCGTTGACGTCCACTGTTACGACCAACACGTAACAGGGTGATCCATCGTGAAAGCTTTTCTCTTGGAACTGTATCGTGTGCATTAGCCAACGTTTTCGAGAATAAGTTGAAGATGAGTGGGATCCTGCAGTGTGATGTCAAAGTCTTGTTGAATCTGGCGTCGAATAAACGGCAACACATAATGCTTGTAATCAATGGGGTGCCAGCCTCTGGGAATCAAGCCCAGCAGCTTTTCCAGCGAGATCGGGAAATAGTTTTCCTTGACCTCACGTTCCCAATTCCGTGTGTACCGATACTTTAGGAGAAAGTGGACCAGTGCCCAGTTCTCATTGATGCTGCCCCACTGGGTTTCAAACTCGCGGAGCTTTTGCTGGTCATAACTCTTCTTCACGCAAAGCACAGAGATTGGGTCGCTTTTGCGGGTAATGCTTTCTTCTACGACCATATCCCGAATAACAACGTACTTAAACGTGTTTTTGTCGTAGATGCGCTTCCAAAAGATATCCACATCCTCGGGCGAACCATAGGAGTAAACCTCATGAATTAAGCTGTTGAGGAGAACCGCTTTGTTGCCGGCAAGTGTTCCAAGGTAAGTGAGAAGAATGTTCCAGTCGGAGAAAAACTCAACGCCTGGATTCTTTTCCCTTGCCAGTTCTAGCATGGGAACGGAAATGTCGTACCCTACGTAAATGATTTCGGGGAAGATTGCCCGCATAAACGCGATGGTTGAACCATCAGCGCAGCCAAAGTCCACAATCACTTGTGCGTCGATCTTGTCCATGAACACGATCTTATCGATCATGCTTTTACGCATTTCCACGTTGTATGAAGTAATGCTTGGAATATTTGGATCGAGCATATTGGTCTCCTGTTTCTTGTACCTAATTTAGCACAGAATAGGAAGACGTCAACCGCTTATGCGAACGTTAGCTTGAACAGCATAGCATCTTCGCGCTTTGTAAAATAAACGTAGTGGTACATTTCATTCCATCGTTGGTAGCGATAACCACGATTCAATTGGAACTGATTAACAAGCCAATCCTTAAACACGATTGAAGTGTGCCACTGATCATTTGCTTGTTCAGGATTTTCATAATCCCATATGATGGACAATCCAAAACGAAAATCCAATGATGGTGCATCAGAAGGTTCACCAAGTAGTTCGCGTATCTCGTACTTCATGAGAACCTCAACTTGAATTCCATAGCAGCGGGTTTATTTTGGAACCAAAAGCTTGCAAACATACGGCCGGAATATTCGCAATGCCACGCGCCCATTTGATCCAAACGCTTACCAAACCGCTCAGTGCACCATTCCCTCATCTCTTCATATTTGAGATAATTTTCCGTAGAAAATTCCGGAATACCATCATGGGGAAAATAATAGCGAATTAACGTACCAAGCCGGTCCTCAAACTCATATGGAATAGATTCCAGCCGATGACAATCCATTAGGCAAATCTCGCGTAGTCGATACGTGCGCGATTGCACCGTTCGATAAGCCGTGTCACTGGTCGATCGCTGTTGATAATAAAGCTAAATTCCTGCGGTGAAAGCTTTCCACGCGCAAGCAAAAGCTTGGCAGTACCAACGATATCAATGCAGCTGGTTGTTGCATCAAGGCCAACCCTGCGGCAGTCTTCTGTGGTGCGTACTTCCCAGGTGCGGTTGTCGTTCACTTATGATCTCCATTAGTTAGTTTTGGAGACATGTCTCGGTAGATTGGAACAACGTACCCGTTTTCAAAACGGACTGCAACCAGCTTTGCCGCTACCGGCCGTATGGTTATCTCACCCAATTCCGACATAGAATCTCCTTTGTTATGGAGATCCTAACATAGGAACCAATGTTGTCAAGCAAATTTGGTATCAACAATCCTGGCAAAGCCGATTGCTAGTTTTAGCAGCATAGCATCATTTAAACTACTAAGCACAACCATATTCCGTTCGTGCTCAACCAAGAACATTCCACTCAGTCCGTCGGAGCGTTTTACGTCGGGACACCAAGTTCGTTTCATTTCAATCTTCCAAGGAAACCAAGGAGACTTCAATTGGTTTATGCAGAACAAGTGGGCATCATCACGGCCCTCTTTGATTGATTTGTTAGGATGAGGCAAAAGCTCCATTACGGTCCAATTAGGACGAGTCTTATCCGCATCTACAAAGATCTTGCGAACTTCAGACCTTGGTAAGGGATAGTTGGGCTGTTCAATCATTAAACAGCTTTGCCTCAAGGTGGCGGCAATGTGGATCAGCACAACGGAAAAACAACGCGGTGGTTTCGTTTTGCGCGTTGCGGTCGGCCATCACAAACGTGAACTTGCGAATCTCGCCAGTGCGAGTGCTTTCCACGTAAAAGCTTGGTGTACCTTCGGCACTGGTCTCAAAGCGAAAGTTATCGCCGAGAATGCTCATGCTGCCGATGAACTGGTTGTTTCGGAACTGAAACTGTGAACTGTTGATAGTGGATTCGCTTGGCGCATTGTTAGACATTGATCACCTCGGTAATATTGGTCGTTCCATATACGGCAACAACAATGGTATCAAGCTGAGGATACGTAACTTTGCTGTGAATGTCACGCGGTTCATTGATCGCACGTAAAAACGCAAAACGCGCATGGAAGCTACTGTTGGCCTCCACACGCATCATTGCATTCCTAGTGGCGTCCGATCTGTAAAAGACTCGGAACTCCTGCATTAGAACGCAGCAGTCAACGCGGCTTCCACTGCCTTGTATGCGACGACGAGAACGCCAAGGCCAATGCAGCCAACAGCCACAAACACTGCGCCCCAGTTGCCGTTAAAAGCCTTACCGTTCTTATCAACTTCAGACATGTTCGATCTCCTTTGCTTGCCTAACAAAACCGAACATAACAGGTTTTCACTGGATGTCAACACCAGTTTCGGAATAACCATTGGGGTAAGCCTTCTTGTCAAGGCGTTCAAGTTCCTTGCGAATGGATTCCTCAATAAACTCATCGAATGTAAGGGCACTGGCTTCAGCAGCATGACGAAGCCTTTCGAGAGCTTCTTCATCAAACTCAAGTACCACTACCACTTTGCGGTCGTGCGGAAGGCCATCACGAATCGCACGAATCTTTGACATAATGTCGAGAAGGCTTTCCGTCTCATACCAGTTGTCGACTTCAACAGCTAAACAAGCCGGAGGAGCCGTAGCAACTTTTGGAGTAAGCTGCATCATACGTAGGCGAGAATACGCTGGATGCACCCAACGATAGCCCTCACGCAAATTGTAGTCCCACACTGCAATCTCATACGGACGCTTTGTTTGAGCATCGTAGAACATTTGCACCTCACAATAGAGGTTGGCAAAACTGTCGACTAAGATATTGCCGTTATACGTGGGAACATTGATCTCAACATTCTGTTTTACGCGGTCAAGCGGCGCAAGTGCCCACAAGTCGTCAAAGGCGGATCTATGAAGATTGACAAAATTATCTTCGTAAAGGGGTTCCATGAAAAAGCTCCTGTTTCCGCTATTATACGGCAACAGGAGCGTCACAATCAAATATTAACTTAGTAGGCCAACAGCTTGATGTGATAATCATCAACCTTCAGGCGCTTGCCATCAACGGAAATACCAATGTATGGGTACTTGCGATTCCGCAAGTTTACTTCCTTGATCTCGTACCGTATACCCTTATAGATAAGTTGCTTGCCGATGTATGGGTGAACCGTGATCACTTTATCTTCGCGGCGCTTGATGCGCTTTGCAGCGGCCGACATTTCGTGACCAGCGTTGTCAAAATCTCGCTCAGGATTGCCGTAAAGTGGTGTGATCCGATCGTTCAGGAACTTGTCACGGAGGATACCATAAAGCTTTTGGAAGAACGCGCCATGACCCGCTTCGGAGTAACCAACACCAGGAACATATGGAAGACGTTGCAGGGGCTGCCGATGCTTGTGGATAAGTTCGAACTGAAGCACATGGGCAAACTCGTGCAGCACAAGCGCATCAACCCAATCCTTCCAGTTATTGGTTACAAAGCCGCCAATAGCTGGATTGTGGGCGTAGGACTTGTATTCGGTAACACCTATCACAGGAAACTGTAAAACCGAACCCATGTTAAGCTTCATGAAAGGTACGCCATTACGACGACCAGCGCGACCCAAACGATCGCAAATCCGAAAGCCGATATTGGGCTGAAGAATGTTAACGTTGGCATCAAACCGGGCAATTGCAAACGCTTTGAGGTCAATTATCAGCTTGTTTACGTGAGCTGTAACTTCGTTCTTTGTGGGAAGCATTTGCGATCTCCTATTTGCTAACTTCCTGAATCCTAACATAGGAATAGGAATTGTCAACCGCTCAAACTGTAACTTGTGAATCCCATTTCAGTTTGAACAAAATCAAATTTGCGTGGTTGGTATCACCGGGGAAATGAACATGCCACTCAAATACACCATAACGTTGCACTTCAAACTTTGTGCCCTCATACGTTTCGTAGATCCACTCCACAAAATCTCTCATGTAGATGTCATAGCGGGGATTGGATGGGTCAGGTACCCAGTTCCAGTCAATGATCACCGAAGATGCAGAAACTTCCATAAGTCCGTATTCAAAATACCGCAGAGCTGCAACGTGAGTGGTCATTCAAACCCAGTTATTGGAAGGTTAATTTGAACAACATTAACGCTTTAGCGTCGGAAAAGCTAATTATCGTAACAAAAGCTTTGGTTATGATAACCCTTTCGCCCGCAGTTGTTTCCTTCAAAAACACCGGTTCAATTCGGTGAGAAGTTTTGATCCTGTTGTTTTGCAGCCAGTTAAAAACTTCTATTGATGGTACAAACACGGGTTTGTTAGCATGGTTTTTAGTTTCCCATTCATCAAGTTGTTGATGCTCGATGGGAACCAATATTTCAAGCGGTCCAAAAGGTTTTAGATCCAATACATCAATCATAGCATTAGCTTTAGCATTGCAGCGGTGCTCTTTCCACTTTCCATAAACAGCAAGCTGAAACTACGATTGCGCTTGCCGCTAATGATCCAATCCTTGTGTTCGGTAGCACCAAGCTTTTCGACAAGTTCACGAACCTGCGTTTCAAGGTTATTTCGATATTCCGTACGGGTGGTATCCCACGAATAGTGGTACAGGCTGTAATCGATGATAAAGGTAAATCGAAAGACAAAGCGAGAGCCTTCGGTAATTTCCGACATGCTAAAGCCTGCGGATATGCCCTCGGGAATTCCTTCCATCTTTATTGGGTGAACCACAGGAGAAGCCTTTTGCCGCGGGGGTTTGAAATTCTCAGGTTTCTTCACGTCATGTACCTCAGCTTGAACATGGCCGCATGTTTTTCATCATCAAGCCACACGTTCATTTCGCCTAGTCCCCACTTGTAGGAGCAACCATTTCCCTTGGTCAACCCCATACTTTCAAGAAACTCAACAATTGACTCATATAATTGTTTGGCCGCCGCTTTTGCTTCACCAATAGTCCATGAATCGGTTTCAAAATCCGGGTTAATTGAAAAGAAGTATTGGTTGTGGTCCCGGTAGATCCTAGACATTCTAACTGTATAATTTAGCATTGTGTCATCAACCTCAATCTCATCGCATCGGTGCGATTACGGAACTGTACGGCCCACATCCGAGTATTCCCGAAATTGAGGATCCGGTACGCATCTTCACCAAAAGTTTCTTTTAGCTCTCTAACAATTCTATCCGTGAACCTCATAAAAGCGTGGGGCTCGGTTTCCATATGTTCTGGACTGTTATACCAATCCGGATCAATGCGAACATCATAACGAAACGAGTGTGGGACTTGGCCTTCGTCGTACTCAATAAACTCGAGAAACTTCATTCCAGCCTCAGTCGAAAAGCTATAGCATCGGATTGTTTTCTAAAATAGAAATATACGCTGGATGAGGAATGATCCCACCTACAAACGTTTTCATCAGTAAAAGTTGCCAATGCCCAAGATTCAAGTTCCTTAAAATATTGTGCAACCCTAACGATGTTTTCATCAGTGTACCAAAACGCTTCGTTCACATATAGTTTGACTATATGCGGGAAAAGAATCGCTGGGTTCATACTGTAAATGGCAATGCAATTCATGACACAATCAACTTGTACATCATGGCATCGGACTTGTTTGCAAACCGAACACAATTGCCGATAAAGCCGACTTGAGGATGAATATCCCAATCCCTACAACTGGAATCAAGCCACTCTCTACCCCTCGCGACTCGCTCTCTTATTTGTGCAAATAAATCACCAAGCTCATCAAAACCGATAGAGTCTGTGTCAACCCCAACAGCAACAACATGAGGATAGCGGCCTAGCCAGGGGCGGGTAGAGCAAGTATATTTGATAGTGAGCATGGCTAACTTGGACCTGTTTAGCCAAATACTAACATAGGATCCAGCTGTGTCAACCAAACATCAGCTTCAAACGGAGCAGGTCGTACGAGTGACGGAGCTTGAACCCTTCGTAAAACAGATCATGCGAATCAAGCCTGATGAACCGATAGTTGGATTTGCCAATATTACGGTCAACCCAATCATACATTTCATCAACTTTATGTCTAAACGTTCTGCGTTCATCAAGCCATTGCAAGACTTTTATAGGATCGTAATGGTGTTCAAGCCTAGAGGGATACCACTTGACGTAATGGGGAAGAGTTTTTTGTCCGGTCGCACCGATTTCCCAACGCACACTCATTATGCCATAGCCAGTTTAAACTGCATGGCATCAGCTTTTGTTTTGAAATAAAACATAAGTGACATCGCATTAAATGATCGTGTTATACTCCACCGAGCCCGTTGCGGTCCAAAATTCGCATAAAGCCAATCCGTTGCAATGTTTTCATGACGTTTCATCTCTTTGTTGGAATCTAACACGGCTTCACGTATTGCTTTGGGTGTTCTTTCAAGCCCACGAGTGTCCCAATGCGTGGTAACCATATATGGATAAGCTTTATTTGTGGGATGCTCTTCGTAAACAAAAACAATAGCCATACTTACACCTTATAAGAGCTCAATCCTACGAATGATATTTTAGGAAGTCAATTAGCAAGCCAGCTTTGCCAACAGTCTTGTGTTGGAATCTACAAACCAAAAGTCATACACATACATCTGATCACGATCGGTCATGAACACATAGAAATCATCCTCGGTGAGATTGGCTTGGCAATAGTTTCGCATCTTTAACACGCGCTGAAGATAAGCGTTGTCTTCACTTCTCTGCCAAGGTCCATCAAACACCATATAAGGAACAAATAAACGAAGCCCATACATTCCGTTTTCTTCGTTTTCGAGAAACTCGTTTTCCATTTCAAACCTTTTTGGATATGGAAAAGCCGGCCCAAAAGCCGGCTTTTGTTGGTCGGAGCGGCAGGATTCGAACCTGCGACCCTCTGGTCCCAAACCAGATGCGCTACCAGACTGCGCTACGCTCCGAACAAACGGAATTTGTTGTTCCGTTATGTTCTTATTTATAGCAGCGTATAATCGCTACCGCAATATTTTAATTCAACAAGGCGTCGATTTTGTGAGCAATTTCGCCGCCGCTGGCAAGATCTTCTGCGTAAGACTTTGGATCATTAAAGATCGCCATACGACCAAAGTCGATAGCACCGTTACCAAATCCATCAACATCGCAAACATCAACGTTGGTGTTTGGCTTGCCTGCGCTTTGGTCAAAGCCCCAAGTTTGGTTCAGTTGGATTAGAAACGTGTCTGTACCGCTCACACACTTGTAAGTGGTCTTGCGAAACTTGCTGGAGCTTCTGCCCGTACCCGTTTCAATACCCTGGAGAGAGATATCGATGCCAAGGATTTCAGCAAGCGTGGCGCCAACGCCAGCGTAAAAATCTTGCTCACCATGGGACTCAATTTCATCAATACGCATTAGCTTTGTCTCCTGTTTCTTCCTATTTACTTCCTAAGTTTAGCAAGGACAAGAAGCCTCCGGATTAAATCATCAATTCTTTGAAAATCCTCCTCAGTTTGTAGACTAAAGCAGGTAACTATCATATACGTGTCATTATGCGTGGCATAGCTAAATTCATCAGCAAGCGCCTTGCACACGGCTGAGTAGACAATGTACTCGTCGTTTGTGACTTGGCGGTTGAACGATTGAGAGAATCCAACCTTCTCACGAATGATTCCAAATGCAACTGTACGAGCAATCACTTGCTTGCCGAGAAAGCTTTTGGTCTTTCGGAGAAAATAACCTGAATATTCCGGTCCAACATCAAATTCCACATCCGGATAAATCTTGTTGAAAATCTCAGCCATTCTCGGTTCCGTCGTAAACGCTTAGGATGTGATCAGCATACCTAAGCTTGAACGCAATAAACGTGGTATAGTTGTCAAAGCCAAAGAGGCTTGTGGTCTTAAAGTCGTGGACTGGAAGGAACCATGTGTTCCACACCGGCCGGTCTTCCATGCGGATCTTATTGCTGTAGTGGAAACGATGCGGGATCATCCAGTCGAAGAATTCCTTTATCTCCGCAAGGGTTTTAAACCTACGAATGCAAACGACTATTTTAACGTCTTTAAGCGGCAGAAGGCCCGACATAGAAATGGTACTCCACAATCATCTCCGAAAAGCGTAACTTGAACATTACGGCTTCATCGTTGGTGCGGAAACCAATAACAGCTTGTGAATACTTTTTCAACACAGGCGAATCAGAAAACATGGACCAGTAGGCAAAGTCACGATTGTCAACTACCCATTCGTGAAATGGTTTGTACCATTCCGCCGGCATGGCAAATGCATCAATCACAAACAGATGCCTATATATTTGGGGGTCTTGATACTGATTCGTCATCATATAGGGAACCAAGTGTTTGGTGCGCCTTCCTGGACTTGAACCAGGGACCTTTCGCTTATCAAGCGAATGCTCTAACCAACTGAGCTAAAAGCGCATTAACCCTATACTAGCTGGGTTGTTCCTATAGTTCAACCTATTTTTAGAATATAAAGGCTTGTTGGAGCCGTTGTAAATCCACCGTACCGCAGCTTATGAGCGATTGCATCATTGCGATCGATAAACAGGATACGCGTCACAGATAGGAGATTACCTAGATGATGCGAGGATTCCCCCAAGTACCATTGGATCAAATCCTTATGCACGAGAACAACTGAGTCGAGTTGGTCAATGGCTTCTAGTTGATCCCTAATGTAGGTTTCATCCACAAATCCTGCTGCATCCTGTTCGGAGAAGGCAAAGTCCAAAAAGACCACATCGTAGGGAAGACCATACTGGCTCTTTGGCTCCAAATGAAAACTAAAGTCCTGATACGACTTGATCATTGCAGCCCCAGGATATCTTCTTCAACCGCATCGGGATGATTGTCTCGGAACAAGCCGGTCAAACAGTATGCGGAAACCAACTGATCGTCGGAGAACTTACGATAGTCCTCACGTATGTCATCACCAAAAAACTCAGCATCCGCTTGCAACTCAAATAGCTGCTGGATTACCACATACCGACTCAAAAACACTAGTCACGCTCCACATATTGACGCCGAGCAATAATTGTGTCCTCGGGCCTCGCAGACAAGCCTAAGCTGGTTGATTTGCCAAAGCAAGACCAAGTATCCGTATAAATGAAGCCAGCGGAGATAATTTTGAACTGGTGACCAAAATCTGCATGTGTGATCGTTTCGGGAAAGATGATAATGCTATCGCAAAGTCCCGTATCCACGCAGATGTATTTCTGTTTCATTTTGTTCCCAACACCTTATATCGTTCTACAAAGAACTCGGTAATGCGCTTGCCCGATCGAGGAAAGCTCCAACCCGTACGCGGAGATTCATTCCATCCTACCGAAGTTCCATCTTCGAGCAGCACCCAGTTGTAAACGTTGCGATACTTGAATGTCTGTTGTGGGAACGGCTTTGCAAGATCGCTAATCTCTAGCACGATCTTCTTGTCCGCGTAAGTATGAATTTGATTTTCAAATTCAACGATACCGTTGGAGCAGTGGGACTCAATCCATTCACGTACCGTTTTACTCATCTTCGATCTCCTGTTTATAGCTCAATTTAGCATGGAACCCATGGCTGTCAACCACAGGTTCCTATGTTTAGAAACGCAGCTTTAACAGGAGCAAATCATTCCTATCAGCTAAATGGATGGCAATAGCTGGTTGCTTTACATAAACGTCAACCCGCGCATCACCTTTGAGATCCTCTTTAAGCTCATTAGCAAAACTTTTTATGTCTTCAATTTCTTGAGCTTCAAGAAAATACTTGTAGCGCCATTCGATCTTCCACAAGTATGGGTACTTGTCCAAATGGGGTTGCGTATACGTGTAGGTGTAGGTGCGCCAATCCGTGTTGAGATTAATCATCATCACCCCAACGATCTTCGCGAGGGCCGCCATCATACCAGTGGTGCGCCGCCATGTACTTGAGCATTTCAACTGTGTCGGTAAAACGCGCCTCATACTGTGTGGGCTTTACGTACTTAAAGGTGTATGAGCGACTGTCGTAGACAACCCATTCATCACCAATACGTTCGACCAGCCAGTGACCTCGTTCCGAGAGATCGTGGCGGAAAACTTCAATCACCTTGTACTTGGCGTGTTGAAGCCACTTGTCGATAAAGTCGATGAGATCCTGCTGAGGTTCAGCCTTGTAACGGAGCATTAGCTTCCAAGCTTGCTCGTTTGTTTTACGCCAATAGCCGCCAGCGTAACCCTGCTTGGGCATCATTGCTTGCCATTGATTATATGCAGAAGTGTTTGCGAGAACGTAAGCGAAATCGTCCTTCTTGAGAACCGCAAGTGCATCCTGCAGTTTTTCGTGACGTTCGCCTTGACGCTGTAGCTTATCTTGAAGAGGCTTCAAAGCTTTGCGTGTGGCTTCCATTGCGGACTCGACCTTGTCGAGTTCGGCACGCAATTCAGCTTCGGTAAGTGCAGCTATAGCTTTGGGCATCTTCGATCTCCTGTTTATGCTTGTTTCTAACATATTCAGGAAGTCTGTCAACCTGTTTTACCAACCCGGAGGACCCACTGGGGTCCATTCAATTGGTTTCCACATCAATTTGATCCGCATGGCATCGGCCTTTTTACGGAAGCCAATGTAACGGGCTCGGTCATCGACTAGATAATCTCCCGACATGGCTTGATCTTTTACCAACTGCACAAGCGCGCGGAACTCAGTGGGAACCATAGCCAGCTCATTAACATGCTCGGCATCAACTTCCAGCACATAAGGATAAGAGGCTTCGGGAAACCGAACGCTAAGATCCATGTAAAGAAGAACCATGCTTAGCTGGGACATAGTGGGTGCCGCGATTCGGGATAGGGAGGTTTGGAGGAAAGCTAGGTAGTCGAAACCTATCCCCTTACGAGGACCAACACCTTTCCAGGGTGTGTCTGCAACCCGTGCAGATTAACTTTCCATAACGTGCGTACTTATTTATACTTTGGTATCGTCGTTGTCAATTTGTTTTTGTTTGAAGCGGTGCATCCAATAGGAATGCCAAAGCGCATCGACAACCAACCAAAGGCCAAACGGCAACCACCAAATGGTGAGAGCCAGCATCTTACGGAACTTCCACCATTCGAAAGTTCCACGAAACCGCACCATACCTTGTGCCAGATAAACGGCCATACCCACATAGGCAACCGCTATCAGCGTTAATAGGAGAATCATTCGGCTTCCTTGTTAAGTCCGCGACGAACGCCGTCAATCCAGCCCTTAGAGACTTCAGGAACAGCGTCCTTAAGCTCTTTAATGTTGCGTTGCACGGATCCATCAACGCGCTCTATGAGCTTCTCTACGCGATCCGCGGCCGCCGGGAGTTGCTCCATAACGGCGTTGCTACGTTCTAGCAAAGCTGTTGCTTTGTCCAGCTTGATTGACACAACCGCAGCCACTGCGCCCATTGTAATGGAAAACGCGATAAGGCCGACCGCCAGCATTGCTTGTACGAACTGGCCTGGCGTTAGCGAAGTGCTTTGGGGCGTACGATGCTTTTCCTGCCCACGGCGAATAAGTTCTTCAAGATCCGGAGGATTCATTAGTGGAGAGCCTTGCTTGTTTGCGGTCCAAACACGTTGGCCGCATTGGTCGCATATGTGGTAACTTCATCATCGCCAACAATGTCCGAAAGCTGGTCGAGAAGATCTTCGGCTGTCATTTGGCTGCCGTCGAACATAACCACAAACTGGTCAGGACCCAACTGCTTCATAGCAAGATCCTTGGCCGAACCGCCCATCAGCGCGTTGATCGCATCAGTAACAGCGCGGAGTTCCGCTGGCATGTCATCTTCATCGTCACAGAGAATTTCGGTGTTGGAAATGTTCATGCTACCTCGCTTTGGAATTCAATGCTGTTGAACTCATAATCCAAGAGATCATAGAGTTCCATCGGAAAGTCAACAGTGGTCAATTTGGTGCTGCGCTCAAAATAGTTGATCACAAGCGTTGCACACTTTTCAGCCTGCTGAAAATGCTTGATCACATCCTTGTGAGCTTTGGCGGCTTCATAATTCTTTTCGGCCGCACATTCTTTTTGCTGACGATTGAGAACCTCAATCTGCCCCGCATAAAACCGACGATGCGACTTGACGATTTCCAGCTGCTCTTGGGTTACTTCGGTTACCCGAATAACTGCGGGGACCACATAGCGGTCCACAAGCTCGCCTTCATCATTGATTCGCTTTTCGATCGGCATATCTATTCTCCATTTGTTTTATTCCTAACATAGGACGCCAGCTTATGCAACCGCTTAAATAGAATATGAAGCCAAAGAAAGAATCACATCGCAAGCCACCCAAGCCCGCATCATGGAACTGCAAGCGTGGAACCTGTAGGTTTTGCGGTGAGGACATTATTGAGGATGGGCTAAAGAACACCCGCAAGCATTGGCATCAAGCCTGTGCAAATGTTTGGAAAGTGATGAATGATCCAAAGCGGGCGCGTCAAGTTGTAAGCCGCCGTGACAAATACACGTGTCAAAGTTGCGGCCATCACGACCGCAACGGCAACTTTGATGTGGATCATATCAAGCCACTGTTTGAAGCCAATGGCGATCCCACATATTGGCAAGCATCCAACTTGAGACTCCTATGCAAGCCTTGCCACAAAGACAAGACTCGCGAGGACATGACTCGTTATCACGCGGCCAAAGCAGCTGAAAAGTTAGAAGGTCAACCGCTTGAGCATGAGAGTGGTAAGGATAGTCTTATCTAGCTTGGTTACACGATCGGGCGTTGTGATACGATGTTCAAGAACCTTGTCATCCTCACTTAGCTTGATATTTTTGGCAAAGATCGTACCACCGTTTGTGGTCTTATCAATGAAGCCAAAGAACAAATCGCCCATACCCGTGGTATACTTTTCACGGCCCACATAAGCGATAAAGTCGCCCTGCTTTAGCTCATTGCCCAAGCGATCTACGATTGTCTTTGGAGCCGGAGGAGTTTTCTTGGTCCACTCCCAAACTACACCACCGGTGTAACCCTTCATCCAATAGAATGTGGTATAAGAGGGGTAAACTGAGTTGACCTTGCGCTTCTTGTCAAACACAATGGAAAACTCACGCAGGCCATAATAGTAAGGACTGTAGGAGCGATAGTAATAATAGCTCTTAGAGAGAGTTGCAAAATCCGGTAGAGCTGGCCAATTGTCGCGATCAAAATGATCATAGCCATGTGGTACTGCAATGCCAACGGATCCAAAGCGCGTACTGTTGGAGTCTCCCCAGCCCACGTAAACGGTTTGCTTGGGGTCATACATGGCAAGGACAAAGTCCATTACTTCATCACTTGCACCTTTACCACCATGGTTCAGCTTGTGTAGGGCCGGATAACCAATAAAACGATTTGCGAGACTCATATCAACTCCATAAAATTTAACCTATTTTATGGAGACCAGAGCTGCTAAGTCAATATTAATTCAAGCGCATTACACCAAAGCCCAGCTTGAGCAAGTAGATAGCGCATTCAATTATAAACAATCCACCCGCAAATGTGAACATGGAGATTGCCGCGATTAGTGCCGGTGGAAGCCACGCGCGGTTGATAGTAAGAAAGTCGAGGACGACATGGAACATTTGATACGCGCCACTAGCACCGCCCAATGCTATTGCCCAAAGCGTAAGACCCACTACAACATACGCAAGCTTTTTCATAGACTATGCACCAAACCATCGCTTTTGTCCGGCACGACCAAAACTGATGATCATGTGGATCATTGCAATTGCTGAAATCAATACAAGTACCAGTATCGAGCATGAAACCAGCAGAGGCAACGTGTTGATGTTGTCCGCCACAAACAACATGGCCACCAAGCAAACGTAGGCCCACGACAGCACCCACGCCGTCATGCTGACCATGCTTGCTATCATAGCTATGATTCTTACCATGCGTGCCACTCCTTGCCCGTATCCAAGTCTCTGCGACGACCACTCTTGGGGTGACGATGCCAACCCTCTGGGTCACCCGTACCATCCCAGTTGTCAAAGGCTGCGTCTACTAGAGCTTTGGTAGCAAAGCAATAGCGGTCTTCATAGCCGCAGTAGTTGAGATCAACATGTAGGGTCCAGTGCATGAGGAGACGATGAGTACCAATCCACCTACCATCGGGCAGTTGGCGAATCCTGTCGTAGGCTTCTCTGTACTCGTCGTCTAAGAATTCCATATCACCAGTTTCCAGGTTCCGAATAAAAGTAGGGATCAACCCAGCGACCATATGTGGCACGGATTGAACCATTGGGCAGGCTTACAATGCCAATGAGTTCCCAGCCATCTTTGGCTTGTGCGTTATGGTACTCATCGTATTTGGTTGTGCTTTGCAGTGGATTCATATCCACGCTTTTATAGTTGCGTACTTCTTTTGCCATCATTAGCTCCTTGGTCTCCTACTATAGCAGGGACCAGTTGGAAGTCAAAGGTAGATAAGGGCGACCCGAAGATCGCCCCTATAAGGGTTAAGCGTTGACTTGCAACTGCTTGGGAGCAAGCTTGCCAACGATCGGATTGCCTGTGCCGGCAATGCGCTGAAGCTGCGGATGATAAACGTTCTTGAGGAACCACATAGCAGCGTCCTTGGCCGCACGGGAGCTCTTAACGTGTGGGTTCATCATCAAGTTGATCGTATCGAGATCCAGGGGCAGATCTTCTTCCGGCGTCTTATCGAAGCCATGATCGCGAAGGTGTTCCAGACCCTGACGGAGAGCCTTGATGTCCACGCCGCCTTCACCCGCCGGAGTTACCGTGTAAGCGCGAAGCAACATGGTCAAGCCGATCAACACGTTCTTCGGAATAGCTTCGCCAGTCCAAACATCGGTGATCATCTTGCCCGCAAGCACCACATAGAGACGATCAACATTGGTCGTCTTGTCACCATCTTCGGTGTCGTCGAGACCGCCCCACTTCATCGCTTGCTGGAAGGAGCTAAGCGCGACACGCTTACCAATACCCAACGGAGAGTAGATCTTGGACGAATCAAGACCAAAGTCGGTCAGACCTTCGATGCCAATGTTGGCCGCATCAAGCGCATCACGCACCCAAAGCATATCTGCGTCTTTGCCGTAGACGCCAGCCTTGTAGTTGCCCACGCTGTCGACCTTGCGACTTTCCGTATTACGAATGCGGAATGCACGAGCTTCAGCTTCCGGATCATTTGTCTTGACCACGCTTGCTGCGATCTTGGACACGCCGGCAAGCAAAGCCATGTTCAAGCGGTGACCGCCATCCCAGGCCCAATAAGCGCCGTCGCGATAAGCAACATCGATGGCGCCAGCCGCCATGTGGTCAAAACCATGCTTGAGGACTTGGTTGTAAATGGCCCGATGGTTGGACAACCGCTGGTAGCGAAGGTCAATCTTGATGTCATTTACATCAAGTAGTTCGCCAGTTGGTTCACCAGTTACCATTGGGACACTCTGAGTGTCTTCGAGGCCCAGCTGCATTGCACGATTGTGCAGGATCTTGGCCTTCCATTCAGGAGACCACTGGATAACCCCATTCTCATTATAGGGGTTGTCGTTAACAATGTTAACGGGACGCTTGGTTGCGCCAGTCAGCGCATCTTGTGTTAGTTGTTCAGACATTTCGATCTTTCCTTTCAAGTGCTTAACACTTTGTTGTATTCACGCTACTAAAATTGTTGCAGCTAAAAACAAAGTCAAGCATTTTTACTGGAGACAAGCAAAAAAGTTTTGTTCGAGCGTTTTCATTTAAAAACAACTCGTGCAGTTTTTAATCAAATAATGGTAGTTGAAGCTGCGGTAAGACGTACGCAAAGACTATGTAAGTTGTTTTAAAACTAGCACAGCCTAAAAGTCAACTCAAGGAAATCAATAGCTTAGGCTATGGATCAAGAAAAACATGTAATTTTAGCTGGTATTCAGGCATGGAAAAAGCGGAGAAAGGATCTCCGCTTTTATGTTCCTTAACGGACTTGCTGAACGTCACCACCACCCATATTATAGCCGGCCTCATCAGCAAGTTTTGCAGCCTTCAAGCGAGAATCCGCATGAACAAGTATAGTTGTCCACTTGCCATTGGCCTTGCTGCGAACTTCCATGCTGTAGGAGTGATCTGCATTGCGATCACCAATTGTTTGTGAGAATTGACCTTCCATCTTCTCGATCCTTATGCGAAGCGGTTGGCGGAAAGGATCATGGAGTCGATCTTGTCGAAGTTACCATCTTCGCCGATGTGATCTTCAACGTTGTTGAAAACGTCCAGCGCGTAACTCATCTTCTTGATCGGACGGCTTGTGCGATCCTTAACGATAAGTTCGAAGCGAATCGTGTCTGCGATGGGATCGGTGACCATTTCCAGGCGGGCCTGACCATACACGGTGGGCTTGGAAGCCATTTCTTTACGAGCGGTGTAGCCGTCGAAATCCTTAAGCGTTACCTGAATCATGTCCGATCTCCTTTACGTTGTGTATTCCCAAATTAGCACAATTCAGGAATGTGTCAACCAGTTTAGGCAGCTTTACGTGCGTAACGCATAGCAATATTTTGCATGATTTCGTTGAAGCGAGCAACGCTATCCTTGAGCGGCTCATCCCAGTGGATCTCCAACATGTGTTCGCCATCGCGACCCGTAAACACGTAAACCGTGCCTTGACCATCTGCGAGAGCACTGGAAGAATCAATTGCTGTGAGGTCGAACTGGAGTTCAGTATCAGCGCAAGCTACGCCAATACTAGCGTAGCCGATATCGCGAACCGCATACTTGAGCTTGCTGCTGGTAGCGCGAAGAAGAGTGTCGTTGACAATTTCAAATTCCGAAACGTTCCAGCCGTTGTAGGAATAAACACCCATTTCGATCTCTCCTTTGTTTCTATGTTCTGATACTAACACAGAACAGGAAGGAGTCAACCAATTTTATTCCTGAATTAATCGAGATTTCCAGTGTAATAGTTGAGAGCGATAAAGTCGGCAAAGCTAATGTGCTGACTGCGATCGTATGCGCCTTCAAGCGTGATCTTGCTCTTGCCGATTTTGAGAATGCGACCGGTCCAACCACCACGATCATATGCACGGCCGCGGATAGTTTCACCGACCTTAAATGTGAGATCGAATTGGAACATCTCAGAACCGTTGAATTCATGAAATGAAAGGCGCGGCTTGTAGGAGAGGATTTCGCCCTTGATCCGAATGGATTGACGATCCTTGGGAACTTCAACTTCGATATCGTGTGTGCCAGTGTCTCCGTGAACCCAGCTCTTTACTTGCACAGTTGAAGTTGTCATTTGCTATCTCCTGTTGCTTTGTTATTCCCAAATTAGCACGTTTCAGGAATATGTCAACCAATTCAGGAAGAAAGTTTGTCCTTTAGGATCTGATTGCGAATAAACTTTTCAGCCGCTTCCATGGTTTCAAAGCCATTGCCCATGGGCAACCAACTGTAAAACCATTGCCGTTCAACAATAATGCTGGTAATCAGCTCATTGCTACAGGTATCAAAACCCTTATACGTTTTGACAATCCTGTATTGGTCAAACGTTTTCATTTGGTTTCAAACATACTGGATTGAAAAGCCAACTTTATCATAATCGCGTCCGAAAGTTCGGAAAAGACCATGATGTTACGCCAGTCCTTAACGCCCATTTCACGTTGGGCTTTGCCCTTGAGTTCAAAAGTTTCAACCCATTCAAGCCATCTATGCTTGGAACCAAAAAGGATCCCATAGTCCACGTGTTGGTAGCGAGTGGCTTCGGTTCGAACAAACCAAAGCACATGACGCCCTTGGTAATCCTTTGTTAGTTTGAGGCAGAAAAGGTCTTGGCTCATTTGGCTATCCTAGCACTAGCGCGCCAGTTGTCAAGCGGTCTCACCCACAAGCACCCGTTCCCAAGCGGCAATAAACTCAAGCTCATAAAACCCCGCATAGGATTGGGCTTCATGAATTGCAATTTCACGGTCCAACAGTACGACTAGATTTGCATCAAGGCCAACTTTAGCCGCGGCCAACGCTTTTGCTACTTCATCCTTCGCCACTGATAGTTCAACGGGCGTGGCTTTACGTGCAAGTGCAATACGATACTCGTTGATGCGTGTGGCAAGCGTACGAAGCGGAACAACACGTTCTTGTTTGCGGGAGGTCACCCAACCCTTGACACCATTGGCTGCGGTATTGCCCAAATAGGAAAGCAAAACTGCTGGTCCCTTTTTGATAACGTCGGTAACAATAACAGTGATTGCAAGCCAATACAGGGGTAGATCCGAGATATTGGCTTGTAAGAATTTGAAGATTTCGTTGATATCCATGAGTCCCTCTGGGGTTTTTCTCCCAGTATATGGAAGGACTCCTGAATTATCAATAAGTTACTTCTTAGCCCGCCGAATCGCTTTAATTACCTTGTCCGTGCAAGGCACAGTAGCCAATGTGGATGAGTTTCCAAAGCCCGTGTATGCGAAACACAATTCGGTATTCGCATCATACGTGTAGGAGATTGTGGAATTAGATCCATCGCCAGGGGCGGGATCACAGCCAGCGAGAACCGCTAGACCTACGAGCAAAACCGTGCGCTTCACTTCTTATTTTCCTTTTCAACCATAAAGAGCTGCTTAACAGGGAACAATTTATTAGTAAAGGCACCGGCATCATCAGTTACGTAGAAGCCATCGGGAACGCCTTTATACGTCTTGCCCATATATGTGAAGGTAGTTTCGTGGTGCGGCTTGACAACTTTACCAAACCCTTTGAGATGGCCATCACGCCACTCCACAGGATTGCCCTTTTGTAGGCGCCACAGAAAGTTGCCGGACTTTTTAGCCACGAAGTCTCCTATCGATTGCGAAGCATTAGAGAACGATCTTCTTCAACTGCCCGCATGATGGCCGGCGTGCATTCAACAGTTGCACGAGTTTCGTAGGACATGCCCGGGCTTGTTACCGCAAAGCATTGGTCGCCGCGTGGATCATGAATGTAATAGATTGGGCCACCCTTGTAGTTGCCCTGATTGCGATGTTCGATTTGAACTGCTCGGCTCTCATCGAATTTAATCCAGCCTGCCATAGTTCCAATGGCTGTTGCCGCACCAACCACACAAAGGGTAATTGTCAGCTTTACTTCACCGCGCATTTTATTTTCCTTAAAGTGTGCCCATGTAATCGGCCACAGCCTGCTCCGGCGAAAGACCTTCTTCGAAGATCGCCTGCCATACCCAACCCGTACGGGTTGCACTCATTTCAAGACGCTCGGTAAAAAGCGCCTCTACTTGCGCCATCCATTCGGTAAAAGTTGTCATCTTCGATCTCCTGTTGTTATCAGTAATCTAACATAGGAAACCAATTTGTCAACCAGGAAGGTAGAAAAAGCGGCCCTAAGACCGCTTTTATGAGCAATTAGCCCACAAGCCAAGTAGTTAACTTAGCTCTTCGTTGGTGCGTCTGGAGGGACTCGAACCCCCACGGTCTCCCGCTGGTACCTAAAACCAGTGCGTCTACCAATTCCGCCACAAACGCATATAAGTTGTTAACTTGGTGCCCCCGGAGAGGATTGAACTCCCGACCTTCGGTTTACAAAACCGCTGCTCTACCGCTGAGCTACAAGGGCATCTAATTAACAACTTATGTTCTTATTTATATATGAGTTGCCAGAGCTTTTCAACCTTTTTGTTGAATTATTTTATATGCCAGCACCATCAACGAGTCCAGGGTCCGTTGGTTGCTTTTGGTTTTGTATGTCCAACACTGCCCCATATATGATACCAGGGAAAACCACTGTTAGACTACACAGGAGCAGCCCAAATAGAATGCCAACGGAAAATACAACAACGACAGGCTGTTGTAGGTTTGTCCACCACGCATAACCCCATACGTAGAAAACCAAACCGGTGGAAATCACCACCCAAGACAAACACCATCGTAGGAAGAAACGTTCAAATGTTTCCATCATCCAAATCTCAATTTGAATTGGATTGCATGATCCCTATGTGTAAACCACAACACTTGTATAAGGTTTTTTGTCTTTGTGTCTTGATGATATAATGTGTCGTAGAGACTTGCGTCCACCTCAGCGAATAACCAATTCAATATTTTCTGTTCCGTGTTGGAGGTGATAAACCCAGACGTTGCTTTGCCTAATACGACTACCACTTCGTATGGAAATTGTTCCACGTGAGCATCAAAATCCGACGGCCCCTTATAGTATTCCCTATACGCGCTCATCCCCACCTCAATTTGAATTGAATTGCATCTGAGTTACGATGGAACCAAACATAAAGGCATGATCCTTCATCCTTAGGACCTTGTTCGACATAGCAATAATATTTTTCGAATCCTGCGTCTTCAATTTCCTCACTAAGCCAGTTATAGATTTCCATTCGCTTCGAATAACTTATTCTCTTTAGTATGACCTCATGCGGCCACATAACTTTATAAGTGGAGGCAAATGGCTCTTTGAATATAATTGAATGAGAACTCATTAGCCAAACCTCAGCTTAAATTCCAACGCATGGTGCTTTTCAGTAAACCATAGAATGTGGTACATGATATGCGTACTAATGTCTTCCCAGACCGCTATATCATAATTTTCCTCACCAACGGTTTCGTAAAACCATTCCTTTAGCCCGGTGGTATCAGTCATAACTAAGATGACTTCGTGTGGCCACTTCTTAAGCGATTTTTGATACCAAGGATCATAAGGAAAAAACTTCCTACGGAAGTCTAAACTCATTGGCCACCCCACCGGTTGTCCACTACTTGTTTCCCCATGCAAGCTTGCACATCATTGCCGTACGCTCATCGTCAAGCCAAACATAGGTAACAGTTGTCTCACCTCTGCCCAACTGTACGGTCATAAAGTCGGCTTCGGCTTTTGGATGATGCTCAGCAAACCAATCCTTTAGCGTGTCGGAATCCACGCCCACGCAAACGATCTCAAGTGGAAAAGCTGCTTCATGTTCAAAAGCGTTCATGTTTGTATCAAACCTCAGCGTTCTCATGTTAAACTTATCAACGCTCATACTAAACCTGCAAACCTCAGCTTGAACTCAATGGCATGATTAGCATTGTTAAACCAAACCACGAACAAAATCGTATGCAGACTAAGTGGATCACTCATGTAATCGTTTTTGCATTGCTGATTTTGCTCCATAATCCATCTCCGCACGTCTATGGCCTTAGTGCGCGGAACTACTATTTGCACCTCATGCGGATACATCTCAACATGGATCTTGTATAGGGTTGAAGAAAACAGTTCTCGACGATATTCACTCACCTGTAACTCCATCCCACCGCAAGCGGAATTCTATAGCGTCATTCCGGTGACGAAACCACACGATATTTGCATGGTAGTCGTTGATATCATCATACCAAACGAGAATGTCGTAGTTTTCCTTTTTCACATACTTTGCAAGCCATTCGTCAAGTTCTTCTTCAACTCGCCAATGATACTCAAATACCACCTCATAAGGAAACTCACGCTGATGCCAAGCCAGTTGGATTGGGGTACGGATGAGGTCCCTATAGTTAATCATGACCATGTTAGCTTGAACTGTAACACCATGTCCAAGAACCTGCTAGAGAGGACAACTTCCTCACAATCTTCGCCCGTATAAGGAAACTCCACTTTCATATCAAAGTCTTCAAAGCCGCCTTGATGATAGTCAATCACATAGTGGGTTGCCCACACAAGAATAGCATCTGCAACTTTGCCACGTTCCGCATAAGGTAGAGGACCAATCTTAACGCTTGCTTGATGCGGAAAAGACTTTCTTGGCATCACTTTCTCGCCAGCTTTTGCAGAACGTCTCGATGCTTGAACAAGTATAAGACTGGATCCGGATCCGCAAACACCTTGATACTCTTGGTAGTTCCGCCCTCGATTACAAGTTCAATCCTATAATCAAATGTGGCGAATTCTTTTAAAAGACTGATGGCAAAGAATGCGTTATAGTTGGTGTCAACATCAACAACTACATGTGGATTTTTGGATTTATAAACCGCTGTTTGCTTCATAGGGATTGTGCAAAGTTTGTGTTACTCATCCACTAGTTCCTCACCGCAGAACTTCATCTTGAAGAGAAACTGCTGACTGCGATTTGGCGTAAAGTGGATTGACGAACCCGCCTTGACCATCAAGTGCAAGCCTTGAAGTGCGGTTTCCTCACGTAGCGTTTTTAGGATCAGATCGAGATCATGCGCAAGCATCTTGTAATTCCAACGATCGACTTGACCGTCTAGCGCAATAGACCATTCAAAGGGCGTTTGCATTACACCCCAATCCAATAGGAGTTGCTCGTCGTCCTCGCCACTGAGAACCAGCTTAAAGCAAATATCGTCGAACAACTCAGCCATTGGTCTCTCCTATTTGTGCCAGCTTAGCACGGCATAGGATGGTGTCAACCAATTCTGGTTACAGGGAAAGCTTCATAAGCATGAGGCGTTGGAAGATATCCTTGGTCATGCGGCAGCATTGCTCACCATTTTTCAAGCGAGTTTCGTATTGGTGCAATTTCTTTTCAGTCTTCATGTTGGTCACATAAATCATACCAACTTTGGAAATCTTAGTCACGTGGCCAAAGCTCATCTGACCCCAAGCGTTGGTATAAGCGACAAAATCGTCCAACTCAATCACATCGCCCATGATATCCGTAAACACGTACTTGGGCTTGGCTTCCTTGGTCTTAAAGTTCCAAACCTTTGGGCCCGTATAATCGGGCAACCAGTTGAATCCAGCCTTTGGTAGCGCCATTTTTGTGGACTTACCATCTTGGAAACTTACGGTAAAATTATCGTCCAGCAGTGTGCTTCCGTAGGAATATTTGTTCTTAGGGCGAGCATGCCAGTTTGTACGGTCTTCATCAGTAAGACCAAAGGGAACGATAATTCCAATTGAACCACAACGAGCAGAATCCGGATCTGTAACTTCAATCCACACGGTTTGCGTTGGATCCCAAAGTGCTTCAGTAAAAGCTTTGAATTCCTTTTCGCACGCATACGTGTACCATGTATCGTAGATTTTGATCTTGCGTGGTGCTGCTGGTGCTGCTGGTGTTGTGGACATTTTGAACTCCGTTAAAACTTTACCTAGTTTTAATGGAGAGGTACTCTGGACGTCAATAAAAAGGACGGAAAAACCGTCCTTTTTGGTGCTCCCATCCGGAATCGAACCGAATTATCCGGATTACAAAACCGGCGCATCACCATTTATGCTTTGGGAGCATTATCTTACGTTTTATTTATGCCTGCGCCACTTTGCTTTTAACTCTTCCAAAGTTTCCCATTGAACATTTTGAATATTTTCAACCATTGGATCGTTGATAAAATCAGCCTTTGACAGCTTTGCTCGGAACAAAGCGTCTTTTTCCTCCGGATCATTAAAAGCAAATGGCGATTTGGAAATCAACGCTAACATAGAAAATGCTATTGGTTTCTCAATCTCCAGTCTGCTATCGTCGCTGAGAATCACATCCAGAATCTGTGCTTTGACTTCATCCATAACTGAGTCAAGAGCTTCGCCGAAAATGTCCAAGAGAATAAGATCATCCTCTTGAAGATCATCCAATTTTAACAGTTGCTGGTACAAATAAAACGGCGATAATGTGCCCATCATTTTACGGTAACGGAACATTGGAGCAGTTTCATACCGTTCCATACCCATGCGTAAAAAGCTGTTGAGGTATATTAGAGCATTTGCAATTGCCCCAATATAATAGGGTGGATTTACCGTATGGTGATATAAATGGTTTACCACATAGTCACGGTTGCTGGGCCGCGCTGATGATCCCAAGCAAAATCTGACAGGATCTCTACGTCCAGCTTTTGCTGCGGCATCTTGTAGCGCCTGACGTTGTGCGACTGATCCATCCATCCAAGCTTTTTTTCGAGCTATAGCACGAGCATTTTTATAACGACGTGGCTCGTCCTTTCTAGGTTTGATTAAAAGCTCCACAATCTCATAACGGGCATCATAGTCGCCGCTACGAACACGGTTTAACAATTTGTTAAGTGGCTTTACCATCAGCTTGCCAACTTTCCGATCATAAACAAACGAGCCGCTTCTTGCGGCACAACAATGGGTTCCTCAAGTTGTCTCACAGCGTTGGTGATCATCATATACGACATGAATATGCGATCATCGTCAAGCATCCAAGGATAGCTGCTTATGAGGGAGAAATACTTTCGGATAAACTTCCTAAACTTTCTGTCCGCAACATGCGCGTTGGGTAACAATTGTCTGGCCAACTTAACGTCTTTGCCCTGGAGTGCCTGATCCACATTGTGCATCATGATCACATAAGTGGAAGTGATATTCAGCGCATTACAAACGATATGGTAGCCGCGAGTTCTTGCAAGCTTGTGACAAAAGTCCTTTGGATACGCCCAAAAACTTATCATATCCCCTGGCATAGAATCGAAATTGCAAAAACGATACTTTGTGTCCAGGATATATTTGAGCTTTTCGGGCTTCACGAGCTAGTTCCTACCCAGCTTTGCCGTGAGAATTCGCGCCGTGATATGCTTGCCGATCTCAAAGTGGAAGCCCATTTCACGCGAGATTTCCGCAATGCTCAGGAGAACCATGATCCGACCTTCATCCTTTTCCGGATCAAACATGTTCAAGTTGAGCTCAGCAACACGGAAGATATGGCAAACATATCGTTCCATGCGCGAGTACATCTGTGCGTATGCGGTCTTCACACGTTCGTCGGCTTCATCCTTGTACAGGTGCTTGTAACGGGAAAGCTCCATAAAAGGCTCATAAAGCTTGAGAAACTTTCCTGGGCCCATATCGCTGTCGCGCACATCCGTGGGAATCTTTTCCATCACATAGTTGATCCGGCCAATAGCGGAATCAATGCGATTGCGTTCGGCAGCATCCAAACGGGCAAAATGATCCATTTGCTTTCGTGCCATTATGAGAACTCCAACTCGTTGGCATCATGCAGCTTGGCCCAAAAACGGCGCTTGCCCTTTAAGCCTTTGCCCGGATTGAATCGAGGATCTGGGCTGCTGATAATGTTGAATGTAATTGAGGAAAAATCGGCCATACCCTTGCGGATATAAATCCGATCAACCTTTAGCTGAGTGCCCGTGGGAATGGTGATCGTTACCGTTGGCAGATTGCTAGACAAACCAGTATAGGTTTCATACGCCAACATCTCTGCCTTATGTTCGGGCGAGTTCTTCCAGCGGTCCCAATCAAACCCATTCATCATACGGCGCCGCTTATCATAGTTTTCCCTATGAAGGGTTTCATATGCTTGAAACGCATCATTGAGGATCCGCTTGTGTGCGCGAACCATAGGATTAGAGTCACCGCTTACTGCATCCCACATTGTTTGATTGCGCGACTCATCATGCAGCGCAAGGGTCCAATCCGCGGACAATGTGAGAAGTGTTCCAATTTCCGGAACGAAAAGCTTTGACATCATGATCTCCTATATCAGCATAAATCTAACATAGGAACCAGTGTTGTCAACCTACAAGCAAAGCTTTTTGTGCATCAGTATTTTCTTGAGCTCATCGGAAAGCTCATACTTAAAGCCGGCTTGATCCATCAACTTTAGTGTATCAAGTAGAGCAACCGCACGGCGATCGTTTTTGAATTCCATTGGAAATTTGTTGCAGATGTGAACAAAGTGAACAGCATGAGATTCAAGCTTGCCGCGAAGCGCATCATACGCTTCCATCACATGCTTATTGGTTTCTTTACCAATTTGATTTTGATAGCCAGCGAATTGTTCATAGGGATTTGATCCACCTATGGTGTGGCGAATCATACCCTTCTTTGAAGTGTAGCGGAGGTTTGCTCCAATCTCTCGGAGATAAGCGATTACATTCTGCGCACGGCGGATTTCATATTGCGAAGGCTGCTGGTAGCAAACGTTATCGAAGGCCATCACACCTCACCCAATCTCCCAAGCGACGGCAAACATTAAGCTCCGCAAGCTTGGCTTCGTATTCCTTTCGGATCTCGCTATAAAGGGAAACTTTGATCCAGTTCTGCTCATACTTGCTGGCTTTGATTTCGCCGTCAGCCCAAAGCCAACGAGATTTCCACTTGTCGATTTCAAAGCTGGTTGGAACTTTAGCTTCAAGGATAAAGGGATCGTGCTGAATTGGCTTTGATGTGTAAAGCCAATCCGCAGAACCCCAACCAATAGCCATAGCACCAGCGATGCCCAACAAAGTGTTTCTCATGACCGCCCCATTTGCCTTACAATATCACTAACGATAACATCGTTTGGCGTGAGTTTGAGCAGCTTCAGAGCTTGATGCACAAAAAAATCTTTGGATCGGCCCATCCCAACATCGGGATAGGCATTATCCAAAGACTCCAGCAACTCTGCAATTATGAGAGTGGCTTCGCTTGCGTCAACGGTTTTCACTGGGGCTCACTGACCGAGGTGTTTCACTGCCGTTGGAAAAGTATCGACCGCTGCGGATTACCGGCGGAACGCACATCCGTTCCGTGTCGGCCATGCAGATTCTAGCCGGATTGGAACCATGTGAGAATGAACCGCCGCTGCTATGGCTGGAGCCAACAATGCAGCGAACCCACTGCTTATAGTTGGCTGGCAGCAAGCTTTGGCACCAGCCGCGCTGTTCGAGGATCTTGGAAAGTGCCGTGCGATTCATACATGCGGGAATTATTTCGCCGGTGAGATTGGCACTGCATGTGGCATCCATGTCCGCGTGAAGCGCGATAACATCCTGCGTGGGCATGTCGTGCGTGATTTCCTGCAGTGTGCGGGCTTCTGCGATTGCAGCACCAACGCTTGCAAACATGCCGGCTATTGCAAAAAGACGAATTCGTTCAAACTTACTTCTTGCCATTTCTCGATCTCCAGTTGTGACTAGGAGTATCCTTTACATGGCATTACCAGTTTGTCAACCAGGTAAAAAGAAGTGGATGGACCTGAGGGGGACCATCCACTCTCCCTTGGATATCAACGGCCGGGTGTAACAGCCGTCTCAACCAAAGTTTTTACCAGCGAGACGTACCAACGCCGGAGCTACCCGTGGAATACGAAGAACCAGTGTGCGAGAATCCTGCACTACCGTTACCAGTAATGCCGGTCTTACCGGAAAACGTACCGCTCGTGGAACCTACTGCGGTTGTGCCGGAACCGCTGGTCGAACCAGCCAAGTTTGACTGGCTAAAGCCAAAATCAGCAGTTCCCTTTGAAGTGTAAGTTCCCGATGCAGCGTTATCGCCAGTACCGGACTGCCAGCTGGTACCGTTACCGGAGATCCCAGTTCCTGTACTAGCAAAGCCACTACCCTGGGCGCCATCGCTGAAGCCCGGGCCGTTAGTAAACGCATTTGCATTGCCGCCAACGCTTGCTGCGCCGTTTGTGCCATAGGACTTGCTTGTGCCGTAGCCAACGTGATCACGAACCTGAGAGTTCGAGCTTACATCGCCGCTTGCGCCAGCTTCAAAGCCGGACTGACCAGCACCGTAGAACGAGCTGTTCTTACCACCAGTAAAGCTGTTGGATGGATTGTTGCTATTGCCGCTGGCAAAGCCGCCATTGCCGTTTGACCATGTGCCACCCGACTGGCTGCCCCAAGAACCGCTTGATCCGCCTGTGTCAAAGGACTGAGCAGAGGCTACGCCAGACATCAGCCCAAGCACTGCAAATGCCAAAATCATCTTTTTCATTGTTTCGATCTCCATTGTTCAACGACTTTTCAAGTCGAGTGGAAGTGGTCCACCATACTCCTGTCCTTCACGGGGACAGGAGAGAACTAGGCCACCGGTTAGTTCAAGCGATAATCTTTGAATTGACCAGGCTTGCTACCCACTACACGGGCAAACGGAACACCATCACGCTTCATGTATCGTACGTTATCACGCTTCGAAGCCGGAAGTATCGGAAGACGATCCACATAAGAGGACTGCTTCGTCGAAGCATTCATTGTTCTTTCCGCACTTGCGAAAAGTGGCCGGGAATTAGTAGCGTATGCAGCTACACGATCGCCTGAAGGACGATCATATCGAACCATACGTGGACTATCGCCACAGTCTAGACCTGCACGTCGCATTGCACTGCCTGGCATATCGATGTCGCAAGCAATATAGTGGGCTGCACGTAGATATCGACGATCACCAGTAGCAGCAGCCATTGCACCCATTGTGCTGATCCAGCTGCGACCATTACAGTCTTCGTCTTTTCGTGTTGTACCGAACGAAATGCCGATACCTGTTACTGAACCACCACCGCTTGCCGATTGGGCGCAAACAATTGATCCCGCTGCAAGCCCTGGGGCAATAGCTGATGGAGTAGTGTGAACCCGTGTATTACGGGGAATATCTGCACCATACGTGCTAACACCAACATTGACGTTATTGTTAGCATTTGATCCAGCTGACGAAGTTTGTGCCATAGCTTGGCCTGAAACCAAAGCAATTGCGGACGCAAACAATGCGATTTTAAGAGTTTTCATGTTCGATCTTCCCTCAGGTTAGGCCACTGTTGCGGGCCCTTTACAACGCTATACTAAAGCTTACTGAGGATATACTTGCTGTCCCACTTTCCATCCCCTGCAAGTAGCCGCATAATTGCTAATAAAATGTGCATTGTCAAACGACATTACTGGTAAAACCATAGCATTTTCGTTTAGGACTTGGCACATCAACAAAAACATGATGTTGTATAGTTAATATATTAGGAAAAACTTGCGTATTGTTAATTGCAAAGCGTTTTACTTCGCTAAAGCAATAAAATTACGACATCCGTATAGCGGGCGCAAAAAAGTTTTATGAAACCGTTGATATGGAAAAAGCTCCCTCGTGGGAGCTTTTGGCGGGCGCCTGAGGATTCGAACCCCATCCCTTGCGGGACCATCAGTTTTCAAGACTGCGCTTGTAACCCGTACAAGCTAAACGCCCAAATCAGGGGAAGCAGCTTTCCTTCCCCTGAGCATCGTTCAGGTCTTTGGCACCTGCCCCGAACCGGATTCGAACCGATCCAGCCGTCGGAATCGAACCGATAGCTCACCTAAAGTGGAGTTCCAAACCCCAAAGCACCGCGTGTGCTAGATTTAAACGTTGTTACGACCAATACGTGAAAAGCCAGTGATCTTGCGAATCTCTTTTGAGATTGCCTTTTCCTTTTTACGCTGAGCTTTTTGCTCGGGCGTTAGCTTTTTACGTTTTTGTTTCATAGCAAACCTTGGAGGACGGCTGAGGAATCGAACCCCCGGCCTTTCGGCCCCATCTGATTTCGAATCAGTGACCGTAACCCGTACGGCTGAACCATCCATCAAGCTTATTTATAACGTGCTTAGAAGAAGGTGTCAAGAACGGCGTTTGGCTTTACGGCAAGAATTTCATCAGTGGATGTGATTGGAACAAAGCGGTCCATAGAAACCATGTTATCATCCCTCACATATGTTCCGATTTGTGTGACAAAATCGGACATAGCCAGGCGAAACATTGAAATGTCGCGAACCGACGTAAAGCATACGGGTATCTCTTCACCTAAGCTTTTTGAACTTTCTTCCCAGTCACCAATCTGATCAAACACATCATACATAAAGATAGGCAGCAAACACATGCCTTCGGTACGATGGAGTAGATGATCAAGCATTGCATCAAAATGTGGACGATTTTTATCCAATAGGATTTCGTCGTTGACTAAAGCGGAAACAACAAACTGGTCACTGGCCCGAGCCTTGCTGAAATAGCCGGTATTGGTTTCACCAGTGGCCGCGTACCGTTCAAAGACTAGCATTGTAATCCCGCTTGATTTCCATCAGCAAAAAGAACAAAAGTATCGGCCATACTAGGACGAATACAAAGTAGGACCACCACTGAAATCCAAACAGTGGATATCCATAGCGTTTGATGTTATAGGCGTTCCACCACTTTTGAAGGAGCAGGGTAATTGCTGCACCAGCCAGATAAAGCAGAACACAATCAAACAGCGTCATCCAAGCACCGTACCCATAATCAGGCCAGTTACCGAGATCATAAACCCGCTGGCCAGTGTTGCGCGGAAAAGAAACTTTACTTCTTCAGACATTTCAACTCATGCAAATTGTGCGACGTATTGCAGTTCTAATACTGCATGATCGGCTACCGCGTCAATCCTCTCTTCAGCTTCTTCGGGTGTTTCTTCCCGCTTCTGCTCAATTAGCATCCGCCGCTGCTCAAGACCAAGCTTGCGACGATATGCTTCCATTACCTGTGATTCAGTTATCATTTACAATCTCCGCACAAACCAAACGTTTTGTGCCATGCTCTCGGACTAGTACGGAATGTTGTGGACAATTAGACCGTTGGGCTTCATTGTCGCGCCAACCCAAATAAAGGGCACCCGCTAAAAGCGCGGCACCAGCAAGAATACCTAATCCGGAAATGATTTCGTTTTGAATTACGAGCTTTCTAGACAAAGCTTCATTATCATCCATGTGCTATGGTCCCTTACAGTACAGGAGGTTGGTATGCCGTTCCTGACTATTAGCGGCGTCATGAATAAAATTCAAATTGTTTGTGGAATAGTTGAAGTAACGCAAAGGCCGGGTTTCCTCTCACTTCCCGGCACCTTGGCCACTAGCCCTCTGGAGGCAGCGCCTGCAAACCAACAAAGACCGCAAATTCGAGGCGACCTCATCGCTCATTTCCGGAATTTTACGTCCTAGCTTTCCCCGTGGCCTTTGGGTTCCACTAGACCAACTTCGTCCAATGCGTTACTTCAACTTAGCCCGCATATAGCGGAGTAAGTACCAGTTGTCAACACTGTGAGGTGAAAAAATTTGGTGCGGGGTACGGGGTTCGAACCCGTGACATGCGATTTTAGAGATCGCCGCTCTACCAACTGAGCTAACTCCGCATTAGCCGCTTTATATGCTAGGCGTCCTGTTTTGTCAACACATCATTTGTATCTATGTTGGACAAGTGGATAAGTTTTTCGATAAAGTAGGCAAACGCATGTGGAGCACGAGTATCAAACTGTGCAAGCCCTGTACCAAGCCCAGCCTCTGGCATTACCACAGTCACACCGCGCCGTAGAAGCTCTTCCACTACGGCTAAGTCGGCGTCAACTATCTCGCATACCGCATCGTATTGATCGTCGGAAAAGTAAGCCTCAGGTGTTTCCTTAGGAAGCCATTTTGTCCGCACACCTAGCGTGTTGGGTTCATCACGGATAACAGCTTGTCCTTTTTTACCACGGCGCTGATTGTTGTCACCGAACAAAAAGACCTTATCCGGATGAGCCCGAACAAGGTCCAATGTAACCCACGATTCAGTAATCAGCGGCATTAGGCAACCACACGCATACGACCTTCTTCAATGTAACGGGCAATACTCTCAACAAAGTAGCGCTCGTTACGCTTGAATAAACGCCCCAAGGGCGAGCAAAGTTGCATGTCATAGACCTTGCTTGCGATAAGTCCATCGTTGATTTTTGTGCTGATCGAATCCTTAAGACCCAGAATCATAAAGCACTGATTAGGCTTTACATCGTTCTGCGCGGTGGAACCCTTGAGTGTTTCGGAGTCAACCCACTGAACAATGGTTCCAATTGGATACGCATGAAGACTGGCCCGCCATGCTTGGTAAGCATGAAAGTTTACTTTTGCATTAGGAACGGCCATACATGCGATCCTTTTGTTCCTGTGGGACAACGTTGCCGTTTGAGAAGTAGAGGGTTGGTTCACCCGCAGCAACTAGCTGTGTAGCTTCTGCGCGAGGACAATCTTCACCGCAAAGCGTGCAACAGGGATCCTCATCGGCGATAGAAGGATCTTCAAGTTGATCCTCAAGGCTTTGAAACACTTCAAGCCCATCATCGGACCCAACTAGCTTATCGTTGCATATTGGGCAGAACCGATAAAAATTTAAATCCTTGGTACTCATTACAAAACCCTACGTGTTTGGTAGGTGCTCCGGGGCTCGAACCCGGGACCCTCTGCTTAAAAGGCAGATGCTCTAACCAACTGAGCTAAGCACCCATATTTTACGCTCGAGAAGAATGAGGACTCGAACCCCAGCGCCCAACACGTATCAGCACGATTTCGCTTCAACGCAAGGGGAATTGAACCCCTACCAAGCACGGCTAGCCTTTGCAGGTGTGCCCCAACCCTGGTCTTCTCTAATCGTCAAACTAGTAGATCATCTCCATCCAATTAAGTCGACGTCCTCGGACTTAAATGGTCTACCAATGTAACAACTATTGGAATTATAGCTGATATGGAAAGTCTGTCAACCAGGCTACCAGTTGACAGACAAAGTATTAGATAAACGGATGGCGCTTTGCAACTTCGTGAATGTCCGAACGGTTCAAACCGATGTCGTTGAGTTCACGATCAGTGAGACGATTGAGTTCAGCAACTGTCTGGCGCTGCTTATTGTAACGCTTAACGGCGTTTTTGATATTCTCGAGCATTTTAGATTTCCTAAGTTTGTAACTTCCTCTTACTTAGAATTTATACTAAATGGTGCTCAAAAAGCTATACTGGTTCCGCATAGCTGGTAGCTATATGAGTTAGGACTTAATTAGTTCAAGCATAGCGCCAAAGACTTACCGCCAGCCACATGCTGAGACGACGGATACGCCCCACGCCATCGCTTTTCAAAGCTTGATGAAATTGCGCACCTGCGGTGATACGATCCCAGCCATTTTCCAGCATGTGGTCGTGAAGTGCAGCGGCTTTTAAGTATGTGCGCTCATGTGGGGAATAAAGCCAGTAAAGGAATGGTGGGATAGAAACTTCAAATGTAAAGCCCGCGGGGACCAAATACTGTGGACCATTGGGATGGCCAATATTCCAAACGAGGTCTTTATTGAGACGATACTCAATGCCTCCGACAAAAGTGAACGTTACAGTGGAATGTGTGAAATCGCTCATATTGTCCTCCCCAGGCCCCAAAATATTTACCGGGGGAGACGACTAAATAATCACATGTTAAATTAGGAGAAGGCAATGCGTGTTTCAGAATTGCTTACAGAAGATGGCAAGATCGTCAAAGGCGTAAACACTACCGTGGACGTTGGCGTTGATGAGATCGCCAAGCAAGCTAAAAAGTTTGGTAATGAAGTGAGTAAGATCGGCGTGCCAAACAACGATATGTGGCGTAGCGTAAAGAAGCCAAAAGGCCCTAAGCCTGTTCGGTAAACAGCATCCGCACCCAAAGTGCAACTACGATCGGTGCTAAGATTGCAGCCCAGAGAAAAGCTCTGGGCGGTGCATACAAATCGTATGCAAAAACTCTAGGAGACATTGAGTGGATTTTCCACACGTGGATCAAACCTACCGCTATGCAAAACATCACGTAGAAGATCATGTCCATCCCAAAGTGTTGGCTGGGGCTCCAGGATTCGAACCTGGGAATGCCGGTACCAAAAACCGGTGCCTTACCGCTTGGCGAAGCCCCAAAACTCGCTTAATGCAAAGTCCGCTCTTTATGGTCTAAGTTGAAGCTTTTGTCAACAATTTGTTCCAAATATTCACGAGCAGAATCTTTATTGTCACTAACATGAATCAGGTACTGAATTGCAAAACTCAACGTGTATGTGAGCATTTGAACAGCATCCATCTGATGCTCTTCCGCAACAGTTTCCAATGACTCGGCGATTGAACTTGTAATAGATTTCTTTTCCGACATATTCCTAATATATAGGAATAGCTCAATAAAATCAATATTATATCCTGAGTTTAGCGATCATTGCCAGCTGTTTCATGTCCGGTGTGATCACCATAACATTAGAAATGCCAGCAGTGGTTGTAGTCTTGGGACGCTGATAAAAAGCTGAGGGATCAGCATGATACTGGATCAGTGTGGATGACAGCACGATTTCAAGATCCACACGGATTCGATATTCCGAGTAACCGCCGGCTTTGCTGTTGTAGATGCGGATAACTTTGGCGACAATAACTTCGCCTTGACCCGTACCAGACACCACATAGGAATCAACGTTTATTTCGTTGCCCAGGAGGTCGTATTGCTGCTCAACTGCTGGTGCTGACATAGTTTGCTCCTTTTGAACAAACACTAACACGGAACGCCTGTATGTCAAGAATTGGTGCCCCCGGAGGGAGTCGAACCCACAACTGACGCGGGGTTTAAATCCGCCGCCACTACCAATTGGGCTACGAGGGCTTAACCTGCTGCTAGGGCCATAAAGCCGTAGTCACGGTCCATAACACCATTAAGACTGGATATCCACAAGAGAGCATCTTCTTTACTCTTGAACCGTTTGATCAATCCACATTCGGATTCGTGACCAGTCAAATATAACACATATGGATGACATATTGCATATGATAAATCATCGTCATCCGTAACCCAGTCAAAGAGGTCTTCCGCATATACTAGAAAGACACCAAAGAATCGGCGCCCATTGTGATATTCCTCGCCAGGAAGCCACCAGTCCTCAGGCATTTTATCTTCGAGAAACCCTTGAAACACAAAGGGGTTCTCAGGATATCCATATTCACCCTCGACGAGCATTTTAAACTCATCGGGGTTGGCAAGCTTCATCAGTAGAATATCATCGGACGATTGTATCATACCAGTACCAATAGCGCCGTAGATACCAAAGTTCAATTTCTAACGCAAAGCTTCGTAGATGATAATACCAAGCAGAGCCAGTTTAGGACCGCCGATAATGATGCCTAAGACGATACTTGCAAATATGTCTTCGCCTTTGGGACCACCAGGAAAATGATAATACATTTGATTTACTCAGCTGGAGTGGTCACCCGAATATAGAAGCCGATAAGCCCACGCGAAGTGCGATTTGCATCCTTTAGTGGAACCACGACTTCCTCTTTGGCTTTTTCATCCCACTTTGTGCAAGTGTAAGTAAGCCATTCGCCGAGGGTTGTTTCAAGCTGACCAATCTCAAAGGGCTCTTGAGTTACTTTGGAAATCGAACGGGTAATAAACCCTTTCTTTCCCTTTTTCACCCAAGCCATAACGCTTTCGCCGCTGCCGGATGATCGAGCAACAAATTCAATTTTTCCACCAGCAGCAAGGGCATCCGAACAAATCCGTCCGTGGCGTGGATTTGTAAACTCGATTTTCTGTTTCATTTAAACCTCTACGATCTTTCCCTTAAGGAATTCATCATGATTGGGTCGGAAATCGTCTTTAAAGATAGCCCAAACCACCGGAACTTTTGCTATGCCACTCATCAACGGCGGATTAAAGAATCCATCCGTAATTATCACCAGCAAATCCGGCCTTATACCCCTAATGAGCATGTGAGCCCAGTTTACTTCAATGTCGGTGCCGCCACCTATAGGAAGATGTTTTTGAACGCGATAGATTTTTCCCGGCGCATATGTGGCGGAATATTCCATCATTACTCTGGTATCAAAGCACCAAAAGTCCAACCGAATGGGATGATCAGCAAGTTGATAATCAATCCAATCAAGTGCCCGTTCCTTTTGCTCATCAAGAGTACCACCGGAACAATCCAGTGCGATAGCAATGTGCTGAGCATTTGAAAGGTCAAGCTTAACCATACGATCTCCATCTGTTAGTACCAAGCTAACATAGGAAACCAGTTTGTCAATACGTGATATTTTTAGGGAGTTTGGTGCGCGATAACGGACTTGAACCGCTGACCCGAGCCGTGTAAGGACCCTGCTCTACCAACTGAGCTAATCGCGCATTTTAAAGTTGAAGCCCAGGCGAGGTTTCCTCTCAATCCCTCACACCGTCATGTCCACCGGAGTGGATCATATAATTCATAATTGACTTAACCGCAACCAAATATAAGGAAAAGTACCCGTATTGCTGGGCCCAGCTCGTATAAAACCTTGTCAACAGCATCCTAATGTGCTGCCTATTCCTTACATTTCTGTGCTTCAACTTATACCACATATTAACGAACCGTATGGTTAACGTCAATATAAAAGTTATGCCTTTAATAGGATTCGAACCTATATCCTCGAGCTTATCAACCTCGCCGTTTTCTCCGTTTAAACTACAGAGGCATAACCTTTGTAGATCCGGACCAATATTTTGGTTATCTCCGGATCATATTTAAAGCCCGCGAGTAACAGATCTTTTTGTATCTCAATCTGATGCCGCTGACCTTTGTCGAGCTCAACCCAACCCTCGCCATGCGCGACTACGATACTATCGTCGGTGCCCACTCGCATATAAGCGGGCATCTTAGCCGCTGGCACGTGGCCCATTACGATGATAACGGTGCCATCATCGTATAGTCCGAATGAGGGTTTATCGGTTGAGGAAGTCATCTAGCTCCTGCGAGAATTTAAAGCCTGCGGCCACGAGATCATCGATAACCTGTTGCTTGGTGATTGTCGGCGGATACAGATGGCCAACTGCCATACCATCTTCCCATACAGCAAAGTAGTTTTCAGCATCTTCGCCCAAATAGCTGGGAAGCCTAAAGCCACGCTTTTCCAGTACGTGCTCCAAGTGACTGTCTATGATATGACCGTCACGGGCGAACTGTTCAGGAGTACCAAAGCTTGCAACAATTCCATCGCCGTTATCTGGTGCTTGCTTTTGGTCAAACACGCCAAAGATGACATCGCCGCCAGCGAGAATTTCCTTCTCATAGGCGGTCAACTCTTCATCATCATCGGCTTCAAGATCTGCGTCAATGCGTTCTTGATCCAAGTGGGCTTGCTTATAAACGGGACCACCGTAGTCCTCGTTGAGGTCATTGGCCATATCCAAATCGAATGAGAACCCACCGGCAACCATATCAGAGACTAGCTTGTCCCTGCTGTGGAGACCAGCATCGCAACCCCATTCGGTTTCATCGATCTGTCTCAGATATGGAGGAAGCGTTTTGCCAATATAGGAAAGGATGTTTACCAGCCCCTCGCTGGATTCTCCCACCTTGAAGTAGAAGGGTTCTGCAATGCGAATGATGAGATCATCTTCACTCTGCGCAATGCCGAAAATGATCTTCTCGCCATTGTAAAGTTGAGTGTCTTGGGTTTCTCGGTGCGTGTAAGCGTTGATGATCACGCCCGACTTTGGTTCACGGAACTCACGTAGTTCATACGTGCTGTCAATCCGTACTTTACTCAAACGCTTCCAGTCGGCAGTGCCGTAGATAGTGTTGAGCTGTTCTTTGATGATGTCACTTGTACTCATGCGATCTCCCCTTGCGGAGCCCTTATATAGCGGCTTTGGAGATCGAGATCAAGCCTTACTCGGACACCCAGCCGCAAGCTACCCATTCGGTCTTCTTGCTTGCTTCTGCCTTGCGGAGACGGGCAGCCTTGATCTTTGCGTAAAGCTTTTCAATGGTCTTCTTCGTTTGCGCCTTAAACTTTTCGTCGTTGGAGCGCCAGACCATCTGGTTGAGTTCGCGGGCTTCCTTAAGCCAACGCTCAATTGTTGGGGAATCCTTGAACACCTTCATCTGCACCATGTAAGCGACATCTTTGTCGTTGAGGTTGGTGATGAAAGCTTGCATATCCTCGTACAAGTTGAAGACCTTTGTGGTCCAAACAATCTGAGAGAATTCAGCGGCCGATCCAGTGTAGCCGCCGTGGCCACGTTCGTGCTTGGCTTGCTTGACTGTCTTCCAGAAATTCTTCGTGAGAGCTTCGCGATCTTTGCCCTTAACAGTAAAGCTGCAATCCGTAGCACCCATTTCCGATCTCCTTTGCGTTTTCCGTATTATCAGAATAACACAATTCAGGAAGCCGTCAACCGATTTTATACCTGAATTGAAACAACACGATTCAGGACAAATGCTGGGAACTTGCTGGCCATTGTTGCCTCAGGGCAAACCATAATCACACCAGCACCGCCAGTGGAAAAGTAATTGCGGATCATTACCAGCGTAGGCACCGGAGTAAATGCGCGTTTGAACCAGCCGGAAACGTTGAGGATCAACACCGAGTTGTTGTTGAGGTGCGCTGCGCGATGCTCCTTGAGTACCTTGTTGAGCTTTTCTGCGAGAGTTTTGGGGTTACCAAAATCGCCGCGATCGACGTCGATAATGTGACGTTCAAGATCAAAGTAGGAGACGGGTGTTCCAAGCTCGGAGAGTGTTTCGCGAATGTCCTTTACAATCGCCGTATCATCGGCGCCAAAGATTGCAGCATTTGGAAACTGTCCACGTGCAATAACACCGGTAAAGATTTTTGTTTCCATTTCGATCTCCTTAAAAGTCCGCCTTGAGCATTAGCGTTTTTGCGTCCCACCGCACATGCAAACGTCCCCAGCTTTTATCCTTTGCGTCGTGAGGATTTGCCATGATCACATCGTACATGCCATAACCCCATGCGTCTTGCCCCGCATAACGGGCGTCAGCAATAACAAAGTCACCATAGCCAGCGTTGGCGTGTGCTTGGGTTAGTTGATCCTTTGTGAGATTTGCCGTGAGAGGAAGCGTGGGCTGTTCCGGTGCAGTGATCACTTTGAACTCCTTAGGAAAGCTTTGCAAGCATTGCGTTGGTCTTGGTCTTATCGTTAATTACCAGCATCTTGCTGCCGTTCACAGCGGACACTTCCTTGCCTTCAGCAAGCTTAACATAAGCTGTTTTGCCCGTTGCCGTAAAGCGCGTAACAACACCAACCTTCATTTCAAAACCAACAACCAAAGCAACAAAGTCGCCAGCGTTGACTTCAACACCCAGCATATCGATATAAGTTTCCTTCTTTGCCGCAACCCGAGCCTGGCGTTCCTTCTTGGAAACCTTAACAAACAAGTTAACGGTTGGGCCTTCGTAACCTTGGAGCCACGTAAAGCCGCGAGGATCTTCAACACGCTTAGAATCATACCGGCAAGTAAAGTCCGCCGGCTTTACAATCTTGCCGTCGTCCATTTGCAGCGTGAATGCAGTGTACCAGCTGCTCGCATAGTAAGCGATAAAGCCTTCGTAGGAATGATCGATCGAAATAAGTTTGCCTTTAGATGCAGCTTCACGCTTTTCAATGCCGTTGATGATCATGTCGTTCATCTGACGATGGTGTTCGGGAAGAACCAGTTCGCCACTCTTGTACTTGGCGAACAATTCGCGAGACATAAACGCCCGCGAGTTCAAATATTGGGGGTCGTATTCAAACACAACCTTACCAATAGTGCCGGAACGTGCCGAACCTTCAAGCCGAACATACTGGGTGCCGTTGAGAGCAGCGATCAAAAACTCGGTCTTACGAGTACGTTCCAGTTCAAACCGGTCGGAGATCGAACCACCGTTATCTTCAATGTTGAAGTACCCGATAAATGCGCGCTCAACAGTTGCCATGTGTTTCGATCTCCTTTGTTCCTATGTTCTGAATTTAACATAGAATAGGAAGGTGTCAACCGCTTTTACAATCTGAGTTTGAATTCCAGCATTTTATTGCGGTCGAAAAACTCAATTACCGGACCTTGGCTGATAAAGATGCCTTGTTGGTAATTGCGTGTTTCGTAATGGATTATATGAGTGGAGAGACCTATTTCCTCACGGAGTTCCTGGAACTTAACATCAGCAAACATCCAACGTTTCCCACGCTCTGACCAATAATAATGGCAATGAAAATCCCTTAGCACAAATGCTAAGGGTTTCTTGTCCAGATCAATGTAGGAAAAAGAAGTCTTTCCAACTTTATGGGGTGGGGTCATTGGAAAGTACCTTGGAGGAGCAACACGGAATCGAACCGTAACCCTTTCGGATCCAAAAGCTTAGCAAGCTCCGCTAGCGTTCCCAGGCTAGATGATGCTCCAAGATGATGCGAAATATTTTGGGTATCAATCCACATCACAATCGACTTTTACGCATTTGCGCGTACCCGCATAACTATCCGTATTTATAGTTGATACTTAGTTGGATGTCAACCTTTGGTACCAACTTCCTGCATCTTTGTTTCCACTTCATCAGTCATTTAGCAGGTGTCCCCACAACACAAATAGCGCCACTGGTTCCACGAGCTTTTACTTGACCCTCAGGGCAAGTTAACTGCGAACCCTTGTAAACTTCATAGCCAAGCCATGCAGTCAACGCCCCGTAGAGGATCAGGTAAACAAGGGATGGAACTTTCTTTTTCTCAGACATGATGGTCTCCTATTCGCACAAACTAGCATAGGAGACCTTTGATATCAAACAAAAGGATTGGCAGGGGCAGAGGGATTCGAACCCCCGACACATGGTTTTGGAGACCATTGCTCTACCTGGCTGAGCTATACCCCTAGATTGTGAACTGGCCCCACCACACGCCGTTCACACAACACAACCTTGTAACTCTCCGTTTTTAGTGGAGCAACAAATCTGTGTTTTACCTTTAAAGGGTGCTGGGGAAGGAGCAAGCTCGACCTCCCCAGCTATCCGATCCTACCGTGCGCGGCTAGACCATGCACCTCGGATCGAATGGGGTGGTCTAGGACGAGGAGTCGTTCCTTACTCAAGTCCTAGACCAAGAGAGTGCGTGTCCGGTAAGGGGGGCTGCACTCTCTGTTCGTTCCCAGGGAGAGCCAAGACTCTTCCCTGGGGGATCGCCGGTGACCTCTGCGGCGGCGCGGGTCACAGCAACGATTCTTAAAGGATCCGGAGGAGACACTCAGGGGTCCTCATATCTCACTCCGGCCATCCAGGCGACCTTTATGCCGAAGCAAATTTGCGCCTAGATTCGAATTAGTCCGGAAGCAACCTTGAAGTTAATCGTCAGATAAACTAGCCACTTCCGGTGCTAGAGAAGCCGCGTAAACTCCTCTAACCTCTTTTTGCTCCCCGACCTGGGCTCGAACCAGGGACAATTCGATTAACAGTCGAATGCTCTACCAACTGAGCTATCGGGAAAAACACAGCAACAAAGTGTTGTCCAGCCTTGTAGTGGTCCCTAGAGGTCTAGGGCTCTCACAACCTAAGTTGCTTTGCTGTTAAGCCTTGTCCAGCTGAACAACACTTTGTTGCTGCATCATGTTCTTGTTATAGCAAAGGAACTCTGTGTGCGTCAATTATTTTTTAAAGTTATTCACAGCCTTAGATCGATCGCCTAAGCGTTCTTTACGATGAACGCAACATTGCGGTCCTTGGTGTCGATAAAGTAGGTTTTCGACGCATCGTAGGGATTTACAAAGGCACTTTGTGCATAGCTTACATTGCCGTGGTTGCCGATCTGTTCATAAACAAACGAGCGACAGAAGCAAACAAACCCTATACCAACAAGCTCATTTACAAGCTGAGTTATCTCGTCGGAAAGCTGCATGGTATCAGTGAAGGAGATTTCTACCTCTTCATCACCGAAGAAGCTATCCAATACTAGGATTGGCTTGGATGCCTTACCATAGAGGTAATCCGATTTAGTGCCAACGTTTTCGGAGCCGAACTGATTACGAACGAGATTGAGAATTTTACGTGCGTTCTTCATCTTCGATCTCCTTAAGCGTTACGCACGCAAATCTGGGATGCCATCTGTGTTACGTGGAGTTCACCCTTGTACATGCCGATCACAACGCTGCTCGACACTACAAAGCCAGCGTCAACCAGTGCTTGCGTTACAGCTTCTGCGTCCGAATAAAGACCACGGAAAGTGCGGCCGTTGTCGTCGTACTGTTCAGGATAGTGGACCACAACATGGTCTGCTGGAGTGGAGTCGAAAGTGATTAGTTGGATATCACCAAACTTGACCTTGCTGATCGTGTTAACGCGGTCTTCGCCGAAAGTTTCTTTGAGAACCTTAAGTGCTTTGCGTGCGTTCTTCATTTCCGATCTCCGCTTTGTTGTTGTATCCAACATAGCATATTCAGGAAGAACGTCAACCAGAATTATTCCTGGATCAGGCTTTGCCGCGAGGCTTGCCCGCGTGGTGCGTGTTGCGGAAGCTAACTTGGTCAAAGCCGTGCTTGGCTATCAACTCCTTATCGGACAGTTTGACCATGTTGTCTTCTTCCTTGGCCAGCTGGGAACCAATCCACATATCAATTTGCTGATATGCTTGCCAAGGGTCCACCGCACTAGCAAAGCCAAACATTTTCAATCCGTCAGTGTTGTCGTGCCATTTGATCGCACCATACCGATCGTCAAAACTTTTAAAGCCAATGCTGTGGACAACGTTATCGCGGATCAGCTTGTCAAGATCAGCTTTGGAAACATCAGCGGGTTCAAAATACGCATCGAGCGTATCCTCGCTTACCGCGTTGCTACGAAATGCCCATAGCTCGGCTTTACGCTGGCGGATCTTTGCTTTTTGACGAACTAGCTCGGCTTGAATTGCCGTGGGGTTCCAAAACGTATGAAACGTTTGGGACCAATGGCTGCTATCCTTGTGGTAAACTGATTCGCGTCTAACCACACCCTTGTAATGGCGACCGCAAAAGATAACATGGAGCTCGTGCAGATCAGCTTCTTTGGAACGAAGACCATTATCGTTGGTTATGTAGGCGTCCCAGCGCAATCCCGCAGTACCGGCTTGATATCCATCGTCCTTTGCACGTGGTACAGCTTTGTTGAAATTCGTACGGACGAATGCTCTACGGTCGTCCGTTTCGTATCCAAAACCGGTTACACCATCATAGTAGTCTTTGCCGCCAATTAGTTTCATTCGTCGTACTCATCCCTTGGTGTGTTGTCGTCTTCCGTATAGACGAACAGCATGATAGGCCAGCCCATCATAAACGCGGCAAGTTCCAAACTATCCAGTTTGATATCATACTTGCGTTGGATCCAGAGGGCAAAACATACGCCTATTAGAATCCATCCTCCGAGAATGATCAGCAACATCAGCGTTTTCCATGTCTGTGGGTTTTGGGACGGGCTGGTACAAAGTTATCAACTGGCTGCTTACCAATGGCGCCGGAATTCAACTCATCCAGCGTAAACTCATAAATCGGATATGATTCAAATGAGCTTGCGCCATACTCAGCGATATAATCGGTGCGACCTTTCTTGGCCTTCTCAAGCGTGGAGAAGAGACCAAGGTCATAGCTGCCATCGTAATCGCCGATAACGCCCTTTAGCAAGAACATGAAAAAAGCTCCGTTAGGGTTCCAGCTTAGCGGATCTAACGGAGCTTGTCAATGTAATTGGCGCGCTTGGAAGGACTCGAACCTCCAACTTCCACGTTCGAAGCGTGGCACTCTCTCCATTGAGTTACAAGCGCAAGAACTACACCCGTGTGTAGTTGGTGGGTAATGCAGGATTTGAACCTGCGACCTACGGCGTGTCGAGCCGGCGCTCTACCAGACTGAGCTAATCACCCAAATATTGAGATCCATTCCAGGATCCCGTATATTAGAAGCATGTTTATCTATGTTATCGGACCCGCTGAGGGACCACAAAAGATTGGTCTATCAGGCGATGTTGAGAAACGTTTGCAGACGTTGCAAACGGGCTCACCAGTGACTCTTATAATCCATCACACCGAAGAAGTAAATCCTAAAAAGGTGAGATTGTTGGAAAAGAAGATACATAATGAGCTAAACCACAAGCGAGTTAAGGGCGAATGGTTTGATTTGTCACCAGAGGATGCCAAAGCGTTTGTGGTGTTCTTCGTGATCCGATATGGCGAAGATCCACTCCTTGGGATTTAATCCTTGATCTGGTGTTGAAGTTTCCAAAGCACCATTTGCGCTTTAGTCTTGAACTCCACGTAACCAATTAGTTGGTAACCAATATTGTATTCAACAATGTTGCTGGTCTGCGTCATGTACCAGCTGTTAACGCCGCGTTCCTCAGAAAAATCCCAACCAAACACCAACTGAAGCAGTGATTGCTTGGCGTTATCGTCGAGCCCATCAAAGTATTCAAATTGGCTATTGCTTGTTGAACGAGAGAGATGGATAACAAACTCCATCTCTTTGGTTTCCTCTTGAGCAATACTGTGTGCGGCGTTTTGTTGAACCTTTGCCAACTTTTGCACACACCAAAGCAAAGCATCGGTTATCTTGCGGCGATAACGGAGTGGTATCTTTCGGACTAACGCCCGGATCACTGCCACAAACCCTTGGCTTGAACGGCCTGTACGCGCGGAAAGAACGCCATCCGTGCGAACTCTTCGATTTCTGCAACCGGCGTAAAGAAGTCTCTTGGCTTGCGTTGACAAAGCTCTGTGTTCGGTACAACAAAGCCCAGCTTTTGATTCAGCTTGGGATTGTAGACAACCTTGAACAAACCATCGGGAACACGAACGCCACGACCAATTGTGCGAGGCTCACCCGTATAAAGTGGCCCAGTGACCACATAAAGCTCACCATAGCCGGCGGCCCAATCCCTCACAACACGTTCGATTTGACTCCACACGCCACTGTTGTTGCAGCGTTGAACCTGAGGAATCATGTTGGAGAGATAAAAGCTTTCGTCGTTTTCCACCGGACTATCTTGGAAGTTGCCAGCGGGACTTAAATGTCCACGTGCGTAGCCGCTGTTGGAGTAATCCGACAATTGTGCTTCCAACGCATTTGGAAGCATTGGATCTGGGCGAAACTTGTCACCGCGATTCAAGTTGCCCTTGACTTCATGCGCTTCAATATGTTCGGCGCTCCAGTAGGCAGTTTTGAATTCAGGTCTATACAGGAGTTCGTAACCACTCCGGCAAATTGAAATGCCTGGGGTTTGCGTTACAGGAGCTCCAGTGCGTTCGGTATTCTCACATGCGCTGGCGATAACCGGAACAAGTGTGAAATATACGAACGAAGCGGCAAACAACAGGGATTTCATTAGGACCTCAATTTGGCAACAATAGCCTGCTGTTTTAGCTTGCGGATGTTGGTGCCGTCAATACCAAAATGATCAATCCACTTGGCAGTTTTGCCCATGTGGGTAACCGTTTGAGATCCAATGCGTTCCCGCTTTTTCTCCAACTCTTCCTGCTCGGTGAGGAACATTTGCAGATTCAAATCCACCGCATATTCAACGGCATCAAACAGGAACTGACCATCATCGGGTAGTTCGGCTTGAAAATCCTTGTACGTGCGAAATACCTCATTAAGCTGACGAATCTGCTTGAGCGGGGTATCGGTCTTGTCTCGATTGTGATAGTAGATCGAATTGGCCATCAGCGTGTAAGCGAAGGAAAATGCGCCCCAATACGCCTTGTGGCCGTTGGAGCAAAATGTGCCATAGACATTGCGAAAGTCATAACGACCTTCGCTTCGAGCGAGTTCTGAAACAACAATGGTAATCATACCCGCAACACCCTTTGCGCCATTAGCAGCGTGGGCAGCTCGTAATTCACTCATGTAGTTCACAGAACTTCTCCAATTGGTACCGGATGTGGGGATCGAACCCACACTTCAACGTTCACAACGTCGCTTGCAGACCACTACACTAATCCGGCATATTGTCAAGTTTTGGTGCTCCCAGAAGGAATCGAACCTTCCGCTGCCCCCTACCAAAGGGCTGTTTTACCACTAGACTATGGGAGCGAATTCCAACGGGTCGCTACTCCCGTATTACCCAGCGTTGCTGGGCGTCCTGCTTTAGACGATGGCTCACCGGTGGCTTGCGAAGTTCCACATCTTTCTCCAATACGTCAAACGAGTCGGAGACTGCTCTTGCGCCCTTGAGCTACGGTGTTTGTGGTGCCCAAGCAAGGAATCGAACCTCGATCGTCTCTTTACGAGAGAGCTGCTCTACCATTGAGCTACTCGGGCAAACTGTTATTCTTCGATGTCGTCGTGTGTTTTCCAACCAGCAAGCGTTGCAGCGGTAAACAACCGATCATAATACTTGGCCGCGTATTCCACACCGTCGCCGATGATTGGCGTAGGCTCACCAACAAAATGGTTGCTTACGGCGTCACCAACAAGTTCTCGTTCCCAGGTATCCAGGCCGCCGACACCATTGCTGCCCTTGTAATAGCGATTAAGCCGGTTAACAAGTTGGCGATCGGCGTCGATGATTGGACGAAGCTGTTCGGCCGTTGGAAACAACCCCATACGAGGCATTTCGTTTAAGCAGTTCTGCAAAATGTTTTTGCGAACCTTTATCGGCTTTGGCTGCTTCTTTTCCATAACGATCTCCTATGTAAGCAAGCTAACACAGGAGACTAGTTTGTCAAGCCAAATTTGCCAAACGAATCTTGAATATTGTTTTGGAATCGAACGTTAAGGGGTCTATAACAAACACCCGAAAGATCGAATACAGCGCCACACACTTATTGAAGACAATTTTATCCTCAACATAGCTGAGCAGATCCTCAAAAGTATCCGCTGCATGACTTTGCACTTCAATCTGTTTGCCATCAATATGACCGACTGGAGCGGTCATCATAAACACGTTGCCCTTATCCACGCGCTTGATCATGTCGGAAAGCATGATAATATGGCGTGGACGAATTATAGAGTCTTCATATTTGAAGTTGCGAACATCATCTTTGCGATCTATGTTTCGGAGATGACTCTCCAAAACCCATTCCAGATCTAGTGGCACAACTGAAGTTACACCGGCAAAACGGTCTTGTGGCAGCATAGGATTTCCTTTTTGTTTACTCTAGTTGAGCAACTGTAGGAAATCAATATTTTGGTACTCCCAACGGGGTTCGAACCCGTGCTTCTACCTTGAGAGGGTAGCGACCTGACCACTAGTCTATGGGAGCATATTAGAGAATGTTTAGGTCGTCATCAACCTGAACCACACGGAAGCTTTGCCGATGGTTTGGCGAAATTCCGTATTTGACTTTTGCATTTGCTGCTTCAGGGGTATCAAAAACAACCGCAGTTGCCTTTGAATATACCGGCGAAGTAGGCCACTGTGGAGACATTGCAGGTGTTTCTCCAGCGAAGAAATAACCCTTTTTATCTACCAGTGCGTGTCTTGCCATTTCGATCTCCTATGTTTTCATCAAACTAACACAGGATATCTATTTGTCAAGTTGGTACCCGTGAGCAGACTCGAACTGCTAACATCTGGAGTTTGAAACCAGCGCCTCTACCAAATTGGACTACACGGGCATAAGCATCCTCGGCTGGATTTGAACCAACATCGTCCACCTAAACAAAGTGGGACTTTCTCCCTTTAAGCTACGAGAATATTAATTGGTGTCCCAGGCGAGATTCGAACTCGCAACCTCCAGAATCTCGGTCTGGCACCTCTACCAAATTGGGCTACAGGGACATTTGCGCCGGAGCGCGGAATTGGTGGGGGCAGTGGGACTCGAACCCACGGTGTTTGTATGCCGGCTTAAAAGGCCGGACCAGTCGCCGCTCCGGTCATACCCCCAATTCGATTTTAGGAAAGTTGTTTGGTGGACCAGACGGAGCGCGTGTCCCTCCGCAGACACGCCCCGAAGGCCACGTGCCCTACCAGCCACTTGTAGCTGGCCCATACAAACTTGGTGAGTGTGGTCGGGATCGAACCGACATGTCGCGAGTTAAGAGCCCGCCCTGATTCCCACTTCCAGGCACACACCCATTTACGGAAAGTAAAACGTTCCGATAATTGAGATCCTGCCCTCAAATGGAGCAGGAATAGTTTTTAAGTTGTTGATATCAAAGCTCAATCCATCCGTGTAGATGAAGTTTGAGTCATCCATCGCTTTGCGAACTTCCGTATATTGGTTCTCATCGAGTTGATAGATAGCGATATCAGTACCGCTACTTTCCTGATATACGATGTTTGCGCAAATATAGTAGAACATTCGCTACCCCAACTTTATACGCCAAACGATCCTATGATCGGAGCAGGATTTCGAAACCTGCATCTCTTGAGCTTCACCGTCGCGGACACCAGTCCGCCCAGGGAATTGAACCCTGATCACCCGTTGCGTTTTACCTTTAAACTACCTCAATTGGACCCGGGGTTAATTACGTCCCTGTCCGATAAGATCGCTTGGCGTATAAAGTTGGATTCAAACAGGCCGTTTCTCCACTGTTTACCCCAACCATTCCCAGTTGGGTACCTATCTAAATCCGTCCCAAATTGACCATGTTACCAGCACATTTCTATGCCTTGTAGGCTATCAACTTGTTATCGCTGTTTTAGCACCGTTTTAGGATGCGTCAACCTGTTCTTTGTTAGATTTGCGAACATTTTCGACAAGCTTTCTGTTGCTGTCTCTGAATGCTCGCAGACCAATCAACGAGTATTGAACCCGCCGACGTTCTTCGGGAGTTTTAACTTCCTTGAGTTCATCAAGCTTGTTACGGCGAAGAGTTTCATAATGATTGGCAATCATTGAATCAACACTTGTCGCGCGTTTGGGTTCGCGATCGGTTCGGGCTTGAACAATGTATTGATAAGTGATTGCACGGAAATGGAAAATCCATTCCCTTAGAAGTTTCTCATTGGAGTAGAGACCCAACAGCTTGAACTGTCCGAGACCCTTATTGATTTTCTTGCGAAACATTGGCGGACTCCTCTATTGGAGTCCAGCCTAACACGTTTCCCTTATACGTCAACCAGGTTAACCAGCTGGCGGAGCAGTTTTGTATGGATGGTCTACTGGAAGCAAACTTGTTTGGCCCCATCGCCAAGCCAAGTAACCTTCTACTTTGTTTCGAATCACAGGTGACATCAAAGAACTGAATATAATAATCTCTGAAAGTGCGCCACTAAGAAATTCGTCAGTACCAGTGCTACCGGTTGTAGCATTGGAACAAAACAAAGCAGTGTTAGTTACCGAGCTACGATTTCCTGCTGTCAATTTAGTTGCTGGACCATTTTGCAAACCATTCAGGTAATGCTTGACTTCACCATCAAAATTGCCACGAGTATAACCAATAATCATCGGCGTGTTAGTGTTGACAAGTGTGGTACCATTTGCACGAGTTGTATTGGTTGCGCCATAATAGGGAATACCACCGCCAATACCCCAACCAAAATCGCTAACTGCGCCAGCGTGTTCCGCACCCCATATACCAGGAGTAGAATACCAGCTAGTTGTTGTTGATCCTTTAGTATCTGCGGTTTTCATCACCGCCATAACTGTTTGGTCACCTGCGGCTAGAACCGTATTGATAACCATCATTTGCGATGTACCATTGGCCACAACTGCAGGATATCCTGTTGCCAAGCCATCAACCGTATATATGGGACGCCTTGTGGTAGTGGATTGCATCGCATTAAACCCACTGATCTTGTTGATCCAAGTGCTAACTGTATTAGCAGGGGTTTGCAAAACAAAATCACCAGTGGACTGAGCAGAAAACCATCCTTTAATGGAAGGTTCATGATTTGGCATCCACATTTTGATTGCATTGGATATTGCAGCGCCACGACGATAAGTTATTGACCTACCTTCGTTGCCAACCACCATCGTATATGACGTAGCTGAAACACCTGTTGAATTTTCATCAGCATACCAAAGACCACCAGACGAGCCGCTGCGATAAACAGAACCAGCGTAGCCATCGCCTGAGAAAATGCTAATTGTGCCCGCTGCGGGAGTAACACCCGGATTGAGAACTTGGGCTTTGCCGCGCAAAATGTGACTAGCGCCTAGAATGCCGCGGGCAATATTGTTGCTGCCAAAACGCATATTGATTCTCCTTGTTAGGATATTTACCTAAACAAGGATGATTTGGTGGACCGGGTGGGACTCGAACCCACAACCCTCCGCTTAAGAGGCGGATGCTACTGACCAATTGAGCTACCAGTCCATGAAGTGTGTTGGCTAGGTCTGTCGTTTTAAGGCAACTGTCCGGTTGCACCCAAGCTGCTATCGGGAGGCGAACCTAAGCCGAATAGCCGAGCCGTTTGGCCTTCAACACAAAGTATTTATTTTAGCAGAAACTAATGGGCTTGATGATCTGCGCACCTTCTTTGATCAGTTCGACTTTTTGGTCGTACCGGCCCTTTTCGTAAGCTGCCTTTGCGAACGCTTCCAAAGCAAATTCAAGCTTTGCGTCGAACATGTTAAGTTCAACAAATTGTCCGCGAGTAACGGGCACTTTAAGTTTGAATTGTTTTTCCTTGACGTCCATTTCAGTGATCTTGCCACCATAAGCGGCAAGTGCTTGGAAATCTTCTACCGAGTTCTTTGCCATTAGCCGACCCATTTCCATCAAATGATTTCAAGAACAATTGCTTGTTCTACAGGCGTTCCAGGAAACTTTTCCTGCAGTTCATCTTCCGGCCAAAAATTCGGTTCCACACTCGGTGGATGCTGCCCAACAATCGAAGATGAGAATCCAACGATAGGAGCATCTATTGGTAAACTGATCGGCCGCGTAACAAGAACCAGTGGGTCGGGGTTTTCAACTGTTATCTGCGATTGCAGATAAGCAATTATTTGGGTTGCGCGAAGTGCTGTTTCCATGTTCGATCTCCTTTATAGGAATAAACTAACATGGTCTCCAATTTTGTCAACTTGGTCGGAATGGTGGGATTTGAACCCACGACCCTTACCTTCCCGAGGTAATACGCTAACCAGGCTGCGCTACATTCCGTTGGTCAGGGTGAGTGGATTTGAACCACCGCTGCCACCGTCCGAGGGTGACCGACTAACCAAGCTATCTTACACCCTGTTATACTGAATATGTTTCAGCAAAAATACTCTGCGAATCGCAGTAGGTTGCCATTTCTTCGGCCGAGTGGCAAAACGTTATAAGGTGTCCGCCTACCATCTGGGACGGCGAATCACCCCAAGCATCGGAGTTTGCATAGTATTCGGACTGAGCCAGCTCAACTGAAGCCTCATCGCTGTCAGATTTAAGAACCACGTTTGCAGTACGATGATTTCCTTCACACGAAATATACTGAACTTCGTACAAGTGGAAGAACTTAGCCATGTTTGTCTCCTATGTTTGATTTGATCCTAACATAGGAACGATACAAGTCAACTAGGAATTGGCGATTCGTACGGGATTTGAACCCGTGATCTCCGCCGTGACAGGGCGGCGTCCACTCCAGACTGGACCGACGAACCATGTGTTTTGCTCTAGTGGAAGGATTCGAACCTACATCTAGCCCGTTAACAGCGGGGTCTCTTACCAGTTGAGTACACTAGAGCAAAACACATCTTTGGAGCTCCTGAGAGGACTCGAACCTCCATACGCGCGGAGTAGAAATCCGCCGTTCTTCCGGTTGAACTACAGGAGCATTTGGAGAGAAGGGACACACTTGTGGTTTACATCCGACCTACAAGTGGTCCCGGGGCATCCACGTTAAGGCGTGGAAGTTGGTCGCGGCACCGAGAATCGAACCCGGAGTATCAGCCTTATGAGAGCCGTACCATTCCAAATGTACCGCGTTGGGGTGGGAGCAAAGAGGCCAATCGACGGACATCTACTCGGGCTTAGTCGAATCTTTACCGAGGTCAGCGAGTCCTTTTCCGCATTTGCTCCCAAACGCGAATATAATGAACCCGCACGATGATGTCAATAATTGGTTGCGGACCTACGAATCGAACGTAGCTCTCAGGCGTATGAAACCCGAATGGTCACCTGACCACCTGACCGCCATAGTTGGTGCGCACGGAAGGAGTTGAACCTTCTACCACTCCCTTATCAGGGGAGGCCCTCACCGTTCGGACTCATGCGCAAGTTTAAGCTTGTTCTGCAAAGCCTCGATTGATGTAATCATTGCCAGCAGCACCTGTTACCGTGTGTGTTTCGCCCTTTTTGAATGGACCAAGATCTTTGATGAATTTGACATCCATCTTTGGACTTGCATCAACAAACGCTTTAAGTCGTTTGCGACGGTCTTGCCAATGCTTGTCACGTTGTGCTTGGGTTACCATAGTTGTCTCCTTTAGCAGGATCCTAGCATGGCATCCAAGCGTGTCAAGAATTGGTCCCAGCGGTGGGAGTTAAACCCACTAAAACACGCTTATCGGGCGTGGTCCGCATCGTTTGGATTCGCTGGATTATAAGGATTGGTGGACCCTAAGGGAATCGAACCCTTACCCACGCCGTGCAAAGGCGTTGTGCTCCCATTATCACTAAAGGCCCATGGGATTATTTCTTTACTCGCTTGCCTGCGCTATTGATCCAAGCTTCAGCTTTCTTCTGATCCAAAAACGCTTTCTTTGTTCCATCAGCGCGTTTGGCAACAAAACCAGGAACACGTTTGCCTTGGTAACGAACGTCTCTTGCAACAATGTCGCCTGAAACAGTTAAAAGAACTGTTTTTGGTTTGGTTGCAGCCGGTGCTGATTGAGTAGCAGGTGCAGCCTTTGGCGCAACTGGTTCATCCGAGCCGCATCTGTAACCACGAGGATTACGAAATCTTTCACCACAATTACCGCAATAAGCGGGATTGCAGTTTTCTGTGTCTTTACCCAAGTCTTCATCGCAGTTTGGGCAATACAAACTCACAGCTTCGAACAGATTCATTTCCGACAAACGCATAGCAGTAACCTCTTGATTTTACTGCCGTATTTATAGAGCGTGAGGGTTATTTCGGTACACCCTCAAAACCGGCCGCCGTACACGGGCTGCACGATGGCAAAACTTTGGTACTCTCGACGAGAATCGAACTCGCTTCCTCAGGGTGAAAACCTAAGAGATTAACCAATATCCTACGAGAGTATAAGCGGGGCCGAAGCCCACGCCGTTAGATGTCTTGATTGAAGTGGCGATCCTTGCGCTGCTTTTCGCGCAAATATTCCTCACTTACACCGCGGTCGCTTACGGACTCAACGCGCCAAAGGCCGCTGAATCCATCGTCCTTTACTTCGACCAGCTTGCCCACTTGGGCTCCACGCTGCTCAATGTAACCAGTAAAACGACCAGTTCCTTGAGACAGGGTGCATTGGAAATACATCGTCATGATTGACTCCTGTCTGTTAGTGTTGATGTATTGGGGTTGGTCCCTGGACTTGGAATCGAACCAAGCTAACCGGCTCCACAAACCAGCGTAATGACCACTATACGATCCAGGGATATTTTATCTTAGTAATTCCGGCTCATGCTTTTTAGCGTGGCGCTTGATGATATCAACGATTTCCTCATCATTGTAAGCGCGGCCGATAACTTCTTCTTCGTCGGCACCATCTTCAAAATGGACGACTTTAAACACGGCGTCAAAAGCGTAAACTTCTTCTTCAGACCAGAAGTGTTGGGGAAGTTGTTCAACTTCATACCCAAATCCACCAGCTCTACGCAGGAAATCCTGTGCCGAAAGGTTGGATTTCTTTGGTTTAGCTTCTTTGATTTCGTTGTAACGCATTGTGTTCTCCGTGTCCAATAGTTTACACGAATATTTACGTATCACAATGCTTGATTTGGTACCCCCAACGGGAATTGAACCCGTGTCTTCACCTTGAAAGGGTGCTATACTGGACCACTATACTATGGGGATGCTTTTAGACAAGCTCCCAGGAACCGTTGGGCTCAACTGTAAGAGTCATGTCAACCTCGTCCCACGCGACATCAATTAGAACCTGCGTGGAAAAGGGGTAACCTTTTTCTTCGATGAGAACCTCGGCGGCCAGTGAGGCCAACTTGGTTTCATCAGGATTTACATTATATGTAAAGCCATTGTGTCGTTCCACAATGGCCTTAGCGTCGGCGTAACTTGCGCGAACCTTCATCTTAGCTGCACCAGTAGGATTCGCTACGGGGAGAAGCGTGGAACGGAGTATCTTCAGCTTCCATAAAAGTCTTGCCGGTCATTGCGTTGCGGCGTTCGACCATCTTGGGAAGACCCATCATGTCCTCGCGGGACACCTTTGGAAGCTTTACATCAACAACAGCAATACCACGCTTTGCTGCAACTGCCTTAAGAATATCCGACTTGCGCATTTTGATCTCCGTGTGTTTGTGCTTCCGTATTATTAGAATAGCACAGCACACGGAGATGTCAACCACATAGGAAGAGAAATCTTCCTATTAATTGCCTGTTGTCGAAACCTTCAAGTCGATGTCTGGAATGATCGCCTGGGGCTTGAACTTAACATCGTAATGGTAAGTGCTAACCTTGGACGGCTCCAGCTGTTCGATGAAATACGTGACGTTGTCCGACAGGCCCAAAAAATGCTTCTTGAACTGATTGGGCCCAACCTTACAAGTGATCGATACCTGATTTGCAGTGTCGTTGTTGCCGCGGCTGCAAAGACCTTCGATCTTTAGCATGTAAGAATCAGTGATGCCGTTGTAGAAAACAACACGGCGATTGATTTCAAAGTTATCGGCAGCCGTTGACAAGTTGCGCGAAGCAACGTCTGCGTCCGAGCTACAGCTTGCGAGAAGCGCCAAACTTGCAATCATCGAGCCGAATAGAATCTTTTTCATGTTGATCTCCAGTTGAATTACTTGTTCCTAAACTAGGTTAGGAAAAGTGTCAACCTAAATCAATTGGTGGGGAACGGGCTGAATCGAACACCTTGCCCTAAGGGACCTGGGTTACAACCAGGCTTAGCGACCACGCTAACTTACTTGCGCTCCCCATGAGCGACTTACGTCGTTGTTGGCATCTGCCGTAGGAATCGAACCCACGTCAACCGGGTTGGAGCCGGTTGCTCTACCATTGAGCTAGACAGATATGTAAGGCTTTCTGGACGACCCTGGATAGTCGTGTCTCCCACTTGCGCAAGCGGGTGTTTTTCCTGTTAAACTACCAGAAACTCTACGTGTTTGGTACTCCACCTCTGAATCGAACAGAGTCAATGTCGCCGTGTAAAGGCGATGCCGTCCCATCTGGCGCGTGGAGCATATAGGTTGTTTTGGTGGAGAGTATGGGAATCAAACCCATCGGACAGTAATCCTGCCAGGATCACCCGAGTAACTCAGCTCACTCCCCATGAAACTGATTTGTTTGGTGGACACGCCCGGAATCGAACCGGTGTCAGCAATCTTGCAAGGATTACCCGCTAACCCAGAGCCACGGCCCATAAAAGAAGTGCTTAGCTGACAGGGCGGGACTCGAACCCGCAGTTGCTATTCGCGTCGCATTAACAGTGCGGTGCCTTACCATTCGGCTCACCTGCCAACTAAACACTTCCTATAGTTGTTGGTTGGGAAAGAAGGGCTCGAACCTTCAACCTTCGCATTCAGAGTGCGCTGCGCTACCAGTTGCGCCATTTCCCAATATTCACGAAACTTTGGTGGGCGGCAGTAGAATCGAACTACTCCCTTAACGGCGCGGTTTTACAGACCACTTGCTGAAACCATCAGCTTTTGCCGCCCATGTTGTGCTTTGTTTGCGAGGTAGGACTCGAACCTACAAAACCTTCCCGGCCTTCGCATTCAAAGTGCGAGATGTTACCAATTCCACCACTCGCAAACAAAACACAACGATATTGGATCCCCTTGATGGATTCGAACCACCGACCAACCTGCTTTGCAGGGTGCTCTACCTGGCTGAGCTAAAGGGACAGATAATTGGTGCAGCCCGTCGGGATCGAACCGACATATCTGGGACTTCAATCCAGCGCATGAACCATCACTGCCAGAGCTGCATATGAGCCGAAGCTCGTTGTTTGTTGGTGCCCCAGGTCAGACTCGAACTGACATCCTTCGCATTCTAAGTGCGACACCTCTACCAAATTGGGCTACTGGGGCAAGTGAGAGCAAGTGAGCGATCTGGGGTCGGTTTGATTTCAAGTCAAGATAACCCAAATCAGTCGGCTCTCAAAAGTTGGAGTGTCTGACAGGACTCGAACCTGCATACAATCACCTTCGTAGGGTGGCGTTCATCCAGTTGAACTACAGACACATAGATGTACTTAGTCAGGGTAGCTGGATTTGAACCAGCGTTGCCACTTTCCAAAAGTGACCGAATAACCAGGCTTTCTCATACCCTGACTAAGTACATCAAATTGTTTGGAGCACCCGGTCAGACTCGAACTGACATCAATCCAATTACCTTTGACCACGTTCGTAGCGTGGGGGGTTACGGGTGCATTTGTTGGGACTTACCGGCTAACCGTGCCCTTAATTGGCGCCCCTGACGGGAATCGAACCCGCCTTTCTGCATAGACAGTGCAGAGTCTTCACCAGATGATCTACAGGAGCAAGTGTGGACAAGTGAGTTGCGCTGGGGAGCATCTAAAAAGGATAACCCAAAGCAGTTCGGTCCACGAGACTTGGAGCGGATAGCGGGAATCGAACCCGCTTCCAAACGTTGGCAACGTTTGATAATAACCAATATAATATATCCGCATAAGAAAGCTCATCTGGGCGTCGAATCGGCCGTTACTAGAGATGAACTTGCCAATGCGGAGAGCAAACCTATGACAGTTTGCCTCCGAATTGGATCCTACACTTGAAACCAGTCCAACATTGGAGCACTCGAAGTCTCCGTCGTCCTACAAGCTGTAGTCTGCTTCTATAGGGAAGCAGCCACCTTATTCCTCAGAGCCAAGCTTTCGCTGCGCTCTTGCCCAACAGTCTAACAGTTTTGCGTTTCCGTGTCAACCGTTTTCTTGTTGTATCTCGTTATATGCTTTGTTTCTTTTCCGCGTCAACTACTTTTTTTATTTCTTTTGAATTTTTATTTTAAGCAGTTTGCGGAAGCTAGAAACGACAAAACCCGGATTAGTTGCCTAATCCGGGTCCGTTAACCTTTTTGGGGAATTCTAAAGTTAAATTACTTTAGTTCCTCCTCGGAAAACCGACCCGGTGGTATCTGGGCGCATATTAAAGCGGTTGCCCAGATACTGTTCGAGTGCCGCGACCACGATAGCCGCAGGCAAGGCTTTAAAGCCCTTAATTTGCCAGCTATGTTGGGTCGTTGTTTGCACGGTCAGTTTCCTTTGAATTCGTTTAAGGCGCCACGTTTGTGGACGCGTCTATGTTTATATTTATAGTTCCTGTATGGAATTGTCAACTACTTTAATACAGGAATTACAAATCTTTTGAACTTTTTATTCCTCGTCCGCACGGGGCGGCGCAAGTCCAAGCCGTTCATGTGCGAGTACTAATGCGTCGAACGTAAGTTTTGTTTCGAGTCGAAGCATATCGCGGTGAGATTTTTTCAACTCCGCTAGGCCGGCCTCAAACTGCTTACGCGAATCACGGCCCGGATTCTCCATCATTTCCTTGCGGAGCATTGTAAGGGTGATAGTGTCCAGTTTGTACTGATACACCGCTTCTTCATATGCTTGTGTGTCAATCATCTTTTTTCAGCGCCTTTGTTCCGCTAATACAATAATAAGTGCCACCGGATTCAATCCGAATTAGATCATCAGGGCAGTAATAGGAACTACTGTGTATGACTGCAAATGTTATTCCAACGACTGTAAAGCTTATGGCCCCGCCAATAATAAGTAATCCGAAGATATCTTCCCATTCTGGCAAGCTGCGAACACTGATCGTTTTTACTTTTAGCCGGCTCATTTGGGCTCCACCACTGGGCCGCCCATGCAAACGATCTGATCGTTGTTGTACAAACGAACCTTAACAAGATCCGCTGGGCATTCCAACTGAGAGTTGGTATACTTGCCATACAGGGAACCCAATATCATTCCAATGAAGATATAGGCGATGATGGTAAAATAGTGCTTGCGAAAAAAGTCCACCACTGGGTTCATATGGCAAGAGTCTCCAATACTTTGGAGACTCTATAATTTCTACTCCTAAGAGTCAACCTTATCGGATAACTCGATAGAACTTGAGGAACTCGCGAACTTCAACAAGGTTTTCCTTAGACTTTGCAAACATGATAAGCTGCTCGGCCTTTTCCTTCCACCACACGAGAACCATGTGGGCGTTTGCAAAACCACGGCTTTCATAGCCCGCACGCAAATACTTTTCCTTTTGCGTGAACTTATTTTCAGGCTTAAAGCCCTTCATTAGTTCCAAAAGATTTGTTGTGTCGGTAACGCCGGACTCTTTACGATACTTTTCAATAAACGGACGAGGGTCGTCCATAATGTCTTGAAAAGTTAGAAAGCCTTTGTTGAACGGATACATGGCCTTGCAGCCCTGTGGTACTTGGCGAGCTAGAGTCTCCAAGTTTACCTTTACGTCCTTGTTCTTGTCCGCGCCGTTTTGTGCGGATACTGATTTGCCCATCTCTGTGACGAGATCTAGGTTTTTTCTAATTTCGTTTGTGTTTGTCATGACCTGGTCCCTATCTAGAGGTATCTTTTATTTACCAGGCATGGTAAAGCCGAGGGTGTTAACCTCGGCTTAACAGGATTAAAGATAACGGTAATTGTAAGCGGGCAGCCCAGCACGATTACGAACGTGATCAGCGTGAGCGCGGGCAGCGGCGATACGAGTTCCGATAGTCGCGTGGTCCGCGACCATGTCGCTCGTAAAACCCGGCAGAGCCGCATATTGCGCCTCATTGCGTTCGCGAATCTTTTCCAAGCTATTGTCGCGAATGCTCGCGTAAACGAGATACAAACCGTAAACCAAAGCACCTACAAAAAAGATTGCTGCACCGGTGTAAAAAGCGTCCATTTAGAAGTTCCTTTCCTTCAGATACCCCTGTGTAAAGCTTCTGGTAGCTAAAATGCAATATATTTTTAGACTTGATTTCTGATTCTTTCCTATTATAAAAGTGGGTAACAGGAAAGGTACACAATGAACATCTTACAGTCGGCAATGGTTGGAGCTTTATGCGGCGCTGCTGTAACGCTATTGCCCGCGTGTAAGAGCAACAGTGTACTTGATCGCTTTGCAAATACGCCAGTCGTGGCTATGTTGGCTTCCGATGTTTCAACCGATGAAACACTCAAAGTTGTTTTCTCCCAAACCAACAGCATTCTCATCCGCGAAGGCGTGGGTGGAAGACTCAATGGTATGCTTGAAACACTTGAATATTTGGATCAACATCCAGAGAAAACTGTTATCATCGACGGCCCTTGTGCCAGCGCGTGTACGCTGTTGTTGGGCAAGCCCAATAATGTAATGTTTACCGAACGTGCTGTGTTCCGTTTCCACAGTGTAAGCTGGCGCTACTTGGACGATTTGGATAGTCCGATCGCCCTTAGCTTGGAGGGCAACCTCAAGATGATGGAAGTGCTTCCCGCTCCTGTTAGAGAGTGGGTAGTTGAAAACAATGCGCTGGCAAGTTTGGATCTCACAGATATGGACTTTGCCACAGCCAAGCGTTTGCTCCCACATATGGTTACTTCAAGCAAACAGGTTGAGAAAATCTTCTAAGTATTAGAATTTCCTTAAATAGCTGGTAACAGCCGTTTGGGGATTTTCTATGGCCAAGCTTACCAGACTCTTTATTGCATTCATGCTCTTTACGTTTTTGGGTTGCTCGGCAATGGCTGAACAACCCGTTTTCTTTTCCGCTAATATGACCACGCTTGATGGACCCACTGATGATAACCTCATGAGTTTGCTCCATCGCTATGATACGATTGTTATCAAGTTCGGTGGTGGCGGAAAAGTTTATGGAATGTTCGACACGCTCGATTATCTCAAGACACGCCCACACAAAACAATCATCATCGACGGTGGCTGCTATAGCGCGTGTACAATGCTGTTGACGTCACCAAATGTTCTGCTCACACAAAATGCTCGCATATTTTTCCACAGCGCAACTTCCACAGTTTGTGAAGATGGGAAGAATGTAACCCGTTTGGGACATAAAGCGAACAAGGATATGCTGGGCAAGTTCAACCCCATGCAACGCGCATGGATTAAGCTGCATAAGGCTTACGCGAGCACCAACTTTACAGAGATGCCAAAGAAGCTAGTACGCCAGCTATACAAGAGCAAGTTTATCGACGGCTTTGGTAGCGGCGAAAAGATCATGAGCGTTAAGGTTGTACCTGGTGCGCCTTATGATGCTTGTAAGTCGTGACCGTACTTGCGTGCCCACTTATTGCATTTTGCAAACATGATTGCGGCAAGCTGTTCGTCGGTAATATCGGGAGCGGCTTCAAAGATGGAATCCAGTGCGCAGGCGATCACGTCAATGTTTTCGCCTACGATTCCATCTGGGCCCGGTGGTAGGCCCAGCTTTACTTTTTCGATTTCTTCGCGGAGTTCCAAGACTTCGCCATCCATATGATTGACGATATCGTCTTGGCTGCGACCGTTTCTAACTTGCTTGTTGAAGTGGCGGACGACCGAGGTTATCGATTGTAATATCGGATCCATCTGCATAGTACACCATCCAATGTTTAAGTTTGGGACCAGTTTGCTCCATATAGCTGAGCTTTTTTATTTGGTCAACCAGCTTCTTTTCATTGGCTGCTCTAAGCGCGTTCCACGTCGTCGGTAGTTTCTGTAGACGCTCACCCAATGCGGCTAACTCATTTAGAGCATCTGTGTACTCGGGTGTTGTTGGAAGCATTACTGGCGCTGTTATGGCCCGGTATGAATGTAACAGTGGGAGTTTTAACTGAAGAAACTCGATTGCTTCCAACCGAGTTTCAAAAGGCTTTTGTCTAACAATTTTCAAGGTAGCCGGTGATAGCCGCGTTTCCGCGTAAAGTGTTGATGGAAATTCAGCCTTATATAGTTTGTAATGGAACACTCTTGCACTCACAATTATGGTATTTCAACGTCAATTGTAACTGAAGTACCATAAAAGTCAATTAGCTACAAGTGTTTAGTTGATTTCCGTACGGTGAGCCTTAATGTAATCGAAAAGTGTCTGCGCCGTTGACTTCATATTCTTCATGCAAGCTTCCATACGTTCCTTAACTTCAGTGCGTTCTTCATAGAAGTCATCATGTAGGGAAAGGAACTTTTTAGAAGCCACAGGATTACCATTCTTATCCTGCGTTGTTGTAATGCGATTCAACTGCCAAACAACTTGCCCCAGTGCGCTTTGGATTGAATTCAAGTTGCACGATTCCGTGTAGTGGACATCAAACTCCGCATACAATCTTTCAATTTCCTTGACGTCCAAGTCGCGGTACATTTCGATAAGTCGGCAGCCATTCTTGCTTACGTTTTCGTGATTCAAACGAAACCACATGGCATCAGCGGGCGTTTCAACTGTGATGATATGCCCACACATATGCGTGTAAAGGTAACCATTGGGAGGCGCCAAATTGATGCGTGATTCAACGTCCCAAATAGACTTTTGAAAGGCAGTGTTTCCAAAACCCGTAACAGTCCAGCGTGACTTGATTGAGCCACGGATTGTATCAAGCTCAAGCTGATTATGTGTGGAAGCACGATCAATACGACGACGGGCTCCATAATAGCTACGTGGGGCCAAATGCTTGTCTGGGTAATGAAAAACTAGATGGTACATAACGACTTCCTCTTTCTATGCCTATGTTCTGCACGGGCGGATAATCAGAAGTCAATAAATAAGGAAAACTTTTAATTAAATTGAGGAACCTATGGCTAACCATACTGAACAGATGCGCTTGTTTATGGCGCTCACAGAAGCCGACTATACGGGCCCGGTTGACCATCCAGAGGTTAGCTATTCCCACAACGAAACAAAGGGCGAGATCACAAAGGTTATCGCCAATCTCAAAGGCAATTATTCGGGCAAGTTTACCAAGCTTGGACGCACGCTGAATCGCATCAGCTGGCTCTCGGAAAAGCTTGATCAGCTAACAGCACAAGCAAAGCAGGAAACACGCGAGCACATCGCTGAACTATTCCACGCTGAGGATGCAGTGCGTACCCGTGTTATCGACACTGTAAGCTTTACGCTGACAATGACGAAGGATCCTACGCCTTCCAAGACTGTAAAGTATGCAAAGGTTCTCGAAGAGCTTGAAGAGCATTTGACGCCAGACCTACTAGCGATCATGAATGCGCTTGTGGAAAAGCACTCCAGCATTACAACAAAGGCTCCTGCGTTGATCAAACGCGCTGACAAAGCAGTTGCTGAAGAAGGCATTGATATGGATCTCAACGAGGGCGTTTGGGATGGTATCAAGGCATTTGTTGCCAAGTTCTCTGCCAAGATCATGAGCTGGACAAAGTCCTACGATGCAAAGCTAGACAAGCTCAAGGCAATGGCTCAAACAAACGAGTCCATGTATGAGATTCCAGAAGCTGTAGTTGAAGGTTCTAGCGATGGCGATCAGCTTGTTGATCGTTTGGTAACCGCTTGTGTTAGCTTTGGTTCCAAGGCCGCCGGTAACCCAGCAAACCTATCAAGCCTACAAAAGGAAGTTCTCACCTTGGCCAATGAAGTCAAAGCGAGAATCAAGTAATCAAGGAAATGGGGCTGGAGTAATTTCCAGCCCCAGCCATGTCAGCGGATACGAACCACGCTTGTAACAACAGTTGCGCCCAAACGGCCGCCAGTGCGCTGGTAAATGACCCAACCATCCTTGTTTGGATCAGTGCGCGATACTGCCATAACAGCGGTTGCACCCATGTTAACCGCACCATGTTGGGTTACGTTGACCATGCCTGCAACGCCGGTGATTTCGCGAGAAGCATCCGAAGTAACACGACCAAACGTGTCGAACGGAATAAGCGACTTTTCACCAAGCTGGCTGTTGTAGGGGTAATCCTTCACGCTTATCGAGCTTGCGCGAATACCCAGGTTTTCCAGTTCCGATTGCAGCTGAGTTGGAAGGTCTTCCCAATCAACATCATCTTCGCCGAACAAATCGCAGCCGCGGAACGTACCTTGGTCGCGCTCCTGCTGTGCCTTGAAGTCATTCTCACGACGAGTTTGATCCATCGCATTGGCTTCTGCTGCGGCCTGTGCATCACGAGCAGCATTTGCCGCATCGCTGAGACTTGCGCGATCAACCGGCGGAGCGTGAACACGATCTTCCTTGTTGCCGCGGATACCCAAGTGATCAGCGGAACCATCGCCGGCTAGAATCGCTGCAAAGTCCTCGGGGCTAAACGTTTTGCGACCAGCAAGCTTTTCAGCCTTCTTCGCTTCAAACGCTTCTTCCTTGGCCTTCTTCAAGTTTTCGTCAACTGGGCCACCCGTCTTGACGGCCGTAATCTTCGAAATGTCCAGCGAACCATCAGCACGGATGATGCCATCGGTGTCAGTAATGCTGAGCTTGCCGTTTGGCGAAGCTTCACCTGGCTTGCCCATACGTTCAGGAGTTGCTGTGGGATCCGCAGGAGGCGACGAGAAGGAATCATCCGACATCGTGCCGGCTTCCTTGGCCTTGCGCATCATTTCCTTCATTTCGCGATCCTGTTCCTTCTCCTCTTCGGAGCGGCGGTCCCAAGGATCATTTTCTTCAAGACCATGCAGTTCTGCCAGGGTCTTTTCACGAGGACCTTTGTATTCAACGCCGGCGTCTTCAGCTGCCTTTTCCGCAGCATTGCGAGCAGCCTTTTCAGCGTTTTCATCACGGAGAGTTTTTTCAAACAACATGTCGGATTGCTTGTCGCGGGCCTGGACGCCGTTTTCAAGAACCTTGATGTTCCACTCAGTCATGAATGTTTCGCGCTGGGCTTCATCATCGTGATAGAAAACGTGAATGGGCTTTTTGAAACCCTTGTACAAGTCTTCAACTAGGTGTTGGAGCACCTTGCTCGTGTACATTTCGTTGAAGTTGCGCTTGTCGATTGCCTGTCCGCGTACGACGTCTAGGAATGACATATATTCCTCGATCGTGCTTGCGGAAGTCACCAGGGTCGCCACCCGGTTATCGACCACTTCCTTATGACCGTAAAGCATGAGTTCTCCTTGTAGCTTTGCGCCTACACTAGCAGGAGTAACCTGTGTGTCAAGCTTTTGTTTCAAAAAGGAGTTTGAAGAAGTTTTCGGAATTCTGCAAATTCTGTACCATCAAATAGTTGATGCGGCCGGTTTGCATTTGGTACTCCAGTTGTGTGCTGGGTGCGCCCACAGTTATCACACGTTGGTGTCGTGGTATAGAAAACACATCCATATGGTCTACTTGAAACGCAGGCTGGCCATACGGCTTTTCTGAGAACCAGCAACGCAAGCTTAGATCTTGACTTTGCTCGCGCGTGTGGAGCATTTTAAAATCAATAGCTTGCCCTGGTTCGATTTGAAATTCAAAGCAGTAGGTGCGGCCATTTGCGATTTGGTACATATCATCCCAATCGCGTTGTTCTTCAGTGATAATGGAAACTTCTTCAGGTAGGATCAAAATATCGGCTCCAGTGGCGGGTCTTGGTTTCTTGTATAGTTATAAAACTGCTCACTTATTTCCAAACTATATAATTGATGTTTCACAACCTTTAACCGTTGTTTTAACTCATCTACCGTGTAGAATGGAACCCAATTTGGATCCTCTGCTTTCCGAATGGGATGGTTAACTGAAGCACGCTCAATGGCTGCTTCAAGTTGCTTGCGCCTTCTCCGGAAAAATGCGATATCGTGATTCATACTTTGTTTATTGGCGATCCCTGAGGGACTCGAACCCCCGACCTAGTGATTAGAAGTCACTTGCTCTATCCAGCTGAGCTAAGGGACCAAAGCTTACCTAATGTCGTTTTCCTTTTGCGGTGCGCCAAGCCGCTTTTTAAACTCGTCAAGTCGTTCAGGTGCGCGTTTCCGAATTACTTCTTCAAGCACCTTGGTTGAGTTTTCCTGATATGCGGCACGAGCTGCAATTCTCGTTCGCTCCAAATCCCATTTCAAATAGGATTCGTAAGCATTGCTGGAGGACCACATTCCCACAACAGCCAAAACAATAACGATTTTTTGCTTGCGAGTAAGCCGGTTGGTGTCTTCCATCATTTCAGGAACATCTCCACATACTCGGCGGTCTTATCGTGAAGGTATTGGAAACCATAAGGTTCCGCTTCAAGCCCATCGAGTAACTCAGGATCCAAATCATTGGCAATAGTGGGATCAGCCCAAGCAAGTGCCATAGCAATTGCCGCAACCGTGTCCACATCACCACCAAAGCGAATCGCGTTCTTCAACACTTCGCTTGCGCTGGTAGAATCACGCCAAGCCGTAATAGCGTTTCGCGTACAAGGTTCAGCATCAACACTGGCCCATTCGCGCCGGTCATGAGTCCAGTCAACTTGTGGACTGCCCAAGTTGAAATTGACAAACTCTCCAAGCTTTTCGCGTGGACCCTTGCGATGAACCAAATAATGGAAAGCCAGCGCAACTGCACGAGCACATTCAATGGCAATAGGCGTATTGTGGGTAATTGCGGCTTGTTCAGCAGTTAAGCGAAGCACCGTGCTAACGTCCGAATACGCACCAAGTACCGCGCTACGCATGGGCGCGCCGCTTCGAACAGAATGCGGCACAATCGATAGCAATAAGTCTTCACCATTTTCTGTACTGTCAAGCAGCTTTGCAAAGCCTGATGAATAACCTGGGCGTGGATCACGCTTATAGGTTTCATGAAAGAAGTCCGCCCACTTGATTGGCTTGCGTGGGATTCGTCCCCCGCTAAGCATTGCGCGAACCACCGCAATGCTCATTTGCGCGTCGTCGGTGTATCGGCCATTACCCAAAGGAAGCTGTGGATGCTTGCCGTAGGTTTTACCGTCGTTGGGACCTTGATCCTTGGGCTCTACAAATTCTCGTGAAGCCCCATAGGCGTCACCAACGGCGATATAAATCAGCGGCATCTTACACCTTCTTTAACTCGTACTGGTTTTTAGCCGCAATGGCCAAACCAAACCCATGCTCACGAAACAATCCACCTTCTTGCGGATTATATGCGAAATCTTCGATACGCGCATATGTATAAATGAAGTCACCAATTTCGATAAAGTCGGTTTCACCCTTATATCGGAACGTGAGCTTGCCATCGTAGATACCAAGGGGAAAGTCTTCTTCATCGCCATTGCCGAGAATTTGCTTAACGCTGTAGAAGTTGGAACCAGTCCAAATAACACCTACAACCTTGCCATCCATATAATTGTATTCGGCCAGCGAGTGACCCTGCTGACCAAATGATGAGCTCGTATATGTAAAGGTGTTCATTCTTCGCCTCGGCGCTTGCGTTGAAGCTCCGCAATAGCAGCCTGGCACTCCTTGTTCAAGCCCTTCGTGAGACCCGCTTTTACAGCAAGATCAGCAAGATGACAAAGCACCCGAAGATCATCATCCACAAACGTGGCGTTGATGCCGATAATTTCCTTTGCCCACTTACGGGTAAATTCGGCCACCGCGTTGTCCGCGTCAGCCGAGAAACTTGCTACACGCCACTTATCGCGCCAAGTTTCAACTTCAGTCTCGTTGGCATTACGCTCTGCAAGCAAAGCTATTGCAATTGGTGTTGGATCCACATCCGGTCCAATTGCCGTTGCAACATCAATAGCTTTTCGGTAGATATCGTCGGGAAACATTAGCCAATCGCCGTTTTAGCTGCCAACACATGGTCCATTGTGCGAAAGCCCAAGGTCAATGGAATCAACGCTTGAACTTGCCAATGACAGTCATCCAGCGAGGGCTGACAGTTCTCATTGTGATGAAACTGTACTTCTTCTTTCCAAATGGTAATGCCCGGTCCGATAACCGAAACAAGGTCAAAGACCACTTGACGATACTCAGACCATGACATGACATGAGCTGCTGACTCACTGTATGTGGGTGATTCAAACACCAAAGTATGTGTGAAAGGAATCACACTTTTGAAGATTTCCGGACCTTCAACCGTCAAGCGTTCTTTGTACACGAATCCCATCTTATGCCGAAAGCTTTGCTAACATCAGTTGCCGCATTAGATCATCAGTAAGGATGGTAATCAACCTATTGTCTTTAACAGGCTTCTCCGCTACACGCTCATTTGATTTCAAAGGAACGTTTTTGCAGAATACCTGCCCATCCTTTTCTATTCTAGTCACAGTCCCAAAATAGATACCCGCTGCCCCACTGCCATCGAATTGATACAATATATACGTGCAAAAGTCACCCACTTTTATTTCGCGCTCAAGGCGGTCAAACGCAGGTTTTTGTGCAAAACGCTTGGCACGGTCGCGATCGTACTTCCAAACAGTTTCACCTGTATATTTGGGAAGATATTCAACCGAGTACTCATATGTGGAAAATCTTGGACGATTGCTTCGCTTGTCCCATTGTAGATCCGTATAAAGGGTACGGATTTGTGCAAGTTGCTGAACCGCAGCATCTTGTTCCGCAGGAGTATGAGCAACTCGTCCCATTGGTGCGCTCCAGGAGTGGCGAAAGTTGGGACGATTTACTAGCTTTGCAATGGATCCAAAACGTGGGTCGCATGGATCAACAAAGCGAACATAGATTGTACCTGGATTATACCCATAATAGATGCGACCAAAAGCTTCCCACTCTTTGTCGCTGGCTTCGTTAAGCCATGGGAATGATTTACCAAAGCTGCTCTTTGCTACGCTAAACAGGGCAAGACCGCCCATTGGATCTAGGGTATCATCAAAAACTTTGGTGGCGTCTTTTGTTGTGAGAGTCACCTGAATACTCCTGAATAACTAAAATTTATCCTATTCTAGTTTTCAGGAGTTCTGGTGTCAATTTATATTGCTCAAGCGCAAATTTGAGGAGAAAGCAAGCGGTTAGTTCCTCTGTTGCAAAGGTAAAACCCTCTGCATAGGAGCCCCAAACAAAGGCACCATCTTTGTCGTACTGGCTGCCAAAAAACTCACGTATCCAATCGCCCATTGCCCATCTATCAGACGTTATTGATCCCAAAGGGATTTGTGGATCAAATTCACCATCGATAAAATGAATATCATCAACACAACAACGGACTTTGAAGAGGTAATCCCAATCCTCGACTTCAAAGTTCCAAAGGAGTTTCATGAGTGGTTGAAACGCATGTAAATTTCAATCATGCGAGCTTTATCACGGAAAAAGAAATCAATAAGATTTCCATCATCCGTATATAAATGAGTTTTGTGGTCCCACTCTCTGCTTGATCCACTTGGACCTAGAAGATTGGCAATCGTATAACGAAGAGAGTGGCCATGATGAAAGGCGACCCTAAATCCATACTTTAGCGTTGGATGCTGTATCTCACTCAGCAGCTGGAAATTCATTGTAGAGCTTTTCCATAAGTACTCGTGCTCCATTCGGCCTATTGCTTGTGTGATCACCCGTAGCAAGTTGCAGGCGTCGACGGGCGTCAACAGCGGCGTGGCGCATAAATTGCTCTCGGATGGTGCGATTGGCGAAGAAGAAGTATCCTCGGGCTTGGTACCATGTTGCTGCATGTGGCTTCTCGTCTGCTTTCTTTCCTAGAAAAGCATAGCACCAAGCTTCATAGTTCTTCAACTCTTCTGAGCGCGTGGCCTGAACAATGTAGGGCAAATCCGCGGGAACGTCATAACGTTGGATTGCCAGAAATTCAGACATTGTTCGCCTCCATCGCTTTGTGGACATGCTCGATAAGTTCAAGCTGCGAAAGCAGCATATGCTTGATGTTTTCGTAAGCCAGCGTGTGGTGAGGGAAGTTTCTCTTCGCCTTTTTGAGCATTGGGAGAAACAGCTCAAGTACCTCACGAACGTATTCGGCTTGTTTGGCCAGCGTAAAAACGCCTACCATCGTTTGCAAGTTATGTATCCGATCACAAAGTTTTGCAAGGGATCCATACTCATCGGAAGCGAGATTTTCAAAAACAGTTTCTTCAACCTTTTTGACGCCGCGGAAGACCTTGGTCATGTTTTCAACGGAGAATCCAACCTTGTGGCCGAACTCGCGATCGTAAAACCAACCTACAAGCTCCTCGTGTGCGATATCGTAGTCCTCGCGTACATCGTGCAGTAGGATAATGCAAATGAGACGCTGCATGTCCTTGATGCCCGGAAGGGTCATCGCAAACAGCGCGATTTCAATTTGGTGGATTGCTTCGGGATCGCCGCCCTTGCGCTTGCCTTTGTGGTAAGCCAAGCACTTTTCAAGCGCGACTAGTGCTTCCGTATAACCGGCACCGATAAGCTGAGAACGGAGAATAAGTACCTTTTTCTTAAGCTTGTCCATGTGCGGCTCCTTTGTTATGCGTTTAGAATAGCATAACCAGGAACCGTGTCAACTTCAGAAAGCCAATTTTAGGATCATAATTGTCTTGGGGTCTTTGGCTTGAACCATAAGCACACCAAAACTTAGAATCTCATCGTTTACGTAGGATCCAACAAAGAAGTCTTTGCCCTCTTTTAGCTCAGCGCGGGAAAGGATTTCACGAGCATGAAGCTCAGCATTTTGATTCGCTTCCCTTGATTCTTCAGTTAGAAACACCGTTAAATGCCCGGGATGGACATAAAAGCGTTCATCCACCACAAGCTCGGCTTGGCACGTATAGATGGGATGATTTATTTCACGGTGAATAAAATCAAATTGCAACTCATCGAACTTATAGGTGTCGATGTATTCGGCCAAACTTACCGCTTTGCGTTTTTGGAAATAATCCTTAACTTTTTGGGTTATGCGGATCATCGACGGCGCTTGTAACCCACACGCAGGGCATCACGGCCGGCGCTGGCATTATATGCGGCAACGTATTCTCGAACACTTTGGTTGCGAGCTTCAACTTCCTCGGCCGCATTGCCTGTGCCGCGAATGGGCGCTATGAGATTTGTGCGAGCAGTGCGGTTTAAGCTGTAAACTTTTAGAGCGTGGGTAACAGCGTAGAACGCATTGGTGGAGCTTGCAAACCCATCCACCTTAACAGTGCCGGATCCGTCAGTAATTCGGGCGGACCAAGTTCCATCCTCTTGAGCAGTGACCATACCAATGGTCTTGCGCTTGTAGTCGATGTTGAACATACGAGCGTTAAACGGCTTGAGAATGTAATTGGACATTTGCGATCTCCTGTTGTTGTCCCAAATTTAGCAGGATTCAGGAATATGTCAACCGAATCAGAGCTGCATCCGTCTTATCTCGCAGATAAAGGATGTTTTGCTCTCTTTCGATATGCCATCGAAACGGATCAGAGGTTCCAAATTGTTCCCTGCAAAAGTCCACAATATGTAGAATAAACGCTCTGGCTGCGTTGTTGTTACGCCAGCGTTCTTCTGGAATGACGTTTCCCTTATCATCGACCAACTTGGCTTGATGGAAACCATACCAAGCACGATAACAATGTTGGCCACGCCAAGCCCAACGACCCCAAGAATTAATGTCGTCTCTGCTTTCAACCATAAGAGAGAACTTCCCCAGTTTTTGAAAATCCTCAAACGGGGGAAGCTTTGGGCTAAACGGCATTAGGCTGCCTTAACATCGGCAAGAGTTTCAGCATCCACCAGCTTGGAGTCGAGATCAATCGAGCATTGCAGCTTGATCATCATAGCTTGGGAGCGATTCTTGAATGCAAATGCCACAGTCCGATAATCGGACTTCATGATATAGTCGGACTTTGTGACCTTCTGCGACTTAAAGAAGTCCTTGAACTCCTTGATCTTTTCCGACGTTTCATCCGAATAAAGATCACGATTTGTGTCCTGGAACATAAGCAGGGTTGTGAAGTCCTTGCCCTTTTCTTCCATATCCTTGAACACGCTGCGAATTGAACTGCCGTACTTGAGGGTCAGCGGGCGCAAGCGGAAAGCATTGTCCAGGTAATCCTTGGCCTTAAATGTTTCCTTGACCACCTTTGTGGCTTTGTCGATGGTCTGAACTTCAAGATCGTCTGGAAATTCAACCGTCTTGCCGCCGGGTTCGAACACATAGTAGATATCGGACGTATCGATACCATCATAGTAACCGGAATGGCTGAGCAGGAACAATTTCGTATCCTGAGAGCGCTTTTTCTTCATTGCCTTGGTCAGCTTGTCCGAATAAAGAACGCCGCCAGTTTTGTCTGCTTGTTTGATTTCTTCCTTGGATTTATCGTCCCAAGAAGAGTAAGGGATTTTCACGATATAGCCGAGACTTGGGCTGTGGAAAACGTAGATAAGCTGCTCAACAGCTTCTTCAAGTTCCACGTTGCCCTGCAAGTCTTTGAGCGTAAAGATGCCCTTGCCGCGGCCTTCAATTTCCAGAGGAATGTAAACGCCGCCGTGCGAGTAATCAACTGGATGATATGTGCTGGACTTGTCTAGAATGTTGATCGTTTCACCAGCTTTGAAGTCGGTCATCTTCTTGACCGTTTGAACGTGTTCTCGATAGGGAGGACCGTTTGGCAAATCACGCCAAACGTATTTGGCTGCAAGATGGTTTTCTGCGGAAAAGTCCTTGGTAACTTTCCACTTGCTACCTTTTGCCATTTGCTGGCGAATCGTTAAAGACATTCGATCACTCCACTAGTTGCTCAAAGAAAACTACGAACTTGTCGCTTGTGTAGTGGGTGTCAAACATTTCGGATTCTTCACCCAGCCCTTTTTTATAACAGGCGACCGTTCCGTCGTCAAGGAACGTTATGTCTGCATAATTGTACCGAGAGTTTTCGTGGAATTCAAATAGCGCATTGCCTTCATCAGTAACACCAATGAGAAACGGCTTTGCAATGTAATGGGATTCAATTACCTCACGAGCCATATCAAAGGTCTTTTGAATTGGCTCCTTCTCATTTTCACCACCATGATCCTCACCAAGATTGCGAACAATATCAAGGCGCTCGAGAAGCTGAGTTTTGATTGAATTCATATGGGTTCCCTCGTGTTGAACGAGAAAGAGCGGGCTGTCAGGCCCGCCCAATCCCGCAAGTCACATCGTTACAATGTGATTGTTGGCGTCACACCAACACAAACAAATTAACGTGAGGTTTTGCCATTGCAAGGCACTTTTTAAGAAAAACACGGGACGCCTGGACTCGAACCAGGAAGGGGACCATCCTCATAAGCCCACGCTACTCCTTTTGATCCAGTAGCCGATGGTCCAGCTATCCTTCACTACTCGTTTCACGACTACTCGCCCATAAAAGAGACCAGGAGTAACCTCAACTGGCCAAACTTTGAAACTTTAAATGAAGTTTGCTACCAGAAAAGGACTCGAACCCTATTCCCTAGCTGCATTGAAATCTCAGATCAGCGTGCTGAAGACCGTCCTTGATTCATCAATACACCATCATTGGGACCACCCCATGCGTACTGATAGCAAACCACATTTAAAGTTTAAGAGCTGCTTAGCTACTACTTTCACCCGACACCGTGAATGCTTAGGCGATTTCTTTGCCAAGCAGCTCATATTCCGAATGTAATGCCAGTTAGAAGAAAGTCAACCGAGTTTTCGCATAACAATGGCAATTAATTCTCTTGGCGTTCCTGGAAATGTTCCTACGGCCATTTGACTTGCGTAGTGGAAAAACTTGCGGCCACGGATTTCTTTCTTCCGTGGTGGATTCTTCTGATAGTTGGTAAAGTTATCACCCTGCATCATCTCCGTACGTAGGTGATGATGATCCCATCGGTATCTCGGAAATACCCGTAAAAGGTGGACTTCACTTGGATCATATTGTCGTTTTCCGCTGCTTCGCTTTCGCAATGCAGGATCACCTGGAGGAGTAAAATTACCATAACGCGGGATATAACTCATTCGGGTAACTCAAATATTTGTTCGCCACTGAGGATTTTATCCTCAAGTAGGGTCCATATCTTGGACAACTGGCTTTGTTCCTCAGTATCGGCTTCAGCAGCCTTTTTTGCAAGCTCTTCCATTTTCAGCCTAAGTTCACGGATCGTGATAGGCATTTTGTCATCCATCTCCGTCTCCTCAGGTAGGTTATGCGGGAACTGATCCCGCATATTATTGTGCCAGCTTATGAAATGCGCAAGACGCTTAGTAGAAAACTTCACCGCCGTCGTTGCTGCCCTTTTCACCCTTTACAGCAAAGCGAACATCGCTCTGTGCGAGGCCGCAGCCGTAGTGGAGACCGTTGACCTTTCCAACACCAATGCGCTGGATGATATCACCGGCGCGGTTGAGGGCGCGGCGGATCTGACGGCGGCGGGACTGCATGTTCTTGCGCTTGCTCATTTCCGATCTCCTTTGTTATTCCCAAACTAACATAGGAATAGGAAGTGTCAACCTGTTTTTATCTGAATAGTGGACGAATATTAGAATCGCGATCATAAACCAAATGGATGCCCTTGGTCTTGGGTACCGCAGGAAGTGTTGGTTCACTAAGCTCGTCAAACTTCAAAAAGAGTTCGTTGATTTCTTCCTTATCCGCGGGGTTTAGGTGTCCCGCGTTGAGAAGAGAATCCAAAGCCAATGCAATTAGGTCGCATTGTTTACCAGTAAGTTCCACGTGTATATCCGCCATTTTCTTGCCTTTGTGTGGGAATTGCTTCCCACACTGCATGATACTCAACCCAGGTGTCAATATTAACCAGTCCAACCTGCCGGTGGCTTACACCCCACACCGGGGAAAGGATTAGGCCGCACACTAAGCGAGTCTCGGCGCTCTACGATAATACCTCTGCGCTCAAGATTCTTGCGCGTATCATAGTACAAGACAATCTGCGACTTTTTTTCACCCTTGTCAAATGTAGTGGCAGTTGTATTGAAATTGGTGCTTGCGCCCCAACCTACGCCAAGTTGCTCAGGCTGTTCAGTTTGGGCAGTACCAAAATACGCATCCATTGTTGCCATGGGATCATAGGAATCCGACAAAGTTGACTTTGCATTGGAATCCGCAATGCCCATTGACACGCTTGTTCCTACCATATTGTAAGTGGCAGAATCCGCAGTATTGTTGGACCAAGTGATTGGACTCGATGGCATCCAAGGATCGTAACGACGAACATAAGTGTCGCGATACAAAGGCAAAATTGTTGTCGTGTGGATTACCTGCGGCTGCTTTACCGCCTCAGCAAACACCATTACGCCAATAACACCGGTGTTGGTTGTGGTAGCATCAATGCCGCGTGCGTAGGACGAATCACGATCCTTAAACACGAATTCAGCAGCCTTGGCCGAGTCTACCATCCATCCTGGGATTTCAACTTTGCCATAAGCGGGTACAACCAGACCTGGGCTGTCCGGACCTGCTGGATTACCATCCAACGTGCTAATGCCATCAACCGAGGGTACCACAAGCACTTTACCGCTGGAACGATTTGAAAACATCAGCTTGAACGATGAACCCTTGCGACCCTCGATAAAAGTATCGCCTTGATGTGGATATTCGTAAACGGGCTTGCCGTTTACGATAACCTCAAGAGAAAATTCCTTATCCTGCATTACTTGGACTCCTCACCAAAGAAGTTGTGGTCTGTTAGGCCACTCTTGGAATCCGCTGCGCCCACGCTTCGCGCACTACGATAAGCAGTGGTTGCCATGCTGAGATTTGCCATTGTGCCGCTCATGTCCGCAGTGGAATAGCTCATTGTTTGACCCTTGGAAAGACCAAATGTGGAGCCAACTTTCCATGCGTCTTGATTTGCGCCCAAGTAGACAAAAGTCCAACCCTTGGCTTGACGCTCTTCAACCAGCTTCTTAACGGAAGCCGCATTGTATTCGCGGGAGCAATTTTCCTCACCATCGGTCATGATAACAACGAGAACGTTTTCAGCATCTGTTACAGTGCGATCCAAATGCGCAATGGTTTCGCCAATCGCATCATAAAGATTTGTACCACCGTTTGGTGTATAAGTGTTGCGGGAAAGTTGTGGAACTGCTTGAATGTCGGTACGATCGAATACGGTACGAACACTACGCCCACGTGATGGATCGTTGTCAGCGGAACGGCGGTACAAGCGAACACCACCGGTGTCGGAGAATTTAGTCAAGCTTACGAGGGTTTTGAGACCATCGTTTACAGTTTTTTGGGAGCCCACATATTCGTTAAAGCTACTGATTGTGGAGTCAGTAATCCAATTCATACTGCCGGTTTCGTCTAGGACGAAATGGATGAGAGTTGCAGTTTTAGTTGTGGAAGTCACAGGTGCGACTTCAAACGCATTTACGATAGCCATAATGTTTCCTTTCAGGACTTAAACTGCCAGCAACCGCGCTGGACTTATCTGCCTATGGGTTAACAACCCAGTTTATTTATGCCTGAGGAAATCACATATGGAAATAGGCGGAAAATATTTTCCGCCTATTGTTAAATGCGTATCGGGCCTGGCATTATGCCTCTTCCTTGACCACGCGGAAATGTTCGAACTGATACTGCTGAGCAAGCTTGCGCGTGTCGTCGACCTTCTGGCGAACCAGTTCCAGCGGACCCGTGTAAACGATTGCGCGGCCGTGATTGTGAATAGCCCTCATGAGCTCAACGGCTTCATCTTCAGTCTTTTCGAAGATCGAGATGAGAACCTGGACGACAAAATCCATTGGGGTGTAGTCGTCGTTCATCATGACTGCTTTCCACTGGCGCGGAAGCTTGATCTTTGCCTTGGTCTTAACTGCGGTTGCTGTATCGCTCATTGGTTTCCCTTTTGAATAACGTTGTTGCAACTTAGCTTAGGAAACTCTAACTGTCAAGCACTAGGTAAAGACCAATGAGCGTTGCAACGGGCTTCATAGGATTCCTGTGCACCAAGCTCAACAGAGCCAGTATTTGCGTCAGCGTGTTTCTTAAATGTCTTTGAAGCAGGGCGTCCACAAACCGTACAATGCGCTGTTAGCTTTTGTGCGTCGTTGGCCATGGCTAGAAACTTTGCGGTGAGTTCAAAGGGATCACCTTTCCAGTCCATATCCAAGCCCGCTACAACTACTTCGATGCCTTGGGCCAAGAGCGTTTTAACCCAAGCAACCACATCACCTTCGAAATACGGTGCAGAGTAGAACTGGATTTCATCTAGGAACACTATATCGTTGGGAGCGAACTGTGTATCAGGAATCGAGCTAATGCTTATCGCTGGGGCTCTGAGACCATCGTGGGACACAATCTCCTGGTCTGAATATCGATCATCAAATGCGATTTTGAAAACGTGGACGTTTCGGTTTTCACCGTTCTTTGCCCATAGGATTCGCTTTAGAGTTGCCGTTGATTTGCCCCCAAACATGGGGCCAGCGATAGCAGTAAGGCTACCATAGTTAGACATTAAAACACCTTAAGGAAAAGGGGAGGATTGCTCCTCCCCCGACTAATTAGCCGATCTCAATGATCCGTGGCTTCAACGCTTCGGGCAGCTCACGCTTGAGATTGACCACAAGCAGGCCGTCCTTGAGTGAAACGTCTGTTACCACAACATAGTCCATCAGCTTGAACGAACGCTTGAAATCGCGCTTCGCAATACCCTGATGGATCATTACTGGGTACTTGTCGGCATCAACTTCGTTCTCATCCTTTTCAGGAGTTTCCTGGTAGCCACCGGTAACATGAAGGTAACCATTGTCGATGGAGACTTCAATCTCTTCACGAGCAAAGCCAGCGACAGCCAACGTGATACGATAGGCGTCCGCGCTGAGAGCTTCAATGTTGTAGGGTGGATAGTTTGGAGATGTCTTTGTTAGAACGTCATCAAAGTAACGCTCAGCACCAATAGCAGTGCGGGTAAAGAGGTTCTGAATGTCAGAGGAAGTGATGGTACGAAAAGTAGTCATGTTGTTTCTCCTATTAAGCGAGACTATGTTTGGAACCCATCATTGGCGTTCCACGAGAGTTAAACTCCTGCTTAACTCTCGTTTCTATTTATGCCTCAGATCATGCAATGCTTTCAAAAAAATCAGTTATATCTGATTCACACTTTTCTCTTTCCATCTCGTTTCGATATGTAAGATGTTGTAGGAACTTGGAATAAGGGTAATTCTTTGAGAAATTTACACGCCCATCTTCTTGCTCAAGCCAGTCGCATACCTTTTCATAATTTTCTTTAGATTCAAATATGAAACTTGGAGGGCGACGAGTTTCATTCCACAATGGTTGCTTCCAAAGCTGTTTGAAAAAATCAATATCGTGACCCTGAGTAAACGTCTTGTGTATCTTTTTATGCTGGTAACTAAGAAGTGGAATAGTTGTCATCAACTCAAACAGATCAGAATCGGCAACATATTTTGTTCTCAAAATAGTCGAAGGTTCGTAAAACTGGTTTTTAAAGCAGCTTTGACCGAGATAATTCAAAATGTGATGCAGATCGCAATCAATATCGTAAATGTTACGATATTCATCTTTAGTAATAAGTGGCTTACCCGAATAAGCACAAAGAAGTGGATTCGTATCATAGGCTCTGCCCAGGTAGAACAGCTTTAAATACTTTTCAATATTATCAAGTTGCCTTTTTTGTCTGGATCGTTGCTTTGCAAGATTCAAACTTCTTGCAGTTCCTTTAAATGTTAGATAGTCACCCTTCAAAGCAACTTGAAAATCACTCCAGAAATGGAAACATCCACCAAGGCTGTTAGCTTCTTGACGAAGAATTACTTTTCCAAAATCCAAATACTTATTCGGCCTATATGGAACGCGGAGTGCTTGCTCGATGTGCCCAAAAAGGTTAGAATCCCAAGACGAACAGAATTTCACAACCTCATCCCAGGGCTCAATATCCACATATGATTTTGGAACTTTGCCGCCAACAGAGATCCTTTTGAATCCATGGTTACGGCATAGTTCATTAATTTGAAATTGAGACAGATTTGCCTTTTCAGGTACACGAAAAGTAAACTCACGTGTTTCGGATTTAAAATTCACAAAAGGAATCGTGACTGTAGAAAAACTAAAATCGGACATTGCCTGTCTCTTCTTTATTGTTGTGTTTGGTCTCTGCCAAACTTCATGCTCCTGTTTAACAATTCAGGAACACCAACTTCAATAAAGAAAAGACAATTTTATCTAAATTTTAGGAATTCTTTGCTTCCTGATAGCTCATTTCATCAATGATTTCAATTTCAGCAGTGGTTTCAATCCAAGCGCGTGCGCCGCAGCTCAGCTGCTCGCCCGAATATACCATGCGGGATGGTCCCAGGATATTCACTTCACGGCCATAACGGGTTTTGCCGCCGACCTTGATCGTGTAGACGGGACGATTGCCACCATCTTTGGCGTTAGCCGAAATATGGGCGCGGTTAACATGAATGATCTTCTTGAGTAGCTTTGTCATGGAAATGGTCTCCTTTTGGGAGACCATACTAGGATAAATGCCTAAAATTCAATATTATTGGATCAACAGCAGGAATTCCGGGGGAATTGGTTGATTCATTTGATCATGACGAGAATAATTGATAAGAGCTGCCAGTACGATTGCCGCAACAAGAAACGCAACACACATATCACGAAACATTTTAATCAGGGATTGGAGCATTAGGATCAAAAATTCCAAGTTCGGTAGCTTCGGCTATGGAAATAATCACAGTCGTAAGCTTGCCAGTTTCATCATCCTGAATATAAACCCTGCCACCCTGAAATTCAACAAATCCCATATATTCGCTGAACATATCCAGGAATGCTTCCTGGTTTGTGTACTTAGATGGTCTTTCCATTGTTAAGCTCCTCTTGAAGGTCTACGATGCCCTGCTTTATATTGGCACGAGCACGATCATCACGTTCGGGTACGGTCCAATAGATTCTATCGTAGGTGAGAACCTTTTGATACCAAGCTATCCTTCCTCTGAGGACTTCTTCCCGCGTGTACTTGCTAGTGTACTCTTCAATAACGCGCCGTGCGTTGTGCGCAAATACGCCATAAGGCGCGGACAACTCTAGGATATCCGCATCGAGGAAGATCTTTGCCTCTATAGGAAGTGCTTCATTGGAGGCCATCCAGTGGTTTGCGCTCGAAACAATAGTCGCACTAACATGATCGACTTCATCTGCTACCAGAGTGCTTGCGGCTTCGCTATCCCGCCATATCTGAGCACTCTTGGTTTCGTTGCTGGTATCACCGATTTGATAGTATGCGTCATGATAGCTACTAACACGTTGAAAGTACCAAACCGGAATTGATCTAGCTCTTCCGTAGATTCCAGACTTTTCAGCCAAGTAGATGCAATAATCGTAGACATGGCCGGGATGGTCAATATCGTGGTATTGCCGATGGGGCTCCGTGTAGAGGATGTTGAGCAAGCGTTGGTCCATCGGAGGGAAATTGTGCCAGGGTAACATTGCGCCGCCTATGAAAAAGCCCGCAAAGAGCGGGCTGTGTGGTAGCGGGGGCAGGACTTGAACCTGCGTAGTTCCGGCTTGCAACCGGATGCCTGGTCATCTCGGCCACCCCGCTTTGTATTCGTTCTTTATAGCTGAGTTGGACTACCTTATCAATAAAAGAATTATGAGATCGCAAGTTTCATCAACAGCAAGTCATCCATACTGTCAAATGCAACATAAGTGATCCAATTCAATTCGGTTAGATAGGATTCACCCACAATTCTAAGCTTGTCAGCGTTTTCCGTAAAGTAGGTATCCGCAGTTAAATCATCCTCTTCTGATTGGGTTATCACACCCGCAACAATTGGATTGAGATGGAAAACACCTTTGTCTTCCATCCGTCGTTCTTCACGCCGTGCAGCCGAAGTAACATTGGTGTTGATGATGATTCTGGAAGCTTCCGAAGGAACCACGTATATGTGCATTAGAGGGCCAGTTTTAGGATCAAACGATCTTTATCATCGTTGATTAGGATTCTAACAATTTTCGATCCATAAAGGGCTAGAACTTTTGGGGCAGGAAAAACCTTATAGCCCAAGTCCAGAGCAACTCCGTGTACTCGTAGCGCCTCTTCCACAGTTGTGCAAGCTAAAATTAACTCTATGTGGTCGTCGTAGAATGTTTCGGTGACAATAACATAATCCATTCCTTATTTACGTGAATCCTAATTTATAGGATAAAACTTTTGTTTCTAAACCTAAGACAGGAACTAAATATGAGAAACTAAGGTTCCCTATAGGAGGAATATATGGCGAGCAATACATCCCGTCCAGAAGGTTTGCGTAAAATCGCAAGCACCGCAGGCGACAACAATCCTAACCGCGTAAGCCTTGTCGACTTCTTCAGCGCAGATCGTGGCGTTGCTACGTTTCGTGGTCTTGAAGCAGGCGAAGGCATTTCGTTTGATCTAGTAGATGCTGATGGTCGTGCCAATACTTCTGGCAAAATTATCCGCATCACAGGCACTGGTGGCGGTGGTTCCGGCGGCAATGGCGCCAAGTGGTTTTCCGGCGCTGGTATGCCTTCGGCTGGCTTGGGTGCAGACAACGACATGTACTTGGACAATGAGTCCGGTGATGTATTCTCGAAAGTTGTAGGCAACTGGCAGTTTAACCTAAACATCAAGGGCGCTGATGGCGCAACAGGTGCAACTGGCGCTACTGGTCCTGCAGGTGCTACTGGTCCTGCTGGTCCTGCTGGTGAAGCCGGTCCTGCTGGTGAAGTTGGTCCAATCGGTCCTGCAGGTGCTACTGGTCCTGCTGGTGAAGCCGGTCCTGCTGGCCCTGCTGGTGAAGTTGGCCCAATCGGTCCCGCAGGTGCTACTGGTCCTGCTGGTGAACAAGGCGAAGCCGGTCCTGCCGGTCCACAAGGCATTCAAGGCCCAGTTGGCGCTCAGGGTCCACGTGGTGGCGGTCTAACCGTTGACGAATACGGTGATCTTACTGAAGCAAAGCTTTCTTCCATTGCAGCGGCAAACCAGGATTGGGTATTCCTAGTAAACCCTGATGGCGACGATCGTGCAAACAAGACTGCACCGGCAAGCCTCAGCGGTGACATGGAACGTCACCTCCTAATGTACGATGCAACAGCTGGTGAGTGGAAGGACTATGGTCAGTTCACAGGCGTTGAAGGTCCAGCGGGTCCACAGGGACAGCAAGGTCCAGCAGGTGTACAAGGCCCACAGGGTACTGCTGGTGCTGCCGGCGCTACAGGTGCAACCGGCGCTACTGGTCCTCAGGGAGCTAAGGGCGATAAAGGTGACAAAGGCGATAAGGGCGATAAGGGCGATAAGGGCGATGCTGGCGCAACTGGCCCAGCTGGTGCTGCTGGTCCTCAAGGTCCACAGGGTACTGCTGGTGTTAACGGTGCAACATTTACACCAAACGAGCAAGGCAGCTTTACCGAAGCAAAAATCAGTCAAATTGTTGGTGCTAACAAAGACTGGAACTTCTACATTGCGGAAGGTAATGATGATCGCGCAGATAAATCAGTTCCAGCGGGTATTGCTGGTCTAAAAGACGGTCATATCGTTCACTTTGATGCGGCTACTGGTACCTGGTCAACTTATGGTAAGTTCCAAGGCGCAACCGGTGCTACTGGTCCTCAAGGCCCGCAAGGCCCGCAAGGCATAAAGGGTGATCTTGGGTCGGTTCCAAAAACTGTTCCAAAAACAATTGCCGTGGCCAACTATACTTTGACCCTAGCTGACGCAGAAAAATATCTGCGTGTTACCTCAAGCGCGGCCGGTAAAGCTATTACAGTTCCTAATAACACGTCTGTTGCATTCCCATTCGTTGATGGTGTTGAAACAACAACAATCTTGATTACAAATGAAGGCTCAACATCTTTGGCTATTACTCCTGCCGCTGGCGTAACTATCAATAAAAAAGCAATTCTATCCAACAGTATGAGCCAATGGGGATCAGTAATGCTGATCAAAACAGGCACAAACACTTGGACACTTACTGGTGACCTAGATCTAGCCTAAGGAGATAACAATGCTTAATGGATCTCCGATGATCTCGGTTCTGTCCACACTTAGTCGATTTGGAGAGAAGCCATCTGTGCCAACGTTTTTTGCGTTGTCATATAGTTCCTCTCGACCATCGCTATGGCGCTCTACTGACGGAATACTTTGGACACAGACTGATACAACTGTCTCAGGTCCGGCCGCAGCTTCAGTTGGTGGCTCTATAGCTATTGACCATAATGGCTTTATGATCGATTATAGAATCGATGGAGAACTTTATGGTTCAAATAATATGGGCGCAACCTGGTCAAGGATCGATAACTTTAGTACTCAACCACCAACTATGAATGCAATGCCAAGATCATCGGCAAGATATCTTCGCCATACACAACAATTTCAAGTAACAGTTGGTGCTAGTTCTTTACATTATATTAGTGGAAGAAACACACCAAAAAACACTCCTTTGACTTGGACTACTCTTAATGCGAGTACGTTTAATGGCGCTGGTGCAATGAATACCCTAGTTATTAGAAAAGCTCCCACTAATCCAGGAACAGCGGCTCCTGGAGCGGTTGCAAATGCGGGCAATGTGCCAGTTGGTGGTTTTATGTATGGTAGCCATAGTTTTACTCCTGCATCATGGTCAACAAATACATCTGGCCCAAATAATGCTTGGGTTCGTGGAGCATATTCCCCCTCAAAGGAAATTACTTTGTGGGCTTCTGCTAACACTACGGGTACGGGTTCAATCGCATATAGTAAAAATGCTTCGTTTATGACACCCTATGAAGGTGTATATAATACACCTAATTGGGCTGCCCGTCCAGGCGAGTTTTTCTGGTCAGAAATCCTGCAACACTTTGTTAGAACAGATTTCTTTACTGGTACTAACGCTGGTCAGCGTTATATTTTTGTATCGCCAACAGGCGAAACATGGACAAGAATTGATCTTGGTCAAAACCCTGGTACGGTATGGGGTTGGTGCGAAAACGATGATGTACTTTGCATGATGACTTTGAACGGAAAGTCCATTGTAATGAAGTCATTAACTGACATTAAATTTGGTGCTGGTCCTGTAACAAACGGCATTGGTTGTTACTTTCCTCCGTCATCTTAACAAAAAGCCCGGCTTGTCCGGGCTTTTTCATGACTATACGAGTCTCAATTTGATTGTAAGCATGGTAGCCCGATCAACTGGGCCAAAATAAACCGCACGTACTATTTGAGCCGGAGGTACTATGTATTTGCTGGGATGGGGATGATAATAAAAGATGTGCTTCATAAATCTAGCATTGAATTGGTGTTCAACGCACCACTCAGCTAGTTGGTCATGCTCACCACGTGTTTTGCATTGGATGATAACTTCAAACTGACCATCGCCATAATCATAGATAATAAGTTTCATGGCAATCTAAGCTTGAGTTCTAGAAGCTCGTTCCGATTAATCCCAATAAAATAGCCCAAGCATACGCCAGTAACTTCGGGCATAAACGATGGCTTACTAATGCCTAAGCGTTGCTGTTGGTCCCACTGAGCATGGATGCCAACCTCATCACACCAATCCCAATATGGAACTGGACTACCGTAAATGTGAAGGATAGCGTCAAAACGCCCATCATACTCGTTGACAACTAATTTTGGAGGTTTGTTGCTGACTTGTAGAACCACTGTAGATACCGTCATGGAATCCTTTTACGAAAAAGGACGAAACCGAAGTTTCGTACATTTTAGAGGGTATTGAGTATAGTTCAACCTTTAGCTGCACCTGTAAGTGGAATATCCCATTGAAAATAATTCTGCAAGTAAGCTCCAAGAACAACAAGAAATATCGCAAATAATATGGTAACAGCCGAAGAGATCCAAGGATGACTTTGACGTATTCTAAAAATAGAAAAGCGAATAAGTCCCATCGGAACCACTTGAATGCCTAGTTCAGTTAGTTCAACTTTCAATTTAACTTTTTTATTCACGTTATTTTGTTTGTTATACTCATTGTGTGCTCTAACAAACAATATCCCAAATGGATCATCTTTGCTAAGTCCTAAATAAAACGCATGGGCCATTACAGTGTCAAATGTATCTTCATCTAGTCCGGATGCTACGCCCACATTATCGTATGTAAGATCGCTCGAAGCCCAGGTATTTGACCAGGCGCTAGAATCAGATTTTTCCAAACTTTTCAATCGCTCAAATTCGCGATCTCGTTTTCCCATAAATGCACCAATTGTCATTTTTTGGTTGCGTTCGGACACGAGGCGGATAGCTCTGAATAATTTATATAATTTCCAGTCCAACTGAATACGCTTAAACCAACGGCGCATATTTTAACCTTTTAATTGAAATTTAATTATCTGCTCTGTTATTGCCAGAACATGACAAGATCAACCTGTAATTTCTGTGGAATTTCCTTTACCCACGGCGTTCAAACTTTAGGCACTTACTGTTCAACCCGCTGCACCGGTGACGCGAAGAAAGCTGACACCCGTAGGCGGTTCGAGGCTGGCTTAATTACGGAGCGTTCCACAATTAAGAAATATGTGGAAGAGCGTGACGGTTATATTTGCGCTGAATGTGGTATCTCCGATTACAATGGCAAACCAATCAGCCTCCAGCTTGACCACATCGATGGATGCGCAGGCAACAATATGCCAGACAACCTCAGGCTATTGTGCCCAAACTGTCATAGCCAAACCGAACATTTTGGTGGGAAGAATAAAGGAAAGGGTCGGAAATCGCTTGGACTTCCGACCCGGTAAAATCTGAGCTCGTGATTCTCAAATTTTGGAGCGGGCAGAGGGAATCGAACCCTCAACTAAACCTTGGCAAGGTCTCGAGTTACCACTACACCATGCCCGCAAACACTACCAGGTTACGCACACATGGCGCTTCCTAGCTAAACTTATTTATGCCTTAACTTAGCTGGTTGGAGCTAAAAAGTCAAATAAAATTCAGCTTTTTTCAGAAAGTGTTTTTCATTTTGTAGTCGGCCCACTCATAAGTGTTGGCCAGTGTAAACGATGGATGCCACTGTCCTTCACTGGCTTTGAGACCCAGCTTTTTTGTTGCTTCGGCGCGAGCAGAAGGATAGTCGTGTGTGGTAACAGTTACCACAAGCGGACCAGCAAGAAACTTGTACTGGTGGGATGGCTTGTCAGAAGTAGTGATGGCAATTACAGACATTTCTCGATCTCTTGGAGAATTTTATCAAGTTGTTCTTCGCCGCCTTTGCTGAATACGGGCGAGCGACTATACATCGCATACACATGCAAGTCTTCCGTTACAATAGCATGAGTGTAACCCTCATCCATTAATTGGACTCTTAGGCCGGGAAGGTCCAAGTGTTCATAGGAATCAACGGTCCACATGCCACCCATTGTTTGGTAGTCGCGCGGAACGTTATATCCGTATTGGCGAACAAACTGAAAGATATCTTCGATTTTGCGTTCGGCCGACATTGAACTCTCCTATTTCCCATAAGCTAACACAGGATAGGAATTTGTCAATGCTAGTTGAGGATAATCATATCCTCATTTTCCTCAAAATAGATCATTTGGGCAAAATATTCATCAAGTGTGGTTTCGTTCAAAAAGATCATATAATAGGAAATGTCATCGTTGCCCATGAACATGAGAATCCACAAATCTTGATCTGTGGTTTCTTGATCCCACCAAGACCAATTCTGTCGGAACTTGTGAACCGGAATATAACTTTGATGATCATCACCCAAGCCGATCCAATGTCTCTTTTCCTCAAGATAACCGAGGAACTGGGTATCTTTGCGCCACAGTGATCCATCACGAGAGCACCAGCCATTTTCCCAGTGGTTCTCATAATAGGCGATATTTTTAAAATTCGGGAGTGCCAACTTCAAAAGCACGCGCTGGTCTGGCCTGATAAGCCGCTGCTCGCCTTCTTTAAATTGTATCATGTTTGACTCCTGATATGGAAATTCTCGCCAACATACAAGATGTCAGCGAGAAGTCAATTAGGCGCCGAGCTTTGCTTTGGCCTTAGCGATCAGATCAGTTACGAACTGAGGCTGCTTTGTGTTCCAGCCTACGAGTAGACCAACAACACCACCGATGAGAAGTGAAAACATATTTGGTTTCCTATTAACGGTCGCGGTTCAAACGGAGAGCCTTTGCATTTCTGCGTACGGCTTCCTTCTGCTTGCGGCGACGAACTTGTCCCTTTGTTTCAGCGTATTCGTTCTTACGAAGATCCTTTACAAGGCCTTCGGTCATGATACGACGCTTCAACAGCTTCATTGCGTGTTCCAGGTTGCTCTTGGCTTCCTTCTCGTCGCGGCCCTGACGGACCTCAACTGTAAGACCACGCTTGCCGCTGGACCGGTCGGCATTCTTATGTGCGCTCATTTTGTTCTCCATTATTTTCGAGCTTGTCCCACATTAACAGGTGTGGTTTCCAATATCAATAATTGACACGTTGACTTGGTACAACTTGGTGCTAGTTTTGTTGCAAAGGAGAACCCTATGGAAGACCGCGACCTAGGTAAGCAAGCCGTGCTTGTCAACACGATGAGCGATGGTATCATGCTTAGCAGCATCATTGAACTTGCTGAGGTAATGCAGCGGCTTGATGGCTCCGTATATTTGAAGGACAAGCCCGAAGCCATTGTAACGACGGATGCTGGTCCAACATGGACTTATACGGCAACGGTGGAGTGGGTTTAATGGAGGCTGAGCAGCAACTTAGCCCAAATTTAGCTGCGCTTCTTTACATTATTTTTCCAGTGTTTTTAGTTTGCTGGGGATTGATAATGACATGGCTTGCAGGGATTGGTGAACCAAAAGATGACTGAAATTTTTGATGAACAACTTCGTGCAGGTGGTTTTACCGCAGATGCTCGCAACTACCCACGTAGCCGTCGTCAGCTTGAAATGATTGCAGCGTGGAACAATTGCACGGTTGAACAACTTCCGCCGGCTGCTCACTTTTTCCCCAACGCACATATGCGGGACACGTGGGAACGGGTTGAACGCGCTGCTCAGTTGTACCACAATTTTAACCCGCCCACGATTTACGTGGGCTTGGTTTGGGTTGGCGATGAACTTCAAGGTGGTCTCCTTGTGGGGCGCCGTGCATTGCCCGGTTTTGGTCATGGTAAATGGGCACTTATCGGTGGATTTCAAGACATGGGCGAAGATTGGCGCACTTGCTTGACGCGTGAGCACAAAGAGGAAGTTGGCATAGATTTGGATCCATCGCGGTGGACCACTTGGGGCGATCCCGTAAGTGTGGAAAATAACAGCAGAAACTTGCAGTTCTGCGCTTACAAGCTGGTATATCCGGATACACCAAGAAAAGTTGCTCGAAACGATATCAGCCTCAGCGGCTTTGTTCCAAACAACGAAATCAGTGAAATCAAGGTTTGGGATGGATATCGCGATTCAATTGACTGGGCTTTCCCCGCACATGAGGAAATTGCTCAACGTTACTTTTCAAACATATTGAGGTAAAAATGAGCAAATCCTTGGAACTATTGGATCTTCTGCAGCGGACGCCTACAAACTCGGATGAGTTCTTTGAGATTATGGAAGCCCTGCAAACGCAAATCCAGCGGCTTGAACAAAATGCTGCGCGGGCACCAGTGGGTTCGGTAAAGAACCTAACAGTGGGACCAGCGGGTGCCGTTTATGCGGCTGAAATGATCAAGCAAGCGGAAAAGAATGCCAAGGATCCCAGTTATGTTCCGTCTTGGAATCCTGGCAAGGAAGTCAAAGCAAAATCAACCACACCCGAGGATCTTGTTGAGGTTCTCAAAAATCCACTTATTAGCCCGGAAACACGGGCTTGGCTCCAACACAAGGGCGAATAACATGAACCAAATCGAACAAAATCTTCGCAGACTGCTAAGTCAGTTTGAAGCTTCCATCCGTCGGCACGAGTTTGAGCTTAACGTGGGCACTTCACAAGTTGCACGCGAAAAAACCGAAACCGACCTTAGTGAAGTTCGATCCGAGCTTATTAAGGAAGTTGCTCGGGTTTCCAAACTTACTGGAGCAGGCTATTGAGTTCATCCCTGCTTACTGCGCAAATCTTCTTAGCAGCGTATCGGGATCAGCCTGATATTCTTGCGGATTTGGATGATTTACAGCGAACACAGGATGACCTCAACAACGCAACCAACGAACGCAAAATCTTAATAACCAACAAATACAATGAGAAGAAAAGTCGTCTCATTGCAAAGATTAGGGAAAGGCAACGTCTATGACATATGCGATTGGATTCTTTGCGTTTGGTATTGATCTTACCGACGCACCTAAAAAGTACGATGGTGTTATCCAAGCTCTCATCGAAGATGAAATTGCTGAATGCCGTTATAACGGCAGCGGCGATGAACCATCATTTATTGGTGTGGAAATCGACCAAATAGATGAGGCCAGCAACATGGGCTGGAAGGAAATTGTTGAGCTTAAAGACACGCTAAAAGCGGCAATGGCCCCAGGCAGCCAAGCTCGGATCGACTTTATCGAAAAGCTTAAAGCAGTTGCTGAGCATCTTGAAGATGGTGTTGAAGACGAAGATGACGCCACTGTTGATGAATTTATCGACTGGCTCAAGCGTCAACAGCCTGAAGTGTTCCTTACATGGGGTTCTAGCTAAGAGCCATTAGATCAGTCGTAGACTCATATGTCCCGGAGTATTCAATAGGATATTCCGGGATTATCATGGCTGGCTATTATATCAGAGTTCATGGTGTCAGATGTCGGGAAGAGATTCCATGGGCGATTTAGTGGGAGATTGATTGGTTTATTGGTGGGAAATGAACGAAGTTTATGATCTTCCTACAGATGCGAAGTTCTTTATCCCCCCGATACACAAAGCGTAAAACAAAACGCATTGCATATCAGGGGGATGAATACTGCGACTTCCTACGAGTGCATCAGTTCTCGTTAACGGGATATCACGTAGGTGGTATGCGCGATCCTACAACTCCCGGCCATCCTCAGCTTGCGCTGACATACGGTTACACACCTCGCGGGTGTGCTCTACACGACAAAGCCTCACGAGACTACTTTTGCCGTGTCTTAGTGTTCTCAAACATCAAAGAGATTTCACTAATCTTTCTCTCACCGGCATCACCGGGGCGACCATTTCATTCCTAAGAATCAGGCGGTCCAAATCGATCCGGAAGTCCTTTTGCATGGGGCCGGAGATTACTTCGTTCCTGTCGCCGGGAGTGCTCCGGCTCATCGCGCCCGTCTAAGTCCGAGTTCGCGGTAGAATATTCAACACACTCTAAGTTCCTACTGTAGTTTATAGGAACCAGAGTTGTCAATAAGCACGTAGTTTATTTGGAAAAGCTGCCCATTAACTCGTGATACTCGCTGATGATATCGTTGTTTTTCAGCGAAACTTTGTGCTGGACAAAAAGCGAGTTGAGGAACAACACGGCAAACTCTGGGCTAACACGCCCAAAGCTCAACAGCGCGTTTTTGACCTTAGCATCGATCAGCACGTTGGGCTTTTCACCATAAGAGACCCAAAGCTTCTGGATCTCATAGCCAACAGCCACGGTAAGCGCGTAAACGTTGGAATGTGATTCACCTGAAAGATCTTCGGCAAGATCCATGATTTGACTTGGAACGATCGCCGGCGGTACAATACCATAAGCTTCGGCAAGCTTGTCCAAGTGTTCCTTGAACGATGCTTGCTCCTGCTTTTTAGTTTTCTTCGCCATTGTCGATCTCCTTGAGAAAGCGTTCCATGTCTTCATGCGAAACGTTGTCGGAAAAGTCCAGCGGAATCATAAACGACGTCACTTTGCTGAAGGACTCTGGGGAAGCAAATGACGCCTTAATGTGGTCGACTTCCTCACGCATTGCATGAAGCTGATCGTCACTGATTGTGCCGGTGCGATCCACGTGTGCCATAAACTCGGCGACCCATGGGCTTTCCAGTACTGAGCGATAGTTGGCAAGTTCAGCTTCAGTTGGATGATCGTGCTCAATAGTCCATCCGTGTTCGATAAAGCCGGCGATCACAGCAGGATCATAAGTCCGACCAAGCTCGATGATGAGAATCTTTTCGTTGCTCATTTCGATCTCCTTAGCGCCGGCCGCGTGGGCTGCGAATGTGATGGTCACGAGCCATCAGGAACTTGGGCTTTGTGGTGTTATTGGGAAGATCGTCTTCAAGCTCAAGCTTGATATCCTCAACCTTCTGAGGAATCTTGTAGTCACCGAGCTTACGATCGTTGACCAGAGCAAGCGCATCGGGTATTGTAATACCGTAGAGTTCGCGTTCGGACATGCCGGCGGTGATCGAATCGATGATTTTGGGATCGTAGAAGATATTCTGACCAGCTTCATCAACCGTCATTAGCGGACCGTCGGTCTTTTCACCAGTATCGACGAAAGTAACAATCCGTTCCGGATCCTGGGCCATTACACGAGCGATTGCCGCTGCAAAGCCAGAACCACCACCAACGATTACTGCAACCTTCTTCGTCATTTTCGATCTCCTATGCGTTTGTTATATTCAACTTAGCACAAACAGGAAGGGCGTCAACTAGTTTTCTTCCTATTTTATGAGCAACTTTTACAGCTCTACGGCGTTATCACCCGAAGAGGGTGAACATGATTACAATAGGTACTTCCGGTTATTCCTACAAGCATTGGCACGGACCATTCTACGCAAAGGGTGAAAGAGATGAATTCGCCCACTTCATTAAACACTTTAACAGCGTGGAACTCAACAACACTTTCTATGGTTATCCTCGGGATACATCTATAAGTAAATGGTATGAGAGGGCGCCCAGCAACTTCGTATACGCGGTCAAAGCCAATCAACTAATCACACATCGCAAAAAACTAAAAGCTGTCCCAGAAGCTCTGGATTTCTTGCGGCTTGTTAGTGGCTTGAAAGAAAAGCTTGGACCCATTCTGTTCCAATTGCCGCCGATGTGGAACGTAAATGTGGAGCGATTGGAGTCGTTTCTCAAAGAGCTACCAACAAACCACACTTATACGTTTGAGTTCCGCAACCGCACATGGCACACTGAAGAAGTTTACAAGGTTCTCCGCAAATACAATGCTGGATTCTGCATTTACGATTTCGACTTCTACATGAGTGAGCCGATCCTCACAAGCAAGATGATTTACTTGCGCTTTCATGGCCCACGTCATCCTTATGCGGATTCCTATAGCAATGAGTTTCTAGAGAATTGGGCTGCATGGGCTGTGGAAAAGCACCGCAATGGCTTTGATGTCTTCTGCTACTATGATAACGACAATCGTGGTTATGCGGTAAAAAATGCACTCTATATGCGTGAGCAAGTGGAGAAACTTACAGAAGGCTCAAACACCAAAGCTATTGAGCCGGTTTTAGCCTAACACGATTCAGCACAATAGCTGAGCCAGCCCTACCACGTTCAGCACCAAGGATCCGATATTTGTCGCCGACGTTACCGCGGTAATTTGGATCACTCGTATACCAAATATAACGCTCTTCCGCTTCGGTACGAAATTCGTAAACAAAGCCCTCAGAAGTTGGTGATACCTTTTGTAGACGCGCCTGGACGTCTATACGGGGTCCTGCAGCCATAGAAATGCCTTACTTCATAATAAACTGATGGTAGTGTCGGTCCCAAGCAAAGAACCCATTGATATTGCGAGTATATTCTCTAATCTCACTATGGCGGATCAAATAGCTTGCGCAAAGCGTACTAAACACGGCGTCGGACACTGTTTCTGGTAACTCATAAAGCTGCTCAATGGTGATATCGCGGTTGTTATTGTGTTGTTTCCAAGTCTCCAACTCCGACTGCAACAGCGGGCCATGAGAAGGCATAGTGGTGTTGTCGATTATAAAGTTGAAGAAGTCGTTAGCTAGAACGATAACAACGGACTGAAGATCATTCTCATGCGCGATGACAAGCATCATTTTTGCAAGCAATTCCTCACGGTAGTTCATATTGGACTCCATACTCTAACCAACAATCCCACCACCACCAAAGTTCTAAGGCACAAAGTAAAGCAGCGGCATCAACTACCATTCGATCACCACGAGCAGCGCGTTTGGCTTCACGTTGTGCGCGTAGTTCCTTGTTTTCTTCCTTGCGTGTGGGCGCCAAACGTGGACGCAATCCAACAACCATTTCATAGAATTCAACAGCACCGAAATGATCACCACGGCCGTTGTTACAGCCGGAACAAGCCATAACCAAATTGTTCATGCTGTCGGTGCCACCTTCACGACGGGTGTGAACATGCTCAAGTGTGGCAGCAAGATTTTTGCGGCCGGTTTCACCATAGCTGGGATGCCATGTATGCCGGCCACAATAGCAGCACCGATGATTCTGTTGTTCCGAACAACGCAATAGCTTACGGCGACGAGCTTCCGCAAGCTTCATATACCACCACTCCTTCCGTGCATTGCTGCCAGGAAAGAGTTTCTCATTCTGTCCCCATTTTCGGTTAACAGCGTTTCGGAGGATATAATTGGCGTTGTGGTAAACGTTCATCGGCCTTGTTTAAACTTTTCTTTCCAAGCCGCAAATGCTTCGGGTTCCCGCTGAGCCCATTCGCGAAGATTTTCAAACTCCGCATCATGCGATATTTCCTTTACCTCGAAACGTTTTCTCAGGCGTTCGGGAAGGGTGTCGAGCTTGGGCTTTTTGTCTTTTGACATTGGCGTCCTCATGTGATTACTCATGTTGTTCTAACATGGAACCTGCAGCTGTCAACCATAAATGGAAACAGGAACCCAAAGGTTCCTGTTTCAATACAAACAAGGATCTCTAAACTCCTCCTAGCCATACTCGTCAGCATGGCTTAAACCGGAGGTCGCGAGAAGAAACTCCTTGCTCGTGGCCGCATCATATAACCCGTCGGCCAGTGATGATGTTGCCCATTTGGTCCGCGTGGAGGGAATCGAACCCTCTCAAGAACGCTAATCTGGCGCTAAAAGGCTTATAAGACCTCTCTGACTACCAAGTCTCACGCGGTTATAGTCGCGTCGACTGGATGCGTCATATGAGGTCAATAAGATTATCAAACGCTCGTTGGATTGCGCGATAGTAAACGAGGCCACCAGGTGTGCCTTTTTCAAAAACCGGACGAGGATTTGTCCGAGCCATGTAAAGCATATTGGTAGCTTCAAACTCGCCGCAACGATATGCACGGATGTTTTTGGTACCAACTCTGCGGCTGCGAAGCTGGGCAGCTGGACGACGTCCAATCCGATATCTGTTGCGGTTCTTCTTGTAATAGTCGACAACACTTTTGCGGTTTGGTTTACCAAGTGCGTCCAAACGTTCTTTTGCACGATCAGCCAACACAGGTGTATTCCCTTCCGCCAAAATGTCCAACATAAGGACGACGAAGATCAGTCCGGCTAAGGTTGAGCACAATTGTCGTACCTTCAAGTGCCACACGCATGGACTTGTCGGAACGATTGAGAACATCCGCGCTAACGGACTTTCCTGTCTCTGTGCTTGTTACCTTAACCTGGTTCATTAGTTTGCTTTCTTGATTGGCGCTAAAATAAGCAGCATTTGCTTGCCGTTCATCGCCAACGGAGAATCGACCTTGAAGTTAGCATGACCAACTGCATCTGTAAAGGAGTCCATGACCTTCTGCCCCATTTCACGATGAGACATTTCACGACCCTTGAACTTGACGACAACTTTGACCTTGTCGCCATCTTCGAGAAAGCCGATTGCTCGCTTTGCCTTGATGTTAAGGTCGTTGGTGTCGGTTACGGGACGAAGCTGAATCTCTTTCGTGTCAACAGCGTTTTCACGATTCTTACGCTTCTGATCCTTCTCGCGCTGCGATAGCTCGTACTTGAACTTGCCATAGTCAACAATACGAGCAAGTGGGGGATTGATCCCTGGATTTGTGACAACAAGATCCAAACCAGCTTCATCAGCTAGTTCACGTGCTCTTGCCGTAGCAAGCTCACCAAGCATTTCACCATTAACGCCGGTTACACGAACAATTGGCGCACGGATTTGGCCGTTGATATCGTGGGCGTCTGTTGGGCGCTTATTCGCTTCTCGCGAGAAATTCACAGAAATCATTCTCCTTAAGTTGATGTCCTATACATGCTAATATAGGACACCATTTGTGTCAACTTCAATTCGTGCCAGTGCTTGGAGCTTCAGCATAAACGAGAATTGCTGGAGCATCGCTTGCAAAGAAATGGTCACTTAGAACAACCTTCTCAACACCAGCGGCTTTGAGATCGGGCAGTTCGTATTGGATCTTGAGCAGCTTCTTCTCAATAACATTGCGAAGACCACGCGCACCAACCTTACGAGTTTTTGCTGTTTCCGCAATATGTGTGAGTGCAGCGGGTTCAAACACTAGCTCAACACCATCAAGCTTGAATTGCTTTTCAAACTGACGGACAACAGCATTCTTTGGTTCAGTTAGAACTCGTACCAGCTGTTCCGCATTTAGTTCCTCAAGATGAGCAACAGTTGGAAGACGACCAATAAGTTCGGGAATCAAACCATACTTGGCAAGGTCTTCAGCTTCCACATGCGCCATTAGCGAACCATTGTGCGTGAGACGAGTTGCTTCTTCACGAACTTTTGCACCAAAACCAATGGAAGAACCATTGCCATCCATGCGCTTTTCGATAATAGCTTCAAGACCAACAAACGCACCACCAACGATAAACAAAATGTTCTTTGTGTTGATAATAACAGTATCGGAATTTGGATGCTTGCGACCACCCTGTGGGCTAACGCGAACTTCGCTACCTTCGATGATCTTTAGCAAAGCCTGCTGAACACCTTCACCCGAAACATCGCGTGTAATGCTGAGGTTTTCGCTCTTCTTGGCCTTCTTATCGATTTCGTCCAAGTAGATGATACCGCGCTCGCACTTTTTGACATCGCCATCAGCCGAGCTTAGCAAGCGTGTGATAATGCTTTCAACATCATCACCAACATAACCAGCTTCAGTAAGTGAAGTAGCGTCGGCAATTGCAAACGGTACATCCAACATACGAGCGATGCTTTGAGCAAAAAGTGTTTTACCCGAGCCAGTTGGACCCATCAGCAAGATGTTGCTCTTCTCTAGCTCAACACCGTCAACTGTTGGATTATCCAAACGCAAGTAGTGATTGTGAACAGCCACGCCAAACACCATTTTAGCGTCTTCTTGTCCAATGATGTATTGGTCGAGGAATTCTTTGATTTTGCGTGGGCTTGGGATTGTTTCATCGACTGTGATTTCGTTTGCTGCGGGCTTTTCTTCTAGGATATCCGCACAAAGCTTGGTGCATTCATCGCAAATGAAAACGTCCGGTCCTGCGATCAACTTCTTTACTTCGTGCTGGCTTTTATTGCAGAACGAGCAAAAAAGGCTTTTAGCTTTATCAACCATTAAACTGCCCTTTTTATTATTGTTGAATATTTATACACGCAGAGATGCCGCTGCAAGCACTGCCGCTTCTCTACTATTGTAGAGCTGACCCGGATAAGTCAAATTTAGACTACGTTTCGTCATTTCAAACGATTGGTTGTCATCAACGACAAAGTAGATTTTGGCCTGAGTTTTCATCAGCATCGGCCAAACAAATTCCCATATGGAACACAAATTGACTATAACGGTATCAACCATATTGAAGTGGTAATAAAGCCAATCCATAAGGTTGTCGTCTGTCCCTTCACACATATAAAGGGTAACGTCGCGTTCAGGCCAATGGATACCAATGCTGTCGAGGATTTCCATATGGCCAGTGTGATGGTCGAGGGATAGGATACGATCCGCCCCCGGTTCAATATAGAAATCCGGAGGCGTGACACGGGCAAACTTATGCGGTGATGTAGGAATCATTGCTTATTTAAAGAACTTTGGAACAGCCGTGATAGTGATCGGGCGGATTGCTTGATAGCCCGACTTCAACAGCTCGTTGGAATCAACCGGTTTACGGCCAGCGTTTCGATCCAAAGACCAAGTGATATGCAGGGTGCCTCGATCCGGACGACGGATCGAACCGTTGAAATCAACAACCAAGCACTCTAGTGAATCATCACTTGCAAAGCCTACAACACGAAGAGTTCCATCAGCGGGAAGCTCGGAGTTGGTTTCAGTTGCACCAAACTTCCAAGTGCAATGGTGGCCGATAAAATCGGAGAACTTTGGCGGAAAAATCCGTGCAAGCTTTGCACGATCTTCCTTTGTAAGTTCGTAACCCGAATAAGCCAATTTGCTCTCCTTGTCCTAAGTGTGCCTGTCCTAGCATAACAGGAATCACAAATCAACCTACAGGCGTAAATAATTATGTGGCGTGTTTATGTAAACCGCTTCTGGGCTCCTAAATATTGACTAAACTGGCTCCTAACAATTAGAACTTATATAAAACCTTTGGAAATATGAAATGGCTGAACAATCAATCAAAAAACTAACCGACTATTCCCACGTTCGTCTCAAGACGGAAATGTATTTTGGTTCTCGCGCACCTCATGAACAAACTGTTCTCGCTTATGATGGTCTAAAGCCGGTTCCAAAGACGTATGTTTGGGTTCCTGCGGTTTACACTGCATTCCGTGAAATCATCGACAACTCTCTTGATGAGGTCGTAGGTCACGGACATGGTAATCGCATCGACGTAACATATGATCCGGAAACACGTGAAATGAGTGTTGAGGATAATGGTCGCGGTATTCCGATTACTTGGGATGAAGCTCATCAAATGCACGCGGCAACTCTTGCTTTGTCTGAGGCGCGTGCTGGCCGTAACTTTGAAACTCGTGGTGAAGTCGCTGGTACAAATGGTATTGGTGCCGCAGGTGTCAACTTTTGCTCCGAATATTTCAAGCTGACCATTCATCGTGATGGCAAAAAGTTCTCGCAAAGCTTTTCCGAAGGCAATGAATTGCTTGGCGAAGAGTTGGTTGCAAGTGAACCAAAGATTATCGAAAAGAAGGGTGATCTCACAGGCACCAAGGTCGTGTTTAAGCTGAGCACAAAGGTGTTCGCCGACACAACACTTCCACTGGAATTTGTTCGTGATCGTATCACAGAAATTGCAATTGCTAACCCACTAATTCGCGTTTACTTCAACGGTAATCAGATTAAGGTTAAGCCACGCCCCGAACAAACAATGTTCGAAAAGATCAAGCCGATCAACGTGGAAATCAAGCAGGACACGTTCCGCACGCGCTTTTGGCTTGTTCCAAAGTTTATCGATGATGGCGAACATTTTCACACTCTCGTAAACAATATTCCCGCTTTTAACGGCGGTGTTCACGTGGAAATGTTCCGTCGCGAGTTCTACAAGGGCTTGCTTGGTGCACTGGAAAAAGAATCCAAGCGTCGCAAGCTACAGCCAAACCGCTCCGACGTTACTGAAGGCGTTCTCATCTACAACATCACCAACATGCACGGTCCAAACTTTGACTCTCAAAGCAAGACTCGTTTGATCAACGAAGAAGTTGGCAAGATTGTTGGAAAGCAGCTTGAAGATCCTGAGCTTTACAAGGAAGTGATCAAGAAGAACAAAGAGTGGATTGATGAAATCTACCAGCGTTGTTCCGAACGCACAATGAAGAAGGACGCAGCGGATATTGCAAAGGCCGCTAAAAAGCTTTCCCGCAGCAAGGTAGCTGGTCTTATGGATGCCAATGCTAAGGATCGCACCAAGTGCATCTTGTTCCTAGCAGAAGGTGAATCCGCTATTTCGGGTATGAGCAGCGTTCGTGATCCTGAAATTCATGGTGGTCTCGCACTGCGCGGTAAGGTTCTCAACGTCAACGGGGAATCACTCAAGACGGTTATTGACAACAAGGCCCTGGCAGACATTATGAATTCGCTAGGACTAGTTGTTGGTCAGAAAGCCAAGCGTGCGGATCTCCGTTATGGCGCCGTTTACATCGCCCACGACATGGACCCAGATGGTCTAAACATTGGTGCGTTGTTGATGAACTTCTTCCACACGTTCTGGCCCGAATTGTTTGATCCAAAGGAAGCCGCGTTTATCAACATTTTCAAGACTCCGTTTATTATCGCGGAAAAGGGAAAGCAGCGTAAGTATTGGTACTCGCATAACTATCAGGAATTTGATCCGGTAGCACATTCGGGTTGGTCTATTACCCGCGCTAAGGGTTTGTCCACTCTAACCGAAGAAGACTGGCAGTATTCGTTGGATAATCCAGAGCTATTCCCAATTATAAATGATGGGAAGATGCAGGACACATTGGATCTAATCTTCAACACTACACGATCGGATGATCGTAAAGACTGGATTGGAATGTAACAACATTCCTTTCCACTATATTTTAGAAATTAATAAGGCTCAAAATGGCAACACTATCTAGCTCCTCATATATTCTCGATACTTCACGTGAATACTCTATCTATGTTTGTGAAAACCGCGCAATTCCAAAAGTTGCCGATGGTCTCAAGGACGCACAACGCAAGGCACTTTGGCTAATCCGTAACAAAGCGGAAAAGGTCAAGACTGTATCTTTGGCTGGTGAAATGATTCAATCCGGCTTGTACTTGCACGGTGACGCTTCCGCAGCGGGCGCTGTTTCAATGCTTGCGGCTCCTTTTGTAAACAACGTGCCGCTGCTCAATGGTATTGGTACGTTTGGTACTCGTACTGCGCCGGTTGAAGGTATTGGTGCTCCACGTTACACCTACGTAAAGCGTGGCTCCGCTTTGACTCAGCTTATGCTGCCGGACTTGGATATCGTTCCTCTTAAGGAAAACTATGATGGCTCCGTAAAGGAACCCGTACACTTTCTTCCACTAATCCCTACGGTTCTCCTAAATGGTGTTTCGGGTATTGCGGTGGGTTGGTCTACTGAAATCCTACGTCGCAAGTTTTCCGATATTGTTGAAGCTTCGATTGCAGCTTTGGATGGCAAGAAGATCAAGCAGCTGGTGCCACATTACGAGCGTTTTGATGTCAACGTAAGCCATCTCGAAGGCAACACTTGGAACATGAATGGTCGTGTGGAACTTGTGGACACTTCTACAATGCGTGTTACCGAGCTTCCACCGGATCTAACACTGGCAAAGTTCAAGGAACGTCTTAACACACTTGAAGACGAAGGCAAGATCAACACTTACACGGACCGCTCCACAAAAACCATCGACATCACTATCAAGATGGCACGTGGCACGATTTCCGGCTGGGATGAAGAAAAGGCCATTGATTTCCTAAAGCTCAAGCAAAAGAAGACCGAACGTATCGTTGTTGTGGATTGGAATAACTCCAGCATCAAGCAGTACGACACGGCTGAAGAAGTTGTGCAAAGCTTTGTTAAGTGGCGTTTGGGTTGGTATACAGTACGTTACGAATATATGCTGGCAGAAGACGAGTACTCGTTGAACTTCTGGAAGGCAGTGAAGGCTTGCTTTGATGGTAAGCTGCCTGCAAAGCTTCCAACACTTGCCAACAAAGCAGCGATTCAAGATGAAGTTATCAAGCTGACCAAGGGCATCAATGTTGATGAGTCGCAAAGTGATAAAATCGTTAGCTTGCCATCATTCCGTTGGGCCAAGGACGCGTATCAAGACGTTCTCGACAACATTGCACGTTTGGAAACAAACATTCAAACCTATACGGCTACACTTGCTGATCCAAAGGCATTGAAGGCAATTTACAGGGATGAACTCGTAGCGTTGTCCAAGCTAAAGTTCTAAGAAACGAATAACGCCCAGTGATTTTCCACTGGGCGTTTCCATGAGCTACTTGTGCGTCTTAGCGATACGTGTAGTCGACTTCCATATCATTACCGACCAAGTCTTTGAACTTGAGCTTGAGCTTGTAGAAGGTCAGCGATTCAGGAGTTGCATTGGGCCACTTGTGGCGAACTGTTTCCAGCTGATCTCTGTGACTACCGTAGCCCCAGAAGTTATTGCGAGAAACCTGCTGAGTAAGCTTGGAAATTCGCTTTTCCTCCAGCAATGCAATCGGCGAAATTGCTTCAACCGAACCATAATAGCTGAAGCTACCGGACGAATTTTCCTTGACCGTAACTGGAAGATCCCGCTTGTGGTTTTTCCAGTTGGTATCAAACGAGCAGGTACCGTATTGGGTACCGTTGCCATCGTCGTATCCAACAATGCAATGGTTGAGATAATAGCGATCAGCAACATCGCTCTTATATGCCTTATCCCACCAGTCCAGGAAAAAGTCGGAGTCACCAATTGCAACGAGTTCACGTTCAACACTAACAGTGGTAAACTTGCTTGGGCCGAGAAGAATGCAGCGCGTTCCATAAGCGTAGTACTCGCCCCAGCTCTTGGGCACATCAACAACGTCTGGACCCTTTTCGGCAATTACCTTGTTGAGAATGTTGCAAGCTTCATCCTGCGTGATTTCGCCGCTGTCGTCGAGAACTTCCGCGATCTTCAAGCTTGTCTTGAGCTCAATTGATCCGGTTAACTTTCCATCCTTGTCGACATGACGATACGCGAACATATGCTTGTCGCCGCCCAACGGGCCCAGCTTGATGTCGGACATTTGGATGCGATTGCCGTTGGCATCTTCTTCCTTGCGCGTGTAGCCGTAGCCAAAAACGCGACCATAGTAGATTGCTTCCGTACCGTTCTGGAAGAGAATCTTCATGCCCGGCTTGACGTCCTTGACAGAAGTCCGCTTGCCCATACGTTCGGTGTTTGTGGTCGCACGAGTGTAAACTTCCGAAGCCGTTGGAATGAGAATGTTGTTGGAACCAAGCCGGCCCCAAATGCACTCCTCGAGAATTTCACCCTTTTCGATGGTTGAAATTTCGAGAATTTCCTGGAAGTTACCCGAGCCGATTTCCAGCTGAAATCCGCGAGGATCTTCGATACGCCATGCGTCGGAACGAGCATCCCAACCACGGCCGCCGCCGGCCACCAGCTTTGCGATCTTGAAGCCAACCATTGGCTTGTTCTCGTATGTGGACGCCGGCAATGTTGCTTGTTTGGCCGAACCATAACCTGAGCCGCTTGCCCAGCTATCAACAGTGGCTTTGCGCTTTTCCGCAGCTTTGTCAGTACCATCGGGCGTCATAAAGCCCAGTGGAAGTTCGTCGCCCGAACGCTTTTGATATCCCACATAATGGGCAGTGGGGATTTTGATATCAAGGGAGTTTTTGGTAGACATTTCGATCCTCAGGATTGGAGTTTAAGGATAAAAGCGTAACGGCGTTGGACTTCGCCCATTGCTTCCATGTATGGCTTAGCAGCTTCTTCCGCTGCCTTTTGTTTTGCCGCGTTCATTTCTCTGCGGAGGTCTTGAAGCTTGTCCCACATGTCTTTGAGGGCTTCGCTGTTTTCTCGTGCATCAAACTCGCTGCCGCCAAAGCTTGCAAGTGCGTTGCGAACGTCGGTAAGAATCTTATCGCTCAAAGCATAAACCCTCCAGCATCACGCCAAGAGTCGAGCCGCTGTTGGCGATCAAAGGCATCCGGTGGAAACTCAACTATAAAATGTGGCGCGTCTCGGTACTCGGCCAATGGAATCTTGTCCTTGTCAAGATATCCCTTTTCTTTTGCGACCTTCTCTTCCCAATCACGGATTTCTTCGCGAAGCTTTTCAACCGCATTTTTGGATTCACGAAGACCTTCGCGGGTAACTGATCGATGCCCTTTGATCACTTGGATAATGTTGGAGAACATGATGCTGGAACGGATGAAAAAACGATAGCGACCAACATCCTCAGGACCATAAGTGAGCATGTCAAAGATGATGCGTGAGGACCACTGTTTACCAAGAGTCTCACTTAGGCTGTTTATAACCTCGGTTGCCTTTTCCGCACCATGTACGCGCTTAATCGCACGGATAAACTTGAGCGAAATGTCTTGAACATCAGAAAGCTCTACTTCCGATGGTTGATCAAAACGTTCCCTTGCAGTCATCATGCGTGAGCCAGATACGTAGTTTGTGGTCATCAACGTGTCCTTATGTTTGCGCCAACATAACTTAGGTTATCAGTTTGTCAACCGCAATTCAACTAGTTGAAGTTATCGCAAGTTGGCTTTAAATACGGTTGTATCTTTGGAGAATGAAATGGCTTGGACTTATGAAGCGCGTATGACTCGCGCTATTGCAAAGCTTATCGACACCGCACGTATCGACCGCGTTGATACGTATAAACGTGCCAAATTCTTCGACAAGTATGCTTTCCGAGTTAGCTTGAATGTAAGCTTGGACCAGTGGGTCAATTTTGATGACCTCACTCAGTATTACCACACCATGTTTGATCCAATGGATGCACATTTGGTATGTGTGAGAAGCACGTTCGACATCTTTGTTTATGGAAATGATCCAGCAATCCTCACGTGGCTGATCAAGCATCCATCCGTACAAATCAACAACATGATCCAAACGGATCCCGCAAGTTGGCATAAGAAGCTACCAAAGAAGAAGAACTTGGGTAAGTTTTTTGGAGAGTTTCGCTTCCGCATTCGTATGCGTGATGCCCAGTGGGGTGCAAAGCAGGAAAACGTTGACCAACTTGCAGAGCTGGAAATGAACCATCGAATGGTTCTTCGAAAGTATAATCCAGATGTCGCAGTTTACCGCGACACCTTTATCTATGTGAACAAGCTCAACGAAGTGCTAGTCCTCAAACTAATGTTTGGAGACCAAGTTGCCGAAGTTACTGAGCGCTCTTAGGAACATAATAAGCAGAATTGTTCTCATGCTCCCAAATCTCAACCTTTGAGATCCAAGCACGGCCCTTTGTCTTTTCTAGAATCAACGGGTTGATCGTATCGTAGACCCACTTTGCAGAACCTTCAATGCCCGGCCCATGACCCTTGGAAGCGTCCATAACAGTAACACGAACAATGTTAAATTCCTCAAGAGCTTGAATCTTGTCCAAGTGAGGATCCTCGGAGCTCAGCAAAAGCTTGTGATCCCATGCGTCTTCGATGATCTTCTTTGCATCACGAAGATCGCCAAAATCTACAACCCACATGCGCTCGTCGATTTCGCCTTCAAAGTCAAATCTAACGTAGCGACCATAGCCGTGAATCCACGCGCAATGGCCATCATCCAAATATTGACGATGGCCTGTGCTGATTGGTCCGATTTTCTTGGAAGAACCGAAATTACCCATAATATACTCCTGTAATGTTGACAGAAAGCTTTCTGTCCTGTTATCACAAATATAGCTGGTTCAGACAAGTAGAGTCAAAATTTAATGCGCGGCCTTAGAGATGAAGAAAAGAAGCTTTGGGAGGACTTTACACAAGGTGTAAAGTTGGAGCCCTCTGACTCACTTCCTTTGCCGCCAAAGACTACTCGTCCTCAGGTTCAGGATATATCATTTTCAACGGTGTTGGATCTTCACCATTATACGATCCAACAAGCCTACGAAGCGAGCAGTGCTCATCTTGAGCAGGCCTTCTATTTACGAATTAAGAAGGTCCAGCATATCACAGGGAAAAGCGGGCAAATATCTCAGGAGTTTGAAACCTGGGCAAAGCTGCATCCTAGAGTCCGTAAAATACAAAAACAAAATGATGGCGGAGCTTGGCTATTATGGCTAAAAAAGTCGTAGACGCAGATATTCTACATGCAAAAATTCAAAGCCTAACTTACCGTAATTGGTGCGGTGTGGGCTATTACAGTGGGTCGGGCTACAACAATAACAATGTGGAAGACGCAATGCGGGCAGCCGCAGCGCAAATCAATTCACAAATTGCGGCCAACGTAAACGACGCGATTCGTCACGTTCTTATGGAATTGCAGAACGCGATTGTAGAGGCCAGCTTTGATGAAACTGCCGGCCTCTGCGGACTTTGCCGTCCAATGGATGGTGAATGTTTGCCGCCGGATTTTCGTCCAGTTAATCGTTGAGATTTAGGGCGTCGATAAATTCAATGCCATGTAGTTCACAACCTGGAAGAACCATGGACTTGAGATCATCAACAAGTGCGGTGAGCCCAAGCTCCTTACACTTGAGACCCTTCCAAACGGAAACTCCATTATAGAGTTCTTCATAGTGTTCAACAGTGACTTTGTGGTGTTTGAGGCCACGAAGCCACTTTTGTTCACTCTTTGAACCACGTTCGCCAACTCTGCTTAGAAGTTCCCAGAAAGGAACCCCAAGTTCCTTTGGCATTCCGTGAACACCATGGAACATGGAAAGATCCATACCAAACGCCCCAATGTCTTGGGCGATCATATCAAAATCTCTGCCGTTGCGGAAAGTGACTAAGTGGAGTTCCACTTGCTTGTGGTGTTCCTCAACCCATCGCTGGAGAAAAAAGCTGTTCGGCCCATGGATAAGAGTTGAGTCGATATCCACTCCAATCGCTTTGTGAGCGTTTAGTTTTGGGTGGTAAAAGAAACTCTTGGGCGATTCTGCAAGTGTCATGTGTTCTCCTTATTCCACTGTTATAACAGGAAATCAGGAACTGTCAACTACAGCCAAGCTAACCGAAACAAACTGGCATATTTGGCATCTTTGAACATGATAACGCATTGGACGGCAAATGGCGGGCCATGGTAGTCGTTCATTTCAATCACATGCCAAGTCCAACTCATATCATAGCCAAAAGTACCGCAGTGTAAGCCAGTGTCTTTGATCCACTGCTTTACGTTGGATTTGAAATCCACAACAGAAAGAACCTGTTGGACATTTCTGGCCCTTACTCTTGAGCTATGGGACCATTTGTTGATCATGTCGTGTGTGTCGGGAGGAACATCGAAAAGTTTATCAAAATCATCAGCGTCATCCAAGATGAAAATAACGCCACCGCCTCTGTTTTGTGTTTTTACAGCCATGCCAGTTTAAACACCAATGCTTTGTCATCCTGTGGTATCCACAACCGCAAGGCAACTTTTATTTCCATAGTCGACGCTGCCCATAACGCTTGCCAGGTAAAATTGCAATCCTGGGGATGCCAATTCATGTCGTCAAGCCACTCACTAAAATCGTCTTTAAGAGGTAGCTTGTCCAACATTGCTTGATGGAGTTTGACATCCGCATCAGTAAAATAATTGATACGATGGCTATTGAGAAACCAAAAGTATGGCTCAATATCAAAGAACGGTTCAGCGTGATAAAAATCGAAATTTTTTCTTAGAGCCATCTCAGCTTAAACAGCATTGCAGTTTTACTATCGTCAAAAACTATCGATGGACCATCTTCGATGTTCTCATTGTTGTACGCATACTTACTCTTGGCATTGGTTTCAAGCCATTCCTCAACTTCAGGATTCAAGAACATCAAGTCGCCACTGATCTCGACCGGTGAGCCACCGTAACATTTTATATCCACAATCACATTGTCCTCAAACATATGATTGTGGTAAAACGTTTCGTACTCTTCGAGATAAAACAGCATTATTCACTCCACGTGAGTTTGAACAAGCTGGCTGCTTCTTTGCGGTAGAATCTCAAATAAAATGCGTGAACAATCATCTTGTTATAAAACGCATCATCCCAGTAACCCGAGTATAATGGCATGCCATCTTCAGCAGTGGCGTGAGTTTCAAGCCACTCTTTTAGCTCCGGCCTTGCATAACTCATAGTGCGGGAAAATGACAAATCCCATGGCCATAAGCCATCATCATATCCATCGGAAAAACGACCACTTGGTCCAATTGGACCAAGGTCGAATACCTTTTTGATATCTTTGGGTTCAAGCTGGATAATAAATTGCCCAGTTTGATCTTCGCCTTTGTAGATCATGCCCACCTCAACTTGAACAGCAAGCGATCATTTTCCGTCTTGAACGCAATGGTTTCACAACTCGTATACGCGACTTGTATATTCTCGTCTGCAAGCCATTGTTTTAGTTCTGGTCGAACAACGTTGTCCCGTTGCGCGTTGTAAGTGGCACCGTTCCAAACCAATCTGGTTAACGTTTCGAATATCTTTTCCTGTGGAAATTCAAGTTCAAAAGGAAATTCCACTTCTCGATCGACCGTACTAAGCTGCATCATGTTCCAATTTCCTCAACATTGCAGTGGCCTTGTCCTTGTACAGGAACAAGGTTGCATAATCCACATTTGGGCCCAGATTTGCATGGGCCATCATAAAATCATTACCGGCTTCAACACTTTTTGCCACAATTGGTTCCAACCGGTCCATAGCGATCTGCATCATCTCGTGCATATTGTGCCAGTAGGCGTAGCGGTCCTGTTCGTACTTGCTCCACGTGTAATGGGAAACTTCCCAAACATACAATTGGGACTTGTCGGGAAACACCTTATCAAAGTGCGCCAACATTTCCTCGCATGGATGATGACCCTGCGCCCAACGTGTTTTGAAGAACCGCAGGATCTGGCCCATTTGTGGACCCGGTTTAACGCCACGTGCCATCAGATCTTTACCAGTGATCGTAAAGCGATCGAACGTGCTGTTATAGATGACTTGGTTATCTTGATCCAGCATTTTGAATGCGATGGTTGAGATAATGTTGGCTTGCGTGATATGCTCTGCAACCATTACCGCAGCAGCTTCTAATTGTGGATCCGAACCATTCGTAGTGTTCAAGTAGAAGTGACTTTGGATCGCTTCTACGCTATCGAATGGGCACGTCATGTAAAAGCTGATGATCTTGATCATGTAGTCGTAAGCACGACGCTCGCTTGAAGAAAACTTCAAACGTTCTGCCACAATTTCGTACGACTTTGGATCAATATTGCAGACCAACACTGCCATGACCAATGCCTCAACCATAACGGGATGGCATCTCAGGCGATCTTCAAACCGCTTCATCGCCATCAAAATGGTATGGCCAACACGCCGATACTCTGGACCGTTGATTGTTTCCCCGTTGCCCAGGGTTTCCATCAGCTTTGTGCCAAAGACCAACCTCAATGCGTCTCCCGCATGTGGCGCGGTCAGGATCTTTTTCAGTTCAGCCCAAATACGTTCACCGCTCAACCCACGCATACCCTCATGAACCCATGGCATGTTGAACAGCTGGTAGATGCTTTGTGGAGCCTCAGAAACAGCCGTCTTTGCAAAGAACCTCACATATCGCCAAACACGCAGGTAATCCTCACGAACACGTTCATTGGGATCACCAACAAACATGATAACACCGCGTTTCAAATGATCGCGACCTTCAAAGTAGTCGTAGATGTGGCCGTTGATGTCCATGCTCATCGCGTTCATTGTAAAGTCGCGACGTTCTGCATCCAATTGGAAGTCTCGAGTGTATTCAACCTTGGCATGACGGCCATCGGTTTCAACATCCACACGCAAAGTGGTAACTTCAAAGGGCTCACCGCCCATCATAAACGTTACCGTGCCGTGCTGCAAACCCGTTGGGATCACATACAAACCATGCTGTTCAGCCAGCGCCATCATTTCATCTGGCGTAGCATTGGTGCACAGGTCGATATCCTTTGGCTTCAAGCCCAAGCACAAGTCACGAACGGCGCCGCCAACAACACGAATTTCGTATCCGCTGTCGACGAAGATTTCCGCCAATTTCATCAAGTACCTGTTGTTGAATACCAACATAATTCGATCTCCGTTTACAAGCTTAATCTAACACAGATAGCAAGTTTGTCAAACGCTAAAACCAGTTTCTGGAATGCAATAAATAGATGAAATTATGTCCGGAGACCCGCTCTTATGGCTTTAGTCAAACCACCAAATATCAAGTCACCTATTACAGTTAACGCTACTGGTGACACGCCTATCACAAAAACGTTTATCGAATGGAAATCAAATAGCGCAACAGGATCGCTTGCTGCTACCAAGATCCAATACACGTTTTTGGGCTTGTCACCGTCAATTGGCGCGGTTACCAAGGGCGGCGCTCCTGTATTCCAATTCACACAAGCTGATTTGAACAGCCCGGGTGTTATCAACTACACGCCGGATCGTTCCAACAAGAAAACGCTTGATGTTGTGATGAGACTTCGTGTTACTGACCTAACAGATGGCGACAGTGACACTTTTCCAGTAACTATTCGTTACTCTCTTCCTGACTTGGCTCCAGAAGGTTCTGTTGGTCCGCTAACTGTTGAAGAAGATGGTCAAGCCACTGTAACAACGGCCCAGATCAACTTTGTCGATTTGTTTGACGCGCCAAACGCCGTGTTTATCGAAATTCAAGCTTGGCCCGTACACGGTGATATGCTGTTCAATGGCAAGCTGGTTGGCCCAAGCAGTGCGGTTAAGATCACAATGGCTGATGTTATCGCGGGCAAGCTCGCATACAAGCACAATGGTGATGAAGCCACTGAAGACCACTTGTTCTTCAAGGTGCGCGATACAAAAAACAAATGGTCTGGTATCACAGTTGGCGAACAAACCGAAGACGTAGCCAGCGTTTACGATATGCCAATCAATATCGTACTTTCCGATATTCCACTAAAGGTAGTCAACAAGGGGCCTGCTGAAGTTGTTCAGTGTGAAGAAGTTACGATTGGTCCGGAATTGCTATCCGCAGATGACGAAGATGATGGCGATCTAACACTGACTTGGAAACTGTCCAAGCTTCCACTCCATGGTATCCTAAAGAAGAATGGCACCCCAATGACCGTGGGTACCACTTGGACTGATAGCGATATTAGCTCGGGCAAGATCACATACGAACAGGATTGCTCCGACACTCCAGTTGACACATTTGAGTTCTCTGTCGAACATTCCAAGGAAAAGCTGGAAAATGTTAGCTTTCCAATCCAGCTGATCAAGAATCTTCCGCCGGTTATCGAAATCAACGAACTACAAGTTGAAAAGTGTAACACTGGTATTCCTGCTGAAGTTAACATCAAGATCACCGATCCTGAAGGTTTGCTGCCAAAGGATATCAAGCTCAAGTATGCGCCAAACACACCAGAGACTCCGCGTCCTAAACATGGTATGATTGGTATCAACGGTAAGACTGGTATTCCAGGTGTAACAGAATTCACATACGCTGATATTCTAGCTGGAAATGTCCACTACATTCACGATTGCACGGATCACGATCCCGCAACTGATGAGTGGTGGTTTACTGTTTATGATGGTGGCCACGAAATCACTGTAAAGCTTCCAATTGTTATCATCTTTAAGGATGACCTTCCTCCCTACTTGACTCAAAACGTTGAGCATTTTGTTGAGCGCAACGATGAAGTTTCTTGGAAGATTGACAAGCTAGACTTTACCGACGATGACACCGAATATCCAAAGGTATTCTTTGAACTGGTAACACTACCCGAACATGGCGAGTTGTTTATCAACGGTCTTCCTGCAGCGGAAGGTCAGAAGATCGCACGTTCGGATTGGGATGATATCGAGTTCCGTTATGTTGCTGGTGCGCCCGACAATTCGGTCACAGAAGACCGCGCAATGTTCAAGCTCTACGATGAGAAGAACACTGTGGACGATCTTGCTATTGTGTTCAAGTTCCCACCACCGCCTACGGTTTGCCCAGAAGTTCTCAACAACTTTATCACAACCGCTTACACGTTGAAGAAAGTAATTTCTGAAATCGACATGTTTGCGTCAAACGAAGGCATTGATTCCACTGAATTCGTTTGGACTCTCAAGAAAGCTCCCGTATATGGTGACCTAAGCGTGGGCACGGTTAAGTTGGTTGATGTTCTTCCAACAAAGCCAGATCCAGCTGACCCGCCAGTGGCGAATACTTGGACGTCCAAGGATATTGAGGACATGCAGTTCTCGTATCAACACCTACGTGATGCTCCGTTTACTGATGAGTTTGAGTTCTCAGTAACCAACGGCTTCTGCGCGGTTCAAGGCAAAGCAATCATCAAGTTCATCCCAGGCTTGAACATTGATATCAACAAGGTTCTCGAAGTTGATCAAGGCTTTACCCCATCGGTAACTCCTGGTCTTATTGACGAAACCTACTTGCTCAGCAGTTCTGGATCTGTTTCGGATCCAGGTCTACTCCTGTACACGGTAAAGACATTGCCTACAGTTGGTACATTGTATTTGGATGATTACCCAGTTGCACTAAGCGCGACTTCCTACACGTTCTCACAACAGCAAATCAACGATGGTAAGCTCCGTTACGTACCAAATGATTCCAATCATGAAACTACTGAGGACTTGTTCAAGTTTGAAGTTGTTGATGGTATTGAAAAGCGTGAAGGCGTATTCAAGATCAAGATCAAGCTTTTGGATACTCCGCCGGAAATTATCATCAACGAACTGGTTGTGGGTGAGCTAACTTGTGGCAGCATTCTGGAAGTTAAGCATTTGAAGGTAGAGGACGATCAGTCCAGCCCAAGTGAACTTGTGTTTACGCTACTCTCAATTCCACAGTATGGTGAGCTACTAAAGAGCAACGTACCAATGGCAATCGGCGATACATTCACTTATGGTGATGTTATCAACGGTGCTATGGGCTATTGTGAAACTGAAGAAGGTGCCCTGCTTGACTCGTTTGACTTTACCCTTACCGATAAGGGCGGTAATGAAGTAACACCACTTCACTTCCCAATTAAGATCATTCCTCCGCCACCACCGGAGCTTGTAAATGATGGTCTTACAATGGAACCTTGCACGGTTCGCGCAATCACAATCAACATGTTGGATGTGAAGAACTTGCGCACCACATTCAATCGCGCGGGTATGGTGTTCAAGGTAACAAAAGCTCCAAAGCATGGCGTTCTCAGCAAGGGCGCGGTAGCATTGGCTGTTGGGGATACTTTCACACTTGCGGATCTTCTCGCTAATACCGTCACATACACCAGCATCTCGTTTAAAACAGATCCTGATTCCTTTGACTTTGATGTACAAAGCGATGTGTTTACTTCCAAGGGCAACACGTTTGATATCAAGCTACGTGCCGTAAACAATCCACCTTGGATTTGTGTAAACACGGGTATGTTGGTATTCGAACAGGAAACCAAGGCAGTAACTCTGGACATGCTACAGATGTGCGATGTGGATATGGACCGTGATAAGATTGCGGACTTTGATCCAGAAAGTGCAGAAGACCTTTCTCCACTGGTTTATCCGCTTGGTGAAGTTATCAACCCATCGGAAGTCGATGGCAGTGGTCGCATAAACAAGGATGTTCTCATCGAGTTCCCAGGTGTTAAGTACAAGTTCACGTTTACTGTAAAAGCGGGTTCTGCCCGTGCTATTGTTCGTGACCAAAATGGTGCCACACTTGCAAGCTCGATCTGTGCAACATCAGCAAGTGGCGTGGTTGTTATGGAGTTTAGTCCTCCAGTCAGCAGCACACAGATCAATTGCCAAGTAATTGAAAATTGTGTCCCAGGTGCAGTTGATCCGGATTGGACATTTGACCTCGCAAAAGCCTAAGGAGCTAGGATGACTGCTTATTTTAAGATCCACAAGCTTCCCGCTCTAGGCTTGCTTATGAAAAATGGAATCCCACTTCAGGTGGGATCCAAGTTCACTCAAAGCGATATCAACGAAAATCGTATCACTTATCGTCACACTGCGATAACTGGTCAGAACGCATTGGACTCGTTTGATTTTACGCTTTGGGATTCCGAGCTTGGTGCCATTACAACTTCCTCTTATGGTCCATGTATGCCACCTAGAGATATTGAAACCCCTGCTGATGGTGTGTTTCGTTTTGCTATCTCTATCCTAAATGTGCCACCGATCAACACGGTTACACCGGATACGCTTGAACTGCTTGAAACCGAAACCCTTACTTTGACAATGGGTATCTTTAACGTGGTCAACGCGGGATTTACTCCTGATCAAGTTATCCACACCCTGCGCAAGCCACTATCTCACGGATATATCACATTGCGCGGTAAACGCTCATCCACGTTTACTCAAGCCGATGTAAATGCAGGTGACGTAAAGTATGTGAACACGCACGTAGGCACTGGTATCGAACGTATTGAAGTAACATCATGCAACTTGCGTAGCGGCTGCATTGATTTTGATTTTACCATCAACATTTTGGAACGTTTCAAGATTACCGGCGACAACGTTATCTACGTAAAGACGGGCAGCCGTTTTGTTTGGGAATTTACAGCAAATCGTCCATCAGTGCTTTGGTCACTATCCGGTGGAACTGAGGAACGTCCACCATATGCAACGGAACGTGACCTCTCAATCATAGGTTGGTCTTCCTATGCAATGTCAAGCGATCAACCCTATGATAGCGAAGGCCGTGGTCCGGGTTATGATAAGTTGTTCCGCAACGTAAGAGAGACATTGTATTGGGATGGTGGGCTTCCAAAGGGAATATATTTGAGCAACATTGGTTACATGACCTGCTCACTTCGTAACCCGCCAAGTCTTGCAGGAAGCCAACATTGGACAATCCCAAACACTCCGGGTGAATATCCGTTTGAGATGATTGCCTTTGATGCCACAACTGGCCAAATGGATTCCCGTAAATATATGCTAGTCGCGACCATGTCTGGTTTCAGCGGCAGTGGCCTAAGCTCGGAAAGTAAAGATCTATGAATTTACACGAACACGCCGTCATTGAAGAATATGACAAGTACGCGATCTTTGAATTGACCAAGATTCCAACACGTGGTAACCTGCTTTTGGATGGCGTTATCATGAAGGTTGGTAGTCGCTTTACTCAAGGCGATCTACGTAACGGTAATCTCAAGTACAAGCATACGGCAAACGAAGGTATGGCCAAGATCGCTTATGATGCGTTCTTCTTCAGAGTTCCAATCAATGACAAAGCTGTTGTTGATGAAAACACCAAGTACAGCAAATGTTTGCCTGTAAGTGGTGGCCCAAAGGGCGGTGAATTTAAGTTCCCAATTATCATCACTGTGCTTCCTTATCCTCAGGAACTTCGCAATGTTGAAATAAACATTATGGAAGACCAAACAGTTTGCTTGAACAAAGGTCACTTGTTCTATTCTTCTGATACAAAAGAAGTTCAGCAGTATTTTAAAAAGCCTGATGTTCAGATTGAAAAGGGCGGCAACGAAGCTTTTTACTTTTGGAAGCGTTTTGCTGGCGATGTAAGCTTTGAAAACGTAAGCAAAAATGCCCCACCAAGCAGTGATGCCCACACTTGGGCATATAATGCGGAAACCCGCGGCATCTACAACATCAAGAATACTTCCAACTACACTGGTATGGTAACAACTAGAACCAGTGAAAGCTTTATGATGGCTTCTACAATGAGTTCCAATGCGGCGGATGACGACGTTATTGGTATGGTTGTAGCTTATGCGGAAGAAGATGGCGTTCCTACCACAATCAGCGTTGTTCGTTCCGGTGGCTGGAATGGAACCGGTGCAAGTACCCTTACTTGGGCTATTATCCAAACCAAGGGCAACAATCGTACTATTCTAAAGAACGGAAGCGATACAGCTAAGAACCTATTGGGTAACACCAAGGGCCAAGCTTGGGACAAACTTGGATATTCACGTGTTGAGGTAAAGCGCGAAGGTACTAAAATTATTGCCAAGTGCAGCCAGTTTAGCGGCGCAACAAATGGCGCACCAAATGCGGTAACTGCAATCGATGATTCCACAACTATGGAATTCACATTGCCCGCACCATTTAACTTGCCTTGCCAATACGGTCTAAGTGCGATGTCTCAGGCCGGCGCCACATTTGATGATATTGAATGGGCTGAGTTGCCTTATCCTCCGGCAGATCCACCAGAGCCGGATCCTACTTTGGATCCTATGTTCGAACGTTTTCCAATTACCTATACCGTAAGCAGCAAGTCGAGCGAAGCATCCGCTGAGTTCCTTCTCAACGGAAAGCCGATGAAGCCCGGCGATACCTTTACAAATGGTGACATATCAAATGGTTTGATTTGCGTAAAGGGCAAAAACGCAGGCGCTGGTGCAGAGTTCTTCTCTTTCTCAGCATGTGTGAACTCGGTAAAATGCACAAGCGGAACATTCAAGGTTAAGGTAACTCCTTGGCCATATCCAAAGATGGAAAAGAATTCCGCTACTATGGAAGAATGCTCGGAAATCACAATCAACGATAAGAACATGTTGTTCACAGTTGAATTTGGTTCCACTGATTCCGATATCAAGATTACTCTTAATGAAACGCAAACAGCCGCTGACAATCCAGATGGTCGTGTCGAGGTTATTCCTAAGACATTCACTATGGCCGATGTTAAGGCTGGCACAGTACGACTCAAGCACGCTTGTGATACTGTGGTGTGGACTGAAAAGCTTACATTTGATGTATGCACGAACCACAATAAGTGCGTGAGCAAGCCATTCTACGTTAAGATCACTCCAATCCCAGTTGAAGAAGAGCCTGCACCCGATAACATTCAAGTTAGCGAACAGGGTTGCGTTTACAAGCTAAACTTCTACGGTGTTTGGGCTCCAGTTGGTGATTGCGGTCTTTGGGCTGATCTAAAGGGTCGCGTATTGCCTGAGCCTAAAAATGAACCCACTGGTAAGATCCTATACGTAAAGCACGCGCTTCCTGAACCCGTAACTTTGGTTGCTTTGCCAAAGCCAGAGAAACCAACTGAAAACAAGTGGTTTAAGAGTCCAGTTCAACTGCCTGCACAACCTGAACCATCAGATGGTTGTGAGCCGTTGCCACCGGAACCAACACCAGCCCAGCTACCAACCGAGCTACAAGACTACATTATTGAAATGGAAGCTTGGGGTGATTATGGTGCAGGTCCTCCACTGTTTGACGTTATTGCAACACAAGCCGTTGGTGGTATGAAGTGGATTGCCCGTGATGAACCAATCTCCGATCTAAAGGAGCATGGTCAAAAGGGTCGTCAATACTTTAGCTGGCGTGTTCCTGCGGCAGTTTGGGGCAATGGTCGTGACATTGTTATCGACTATGTTCAAAACGAACCTCCTGGTGCCGCAACAGACCGTAACATGTACTTGTACTGGGTAAAGGTCAACGGTAAGCTTTATGACTTTGGCGGTTCTGGCCGTTATATTGATCGTGCGGATGTTGAACGCCGTGGTCTAAACTATGACCATTGCCGTTGGACTATTTCGGATGATTTCCCTCTCCCACCATACCAGCTTCCTGCTCCAGTACCTGCGGAAAAGCCTGATACAGTTGCCAAGCAAAAGGTTCCTGCAAAATGCTTTACTGATCCAAAGACCGGTACTAAGTGGATCACAGACCAAAACGGTGTATATCATCCAGTTGGAAAGCCAACGGATAAGTTGGAAGACTTTGATGCTACCCCGCTTATCAAGACTCAACCATTCCTAGTTGAAGTGGAAGATCTTGCAAGTGTTCCAGCGGAATGGCCTGGTCCGGTTCTACACAAGCCAACAAACAGCGTTTACACGAAGGTCAACGACGAATACGTTCACGTAAAGCAGCCGTTTACTGAATCTTATAAGCTGGATGAATTCCAGTTTATTGGAGCCAACGAGTTCTGGCTACAGCATGGCGCAACGTTTGACTTCTTCTTGTTCAGCAACCGCTTCTACGTGCGTTTCGATATTATGGGTGAATATGGTCACTCGATTATCGAACAATCCAACCCGATCATCATGGATCTTGGTGGATCGTTGGTTGGTAGTGGTGCAAGCATTTTGGGCAATCGTACAAACAACTACAATAACCAAAACCGCACATCACGCATTCCAAATGCGATGGGAATGTGGCCACGTCGTTACTGTCAGGTGGTTTCGCCAATCACTACAATGTGGGACGGTATGATCCAAAACAGCACAAGCATGCCATACTATCATGACAGGAACAACAATGGTATGAACCCATACCATCACGGCACTTACTTGATCAAGCTCGCGGGTACTGAATCCTATGCAGGCTTTGTTGCAAGTCAGCGTCCAAAGTTGGTACCCGAGCGTTGGACCGGAACAAAGTTCTGGAACCCTGATACAAAGAAGGGCTTTGGTCTAGTAAAGAACCAAAAGGTTTGGCATGATATGACCACTGTTTGGTCACACAGCGGCTATGGTAGTGCTCCTAGCCAGATGGAAGGTGTTCGTAACAACGGTTATGGTACTCACACACAGGCTATTGCCTACGGTGGTATCGAATTTGGAACTTATAATCCTTGGCTACATTTTGAGTCTTGGAAGATTCCTCAGAACACTGCATTCAACCCACCGGAAGCTCCACGTGGTTGGTGCAATGGTATGCTTACGTTCCTAGATTACTCCTCAATCTACGACTCCAAGGAAATGCGCAATGGTGGTCCTGTTGAATCATCTCCACCGCGTAAGGACTACACAATGGAGTTCAAGGTTCGCGGTTATGATATCGCAACAGGCGAGGAAAAGTTCCGCACGTATCGCGTTCACTGGAACGCAACGGGTACGAACAAAAAGGGACAAACAAAGGCAACCACAGATGCAACGACGACAGGACTAACTGGATTCCTGCCGCCGAAGCCAAAGACAGCGGTTTGCTACTTTGATGACTTTAACGTCCCAGGCAACTGCCGTATTTTGGACGATAAAGGAAAGTAATTAGGAGGCCTTTTTCAGGGCCTCCTTTAGCTTGGACTCCGCGCTTACAAGCTCGTTTGCAGCAAGTACGCGCTGAGCCCGTGCTTCCTGCGTGATGGCAATCGATTCCTCGATCATAGCAATCGTCAAATCGTTTGCCTTCTTCACGCTTTCGATGTCATAGACACCACGTTCGATTTCACGACGCGCCGCTGCATTGCCCTGCTTGAGAGCTTCGGCATTCTTGACCAGCAGTTCGTTTTGCAAGTCGGAAACTGCCTTGGTTGTTTTCGTGGCCTCGTCCATCTTCCACCGCTCAACAGCGATAACAAGCTGGCTTTCCCACATTGGAATCGTGTTGATCAACTGAGTGTCGATCTTCTGCACGAGGTCCTTGTCGTTGTTCTGCACAAGCCGAACCTGCGGCAGCGTTTGCATAACAACCGTACGTGTAAGCTTGATGTCGTGGACACGACGTTCAAACGAATCGCGCTTGGCAACAAGATCGTTGAGGTTCTGCGCGTCAATAAGTTCGCCTGAAGCTTCGGCCTTTGCCTTGAGTTCTGGAATATGCTTGGCATCAAGCTCGGCGAGGATTTGTTCACCCGCGCTTACATAGTTGCCGAGATCACGGAAGTATTCGAGAGTTGCCGCATAAAGCTGATCCAGCTGCTTTACGCTTTTCAACAGTTCCACCTTGTGGCGTTCCAGCTTGTTTGCAACCGCATCGATCTGGCTCTTGACGGTTTCAAAGCTTTGGATGAATTCGGCCATTGGCGCGATCTTGCCCATTAGCTTGCCGAAAAAGCCGATCTCGTTGGAACCAGCAGCCTTGGAAAAGTCCAGCCCGCGCATCTGCAGGACCATCTTGTTGAGCTCACTGCCCACTTCGCCGGCTTCGTTGGACTTTACGCCCTCAAGCATCTGGGCGTTAAGCTGACTTACGTTGCGCTGGATGCCTGTACCCCAGCTGATAACGCTGGTGCTATCATCCAAGTTAAGCTCGGCTTTGGCTTTTTCAATCTTGTCGGCTTCGACAACCATTGCCTTGTTGATGTCATCCTCGGTCAGCTTTGCCGTGACCGCCACCGGCAATTGAAGTTCCATTGTTCGCTCCGTGTTAATTCGATGGGTTAATCGTTGAATGTCAGGTCGTTGCATTTGCTCCAAAAGCTCACCAAACATTTTGGCTTGGTCATGGAGGTATTGTGGAAACTGTTGATGGATTTTTGGATCCAATGCAACCGCGCGAGAATAAACTTCGATGGAATCTGCAATTTCTTCTACAAGCGGTTTCATCCGCATGAGAATAGCGTGGCCCATTGTACTGCGCTTGCATTCGTCCATGATCATGTCGATCCGCTTATAGATCAACAGGATTTGTTCATCCACTCCCCATGACAACCGCTTGCCAGTGGCGCGAACAATTTTCCAGTTCACCCTTTCGACAGTATCGTAAAGCTGCTCAAAATTCATCAACGCTGCTCCAGCTTGAGCTGGTCGTTGAGAACTTCCATATCGATAGCAAGTGCGCGAACATCGTTGGACCGAATGTCCGTGAGCAGATTGTTAAAGCTCACATACATGGTATCAACAGTTTTACCAAAATCTTCATCTAGTCGAATCCGCTCGGCCGTTCGTGCTTGGTATTGATTGCTTGTGTAGCCCGTGTGTTGGAGTTCAACAAACTTGCCTACAATGCTTTGGGCTTGATCCAAATGCACGTTAAACCAGCTACGCGCGATACGGAAGTCTTTGGGATCATTAACAATCTCTTCGATGATCCCGTTACCCACGCTTACCACCCCAAGTACCTTATACTTTAGGTCGGTGTCTACAAGACGCGTAGAAGCTTCACGGATCGCGGCAAGCTTGGATTGTGCGCCACGTATTTCAGCGGAAAACTCGTTGAGATTGATATCTGTACGGCCCTCCAAATGCTTGAACTCCAAGCGTTTGAGTTGGGAAAGTTCCTGTACAGCTTCTCGATTGTCGAGCACACCCAGCATATTATCTGCAAGCTTCATCGAAATCCATCCCGCAACAATTGCAACAGCCGTTGCAATCATAAACGTGATAACGGAAGCGCCTAGAATTTGGACCAGACCATATCCGGCCAGGATAGCCGCAATAATACCGATCAAAGTGCTGAGAATCTTGTTCACAAGTTCATCCTAGCTAACACAATTTTGCCCACATATTACACGAACAGGTACCAAAGTCTAGCGTTGATATGGCAAAAGGCTCCAAAAGAGGAGCCTTCGCCGTTATTGTATTTGGATTACTTGCCCGACTTTTCAGCCTTGATGCCGGCCAAACGCTGAAGCTCTTCCGGATTGTAGCTTTCAACCGGTGCTTTGGGCGTTGGAACGCTTTGCACTTCTTCTTCGACTTGCTCAGCATCGTCAAAGTCGAATGTGCTTGCCGGCACAACACCAGCGAGACCATTCTTCAGATCAAAGCCAGCGGCACCAACAATTGCATCAACAAGCGGAGCCTGTGTGCGATAGTTTAGCAGGGCGTTGGTAAGATCCTGTGGAACATTTCCAGCCGAACCGCCGCCAACTGTTGCGCCACCATTTGCACCAAGACCCGAAATGCTGACCACACGAGCCGACTTTACTGCGGCCATTGGCTTTGCAAGTTCAGCAACCAACTGCGGTGCAGCTTCGATTGCTGCAAGCTTGATACGCAGGGCGATCTGCTCTGGGCTCAAAGCGTTGGCAGCATCAGCAAGCGCACGTTCACCAGCAGCACGGACTTCGTTTTCACGCTCGAGAACATCTGCAAGCGTTTTACGTGCCTGGGCCTGCAAATCAGCTGCTTCAGCTTCCGCCTTTGCGCGAACAGTAATGCCTGCGCTTGTACGTTCAGCTTCCTTGGTCGCTTCAATAACAGCAACCTGACGATCACGTTCCGCCCTGGCAATTGCTTCCTCGGTGATAACGTTCTGCGCTGCCTTAACAGCGTTTGCACGAGCTTCGTCGGCCTTTGCCTGTGCAAGCGATTCAGCTTCCGAACGCTCGTTGACCGCGATCTTGGCCGCCTGTTCAGCAATACGAATTGCTTGCGTATTGGTGATTTCAGCTTCCTGACGGGCACGAGACGATGCTACGCGAGCAAGTTCAGTTGCCTGTTCCGCCTCGATTGTTGCAACATCCGCTTCACGCTTGCGATCAGCACGTTGCTTTGCAAGTTCAGCTTCCTGTTCGGCACGCCGAGTTTCAACTTGCTTTTCCTGATCAAGACGGGCGAACTCGTCCTGTTGCTTGATGGTCAGCGACTCCTGGTTCGCTTCAAAATTGCGCTTTTCAATAGCAACGCGAGCTTGCTGCTCGATTTCGTTACGTTCACGCGCCTTTTCCTGCGTTAGCTTGGCTAGGTTGGTGAGACCTTCAGCATCAAACGCATTGTTTGGGTTGAGGAACTTCTGGTCCGTCTGGTCAAGCTTGGTAAGCGAAACGCTTTCCAGTTCGAGACCGTTCTTTTCCAAGTCCGCAGCAACCGTGTTTTGCACGTTCTGTACAAACTCAGCGCGTTGTTCGTGCAAGTGCTGCATATCCATGCCAGCTGCAACCGAGCGAAGCGCGTCAACAAACTTGTCTTCAATGATCTGACGAAGCGCGTCAGGATTCATCGTTTTTGTACCAAGTGTTTGCGCGGCCAGTGCAATTGCATTGGTGTCAGGCTTTACACGAACAAAGAAGGTCGCGCCCACGTCTGCTCGCATACGATCCTTGGTGATCAAGGCGTCTGTGCCAGTACGAGTAAGCTCGATCTTGAGCGTTTGCATGTTAACTTCAAGCGTTTCATGCAGGATTGGGAAGATCAACGCACCGCCGTTGATCACGACCAGCTGACCTGTAAAGCCCGTACGCACAAACGCACGTTCCTTTGAAGCTCGCTTGTAAAGTCGGGAAACCATCAGGCCGACGATCAGGATTGCCACAAAAGCAATCACAATAATCATACCCAAGGTCACAAGGTTTGTATCAAACATTTGCTTACCTTTTTTAGTGGATTGGAGTTACGTAGAAGAGGCCAAGAACAGGGTCATATTGTTCCAAGCGAACTGTTGTGCGTTCAGGGATAACGAGCCCCTTAGTGACACTGCGCACGGTAACGTTGTGCTGAGTACCATGCGTGTCGTAAACCGTAGCTTGGCAGCTACGATCAAAAGTTGCCGCTCCATAGCCAATCACACCAGTCAACCCTTCGAGGTCTTCCAATGTGCTGGCATAAGTTTCATCGCGTGGAAGAACCTTTACCAACAACTTACTAAGTGTGCCGGAAACTGCGAGAGCCGATGGAATAGCCAGTGCAACTGCAAGAGGAATGGGGAGAAAAATCCCAACTGCGGACATTGCAACCCAGTTATAAAGCAGACCGCTTATTCCAAACGATGCAATCAGTACGGTAAGCACCATCATAAATGGAACTTTACCAAATCCTAGAAAGCCCGCAAAGTGGCCGAAGACCCCATCATGGTCGATATGAAAATGATGGTCGATGTTGGTATCGTGGCCTAAGAATGAGAAACCAACAACTAAGCCAATAAGTTCCATAAAACCAATGGCTGCAACGATTGCCAACGCTCCCATGAAGGGAAAGTTGGCATCGCTGAAAAAGAACCCCATCATGCGGTTCATCTCCTAACTAACTCTGCAACATCATGCTGCAATGTGCCTTAGTTAGTAAGGATTGAGTACCAAGTCAACAAAAGAGTGGCTAGCCTGTGGGGTCCAAAGAAGCCAGCTTATTCAAAAGTACGGAGTGATGGGTTGTTGTGTCGATAACCATCGCGCAAGTTGTTTTTGTTACGCGAACATAGTTGGTTCCGCCGGCGAAAAACGCTCCATTAACTGCAAAAGGCTCGACAAAAATACCAGTTGAGTCAATCCGACGAACATTCCCAAGAAGCATTTCGTTTTGGGAATTTTTACTGCTTGATTTTGTTACCACGATTAGCTTGCCTACTTCAATGACCCGCCCGTTGAAGTCGAGAAACTCCTTTTGGTAGTCATTATCGCATACAAGTTCTACTTCATGTGAGGACGATTGTTTGAGGATTGCACCGCTAAACTTGTGCTTCTTTCCATCAATTTCCAGCACATAATCATGCCGATCAAAGTGTACTCGCTTAACCTCTACAATTTTGCCAACCGATCCCTTGTATTTGCCCTCCGTTACTGTGGCATAGACTTCCGACTGCTTCATTCTTTCTTGAATAAAGGCAGCACTGTTAAACGACATCAGTGAAATCAACGTTTTACACCCTTATATACCCATTTGTCGCAGCCTAATAGGCTGTCTTGTCTTGCTCTGCATACTTTGGTAAACAGGTGTGCTTTGCTGCACAATCCGTATTACATTGCATTCAAATAGCAGCTTTTACAAACGAATTTTTTGGTGTAGATGTAGATTTTTTAAAGATTTTAATACAGTTCAAGCGGCGCAACGGAATGATGCATCAAAACGTTACCAGACTTGATTTTTCAGGATATCTTAGATAAACCTAAAACAGCAAAACGCTATCTAGCATATGAATGAAGCGTCATAATCGCTGACTGTGGTTGGAAACTCACATATTATTTTAAACATCGCAGCATCGCGTGGGCTTTTGAAAATAAAGCCTAAGTATGTACCTGTAGTGGGTCCTTTGTCACAAGGAAAGGTGCCCCATATGGGGTAGGCAACATCTTCGAAATTTTCAGTATAGCTGGCGAGTTTTGAGAAGTGATGTTCATGAAAACACATATTCTCAAAATCAGGAATAGAGAATGCACTCATATGGTCGCACAAATATTGGCTGGTCAAGTTTAGCTCATATTTGCACAAGCGATAAACCCGCATATAGGGGCGGGTTTCGCATTCATCGTCTGGCACATAACAATGATGACGGATACCACCATTGTTAGCTATTTGGAACATTACAACCTTGTAAGTGTCCATTAAACCAAGCTTACTCCATAAGCGGCAGCTTCAGCCGATCCAAACGGACCCAATAGTTCGATTGGTGTCTCATCATCTTCGTAGGAATATGTTTCACGATAAAACACTGTTCCTGCGGAATCGTTTGCCATGAGAATTTTATGGCAACGAAGCAAAGCCTTTTCTGTTACCACAGCAATTACTTCAGGGTTGAGGTCAACTTCGGCAACAACTTCAAATTCTTCAAATACTTCTTCTACTGGCACGTGCAAGTTCCTTCTGAACCATCGCAATTATCAAGACCACGACCGCAACCCGGCTGTGGAAGAGAATCCAAAAATGCTTGACGCTTGGCTGCTTCATCAACTGCAACCGGCGCTACGTCTGTGATAAAATCTTCAATACGCTTGGCCGCATCAAGAATGTCACCAACATGATCGGCACTTTCGGTAAAGCCGCTTGCTGGCAAGGTTACGCTGTAAAGCTCCATTGCCGTATTGAGGATCTGCATCTTACGCTCAAACTGATTTTCGTCGATATATTTGAGTTTGTTCATTTTGGTCTCCTAATATCCAATGTACATGTCCTACTTATCAAAATCAAAATAGATAAATTAATGGATTGGAGAATTTTATGAGATCAGCACTTTTTGGCAAGTCCGACTACTTTATGCGTATTAAGCGCAAACCTGCACAAGAAGACCTTTATCAAAAGGTAATCCGCAATGAGCTTTCTGATGAAGAAATCGAAAATTGTGGCCAGCCTCTTTGGATTCGTGAAGCACTACGGGAAATCAAAACCCGTGGCGGCCTAACCCAATGGCAATGTGTAGACAAAGTAATTGAGGAAGCCGAAGCTGCTCAAGCTCGTGCCGCCAACCAAACCTATCCAGTGTATGAGTGGACTGCACCAATGATGGAAGTCACACCGGAAAAGGGAATGAGCTTGGAAGTTTTTCCGGGCAACCTAATGCTGGTAGACCGCCCACGTGGCCAAGTCAAAATTGATTATTCACTTCTTACATTGTCGCCTGCTAAAATAGACGCATTACTGGGTAATGCCAAATATATTTGCGATTCAACTGACACTGGCTTTGTCGAACTCGTTGGAAGCCGTAAACAGCGCATTTAATCGCACGTTAAATAAGGAAAAGGAAACAAACATGTTGGTTGAAAAGAAAGCTCTCGCTGGTAAAGTTGGCGTGTTTAAGCTGGTTACTGGTGAAGAAATTATTGCTCGTGTTGTTGATGATTCATCCAGCACCACAGTTAGTGTTAAAAATCCACTAAGCATGGTAATGCTGCCTGAGGAAAATGGTCAGCAGGGTATGGTAGCTTTTGCACCATGGGTTCTTGGTGCAGTTGATGATATTGCACTGGAAATCAACTTGTCTCACGTTTTGGTAAAAACATTGGCACGTGATGACGCTGCAAGCCAGTATTCGCAAGCTATTGGTGAAACCGAAGTTGCTCAGCCAAAGGTAGCTCCTCTGCAACCTCAAACAGCCCGTCGCGGTGGAAGAGGCGGTCGATGAGCCAATGGTATAGAGAACTTACACAACGTTTGACTTGGGCTTCTCGCATCTTGATCAACCACACAGATCGCTCAGTTATCCGCTTGGATAATGGCGTGAGTTTGGATCTTTCTACAAACAGAATTATTTTGGATGGTGACTTTGCCCTTCACGTAACAGGCAATTTGAATCTATCCGCTGATGGAGAAGCTACTGTAAATGGCAACAGATTCGACAAGAAGCAGTGAAGTTTATAATCCGGCAAGAGAACCAATTGTGGATGAGCTATTCGCGTTGATGACAGCGGCTCAACCCGATGAAGCTTTGCTTGCCGAATATAAGCTGATGTTTCAAAGCATGAGTGCGGTAAACCCTTACACGGGCTTGTTTACCAATCCTCGTGCTTGCGAAGTCGATCAAGCCAAAAACGATGTTGGTGAGATTATCGAGGACATCAAAGATAACCCTGAACTACCCGATGATCTCACTCCTCCACTTGAAGATGCCATTGATTATTTGGACCAATACAAGGAACACACTGATCGTTTGATTGCAAACTTTCCAGTGATTTCCTCTATCGTACAAAGCGAGATTGGTAACAAAGTTGCTGAGCTACAGGGCGCAAACCCTTGCTTGCAATTCGGCGATATCATGGGCAGCATTTTGAAAGCTGGCCAGGATATTATCAATCAAATCCTAGCCATGCTGGCCGACCTTAAAAACGCGGTAAAAGAAGAGCTTGAGGAAATGATCAAAGAAGCCATTAACAAACTAATGGCAGCGATTGCAGCGGCAATGGCCCAACTTCAAGAAGAAGTACAAAAGATTGCCGAAGCCATGCTCAACATGAACAAGATGAATTTGGCTCAAGTGATGAAGTACCAAATGCAGGACCCTTGCCTAAAACACATTATGAGTGGAGTTCTCACTGGTGCAGCACAATCAGCCCTAGCAGGAGCAAACTAATGCCAGGCGCAGCTCGTCTCACAGATAAATGCACAGGTCATGGATGCTTTCCAAGCCGTCCAAACACCGCAGCAAGCAACGATGTTTTTACAAACGACCTTGGTGCACATCGTCAAGGTGATGCTTGGCGCACTCACACTTGTACGGGCAGTCATGGTGGAAACCTAGCCAGTGGTTCTCCAAACGTGTTTATCAACGACAAACAAGCGGGTCGTATTGGTGATCCCGTAAGTTGTGGTTCAAAAGTCCGCACAGGTTCGGATAACGTTTTTATCAATAATTGACTTGGAACTTTTGCCTTTGTATGGTTTGCTAAACAAAGCAAAGGTGAATTATGATTGCACTTCTTCAAATTTTGGGAGTTTTTGCAGCGGCATTGGGTTTTGCCGCAGCACTTACAAACCATCTCTTCCTAGGGATTCTCTTCCCAATCGGCGCCACACTCTTTTACATTGGCTATGTTCTGCGCAACCGTGCAACTGAACGTACCATTAGGGAAGCGCAAGCGGATGTTCGTACCCGTTATCCCGTTACTTCCATCTATCGTCCAATCGCGGCCACTGGTATGACCACACCACCGCCAATGCCAAACAAAACACCACGCCGTAAAGATGCACCGCTTCGTTCCGCAGTTATGTTGGATGATGAACGCAAACGCCAGCAGCGTGATGAAGAAGAGCGTGATCGTCAGCGTCGCAACAATGACACCGTTTATACGGATAATTCGGCCGGCTGGATGATGATGACTGGTGCGATGGATAACAGCCGGAATGATGATGACGATCGCAAAGTTGTAACTCCCTCATACAGTGAACCCAGCAGCTCAAGCAACGATTCCTATAGTAGCGGTTCCGATGGCGGCTATTCCGGTGGCGGCTATTCCGGTGGCGGTGATGGCGGTGGCGGAGGTGGTGGCGACTAAAAGGTTGACATCTCTAGTTGGGTCTGTTTAAATACGGATGAAGCTGTTGATACAATCTCAATAGTTGCTGCAGGACTGGGGAGCGTTACCCCACGCCTCCACCACAAGCAGATGCGCACTTTCGTGCGTGGCGGGTAAACGGTTAAATCCAATCCGGCGGGCACCGAGCGGTGTCCTGGTAGCGGTCGCTACAATCTGCTTATGATGGGGGCGAAGTAGGATCGACTGGGCGACGAACGGTGCGAGTAGGTTTCCGGCATGATACCGCCGTTATCGGGTCGAAAAAAGTAAATGCAAACGATAACTCCGTTGCATCCCAGCCGGTAGCTCTCGCTGCCTAAGTTGGATGAGCTTTAGTGGATACGCTTGGAAACAGGACCACTCTTAAAACCGGCTTCGGCCGGTTTTTTGCTGACTACAAAGGTGTTTAATGTCTCGTATCACTTATACTGACTACCACGCACGTGGTTTTTACTTGACTTGGTACGTTGTGTTATTAGGGTCGGACGCTTACTTCTATGAGTACGAAGTGGCCGAAAGCATATGGGACCACTTAAATACGCAAACAACGGATGATTGGTGTGTTTGCACTAGGCTTGATGTCTGTCTCAGCACATACATCAGCTTTAAAAATAAGCATGATGCATTGGTGTTTAAGCTGGCGTATGGTTAACTCTTGGCTTGAAACTCCAGTTCGTTCCTGTTAAATCCCACGTGTAGGGCATAGAGGACAAAATGGTATTCAGACCAAATGAACTCAAGTTTACAGACTTGATGGCTGCCACACCCCATGGTACTTTGGTGGTGAATTCCCAAGGGCAAATCGTTTTCTCAAACCATCAGGTTCACAACCTGTTTGGCTTTACTGAAGCAGAACTTCATGAGCAAAACGTAGACATACTGGTACCCAATGCCGCGCGTGGCTTCCACCACAATAATCGGAACACATATAATGCGGCTCCGCATCCACGAAGCTTTCCTGCGTCTGCAGGGCTGCATGGACAGCACAAGGATGGATCGCTGATTCCCGTAGAGATCAGCTTGACGCCATTTGAAACAACTGCTGGAAAATTTACCCTAGTCAACATTATCGACATTACTGCCCGTAAAAAGGCAGAAGATATGCGCGAAGTGTTGATCAAGGAACTAAACCATCGCGTAAAGAACAACATGGCTGTGGTAACTTCAATTGCCACGATGACACGCAAGTACACGGACAATATCGACGACTTCTTTCTCGCTTACTCTGGCCGTATGAACGCGTTGAGTGCGGCGCATGATCTTGTGGCTTCCATGTTTTGGGATGACACTGATGCAAAAAGCTTGATTGTCAACGTGTTACGACCATTCCATCAAGCCGAACGTTTTCATATCTCTGGTGGTTATGCTAGAGTTCCTGCGAGTTCGGCAGCCACACTTGCTATTGTTTTTCATGAACTTGCCACAAACGCTCTAAAGTACGGTTCATTACGAAGTGCCGAAGGACGTGTTGACATTTCATGGGAATTCAACAATAACAATGGAGTGGAATTCAATTGGATTGAAACTGGAGGGAATCCAATTGAACGTCCTACCAAGCGGGGGTTTGGTACGACAATGATTGAACGTACCATTACCAAAAATTTCGGCGGCACCATCGACATGGATTATCGTCCAGAGGGGTTGCATTGTAAAATCGTTACTGAAAGGCTCTAAACTCATGGCTAAGATCGTTGTTGTTGAGGATGAGTCTTTGATTCTTATGGTTGTGGTGGATCTTCTAGAAGAATTGGGGCATGAAGTGGTAGATTTTGTAAATGCGGAAACCGCGCTCAACTATATTGGCAAAGGCAATCAATTCGACATTCTCATGACGGACATGAATCTTCCAAAGATGAGTGGTCGTGAGCTTGCAGAGCAATTGCGGGAACTAACTCCGGATCTGCCCGTTATCTTTGCAACCGGTTATGTTATCGGCCGGGATGACCGCCTCAGCGCACCATTTTCCTGCGTAAGCAAACCCTATTGGTCTGATAATTTGAAAACCGCCATAGGTGAGGTTTGGACAAAGTAAATCACACCCAAGCTAATCGTAGAAACCAAATCCTCTCAACAGAGTTTCACGCTAATGGCTATAGGGCAACTTGGCATTATCAGCCATGGGGTCCACTTCAACAGCCAATAGTTTTAGCTTCAGGTCCCGAAGACTATGATAGAAAGCGGCAGGAACAATTAGCCCTTAATAAGTTCCTGCAGTTGGAAGCATTAGGCCGCTTCTTTGTTGACCGTACCAGTAGGCCTGGTTACTGGTTTGAGCATCCTCATGATGCTATGCTTTACAAGTTGCGCTTTCTAACGTAGTCTTGTGCTATGACTGAACCATTGTCCACACTTGAATTTTCTAAACTTGTCGGCCAAGTCAAGTGGACTAAGGTTATGTTCACGATGGAAGCTGACCTATCTCCTGCAGATTTCACTCGTGCATATGAGGAAGCTATCTTCTTCTGCACGTTTAACATCGATCAGCGGTGGTTTAAGATTCTGCGGGAATTCTATTTTGAAAATCCCGCAGAAGCAATGGTATTCAAGCTGAGATACAATTAGCGCGGGATAAACTTGTCGCCGCTAAACACGTAGGACTGACGAGCTTCAACTTCGTCTAGTATCTCGGGCCAGCCGAAAACTTCACCATACGAATAGTTTAGAACGATCGAGTCATCGATAACAAGAACCAGTCGCTCATCATCGTTTCCGCGGACAAATACCAAACGCATACGGTCACGATCAAAGCCAGCCAACGCTAGGGTTTGCGCCATCATAAACGCAACTGCGCTGGTGCAGAACATATTCTCATTCAACAATTCCCACGCTGTAGGCCATGTTGTGCAATCGGACGCATCAAGCGCATAAGCACAAATTGGAGCTTTTGACCACCAGCGCAAAACAGCTTCAAACTTTTCATCATCGCTCTTTGTCGTGATTTCATTGCGAAGTGCTCTCCAGGAAAGCAAACGCTCCTTCTCGGAAAGTAGAAATGGATTCATAGTGATACCCATGGGTTGTTGAAATTAATACATGATACAAGCGAGCAAAGCACGGTTTATTGGGCGTGTCTCTGCGTCACCACTTGCGGCAATCGAAATTCCCGATGTTGCCTTATCAATAGTTATGCTGTGAGTATGTTCGCCACCAGTGCCTGTTGGAACAACGTTGTCATTGTTGAAAGCGGTGTGAATTTCAGCTTTACCGTTTTCCAATCGGTATGACACCAAGTTTGGACGGGTGTGAGTGTGGCCGGAACCTTGCGCACTTGCAATACCAGTATGAGTGTGACCGTTATCTGTAACAGTGTGACCGTGAGCCTTAACAGTGTCGGTTTGGAAACTTCCCAACGCACGACCCGGATCTGTTGGATATCCACCAGGAGCCCAGCCACGAACAAACATACCGCGTAGGTCTGGAAGATTGAATGTGGTAGAACCATCACCCGCGCCATACGTTGTGCCAATGCGGGAGAACAAACGCGCATAGTTGGTGCGACTTACTGCGGCACCATTACATGTGAGAAAACCAGCCGGTGGATTCTCACAAGCAAAATACACAACCATACCCACAAAGTTCATGATGTCAACGAGGTTCTGGTAACCCATGCTTAGTGGGCCTTCCATAACATCACCACTGCGGCTTACCTTTGTATTCAATGCGGCTTGCTGCGCTGTGGATACGGGCTTTTGCATATCGCTGGTATTATCGGCTTGACCAAGACCGACTTGCTCTTTGGTTACGGCATGTGGGTTATTGGAATCTGCAATGTGATTGTTGAGGTTGGTTTGAACATCCGCAACATCATCAAGAATGTCAGTGAGGTCGGCTTGACTCGCATAGTAATATGGCGGCTGACCACCCAGTGTGGATGCATCAATAGCTTGGCCTGAACTCAAACGTTGATTCAAGAAGCCCAAGTTGACGGCATCTGCGTTTGCTGTTGGGGCACCAATATTGGTCAGCTTGAAGCCTTGCGCGTCTAGTGGTGCGTTGATCTTTGGTGCAGCCATCTCAACAAAGCGGTCTTCAATCTCTTCTTTATCCAAGAGGAGATTCCACTTATCCGGGCCATAATATTCAATTTTGTTGGTTGAAGTGTTCCAACGAACCATGCCCACTTCGGGCTGATCAGGGCGTTGAACATTTGTACCTGCGGGAACTGTAAGCGCACCAGTACCACGAACGCTGGAGACCTGGAGGTCCAAGTTTGACAAGTCAGTCGTCGAGCTCATTAAAATACCTCTTCGTTATGTGCCCAGCGAGAACCGGCAAATGTAATGCTTACGGGATAATAGGAAACGTTGGTGCAAGTGAGCACTACCCAGTCTTCAACACCAATTGTTTCAATGTGACCGGACCAAACAATACGCATAAAGTTATCGGTGTTGGTGTCCTGGTTCAAATCAACACCAAGATCCATGATAGCTACGGAATATTGGTCCGCTGTGATATGAAGCGTGCCGGTGCGACGAACGTGCAAGTTGTTAATCATCTCGTCGGACTTCAAGGAGTAGTCCATGACAAAGCTATTGGACTGAGCCAATGGGTAGCGAACAACTTCATCGAGATTCAAAAACGTAACAATGTATTCGTCAGCCATGTTGAACCCAGCTAGGCCCAAATCATCAAGATCAACTAGAATCGTGCTGTTGGGTGTGAACTGACTTGCTTTGTGTTTGACTGTGATTCCCTTATATGGAACGGCTTGAGAGTTACCATCGACGCCACGAATCAAAGTGGCCTTGCTCATTACACGACCACGCAAATCACCTGGCTCCGGACCATTACCAGACCAGCTCAACGGAATAACGCGGCCACCCGGAAAGTTATCAGGATCGCCCATATAAGCGAAACGGTAGCTGTTGGTATCATCTGCGCGTTGTGTGGCTGTGATACGAGTAAGTGGTCCCGTAGTTACAACGTGATCGTGCATGGTGTGAATAAGATCAAACTCAGTGATTAAGCGCACGTTTTGGTATGGGAAAATGGATCCACCGCGATAGTTAATGCGCTGGAGATTTGGAGCACCGATAAAAACTTCACCAGTATCGGTAGTCATTGCGATTTCGCCTTCAGCAAGGGCTTGAGGCAAATTGTCCTTGGCACCGCGACGAACTTGGATACGGCTGATTTGGGTAACAGGCATCGATCTACTCCTCTGTTTCCAATATTTATTGGAAAAGTAGTTGACGCACGCATAGGCTTTTGCTATAACAGGATTGTGAGCAGATGGTATATGCCGGTGTGCCCCCAGTTAGTACAGCGAGAGCCCGTAGGGAGAGTGCTCGAAACCCGGGAGATATGAGTTCGAATCTCATTCTGCTCACACTGAAACGCCTAAACATGCGATTCCGAAAAAGCGATAGTGGTCTGTAGTACCACAAACGCCAAAGGAGAAACAAATGTTTTACGGTGCTTTCAACTCTGCAGAGGACGTATTTTCTAACTTCACCGTCTCTGACGATGATCGTAAGGATGTAAAGATTCTGTGGGCTTCTTATGAGAACGAAAACTACGAAGGCTCTGCTGGAGTGGTGTTTCTCAAAGAAGGCAAGATATTTTCTGTGTACGGTGGGCACTGCTCATGTCACGGGCTGGAAGGTCAGTGGGAACCACAGGAAATAACTCTTGCAGAAATGCGGCATTATTTGGACAATAAGGCAACCCCTTATGGTACAGATTTTGGTGCTGCATACCAGCAGATTCTCATGCTGTTGGACAATGTGGATACTTCGGTACTCACGGATGACCAGATAGTAATGATGCTGCGCTTAATAGGCTAGGAGAAATCCTAGCCTATTTCCATATCTGTGGTTGACACCTTCCTATGTTGTGCTAAATTCAGAACATAGGAACAAGCAAACGGAGATCGAAGATGGCAAACGTAACTTTCCAGTATAATCCTTCTGACGAGCCTGATCTCACTGATGATGAGTACAAGGTATTCGTTGATGGTGTTGAAGTTCCCTTCGCCATCCAGGTCGGCGGTAAGAACGCCTTTATCGTCAACGAATATTCTCCCAAAGATGAAAGCTTTTGGATGAAGCAGCACAAGATTTGCCCTTCGCTGCTCGTTGCAAAGGCCAAGGCTGAGATCCTGGCTCTCGCATACGTTGCAAAGTGAGGAACCACTGATGGTTGAGTATCAAAGCGTTCGCACGTTTGTCGAAAAGTTTAAGCGTGGAATCTACGTGGATCCACGCAGAGAAGTTCAAATCGAAGCTGGTTGGTATGACTGGTTTTGCCGCGAAACTTCACTTGCCGGCAAGACCAAGTTCCTCGGCGCCAAGGTAGTTCAATTAAGCCTCAGCCCGATGATCGATCGGGACAACATGTATGTGATGTTCAAGAACAACTGCCCAGGTCATGGCACGCTTTACGACTCGTTCTCATTCTGCGATATGAAAACGAATGATGTAAAGTATTGGATCACTCCTGCAAACGGTCATTTTGGTTCACATTATCGGAAGCCAGAGGTTTACGGCTACAACGGCGGCCAGAATCCAAAGGACAACTATTTCGACAACTGGCGTGAAGTCAGACAGTTTTTTGGGGTTTAACATGGACAAGATAACGGAAAAGTACGGCATCGCTCCTATGCAGAAATGGATAGCTGCGGATGGTTCTGGCCATATGGTACAGGTTCTTGATGTTGTGACGTTTGAGAACCAAAGCGACGTGGTCGTCCAGGATCTTCGCCAGCCGGAAAAGGAACCATATCGCATTGATGCCTTCAAATTGGCAAAGGTTCGCTATGAACTTTGGGAAGACATTCCTGGGAGATAGCCGATGTTTGCAGTTAACGATATCGTGTTGACAAAGAAACCTGAACATGATGGATGCCGTAGTCATCTAAAGGTGGTCGCAGTTGGTGAAACCACTGTTGATGTGGTCAACAAGAACATTTTGGGTGCGGCTAAACCATTTACACTGTTACAGGATGAAGTTATCCTGCGCTCAGAGTTTCAAAACTGGTATAAAAACCAAAACTAGTTTGCCAGTTAACTAAACTTTTAGACAGTGGTTGTTGGTCTCCTTTGGCTCCACTAATATGAGTGGATTGCTAGAGGAGATCGAACCAATGCAACCACTACTCGAAAGCCTGCCCAACGGTGCTGTCGTTTACGACCGCTTTGAAACCGAAGTTGAAGGAAAGCCAGCGGAAGTTCTGCTTTGCTTTGTTCCAGGCAACGCGATGACGCCGTTTGCCGTATGGCATCGTTTCAAGTACAACGGCGGCGCACTATTCTGGGGCAAGTTCTGGCCCGGCGTCGAAAACGAAACTGCGCTCCATTACTTCAAGGACCTGCGCAATCAGCGCAAGGCAAAGCTGTCGGTGGTTCAGCAAGCTGAAGCGGCCGCCCAGTAACCAGAACTGGTTGACAATTTAGACTCCTGTGTTATCTTTGAATGGACAACACAGGAGTTTTCGTTTTGGTTAAGGCCCTTTATGTAATATTGGTAACAGCGGCCAATGGGCAAAGTGCCATTACGCCGGCTCCCTTCAACGTTGAGTACCCCACATTCGCACATTGCGTGGCTGCGGCACGGCAACTCCAACGCATTGAACCCACCAAGCGCAATACTTATGAATGCGCCAATTACCGTGGTTACAAGCAGGGAGAGATCAAGTGAGCCAGTGGACTCCTCCATCAGCGGGTAACAAGTTTAAGTCAGGCGATATTGTGATCATCGGCAACATGGCCAACCGCCAGTTTGAAGTTGATCATGTTGAATCCACCCGCGTGTTTCTCAAGAATCCAACAGGTCGCCGACTGCTTGATGTTTCGGCAGCCCAACTTATGCTGTTAAGCGATTGGAAGCGTATCTATGGCAAGTGACATTCATCCCAGCAAGTTCCACATTGTGGTGAAAAATCTGTTCGGCGGTATTGCCGTTTACGATTACACCAACAACGATCAGTTCATGATCTCATGTGTGGACGCTACACCGGAAAATCTTGTACTGGTGGAGAATGTTTACCGTTATGGTGGCCGACAAGCTGTTGCTAAGATTGGTTCCATGTGTAGCCTCGAACCCTGGATTGTTTCAAATGGAAAAGCCTGAACTCGACACTTGGGTCAAGGTGACCACGGATTATACCGATGCAAAGCATGGTCAGCATTGGGTTACCATGCGCCGGTATGAACATATTGGTAAGGTGGTCAAACTGCAGGAGTGGGAAGACTCCGAAGCTTGCTTTGGCCTTCTCACCAACGATGAAAACATGCGGTTGAAAACAATCAACATGAAGTTCGTCTCCAAGATCGAACAGCTCAAAACCGTAGATATTGCACAAGTTGACCTCACGCAGACTGTTGCGGAGGAAAAAGAACCCGAACGCAAGTTTGAGATCAAGAGTTCTCGCGGCGATAAGAAGTATACGGTCACCAAGGACAAGTTTTCATGGACTTGTACATGTGAGGCCGGTCAGCGTGGTCGCCGCTGCAAGCATGTGGCTGAAGCCCAAGCCCTTCTAAAGGCGGAAAAAGTTTCGTGACACTTATCGACAACAAACCCGTTTACAACATCTTTCATCCTGCTCATGGTTTCCTGTTTGGGATGACAAAGGATTTCAAACCACAGTGGACCCATAATCTATCTGTACTGGATATGAGCAAGAAGTTTGCTTCTCAGAAAATACAGAATACCATCGATATGTTCTGGAAGTTTGCTGAGTTTGATCCGATTGCTGGGGAAACTTTCTTTACGATAAGGTTAGTCCCAGGGGCGGCCGTATATACGGTTGTGGATCTATTCACGCCCGCGCAACGTCTTGGGATAAAGGCGTTTTGCTTCCTATCTGAGAACTCGTGGTTTGAAAACATGGACATGTTTTACCACCGCGAAACACGAGACCTCTCACTTAGGCAAATTGCGAATCAGGCAGCTAAGAAGTCGTTTGATTGGTCCGAGGGAATGATTGCAGTTGTAAAGTTGGCGGACATTTGGTCGGAAGTAAGAGACAAAGTTCGTTCCAGAATAGCAACACCGTATACTAAAAACGAGCTCCCAGATTATGAAACTATGTTTGTCGAAGCTTTTGAGGAGTATATCGACGAATCAATTCCCGATGGTGTTGAACCCCACTACGTGACTAGGCGCGCAAATATTCTGCTGTTCAAAAGCCGGCGTGAGCTTATGTTGTTCAAACTGGTGTGTCCATTAGAATTTGTTACTTTGGACATGAAAGCGACCAAAGCCGAACTTGCTGAATTTATGGCCGAGAATAAAATTGAGGTCATAAAATAAGGGGGCCGAAACCCCCTTAGATTACTTCTGTAGCTTTAGAAACGCTTCAAGCCGCATTAGCCAAAGTTCCTTGGCCTTATCAAGCTCTTCACCTTCCCAAACGTATTCGGCAAACTCTAGGTCACGACTACACATGAAGATTACAACACGTTCAATGTTAGTTCCATGTAGCTCATCATGCGCAAGTGCATAAGCCGCACCTTGTAGGGAATAGTCGGTAATAGTGGAACGCTTTTTCATCTTGCGGCAGGTCTTGTAGTCCATGATTGCCTGCTTGCCCTGATGTATACCAATCAAGTCGGATGTACCAGCGTAACGCTTTGGCGAATACAGGATTTCTTCCATACCCCAAACTTCGTCCACGTTGATCAAACCCTTTTCGATGACTTGATCTGCCATGTTCTTGGCAAGTACACGCACGATGTTATTACCACCTGGACGCTCTTCGCCCATTACGTAGTTTTCCAAGTGGGTGTGCATGAGAGAACCAAGACCAGTGGCTTCAACACGAATGCGTTCGGCCTCTTGTAGACCCACGCGCTTTTGCCAAGCTTCAAGTTCTGGGCTATAGGAAGTTGCACTAAGGATTGTTGTCACAGAGCTCAAATGGTCATTCTGTGGGCTAACATAATAGCGAGAACCGTTTTCGTGTGTAACACGCTCAAGCTTCTCGTATTCATAAAGTCTTTTGATTTCCATATCTTCTTCTTATTATTGTGGAAGTAATTCCTATTCTTACATGGAAACAGGAACAATTGCAAATAACAATTGTTCCTGAATATGTTAGCGGCAAGCCTTTGTAAATGCCACGCCCTTATCCGGGCAATTTAGATTCCAATTTGCCTCAGTGGATTCCATGAGAGATTCGAACATTTGGCGAGTGATTCGGTTTTCCTTCCACTGGCGCTGACTGATAGCGGTGCGGAAAGAATCAAGATCCAAGCCAGTTGTCGCACTTACATGCTCACGTAGGGCACGGGTATCACCACGAACAGCACGTTCAGCAACCTTTTCCAGTACCACGTTTGTAGCGACATTAGGATACATCAACAGCGTGTTTGCAAAGCGACGTAGTGCCGAGTCCATATCAACATCTGAAACCGACTCCATGATAGCTCTCTGCTTCTTTACCGCAGCGTTGATCATAAACTTGCGTAGTGCGGTGTTGTGAGCTTCAGTAAGCGCGACAACCTGAGACTTTACCGAGTGAACCAGTGGAGTACCCTTGGATTCCATCACGGCGCTTTTTACGCCTGCAAGCTTGAGCATTGTGTCAACGGATTCACGATAAGGATTACGATCGCCATACTGACCTGGATTATCAGCGTCCATGTCATCCCAAAGAGTCGCAGCATAATCGTAAGGAGTTTCGTAACCTGTAAGTGCCTTGAACTGCTTACGGAAGTGAGATTCGTACTTGCGCTGGTATTCCCAGCTATCAATGCCCATATCACGAAGACCATCGATAACTGCGTCTGTTGGGTCACCATCTGGGAAAAAGTCGCCGATACGGTTCATAACGTATTGAGCCAGCTCGTGCATCTTACCCTGAGGTGAGTTCAGTTGGCGCTTGCGTGCGGCTTCGGCATTTTTTGCAGCCTTGGCATCTGCCGCAGCTTTTTGTTCCTTTGCCTTAAGGTCGGCATCATTCTGCTTGATACCATCGCGATGAGCAGCGTATTGGGTAATGCGCATCTTAACAGCGTTTTCAAATGCCTTGATAAGCTGCTCAGTATCCAAGCCATAATCGCCAGCGATAATGTCAGCCACTGCATAGGCATCACCATCATCCGCACGTAGCTCGGACTTCAAGTCGTCGATAGCATCGGTTAGGTTGGATTCAGTAACTACGCCAAAATCCTCTGGGAGCATTTCGTGTAGGTCACCAAGGTGAGCATGATCTTCCAGCGTTTCATCAATAAGCTTGATAAAGCCAGCTAGATCCTGTTCGGATTCAAAAATAACATCGGTGTTGGATTTCAACACCTTAAGACCTGCGGAGTGCGCAAGATCAAAAGCGGATTCGGCAACAATGTTGCTCTTATAAGAGATATGCAGACCCATATCCACACCTTCCTTTACGATTTGGCTAACTTGAATTGGGCTTTTAATTCCCTTTGGGAGCAATCCCTTTTCCACAAATTTGTCAAACATCTTTTGGCTTGCAAGCATTGCCTTACTATTGGAGGCTTGATACGCAACAACCTTAAAGTGTTCGATTTGAAATTCTGACATTCCGCCGAACATTTTCTCCGGCTTAAATGCTTCACGCTTAAACGCTCTAATTGCTTCATCAGCACTGGAATAGCCAAGCATAACTTTGTCTTCGTCGTACTTGGAACCATCCGGTGTTAGCTGATGCACAACATAAACGGCTTTGCCTGACTTTGGATTCTTTTTAACCCAAACATCCAAGTGTTCGCCGTCGGGACTATTTGTGCCCAGGATATAGCCATAGCTGGAATAGACTTTGTTCTCCCAACGTTCACCCTTTGCGTTTGTTCCGCTACGGGTGCCGCCGGCAGCAACTTCGATGGAGATTTCAAGACCATCAAGCTGAATGCGATCTACAATGCCACGACCTTCTTGGATTATCATTTCATCTTGTCCTTGACCGCTTTTACCGCGCTCTTGTTGATCTTCTCTTTTTCCTTCTCGCGAGTGTCAGCGTCAACTTGACGATCGCCAACGGGAAAATCAAAATAGATGGTCATCAAGCCTTCATTCTCAGGATCAGCCTGTACCTTATTAACAACTTTGGTTTTACCCAAAACGTCTACGAGATAAGCTTGATCAAAGTCGATGCCTTGAAGCGCGGGATTGCTGCGAAGTGTGTCCATAAACTGTTGAACTGTGATCTTCTCCACCTTTTGCGCCTTGAGGGGAATCAAAACGCTGCGGATCACTTCATCGATTCCATTACCAGTTCCAGACTCGATGATAAAAGTGGAGCGCAAAGCCCCACTTTCATTGAGTATCTCTTGGAGCCTCATCCGATTAGTCCTTCTTTTCTTCAGAACCTTCGGACTTGTCTTCTGCCTTTGGAGCTTCCTGCTTTGGTGCAGCTTCCTTCTTAGGAGCTTCTTCCTTCTGCATTGGGCTCTTGGTGTCTGCCTTTGGAGCATCGGCTGCCTTAGGAGTATCCTTTACCTGGGAAGAATCGCTCTTTGTCTTGTTTGGAGAAAGCTTGTTATAGTCAGTTGAGAACGCATCGCCCTTGTACTGACCCATGCTGTTTACTGGCCAGTTAGCAGCGTTGATGTTCTCTTCGAGTTCATCCTTTGCCGCAGCAACTAGATCATCAACCTTCTTAACTTCAGAGCCCTTGGACTTTGCGTTGTTGATAACTTTCTGTGCGGTCTGACGCTCCTTGGAGTCCATCTTGCTCATAGCCTGTTGAACACCCTTGTTGCCAAGGTTCTTGTCTGTGGCCATTTCACCAGCAAGCTTTGTCATTGTTGCCGCAGTATTCTTCTTGTCCTGCGGATTCATTGGAGCAGCTTCACGAACTGCACGAGCCTTCTTTACCGAGTAAGCTTGTGGGCTCATACCAAATTCAGCTTCAAAAGCCTCAGCGATGGATTCAGCCGATGCACCTTCAACCATTGGGAACATGCTCTGTGCTTCAGCAATTGCCTTTGCAGCAAAACCCTTACCAGTTTGGATAATGTTGCGCTCGATGATCAAACGTACGGCTTCTTCAATGCTACGCTTTGCCTTAGCAGCGCCGCGCTTATTCTTATCAGCCTTCTTCTTGTCTTCTACATCGTCCTCGTCTTCGTCACGCTTGAAGGACTTTCCCTCTTCGATTTCGCGCTTGCCCTTGGCAGCATCACGCTTGGACTTATCGGCCTTTTTCTTGCCTTCATTGTCTTCATCGTCGTTACGCTTGTAGGACTTGCCTTCGTCTAGGATGTCATCATCCATGCCCGAGAGTGGGGAAGAAAGCTGGGCACCAAGACCCTTACCATACTTGCGCTTGCCAATCCAACCAGCTAGACGTTCAGAATCCTGTGCGCCCTTCATTGCGATCTGACCCGCAAACTTTGGGAACTGATCCGCTGGCATAGTAGCGGCAACATCTTCCATTAGCCAGTTAACGAGAGAATCCAAAGATTCCTTCATAAGAAGCTTCTGACCAATAGCCTTATAGGATTCCTTCATACCACGGCCAAGTGGATCTTCGGATGGGCCAGCAGCGGCATCGGAGCCACCAAATACATCGCCCATTTCCTCGCCGTTACCATCAACGCCAAGATCAAGATCGCCACCAGTGTCACCACCTAGGTCGCCGCCCATGTCACCCATGTCGGAACCAAGATCAGCGGTACCTTCTGGATTGCCACCTTCAACGCGGCCGATAGAATCGCTGATTGTGTCCTTTGCAGCGCGAACCGCAACTAGACCATCGGCGATAGCATTGGTAACAGCGTTTTCAAAATCCTGAGCAGCTTCCGGACCAAGTGTTTCCTTCATGGAATCGCCTAGTGGAATGCTTTCCGCTTGCATCTTAGCAAGATCTTCAGCCATCTTCTGGAGCTTCGAAACGAAGTCCTTAGCAGCAAGAATAACTTCAGCCTGTTCGAGTTCAGCTTCAAGCAGAACACCGATGTTTGTTGCACGAAGGGACTCTTCTAGTTTCTTAGCCTTAGCAAGCTTTGCCTGCGTAGCCTTGACAGACTCGGTGAGAGCCTTCAACTTTTCAATTTTAACCTTGTTATTCATTATTCGCTCCAAAAGCTGGTTTATTTTTCATGCGACGGTTGAGTCGCTTAGGAGCAACCTCGCTTAGAAAGATGTGGATGGCCTCTTGAATCAGACCGGCTTCCACATACTTATCATTACTGTGATAGGTGTTGTGGTTAGCAGATTCAACAATGCTATAGCGTGTTGCTGCGCACGACTCGTAAACACCCATAAGTGAATCAAAATCAGCCGCTGCAAAGTCCAAATAGACGCCATGGTTGGCGCCTAGTGTTTCCATGATCTTGGCCAATTTAAAATGGGCGCTTGTGTTGAGATCGTTGACAATCATTTCATACCTTCCAGTTACGGGAAGTTGCTTAATTTATAACTATTTATTCTGACGTGGATCTCTTAGCGTCTGGAAAGCCAACCAAACGTCCGTGTTAACGGATATTCTCGAGAATTGTGCGAATAGAGTCGTTTGCTACAATAGCCTGAGCGCGTGCTTTGTGATAACGTGCTTCAAACACTTCACCTGCGGCCATTTCCTTTAGCTCAACGCAACGCTGATAACGCTTCTTGAAAATCACTGCATCTTGACGATTGCGACGATAAATCTCTTCCAGATCCGCAATCTCAGTGATCTTTGGATGAGTTGTAACCAAGCCCTTATTCAAGTAGCGAACGATAGCATGAGCAGCTTCAAACACAACGAGATCCTGAAACAGAACTTCCTTTGTGCCTGGGTGCATAACATCATACATCTTACGTTCGGCACCGAGAGTCTCAGTTAGCTTTACACGAACTTCCCAAGCACCAATAATTGCGCCTTCATCCGTGCGCTTGGTTTGGATAGCTTCGAGCAAACGAGGATCGTACTTTTTGGCTTCTTCAACAGTTTCGTAAAGTGCATCACCGGCTGCCGCGTTAAAGCTTTCCAAGATAGCCTTCATAGCGTCTTTATCCGACGACACCACTTGCGGACTAGCTGTTGGTGCAGCGCGAGTTGGGGCAGCTTGTGGTTGTGGGGCTGGAGTGGAATCTTCCACACCATTCATCATATTGATCAACTTCTGCATCTCGCTAATATCCTGCGAGGATGGTCCAATTGGATTAAAGTTGCTCATTAGTCTCTCCAAATATCTTCTAGCTTGTTCACCTTATAGGCGATGGTATCATCTTCGTTCTCGATCAATTCAAATATGCCACGGCTGCAAAGGGTTCTAGCCAGCTCAGCATCACGCTCGTGTTCGAAATCGGATTCCGACACAATGCCGCGCTTACCAACGCTCTCAACCAGAGTATGCTCTTCAATAGAAAGCGGGACCTTGATCCCGCCTTTGATTTCGTGATATCTCATTTTACTTCTTCAAACGACGTGCTTCACCGAGATAGTCGCGACCCATGGAACGGATCTGCGAGCTCAAAGCATCAAGCTTTGCAAGCAAGCTACGGTATTCCGAAAGCTTTACATCGCCAAGGGAGTTTTGAATGTTGTTGAGGTGATCCTGGATTTCAGTGTAGGCCTGAGAATCCGTTGGCATCATACCGGGAACGTTCGCACCCACTCCGAGTCCAGGAATATCGCCAGGAACACCACCCATATCGCCAGGTTCGCCAGCAGCAAAATCACTATCCATATCAACTGGATCACTTCCAAGACCGCCGAGGTCACTACCGCCGAGTGAGTGTGGGTCCGCCGATAGTTCTCCCGTTTCAAGTCCAGTGTCAAGATCATCTGCACCAAGAGGTGCATTATCAATCCCACCGAGAGAATCATCAGCAAGATCCGATCCGAGATCAGCACCCATTGGATCAAGCTCTGCATCGTCAAAATCATCTGCGACGTCCATGTCCATGTTTGGATCTACAGTAGCAGAAAAATCATCCTCTGCAAGTTCAGGCTTTGCCACGGACTTAACACCTGCAAGTTCCTTTAGGCGGTATAGTGGATCGACCTTTGTCATGCCGAGAACTCCTTCATCAATGCGAGATACTTCACTCTCACGAACCATGCGAACCTTACCATCGATAAGGAGACCAACAGTTCCGTTTGGACCCGTTGGGATTTGAACTTGGCAATCAGCGCCTTCAAACTGAACAGTTTCACCATGTGAGAAAACAGATTCAGTTACCGACTCGTACTGTTGACCCTTGTGCTTTGCGCTACGGTCCCACTTGTCAGTCTTCTTTGTCTTATCCGCGTGAACTGCATTGCCCTTTTTGGCCAAATGCTGAGCATATGGATTGCGCTGCTTTGGAAGGTCATCCTTAGCCATTTTCTTCTTCTCTTCTACGACTTCATCGGAGTCCATAACAGAAGTCTTGCCCGTCATCTTGCCCATAAAATGGTTCAAGCGGTAAGCTTTTTCTCTGTCTGCACTTTGCACTAGAAACGTATGTTTGTCATTATTCTGGTAATCGAATTCGTTTTCTTCCAACCAGTCACGAAGTGTTTCTGCGTCTGTGTCGTTGGCCGCACGTACGAAGTTGGAATAGCCGGACATTTTAGCACCGAGAGATTCCATTTCGCTGATTGGGCGAACAAACTGCATTTGAGAGGCTTCGTCAAAGTTCTTACCAGCGTGAACGCCTTGGAAGATAGATTCCAAACGAGTGTTGTCCATTTGTGGTACCTTATTAAGTTTGATTCCGTATTTGGAGAGAATTTGCTGGGCAGTCTTCTTACCCGCAGGACTATCATCGTCCAACGAGTTTACTAGATTCAAATAATCCATGCCATTCATGCGGCTTTGAAGCTGCTTTGCAGTGTTCTCAGGAACACCCAAAGCAGAGAGAATCTGTTCCACATTCACGGAATCCGATGCCATTCACAATACTCCAGTATATTGTTATATTTATATGGGGTGCAACTTCTAATAAATATTCAACACGCACTGGTAATTGAATGGAATCACAATGGAAGACATCCTTAAGATGCTCCTTTCGCTCGTCTCAGAGGGCGGACCCGGAGCAATTATAGCACTTCTGTTAGGTTTCATTGGCATTTTGATTTGGGACAGACAACGCCTAGTGCAGGAAATTGAGAAAAAAGACACTAAGTTGGAAAAGATTATTGATGACTATTACAAGGGTCACTTGACAATCACAGAAGCTTTGAACGGTCTTAGAATAGTTTTGGCCGAGATTAAGGGGAAGCTCTAAATGAAAAAGCTTCTGGAATACTTTTTCAGTTCGGATAACGAAAACGATCTCAAAAACCAACGGGCAGATGAAAAAATCAATAAGGTTAATGAGACTTATACAGCGTTTCTGAGCGCAGCAGGTGACACCTTGAGTTTGGCTCAAGACGTAACCGTAAGCCTTCGAGATAGAATCGATGATTATACCAACCAAATCGAAGCCACAAGTATGGTCATCCCTGATGCACTTATCCTTGTTTCCTCCGATGGTAAACTTGAAAATGTAAACTTTGCAGCCGAGGAAGTCTTCGGCTACACCAAACAGGAACTGGTCGGCAAAACTCTTGCCGACCTTTTCGTTGACACAAACGGATCAATTAGTATCGCCGGACTCAAAGCTACCTTTACGGGTGTTGCCAACAGCTTTGAACTTGTGCGAAAGGGCAAACTAAACATCCGTGGGAAAAAGCAGAACAACACTCAGTTTTACCCCAATGTTAAGATCAGCGACTTTACTCGCAGTGATGGATCCACTAAGCATATGTTGCTGGTTCGAGACATAACTGAAAACGTTCTTGCCGAGCAACGCTTTATGCGGATGTTTGAACAACAAACGGCTATGATCAACGCACTTCCAGACGTGCTTATCATGGTGGATGAGGATCTTCGTATCCGCCAAGTGTTCAATAGTTCGGTGCATGATTCGTTTATCGACAAAGACCATACCAACATGAATCTTGAGGCAGTTCTAAGCCCGGAAAATCTCATGTTGTTTCAAGCCTATTGTGGCAACATTTGTGAGGAAAATCCTTTGGAATCGTGGAACTTTCAAGTTCACAACGATAACGGATCCACCACATATTATGAAGCACGCGCCAGCCTCTGCGGCACAAACGTTCTCATCGTCATGCGTGATGAAACAGATGTTGTAATCACCCGTGAGGAACTGCTGGAATCCGAAGAACATTTCCGTGTGTTTGGTCAGGCAAGCTCCGAAGCTATGATGATCCACAACGATAATTCCATACTTGATTGGAATCCGCGTCTTGTGGAGATGACCGGCTTTAGTCATGCCGAAGTTTCTCAAATGCCAGCGGCCGCATTTATTCACCCAATGGAACGCTCCCGTATTCAAAACTCCGACGTATGTGTGGCTTACACAACTTTGTTTCGTACAAAGGATGGCCATTCTGTGGAAGTTGCTATCAACGAACGTGAAGTTGATTGGAAGAACGAAAAGGCCCGCATTAAAGTTATCCGCGATATCACTCATATCAAGGATGTTGATCAAATTCTCCATCTATCAAGAGAACGCTACCAAGCTATCATGGACAACACGTTTGACGTTGTTGCGTGCTATGGTATGGAACTTGAATGCACCTTTGTAAACCAAACCTTTCTCGACTATTTTGGAAAGCCGTTTACGCCGGGCACAACACTATTGGAAGCCATTGATGCGCGTGACCATCACCGCGTGAGAAACCATCTCGCAGCTATCAGTCAAATAAATCCAGTAAAGCGCACGCTCCATCGTGTTCGCTATAACGGAGAAACCCGTTGGCTCGACTGGATCGACCGTATGGTATTTGATGACGCGGGTAAATTTATTGAGTTCCAAGGCATTGGTCGTGATGTGACCGATTATATCCGTAGAGCAAAAGAGCTTCAAAATTAAAAACCATTTGCGTAAACCAGTGAATGTTTTTAAAATGCTTTTGTTCTGTCGGATTTGACCCCGGTAGACTGTTTCGTCGTCGAACATTAATGGGCTATGGCAACATAGCCCATTTTTTGTGGTTGACGTCCTCTCTTCCTATGTTAGTATTCAGGAATAGAAGCAAACAACGGAGATCGAACATGGCGAAGCAGATTGTAGAACTTGGTTCTGGCGCTTTTTTGAAGGGCGACGATCACAAGGCTGAAGTCGAGCGCAACAAGTCGATTCGCATTTTTGGTTCGCGTGGTGGTAAGACCTTCGATAAGACGTTCAACATTGGCGACTCCGCTGAATACGACTCCTACAACTTATCGTATATTGGTACGATCGTTGGAATCACCGACAAGACCGTTACTATCCAGGAACGCTACGGCCGGGAGGCGCGCAAGCATCGTCTCAAGCTTTACACGTTTTTGTGGCGCAACTACGATTTCGATCTCGCAGTGAAGGAAGAGGAAAACTCCCGCACTCGCATGTATATTTAGGTTGACGTCTTCCTGTTCTGTGTTAGATTCAGAACATAGGAACAAAGGAGATCGAAATGGCCAAGGCATTTACTAAAGCGGAAATGGCAGAACTCAAAAAGCAGCTTGACACCGTTGGTATTCCTGGTGACGGCAAGCTATTCATCTCCGCCACGAATTGGGCTCGCCAGAAGTCGGCAAAGAAGCTGGAAGCAAAGCTGAAGGCTGCTGAAGCTGAGCGCGACTTTGTAACTCGCAACGCATTTTGCCTCTAAGGAGATCGAACATGTCCAAGAAGATTGAAGAATTCAGCTTTGAAGAAATCGTTCGTATGGGCTCAGAGATGCTGCTCGACGACATGATCAACGGCCAAGGTACGATTCGCCAGAAGGCTTATCGTATTATGGAACTTGCTGCTCGCTGGCAGTATGTTCGGATGGAACATGAAGCCAAGCAGAAGAAGGAAGGGAAATCAAGTGAAGCTTGATGACACCGCCCGCAATCGGCTGCTCATTTCCGTCTCTGTGCTGGACCAGTGCAACAAGGAGCAGCTTCCAAAGGATGAATACTGGTATCGGTTCATTCACTTGTACAACGCTCGTGTCGGTGATAAAAGCGGTTCTGAAGTCGCCGCTTTGCTGAAGAACGTAACTCAACTCCCAGCTTGATATGGAAAACCCTGCGATTCGCTATGAACCGCAGGGCTTCTTGTAGCTGTAAGTCCGAGGAAGGATTACAGAGTTTCTACGATACCAACAACAACGTTGTTGTCATCTGTAACAGCGATGTCATGAACAAAGCCCATGATGCCGTCTAGGGATTCGGAGAGAGTTGGGTTAGCGGAACCCTGTACTTCCCAAGCCTGGTTGTGCTCGATAGCGAACGACAGTGTGTAAACTGTTGCGCCAACAGCAACGTCAATCTTAGCAGCATCGTCAGCAGTTGCAACGCCAGGTACAACAGCAGAGAGGATTACTGGCTGAGCGCGTAGGGAGATTGTTTCGATAACCTTGTCCAAACGCTTCTGGGATTCTGTTGGCTCGTAGTAGCCGAACTCGTCCTTGCCAACCTTAGCTGTGTCTGGACGGATGTCGAGAGTTGTAACGAGCTTGTAGAAGTTCAGACCACCTGTGAGGAACTGACCCGATGCGCTGAAACCATTTACTTTCTTAGTCATAGTGTGTACTCCAATAGAGAGTTGTTGTTAAAACTATTTATACTCTGAGCTCGTTACCTGCGAATCACGTTGCTCTTTTTACGCTTCTTTTTCTCTGCAGAATTGTAAATTCCCTTATCGCCATTTGGATCAAAACCTGCACCAAGCCCACCAGGAACCGTTGCTACGTTACCAGCGGCAGTTCCACCGGAAGTTGCAAACTCCTTAAGTAGGGCTTCACTTAGAATTTCACTTGCCTTCATTATCCACCTTATCAAAATTAAATTGGGAACCTTGTCCATTGCTATGAGTAGTGAAAGTGTAACCTCTTGATTCTAATCGGCCTTTTAGTTTCTTAACCATAGCCAAGTAGAGTTTTTCGAGACCACTATCCTTACGACCAGTAAAGAAGATTCGTTTAGGTTCATGATGATCCACAAATGTTTCAAACGTGGACATTACAATCGAGTAAACCTGCAAAGCACTGGAAGCCGAGGCATCGTTGGTTGGGCTGAATTTGCTCTTACCAGGTTGGTTTGTGGATAAGCCAAATGTTACTTCATATACTTCGTGACCATAGTCTTCGAATTCGATAAAGTAGTCCTTTCCATCCACACTAAATGTACCACCGATGCCAAAATTGGATGGACCCAAATGAACAGCTTTTCCGGAGTTAAAAGCTTCCATAACTTCTTCCTCTTTGAGGCATTCCGGGTTCTTAACCTGCTTGATCTCGTACCGCTTTTCAATCGCGTACTTTTCCAAGTGTGTGAGAAGATCCGCACGAGAACAACGGCTGCGAAACGCTTGCAATAGTCGGGTGATCACAAGCTTTTGATTTAGTGTGGTAATCTCATTCCAATCCTGCACCAGTCGTCGGCAGCTACGGTAGTTGGAAGTTTCGATTTGCAGATCTTTTTCCAACGACAACAGGAAGCGAGCAACCTTTGCTTCATTATAGTGGCCATTTTTGAGATCCACTAGCATGGACTTTACTTCGCGTTCCTGCAAGTGGCAACGTTGGTAAAAGATATCGGAAGCCGCAGTGTGCTTGAGCTTTTCCCTATTATGGCCTAAAAGCAGATGCACATAAACGTAAAGATCAGTTCCAACAAACGATAGTTTTTTGAAGTTGCCGTGGCTTAGTGTGCGAGCAGCATGGCCTTTTGCCACAACTGCGCCCTGATAGTCAGTGTTCAAGATGAACAGCACGAGGAAGTGGATAAAAGCGAAATCAGCAATGTCGCGGATGGTATATCTGCGGAGTTGATCCAGCGCGGTAATCACGCTGGACTCTTCTAAGTTTTCTTCTATGGCCTGAGCGTGCGTCTCAACGAGTGGAGCGATTTGCTGCAAGAATTTCATTTTGAATAGCCTCTGGTATATCTACCTTTAGACTATTTAAGCGTTCCTCAAAAATCTTGAGGATAGAACCATAGTTGCCGCTATACGAGTAAAAGTCCTGCAACTTTCTCACTAGGATCTCGTAAGTTGGAAACGCATAAGTGCGGCGACTATCACCAAAGATAAGCTCAGCAACACCCTCAGGCGTATCAATAACCTCTTTCGAGGCTACCTGTGCGTATGGGTATAGTTTGAAGAAATCCTCTTTGGACAGCTCTGTGAGTGCTTGCACGCGGCCTTTACCATCTTTGCGAATTGCGCGGTGACGGTAACGCCAAACACATCCTTTGTCGTGGAAGAAGGTTGGACCCACCCGGGCAATCATTTGCCCATCTTCCATGAGAACCCAATCCGAGCAAAAGGCAACGGCTGCTTTGATAAGCTCGGTGCGGAACAATCCCTTATATTGGGAATACGGACCCGGACTGTAATAGGAAAATTCCTGCCACACCCGATTACCAAACATAAAATCTACTTGGATAAATCCATTCGCTGGATCACCCTTGATAGGTACGCAGGTGAAGATTTGGTTAACATGGGTCCAATCCTTCACGTTGTCATCACCAAGAACCGCTTTGACTTTAGCTAGGATCGCTGCTTTGTCAAAAAGCTTTTCATCCATGTTCAAGTCAATGTCGCCGGAAGTCTCGGACTTGCCCGCGCTGCCCAGCATGTTTCTTAACAAATAGCCTTTGTCAAGATCAGTGACACCGGCTAACCAACGGATAGTATCAGGAATCTCTTCCTTCTGAATCCTGCGCACTTTCTCCTTGAAAGCTGCTCCACCCATGTTTGATCCTTTGCTTGAGTTCAGCAAACAATAGAAGTGTTCGCCGGTCTAAATCAATATTCGTATAGCTGAGATTGCGATTGTTTCCAGTATATGCGAGGCGATGGCGATTGAGAACATACCGCTTACGTAGGGTTTCAAGCCGTGCCAAACGCTTTTCAACTGGCCAGTGAGCGGTGCGCGTGAGAAAGCATGGACGTTCCGGACGACGACCACCCTGTAGCCAATACCGCACAATATGCGTGAACTTGTTAAGCTTGGTAAAATAGCGTTGATCTACCAGCTTGAACAAGTATTCTACTTTTTCAGTGCCCACTTGTACAACCACACCCTCATATGAGTTACGGTCGCGGCCATAATGGCCTTGATAATGGCTTAAACGATCCACCACTAGACCGGCAAGATCATTACAATATTCCAACAGCTTTACCCGGAGAGCTTCCCGTGTCTCGCGGATATCTTCAATGATATCTTTTCGGTTAGCCTTCCAATCCTCTTCCTTAATGCAGAAGGGCTTCTTGTTCAGCTTTAGATCCAAATACTGATAAACCATCAGTGGAAACCCGCAAAGGTAAATGCGAGAGTGAATCCACTGGTTGAACCGAACGGAAACGGAATGGTCATCACGGAGTGGATGGTATGGAAATACCTTGTTATCAAACAGATTCCAATGAGATTCCTGCTTTACCTTTCTCAGGCTAACTCCGGCATCATCAGTAATCCACTGACCACAAGTGGCGTACTGAATTCCAACCACACTAAAAGGATTGAAAGGACGGAAGAGACTTGTTTTGCCTACCCGCACATGGCCGAACTCGCAATTGCTTTCGTTGACCGCAAGCGACCAATTCATCTGCATTGGATATTGGATACTGTTGGGCAAACCTCCGGAAAGAACTTCAAAGTCAACCCAATCCCCCGGCTTTAGTTGCTCGGTCTCAAGTAGGTGTTCAAAGAGATTTTGAATCACCATGTGCGCCATACGCAGGTAGTTCGACCACGGCATATCCGGCCAATCGCTGACCCGATAGTAGATTTCTTTACCTTTGCGGAAAGTGTAGAAGCGGCCGGTTTCGTCGATGCCGCCACGCAAATAGGATCCATCAAGTTTTTCCGCAATAAACCAATTGCGTTTGAGGATTTCAGCGATGTCGGTAGCAGGCAGGTCGCACAAATGTTTCATGCGACCTGTATATGAGAGCTAGCCTAAAATGTCAATTAAGATTGCTGGCTACGGAGATATGCGAAGCCAACGCGGGCAAGCATTTCTTGAATATCTTCGTAATCTTTACGCGAACGGATATCCGCATAATTGCCCTTGACCTCTTCAATCGCTTGCATGAGTTCGCGCATGTTGTATTCATCAATACCAGCACGACCAGCATTTTGCATAATCGAAGTGTTGAACTTCTTTACTGCTTCCTTGCTATCGTCGGCGTTATTGGTTTTGCCGCGAAGCTCCGCGTAGGGATCGGACTGAGTTTGGCTTTGCTTGCTGCGGCTTACGTTGTTGGACTTTGTCTGGGACTTTACCTTCTTGTCGTCGGCTTTGTCATCATCGTCCGTAGTGTTGACCAGATCATGCTCATACGCAAAATAAGCCGCGTTGAGGAACACTTTGTCCAGATCAGCTCGCTTAAGGTCTTCCACAATGGATTCAGTTTTAGTCGGGTCCTGTATTCCCGACTTAGCGAAAATCTTACGGGCGTTTGCTGGGGTATATCCAACTTTGGACACGAGGTATGTGAAGAGAGCTTTTTCATTTGGCTCATTTCCCGATTTACCCAGCCAGATCTCAAATTGCTTTTTGAAGTATTTGGCCAAACGCTTGGCTTCTTCAGCGCCTTGGGCTTTCTTATCACCCAGCGCGGCATTCACTTTGTTTGCTGCGCTTTTTGCAAGATCCTTGAGGGAACCTTCCTCGAGGATTTCCATAAGCTCTCGCATGTTGTGAGGGTTCTCAGTCATTGCGTGGCTTCTTCATTTCTTTGATCTTGCGGTTAAACTTGCTTGGATCTCTGTTCTTTATAGCACCAAGCAGGCGTTTGTTAAGCTCTTCTGCTTCATCGTCAGAAAAACTTTCCGCAATTAGGTTCATAACGTTAATGCAACTTGCAATAACGTTTGAAGCTCTAGCTTCGATGACTTGATGCTTGTCACGTTCCGGTACAAGACGATCCAGTTCATTGATAATACTTCTCATGTTTTTCATGGCGAAGTTAGTCCTTAGTTCCCCTGATGATTACGAATAATGCCATCAATCATTTCAACGATTTTCATACATGCTTCTTCATAACCCAAAGCATAATCAGATGAGCCAGTCATTTGATGATGGTTGAGCAGCTTAAAACGAAGAAGCTCCAGATCTTCAATTAGTGTATCTTGATCCGAAGCAACATGAACAACAACGTCATTGGTAGGCAATTGTACATCGTCTTGGTACACATATTTGGTGCCAGCGATATCCATGTAAGCTCTCAAGTCAGTCAAGTGATTACTCATATACGGTCTCCCGGATGTTAACGTATTTATAACATCCGGGTTTTTCAGGTTTTAGAAATCGTTCTTCTTGGCCAAGCCCAACATGAGCTTTTTCAAGTCGGCAGCGGCTGGGCCTGAGTTAGCACCAGCAGCGGCAGCGCCCGGCTTATATTCAGTATCCTCAATAGAAGGACCCGACTTTGCAACTGTTGAAGTTGTTGCGCTTTTCTTAATCTCGTCTTGGATCTTGGAGAACGTTGACGGAACGCTTACGTTGGCATTCTCATCGTGATCCATAATCCGAAGCGATGTTGTCGAGAACTTCAAAAATACGTGAGAACCAACACCCGAAGATGAACGCGTCTTGAGGAACTGGATCTGATACTGACCAATTTCACGCATTTGTGGGCTCATGTAGATCGCAAGCACGTTATCCGCTGTGTTGATCTTGGAGATACCACCCGCCATGTGCGAGGCGTCAAAGTTCTGTTCCTGAATCGAACCTCTGTTCAGCTGTGAAGCTGTGGCAGCGAGAATGTTAAACTCTGCGGCCAACGCACGTAGTTCTTCCGACGTATATTTGTCCTTTACGAACATGTCGGCGGCACCAACCTTCATCGCATTGGGATGCAACAGGTCGAGGTAGTCAACACAAATGCCATCAGGACGCTTGCCGTACTTGATTTCATACTCACGCAAAAACGCGCGGATCTTGTTTGCAGAAGTTCCACTTTCCGGAAACTTCTTGATCGTTAGCTTGCCCCAGTTGTTGGCCTTCTTTGCCATACCAACTTTAAGTGCGGCGGACTCAATGTCACGCATAACACTCTTTGTTTCAAGCTCGGTGATCATCGCGTCAAAGCGCAAGGAAACCAAGTTTTCCGAAAGTTCCAGCGTGATATAAACGATGTCCATACCTGCCTGAATCCAGTTCAGCGCGAGGTTTTGCAGGAACAAACTCTTACCCGTACCTGGACCACCCGCGAAGAACGTTAGCTCGCCTCGGTTCATCCCACCGTAAAGCTTGGCATCAATATCGCGCCAGCCTGTGCTGATAATACCGTTGCGATCACGCATCGACTGTAGTCGATCCAGAGGATTGCTAAAGTAGTCAGTACCCATATCGGTGTTCAAGGAGATCATCATTGATTCCTTGATACGCTCTTCAACTACACCATACTGTCCTTTGTCTAGAAGAACAGGAGCATCCATAATGGTGTTTTCAATGCTCTTGTGACGGCAAAAGTTTTCAATGGTTTCAAAGTACCAGGACTCTGCACCAATAACGATTTCCGGCTCTAGCTTTTGTAGCTCAACACCCGTTGTCGCTTGCACAACTTCATTTGGTGCAACTTTGCTGTATTCGGAAAAGTACTCTTTGATAAAGCGGGCAGTCTTACGAAGTTTCTCGTTAAAAAATTCTGGCTGTACGATATCTTGGGAACGTGCAAATGCAGTGTGATCGCTTAGCATATACTCCAGTAGGAGCTTTTGTACTTCGTGTGGATATTCAATCGGTTCATACGTATTCTTTTTTTCGGACATAAATTTATCGAACCCTTAATGTGAGTCTTCTTTTTGTGTTGATTGCCAACTTACTGTTTACCATAGCACCAGTAATGCTCAACATAGTATATATCTTTCCTAATTCCTGGACCGCCTGCGCTGCGTCTTTAATCCGCAGATCGCTACCCCATTCCGGAAAACTTACATACCATCCCTGAGCCATAGCCGTGTCAACAAGCTTGCCGCCAAGCTTTTCACGATCCGGCACTACCACAATCTTTTTGCCCGTGTTGTTGAGCCATTCCGCTTGTTCCGCGCTTACTTTGTCGCCCAACATGGCCACGCCATTAATAGCCAGCGCGTCAAATGAACCTTCGCAAACAAAGATGTATTCGTTTTCCGGTTCAATTGATTCGGTGTTGAAAATGTAGTTCTTTTGTACGGAACCAAAGTACCTGTGCTTGAGCGTACCCGTGGTGTCACGACCCATAAAACCAACAATCTTGTCTTCCCAACGGAATGGGATAATCACGCGCTTGTTAATGTCATAGTAGTCGGTGGAAGTCTCAGGCGTCCAGTGATAGTCATAGGCTTGAAAGATATCAATGCCGCGATTTGCCACATAATCGGCAACCGGTGCAAACTCTTCGCGGAAGTTTTCCGGCTTTAGCCAATATGAGAATGGCATCGCACCCTGAGGAAGTGTTTCCTCTTTAAACTTCAAATGTGAAACCGGGGCATAAGCAGCGGGATCAAACTGGCTGTTTGACTTTGCTGATTCCTCAAGCTGCCACACTTTGAACTTGAGCTTTTTGATCTCTTCCTGACCAATATGTGCGAGCTCAAGCAGTGTTTCCATCTTGTGGAACAACTTCTTACCAGGAGTCCAGCTTGCCTTGTAATGGCAGTTGAAACAGTGGTACACGCAAACGTTTTCAGGGGTGAGCATTAACCCACCCCTGCTTCTCGTGTCCGGCCGAGGCTCACCGTTGTAGGTACAGCAAATCGCATTAAACGAAAGCCAATTGCCTCCACCCTTGCGCTTTGCGCCGGCAATATGCCGGCTGAGCAGATCGTAAACGAGATTCATTTCTATTCCTTAAGCGAAGACGTCAAAAGTAGTTAGCTTTGGAGGAACGATCTTCGTTGCTTCCTTAAGCGTCTTAACTGCCTTTGTGTTATCGGCGATAGGAATCTGATCCAGTGCATCGCCTACGAGAACACCAGCGTTGGTCTTATCGCCGGCCAAGCTGTTGAGTGTCTTCTCGTACTTCTTAATCAGAGTATACGGATCCTTTGTTGTAGGATCAAGAATTTCCTCAATCGCTTCCTTCAACATGATCATGTTAACTGGAACACGATCAACATCACCGCGGTCATAGAGGTCCTGTGATTCGAAAACACCTTCCAAGTGTACCTGCGCATTGTGGTTCATCAGGTACGCATACGTGACTACATCCCAGGTGCTTGTGAGTGTTTTATCCACGTTTACGCAGATATCACGCATCCGAAGATTCTTACCGATTTCAGTCTCGATAAAGTGGCTGTTCTGACGGAGACGGTCTAGGTCACCTTCAAACGCTTCGTTGTGGAACTCACCTGGATGATCAATCATGTTGTCCCAGATTTTGCGTAGCTCATCAAGGAACATTTCGTCACCTGCGTAGCCATCAAAATCTTTACCAAAGCGGCGCTTGTAGCGATCGTTTAGCGTACCGAGGAACTGACGACCATCCATCTTTTCCGACTGAATTGTCCAGCCATTCCGGTCCAACGTATAACCCATGAATAGGTTACCAAAAGCTGCCGTGGTGAATGGGCTGCTAACGTCATAAGAGATCGTGAACTCAGGATTGTCATGCTTGCGGATCATTCGCTGCATTGTCGTGTATGCGCAACCATTCTGTAGCTTGCCTACACCGAGAATGTGCATCCAGTTCTTGTCTTCAAGTAGTCCATCGCGGCGGAAGCCCAACAAGCGCGTTAGCGTCATTGTGAACTTTTCCTTGTGCGGACCAGCAAGCGACCAACCCTCAAACGCATTAGCTCCAAACTCGGAAGCCTTGCTGTAGTGCTTTACTTGCTCGTACCACTGATCAGATTCTTCAATTGTACGACCCTGCACAACGTTTAGAAAGCCGGTGGCTCCAGTTTGACGCTTGTGGGCAAAGTACTCGTTGTTGACCAGGGTTTGGAACATGCAAGTGGCAAAGCCGCGTGTTTGTGGATCGTTAATGCTGAGATCCATTTGTTCAGCAAATTCATCCACATTTACAGGCTGATAGCCAAGCGACTTCTTAACAATCCGCTTACCATCCTGACGCTCATAGTTGCCTGCTTTGTCCTTCTTGAACTCAAAGCATTCCAACACGTAGATGTCACCGTCTCTCTTCAAGCGGTCATAGTGGGCGTCGATTGTGCCCATGTTGATACCACCTGTTGGAAAGTCGAGAATCATCGACCAGTCGCAGTTGACTTCCAGCCAACGCATCATGCGTTCGCGTGTTACGTCACCCTTAAACTTAATGGAACCTTGCTGGATTTGGAATCCGCCGGAGTCACCTAGTACGGTTGTGTTCTTCACATCCGCGCGTCCGGTGATCATATCTTTGCGATGGGCAGCGCCCTCACTTTTTGCAGCTTGACCAGCCGAATAAAGCGCACAAGGAAGATACCAAAGGTTGGTGCTAGGATTGAAGAAGTCCAAGTCGGATTGAGCTATTGGACCAACACGCTTTGGCTTTGGACTCACAACGAAGCGAGTGTACATTTCTGATGTTGCTGGTAGGAACCGAGCGTAGTCAGAATAACGCTTCGAGAAATCAATACCGGGCATTTGCTACCTCTTCTTATAGTTCTAAATATGTATTTAGAATATAAGATAGGAGCGGCGCCTAAGTCAATTTCTAATTGGAAGAAGACCCAAAAAGGAAAGCCCCGAGAATCCAGCAAGCACAACCACTTAGGAACGCGAAGAAAAAGCAGCCATTTTTGTCGATTTCATCGGTGTCTCCAATGGTAACCTTATAATTATAAGTAAACCATCCGAATATCGGCATTAGGAAGATCGCTGGGATTGTAGTGATAAAGCAGCCAATCATGAACATGAACCACTGATCGACTTGTTCTCCATCTGAGATTTGCCGCGAAGTCCACTTCTTCAATGCCATTTCAATCTCCTTTGTTAGCGCGTTCTAACACAGGAAACTAGCATGTCAACCTTAGTTTCTAAACAGGATCTTGGTTAGATTACCCATGTTTAGCTGATCCGGCTTTACCTTGAAACGCACCCATTGCAGATTCGCTTCTATGTTGTGGGCAATTACACCCGACGCACGTTCCAGTATGGTTTCATGGCGGTCATCAATGAGAATAGGAAACCAATCGGGTTGATCCGGAGTATGCTCGACAATGCTGCCCTCAACCCAAATAGAACCCGTAAAGTTTTCCACATACCAAGCCAGCGTATGTAGACCATCAACAGAACCATTACGGAGATTCCCTTGGAAATTAGGGCTTACCCAGAATGTTTCAAAACGGTTGGAGTTTTCCGGAGAGAATGAACTCCATGCGTATTCCTGCGATTTCAAACCCTCAAGCTCGCGGCCATAGCGGAGTTCAAAATAACCATGTGCGGTTTCGTATTGGTCTTGGCTTAATAGCTTGGCGTTGCCGTTGTCCATCATGTAGGACACAGAATATCTGTGAAAACCCAGTGGCATGTCCTTGACCATATAGGGCAGGAACGTTAAGCGGCAAATACCACGCACTGCATCAACGATTTCCAATGGTACGCTTGCCATAGTTTGCCCGCTGTAATAGTTGACCAATGTGGCAAACAATTTACGGCCGGTCAAATTGATGGGCTTACGATCGATATTACGAACAATAAACTCGATATCTGTTTGGGAATCTTTGAATGCGAGAAAGTCCGGATTGTGCATGGCCATATTCCTATTCATGTGGACACTGGTGCCCTCAATGGTCAACGAAATGCGTCGTTTTGTCTCATAGAGAATCTTTGAACCCATATCACACCCGTGCTGAATTTGTCCTTTTATAAATAGAAAGGTACCCGATATTTAGCTAAAACTCCTCGGTCTTCATGCAAAAAACACTTGAAAAATTCCCATTCCTTACTCATGGCACATACGTGGACACTGAGTACCTGGGAATCGTAGGCAACTCAGATAATCAAATTATCTCCATGTATGTGTATGGAGACTTGCCAACGGATGAGCTAAAGAAGTTGTTTTTGGAACTGGGAGAAGAATGGTGGTGGGAAACAAATCGACAGCTTCCCATTAATATCGCACTAAAGCAGAAGTGGGCTGTTTTCCGCCCTTATATGAAAACCTTCATTACAAAAGATTTCCAACTACATTGCGGTCCCTGCGTTAGCTTGGACGATTTGACTTCCAAGCGTATCAAGCGCCGTCAAATCCAGCTAGTTAAGAAGCTGAAGTAACTTTCTCTACCATAAGATTCAACTGCACAACAATAACCAGCGCATATGAAATTGCGTGAGACTTTTTAAAACGATAAGCATCGTTTCCATCATCTACCCAAATCTCAGCCTCAATTTCAGACCAGCTTTTGCCAATCAAATACTGCTTGGCCGGACGAATCATTGCGAGTACCATTGCCAGTTGTTCAACCGACGTTGGCTTCATCTTACTTACGATATTGTAGTGGTTGTGTAGCTGGAACAAATCCTCAACCACAATCTGATCCTCGAGAAGAGCCCATATCGGTGGCTTACTCATCAAGGCTTGCAAATGTGCTTCATCGCGCACATCCTTGTAAATGGACAAGTTTAGAAAGTCCATCTTGAAGAAACCGTTAGCTTCGGCTTGTTCATAAGGAATGCTGCAAAGACCTGTAATTGGATCCGTGGGAACCTCATGCAGATAAACGCCAACGTTGTGGCGTTTTAATTGCTTATCCTTTACCAGACTTGCTGCGGTGTGCGCGATATGCTTGAGAGCTTCATCGCGATCAGCAAAGTCGATATCAATGTCTGTGACTTTTTTCATAGGAAGATAAGTTTGAATTCCATCGCATCGGTTTTGTTATCGAAGATCAATTCGTATGTGCTGCCATATTCTTCACGCTCCTTGTTAACAAGTTGACGTGCAAAGTGCTTTGGCTTCCTACGAATAAGCCATTCAGTAAGTTCCTTGGCAAGCTCTGGTTCAAGCTCGCTTACATAAAACACCAATGGTTTATCTTCAGTGTGTCGGAACATAGCTGGCCTTACTTCGTATTGTCAACGATAACGTGAAATGGATTCTTTTTTACTTCCACTTTTGGTTCAGGGCGCGGAGGAATATAAGCGTCCCAATCGAAGCGGAAGGTGCGACGGAAATCAACAACAATGCGTGATTCCTTTGGGCGCATGATGGTCATTTCATCAAAGCCAGTAACGCCATCCACACGAGACATTTTCACGATAGCTGAGGCAAAGAACCGGAACGTGCTGAATGGTTCTTTGTAGCGGATGGTGAGATCATCCAAAGGCGTATCCGGACCCAATAGATCAAAGCATTTGAACAAGAGGAGTTGATAATGGATCATTTCCAAATCACTCCAACGGGTACGATTACGGAATGGTTCTTGGTCTTTTAGTTCATCCAATAGAACGTCCGACTTGTACCAAACCTCATTTAGGAAAATTTCATCGCGATCGGTAAGTTCAACAACCCAATTGATCGCATTGAGGCTGTCTACGAAATCTACTCTAACTTGCATTAATTGCCTCTATAGGACTTCGACTTGATGGTGCTTGCCATCGCGATTTTAAGCTTTTCGATCTCTACATGGGCACGTTGAATTGAACGTGTAGCCCGGCGTAGGTCTTCGCCCTGCTGGCGAGTCAAAGTTCTAAATTCTTTGATTTGGTCTTCGAGAAGTTTGATATATGCGGCACTAGGAATAGTCACATAACGACCGTTGATTTCAACTTCGTGCATGTGGCCGTTGGTCAGTTTAAGACCGCTGAGACGTTGATGTGCCGGAGGAATAACCTTTGGCGCTTCAGGCTTTGCTACTGGCTGCGCTGGTGCTGCCTTGCGCGGGCCATACATGCTGGAATAAAAATCATCGCTCATTGGTGCTCTCCTATCACGTATTTATCAAACACCAGCCGCACGCAAGTTGAATTTGATAGCTCGGACTTCCTCCGAGTAATACTCGAACTTCTTGAACCAAAAGTTTGCGTCCAACAGTTCCTTAATCATCATTAGCTGCTCATCTGACAAGCGTTCGATAAGCTCATCACCTACCGTGAAAAGCAGCCAAGGACTTAGACGTCCCGCCTTAATCCATCGTGTGGCTTGAACCGTACTTACGTTGCGGAAAAAGTCGGTCCACTCTTCACCAGTTTCTCTAGCCCATTGCTCCATTAGTAGGATATTGCGCTCAAGTGCTTTGTCTGGATGCTCTTTCTTCCCAAGCTCCCTGATCCAAATCTCGTATGGACGCGGCAATGTCCAATCATCAAGCTTGACGTTTGTACGGATTAGAAAGTCGGTAAACCCCATGGGATCCAGCGCGTTGATATCGACTAGGTATTTGCCGAACTTAATAAACGCGCTGTAATATTGAGAGTCGATAAAGTCCTCTTGTGTTTTAGGCTTTTTTGACTTCATGCTGATTTCGTAAAACAGTTGGTACGCGCGGAACCCCATCATCGCGTACTTTTCATCTTTCCAAAGCCACCGGCGCTTTTTCTCACAAGTATGGGAAATCAGCGTCTTTTCCGTCGAATAAGGATGCTTGCAAAAGTCGCAAACAAACTTGATTGGCTCCGCTTTGACTACTGCCTTAGGCTTTCTTGCCATAGTTGTCTCTGTATTCCTTAACCACTGCTTTGATCTCAGGATCGGATGCACCAAACTGTTTGGCTAGTTCCTTAACTTCATCCTCATTTGCAAGCTTGCCCTTCAGGATGTCAATTTCCGTGTTAGAAACTAGCGGGTGCATTTGTAGGAAATAGTTATCCAGCAGTGGAGTCTTGCTTACTTTGCCTTTGGGCATCATCCACTTATGGCGTGGTGTGCGCGAGCTAAGTGTGGAAGCAACCGTTGCCAACAGCTTCCATTGCAACTCCGGATGCTTGGACATTTTCCAAAACCCATTGTTCACAAACGTATTTACGAGCTGTGGCGAATTGACCGGATCACTTTCACTCAGCGATACCCATCGCATGAGGATTAGCGGGCTGATCTCCTTGCGTTGATCTTCCGTGCAATTTGCGTAGAAGTTCAAGTCACCCTTGTATAGGGCAGGCAAGGTTTGACCAAACAAGTCAAGCTTGTATTCCTTCTTCTTAGGCTCCTTCTTGGGCTCAGCTGAAGTTTTCGCAGATGATTTTTTCGCTGTCACTTTGGTATCCTAATCTGAAATGTACGGCATCTTTATTAGAGGAAAACGCAATTTCAATACCCTTGAAACCCCGCGTACTATCATCATAACGCGATGATATGTTCCACTTTTCATACTTATCCTTGCAGGAATGGACCATAAAGCGATTGATGTATTGGATCACTTCCAGCTTTTTGGTCGTGTCGGAAAACATGATTTTAATACGGTATGGGTATTGCATAGGGTTGTCCTCTGATCTCTTAGCAGCCTACTAGGTTGGGATCCAGGACGTCAATTTATTTAAACTGGCGAGTTCTCCCCGCACGAATGTTTCGGACTGTGGACTCACTTACATTGAACAGCGAGGCCAGCAGTTTGGTTTCCATTGTACTCGCACGTATCGTACACACATCATCCCACGTCAATGAGTGCAGTCGTAGCTCACCCGGCGGTCCTAGTTGCGCGGTAACACTTGCGTAGGTACGGCCGAATTTGATGTTGTTGGCTACACTCTTGGAAATTCCATATATTGCATTGAGCTGAGCTAGAGTTCCAGTGAACTCGTAGATTTCCTTGACCATGTCATCGGTGAGGATTTTCCTATGGCTTCGGGGCTGAACCGGAAACATAAGGTATTGTCCGGTAATGTCTCCACGGGTACGACCCTTTTTAACTGAGCGGATTGTGAATGTGGAAACTCCATAGTCGGCGGCCAACTTTGCAGTGGGATCGCTACTCAAATAGATTTCTACGATTTGATCGTCTGTGAGCTTCATTACAAACCTCTTAATGCAGACTATTTAACGGTACTAATAAATAGGACTATTAGTTCCCATCTAAGGAGTTTATTATGGGTCGCCCACTAAAGAAGACATTTTTCGGTTCGCCAGCAACTGGCGGTAAGCAGCTAGTTCTTTCCTACGCTTGGCTCGAAGGTTCTACAGAAGCAGAAGAAGGCTTCTGGATCGTTCGCCAAGTTGGTACAGGTCGTTTCCAGGTTACTAACGGCACTAAGACTGGCGTTGTAAAGCTAGTTGACGCACTTCCAAATGCAGCTGGCGAAGGTGTTATCATAGTTAAGCCTTTCGGCGCAACTCAGGAAGAATACGCTCGCAAGATTCACAATCGTACAGTTGTTACTTTTGACGGTAACACATACAAGTGGTCTGCTGAAGCTGCTGAAGAAGTTGGTCAGGCTGACTTCACATTCGAAGCTTGGAACGATCCACTAGACGTAGTTGAAGATGAGCCAGTGGTAACGCCACCGGTTGTTGATCCAGACACCGACGGTGACACTGATCCAGACGCTGGTCTATAATAAAAAAGCCCGGAAGAGATTCCGGGCTTTTCCATGACTTACAGAACGCGAACAGTTACGATCACGTTGGCTGTGCCATCAAGTTGATAGTGATATCGTACGTGAAGAACTTCACCCGAGTCACCACCTACGCGAACTTCGCATCCCTTGCGTGGGATAACATCGGTTTCAATAGTCCGATCGGGAGAAGCTTCTGAGGAATACTCACCACTACGGCCGCGAGTTCTAAAACGGAAAGTTACCTTTGCCATTAGAGAGCCTGGAACGTAACAGTGATAACCTGCTTACGCGGCCAACGACCGATTCGTGCTACGGAATCAAAGTCGTGATCCACTTGGACAACTTTGCCACGTGAGGAATCAAGCGTGATGATTTCGCCGATCCGTGGAACAACTTCCGCTTCCACTTCAATTGGATCCTCAACTTGTTCACCACGAGTGTTGAGAAAACGGAATGTTATGCTGGGCATGTTCGATCTCCTTATTCCGAATAAGTTGAGAATGCTTCATCAGTCGAAGCTTCAAGCTTTTCTCGTAGATGCACCCACTGTTCGCGCCAGCTGTCATCGGGTGTTGCCTGCTGTTCAGCCACGCTTTGCAACAGCTCAGCTACCTCATCCAGCAGGTCTTCAAAATGCGATTGCTTGGTGGCCATGTCGGATCTCCTTAAGCGGCGATTTCGTAGGATTCGACCACATATTCCATGTAATCGTTCTTCTGTTCCTCGGTTAGCGTCTTCGTCAAACGCTTGGCTTCAGCTTCGGCCTTTGCCTTGCTCAGGTAGGGAGTGAGGTTCGTGTTGACCCACTCGTCCATTGGCTTTGAAGTGCGAATGACCATATGAATCTGCATCGGTGTCTCCTTACTCGGCTTCGGTTTCGATTACATCAGTATAGCAGTACCGATACTTATCGCGAATTTGTTCCTGGATTTTCTTTTCGACTGCATTTGCGTGGTCGCGGTCACCGATAACAACACGCTCAACTTTGGCGTCTTCACCAAAGCGGGCTTCATCATCATGTGTGCCGTACCAGTACGACATAATAACGTAAGCCTTTTGCATCATCATCTCCTATTCCTGTTTCTGTATTCACAGTAACATAGGAATAGGAAGTGTCAACCAGTAATTACCGCTTGATGAAGAAGATATTTTTGTTTGCGATTGTGGCTTCGTGAATGAATTCGTTGATCACTGCTTGAACCCCAGGAGCAGCTTGATCAAACTCGTCGAGGATGATAATGCGAGTTTTTGCACCTGGATTTGTAAAGCTCAAAGTGGCCCAGGGGTGAGCGTAACGAACGATGCCATCACTACCGATAAGAGACTGGGGCTCGACGTCTTCCACAAGAAGATAGATCGCCCGAATGTCTTGAAAATCATACTCTTCGTTGTCGAAGTGTTCGGCAAGTGCATGAGTTGTCCCCATGCCAGGGCGCTTGAGTTCCTTTGGAAGCACGATGTCTTTGTTATTGGCTTGAATCTGTTCGAGAACAAATGCAACAACCGGCTTCATATCGATCTCCTTTGCTTCCTATGTTCTGAACATAACACAGGATAGGAAGATGTCAACGCCTAATTTTGATTGCGAACACACAAACGGGGAGAGGACCAAAATGGGGATGGGTGATGAAGGCTGCGGAATAGCCGTGGTATGGGAATTCCATTCGGCGTTCCATATCATCGCGTTTGGGGTAACCTTTGGTGAATACGATCTTGTCGTATTGGCGACCTACTAGACGTTTCTTCCAGTAATCGTTAATCATACGATATTCCTCAGTCTTAGTTCCCGCTTTGATTGCATCAAAATATTCGGCTTTCAGACTGAGGTATAACGTAGACATGTTTTAGACCATTTGTGTGATATCGAGGGACTCAGGTATTTTGTTTACATCCTTAACGAAGTAAACGCAAAGAGGCTTTTCAGTGTTTTCCAGAGGAACAGCCAAAATGTGCCCGTATTTGAGCTTTGGGAAGTACCACTTGACATCAGGAAACACGTTCATGATCTCAATGTCTAGAAACTCCGGCATATATCCGTTGATTGGGTTCAACGCAAACGCATCAAACTCTCTGTCATTCAGCTGCTTTAAGCTGATAACTTCGAGATCACCCGAGTGCTTGTCTCCGATAACGATAGACCAATCCGATGGCATTTGGATACGATAATCACCGATACGTAGGTCAACTGCACTTTTGTTAAAGGATTCCAAGAACAACAATGGGATAAAGATGTAGTCCACATTATTGGAGTCCGTATAGTCGAGCACGCAATAGCGGATATCATCAACTTCATCGGGAATGTCATTCATTGAGAATGGCTTGTTGTCAACTGTTAGGATTTTCATTTCGTCTTTCCACTATCGTAGAGCATTTCGCCACGTAGATAGTCGACCTTCTTGGTCTGGTATGGGTATTGTGCTTCCTTGTAAAACTTCTTGCGCTTTGTCAGGTGAGACGCGCTGAACTTACAAGTTGATGATACGTCGTAGATCTGAACAAAGTCCTTGTCCTTGGCCTTACGAATGCCACGACCAATACTTTGGATAACGCGAACAAAGCTCTTGCCTGGTTCGATTAGGATCAAGTTGAAGATACGAGGAATATTGATACCCACGGCCGCAACACCATATGTGGCAATAATCGCCATATTGTCTTTGCTGCTGGCGTCATCGTAGGTTTCGTTACGTTCCGCACTTTTTACGCCGCCGCTGATAAACTGTGAATCAGGAACCATATCCTGTAGTTCCTTACCCGTGCTTACACGATTAACAAGAACCAGCGTGTTACCTTCCAAACGTTTATGTTGGATAAATCCAGCAAGCCATTCCAGCTTGTTCCGGTCTGTTACGAGAAACTCATACTCTTCATGGAAGCTTGCAAACTCTGCGGAATCCATCATTTGGAGAAGTTCCACATTGCACTGAGCAAGTACGCCCTTGTCCATAAGCTGCTTTGCTGCGAGCTTGTTAACTACTGGGCCAATACTGGAGAGGATTGTATCTGCGGCGTGTGGTTCCTTGGGAATGGTACCTGTGAGACCCCAACGAATTGGAATATTTGCAAACGCACCAGCCATCATGTTCTTCAACACATCAGCCTTGGCTTGGTGTGCTTCGTCAATCATAATGCAAACAACGTCTTCGATAAAATCAGCAAAGTCCACAGCATTGGTTTTAGTCTTTGCTGTTGTGCCCTTTGCAATACGATCCAACGATTGCCATGTGCAGATTGTATGGGTTTTACCGATGTCTTTGCGGTCGCCATAGTAGACGCCAACATCCAGTCCTAGGTTCTTGTAGTCCTTTTCAGTCTGTTCAACGAGACTCTTGTTGGGAACAATAACCAGCGTGCGTCCATAAGCCTCACAAAGATGGCTTAGAGTTGCCGTTAGCAGGGTTTTACCCGCACCAGTTGCAATTTCCTGAAGGCTTTGAGGATTCTCAATAAACGTCTTGATAATCTCAACCTGATAATCACGGAGCATGATTGGCTGGCCTTCCGCGGGATGACCCTTTGGCCATACCGAGTTTGGCATAAAGTCCGTGCAGTAGGACTCATCCACATCCGGAAACTCGAAAGTTCTCGGTACCCGATGGTCAATCAGTTCAATTTCATATCCGCTTTCGAGAATAATCGGAAGAACCCGATCCAGCATGTTTACGTATGTGTTACCATTAACCGCAAACAAGCTGACAGTACCATCCCAACGTCCAAGCTTGAACGCAGGAGTGTGACGTGCATGAGGCAAAAAGTGTTTTAGAGCATCATGGCACTTACGACGCACCAAAGGCTCTAGATCTACGAACGAGGCATTAACCTCGTCATGGATTTCTAATTTACAGATTTTCACGATGGACCTTTTTATTATTACTTATCGTTTCAGGTCACGTCGTTTATATACAAAACGACCTTATTCCCAATTTACAGGAATAAGGTCATTGGAGTCAATTTCTATTAAGGATCAGTGGCTTAGTAATAGCCAGTTAGTACGCGCTGGGATAGCTTTTCTTCAAATGTTCCGCGCATGAGACCAAAGTGAAGGGTAAAGTTGAATGCCTTGGAAAGCTCCACAAAGTCGCCAACTTCAGCACCCGAATATGGAAATTCACAAAGCACAACATGATGCGTTTGTGAGATAACTTCGCCTGGCAAACCGATAAAGTCATCGGTTACCATCAGCGCGTTATAGTTGGGTTTGAACGCCATTGGTAGGTGTTCAAAGTCCTTATAAGCTTCCGCGGGATAAACAAAGTTCGCGTACTTCTTATGCTTTTCCTGATCAAGCTCCTTGGGACTCACATATGTGGCACCCAACGACAACATCAGGTATTTCCGAATGTTCTCGTCCTTTGTAACGAGGATCGCCTTTTCCTTTGTTGCTTTAAAGTCCTTGACCAGCCCAGTAAGCATTTGCGACTTTAAACGCGCCCAGTGTGCGGACTTGAGGCCATCTAAGGTTTGCTGCGCATGTGTGGAACCATCCAACGCATGATCGACAATCTCATCGATCGTTGCTCCATAATCGGCAACCGCGCGGGCTTGCTGCTTACGATAACCCGTGATGATCTCGCTTCGTCGATTGCTGTGATCGCCACTGTCTACAAGCATGGAATTGCTTTGAAGGATCTTGAAGTCCTTGTATGTGCGATCCATAACCAGATTAAAGCAGACCCCGCTAGCCTCGAAAAGCCGTACAGGTTGGAACTTTCGGCCACGGCTACGAAACGATATTGCGATATCAGTAAAGCTGGTAAACACGAGGGGAATTGAAGCCACAGTCAAATGTAGCTTGAGGTAACCAGTGACCAAGCTGCTGATATATCCGATAGTGGCTTGGTTCTGATAATCCCCAAGATTCTGCCAGAATTCAGTTGTTTCCATTATGATAGTGGCACGAGGAATTTCCCCACAAAGGGCTTCTATCGAGTCGGAAACATCATACGAAAAGTCGCACTTACCGCGTCCCACAATGATGTGGTCAATCTTATACTCGGTCACCACTGAAGTGTCGCGTGCCATTTGCCAGCGATCAACAATCCAAACCCGCGGGGCTGTTTCGACATCGTTGTCGGTTACGTTTTCTAGCGATTTCTTTGGATCATTTGGACGGATCAGAATAGCATCGTCGGGGCAGAAGTTTGTTAGCAGTTTGTTCCAAATACCAACATCGTGGTAATCCTTAACGTAGACGCCAATCCGCTTTGAACCCATTAGCTGGGCGCCTAACACTGCGATATGCTTGGTATAGCTGACATTGGTTGTTTCCAGCAGTACACACCGAGCATTCCAGTCCAACACGTATTGGAGTGCGTCATATTCTCTATTAGAGAACTGTAGAGCGTTGGGGAGCTCATCCCTGTTGTAGCTATAAGTGCCAGCAACTTCGCGTACACGGCTGTCTATGGGCGTTCCTGTGATTTCAGCCATACGCATGACATGGCGTGCCCACTTACCATTCAACGGATATCGAACGCGATCATACATCTCTAAGCCACTCCATGTGTGCGATCCATTCCGTTGCCAATATGTCGTTGTTGATGCTGACAACAATCTCATCACCCTCAACACTAATTGAGGATGGTACCTTCAAGTTGTTCTCAATTTCCAAGAACAGCTTGAGCACATCATCGTCATAGGAAAAATCGTGAGCCTGGATTACTCGCATTACTTCTTTGTAATTGGTTGAGTCCAGCGTAACCCGCCACATTTTCATGTTCTTCACAGGCAAAGCCCGTGTAAGGTCCGCAAGCTCTGACCGTAAAGCTCGGAGTGAATCGGTAATGCCTTGATTGAAGGAGAAACGGAATAGAAGGTTGGGGCCACCAGCCCAGCGGACTTCGCGTTTGACTTGCACGCTTTGGTGCAATTCTTTCCGGTACTTTGGGAATTGGATTAGGTTCTCAACCAAAGGAATGTCAAAGTCACCGAATAGGTCCACATACTTGGCGATGACTTTGACAACTGTTGCGGCTTGTGCCGTACTGAGTGGAGAACCAGTTCGGGTGTGTTTGGCAACACTTCCTATAAATTTCTGATCCCACTCACTAACCACAGCCTGCGCATGTTGGGCTTGCGGTGATGGAGAAAAGCTAAACGGAGTCAGATACGACTCAAGCTTCTCTAAACAATCCTCGATACTCTTCAACTTCAATAACCTTCAAATCACCAACCATTAACTTTGCTAACATAGCATCGTCTTTGGTGTCAAAATTGAAAACTATCAAATACTTCGAGTTCATGTAAAAATAATCTGTTCCGCCCTGTGCGTTAGGTTCAAATTCGTCGTTTTCCAAAACGGTCCACTGGAAATTGAAACCCTGTTCACAAAGCGAATTTACCGCATGTATGATTTGTTTGCGATACTGCCTTACAGGTTCAATAAGCCAGCCAAACAAGCTTGACTTTTCGTTTACACAAAGCAATAGAACGTCTGCGGTTACTAGACCATTAACTGGGCCATCCTCAGCAAATAGCTCGGTATGATCGGTATCGGTCATGTCGATGATGAGACGTCCAGCATTGTGCTGCATAAACGCGGCATTAACGTGGCCGCGTTTTGCAAATTCATACCGAGTAAATTGCATCAGTGGACCTCAAAGTCTTCCATACCAGCGACCTTCAACTTGACCAAGTTGTTGATCTGCCAATGCTTGTATTCCAACCCCTTCATAATACCCATGTAGGAGTTACGCACAAGTGCTACCTGATTGATCAGCATGGCTAGCTCGATAACGTCGGAATCCGCATCTGCGTAAATTGCAGCGTCACGGCTACTAAGGGTGCGATTGTAAGCTTCTAGAAAGCCCTTGAACGCCTTTGCCTTTGCCTTTGTATGCTTGATTTCCAAGAACTTGAGAATAGCCTCAACTTCCTGATATTGATTGAAGCGATGCTCTACAATACCTGGAAGCTGAGAACTAGCCTTTTCAACACTTCCGGTGAGCTTGACTTCACGCTTGGCCAGTTCGATTTCTTGTTCGAAATATAAAACAGCATCCACAATTGGACTCATATCGTCCGGGTTTGCTGAGATTCTACCGTACCATTTGCTCATCTAAAACTCCATTAGGTTTACGCTGTTTTAACGTAAACAGATCGGAAACATCAATATTCTTCTTCGTCGTCTTCGTCTTCGTCGTCGACTTCGATATAGTTTTCAAAAGCGCGGTCCAGGTAATTACATACTTCACCCTGGAGTTCCTTAGCTACTTCCTCGACATCTACCCAATCTTCGAGGATCTTTAGCATTTTGTTGGCTGTGTCCTCGCGTTTGCCCGCTGGAATCACATCCTTAAAAGTTTCCCACAAGCTGGAAACTAGTTCACTTTCACTGCCCATTTTCTTATTCCCATTAATAGAAAAGGGCCATCAGAACAATCGGATGGCCCCTGTAAGTTGTTCCTGCGCTATTTACGCAGGAACTAAATTACTCCACGTCTGCAACTACGGCAGCCGCTTCTTCATCTGCAAGTCGCTCAGCAGCCAAACGTGCCGCTTCTGCTGCTTCCTTGCGTTGCTCTTGTTCAACAAACTCGCTCATAATGAGGTCTAGGACGTCATTGGAGTATTGCTTGCGGAACAGCTTGATTTCCTCACCGTTAAGCTTGGTGTACTTGAGCTTGTTACCATCCTTAACGATGTAACCCTTAGCTTCAAACATATCAAGCAGACCCGAATAAGGATCCATACCTGTATCCCATGGAATCTTTACTTCCACCGACTCGAATGGCTTAGCGTAACGAGACTTCATTACCTTGATCTGACTGCGGATACCACGTACCTCAGTGACCTTGTTACCATTTTCGTCTTCCTTAAGCTTTAGCTTACGCATGGCCATAACAATGGAGCTTGCGTAGATAAAGCCCTGACCACCAGTGATCTTGTCATCGGGATCAAACATGTCCTGCGAGGCATAGGAGTGGTTCGTGCAGACGAGACCAATATCCCATTCACCAAACATGTTAACGCAGTTACGCACAAGTGCGTTCAGCGCCTTTGGCTTACGACCCATGTCGCCCTTCATTTCACCAGCTTCAAACTGGTTAACGTCGGTTGGAGTCAAAAGCATACCCAGCGAGTCCACAATAAAGAGGACCTTTGGGCGATCCGCACGAGGAGTATCCTTGTACGTGGACTTGAAGTCCTTCATGAAGTCCGCGACGATCTTTGCAACATCGTCAATCATCGCAGCGTTAATCTTCAATAGCTTGTCGTCGGATGTGTCAACACCCAGCGCATGTAGCCAATCCGAATCCAATGCGTTTTCCGAATCAATCAGCACTACAAAGTAACCAGCTTCCTGTGCATTGCGTGCGAGGTTACCCGACGCGATGTAGGACTTGCCCGAACCCGACTGACCCGCCAGCATTGTAACCTTACCCAAAGGAATACCCTTGTTAAAGTCGGAGCTAACCGCGTAGTTGAGTGCGTAGTTACCAGTTGATACCCAGTATAGCGGATCGTTAAAGCCGATCGAAATACCATCTAGGCTCTTTGTAATGTCCTTGCGGAACTTTGAGAAATCCATAGGTTTCATGTCATCTCCAAATATTGAGATTTAAATCACTTGATTTTTGGGAAACTTGTGGGGAGCTTTACTCCCCACATGTGGGATTAACCACCGTTACGTTCGCGAATACGACGTAGGATTTCCTGTGCGTCCGGCTTACCGCCAGCAGCTGGAGCGGATGGTGCTACAACCGGCTCATCTTCTTCAACAACCGGAGTCGAAGCTGGCTTCAAGCGGCTTAGGATGTCGTTTGCACTTGGAGCAGAGCTTGCTGCTGGAGTGTTACGAGCAAAGCCGTCTTCATCACGGTCACCGCCACCGGAAGTCTGCAAGCCGAATGGCTTGTAGAAGCTGCCCCAACGATCTGCATCGTATGCTTCCTGATTAACAGAAGCCTGGAACATTTCCTTAATAGCGTTGAGTTCAGCCGCGTCTGGCTTCTTCGGAAGGAATTCCTTCAAGTTGAACAGACCATGCTGCTCAATTGCACCAGCCTCTTCCGCGTTTAGCGGGCGAGTCTTGAACGACCAGTTAGATGTCGAGTAGTTTGCGTACTGACCCTTTGTGGTCTTGGTGAGCTTGAAGTCACGACCGTTTTGGAAGTCGATTGGAAGGTCTTCCATTTCCGGGTTCATCAGCGAGCTCTTGATGATATCAAAGATCGAGCTGTTGATCATAAAGCGACGGATTGGATTTTCCGGCAGTTCCTTTTCTTCAAACGCGCTGTTTACAACAAAGCCCTGGAATAGGTAGGACTTCTTCTTGTAATACTTGCGTGCCATTGGCTGAAGGTCTGGATCCTTCCACCATGGGCGAGTTTCGGAGATGATCGGGCAGGATTCACCATACATTTCCATGCAAGGAACCTGAACGATTACTTCCTTGTCATCACCACCCTTGATGCCCTGGAATGGGAGCTTGATTACCAAGCGTTCAACCCAGAAGAAGGTGTTGGACGAGTCAGCGTCCGGAAGAAAACGAATTGTTGAGGATTGTCCTTCAGGTGTGTTCCAGAACGGATACATTGCGCGGTCACCACCGCCACCTTTATTTTCGCCCTTAGCCTGCTGAGATTGAAGCTTTGCGCGGATTTCGTCTAGAGTAGCCATAATAAATTATCCTTTGAGCCTTATTAATGAGCCTTATTTGAGCCAATTAAGTTTTTGTTTTCTATAAGAGAACCAGTTACTTACAACTGTGTTCACATTCTATTTATACCTGGAAGAATGTTCAATATTCTTTTTCTTATTTTATTAAATTCTTACCTAAGTAGGAAAACAAAAAGAGGACGGGAGTTTCTTCCCGTCCTCTGTTTATAGCAAACTGGAATGACCAGTTTCAATATTCTTTTTATAGACCTGCAAGCTTGCGAAGGCGTGCTAGGTGCTCAGATTCGTCACCTGGCTCAACAGTGTGAGTGATATCGTCGACAAAATCATCACCCATATCTGCACCGGCCATTTCAACAACTGCACCAAGCTTGTCCTGGATCTTTTGCAGAACCAACTCTTTGTTCTGGATCAAAACCGGGCCGCTTGTGCGAGAGTCCATATAATACTCTTCCATCTCAGCAAAAATTTCTTCTGCCGACGCACCAGGCATACGCTTGATGAACGATGGAACTGTGTCGATTACCGCACGCAAAGTCATGTTGTCGGCTTGACGGCGCTCTTCACCACGCTCATCCAGTTGTTCGCCTTCATTAAGGCCAAACTTCTGCTTGAGTGCATTGATGATAATGCCTTCAAAGTGATCGCCATGATCGGTTACAAAGTCCTGATGGAAGCTATTTTCCGAATACTCGATTGCAAAGCCCATAACGTCGGAAACCAAGTCCATCATGTATTCGCGATCGTCTTCCGAGCCGTCGAACATATCTGCGGATGCAGTCTTCAACATACCCTGTGTTGGGTTGGAGATGAAGTCATGAATGAATGTTTCGATATCGTCGATGTGATGGTTGCTTGCGTCTTCTTCAAGTGATTCACTCTTGGACCAAGCCTTACGCGCAATGTTCATGATCATATCAACGTCCATATCCATAATGCGGCTTTGTAGCTGAGAACCGATAACTGCGGAAAGTTGGCTACGGAGAGCATAAGCATCATCATCAGCGTCATCGCCACTTACAATGCCGTAGAAGTCGCTGTTGTCCATGGAAGCAATAGTATCGGTGACCAGCTGCAAGAGAGTGTTGTCGTCGATGTCTTCGTTGAGTTCTTCACCTTCAGCAAACAAGCTTTCATCAAGACCTTCAGTAGCTTCAACCTCAAAACCATTTTCGGCTAGGTGAGGAATGATCACTTCGTCAACTAGAGCTTCGATTTGTGGCAGGTAACGCTCAAATTCAAAATCCTCTTGCGGCTCTTCAAACTCTGTTTCCAGATAATAACGAACACCAGTTACAACCGCGTTATAGCTGAGTGGGCCATCTTCTGGATCCATCGCATCACCACCAAACACTTCAGCAAGTGCGTAGTCATAAGCTTCAAGATCGAAATTATCGAGAGCCTGTTCCACCTTACTATCCATTGGAAGAACATCATAAGGACCAGCTTCTGCAACGGCTGTTTCATCAAGACCATTCATCCACTCTTCAAGAGCAGACATCTCTGGAGCAATAGTTGCTTCCTTTACTGAAGCCTTGTCAACGAGATCAGCAAGCTTGGTTGCAAAGAAACGCTCGTTCTGGTCCATTGCATCGCCATTGCCCAGCTTGTCGCTGAGTGTGCTTACGTAGTTCCAAAGCATATCATTGCCAAGACCAGAACCTGGAGCCAACAGCTTGTCCAGCTTGAACGAGATTGCAGCTTCCTGCGAGCTAAAGCGTGGAGTTTCGCCACCCTTAACACGAACACTGAGAGCACCTGCGATAACCTGCTTGAGACCAGTGGCGAGTTCAGCGGCTTGCTTTTGAAGACCAGCTTGTTCAACCTCACGATTGTCCATGCCTGCCTTGGCAAAGCGGTTCTTAACCCACTGTGTCGCATACATTAGGAACTTGTCTTGTGGGTTCTCATTAAGGGTAAACCCTTCAAACCCCTGCAAATACATTGTCGCGCCATCCATAGCTTCTTCGCTAAGAACAGTTAGAGCAGTTGGAGCATAACGGTCAAAGTGAACGCCTTCTTCCAAACCAAACTCACCGACTAGGCTTTCAATAAGATCTTCGATAAGTTCTGCGTTTTCTGCTACGAACTCATTTACCAAAGATTCTTCTTCAAAATTAATAGGATCCATTTGTCTTGTTTCCAAAATAGTTTTGGCCACAGTTTCCAGGATGGAAACCAAGCCATTCGTTTCATCGATTTGGAGAAGGTCTTTTAGCTGTTCTACTTGTTCAGCAATTTCCCCGGCGAGTGGGCCCACGTGATTGGGAGCATTGGTAATTTGCTCCACAATACCTGTATAAAAGCGGTTACCCTTGGACTTAGCAATGCGCTGTTTGGATGCACCAACAATGCCATTGAGCGTTTCTGATAGCCCTATGACTGCTTCATTAGTGCTTTGCATCTTTCTGATATGCTTGCGCACGGCATTGATTTTGCCCTGCATTTCACACTCAGCAAAGATGTATTTAGAAAAACTATCTGTTGGAGTACCACCGGAACCCAAATGCCTTGCATAGGCACGAGCACCATGCAGAGAGTTCATTGGGCAACGAAAACGTTCTCCGTTTTCTGTTTCAACAAAAATGCTGTGAATGCGACGGCTGCGAGCGCCACGAACATCCTCAGAAATCTTTGCTGAATGACGAATGATAAGTTTGGTCGAACCAATCGTTTGATAGCTGGTCTTTGCCGAACCCCACATGGATTCCATCATTGGAGTCGCTTTAAACGCGAAGTCCTTTGGGTTGAGATCCTTGCCATACTTACGCACGTTGAACAGATAATTGTAACGAGTCGCTGTGACTCGCATTGTGTCAATCATCTTGCGCATGGAGTCCACATCTGCGGACTCACTAATGTACATGTTCAAGGTGGAGTCAGCACCGTTTTGGTCGATGCTGAGCATTAGTTTGTCGGGTTCTGCAAAAAAGCTAATTGCGGATTCAGGCTCGAATACTTTGTTACCGTGCTCATCAAATAGGCTGAGAACTCGTCCAGTCCCTTTAAGGATCTGGAAGATTTCCTTAGCCATTGAGCTGATCAACGATGCCATATTATTCTCCTAAGTTTGCAATATTTATGCGATTAGAAGCTAATAGGCAGCGGAGCCAAACTTTCAGAGGTATCCTCACTAATTGCAATGTCTTTAAGTCGTTCGCCGAGGTCTGGATCCCATTCTGCGATCATTTGGCTGATACGGATAGCCAAAAGCGTGCCAGAGATAAGATCATCTGTTTCGCCCCACTTAGCGGCAAAACCTGCACCTGCACGAACAAAGTTCTTCAGCTCTTTTACAAGCGCCTTACTCTTCACATCCATGCGACGGCTTTCAACCAGGCTCTTCAACTTAGAACAAGCGGCAAGCTTACTCTTGTTTGTTGTGTTCAAGCCCTTACGACCGCGTCCACCACCACTGCGCTTGGGCTCGTGTACGAACACGCCTGGGAAGTTTTCTTCACCAGTGTCTTCGATAACCACAAGTGCGGCTTCACCCAACGTATTGTTCTCAACACTCCAGTAGATTTCAGGCTCACCGGCCTGCTCATCATTTTCCAATAGTGTGAAGAAGATATAATTGAGCGTGTCCAAGAGGATGGAAATTTGCTGTCGGATTGGTGTCTTGTTATGACGCCATTCCGCGACCTGATTCATGCTGGGCATTTCAAATACTTGGATTGCCGCAAAGTCACCACCCGTACCCAGTGATGGATCCAACGCAATCGTATAAACGCAATTGGGTTGTGGCTCTTGATACCAACGAACTTCACCAATCTTAAACTCTTCGTCCACACCTCTCAGCGCGGCAAGAGTCATGTTGTCGACTAGGGTTTCGTCTTCGGTAACGAACTTGCATTCAAACTCACGTGCAAACTTATCCGCACCAAGCATTGCTCGGAATTCGTCAGCCCACTTAGTGTCACGATCAGGATGCTGATCCCACTTAACTTCGATCCCTTTGAAGCCGTTTACTCCAATGCCATTTGGACGTTCATTGCCAAACTCATCAATAGTCTGGTTAGCGCCGTGCCAAATTTGAGCAAACTGGTCTTCGTCGTTGTTTGGAGTGGACGTAACAATACAAGCGCCACCCGTGGAAAGCGTTGGCTGAATAGCAGCCCAGAATTCCGCAGCCATGTTTGGCTTAACGAACGCAAACTCGTCCAAGTAGAGAAGTGTAATGGAAAGACCACGACCTGCGTCCGGTGTGGTAGCGCGAGCAATAATACGGGAGCCATTATCAAAGCCCAACGTACCCTTGTTATACTCGGTAACACCCGCGCGTAGCCAGTTAAATTGTTCTAGGTTTTCGTATGCAAAACGGATACGATCCATAATTTCCAAAGCCTGTACCATCTTGTTCGCAGCAAGCAAAACAGTGGTGTCAGGTTCAAACATAACTTTCCACAACAGGAAAGCCGCCGCACAAGTTGTCTTACCCATCTGACGAGCAGTTAGGGCGACAACACGGCGGTTTTCATGAAACGCACGGATAAGTTCTCTTTGGAAAGGATAAACTTTAAATGGAACGCGACCCTTAGTTGGGTGCTGAATCATCACATACTTTTCAATAAAGTAGAGCGGATCCAGCATACACTTTTTAAGTTCAGCTTCGCGTTCCTTGGTGAAGAAGTCCTTTTGGTACCCCTTCTTAATAATATCTACAGAATCAGAGCTTTTCGCCATTCATAGTTATTTGAAGACTCGAACAGAATACTTCTTCTTCGGGTCCATTCCCTCTTTTGCCATGTCACTTTTGATTTTCGCACGGCCCTCAGGTGTAGACCATTCCTTACCTGTAAAGCTTAGTACGATAGTGCCTGGACGTTCTTTACCTGTTTGGTCATGATACGTTAGAACGTTTTGACCGGGACGGTAATTGCTTACTCCCCCATATGTGCTTGCGAATGTAAGGCGTGGTTTATCGCCTGTATCAATCGAAAGAACAACGATCGAAGACTTGCCCGCTTTTAGGTTGTCTCCAAAATATTCGTTATCGCCGAGTTGGTCAACTGTGAACATGCCTGGGCATGGAAGCAATGCCAAAGTGTGTTCAAAGCTTTTATAGTAGCCTTTCTGGCGAGGATCCTTTGGACGACCATAAGCTTCGTCAACTTCGGACTCACCAACGTATTCTTCAACTTCGGAGTCTACGATGCTAACTTTGTTGTTGTGGTCTACCTTCAACATGCTGATAACAGATTGTTCAGCTTCCTTTGCAGTGCCGGCGGTTACAACCATTTCTTCAAACTGTGTGTCGTAGTTGGAATCCATCCACTCTACCTTCACCTTGAAACGCTTGTCTTCGTGTTGAATAACACGCTCTGCGCCAAGATCACTTAGGTAGTCTTTGAAACCCTTTGGCAATGGTGGGAGTTCTGTTGCGGCTACATCATTGTAGTCGTTAAAGTCTTCGCTTACTGCGCCACCAAAGTTGTTCTTGTGCTTGGCTACCATTTTTGCAATGTCTTCACCACGCATACCAACTTCATCAGCTACACGGGCAACCGCTTCATCGTGATCGGAAACCGCGAGGAAGTTGAAATACATATCGACGATATCTTCAGCTTGCATGCCTGGAATATACTCTGCTCTTTCCTCTAGCGAATTATCCGCAAAACGAGGATTATTTGGTTTGTGATCAGGGTTACGAACCTTGTTTTCAGCCGATGGCTTATAGGTTTCCTGCTCTTCTACTTCCAGTGCAGATGAATCTTCAATATTCTGTTCTACATCTACGGGCTCACCATACTGGTAAGCACCAGGAACACCAGCAAGATCCAACATGCGATGCAACTCTTCCAGCGAGTCAACCTGAATCACTGTGCTGCTGGAGTTTGGACGATCGCCTTCGTCGGCAACGTTTATCGTCAAAGTTACATCTGTTTTGCTCATAATGGTGTCCTTATTTTAAGGTCTTTTAAATATTTATGCTGGTGTAATCGGATTTACGTTGCCCAGCTGCGCCCATGGAGCGGTTGGACTTTCTTCCGTTGCAAACATGATCTGGAAAGTGTCGATATTGAGGACAACCTTACCCAATCCCTTGTTTTGCTGATTTACCGCATGGTTCTTGTTGGATAGTTGCGCGGTGGTGTAAACGGCAAAGTAGATACCACCGGCCTTATCGATAATAGGCTCACCAGTGTCCACGTTCATAATGTTGGCTTCAAGATCAACATTGCCCTTAGTTGCGCTGGTAATGCGACCTTGTGCGTTTACCGCATAAGTTGCAATGCCATAAGTTCCCGCAGTAACGCCAGTGTTTGCAAGGGTGATAGCAAGGGTACCACTGCTGGTGATTGGTCCACCCGTAACGTTGATACCACCGGCGCCAGTTGCGGCAACACTTGTTACGGCACCCGAGCCAGCACCACCATTTGCAATGGTGAGAATGCGACCGTATTCATCAACTGTGATCTTTGGATTCGTATAGGATCCACCAACGATGCCTGTCTTTTGCAGAGCCAAAGGAGCCGCAGAAGTACCTTCACCCGTTAGACCATAACCTGTGCTTACGGAACCGCCTCCAGAGCTCCCACCACCGCCGTTGTTGTTCGAAGCACTCAAGATGCGTCCGTACTCATCGACCTTAATCGTAGCCATGTTATAGGTGCCAGCGGTTACACCAGTAGTCTTTAGACCAACTTCAATAGTTCCGCTGCTAGTGATTGGACCGCCCTTGGTTTCAAGACCCTTAACGCCCAACACGTTTACACTGGAAACAGTTCCCGCGGAACCCGTTGGAATCGAGAATGTTTTCCATGTTGGAACACCATTAACGATAGTAAGCATTTGGTCATTTTGACCCGCTGGAAGTCTTGTTGTTCCGCTGTTGGAGCGAACAAGCATATCACCGGCCGTTGTTAGCGGATCCACATAATTGGAAGTACCACCGCCGGAGCCACCAACAACCGCAACTAGACGACCATATGTGTCAACTGTGATTGTTGGGTTTTGGTAGACACCCGCAGTCACACCAGTTGGTTTCAAGTTATAGGAAACCGAACGAGTCAAAGCGTTGCCGCTGATTACAAGTTCGCTGCCCGCAGCAAAACCAAGATCAGTGTTTGGTGCCGTTGCAACAATGGTAGCGTTGCCAGCGTTGATTGTTCCAAAGTTGTTAGCTTGTGGTGCATCCGCTGGGCTAATAACTTCCCAACCCACACCATTCTTATAACGGAGAACCGAACCCGTTGTTGGGTTACCAGATACGTCCGTAAGCTGCATGAGCTGTGTTGGGATTATTGGCTTATTGTTGAGTAGATTGTAATCGGCAGAAGTAGCAATTGGATCCAAACCCGTAACACGACTCGCCGGAAGCAAACCACCAATTTTGCTGAGGTTGATCTGATTCTCGTTAAACGTGATAATGATTTGGTTGCCTGAGACATCCGTGCTTAGCGATAGGATCTCACTATCGGAGGCCAGCTTACGGAAGTTTAGTGTGGATCCACTCTTAGAGTGGAACACATCATAACCCGTAGTTGGTCCCAAGTTTGCCGCACCACTAACATCGCCGGTTGGTGGAGTAAATCCAAGACCAATCTCGATGGTTTCGTTGGTTTGACTTAGTGTGAGGTTTGGACCAACTTTAATTGTGCGAAACTGAAGAGAAGAACCACTAACGCCGCGATAAACACGCGCACCAGTGTTCTCCATATTCAAACCGGATTCGATAAATGTTGGCGATGTTTCCTGAGGAGCAATACCAAGAATCAAGCTTGTTGGAGTCTCAACGATTGTGAGATCACCAGTTGTTGTAATGCTCTTAAAGTTAAGGTCATAGAAGCCCTTGGACTTATCAATACCCGCTACAATCTTGGCATCATAAGCGTTGCCAAGAGTGTTTGCGCGAATGTAGTTGAGGGTTTCAAATGTTGCTGGCGTTGCATTGCTCACACCAGGAGCTGCCGGCGCACTTGCCGGCACAGGAATGCTTGTAGAGCTGGCAAGTGGTGTAACCGCTCTATTAGAGACGACCGCTTGCTGTGAAATTGAGTTTGGTCGTTTCTTCCCAGCCATTACTTACCCTTGATCTTTGTTGCCTTGCCGTTCTTAACCACAGTGCGAGAAGCATGTTGAATGCGAGAATCAAAGTTACCAGTTGGTGCAGTGTCCAACGGAGCTTTTGCTTCCTTTGCGCTAAGTGTGGATCCACTTACTGGACGAACACCATCGTGTTTTGCATTGAATGCAGCGTCTTCGGTTGCTGTTAGATCGTGGAGTAGACCAAACATGCTCTTGTGTGGAGTTGCTTCATCCATTTCCTTTGCACGATTTGCTTGAATCTGCGCCAAGTAGTTGAGCAGCGTTTGATTGTACTTGTCACCAAAGCTTTCGCCTTGTTCCTCAGCAACTTCATCATGGCCAAGAAGTGTGGCAACTTCATCGTCGCCAGCGGCTTCCACAACACCAAGCATTTCCTCAACAAAGCGATCTTCAACCGCTACAGGCTCATTTTCACCACGAACACGAACAAAACGTTCGGAGATATTCAGCTCATGCTTTAGGTCGTTAGTGAGGCTTTGCGCAACCAGTGGACGCTCAGTTGTGATACGAATCGTATAGGACTCAACCGGGCCAATGCCTGGGAAGTCGATTTCATCACGCTGTAGGATAGACTTTTTGGCTTTGGAAATCTCAATCGCATCATAACGCTTGAGAACCTTTTCCACCTTGTCCATTACAGTATCATCGACCTTTACGGCTAGTTTCAACTTGTAGTTGTACTCACGCTTTACGCCGGACAAATATTCATAGAAATTCTTCATAGGTACCTCCATGGGTTTCCAGTATTTAGCGGAAATAGAAAAAGGGAGCCTTTCGACTCCCTTCTCCTCCCCTAAACTGGTTACTTACTTTGTGTAGGCAACCAATTCCGTATAACCACCAACGTGGGTGGAATTGTCCCAAATCTGCGGAACAGTGCGTGCTTCGTAGCCGAGGTGCTCGTTAAGAAGCTCCTTGTTATTACCCTGCGTTACATCAATATCGATGTATTCTTCGCCTAGGATATCGAGAAGCTGCTTTGCACGGACGCAATATGGGCAGTCGGATTTAGAATAGATTGTGTACATGCGCTATACTCCTCTTCTTATGCTTCGCAGGACTTGCAGGAAAGTAGCTCACGAGCCAATTCCTGGGATGGGTTTGTAGAACGCTGATAGTAAAGAGTCTTTACCTTCAAGCGCCATGCTTCGATAAGCAGCTTATTTACGTCTGCTAGCGGAGCATTTGGGTGAATCATCAGGTTTAGCGACTGGCCTTGGTCAAATTCCACTTGACGATCAGCAGCCTGCTGGATGATTTCAATTTGAGGAATCTCACCGAAAGTTTCGAATACAGCCTTTTCCTCGAGGCTTAGTTCCGGCAAATGCTGAACCGAACCACCGTTGATGAGAATGCTTTCCCATGTTTCCTTGGTGTCGATGCCCTTTTCAGCAAGCAATTCCTTGAGGAATGGGTTCTTGTAACCGAACTTACCCTTCTGAAGATCCTTCGTGAAGTAGTTGGAGTTAAGTGGCTCAATGCTTGGCGAAACCTGACCAAGGATAAAGCTGCTCGAAGTTGTTGGAGCGATTGCCATCAACGTGGTGTTGCGACGGCCATAACCCTTTAGAACGTCTGGCTCACCAAGAAGTACAGCTAGTTCCTGCGAAGCGGCCATGCACTTAGCAAAAACATTGCGATGGATTTCAACATTGAGAGTCTTAGCTTCGGCGCTCTTGAAAGCAATCATCTTGCTCTGCAAGTATGAGTGCCAGCCAAGTACACCAACACCAATAGCGCGGTGACGCATAGCAAAGCGACGTGCATCCTGCATGAACGGAACGCCTTCCGTCTTACGGATGTATTCTTCCATAACAGCGTCGAGGAACATGGTAAGTGCGCGAGCAACGCCCGTGTCTTTCCAGTCATCGTAGTGTAGGAGGTTGAGAGAAGCCAAGCAGCAAACAAACGATTCATCTGGGGACGATGGCAAAGCAATTTCCACGCACATGTTGGATGCGTAGATCTTCATGCCCTTGTCCTTGTAAACATCAGGAGCGCCGTTGTTTACGTTGTCGGTGAAGAAGATATATGGGTAACCAGATTCAAAACGCTTCTGGATGATACGTGCCCAAAGCTTACGCTTTTCCTTATCACCAGCGATCATAGCTTCCATCCACATATCACTAATGCAGACGCCCAAGCTGAGGTTCTGAATCGAGCTGCCTTCTTCACGCAGGTTGAGGAATTCCTTAACATCAGGATGCTCAACTGGAAGATAAACCGCGCAGTGACCACGACGAACGTTGGACTGGCTTACAACGTTTGTTGTAGCGGAAACGAGGTCCATGTAGTGGACTGGGCCGTCTGCGGTACCGCCGGATGAGATAGCAGAACCACGGGCACGAAGTGCACCAAAGTATGCGGATGTACCAGCACCAAGCTGAGTCATCTTACCGATTTCAGCAGTCTTGCCGAGAATCGAATCCATGTTGTCGTCGATATACGAACCATTGCAAGCGATTGGAAGACCACGACCTGCACCAAAGTTCGCCCATACTGGCGAGCTTAGCGAGATCCAACCACGCATCATGTAGTCTTCAAACTCTTCAGCAAAGCCAGCTACGCCCAAGTAGCTTTCCGCTGTCTGTGCAATTTCCTTAATGCGATCTTCCGCTGTCTGGCCTTCTCGGAGATAGCCGCGATCCAAGTATGTTCTCGAATCCTTATTGAGCCAGTAGCCCTTTTCATATTTCATGCGTGTACCCATCCTTAACGTCGTACAAAAGTGTTTTGGTTTTAAAAATTAGAACAGATCTTCTGCGTCGAAAGCGCGGGCCTTCTTGGAATATTCCACTGGGCGCTTTACAAAGAAGTCGGTCATGTTGTTGCCAAGCAGTTCTTCGTTGAACCAGGTTGTCTGGTCGAGAAGCAGCGGGTCAACATCGAATGGCTTGTTGTAGCCGATTTGAACTAGCGACTGATTGATACGATCCTTGATGAACTCTTTCAGAATCTCAGCTGAAATACCTTCATCCTTAAAATCGCCCAGCATCCAGTCGATAAGCTGGGATTCCGCAGTAAATGCAACCTTGCACTCTTCAATGATCTTGGCTTCAAGATCTGCGTCGAACAGTTCAGGATATTCTTCACGAAGCGTGTTGATAAGCTTGATACCAACCAGCGCGTGAATCATTTCTTCGTTGCGCGTGTACTGAACCTGCTGAGCAGTATCCTTTAGGATATTGCCACGGAAACGGTTAAGCCACAGAATGTTGTAGAACTGGCTAAACAAGCTAACGTTCTCAACAAAAAGCGTGAAGAGGATGATCGCGTAGATGTACTGCTTCTTGCTGTTATCTGCGTAAACCTTGTTCAAGTATTTGCGGAGATATTCAACGCGACCCTTTACAACAGGCTCTTCGAGATTTTCGGCAAATGCCTTTTCCAGCTTGAGTACGTCAAGCAGTTTCTCATAAGCTTGGTTATGGATAACTTCGGTGTTCGCCATAGCGTAACCCAAGTCATAGATAGATGGGTGTGGGAAGTTGTCACCCAGATTTGCCCAAAAACGCTTGACAGCAATTTCTACCTGACCAATAGCAGACAGAGTCTTGACGACAATACGCTTTTCATCTTCAGGCATTTCGGATTTAAATTGATGAAAGTCTGATTTGAAGTCGAACTCATTTGGAGTCCAAAAGCCAGCCCAGATCTTATCGATGAACGTCTGCGTCCATGGGTAGAGGTTCGGCTTTCGCGCGATTTGTTCTTCGAAAAGCATGTCTTCTCTCTTGTTTTTCTTATTGTTCTAAAGGTAGAATATTTAGTCCGGGCTTTTCCCGTTATTCGTGTACTTTATGGATTCTGGACGAAATATTCAATTAAATTTTATCCTAAATTTTAGGAATCAAATCAAGGTTTTATTGACAGCCAGGCAGGTAAGCCTGTCTTTGTGTTAGGAATCGTCCTTTCCTGATTTCATGCTTTTGAGAAGAGCGTTACGGTCTACAAGCTGCCCCTTTTCGGAGACTTGAGTTTCTCCTTCAACTACGCCTTCTTCTTGATTCTTACGAAGATCGTGATCAAGCTTTTCACGCTTCATCTTCAATTCGATACCCTTCATACGGGCATCCAACTTTGCTTGCATTGCCTTCATGCCCAACTCTAGGAAGCGGGCTGCGGGCTCCATAATGGAACCAGCATTCTTTGGCTCCATGTTAAAGGCCATGTCAATGGCATCCTTATGCGCGGTCATGGCACAATCGATGATTTGATCCATTTCCTCAGCATGTTCGCGGGTACCATCGGGGTCCATCAAGTGCTTGTCAATGTTTTCAAGCTCATTGTTTTCCAGCGCAACGGTAATAGCATCAAGACGGGCTTGATCCTCTGGGCTTATAGCATCATCGCCCAACATGCTTTCCAGGCTTGGAAGGTCGAGCACTTCTTCAATTCGTTTTGTCATTTGCGTTCAAGCTCCACTTCGAAGACTGGATTTTTAGGCTTTAGCTCGCGGAACATGGCAAGCTCAGCCAGCGATTGCTCACCATTGCCAAAGCAGATAAGCGCGTCGATATAGGAGATGAATTTTTCGGATTCATCGCCCCACTCTGAACCTTCGATGATTCGTATATTAACAGGAAACACTTCATATTCGCTCGCTCGTGCGCAAGCAATACCAACCGTAGTCATGCCCTTGTCTACTGCTACTTCGTATGCAAGAGCCGGTACGCCCACATTGGTAAGACCACTAACAATGGCAATATCCTTGCCATTGGCGTAGAAACGCTCAATCACGCTATAAAGTTCGTTGAGTTCATTTCGGACGAATTGAGTGTTAAACTCACCGCTACTGTAACCTGCTACGCCAATTTTGTACATCTGTGGTCCCTTTGTTTCTCATATTTAGCGGGACCAAAAACTCAGGCTTTTCCCTTGCGGTACAGATCGTATTCGGTCATTACACGGAACTTGAGACCCTTTTGCGCACAGAATGTTCTTGCTGCGGCCCACTTAGCTGAGTTGATCAAATAGGCTTCCTTATCGCGCTTGGATTTTGCACGCTCTAGGATAGCTTGGCTTGCTGGCTTGATCTCAATGAGTTCGCCATGGCGCTTGCCATTGGTGTCTTGATACAAGATGAGGAAATCAGGAATGTAACGATGCCAAGTACCCTTAGTTGGGTGTTGGTATGGGATTTGAATGCTTTCACTGGCCCACTGGATGATCGCAGGATGTTGATCACATACGTTCATAAACGTAAGTTCCCATGCGCTGCGGTATACGATTGGAAATGTTCCAACGTACTTGGTTGGATTCTTTGGATTAAAAACGTCTTGATGCCACTTACTCAACTTTTTGTCCTCTTACGAATCTTTTGGCCAAGTTGTCTCCAATGCTTGGAGTTCCCGCAACTAGTGCGGATGGCACTTCTGTAGGATAGGTGATTGCACCGGTGAAAATGCTGTTAAAGCTTGCGTTCTGATCCACAACACTGGAGCTACGGCTTACTTGATTGCTTTGATCACGAGCACTGGCCGAGTTAGTTGCCGATAGTTCGGCGCCGTTATACGTGGGAAGCGCACCCTGCTTGGAGTAATTGCCACCGGAGCCAATGATTGCACTACCACTGCTGGTGCGTGGCTCATAAAAGCTACTTGCGGTTAAGCCCATCTCCTGGAGCAAACCATCTTGACCTTCCAAGCTCATGTTGTTGCCCATGTAAACGATGCCTTCGTATTCAAAGGTCATGCTGATTTCGGCGCCCTTGGAATCATCGTATTCCATACCAGAGGGATCAAACTTTGTGATCTTTGGATTGGCAATATCAAAACGGCTGTACTCGCCCCCATAGATGTAATAGAACTCAATATGGGAGAAAAAGTAGGAAGAGTTGGGATCGCTTACAGGAGGAATAAAACCCCAACCGGCTTGACCCTGTTGCATGGTACGAGACATTTGATCCCATGACCAAGCCAACGCGCTAACGTTTTGTGGATCACCATAGTAGAACTTGAAATAGTCCTGAAACATATGGAAAACGCGATTGTCAACAGTGTCGTGAAAAGTGAAGCTTACTGGCTCATACTCCACACGCTTTTGGACAATGCGCTTCTTATTGTATTGGTTTAGAACTTCCGTATCAAAGGAGATCTTTGGGCGGTCGATTTCCTTTGCAAGAACACCGATGCCTTTGGCCCAATCGTTTCCTGAACTACCGGCGTTTGCTCGAACAAAACGCACATAATAGAGGAAACTAGGCTTAGGGACTCCGGTCCACTGCTCGCTATTAAGACGAAAGTTGCTGGACGCGGTATGCGAGTCCCTAAGCATGTTTGTCATTTACGGATCCTTAGACGCGTGTACCAGCGATTTGTTCTGGCAATGCTGTCATCAAGCCGTCTGCTAGTGTTGCGTTGTCATAACGAACGCTCATTGTGATTGTCTGGAAGGACGAATCATCATATGCGAGGTCAGAGAACTCAACGTTGTCTAGGAAGCAGCCTTCGAGTGTCCATGTGGAGATAACACCGTCGTTGCCACCGTCCATTGTTTCGATCAAAAGCACGAACTTGTAGTTGACACCGCTTGTGAAACCAGTCTGTTCGTAATGGTTCATCTGCTTCTGCATCTGGTGACCAACGAGACGTTCCGCCGAGTTAGTGATATCATCACGAATAACCAGCGAGATTGGTTCCCACTCATGCTTGCCAGCATAGTATGCGGTGCTGTTGTAGGAGTGAACTGGAACTGGTTCATGGCTCATAGACGGCTGAGTCACGCTTACAACTTGTTGAGTAAGCTCGATACCACCGGCGATTGGACCAAAGTTTACCACGCGAACGCGGAAACGGTACTTGTACTTAGGCTGAAGGATACCGCCACGGCCACCACCACCGCCGAGCGGAACACCAAATTTAGAGAGGGTTTCTGCCATGGATAAATCTCCTGTTTAGCAAATATTTTAGATATTTACCAGAACAGGAGATTTTTATTAAATTAGTGGTTTATTCTACAGCGATTGTTGGTGTTGGATTGCCCATACGAAAAGCATCACGTGGAATACCATCGCAGGTTGGAAAAACTGCAAGCTGAACCTGATACACACCTTTTGGCAAATGATCTGGCAGCTGGAGAAGAACACGAGCAGTAACTCGACTAGATGTTCCACGCTGACCTAGGAACTGACTCTTACGTGTGGGGAATTGATAATCCACAGGCCCCACAAGCACGTTTTGATAATCAGCGTGGCAGCCAACTTCCTTCTTGATCAAATTGTATTCAAGAACCATTGCATCGCCTGGAACAAAATTATGTGCAGGTTCAAGTGTGTCCGAGCTTAAAACTTTTGGTGCACTACTAAATGCGAGAAAGTCTCTGCGGTCACCATCATAGAAATAAGTGGTAGCTTGCGCTGCAATAGTAACAACTAGCGCAAACATTATAATGTTGCCAAGGTTTCGAACCATTGGGCTTGAATTCTTAAACAAATTAAACATGGGTCCTCCTTAGGGGCTAATTATTTAGCAGGAGGACACCACTCATGGAAATAGGCCGGTTTCCCGGCCTATCCCTTACTTGCTGAAAAACTCGGATGCCAGCTGCGGTGCAGCGGAATCAAAGCCCGCAAAGTCCATCATACCAGCGTCGGACGGATCCGCGATGGAGAAGCTCGTTGCGGTCATACCAAACACTGCGAGCTTTGCAGGAACATTGTGGTTCTTACGGAAGTCCTTCAGTGCCTGATACGGATGAATCGAACCATAGTAAGTTTCATTGTCCGTGTAAACAGAGAAGTTCTCCGCTGCATAGCCCATGTTGTCGGCCCAAAGCATTGGCAAAGCGCAATCCGTGCCTGCAAACGGCATGTTAGCCGTGTCACGAAGCGCCTTAGTCAAGCCGCCCTTTGGATCGATTTCGATTTCCTTGACGCTCGAACGGGACCAAGTGTTACCGCGATCGTTGCTGAAACCACCTGGGGTGAATGCCAGCAAGCGATGGTTGGGCTCCACAGCCGCCGTGATCAATGCCATAGCCATCGAAGCTTCGCGCGCCGTTAGGGTTACAAAGCCAGAGATTGGCTGCGTCATCGAACCCGAAACGTCGATACCGAGAACAGTTGGCTTGTTCGTTGGCGTAACGTTGCCGAACGCCTTGTAAAATGCCTTGTCCAACGCCTGAGTAATGTCCCTGTTGGGAACCCAGATGTTGTTACCACGGACACCGCGGCCGGCTTCATACGTACGAAGCGCACTCAAAATGTTCATCGGGTGGATACGAGACTTGCGCAGGATCTCCTGATTGGTTACCTGTGCAATTACCTTATCCACATTCGCCTTGGTAGCGAATACGTCGTTTCGCGTCATCGTAGCAAGATTGCGGATCAACGCCGTCATTGGCATCTTTTCCAGCAATGCTTCCCACACAACCTTCGAGTTCAAGTGAGCCGTTGGTACGGCTTCACGCGGCAAGTTGTGGTCCAGGATAAGCTGAACGATACGGTTTTCACCCGCCGTCTTTGCTTCCTCAAACGCCTGGATGATTTCCGGGAGCTTGCCCGAGACATCCTTACGCTTGATGCTTACCTTGGAACCATCTGCCGCAGTACGCGAATAGGTGGAAGCCTTGGTTGCATCAATACCACCGGTAACCCAACGGAAAACGGCGTCGTACTGGGCGTTCTTTGCCTTTGGGTGAGACAGACGCAATAGGTCGGAGTTTGCCCAACCATCACGGCTCTGATACTTTACCACCTGATAAGCAAGCTGGTCTGGCGCCTTGATGAGGTACCAGTTACGAACTGCCTTGGACAGCGTACGGCCCCAACCACGGAACTGCTTTACGTAGCCGACAAACGCAAACAGGTGCGTTGGTGTACGAGCTACCTCAGGGAGAGCCGCAAGGGCACGACGACGAGTTTCGACCTTGGAGTCAGCCGCTGCAAGAGCAAGCACGAACAGCGCGTATTCGTTCTTGGGCGCACGACCTTCCTTGCTTATCTCAACTGTCCGCTTGATAACAGCTTCTGGTTGAGTGCGAAGCAACGCAATAACGTTTTTCGCATTATCCTTGGTCACATCGGCCGCGCCCTTATAAGCGTTGGCTTCCGATCCCAGGATAAGGAAACGGTCGAGCTGGTCCATTGGGCTTACCTTGAAGGTAAAACCACCAGCGTTGTTCATTACCATGTCTAGGCCTTCCACGGCCTTTGTCTGTCGAGTCATCGGACTCTCCTTTCGATTCGGCCCTACTCTGCTAGGGCAAACGCACGCATATACACTGGAAAAAGAAAGTTCAAGCCTAAACTTGAACTTTCCAAAAATATATTCAACAAAATGGGCAACAATGGAAATCCACTGCGGATAGAGGAACAGCCATGAGCAGCCCAAGCCCTACCCTAACGCCTTATTATCTAATTTGTGCCGGCACTCATGATCTCTTTGAGAAAGGCAATCGCTTCATCAGTTGATCTGACTTGCTTGTTCACTTTCTGCGGGTGATGAAGCACAATGTGGATGCAGGATGGTCCATACATTTGCACAAGGCCTCTACCTTCAAACCGCCCGTTGCCAGGGGCTCGATTATTCCACCTATTTGGCCACTTATAATCGTGATAAGGAGCTTTGTAAGCGGATTCTACACCGAGGACTTTCGCACATTCCTCGTAAAACGTCTCTTTTTCATTTGTCATCGGCCCCAGTATAGCTAGGGCCGACAACTTTGTCAATGTTAGAGTCGGCTGTAAATCTTGCGCGTAAACGTAACACGGGCAGTCAGCACAAGCTTCTGCGTTACGCCGCCAGCGTCTTCTTCATCACCGGCTGCTTCATTGTACATGGCAACGTTTGCCGTGCGGAGCATGTTGGACTTGGCGTATTGATTGTTACCGCTGTGAGTAACAAAGTCAATGGAGCCAACAATCCAGGCATCGTCGCCGTCCTTGACCACTTCGTTGAGAACTGTGAGTTCTTCGTTGGCCTTTTCGTAAACCTTGCGGCGGAGAGATTTATTACCTTGGGCAATTTGATCGCGTGTTGGTGAATAGTCCGTGTTGAGCAGCGCGAACTTGAGACCTGGGCGATTGACTGCCTTGATCTTGCCCTTGATTGGACCAACACCACTGTCCTTGATCCGGACGTTCAGCGAATAAGAAACAGTTTCAATACCCGAACTGTCTTCGTTGCGGTTCAAACCAGTAATATACCAGTCGCCGTCGGAGATTTGCTTTGCCGCTTCAAGCACTTCTGCCTTAGCGTCGAGCGTTGGATCGGTCATTGCAAATGTTGCGGAAAAACTAAGTTTTGCAGTTTCCGAAATGATGAACTCTTCAGCGGTAATGTCAACCGACACTTCGCTCATTGGAATATGAGTCACGCGAATCTCCTTGGGATTGATTACAGTTGCCGTTGTATTAGATAAAATCCTAGGAATCAACAAAAGAAAAACCTAACTCCGAATCGACTTCAGGAGTTAGGTTTTGTTCCAAAGCACCCGTAGGTCTTTGACCGGTTATGTGCGTTTCGTAATCGTGGTCCGCATCTTAAGCACCGGAGTGCCACTAGCTGGGGCTAGATTCATACAATCGCTTGTATGTTTACAGAGCAAAAGGTTAACAGGTTACGGCCGTCGAAATCATTTTGCTTCAACACCCGAAGGCTCCACAAAGGTTGACCCGATAAAATGCCTAGGCATTACATCCTTTCGGACGACTTGGACCACAATAGGAAGTTCCGCACTTGCCTATTTTTGCTTGATAAGATAACCCTATTAAAGCGGCTCTGTTAGTTTATTTAACAGGAATCCGAAGATTCCTGCTAAAATTGCGTTATTTCGATCAAGAGAAGAAGGTGGGTTTCTCTGTCCTATCCCACTATATCACTATAGCAGAATTCCCCATTCATTTCGGTACCAATCTGAGAAGAAAACAGTACCTACTTAACACCTGCGCTACTAGTTACCAGGCTGTCGACGAGTTTCCTTGTCGAACTTCTTTCTCTATCTGAAAAGCCGAAGCTTTTCTGAAACTCGCCCATCCGTCTCACGGGACGAGCCATTCGCTGTTATCGGTTAATTCCGACATATCCCACGCACCCAGGATTTCTAGTCCTGGAGTACCCTTACGCTTTAGAATTAGCAGCCTAGTCGCCAAGCGTGAGATTTTATAGGTTCAGGAGAAAAACTCCTTCGCGAACGTTATATCAGCAATATAGAGCAGATTTAGGGCAAAGTCAATAATATCCCGCAGCTTTATATAAAATTCTATCCATTGCACTCATGCACTCATCATAGCCAATGGGATCATCGTTGCGGAACTCTTCAGCAGTTTTGTATTTGGGCAGACTGGTTGAGAAGAACTCGTTGTTGAGCTGAAGATACGCTTCCCAAACTTGTTCCTCAGTAAAGCTGATGGGACCGGACTTACGTAGGATCCACCAGTAGTTGACGTTTGGATCTTCATCGAGTTCTTCAAAAAACACCGCAGCAAGTTCTGCGTTGATAACTTGTGGTTCAGCCGTTGCAGTCAAATGATTGGAAAGATCTATAAGCTTGTTTTTGTTGATCACACTGGGTAAAACTTTTCGGTCAAATAGCATGGCGCCGATTATAAACGTATCCAACCCCACGGTGCCCGGATACCAACGAGAGGCCACATAAAGCTTTTTGTAATTGGCTCGTTCGTAAATCATACGGATCTCCTTTGTACCAGCTTAGCAGGTCTTGGAGATCAGTCAAGGAAAAGCCCGGACTAAGCCGGGCTCCTCATTATAGTGTTGTCGAAACCGAGTAAAGCTCGGAGAGATCATCACCCGTATTAACGATACGGATTGGAATGTAGATGAACTCGATTGCCTTTACCGGCTGGATAGCAACGTCAACCCACAACTCGTTACGATCAATACGATCTGGTGTGTTGTTGGTTTCATCGCAAACTACGATAAAGTCGTACATTGCATCCAAGTTAACAAGCGAAGCCAAGTAACGCTCGAAAGCAATACGGATGGAGTCGCGTGTGTGGAATGTGTGTGGCTGGAACAAGAACGGACGGCTCAAGTTGTCCAGGTTGTAACGCATGTGGTTGATCAAACGTGCTACGTTGATACGATCCATTGCGCTTGCTGTGGAGCTACGTGTCTTCTGACCGTAAATCATCAATCCGCGATTTGGAATAAACGCAATTGGGTTGATGTTGTTGGAGTAAAGAACATCGCGCTGACCTTCGTTGAGAAGCAAGCTACGGAACTCTTCTTCCGGTGTTAGGTAACCAACATTCGAAGCGTTAGTGATAAGACCACGAACTGTACCAGCTGGAGCGTACCATGGGTAGCTTACCGAGTCGCTATATGCGATGCTGCGCATTGCCATAGCCGATGGAGGAACCATGATCTCAAAGCCATCAACGTTGGAACCCAAGCCCCAAGGATAGTAAACACCAACGTATGGGTTGAATGTTGTGATGCCCTGTTCGCCATTGCTGATCGCGCCGGAGAGTTCTGCCTTTGCCCACTTCTGGATTTCTGTAGCCGAACCGTTCAAGCGGATTGGAGTATCACCAACGATAAACGCAACTTCCTTCTTGTCCGTGTTGAGTGTTACCATCTCATCGATCAGCTCAGGATAACCTGGAGCAGCGATCAAGTTGAAGTAGATGGACTCTGCACGGATGTCTTGGTTGCTGTTGATTGTGTTGGTAAGCGAACGAACAATAACCGCACGCTGAGCCTTGCGACCCATCATTGGAGCGCCATCAGCATTGTTGCCGCTGATTGTTACCCAACGACCTGCATCAGCAACTGGATCAAATGTAGAGAAGCCAACTTCGTAATCGTTGATTGTGAAGTCAGTGGACTCGTATTCACCAGCAAAGTAATTTGGACGCCACTGCTTTACGTTCATTGTCGAGAAGCGAGTGTTGAACAGAAGTGTACCTTCTGGGTAAACACGTGGATCTGGAGCATCCGGATCAACATAGTTGCTGCGCAATAGGCTAGACGCATCTGTTGCACCCTTACGGGAGCTTGTAGCGGTTTCGCGTGCATCAGCAAACACAATACCAAATGGTGTTGTGGAGTCTGTGTTGTCTACTAGGAACCAGTTACGGGAAGCTGCCTGGTAACGATATAGCTTTGGATAGTTTTCCAAATCACCTGTGTTGATCCACAAGTCGTTCTGTGCAAGTGGCTGACCATTCTGCTGGTACATTGGAGGTGTAGCCTGCAGGATAACGCCGCTTTCGCTTGTAGCGGAATTGCCCATGTAGTTCTTGTAACCAACCCACTGGTCGCCATCATTGATCATGATGTCAACTTGGAAGTCGTCGTTGAACCAGAGGTAACCCTCTTCAGCGTCTGTTACTGGGGCAGTTGGACCAAAGTTGTAAACTAGTGGTTCCCAAGCCAAACCATTCCAACGACGCAGCTCATGTGTGCCCATTGGAAGTTCGATAGAACCAGTTACGTTGAACTGAACGTAGAGAACACCAATGCTCTTATTTGCGCCAAACAAAGCATTTGCAGCGGCATCGTTAGCAAGCAATGGAGCTACGATTGTGTCCCAAAGACCTGTGTTACCGTTGAAATACTTAACAGACCAGTTAGCACCGTTGTTGTACTGAGTTGTGTTAACCCAAACATCACCAGCAACAACATTCTTACGACCTAGGTCGTCGATGCGCGATGGAATTGTGTAGTGTGGGCTGAAACGCAAAGCTACGCCAAACTTGGTTACTAGACCAAGAACAGTTGCAGCATTGCCGTTGCTGTTGACGATGATATCGCCACCAAGCTTGTTAACCAATACAAGTGAACCACTCTGTTCGTAAGCTACGATCTGGTTTGCAGTTGGACCCTTTGCAGCGTCGGCAACTAGGCCAGCCAAAACAGTGTTGATTTCCGTAGCAATATCGGCAACAGTTAGAGTTGCACCAGTAAATGTAACGTCTACCGCGCTTAGCGTGTCGTTGCTTACGTTGATGCGAAGTGTTGTGTTAGCGATTGCTGGGATAGCAGCGGAACCCAAGTTGTTACCTGCGGTACGTGTTGGGGATGCAGCCTTCCAAAGAGCCGAACCAACCTTGAACCAGAAGCTCGAAGCAAGTGGATCGTTGGACGATGTGATACCTGCTGGGCGAACCTTCTGGAAGATTTCGTTGTCATTGTTTTCTGCAACAACAACAGCAAAAGAACCATCAAGACCGATACCAGCGCGTGGGCCAAAGCTGCCATCAAACTCACCAGCCTGTAGACCCAATGCAACAGCAACAGCCGACGATGTACCGCCGAGTGTGATTGCAGTGTTGCTTACCGTGCAACGGATAAGTAGGCTTGCCTTTTCAGCAAGTTGGAATACGCTTGCTGTAACGCCAGCGATCGAAGCCGCGTTGATCTTTGTTACGATTGCCTGAAGTGTATCACCACCAGCCAAAGCAACAGCCTGGCCGTTGATGCTGATGTTACCAGCAGTTGCAAGAACCTGATCACCTGCGGAATCAAACTCAACACCGCCGATAAGACGATATTCAACTTCAGTTGCTTCGTCAAGTACGACTGGAGTCTGTGGAACCCAAGCAGAACCTGGGAATGTGGAATCAACACCCTCGTGAATACCCCATACTGTGGACTTTGTGTCAAGCCAGTATGTGCCAGCGAATGGTTCGCCAACTGGTTCTTCCGAACGTGGGAAAAGCTGAGAATAGTCAACAGAACCACGAATAACGTATGCCTTGTTTGCCATACCCAAGTAGGAATATGCAGCCCACAAGCCGTATTCGTTTAGTTCAAAACCATGACGGCTTGTACCATTCTTCTGATAGAAGATTGGGTTGCCGAAGGTTTGGACAAGTTCACGCTGGCTTGTTACCAGGTAAAGCTGATTTGCTTTTTCAGGCAGTGTACCAACGGAAATGTCTGTGCCATTAGGATGAGTCTTGTACTCATGCGTACCAATGATAAACAGAGGCACCGTGCCTTCGCCAGATGTTGCGTAAAACGACTCGTCGGTTACGGTAACATCTACGCCTGGAGAAGTTAGTGGATAGGCCATATTCATACCCCTTATAAGAACGAACGGTTTTAGGACTATGGTTGTCCTAAGTCCTCTTATTTATCCGTAGCGTTCTTATATGGTGCTATTTGGAGCCTATGTCCTGGACTATACCAGTTTGTTATTTTCCGGCGAATAGTCAGGTTTTGAAGTCGCACGGGTTAGCCCGTACTTGTTTCGGAGATCCATTTGCTGTGGTTGCAGCTCAGTCCAGTCAATTTCCTCGTTGTCGGAAAACTCTCCCACGCAAATCCAAAGACGATCACCGCGGATTACCCGACGAACTGTGGCCCAACCACCGGCTTTGTTTAGAAGTCCCTTACCCGGAACCTTGCGATCCGGCACATAAACGATGTCATCGACTTTTGGTTCGTCTACAATTGGATGCACGCTATTAAGCTGACGATCATCAAGCTCAAATGTGCCCATAAGCTTGCGGATCTCAACACGAACTTGAGCAGAGATTTCACGAGAACCAATACCAGTCCAAATACCCTGAGGCTTGGGTGGTCGGCTGATCATTGTAATCCAACGTTCGCCATTCCACTCATACCACTTTAGAGTATTTTTGTCCAAGAGGTATGCCCGGCACTTGCTTGGATCTTCACCATCATATTCAAAGCGATCCAAATACATTTGAATTGCCCAAGCCGTACCACCGTCCACAGAACCGTCATACTTGATTTGAGACACCGCATATAAGCTTTGTGTGTCTCGGACTTGATACCAGTTACGACGGAGCAAGTTATTGGTAACTTCGCTCCGTGATGGGAAACTACGCTGGACTTTGCGATTGGCACGCTTCAGAGCGCCGTCCGCTAGGTTTAGCTGTTTCTGGTGTAAGCGGACTAGTTCTTGTTCTGGAGCTTGTGAGCGATGCTCTGAGAAGCTCCAGTGAATTACACCATGTCCGGCTTTGCCCGCTTGCAACCCCCACTGAAGATCCGAACCATCAGCGCCACCACTCATGCAGAGGTTGGTTCCTGCATCCAAGCTCAGGATTAGAGATTCTTCAGCGTCCATCGGGTAATATCCTCGAGTTGTTCAAGCGTGCCATTGTTTTCGATAACTGCATCAAACTCTTGACCGATCCACGCCCATTCTGAGATGTGAACACCAAGGGCATCCAACGCCTTTGCACATTCAGGAGCATGAGTAAAATCACTGTTTGCTGCGATTGCCGTGTCCCACCACTCAGGTTCAGGACCACGCTTAACTCTTATTACCTTGCCGCCCATTTTACGAATTGTTTGTATCTCATTTGGAAAACGGCAATCCGTAACAACGATGCGATCGGCATCCTTTAGCCGATATTCGAGACTGGCAATCCAAAGAGCATCAAAGAACCCCACACGGAGTACATCCGTGCCCCAAAGCTGCAAAGCCAAACGAGGGGTAAAACGCTTGCCCAAATAGTTAAGCTTGTGGTTTGGCCAGTCCAAACGATTTTCCCACCACTCATCAGGTAGGTCTCGCCACTCTCGGCTGGCTTTGGTTTCACCCTCAAGTAGTTCACGATCCCATCCAAAGACTACCGACACGGCATCCTTTAGTGGACCAGCAAACGAATCCCTATTATAGCCAAGTTGCTTGATAAGCATTTCCCCAACAGTGTTCTTACCGCTGCCGAGGAATCCAACGACTCCAACAATATCTTTCATGAAAGCCTCAAATAAATTAAGATTTTATCTTAATTTACTGAAACCTTCCTGAATTGTCATTATTTGCGGGAGTGCATTTCCCACATACGCAGGATCAATTCATTCATATGCGCGACTTGCGTGCGGATATGAGCTTCATCTGTGTCATCAGCAATCAGATCAATAGCCCGCTTGCAAAGCTTCCACTCATGTGTAGGGAAGTTCCATTTGGATGGATCAGTCTCCAGTAGATCATCGGCGGTTTGGCATTGCGAGTATTGCGATGTCCATGTTTTCCTACTGATCATGTTCATGCGAGTATCGAGGAACACGAGAAAGTCATAGTAGATGTCTACAAAGTCGCTATGTCGATAAGAGTTGATTTTGCCCGACTTGTACAGGGCTTCCGCAAAGTCCTTGATCGTGATAATTTCGGAGTCTCGGAGCTTGGCTACCAACGCCACTTGTTTGAACTCTTTCCAGAGATCAACAATCCAATCTGCGTTAATTTGTCGTACGCTCATAGCTTTGATAGATCCACGTGAATAATACTAACTGGATTAACATATGCAAGCTTGATCGAAGCCACGGTAGCTTCGTGCTTTACGAACAAACTGCGATTGTGTGTTTTGAACTGTCCTCGCTTTAAACCAACTTGTTTGGCAAGTGATTTCAATTCATCTCCGTTGCTTATTGGAACGTCAGGAAAATACATCACGTGTACCATACCATTGAGCCGGAAGTCAGGAAACGCATGATCCATGTCCCAAAGCAAGCGTGTTCCTAAACGAAAATTTCCTTTTGAAATTCTCTCTTGAATTTTTTGACGGAGAGCCCATCTAGTAAGAACATCATCAAAATCGTTATCAGCTTGCTTCTCAACGACATGGTGTTCTTCTTTGATTATCTTGAGCCGATTTACCCATTTTTCATGACTGCAATGGATGGAACGAAAAGCTTGAAACAAAGCAAATTCGGCCTCAGCAAAACTCTCATACATTCGTCCCGCACTATCAAACCGACGGTCTTTATTACCGGTAAAAAAGTTGCCATGCTCATTCTTAATCCGATAGTAGGTACGCACTTCCATTACGATGCTTTCAACGTCAATTTGCCGGTGGCTTCAAAGTCTTTGTAGATTTCAGGGAAATCAAAAAAAGCACCTGGAATGCCATAAGTTAGCTTGAATAGTGTAGCATCGGCTTTGTTGCGAAACAACACCAAGTGATTAATGGTACGTGTTTGTGGGTACTTGAGGCCAATATCCTTGGTTAGGATCTTGATTCCTTCTTCTCCATAATAAGCAAATGAGCTCGTAGTTATATACGAGGGCACTACATTTTTAATCGAGTCCCAGTTTACCTTGGCCCACTCATTTAGCTTTTTCTCATTGAGAGCCATTGCATAATGGTAATTTGCTTTGTTTGGGCGGCGATGAAAGCTTTCATAATAACTGGCAACGCCAAAGGGCAGCTTTAACCGGTAGATGCCCTCCATGAGTTCATCCAGTTTAAGCTTCTCAATTAGAGACTTGCTTGGGGTCTTCTGGTCATTCACATAGGAAGTGACCCGCAACTGCATGACATATGCGTTTTGCAGTAGCTCAATAAAAGCGGCACGCTTGATAGTTTGTTGCGTGTACTGGAAAAGCTCCTGTTCACTTGAAAAGGTTTGGCCGTCGGCTTGATCATGCCAACCCTTTCCAAGGACATAGAACTGTTTAGTGGTGCGGTGACGGAAAACGTAGGCAAATCCGTTACGTACGGTTTCCTGTCTGTTGACTTTATCGGGTAGGCTTTGGACCGACATTAACTGGATCATTCTCAAGAAGGCCCAGGGCCCTCAGAACGATTTCCAGCTTTGCCTTATCGCCGAATACGTATGCGGTTGTTACCACATGCGGCAGCAGATGAAGAGTCCGGCCATCGAGCAAGGGGTACTCGGGATCAGCGACCAAACTGGCCTTGAATTCGAGTGCCTGAGCGATTGTAACAGCGTCTTCGATCTGCTTTAGAGTTGCACCCAGCGCGATGGTTGTGCCGAAGCCACGAACACGACCAGTCGCATCCTTTGCTTCATTGCACCATTCTATCACAGCAGGATCAACTGTACCCTGCTCGATTGCTGGCATTGTGATGTAATCCCAGGTGAAAGCGTTTGCAGCGTGGGCACCCTGTGCAACGGACTTGCCGCGACCAAGGCTTTCCATATCTGTGCGAACGAGAATGTACAGATAATTTGGCATAGCTTTCTCCTATTGATCTATACGTCCTATATAGGACAGAAACCTAGGTGTCAAGCCTAGATAGTCAAGTTTTTCCGCAAAAAGGAAAGCCCATCATTCTTATTGGAAAACCAATACACGGGACCATTGGCATCAAACTTGATATCATAGTCCGCATGACTCATATAGGAATCTTTGGCCTTGGGCATTTCCATCTTTAGCCCAAACATCTTGCTTTCCAAATGACCGCTATTGCGCTCAACCTCCAGCACTTCATCAAATGTGCGGAGAGCACCGTCTTTGTGGCCTTCACCATAGAGGGCAAAGTTACGGTGCATGGAGAGGCCAACGCTGACATTGTCCTGTTTGCGGCTGACTTGTGCGCGATAGATGGCTTGCCCATACAAGCTGATGAATTGTTCGGGGAAGATAATGGCGCCGCGATACTGGCCTACTTGCTTGATTCGTGCGCGATAAGTTTCCACGAGCGAGCTTGGTGACTGAAGCAGCCGATAGATGCGGTACTTCTCGTTGCTCATCTTTTTAAAGTTGAGTTCTTCGACGCTCATGTTGAATCTCCTTTGCTCCGCAATAACAGGTATTGGAAATCAGTCAACAAAAAACCGTGGGAATTGAAATCCCACGGCAAGTTTGACATTAGGTAAGCAAAGGCTGTGAACGCAGTATCAAGCGGCCAAGAGACGCTCAGCAAGTGCCTTGGTGTCTGCTAGGCGAACGTAGGCTTCTTCCAAGGTGGGCAAATTGCTCCGGCAGATGCGCTTGGCGTCGGCAAGTGGAACCTGCGAAGAAGTCATCTTCTCGAGAACTTGTTCAACGTAAGCGTTATAAGCGTGGTGCATTTCTAGCTTCCTCATATTGCATTCACAGCGCAAGAACACATGACCTACGAAAAAGTTGCAAAATAATTTGCGTTTTCACAAATTATATGAATTTTAGTGGTTTGCAATATGCTGAAGCGCACGTGAACACGTTTTTATCCAATGATAAAGCCATATCCCATATTTTGTTCAACTTGTGTGGAAACTTCAAGCTCCAAGCGTTGCATCTCAGCATCAGCGTCCGCTTTTAGCTCCGCCGCATTTAGTGTTGTACCACCTTGTGGACCAACCATGCTTGCAAACTTACCGCGTGCTTCCGCCAAAAATAGCTTGCACTGGGCTTTTGCATAATCACGTAACCAGGGACGAGCATATGTGTCGTTGAGAAGTTCTTCTTCGCTGCGCTTTACATAGATTTCAGCGAGAATGGTTTCCTTTGCCTTCATGTGACGGCCAATGGTCAAAGTGTGGGTGGACTCATTCCAAGTGTAGTTGATAAAGAGACCAAACATGCGACCAACGGTTTCTTGGAAACCCGCATAAAGTTCGTAAGTAAGAAGGGAGCCGCTACCCGAGCCAAGGCCAATGCTGCTTTGGTTAACAAATGCTGCACCAAACGGATCAAATGCAACACCAGTACCACTTGCGGTACCAGAGGTTCCACGACGATAAAGCTGCTTTACTTCAACAACTTCGTCGGGCAAAACATATGAGGATTGTTCAGGCTGAAGGTCGATAAACGTATAGCGATCACTTACAGCGTTGGAGCTACGTTGACGGTAACGATCCAATGCGAGATCCACAGCAAGATCATAATGTTCAGGGGTTAGTTCAACGCGAACCATACCACCACCCAAAGTCAAAGCAATCTCTCGAATAAGCTTTTGACGAACACTCGTGTTTACAGCCATGGCGATCTCCTTTTTCCTCCTACTATTTAAGTAAATATTGGAAACTGGGAGAATACTATGGCGCGCATGAGTCTTTGGGATCCACGTAAGAATCTCGACTACGAATTTATTGATGCAAACATTCAAGAACAATTCGACATTGCCGCGACCAGCATCTTCGTTCACAAGTATTTGGGCATCAGTGAAACAAGCGGTCCCACAGCAATTGAAGATCCAGTCTTCCAAGAGAATCGCACGCGCAAATATGATCCGGACATTTATGAGCTCCTAGGCACGTATAACGTACAGGACCTAGAATACGATCTCACACAGTTTGGTCAGATTGTTGCCGCTGACATTATGTTTATCACTTTCCACTTGAATGACCACGTTCGTCGTCTCGGCCGCAAAATGATGCCCGGCGATGTGTTGGAAATTCCTGCCCTACGCGATGATATGCTACTGAATGAGGATACTCCACCGGTAAACAAATACTATGTGGTTGAGGAAGTTGCGCGTGAAGCCAATGGATATTCACCAACATGGTTCCCCCACTTGATCCGTACAAAATGCCGTATCATCACAAGCTCACAGGAATTCGAAGACATCTTCAATCAGCCACCACTCGATGGCAATGGCGATCCAATCGATGGTGTTGGCAGCGGTGATAATGGCAACCTCACACTCGAAGACATTATTGCGGATTATCAAGGCAAACTCAACAACAACGCCAAAGCTGTTGAAGAAGCCGAAGCCGCTGTTGATCGTCGTAACTTTGAAACTGCCCAATTCTATGTTGTGCCGGGTGATGAGCTAGGTAAACAATATCCGTGGATTTTTGCAGGCGATGGTCAACCACCAAATGGCGCACAACTTGTTGGCAGCGGTAATCGTTTCCCAACAACTGAAGAAGGCGCACAAGAAGGTGATTGGTACCTACGTACGGACATGGAGCCCCACGTATTGTACCGCAAGGATGGTCCTCGTTGGAGACGTCAGGAAGTTGATTACCGCAAGAAGTGGCAAGCTGCGCACCGTATTCTTGAATCGTTTATCAACAACAAGAATATCACAACAATACAAGGCGATAGCTTTGATGAAAAGCAAAATATCGCCAAGATCCTTGGTCCCAAAGCGGACTTTTAATATGTGATTGTGGAGGCCAATGCTTTTTCCAGCTTGGCTTTTGCATCATACGCCGGTGTAAGATAGCAAGAATTCTTTACCTTGCCAGACCAGAAGTCGACCTTTACGAGATGCCTCGCATAGTCTTCGACCAGTTCCATAAGACGTTCGACTTCTGGATTATTAGCCATTCATAGCCTCCCAATACTGTTCAGTAGCGCGACGAACACGAATCGCCCGTGCTTCATCTTCGGCCGAAACAGTTTGCTCGTGAATATCATGATCTTGCGTGCCATCGAGAACATCGTGGTATGCGTTGATCAGATCCTGAACAGTAACGCCGGGTGCAATTTCCTGTACGAGAAGTTCCTTAATTTCCATCTTTTCGATCTCCTGTTTGTACCAGTAATCTAGCACAAACAGGAATCCTGTCAACCGCATTATTCCTGAATTTTGTACTGGGTGCGACGATAACGCTTCCAGTTGCGATCCTTCTTGTCATAGCGGTAGATTTCATCCCAAAGAGTTGGGAGATCACCACGGCGAGGACGGCGCTTGAACTTAATGTGCTCAAGGTCTTCGTCATAGCTGAGGAACTCTTCCTCACGACGTTCCTGCTGAGTGGTGGGGTTGTGGTATCCCCAGTTCTTACGGCGCTTGCGCTTTGCACCCTGAGTTACAGGGCCGTTGCGGAACTTGTCCTTACCAAAGCGTTCCTTGCGCCACTTCTCGTCGTACTTGCGACGACGATAGCTGAACAGTTCGTAAACGCGCTCGATGTCTACGATCTGGTGATCGTAGAGGTCACGAACACGAAAGTTGCGAGCAGTACCACTGTAAAAGCTGTACCAGTGGTGGGTGACGATTTCGTCAAAGGTTTCGAATACGTGCCGGTTGAAGGGCCAGCCGTAGTTGATTACCTCGTATGCCATTTTGTTTCTCCATTAGGTTAGCCTACCTAATGGAACTGATCTGCGGCCTTCTGCACTTTCGTGGTCTCCAGTTACGTGTGGCACATTAACACGTATTCCTATGTTGTCAAGCCCTGATAAATATCAGGAGCACTTCCATATTTAAGGAGATCGAAATGATTACAAGCAAAAAAGGTGTGAGCCTAATTAAGTTCTACGAGGGTTTCCGCGCACAGGCTTATATTTGCCCAGCTGGTGTTCCAACTATTGGCTACGGCACAACTAGTGGCGTAAAGATGGGTATGCGTATTACAGAAGCTGATGGCGAACGTCTTCTACAGGCTGACCTCCGTCGTTTTGAAGCGGCTGTTGAGCGTTATGTAAAGGTAAAGCTAAGCCAGACTCAGTTCGATGCGTTGGTAAGCTTCGTATACAATTTGGGCGAAGGCAACTTTGCAAGCTCCACACTTCTCAAGCTGTTGAACCAGGGTCGTTACGACTTGGTTGGTGATCAGCTAATGCGTTGGAACCGTGGTGGCGGTCGTGTTCTTGATGGTCTTACAAAGCGTCGTCAGGCTGAAACAGACCTCTTCAACACTGGCAAGCTTAACTTGAAGTAAAGGTTACTATGGCACTGGATTATTTCTATCACGGACAATTTCGCGCTTATATCGTACAAGTTCAGCGTGCGCTATCAGGGTTTCAGACTCAGTTTGGAACCAATGCCGATGGCACGCCCAAGCTACGAGTTGTGCCTATTACATGGGCACCACAAGATCGCCTAGTTGCTTCAATTTTGAAGAATAATTCAGAAAACACGATTCTGTCTACGCCTTCGATGAGCTTTTACATTACTAATGTGGAAATTCCAGCGGATCGTAGACAGATTCCAAATCACGTTGACACACGCAATGTTGTTGAACGTGAGATCGACCCTATTTCAAACAAATATACGGCGCTCCGCGGTAAATCATATACCGTGGAACGCTTTATGCCTGTTGCGTATGACTTGTATTTTCAAGTTGATGTTTGGACTTCCAACATGCAACAGAAATGCGAGATACTTGAACAGCTTTTGGTTCTCTTCAATCCAGGTCTTGATATTCAAACCAATACCAACGCATTGGATTGGACCGCACTTACCACAATGAGTTTGGAATCCGTTACGTGGACAACCCGTAGCATTCCCATTGGCACTGCCTTTGATATGGATATTTCCACACTTACACTAAAAGTACCCGCGTGGATTAATCCACCGGCAAAGCTACAGCGCGAGCGCATTGTGGAGCAAATCATCACAAACATCAGTGCGCTCAACGAGAGTGAAATCGCTGAGAACTTGGACTTTGATCGCGCTGCTATTGATTGGGCGCGTGGTGATGTTTTTGCTCGTGACATTGTAACCCCTGGCAATCATCACGTTCTTTGGGATGGTGCTACTATTCAGCTGCTTGGTGAAAACTCCCGCAGTGTTGATGAGCATGGTAACGCTTGGGATTGGAACTTGCTATTCGAGAAGTATGGCAAATACCGCGCCGGCGAAAGCGTGCTGCGGTTTAAAACCAACGATAACATGGATGATCATGATTCCGACATTGTTGGTACAATTCAAGTGGACAATGAGGATCCAAACATCCTTCATTTCAACATTGATATTGCCAGCCTGCCAATGAATACCATTCCACCGATCAACGGCATTATTGATCCGGATCGTGTTTGGCCTGGCAACCCTGACAATCCTCTCCCAGATCCACAAATTGGCGATCGTTACATGATCCTCAATCCAATCCGCAAGAATCGTGAAGGTCATCCTTGGGGTGAGTTCTTTACTGCGCATGCCAATGATATCATTGAGTTTAATGCTGATGGTGAATGGGAAATTGCTTTTGATTCCTACGTTACCGTGGACAAGCACACCGTACTAAATTTGCGTAGTGGAAAGCAGTTGAGCTGGACTAATCAGGAATGGACCAATACGCTGGCTGGTGAATTTGGTCCAGGCTTCTGGCGTATTGCTCTTTAATTGACACCCTAAGTGTTTCCTGTTAGGCATCGGCAAAAGGAGATCTGCCATGCCTACGGTTTTCATGATCCGACATATTCCTACGGGTAAGTATTCCCTTGGTGGAATGACGCCAGGTTTTTCTGATCGTGGTGGCAGGATTTGGACTTCCGCAGGCTCCTTTAGTGGACATCTTGGTATGTTCAAGATTGAGCAACTTGCACAACATTATAAGGACTGTGAGTTTCTCAGCTTTGACTTGAGTCAGCCCACTACGCAACAGGATGTGAATGCGTTTGTGCGCCGTGCAAAGCTTAAGGATAAACTTACGGCAAAGCATAGGGATCCAACATTCGCTCCATTTATCGACAAGCTTGATCGTGATAATCTTGCTGAAAAGTTTCAGTGGGTAGTGCTGATCGATGGATACCAAGATCGAGACCGCAAGCAGGAAATGGCCAAGGAAGCAATCAAGCGTTTGAAGATCAAACGCGATTCTTATCGCACCTCTGGACTTACGTTTGCTTTTGCAAACAAGATGGACGCGGCCAAGTTCCGCCTCAGCATTTCCGGTGATACTTTTTCCTACGACAGCACAACACTATTGGCTGTAGACTAACGAGACACGATGATGAATTTTGACATCAATAGCCTCCAACACATTGGTGGTGTTTGGACTGGCTCCAACTCAATTGAATACCATACGCTTGGAATTGTTAACACGACTAACATACCCCACGATGGTCGTTATGATCCTCGCGTGTACTTTGACAACTTTGCGTTTCTTGGTCCTCAATACAATAGTAGTGACATTGCCAAGTTTATTACTCAACCTCACCACGTAAGTGGGTATAATGAAGAAGCCCACTGGACTGAATCATTTATCATTGATCACAAAGATTATGAGCTAGTTGTTAATGGCTTGGAACGTGCAAGGGTGTCAAAGAAGAATACTGAAGTTGGCGTGTTTAAGGTATCACTTAACTATACGTTCACACAAGTTAATACCACTGTGGACGAATATGCGGAAATCCGTAAATGGAATGCGCTGAAAAAGCTAAGCATGGATGAAATCAAACTTCTCAACTTGGAGAAGGAGATGGTTCATTTAAAACTCAAGTATGGAACCTCAAATGAGTCCAAGCTTGATATTGACAGTTTGTTTGGCTAAAAGGCTTCCATTTTATTAAGTTGACATTGACGTCCTCACCGTTTATAAATAAAGGTACGTTGAAGCGAATGTGTTGATCCCGGTCACATGTTACGCCAGGCGGCATAAGTGGCCCATCTACGGTGAGGATCATGTTAAAAAATATAGCTGTGCTTCAGCTCAATCCTATTGTCGGCGATATCGCCGGAAACTTCAAGAAAATCGTCGAAGGTTATGAGAACGCTCGCGCCCAAGGTGCCGAGCTTGTCGTTACCGGCGAATGTGCTCTTACAGGATATCCTATTGAGGATCTTGTATTGCGTCCATCCTTTATGGAAGCTGTCGAAGAGCAAGCAGAACAACTTATCAAATTAATTGCTCTTACCGACGGTCCATCGCTGATCTTTGGAACACCCATGCGGATTCGCAATGGGCTGCTTGGAGCAAACAAGCTCTACAACACTGCAATTTTAGCTTATTCGCTTTCCGACTACCAAGCCACTTTTGGTAACACCGTTACAAAGCCAATGAACTACTCGGTTCACGCCAAACACGAGCTGCCCAACTATGGGGTGTTTGATGAAAAGCGCGTGTTCAACAGTTCGCCCGTGCATGACATTCGGGCAGTTAAATGGCATGACTTTTGGCTTGGAATCATGGTTTGCGAAGACACTTGGTTTCCAACAGTTAGCCGAGAGCTTGCACTTAGCGGCGCCGACTTTCTCATCTCGATCAACGGTTCTCCCTATGAAGATGGCAAGCGCGTAACTCGCCGGCAAATTGTTGCTAACCGCATGAAGGAAACTGGCCTTCCAATGCTTTATGTGAATCTTGTCGGTGGGCAGGATGAACTGGTGTTTGATGGCGGATCGTTTGGCTTTGATGGCGAAACGATGTTTGAAATGCCCGAGTTTGCAGAAATTCGCAATCACTGGAACGCTCAGTTTATCAGCCAATCACTTCGCGATCTTCCTTTGGAAGGCGAACGTTTGGAGCCAACCAATCATCCTTTGGATTGGTCCAAGTGGGTTATGGTAACCCCAGGTGATGTTGGACATACTTACCGTGCAAGTGTTCTCGCAACACAAGACTATCTGCAAAAACAAGGCTTTACCGATGTTGTTATCGGTTATTCCGGCGGTGTTGACTCCGGCCTAGTTGCTGCGATTGCAGTTGATGCGTTGGGTCCCGAACACGTTACGTTGGTGTCGTTGCCATCGAAGTTTTCTTCGCAACACTCCAAGGATGATGCGCAAGAAGGTGCAAAGCGTTTGGGCGCTGAGTATCGCGTGATCCAAATTGAGCCGGTTGTTGCGGCTCTCCGAATGGCTTATCAAAGCCAAGTTATCCCAGGCAATTTTGAGGATCCGCAGGACTTCTCACGCAAGCTTACTGGCACGGCTGATGAAAACATTCAAGCTCGCGCACGTGGTACAATCCTCATGGCAATCTCAAACCAGGAAGGCAAAGTTGTTCTAACTACGGGCAACAAGAGTGAAGTATCGGTTGGGTATGCTACGCTTTACGGTGACATGGCCGGCGGCTTTAACCCAATTAAGGACTTCTATAAGACTCGCGTTTGGGCAGCTTGCCGTTGGAGAAACGCGCTCGATGCGGGTCAGTGTATTGAATTTGGCTTGTATGGTCCTCACGATACGGATGTTGTTCCTGAGGAAATCATTGTAAAGCCACCGAGCGCAGAGCTTCGGCCGGATCAAATGGATTCTGATAGTTTGCCCCCGTATGAGGTTCTTGATGATATTCTCCACAAGATGATTGAGGAAGAATTATCAGTCAAGGATATCATCAACAGTGGTCACAAAGAAGAACAGGTACTCAGAGTTCGAAGACTGGTTGACATTGCCGAATATAAGCGTAGACAGAGTGCACCAGGTGTAAAAACAACAAACAAGTTGCATGGTCGGGAACGTCGTTACCCAATCGTCAACAAGTGGAGAAACTAACAATGAGCATGGTCAATATCGCCCAGCGCGTTCACAATCACAACTATAAGCTGGACCCGATTGTCCGCTCACTGTTGGACACCGACTTTTACAAGCTGCTTATGATGCAGTTTATCTTCAAGCACTATGCGGATATTCCCGTTACGTTTGCGTTGAAGAATCGCACAAAAAGCGTTCGGCTTACTGGCGATGTTTCCTATGCGGATCTTCGCGCACAACTCGACTATGTAAAGAACTTGCGCTTTACAAACACGGAGTTGATCTGGCTGCAGGGTAACACCTTCTACGGCAAGGTCGGCATGTTTGAGCCCGAGTTCATCAACTACTTGCGGACATTCCAACTCCCCGACTACGAACTTAACGGCTCCTACGACACTTCCGACAATGAAGCTATCCACTTGGAATTCAAGGGCACGTGGCTGGAAGTTACGCTTTGGGAAATCTACGCGCTATCGATCGTCAACGAGCTGCGCAATCGCAAAGCAATGGAACGCATGAGCGAGTTCGATCTCGACATCATGTATGCGCGTGCCAAGACCAAGCTTTGGGCCAAGTTTGAAAAGCTCAAGAACCTCGATGGTCTAAATCTCACTGATTTTGGTACACGCCGTCGCCACAGCTTTCTCTGGCAGGAATGGGCCGTTACGGCTGCTCGTGCTGCGCTTGGCGACAAGTTCACAGGCACTTCCAATGCTTACTTGGCAATGAAGCACAACTTGGAAGCAAAGGGTACCAACGCACACGAACTTCCAATGGTTCTTGCTACTCTCGCCGGCAACGACGAGGAACTCAAGCAAAGCCAGTACAAGGTGCTGGTCAAGTGGCAAGACACTTACGATGGTGCGTTGTTGATCGCACTACCCGATACGTTTGGAACAACTCAGTTCCTACGCGATGCACCGGAATGGCTGAACAAGTGGACTGGCTTCCGCTATGATTCGAAGGATCCCAAGACCGCCGGCTACGAAACCATCGAATGGTGGAAGAGCCGTGGTGTTGACCCCAAGACCAAGCTTGGTCTGTTTAGCGATGGTCTTGATGCCGACGACATTGTTGAGCTGCAAAATGAATTCCGCGGCAAGATGCGCGTTGGTTTCGGCTGGGGCACATTGCTTACCAACGACTTCCGTGGTTGCCACCCCAATGAGGAACTGGCTGCATCGCTTGCACCGATCTCGCTTGTATGCAAGGTCAAGGAAGCAAATGGTCGTCCCGCTGTAAAGCTTTCGGACAACTATACGAAGGCCACTGGCACGCCGGAAGAAATCCAGCGTTATCGCAACGTATTTGGCACTGATGGCGTTGCAAACGCTCCAGTAACAGTGTGAGGCACTAATGGACGAGTATACTTGCTTTTTAGTTGTTGAACACTCGCATAGTGAACCGGAAGCTCGGTTCACGCTAGTGGACGAGGCAACTTACCGTGCGGCTGTTGATACCATTGACAGTGAGGGTTGGATTCCTCAAGGCGTTGATCCAATTATTCGGCTTAGTGAGAAGGGCACGTTTACTTCTCCAATAAAGCTGATCGAATGGGTTAAGCGGATGAATCTCACTGTTAGCGACGAAGTTCACTCTTGGGCGGATCACGACTAATGGCACATGATGTTTACCTTATCGGCCTTTGGGACGATTACATGACCTACTATATGGTCGATCAAGCCGAGTGGGACAAACTTTCCAAGTCTCGCAAAAGTCTCGGTGATATGGATTGGACTCCGCTTGTAATTAAGGAGCTCCTCGATCTCACTGACGAGGAACGCGCTGAGTTTGATCGGCTCGATGAAGAAGAGGGTGAAGGCGAATATGACGCCTCCTTCGATCTTGACGCAATCCTAAGGTTTGTTAAAGAGGGAAAGATCAACGTTTTAGGAACAGCGGAAGGACTTCAGCTATGACATCACAAGTTCGCTACATCTACAATTTCCCCCGTCCGTCGGTTACTGCAACAATCGCGCTGTTCATCCAATCCTCTTGGAACGCCAGCGTTAGCCATGTTATCCTGGGCCGGCGCGGTCGCAAAGATGGAACATATGCAGGCTTTCTTTGCTTGCCCGGCGGCTTTCTAGATGCGAAGGTTGATCCCCAAGATGTTTTCGTAATCCCGCAGGGCGGTGGTCTCCACTTCCGCGATAACGATGTTGCGGATCTTCCAGAGTCTCATGCAAAGCCAGGTGAAACTGTTGAAGAAACTGCAATCCGCGAAGTGTTCGAGGAGACTGGCTTGAAGCTTGAGTTGGAACAGTTGGAACTCGCACACGTTCATTCCAATCCAACTACCGATCCTCGCGCCCATGTAGTCAACATCTGCTACTATGTGGTGATCGATCAGGCCACGGCAAACGCCGCAATCGCCGGCGATGATCTCGAAGAGCTCGTGATGGTTCCCGTTGGTGAAGTTGGTCAGCACAAACTGGCCTTCAATCACAACGACCTATTCGCGAAGATGCTAAAGGTCGCTCAAGCTGCATATCGCGAAGGCGAGGACCAATAATGAAGCGTCATGCCCATGCCGTAATGCGGATTCATCCGCTCCATTTGGGGCACACGGCAGTTCTCAATCGTATGAATGAGAACTACGAGACTTGGAGTATTGGTCTTGGTTCTACCGGCCGGCATAGCGAACCAGGCCATCCGTGGACTCAAGCTCAGCGCACGGAAATGCTTCGCAACGTTTATGGAAATCGGGTGAAGATTGTTCCACTCGAAGATATTGGCGCGGAGCAGGGCAAGAATACTTGGTGCGAATACGTACTAAGCAAGGCCGAGAAGATTTGGCCTGGTGCACCAATTACTGACTATTTCACCGGCAGTCATGCCGATGCAATGTGGTACAAGGGTTTGTTTTGGCATGGTGCGGAAGATGATCCGCTCCTTCAAACGCCCGAGTACCAAAAACGCTACTTCACCAAAGAAGGTGTGCTTCGTCGCTTGCACATCCTCGAACGCTCCGAAACGATCTTTCCCAGCGCCACTGAAGTTCGCACATTCCTAGCAACCCGAAGCGATGAATGGAAGCGTTGGGTACCGGGGGTCAATCACCAATTGGTTGAATCCACTTACCCTGAACACTTCAAGATCAAAATCGAAGGAGAATAACAATGACAAAGAAACTGCTAGTAATCATCGACACGCAAGCTGATTTCATGCTGTCGACGGGCGCACTTTACGTTACCGGCGCTGAGCAGCTTATCGCTCCAATCAACAACTATCTGCTCAACCTTCCCGCAGATATTGATTCGGTCATTATGACCTACGACACACACTTTGCGGATACATATCCGGATTCTGAAGAAGCCAAGCAATTCCCAATTCACTGCGTCTACAACACGCCGGGCTGGCAGAACGTATTCAACGATGCGTCGATTCTCGGCCGCGATGAAGTCAACTTTTTGCGGCTTGAAAAGCCTGTGTTCGACATGTGGGCTACATCCGATACGATGCGCGATAACTTCATCGACGGAGTTAGCAAAAGCGGCGTCAAGGATGTTGTGGTCATTGGGGTGGCCGCCGACTTCTGTGTTCACTGGGCTGTCAACGGCTTTGTTGAACGCGGCTTCAACGTTGAGATTCCTCGTTCGCTAACCGCGGGTATTGTCAGAGACATTGACACGGTTGTTGCTGAAGAATACGCCGGCAAGAATGTTAAGGTCATTGACTGATGGATTTGGAAATATCCAAACGTATCGATGGTCTCCGTTTTTATACGGAGACCACTTCTATTACCACGGAAATGCTTAAAGCCAAGCAATGGTCTCCAAAGTATGTTCCTTGGGCGTTTGAATTCCGACCGAAAAATACCCAAGATTTGCTGTCAACAATCCGTTTCCATGATAAGATCGGATTGACCGAAAAGATCATAAACGAGCTGAACTTTTATACCAAGCTGAATGAAGTAAGCAAGCTCGAAATCAATAGCTTGGAAGTTTTCCTAAGTCACAGCTATGCCAGCAGAAAAGAACGAAGCCGAATTGTTTTATACGGCAAAGGCACTCACAGTTTTATCGACTTTGAAGCTTCCGATTTCAAGTTGGACATTTTCGCCAACGATGCACTTGAAGAGTATACCGAATCACTAATCGCGTTGGCCATAGGGGACGAACCAAAATGATAATCACAAGTCCAAACTCTTTTGAAGATGCGCTGGGTAAAAGCATCTTCTTGGCCGGCGGTATTACAAATTGTCCGGATTGGCAGGGCCCGGTTGCCAATCGCATTAACGAGTTAACCAACCTCGTTATCTTCAATCCGCGGCGTAATGGATGGGATATGAATGCTGATCTTGAAGAATCGCGCAAGCAGATTCTTTGGGAAGACATGCACTTGAAGCTGTCCGATATTATTCTGTTTTGGTTTCCTGAGGAAACTCTTTGCCCCATCACGCTGTTGGAGCTTGGCAAGTATTTGATGTCCGATGCGCGGCTGATCGTTGGAACACATCCAAACTATCAGCGTCGGTTTGACGTTGAAGTGCAAACGAGTCTAGTCCGGGATATTCCCGTATGGGATGATTTGGACGCAATGGTTGATGACATGATCGGCGCGTATCGTATTGGTGCGTTGTCATGGTAAGAGGGAGCCAAAGCTCCCTCTATTTTTATTAAACCGGCTCTAGATCACCACTGAGATACCAAGTGTTGGTATCAATTTTGGTAATCGAGAAAATACCGTTCTGCTTTACAATAGTTGAATAACCCGCCTTATAAAGCATAGTAACGCCGGAAGCTGCACTCAATGTTAGATTGCCTGCACCGGTGTTGATACCTGCGATTGTTGTTGTTGCGCCGTTTGCTACGTATGGGAAAGCAACGCTTGCGTTTGTTGGAACTGTAAGGGTTTTTGCGTTTGCGTTGCTAAGCAACAAAAGCTTTTCCGCATCAGTTAGAACCAACGTGTAAGTTGTACCAGTGACCGTTGCCAGCTGAGTTGTTGCTACTGGACCAAGATCACCCTTGTCACCCTTCAAGCCTTGTGGGCCCTGTTCACCACGAACGTTGCCTAGGTTTGTGGTCGAGTTATCAGTTTTAACTAGAATCAACTCATAGTTGATTAGGTTTGCTGCAATAAAGCCTGGACCACGAACATTACCAGCATCAAACGTGCTGTTGTCGGTGCGTGTGATAATCAAGTTGTTGTTGTCAACGGTTGCACTGGAAAAGCCAGGACCGGTTAGACCAATATCACCTTGGTCGCCCTTGTCGCCTTTTTCACCCTTGATTGTTGCAAGCCAAGCTGTTTCATCACCAACAAATCCATCAGCTACGGCAACTTCATAAGCGGAAATGCCCGGAAGACCTTGTGCGCCACGAACCGATCCAAGATCAACAGTGTTGTCATCAGTTTGAGTTAGGACAAGGTTGTCACCAACAATTGCCGCACTCTTATAGCCGGGACCGGTTAGACCAATATCACCTTGATCTCCCTTGTCTCCCTTGTCGCCCTTGAGTGTTAGGAGCCACTCAGCTTCGGTGCCTACGAAACCTTCTTCCACTGCAACTTCATAAGCAGAAATACCATTAGTACCAGCACTGCCCATTGGGCCTCGTACAACGCCAACGTTTAGTTCGGTAGTGTCGGTACGTGTGAGTACAAGATCGTCGCCTACGATAGCGGCATTAGTGAATCCAGGCCCCTCTGGACCAGCTTCACCAGTATCACCCTTATCACCTTGAATACCCTGTTGACCAACAAGCGAAGCCAACCAAGCAGCCTCATCGCCACCAAAGCCATTGGCTACAGCAACTTCGTATGCGGATGGACCATCCGCACCGTTTGTACCATTTGTGCCAACAATTGGGCCAACATCAACAGTTGTGTTATCAGTGCGAGTTAGAACAAGGTTATTACCATCTAGGGCTGCGCTTGTAAAACCAGGACCTTCCGGACCAGCATCACCTTGATCACCCTTTGCGCCTTCGATTGTTGGAATCGTATAAGCGTACTGGTAGAAGCCACCACTTTTGATATAAACGTTACCAGTTGTATAATTGGTGTATAGGTCACCTTCCTGGGAAGCATCATTATCGTTTGGCATTGTTGCGCCATAACGCATTGTGGAACCATTAGCACCATCTTGGCCAGCTGGACCCTGAGGACCAACCAAGCTGTTAAGCCAAGAAAACACATCGAACTCGTAGCCATTGTCTACGGCAATTTCATATGCGTTCTTACCATTTAGACCAGGTTCGCCCTTTAGCGAAGCAAGCCAAGCGATTTCGTTGCCACCAACGTAACCATACTCCACAGCGAGTTCATATGCGGACTTACCAGCAACACCCTGAGCACCATCTGTGCCATTTGTTCCGTCAACACCATCAGTGCCCTGCAAGCTTGCAAGCCATTCCGATGGAGTTCCAGAGAAACCATCAGCTACTGCAAGTTCATATGCGGATTGGCCAGGTAGTCCTTGCTCTCCAGCATCACCCTTTTCACCAGGTTCGCCAGGAAGACCTTGATCGCCTTGAATACCTTGTTCACCGGTGTCGCCTTTGTCTCCCTTGAGAGACGCAAGCCAAGTAACTTCATCACCGCCAACGTAACCGTTTTCTACAGCAAGTTCATATGCAGATTTGCCATTTGCTCCAGCTGCGCCGTCATCGCCTTGATCGCCCTTATCCCCTTTAAGTGAAGCAAGCCATTCAGTTAGCGAGCCACCATAACCCTGTGCCACAGCAAGCTCATATGCGGATTCACCGTCTACGCCTGGTAGACCTTGAACACCTTGAATACCAAGTTCACCACGCTCACCAGTGTCGCCCTTAGCGCCAACTAGACTTGCAAGCCATTCCGACTCAGTACCCTCAAATCCATTTGCTAAAGCAATCTCATATGCGGAGTCGCCATCTTCACCAGGAAGACCAGGATCACCTTGGTCGCCTTTAGCTCCGTCTTGACCTGGAACACCCTGAGGTCCTTGATCACCAGTATCGCCTTTAACACCACCAAGAGATTCAATCCACTCGGCTTCAGTACCTGTGAAACCGTTGTCCAGTGCTACTTGATAGGCGCTTTTTCCATCAGCGCCATCCGCGCCGTTAGCTCCATCGGCACCATCTGCACCAACTAGAGAGTCAAGCCAGTCCTGCTGGGTTCCTTCAAAGCCTTCTTCAACTGCAATCTCATATGCAGATTTACCAGCAGCGCCTTGTTCACCCGGAACGTTTGCTTGGCTATGAGCAGTAACAAATGCCTTGATATCTGCTGGGGAATAACGACGAACCTCTTCGCTGTCTGCGAGTGTGATTTCTTCGTCAGAAACTTCACTTACACGGGCGTTATAGGAAAGCTCAACTGCTTCATCAGAACTGATAACTTCGGCCCATGTGCCGTCAGCACGTAGGAACTTTTGTTGATCACCAGTTATTGGAGCAGGAACAATACCAGGAGTACCATCGGATAGTTCGGTAGCACCTTCAAACGCGGCAACGTTGCTTAGGTCTTCTCGGGCCAGAGGAAAGCCACCCAATGTTGTGCCATCGTGGACGACAAGTGTGTCTTTGTCTGTGTCAACTGTCATCTCGCGAACTTTGCCAGCAAAGGCGCTATGTTCGGCAGTTGTGCCACCACGAAACTGTTTTTCTGTAGCCATGAAAATCTCCTAAAACACCGTACTCGTATTTATTACGGGTCAGATGTTTTAGGAGCAGCTTTTACTCTGGTTGTAGATCACCGGAGAGGTCCCACTCATCGGATGCGACCTTGGTGAGAACAAATGAAACCTTTGGCTTATCGCGAAGGCTCATTGTTTCAGGGGAATTAACTTTGACTTGGCTGGCTTTGAGAATTGTTAGCTGTCCTGTGCCAACACTCATGCCGCTGATTGTTGTACCAATTGGAAAGTTTACATCGGACTCGTTTGGAACTGTGAGTGTCTTAACGTCTTCGCTGGTCAAACGGATATAATTATCGGTATCAGCAAGACTTAGAGTGGTTGCAGTTCCCGCATATGTGCGGATACGAAGTACTGGCATTTCCGGTAGATTGCCCCAAGCGCCATTACCATAAAGGACTTTGCCTTGATCCCCAGCGGCTGGGGCTGGGATTTTACCAGTAACGCCTGGAACTGTGGAAGTTGCGCCAATCATTGAAGGAACGTTTGACAAATCTTCTTTGGCCAAGGGATAGCCACCGGTCTTTGCACCATCATGAACTACAAGCGTTTTCTTTGTTGTATCAACGGTGATTTCGTTGGTTCCACCGACATAAGATGCATGTTCGGCAGTTGTGCCATAACGATATTCAACTTGGACAGCCATTATTAACTCCTTGCCACTTGTACTCCTATTTAGTGCCAATGTGGTTGACAAAACACGCAAGCATAATAAACTGACACCAGTATTACCACAGGATGGATCGAATGAACGCGAAAAGTGTAACCTTGGGATCAGCTATCGTTAGTGATGTGCGAAACGCTTTGAACCTAAGGCCACCGCCGGAGCCCATACTCCGTTCTCATTCAAATTTTCGCCCATGCCATGAATGCTATACCGAGCTAAAGGAACACTTTGGCACCAATGATCATCCAATCTATATCGAGGCGATGTTTACGGCGGTACTGCGGTCGGATCACCCAATGCTCCGCGATGAGCTTAAAAAGCTTTACGTAAAGGCAAAACTATCGATTCCATCAGATGATCAATATGTGGAAGAAGCTTCCAATCATATTAGTCGGATCATTCAGCAAAACCGTATGGTTGATGAAGAAAATGAAATTGTTACTAACCGGTTCCACAAGGAACTCAAAACGTATAAACAAACCCAGATCGAAACTCGCAAGAAGTTTGACGAATGGTGGGACTTATATGTGGCACAAGTTGAAAAGCTCCTTTCGGATCTGCCCCCAATGGGCGATCGTTCGGCTTGGCAGCAAATCACACTGACTGCGTTTGACACTGTTTCACAACACCACTTCTACAAGCCATTGAAGGCCGGCTGGTACAAAGGTCGTCGCTTTAGCATGGGTGACTTTTTGTCAAGCGAATGGCGCGGTGCGGGCATGTATGGTGCGCTCCCAGACTTTGCCAACAGAATCCTACAAGCCCTAAACACGGGTCATAAAAACTGGATTGAAGACCGGTTCAAGGAGTTGTTCAATCTCAACACAAAAACTGATACGTTTAGGTCAGTTAGGCGCCAAATCAAAGATGAGATTACTTGGCAGAAACGTCGCGGCCATCACAGGTATATGGATGAGCAAGCTCTCTGGTATTATAAAACCGGCCGTGACCATTTTGGCAACTACAATAGTCCGTATGGAACGCAAGCGTACAAGGATGCCCGTGAGCTTCTTGAAGAGCAACTAAGGGTATTAGAAGACAAGTGGCAAAAATACCTCTACAAGATTGCTGATCTTTGTGAGGAGGAAATAGCCCAACGAGTTAGCGATGGACTTGATGGCTATGATAAGCTTTACAAGTTACCAAATGTAGTTGGCTTTATCTCGCCTGATGGACAGCCTGAATGGAATTTTGAATATGATCTCGCTTAACTTCGATACTCTTGATGCAGTAATCCACAAACATAAAGAGTTTCGAACCACAGCAAATCCACCACGGCTGCAAACGATTATAGATCCGGTTCCACCAAAAGTGAATACCCAACTTGATCTGGTCGGGGCGGCTACCAAGCTGGAGATGAGCCAGCCTGTACTCCATTACCTCATGTCTACGATTCTCAATTCGGATAATCCAATGATTGAGCATCAGTTTCGTAAACTGCTTGCGGTAACCAAGCTTAGTATTCCATCGGATGATCCCATGATGGAGCAATACCTGCAATGGGAAAGTTCTTACCAAAGTAATTTAGCCGAGGCGCGTGCCGAACGAGAACGGCTAGAAGAGGAATACGACAAAGCGCATAAGGAGTATTACCTCCGACGGAATAAGGAATCAAACCAAATCCATGATACCGCTTGTGATCTTGTAGACGGTGCAGTTCAGCGGATGGAGGCTGGTGAAACTCGTCTATGGGACAAGCTTCTCATGGATACCATTGAGGAGGAGCTTGAGTTTGATTATCCGCTTTCGGGCATCTCCGAAACATTTAAAAGTCTCGACGTTTCCTCCCAAATAGGCGTGTTTGAAACTCTCCGAAACAAGCATAAGGCGTGGATTGAAAAGTGGTTGGATGAACGAACTGAATACCACTACAATGACAAATTTGCTGCGCGGATGGTTGCACTTGAACAGTCCGCGCATATAATGGACAGTGACGAATATAGACCCGATTGGATTGACGAGGATTCAGAGGACGAACGATTCTGGTACGAGATGACACTTACCGAAAAGTATTTGAGTGATACGGATTCGGCATATCGTGAAGAATCGAGATATCTCGCTTGGCAAGAACTTAACTTTTTTTACCAAAACGATGAAGACGGGTTTGACACAATTTATTCCCATGCAGAACGCGAACGAACAAGACTCCTCTGAATTCCGCAGCATTGTTGAATGTTTTCTTCGCGAGCATTTTTGCGTGGAAGACGGCGTGTTTGCGGCAAAAGATGAAAACGTTGCCCTTGGCAATCGTCGCTTTAACTTTGCCCACTATATGATTGGCAATGTTGAAGTTGCCATGCTTGTTGGACCCAACATTCGGTACCAATCCGTTATGGACGAGTTGGATGCTTTGTTGCCCAAAGGACACAATCTCTGCTTTATGGAAATCTTCGCTCCTTCATTTAAGGTGTCAACAATTGTTGGCCTCAGCGAAGTGCATCGCCGGAGCGTATTTTCTCCCTTGGTTTCCATAACCGAGGGTTACAACTTCAACTTCCATCGCTTTGATGTGGATGGGAATATGAAGAAGGCAAAGGCATATTTCACTTTTGCCAAGCTGACAAAATAATATTGAAACTGCTCTATTAACCCTGCTACTCCGACATTGTTAGCTCTCTAAAAAGATCGAACAATAAGTCGGAGAGCATAATGAGCTATTTTATCTACCGTTTGCGCGACAAAAAGTCCGGCAAATATTTTGATGGCTGGAACGCCACTTCCACTGAAGACCGCGCGTCCGAATATAAAACCGTTGCCGGCGCCCAAAGTGCTCTTAGCCATTTTGTGCATCGTGTGCTTGGTCAAAAGCTTTATACGAGTTCAAACCGTGGCAACTCCTACGCGGGTCTTACAGATGAAACCCTTAAGAAGTGGTTTCCCTATGAGATGGAAATCGTCAAGACTGAAGTTATCTATAAGGATGCAGGCGCCACTGATCAGGGATCGGTTGTGCGGAACATGTTTATCAGCAACAAACTCCAAGATACTTCCTACGCGCTTGCTCGCTTCTGGGACAATGCGATCAAGAAGGAATACGCTGATAAAATCGAATACGTTATGCAGCTGAATATTGCGCGTGGTGCAAAGCGTATGGATAAGGTAAAGGAAGCTCGTGCTCAGCTTCGCTTGCTGGGTGTAAAGACACGCACGTTTCGTGAATATGAAGGCATGTTTGGCTTCTACAACAAAGACCAAGCTTTTAAAGCGCGTTTGACATTGGATGTCCTGCATAGTATAGATATTACAGAGATCAAGAAGGAACTGTTTAGTTGAAACCCAGCGTTGCAGACTTGCGCTACGAGCTGATGAAAGCGGATCTACCCAAACTTGTAAAAGCAAGGCCGGTAGAAATCCTTTCTAATTTATCGGGCAAAGTCTCCAAAGCTGAAATCATGGCAATGCTAGTGGCGATTGCCGCACTTAACGAGCCTGATGAGGTTCTAACTGACGAGTTCAACAAGTTTATCATGCTGCTCAAGTTGCGTCACAATGACACGATGAGCAGCATTTTGAACCATTACACGGAAATTGCTCAATCACGGATTGAGCATGAATCTCAAAAAGCCAATGAGCTAGTTTCAAGATTTAAAAAGTCGGACAAAAAGAACGTTGCTCCTTCTGATCTTGGTATCTCTTTGCGGCCACCACCACAGATTCGCGACGATATTATTACCATGTTTGATCGGGTCAAACAGGGCTTGTATGAGATTGAGCCGCACAAAAAGGTTCTCGCTTACATTACTGATGTTTACGCGCTTCGGCTAGTCGAGAAAGGTATTCTTGTTAAGCGTTATGTGTGGGATGATCCCGAACATGCTGACCTTATTCGTGCATCAATTGCAGGACTAAAATAACAAAGGCAAGCTAATGAAAAAGCCATTCTTCAGCGATGAAGCCAAGCGAGAACACAAAGAACTTTTCATTAACAAGTCTCTGCAGGAACGCAATCATTCCCTATTTGTGATTGCAGTGAATATGTCCAAGCGTTCGGGCAAAATCGACATCGTAAATACGTTTGCAACACTAGAAGCTTGGCTTAATTCGGATCATGATGGCGATGATGCCGCACTAAATCAATACCTCACAACGATTAAGCTGCAAAATGCGGATAAAATCAGCGAAGAGCTATCTCGGATTAATGAGATCGCGGATAAGCATGTTGAACTGCTTGAGCAGCGTGAGATAGATTACTGGGAACAAGCACAAGAACGAGAACAAAAGGATAAAAAACGTCAGCAATGGCTAGAAGCCCGTTCTCTAAAGCTGTATCGTGAGTTCAAAGAGTTTGTTGACAAGTACCAAGCTCATCCACCGATCGCTAACACGGATGTGTCGGATGTAGAGATGTGGCGTAAAAAGGTTCCAGCTAGTTGCAAGCACATTATCATGCTTGCTAAATTTGGACCCATTCCATTCTTCAAGACAAAGTACCGCTTTGCAAAACCTTTGCAGCTCGCGGATATTCTTGATGATCTTGAGGAGATGACTACCAGTGAATTGCTGGAATTCTTTGGTGAACCCACATGGAGCCTTACTTCCACAGAAATGCGAAGAATGATTCCCATTCCTCGTGGCTTCAAAATAAAATTCTAAATTCAGAAACTTTTTTCTGAATTCAGGTTGACTCCTTCCTATTCTATGTTAAATTCAGAACATGGAAGCGCAACAAGCGCACAAACAAAGGAGATCGAAAATGACGGTAGCAGTTGAAGTTGTAAAGTTCGGCGCATTCTACAACGAAGGTGTTCGTGGCAGCAACGGCGGTGCAGCACAGAACGACAAGGTCTGGGGCATTGCAAAGATCAATAACACGCTGGTCACTTTCTGGGGTCGCCGCAACGGCAAGCTCAAGTTCAAGACGATGCCGGGCACTGCTGGCAAGCTTGCTGCTGAAGCAAAGTGGGCTGAGAAGACTGGCGCCCGTCGCGACGGTGGCGACATCTACATGGCAGTGAATCGCGAAGACATGCGCAACTTCTTCTGCCCCACGCTGAAGCAGGATCTGACGAGCTTTTACTTCTCGGACATGGCAAAGGGCAAGCTTAACACGCGCCACTAATTGGTCGCAGAACATGGTAATGGCGGGCCTAGGCCCGCCATTAATCATTTCAAACTGTGTCGATTAGACGAACATGGTTCATGTAGAGGATTGAGGCAGGGTTTGACGAATCCACCGCCTTGAAATCAACAGCCGTAAACGTGTCACCGCCGTCAACGCTGCATACGAGACCAGTTGCGCCTTGTTCGATACGTCTGCTACCGGCTAGAATCTTACCGTTGTGGTACATCGAACTAACATAATGTTGGCCTTGTTGGTTACCACCACCAATCATATGAGCTTGCCAGCCACCATCGTTGCTGGTATATTCGGCAGTTGGAACTACTCCAGTAGCTGAAGTCCAATTGATAGCATCAACACTGATTTGTGCCTTAGGGAATTTAGTTCCCGACGGCGTAGAACCTGCATTTGTCGCGTCCCATGCCTCTGGGAAGCTGATGATACGACCGTTCACATAAAGTGCGTTGCTGAACATGTAATAGGTAGACCAGCTTGCAGGGGCTGGAATTTCAGTCCAACTAACAAGATCATTGCTGATAAAGTAGCTACGAGTTTTAGTGCTCGCAAACCACAAACCATTCATAAACGAAACATTGGTGAAACCATAAGAGTTATTTGTTGCGGTATACCCAATTGGCGTCCAGGTAGCGCCACCGTCGATGCTCTTTGCTCCCAAATATCCGCTACCATTGTACATGTTAGTTGGTGCATACCAAATGCCATTACCATATTCAAGCTGGTAGTTATAGAAATAGTAAGTAGCCGAGGCACCGTTATTAGAACCATCAGTGATTCTTCCACCGGTAGTCCAAGTCAATCCATCTTCAGTTGATAGGAATGTTGGCACTGGTACACCAAATCCAGCAGGGACACCAAAGCTGATCATAGCAATTTTGCCCTGTGCATAGGCAAATTTGTGCTTGAATGTTGGATGCCAACTGGTATCTCCAACAAAGGTGTGCGATGTTGGCAAGCGATGGGTGGTCCAGTTTAGGCCATCCGTGCTACGCAAGTATTCCGTGTTGTTCTTTGTTACCAGCCAAAAGCCATTTGCGTTGATAATACGACCACCACCTTGGGATGGGTTGAACATATTGAGTTGATATGTCCAATTGATACCATCCACACTTGTGGCAAGATGGCCCTGTGCGGTGGAAACCATGTATTGGGTCACCATCGTATTATTAACGGTAACCGAGAAACTACGTTCGGAAAATGCACCAAGATCGTCGGTAGCTCTTACTGTAAAATTGAAATCTGCCATTTAAAGCTCCTTAAACGTTCTGGCCCATTGATGCCAAGCCTGTAAAACCAATTGCACCAACGATTGCTGGATCTACGACATCTGGACGCCCTGGATCAAATGCCGGTATAACTTTGTTTGTCCAAGTTAGACCATCATTACTCTTTAGAATACCACTGCGTCCGGAATCGCCACCTTGGTAATAACGGTTAGCAAACAGGTATACACCATTGTAGAATGTGCCCATCATTTTACCATAGGATGTACCAGAGCCATACCAATAGCTAATAAGCGGGTGTGTTAGATCGGCATCAGATGGGTAAATCGCATGTGGAGCTTCAATTTTAGTCCAAGTCTTCGCATCTACGCTTGTGAAGATCTTGTTATAGCCGGTTACACCAGCAGCGTTAGTTAGTTCAGGAAACGCTACAAGGCGACCATTACCATAAATAATGCTGCTCATTGAATATGAAGGACGAAGTGCAGGGGTATGCGGTATTAGGTGTTTGCTCCAAACCGCACCACCATTGTTGCTGATATAGTAGGAATCACTACGACCGGCAACGATAATAAGGCCACCAAAGTTGTATACGGCTGTGGTACCAGTGCCATCAAAGCTTGATGGTCTCGCAATAGTTCCTTTACCATTAGTGTTGGAAAAGTCCGCGCTAAGTGTTACCGCAAGATATCCAGTATCAGGCCAACCTGACCAACCAGCAACTGGAAACCACCACTTGTTATCGATAAAAGTTGGCTTTAGGTACTGTAGTCTATAACCGGCGTTGGTTGTGCTGAATAGAGCTGAGCTATGTGTGGTCCAATTCAGACCATCAGTTGTGCTAATAAGAGTACGAGTATTTGCGTCCTTATCGATTGTTATAACAACTTTGCCGTCACCCTTGCTCCAACGTGGTGTAAAGCCAAACCAACCTGGATCCGCAGTTAGCGAGTAACCTGTTGGAAAGTTACAAACACGCCAGTTAACAGCATCAACCGAATACAAGTAACGAGTTTGGTCCATCGTTATTAGCCAAAAGCCGTTACCATAAATGACGTCACCAAACGTCCAGCTGCTTGGAAGCTGATTGTAATTGTAGGTCCAAGTATCACCATCAATACTAGTGAGAATATGACCTTGGGTTGTGGTTGCTACGAAGCGATTGACAACAGTGTTACGCACATCAATAGAGAAGTCTCTATCAGCAAACGCACCCTTATCGTCGGTGGCTCTTACTTTAAAATTAAATGTTGTCATGACGCTTCCTGTTGAACGTTAATTAGAACATGAACTGATGCAAACGCACCAAACGAATCGGTTGCTGAAATCTCTACCGTATATATGCCAACTTGTGCTTCTATATCAACGGTTCCACTAATTGAACCGCCTGTAGTCATTGTGAGACCCAACGGCAACGCACTTGTAATTGCAGATGATGGAACAACGTCGATAGAAGTGATTGAACGACCCGCACCAGCAGTTGCACCAATCGAATAGCTGAAGCCCTGGCCACGAGTTACTGTGCCAATGTCTGTGTTTTCGGCAACACTGAATGTGGGTAGCTCATTAGTGTCGGTTGGAACTGATTGAAGAATTGTTTGAGTGGTTCCAAAAATAGAACCGCTGGATTGGTCCAAACGCAAGCCCCAAGGCAAACCACCTTCAACGATCTTATAGCGGACGTTTGAGCCCGACGCGCTGATGCTTGCACCAAAGCCACTCTTTTCAGTTGTTGCTCCAAGCGAACCAGCTTCAGTTGACCATTCAGGACGTGTCTCATGTTCAAAGCCCTCAGGGAGAACTTCGAGACGGGCAAGCTTGCCCGTTACCAGACCATCATTGGTCATTGACAAGCCCCACGGCAGATTAACTGCAGAATATGTGACTTTGCGTGATTCAACTGGAGTTGCGGTGAATTGGATTGGTGCAATCTCTTGTAGTTCAGTGTACTCAACGGATGAAGAAGCCGGCGATACCCAAACTGGCTTTTCCTCAACTGGTGCAAATGGACTCTCAGGAGTTTTGATTTCCTTAGTCTTGCCGGTGATTGCACCGGTATTCTGATTCAAACGAATACCCCATGGCAAACCACCACCGATAATCTTATAGTTGATTGTGGTGCCTAGGTTTGGGGTCGCATTAATCGAAAGCGTAACTGTTTCATCTTCGTCGTAGATGCCCAATGCGCCTTCAGTTGTTGTCCATGAGGGTTTTGGACGCAATGTAAAGCCAGCAGGAATACGATCCAAAGGCATTACTTTGCCTGAGACTTGACCCAAGTTGGTCATGATTAGACCCGGTGGTAGAAACCCGCTAACAATGGTCAAGTAGACGTTGCGGTCATTAAACGGCAAAACGTTGATCTTAAAGCTGACGTTATCGTTTTCACCAACAGTTACAATACGGCCACTGTCTGTGCGCCACTTTGGCTGTTGATACGCAGGAAGTTCCATTGGAACTGGTGTCTTAATGCCAGCGGTTGTACCAGTGATATCACCGGTTGCCTGATCTAGCTTCAAACCCCAAGGAAGACCGCCACCGATAATCTTGTAATTAAGCTTTGTGCCCAAACGAGGAACAGCTTTGATTGCTGCTTCAACTTCAGCGTTTTCATCAACACTGATAATAGCACCGGAATTTGTAAGCCACAGAGGCTTTGGTGTTGCAACGGGAATATCTTCAAGCGTGTTCAAGCGGAAAACAGTACCACTTAGCTCACCCGTATAAGTATCCAGCGTAAGACCCCAAGGAAGGTTACCCGTGCTAATCGAGTACAAAAGGGTACGCTCGCCATAAGGTGTAGCTTCCACAAAAACTTCACCAACTGTGTCCAATTCGGTAAACGTGCCAATGCTTCCCTCAGGCGTAACAAATGCTGGTTCTTCTTCAGGAAGCCAGCTCAACGAAAGAGGATTCTTTAGATCAGCGATTGTGCCTTGGATAACGCCGGTTTGTGGATGCAGGGTTAGACCCCAAGGCAAACCCTGGTTATTACGAAAGCCATCAACTACGGTGTAGGTTAGCTCAGTGCTGTCGGACTCTTCGGGAAGAATAGCTTCGATTTGGATTGGTTCAATCTCGTCGCCCTCATTAAAAGCGCCAAGACGAGCAGAAGGTGTTTGCCACTGTGGAACCGCAACAAATGCGCTGGGATCGATAAAACCGGTAACACGACCAGTTGTCGTACTAAATGACATTCCCTGCGGAAGTTCACCATCAACGATTGCATAAGAAACTGGTCTTACTTTAATAATCATTGTACTTCACTTTCCGCTTCAACTCGGTTATAAACAGGCTGACCATAGCCGGTGGAACCCAAGCTACCTTCAGGTGTAACCCATTCGACTTGGCTGACAAGCTGCTTGATGGTTAGGGAGAATTCTTGCTCAATGCGATCTTCTTCGATGTTGATCGCAGCCACAGTAAAGTGGTACTCCAGGCTTTCTTCCAGATCATCAGGAACAACGCCGTAGATCTTACCATCGCTGAGAAGACTCAAATAGGGTGGAAAATCACCACCAGCGAGTTCAAAGTGGTCAATAGCAAGTGTGGATTCAACTTCAAAAGCAATTAGAATCTCTTCTGAGGAATAAAACTCACCAAGGGAACCCGCAGGAGTAAGCCATTGAAAAATGATTTTAATCTTGCTGCCCGATGGTGCGATACCACGAACCAAATTGCTTCTGGCGTTCATGTACATATGGCAAACTCCTGTTCACTGTATTTATTGGCATTTAGGAACAATTAACTATACGAATTCCTGAATTTAAATTCAGGAAGAAACTGGTTGCGAGTATTCCTGAATATGCTAGATTAAAAATACGGAAGCGCAGGAAGCGCAGCAACTAAGGATCGGAACACACAATGGCAAACATCGGCAACATTTCTCGTCGTAACTTCTTCAAGCTTGCACTTGGTGGTGCAGTTGTTGCGGCTACTGCTTCGCCGGCTATTGCTTCGGTTCTTGCTCCAACATACGCAGACAAGCTGAAGACGCTGATTCGCTTGCACTCGGAAGTTGTCGAGATGAAGGAAGCAGAACTTCATCTGACTGACGCTTACAACAAAAAGTTTGATGAGCTTGTTGGTTACATTTGCGATGAGTTTAAGGTTCCAACGATGGGCACAGCTGAGTTTGAACGCGCACAAGCTGATGTACGGAAAGTCTTCAACTGGAAGCAGATGGAAATTGAAAGCCCGGATTGGACAGCAAATCCGCCGGTAATTTGCGAAGCGGCTGTTGGTATTAGCGTACTGCGGGATTTGCTTAGTGTTCGTCGCTGCAGGCTGAACCCGGGTAAGATGAACAACTTTGGTCGCTTTGCTGATATGTTCCAGGAACTGATCCTGAACTCTTAATCGGCACTGTCGATCCAAGCAACTAGGATATACTCGAGACCCAACATAATGGACGCTACATATTCGTGGCGTCCATCTTGTATCACGAAACGAGTTGCATCTTCCCAATAACCTGTTGGACAAGGCCAAGCTTGCTGGCCACCACCGGAGTATTGGAGAACTCTCTGATATGCCGCTGCTACATCGCCAACAGCCATTCTAGCACGGCACGCCAAGCGGACATTTTCCACTTTCACATAGCCGGTTTTGACTATCTTACCCGCCGGTACGATCATTGTTCTATCTTCTGCGATCTTGACGGGTTCGGCCATGTTCTTTGCGCACCTCTATATGTGTATTAGCATCATGTCATATTTATGGATTGCTTGACTTTTTGTGTACCAGTGCTATTCTAAGACTAATTGTATATGGAGATCGAACATGTATTCACGTCGTGCGTTCCTAGGAACGTCATTGGCTGCCGCTACAGTAGCCGCAGTTGGCCTTCCTGCGGTTGCAGAAGCAGCCCCACTACCAATCGAACTTTCCCGCGCTGAAGTAAATCTCGCGGCTCTCAAGAACAGTGTCAATGCGTATAAGGGACTTTCGCCGGACGCATTACAGTGGCTGCATGATCGGTGCTTGTCACAAAATCGTGATAACCCGTTGTTTAGCAGCGATAACATGCCTGAGGAAGTTGCCGAATACACGCGAGTTGTCGACGAATCCCTTAAAACGTTGATGCGTTATTCGGATGAACTCAACTGGGATGATCCAGCGTTTGAATCAAGCGAGGAAGTAAAATTCCTCAACGATGAAGTCAGCGAAGTGTTCAACAACAAGGAAAGCATCTACGCGCAAGGTATTGAAGCTATTGCAAGCGCCGAAAACCAGCATATCGTTGTTGTTGCCGGTGTTCGACACATGCTGAGCACAATGCGTATGCGGATCGTTCCTGATGCGATGGAAAGCTTTCCAATATTTTCAAATAAGTACCAGAAACTTATCCTGAACGCGTAAACCTGGTTGACAGCTTCCTATCCTGTGCTAATTTGTTGGTATAGCAACAAAGGGTGTTGCACAGATCGAAAGGAAAATGGAAATGACGAGCACGCTTCAGGACTACGGTCGCGAATCTGAAAAGCACGGTGAAATCCCATTCTTCTACGGCTTTCCGTTCCGCTTTTGGTTCGGCCAGCATCAGATCGCTCCGGAGGATGTAAATTCCTGGTGCACTGAAAACGCTGTTGGTTATTACAAGGTTTACACCTACGTTCACAAGGATTCCAAGCGCAAGTCTCCGCGCTCCAAGGAGTTCGAGAACAAGGTCGTTTACGTGGACAAGATCTACCTGGCCGATCCTCGCGATGCTGAAGCGATCAAGGCTGCGTTCGACGTCCGCGCCGAGCGTGTGATGCATCCGCGCATGAAGGCGCTTCGCAAGCGCAAGGCGGCCAAGAAGGTCGTAACAGTAGCATGACACACAATTCCAATGGGGCGGTAATTCCGCCCCAAGGTCCCTTTGCTTGCAGACACCTCAATCCTGAACAATATCAAGCATATTGTGAAGCATTTGAGCCTTCGTATTATGAGCGAGATGAAGCTCATCTCCGTAGTGCCCTAGCTCAGCTTTCAAGGCTTGATAAGCCCAGCGACGCAATGAAAGAGCTGATCAAGCATTACCAACAAAGGCTTGCTTGGTACGACAATCAAAAACAGGCTTGAATCGTTTGGCCCCACTGTTATAGTGGGGCTAACCATATGGAGCCACTTATGCCAGGTAAACCACCTTCAGAGCCAGGGATCGGATTGGGATCAACAAAGTCCATATCATGGTCCGAGACGTTCCTCACATTAGGAGCATCCCTAATGTTTTGCTTGTTCGTGCTTGGTGCTTCCGCGATTATTTCCTACAATGTGCATGAATGGCGCTATGCGGACAAATACGCTGCAAAGTTTGCAGAAATTCGGTCGACCAACTTGAGATCAACAATGGAGCTTTGTCAGTCCTTCATGAGTCCTAAACTGGCTCCATATTTGGGTCAGGAAAACATGGACCAGTGGACTGATCTTTGCTTGGGCCAAGCCAAAGAAATGTTAGAGCATTATAAATGAGCTATAGTGACTTAAAGACGGACCAGCTGGTGTCGATGGATGGAACCAAGCTTCCAACACCAGCAATTGTGTCGTCGTTGCTCCGTACGCTAACTGACATGGCAACGGCAAATGTCAAATACTCACGCATCAAGCCGTACTCAATAGATGCCAAATCACGCATTGATTATTACCAGGACACACTGTTTCAATGCTTAATGGCAATGGCTCGTGATAAAAAAGTCCGTTGGGTTAGCTTGTCCACAAGGGAAATCATATCCCCACGTATCAAAAATGTCCCATCACCTGCCTTTTCCGCCGATATGTTTGCTTGGAGAGTTGTTGAAGCTCTCGGCCTAGGTGGTTCTGCTGGAAATAGTATGGGTAACGATTGTGCCCAATATTTTATCAACACTCATCAAGCCGCTTATTTTGCAGCACGCCAGTTTGGTGTTTGGGACACCCACACTGAAGAACAAATCCTTCCCTTTGGGTTTACATTGGACTTTTATGGAACAGCGTTGGATAAGTTCAACAAAGCGGTTGAACTTGGCGAGTTTGACGTTAATCATCCCCTTTATGAAGAACTAATTGCGATGAGTGATCGCATTGCTAGGGAAAAGTACCAAACCAGACGGAGATACTAATGACAACTCGCAGCCTAACACTGTTGAATGAAATGGGTGATCTCAGTTTGACTTGGGAAGCCGACAAGGATGATGAAATGGCAGCAATCATCCAAAAGAAGCTGGACCAGGGTGTTCGCTTCTTTCTTATCGAACCCTTTACCAAAAAGCAAATCGAAGTCAAGCGGCTCGAAGATATTAAGGGCCGGCAGATCAACGTGCCAGACGAGGATATCGAAAAGCTATTCACCGAAGGCAAGATCGGCATCATCAAGCGGATTACCGGTTCAATCATGGAAACCATTGGTACATCGTCAAATGCCAAGGAAATTGCTTCCTCCCACAGCATTGCAACTCGTCAGTTTAGAGGCGGTTGATGGTTGACGTAATGGTCACCGGAGGACGAATTCCTCCGGATATCCAATACTATTTCGATGGTGCGTTGGAATGTTTTGATATTCCGCCGGATGTCTACTTGTGGGGCAAATACTTCTGCCCCAACAGCACCGAACTATTGGATAACATGGAACGCGATGATCGGCTTCAAGTGCCTGGACATCATGGTTCCACTTTGACCAACTACGGTAAGCAATTTGAACTCCACTATTTGGAGTGGCAGAAAACTGCTCAGCCAGAAGCTGTCGCGTTGTGTTTGGCTTTTGGTGTTACCTATATGGGCAGCACTAAGGCAATCATATCAGAAATCTGCAATACATTGGTTGAAGATGAGTATGGTGTGTTGGCTGGTGTTTCCTATTATGTGCAAAACACTCGCTTCAAGAAGAATGGCCTCGTTTTCTACGATGGCGTTAAAATGTTCGAACGCAAAAAGCATTTTCTAGATGCTCGCTATCGTATACGCGAGCAGTGGGAAGCATTGGAGCATCCGGATTATTCACAACTTCGTTTGACTTGGCCTCAACTTCCTGGCGCGGATACGATTCGCGAGTACCTCTATTATGATGAGGAAGAAGGCTTTACCACTAAGAAGCCAGCGCCTGATAAAAAGACCAAACGTGCGCTGAAACGGTCAGCCAAGCTGTTGGACTCCGTTACGGGTGAGAACACTGTTCAAATGTTCTTGAGCGGTGAGGAAGTGTCAGTTGTTGGTCAAAAATACCGTTTCTCGCTGACCAAGGAAAAGTACGGTACGCTTAATTCAAGTCATGGCTCCGCAACGACCAAGGTCTACGACAAAGAAACCAACGAGTTTATTTGTGGACTTTGCATCTACACGCAAAACGTGACGGTATTTGATCACCTCGCAAGCATCGTTCTCCACTGCAAAAGTGGACTTGAAGACCTTATCATTGAGGAAGCCAACATAACCCAACGTGGAAAAATTGATCTGCTTCCCCAAAGTAAGCTGGATCAAATCGACGGCAAGAATCAACTTACCGATCACGCGACGGAAATCATCAACATCAACGGAATTGAATCCGAGCTTACGATTGTTGAAAGTGATCCTCTAGCGCGTTCGATTCGTGGTCCCCATTATAAGCTGATAGACCAACGCAAACATTTGGTTGATGCTGCCAACAAGAAGGCCAAGGAAAAACTGGTGCAACGGATCCAACGCAAGTATCCGCATTTGTTTATTCAGCCAAAGCTACTCACACCGCAAATCCGTCAACTATTCTCAGGACCGAGAGCAATTATATGAGTAAGGATATACGGTATTATCGTGTTACACCCGTCTATGAAGAAGATCTTCAGGGTGGTTTTTTAACAGCGGCAGTGCTTTATTGCATGATGACTGGCAAGATCCTTGCCAACAGTGGCGGGGGTAGTGAAAAAGCGCTCTCGGTTGAAGCAATAGAAATGATCGATTACCGTCGCAATGATGGCGCTCGTATCGTTTGCGATGAAGCTGACCTCATGAAGGTTCTTCAGTTTGTTGAAAACGCTGATATGGATGAGGAAACCAAAGCGGCTTATCAGCGGCTAGTGGCGCCAATCAACTCCGATAGTCTTTGAACTGGCAGTTATATTGGTTCTCATAAGCAGAGTGACCAATATCTGCCCGTATCTTCTTTTCAATTGCGGGGGTATAATCGGGGTGAAGTGAGTAGGGTACTTTCTTTACCGCCGCATTAACCACATGAGTGGTTGCCAAGTCGTGGAATATGCCCATATTGGGTCCAGGAACGCCCGCAGCAATCAATTGCCCAGTGTTTGCAAACATGATCGTACTGTAGAAGTTTTCGTCGTCTGCGAAGCTTATATGGCCGGTATCATCACTAAGCACGTGGGTTAGAGAGTGACCCAACAGATACGTGTTAGGCTTCAAAAACAAAATCTTGCTGCCATTCTCAAATTGGATACTGCTACGAGTCCAATTGTAAACCCGTGGCAATGCTACTGAACAAGTTCCATGTAGGACACGAATCTGTCGGTTTATGATCTCCATTGGATTGGAGCCCAACACAACATATCCTAGGTTTGTTTTGGGTTTGAAACAACTGATCCAAAGCGCATACACGCATAGCAGCAAGCTAATGCCCATGTTCTTCGCATGTAGGATGATTTGGTCACTTTCGTCTTGCCAACTCGACAGCAAATCCCGTTGATAATCTCGAAGAACCAATGGAACTTGCTTTCCCTGAGAGTTATGATCAAGAGAAAGCATTTCAGCGAATCCAACAACATCCTCAGCAATCAAGTTGAGTCCAACAAAGTTCTGGTAGTTGTTTGCGCTAAGGTAAGCAAAGATACGTTCGGCTTCAGCAATTAAAGACTCACCATCGAGCTCTGGATATAATTGGCGTGCCAGAACCAATGCTTTTTCTCTAAAGTGGGTACTAACCATGTGATTTCCACAGCGCGTTATCTATACTTCCTATTTATGAGTTTCCAGTTAACTATACGTTTTTGGCACAATTGACATAATTAGGAAATTGTGCATGTTTAAGAATGCGTTAACCGCGCACCGTTAGGAGTAAGAGTACAATGGCAACAGAAACAGTTTACATTGGGTTTCCCAAAGGTCATACCAGCTTCACTCTTTATGGGGGCACAATTCCCGTAAGAGAGTACAAGGGCGCATACATCGACCCGTCAAATCCGTCGATGAAGAATCTTCGTGTCACGCTTTATCGCACACATGAAGCAGCTATTGCCAAGCATGGCGATGAAGCACGCAAGATGAACACCACTGTTAACCGGAACGATCCGGTTAAGGCGTATCGCAATTTGCAGGCGCCAACGCGGAAGTTCATGAACTTTGTCCGCAACACCAACTACAGCTTCTCCAGCCAGGAAGTTCCTGCATATGTGATCGAAAAGGGAGAAGACTGGATCACCTTTGATGTTGATCTCACTGGGGAAGCAATCTCCAAGATGATCAAAGCATCGGCGCGTCCAGGCCAGTCCAAGTTGGTCAATATCGATCGCGTAAAGGCCACCAAAGCATCCACAGGCACGTCAAAGAGCTCCAATGATAGCTCAAAGCGTACTCCAGCAAAGCTGGAACAAGCTTCGGCGTCTGCTTCGGTACAGCGTATTGGAGCTCTTACGTTAAGTGGCAACTTGACACTGTCCGACTTGAAGCGTATGGGCTTCAAGATCATGCTAACTGACTCTGCGGACACACCGTTCCAGATCGATACTATCTGAGGGCAAAATGACTGTTTCGGTTAAGGACTTACATTTGGTTCTAATAACCGATTACTTTCCCGAACAGTATGATGTCCTCTATGATGGAAAAACTGTAGGTTACCTCCGCTTGCGCTGGGGTAACTTTACAGTGACTTGCCCAAATGTTGGCGGTGAGGTTGTGCTGGAAGCTGAACCAGATGGTCACGGATGCTTTGAAGATGATGAGCGTCCTTACTATTTGGATTGCGCACTCAACGCGGTCATGAACTGGTGCAATAAGAATGGTGTCCAGCCTGAGTTAGGAAACAAGAATGATGAGTGATTGGTTCGTTCGTGTAGTGCGTTATGACGGATCCAAGGGAAACGAAGAAAAGTTCACCAACTACGTTGACGCAAAACAAGCCTACGACAAGTTTGAAAAGCTAGTCGATGGCACACGTGATATCGCGGGCGGACGCATTCGCTTGCAAAGCAGTAACGGTACCACAATGGCAATGGCTTTTGTGGCTTGACATAACCGAGACCTGTTATATGGTCTAAATGAGGTCGTTCAACAGGAGTTTTTATGTCTACCCTAGCAGCCGCATCAAAGACACAGACAACCGCGCATGTGGTTAGTCATGCGTCCACAGCAACTATTGCAATTTACTTTCCCGAGCTTTTGCTTGTCGGCGAGCAGGCAATTTACGTTTACGAGCGTGAAAGCAGCACTCTCACAATCCAGACGTTCAGCAAGGAAAACGCGCCAAGCGATGCCTTCAAGATCCGTCAGCCAAACCCCTCGAACAAGAGCGGGCTGTCCACAAAGCCATACATCACGTTTTCGCAGGAACGCCATTTTGGCTTCAAGCTTGCTGATGGTCTCGCGTTCGACGCTATTTGCTCAGTCATCAAGACGGCCGGCGGCATGAAGATCACGCTGAAGATTCCAAAGCCCACTGAAGACAAACGCAAGCAGCTTGCATTCAAGCTTGATGAACCAGTGGCAGCACCTACGCCCACAGCTTCAAACGTGCTGACGGTGCAGGATGTTAAGGCGTTGGCTGAACTCTGCAACATGGGCTTTACGCTAGTCGAAGCCAAAGTTCTCGACGCTGGCGGCAACGAGCACACCGTTCGCATCCGCTAAAACAAATGAGCCCTGCGTTTTGCGGGGCTTCTTTTTGATTATTTCATTCCGAACGGATTGATCGGCTTGACTTAAAAGATCAAACAAGCTAAGTTGTGCTTGTTAAACAAAAGGAGAAGTAGCATGACGCTATTAGTTGGGTTCAGTGTACAAGAGTCGGGCAACACGACTTTTTGGTCAGTTCCAAACGGAGTACAGTTCACAATCCACGATTATGTGGATGTGTCATTTGATCCGAAAAAGAGAGAAATCACTTTAGCTATCGTTCCGCCAACACCCTCTGCGACGAAGACGGCAAAGAAAGCAAATCCACCGAAAAGTAAGACCGGATTGGGTAGTCAACCCAACGTATGGTTTAGATCAGATTCTCTTTTCGGTACACCCGTTGAAAAGTTCGATGCTGATTACATCAGTGCTATTCAATTGGCTGCAAACCGTTATGTTATCAAGCCGCCGGCCTCGATTTTTCCACCAAAGCCAAAAATCGCACTTAATTCAATTGCTCAGTTGATTGCTGATGGTACGGCTAAGATCAAAACCGTTGAAATCAGTGGTATTGAATACGACGTTGTCTAATTCGTCCAGGCATGAAAAAGCCCGCTTGCGCGGGCTTCTCATCGTCTAATCCTAGGATTAGAGGAACTTCAGCGAAGAAGTGTTGATCGCTACGAGACCCAAGTAGTCTGCTGCGTTGCCGAGCGACGAAGCAGAGTTTGTGAGTTCCAAGTAACCGTAACGTGTCATGAACGAAACTACAGGCTCGAAAGTCTGTGGGTCGATAACAACGCCGGACGATGTTAGAGGAACGTATGGGCAGTAGTAAGCTGCTGCGTCGATTTCGCCCTGACCCTTGTAACCAACGAGAACTGGTGTGTTGTCTGGTGCGTACTGGTCAACGTAAACGCGCATGGAGTTGTTGAGAGTACCAACGAACTTTGTGTTTGTTGGAGCTTCGAAAACGCCTTCAGTTGTACGTGCGAAAGCCGAAGTTGTTGCCGACTGCAGAACTGTAAGTGCTGTTGGGGAAACAACGATCCAGTTACCTGGACCACGACGTGTACGGGAAGCGATCAGGTTAGCCTGACGGTTGATGAGAACCGAAAGAGCAGCGTGTTCGTCGCCTACGAATGTAGCCGTACCGGAAACGTTTGCCTGGTCGTATGTGGAAGTTGCAGCGCCTGGAAGACGACGTAGGGAAGTTAGGATTTCCTGGTCGATTTCTGCTGTGATTTCCTGTGCGAGAGCTGCCATTACTTCAGCTTCGATATCGATACCCTGCTGAGCCTGTGCGTCCTGAGCAGCTTCGAATGTCCAACGTGCGGACAAGCGACGTGTCTTGACTTCAACAGTTTCCTTGAGGATCTGGATGCTCATACGGTTGCCCGGACGACCTTCCATAGTAGCTGTTGGAGCAGCGCCTGGGAATGCTGGGTTTTCGTTACCGGAGTAATACTTCGCGATATCGAATGGGGACAGAGCTTCTGTACCAGCTGTTACGCCTGCTGTACCACCAACGGAGTCAGCGTAGCGAACGCGTAGTGTGTGGATCTGTGCAACTGGGCCAGTCATTGGCTGAACGCCGATGATTTCGTTAGCGATAACTGTTGGCATAACGCGACGTAGAACTGGCATAATAACCTTGTTCAGAGTAGCTACGTTACCAGCAGATGTTGCGCCAGCTGTTGCATGTTCCATAAGAGGAGAACGCTTCATCATTTCCTGACGAGTGTTTTCCAGAACGGTTTCCATGATCTTCTTCTTAGTAGGATTTGGAGAACCATCCATGTTTACCAAGAGGTCGCGACCTTCGCAGAGCGCTTCCTTGGTCTTGTTCCAATTGCTTTCAAAAAGCTTGCTCATTTTGATTTCCTTACTTTTCAATTCCGGCTAGGCGACGTAGTTCAAGAATCTCGTTTTGATTTTCTTCTACAATCTCTGCACGGGCAGACTCAGTTAGACGATTGTTGCGGTCGCCCGTTACTTCGGAAGAAGTTGGACGCTTCGCAGTTACGGGGGTTTCCGACAACAACTGTCGACCCTTTGGCGAACTGCCCCTGTCATTCTCATTGAGAATTGTTGGCAGATACTTGTTGAAGGCTTCCTTCAGAGCAGGGGTCTTGATATGCTCGAGAAGTTCACCCATTACAGCTCTTTTATCCTTGCTTAGCGGGGACAAAAGTTCATTCAGAGTACGCTGACGAGCAGCACGCTCTTCTGACAGCTTCACTCGACGCTGCATGGATTCAATTAGCTGAGCCTTTTCGTCGATTACCGCTGTTGCTTCATCGAGGCGAGCCTGAGCTTCCATCAGTTGATTCGAGAGTTTCTTAACCTGCGTGCCTTCGGAAAGGTAGCTGGTCATGAATTCGCTTTGGAAAGCTTCGAATAGACGACGACCAAAAATGTTTTGGCGTGCTTCTACGAGGTCTTCCTTTAGTTGGGAAAGTTCCTTGCGGAGGTGTGCGTCCACAGTGGACTCAACAATCTTCGTTGCACGAGCAACGAAAGCCTTACGCTGTTCTTCCAATTTTGCCTTAGCTTCGGAAGCAAAACGAACACGCGCTTCAACAAGACCTTGCTTGTCTGCTTCGAATTCCTTGAGTTCCTTGCTGAGCTGACCAACAACAAACGACTCAAGCATTTTAACGCTCTTAGCTGTCTGGTTGTTGAGTTCAGAACGGTGTTCATTGAGGCTCTTAGCTACACGAACTTCTGTTTCAGCAAGAGAAGCCTTCTGGCTCTTTAGTGCGTTCAACTCTTCGTTTAGCTTAGAAACAACAAAGCCCTGGAGCTTGTCCATAGCTTCGGATAGTTTTGTATTATATTGGTCTTCCAGCGAAGCAGCCTGTTCGGCAACCTTTACACGCTGAACACGCAGGGCCTTGTGGTCCTGTGCAAATTCTGTTAGTTCTTTCTTCAGGGACTCCAGGAAGAAAGTTTCCATAACTTGGGTCTGGGAAGCAATCTTTGCCTTATACTCGGCGCGAGCTTCCTTGATAGCGGAAGTTAGACGTGTACGCTCTTCCTGCAGTGCCTTGAGTTCAGCCGCAGACTTTGCAGCGTAACCCTGAACAGCATCACCGAGCATACGATCCATTGCTTCGACAAGTTCGTTCTTGTCAGCAGCAAAACGGTTGGCATATTCTTCACGAAGCTTTGTTTCCTCTTCTTCGCGAACATTTGCACGTACTTCGTCCAGCTTCGAATTCCAAGCTTCGGCAAGAGCAGACTTGGTCTCATCGCTGAGAACCGTGCTCTCTAGAAGCTCTTTCAATCCTTTTTCCATCTGGAACTCTCCTTTGTTGATCCATTTCTGAATCAGTTGTCTTAAAACAGAATTTTATTCCTGTTTAAGCTCACAAAATTATTTATAAGTCAGTCAATTTATTGGTATCAAATAGGCTCAAAACTGTAGTTTTTGATATTTCTTTGAACCTATACTTGTCATGCTTAGGTTATCACTGCCAATCCTATTTACGGAATTCTGGTTGACAAAACAGGAACCAGTGCTAGATTACCAATAAGACAAAAGGAGATCGCACATGGAACAGCTAGTTGGAAAGACCATCAAACGGACTGCAACTTATGGAACCACTTTGCGGATCTGGTTTACTGATGACACTGTGCTTGATGTTCGGATCAGCACTTCGGGTATCGAACCCTATTTGGACGTTCGGCTGGAGAGCAAGTAATGGGTGATCGGGTCAAAACAACCAAGACCACAACTGGCATTTACCGGTTTTCCTATAAGGGCCGGGAATTTGAAGTTGAGAATATGGCTGTTGGATCCGACGGCGAAACCAAAGGCTGGTTCATGTTCGAGCTTGAAGCCGATGGTGATCGCGAATACATCAACGATTACGACACCAAGCGTTTTGCAATTGCTCGCACAATCGAGCGTATTGATGCAGGAGAGATTTAATGGAAAAAGCAACTCTTCGCCGCGAAAACGGTAACGTCAACATTGCGGGGTTTCCGGTTCCATTCAACGGACGCTGGGTAGCGCGTGATTCCAAAGGCCATTATTTGGATCACGACAAGTATCGGCATGATCTTTCTGATCGGCTTTCAAACAAGTATGAAGTGGAGATTATCGGTGACTAACAAGGTTTACGATCTGGATGCAAGAAAAGGCAAGTCGCTGATGGAGCTCATGCGGCTTGATCTTCCATTTACCGGAATCATGCCCGATGAGTTTGAATATCGTGATACTGATGTTCGGTTTATCTACTCGGACTTGGGTATCAGCCGGGAAAAACTGGAAAAGCTGCTGTGCCTCACGGTGCGCCACAACGGCATTGACAGGAAGTTTGCCTACGTTACTGTGATGGTTGAAGAAACCGGCGAAGTCGAGTTCAGTTCTCTTCATGAACTAGATCTGCCCGTTACTATCAAGCATACGGTGGCGGTGTTCGAATGATGGAGAAACTGGCAAATGGCTCTTTTATAAGCGAGGAGTTGCTCAAAGCCAAATACATTGGTAGTGAGCCAAACATCAAGCAGGTTCGTTTGATGTGCCAGCACATCCATGCAATGGAAACTGATGGGTCGATCGAAAACGTCAACAACCACACCTATCGGGTCGAAGTTAAAAATCAAACTACTATCGAAACCGACAGTTACGTTGAAGCATTGGGAGTATTTAACGCATTATGAGTCTCAGTGATTTTAAAAGTCCATACGGCACTCCACGTGCCTATATCCAGCACGACACGGATCAATGGCTGGCGGTAGAAACGCCCGACGGCAGCTTTCGTTATTTCTTTGCCCCAAACTGGACTTACTTTGAGAAGGACTTGGCGACAGAAATCACCGAGGCAGAATACGAAGAAAAAATGGCTGAGACACGCCTGCGGATTCAAGAAGAGATCGAACGCCGGCGGAAGAATGGTGGGAGGTTCTAATGGATCCTTTTATGAACCTACCGGATATTGGCAAGCTATTCGAGTCTGCTCGTCGGCTTGTGGCGTATCGTGATGAACGTGACAAGCTGATCAATCCTCGGCTGGATCCAGTACAAAATCCATATAACAGCATTGAGCAGAATCTTATAGATCCTTCCCCGCATGAAATTGCCGAGTTTGCAGAAACCGCTGCAATCAATGAGATGGCGCTTAATGCGGCTCATCGTTTGCTTTACAAGGCTGCGCTTGAACACGATGATATAAAAGAGGATCTTCGTTCCATCTTTTTGAGGGTGATCCTCTATTATGGGACGGATATCCAAAAGAGACGCGATGTACTTGTTCGTCACCAACACGAGCATGAAGCCAAGCGTAAAAGTATTATGCACCGGAATGAACTCCGTGTGAAGGTCGCCCAAGCGTCCTCCACTGCATTCAAAAACAAGCTCAACGAGACCGAAGACCTACTAAAGGTACGCAAAGCAAAAATGGTGCGGTCGATGAACAAGGCGCTTGCGGTTGCCGGAGGACCAGATTTCCTACATCCGGTGGACGCATACGTGTTTCGTATTATGCAAAAGCATGATTGGGTTGGGTTCGACGGCAGTATTTTCTGCTGTAAAGAGCAAAATGTTATGGCCGAGGATCTTGGCACAAGCATTGAAATCATTCAGGAAATTCTAAACTTCCTGAAAAGTCAAAAACAGGCTTGACACGTTCCTATCCTATGTTAGTTTAGGAATACGACAACGCAACGGAGATCGAAGATGACCAAGCTTACTGAACGCGAAGAACTCCTCACCCTCATCTCCGACCTTTACAAGGACGTTTACGGTTGCCGCCCGCGCGGTATCTTCTCCGACTGCACAGTCGAGGAACTCCGCGCAGAGTTCGACTCGCTCTGCGAATCCAACGAGCGCAAGATGGCCGAAGACGCCCAGATGGAAGCCGAAGCCGCCGAAGAATTTGAGAAGCGTGTTTCGGAAACCATTGCAATGGGTGCCGGTGATCGCGAAACGGCCTTGCGTTGGATCTTTGAGGCCGACGACCTTATGGAAGTTGTTGGAATCTACGGTGGCACCTACGCAACATACTCGCTGGGTCTTCCATACCACTACTTTGAAGCTGAATTCCCATCCTACCCTAAGGCTGCATAATCTCGGTTGACAGTTTGCGTTCCTATGTTAGGATTCAGGAACAAACAGGAGATCGAAGATGATTAAGAACTCTCGCATTGATGCTTGCGAACTGGATGATGAGCCAAAGATCCTTGCGGAGATGGCTGAGGCCAAAGGCTGGCCGATTATCTGTGTAACAGAGTTTGCAAACGGCTTGTATTACCCAGATTACGAAACTGCACCAGACTTCTACGGCGAATACTTCTTCGACACCAAAAAGCTGGTCGAGGATCCCGCTGTGTATCGTGACATGGGTTGCATTCGCTATGTCGCATACATTCTTGAATCTTCGCTTGCTGGTCACTCCGATACCACTGCTTCGCGCAAATACTCGTTCGGTGATACTAAGGATTGGTGGGACGCATTTGCTCCCAACAAGGATGACATCGAAGGTCGTGAAGTGATCCAGATCGCCGTAGCGGTCAACTATTAGGCTTGCTTAGACTGAATGTACTGGAGAAGCTCGTCCGATTGGGCGAGCTTTTTTGCTACTCGCTCACCAACGCTTTTAGCTTCATCTGGGCTCATACCCATGGAGCGGTCAGCACGAAACGCAACAGCCGCAACTTGCTCACGCATACGATTTGCATCAATCTGCTTGTTAGTGTCGGGCTTAGCAAAATAGTTGTCTACGATCTTCTTCGCGCGTTCCGCGGCCATGTTTAGGACACCACCGTCCACGCTTTCAGTTAGCTCGTTGTATCTCATTTCTTTTTCTTCTGCTTTGTAGGTTGGTTAAAGTAAGTTTCGGCCACACGAAGTGCCTTGCGTGGATCATCGCAATTCATAGCGCGTAGGGCTTGAAAGAAGTTCATCATAATTTTTCTCCTGGGACATTTTTATTTAGTTTGACTTTAACCTATCCATCAGTGTAGGAAAAGGCTATGATAGATCCGTACAAGATTACCAATTACAATCGCACCGATGTTGAACTCGAAGAGTTTTGGCTGTTTTGCCTCGCTGTAGCGGGTAAGAAAGCCACGATGATTGCAAACAAGGTGGATGAGTTTCTTCGCCCCGTGCTTAGTGGTCAAAGTCTGTTCAAGACGCCATTTGATCTCATCACTTATATGAGTATCTCTGGCGGTGCAGGATCAATTCTGGATCTTGCTTTGCGTGATGTGAAGATGGGTAAATATGCGCTGTTGAGCAAGGGCTATGCAGAGTCCGCAGCAAAGGGAAATATGTGGCTACGAACAGCCAGTGCTGAGGTCATTCGTACCAGCATTACGGGCGCCGGCTATAAGACATCTCGCTTCTTTACACTCCATAGTAGGGAGAACGAGCAAGTTGCAGTCATTGACACGCATATGCTCAAATATTTGAAGCATATTGGTGCGCCAAATGTTCCTGATGGTATTCCAAACGGACCGGACTATCTGAGGCTAGAAAAGCTCCTCCTCGCAGAAGCTGCAAAGAAGAGCTTGACTATGGCCGACTTTGATTTGAAGATTTGGTCCCACTACGCGAGTAAGGGAGCTACTCCGCTCCCTTGATTACTTTACGCCACGTGCAATGGCGTCTTCGATCATCTTTTCGGCCTTGCGAATATCTCGGGCCGAGAAGCCTGCAAGCTTCATCGCTTCAACACCCTTGCGGGCCTTTTCTAGCGGCGAATCAGTTGGAGCGCAACCGACGATGCGTTCGATGACTTTAGCTTCTTCTGCGTTAAGCTTTCTGCTTGGCATCTTAAGCTCCCCGAGTGAAGTAAGAAATTTGGTCTTGAGATACTAATTCCCCATTAACCCGGATGAGGTCAACTACAATCTCAAAATTCGGATCGTATTCGGATTCAACTGCGGCTTCAACTTCCTCCACTGAAAGTCCAAGTTTCACAGCCATAACCGCAACTGGCATTGAACCAGATTTACCCATGACCCGTTTGATGTCGCTTCTAATTTTTGTTACCGGTTTCATCTTCGATCTCCTGTTGCGCTGTTATGTTCAATCTAGCGCAAATAGGATTCCAGTCAACAGTTGATATGGAAATAGGACAGGTGTTCTTCCTGTCCTATACCACTTAGTTAATTAAGACTTAATCTGGCCAACGTTGGTGCCCGACTTTTGCTGGGCCATTGGTGTTTTACCACCATCACGCTTGGTACCTGGCATTTTGCGAGGCATTGCGCCATCGCCCTTTGCAGCTTTAGTACCATTAAAGTTGATACCCTTCTGCTGAGCATTGCCGTTGCCTGTTTCCATAACAACGTCTTCAGCCACTGGTCCACCAGGAATGGTGTTACCATAAACCGCAACCAGATCATTCATCAACTCGGTTGCTACATTATAAGCTGAGGTCATACCAGTTTTACCATAGGAGCGACCATAGTTGAAGATCTGCAAAAGCACATCATCAAGCGGTTCGCCTTGAATGCTTTCCTCTAGTTGTTCAGCTTCATCGTCTTCAACGGCTTCTTCAATACGAGACTCATGTGGAGCATAATGATCCAGAATCATGTTTACGTATTGCGAAGCACGCGATTCATTGTTGTTCTTACCAAAGCTGTAAATCTTCCAAAGCATAGTGGACAAAGACTCATGCGCCTCATCCAAAACTTCTTCAGTTTCTTCAACAACTGCTTCCTCAACCTGCGATTCAACGCTTTCCATGAGGTTCATAATTTTACGTAGATCTTGTCCGGACATTTTGTCCTCCTTATTTGAAAATTGAGCCGCTTTGGAACATCTGCTTTATACGAGCCAAGCCATCTAAGTAGGCTTGCTTCTTGTCCTCAGAAGCCCAATATGAAGTACGCTTTGTTGGATCTAGATCATCATGCTTGATCGCAATATCGATGACTGGCTTGCTGTTCACGTAGACAGTGAATAGAGCCTTTCCAAGACCATAATTTCCATTACCATGCCATCCATCAATCGTGATACGAGGGCCAGGACCTTCAAATGCTATTTCAAACATTGCACTCTGATTTGTGCGCTTGCCTTTATACCCTTTTGACTTCATCACCTGCATGATCAGTTTGATCACGGCTTCAGTTTCAGCATTTGTGGAAGTTAGATTGAGATCGGATGCCTCAACAATCGATGAAACTGCTTCACCAACAACTGGATCAGCGTCTGAGTATTGACGTGTCCATTTTGTGATCACATTTAGAAGCTTTTGAATGCCACGCTCATTGGCTGGAAATTCAAATGTTTCATCTGTTTTCCAAGTTGTGCGATTAAACAAGTAGGCGTCAAATGTAGTTGAGTGCTCATGAGCCTTAACCACGATATAAAAGTTCTCAGAAAGAATCTTTGAAAACTGAATTCCAGGAATGCTTTCCTTGAAACCAAACTTTCCAATTAGGGTTTGGTTACAAAATTCGATCGGATTAATTTTTGATTCGTATAGCTCATAAGCTCGCATAAAGCACCTTACTTCAAAGCATTAATAAAGTTGACCAGTTCAGCCTGTAGGTACTTTTGTGCCTTAGCATCATGAACCATGGACTCTGCTAGGTCCTGAGTGATAGCACCACGACGCATGTTGAATGCTTCGTAAACAGCCTTTGGGTAAGCCGCTGGAGCCGATGGACGAGCCACAACGTCAACAGTTACAATTTCAAAGTCGCTAACATCACCAGTTTCAGTAACGTTACCAGAACCACGCGAAGAAACGCCAAGCTTTACGCCGGATTCCAAAAGCGTGCGAACAATGTTACCCATTGGAGTTGGGAGAACTTTAAGCTTACCAATACCGTTTGGACCATCCATGTACATTTCTGTAATCATGTGGGAAACGCGGTCAAGATTGATGTTTAGTTCTTCTGGGTGATCTGCTTCACCGAGAATGCTTTCACCACGACGGAGAACTTCATTGAGTTGCTCCACAGCGTTACGGATTTCGTTTACCGGATATACGCGCTGATTGTGATTCTTCACGCCGCCCTGCACAAAAATGCCGCGCATGTAGAGATCTTTTGGCTTACCAGATTCATTTAGGCCACCGCCTTCAAGAAGGACTTGAGCCTGATCGAAGGTCATTGCTTCAGTAAGGAAGTTTGCCATTCATTTTGCCCCTAATTAAGAGTTGGAATTCCACAAGTATTTACTGGTGTTTTAAGTTTTGATACAGAAATGGGTCCCGAAGGACCCATTTAAGATAGATTTGTGGAATTACTTGCGGGCTAGATCGTTACCACGGAGCTTTGGGTCACCGTTGATTGGGCTCTTTGCCTTCTTGTCTTCCTTGTTCTTGTTGAGTTCAGCGGACTTGTCGCCTTCCTTTGAAACCTTCTTTGGCTCCTGCTGCGAGTTCTTGAACTTCTCGCTACCGCCGGCTACCTTTGGTGCAGTTTCGCGCTCATAGCCCTTTGCTGTCTTACCCTTGATTTCGACTGGGTTACCACCAACGCGCTCAGTACCCTTCTTCTGTGGGATTGGGCTATCTGTGGATACTTTTACCTTGCTACCGTCGCCAGCTTCTTCGCCTTCGGTCTTTAGCTTTTCAGCCTTTACAGGCTCAAGCTCGTGGGACTCAGAGAGATCGAAGAATTCTTCCTCTTCAACAAAAGTCTCGTTGGTAAAGCCTTCTACAGCTTCTTCAACTTCCTCTTCGCCTTCTTCTTCGCCTTCATCGGAATCATCCGCATCAACGTCATCAGCGTCAGCTTCTACTTCGTCTTCTGCGCCCATGATTTCATCAAACTGTGCGCGGAGAGCTTCAAGCTGAGCTTCTAGATCCTCAACCCGGTCGTCAACGGATAGTTCAACCTCAGGAGCTTCCTCTGCACCAACTTCGTCAGCAACTTCTTCAGCGCCAAACTCATCAGCAACTTCTTCGCCACCAAAATCGTCTTCGTCGCCTTCTTCAGCAACTGGAATGTGGTTAGCTACTGGAAGTTCTTCACCAGCGAAATCGTCTTCTTCACCATCAGTGTTGATTGTGATTGTAACGTCTTCGTCTAGGTCTTCCTTGTCGTCGTCTTCAGCTTCTTCAACAACTTCTTCGGCTTCGAGAAGGCTCGAAACGGCTGCATTGTGCTGCTCTGCAAACCACTCATTGAGGGCTGCGGATGCCTGCTCGCGATCTTCGGAGATCAGCAAGTCCAGGACTTTCTTTAGCTTGTCTGTCATTGTAATTCCTTCCTCATAAAGAAAAAGGGGAGACGAATGCTCCCCTCTTAATCTAATTTATACTCTTACTTGCGCTTCATGTCGTTGCCACGAAGATCAACAGCGCCGCCACCGATTGGGCTCTTGCCCTTGTCCGGTGCAGGACCCTTGTTGAGAAGAGCTGCCTTGTCGCCTTCTGGCTGCTTAACAGCAACTAGATCAGACTTAGCGTTAGAAACCTGGTTCTTTAGAAGAGGCTTTGTGTTAACGCCTGGGGAAGCTTCACGAGCATAACCCTTGTGAGTCTTGCCCTTGATTTCAACAACAGCACCACCTACGCGGTCTTCTGTCTTACGCTGTGGGATTGGGGAATCCTTAGTCACAGCTTGCTTCTTGCCGTCACCAGCTTCCGAGCCTTCGCTCATGTCTGGGTCCTTAACACGCTCAAGTTCGAAGCTCTCTTCCAGATCCTGGAAGTCTTCGTCTTCAGCAACTACTTCTTCGCCTTCTTCAAGCTCTTCATCCTTAGCTTCGTCGAGGTCTTCCTCGTCAGCTTCTTCGGACTCAAACATGCCTTCAGCGGCTACTTCTTCGCCACCAAAGTCATCGCCTTCTTCAGCGCCAAACTCGTCGCCAGCTAGTTCTTCACCAGCAGCATCGCCGCCCATGATGGCGTCAAATTCTGCCTTGAGCTGAGCAAGCTGAGCTTCTAGGTCTTCAACCTTGTCTTCAACTGGAACTTCAACTTCAGCGCCCATTTCGGCACCAAGATCGTCACCAGCGGCTGCTAGTTCATCACCAGCTTCTTCACCACCGAAATCATCAGCACCGGCTTCAACTTCGCCAGCTTCGTCAGATGCGAATTCTGCATCTTCTTCGTCGCCTGCTTCATTGAGGTCAGCATCGCTGTAATATTCTTCGGACTCGATTTCTTCCTTGTCTTTTTCGATGCCGTCAAGAGCGTCGTCGTCTTCCTGCATGATTTCTTCTAGAATGCTCTTCGACTTACCGACGAACCATTCGTGAAGCAGCTTGCCTGCCTCTTCCTGGTCTTCCGCGATGAGCAAATCAAGAACCTTTGAAAGTTCTACCTTTTGCATTTGTTTCTCCTTCCTCGATAAACGAGAACATTTAGTTGTGGTTAATGTTCCGTTTGTATTTACGGTTTGTGGAAAAAAGAATGCTCATATAAGTCAAAAAACGCACTTTTTAGGTTTGAAAACTCTAATATAGTGGTGTTATAAGAGGAAACAGAAAATGAGGACGTAAATGAAATCCAACACAATAAGAGAAGTTGTCCGGGACACCAAGGCACTTATTGGCTCGGGCGACATGCAGTTGAAAGACCAAGAAAATCAACTGCTTATCACAAGCATTTGTAAGCGACTAAATCGTTCATACAAAAACAGCCCAAAGACAGTGGCTGCCATTATCAAATACATAGAAGACCACGGATACGAATTACGGCGTATAGATTGCGATCATGCGCGTGATGTGTTGGAAAAGAAAAAGGAGACGCTTGATAACGTCTCCCATAAGGATCTGGATAACATTCGGATCATTTGCGAAAGCATGTTCGCACAAGTTATACGAGCCGCTTAAAGGCCTCCACCATCGTCCTCTTCAGGAATCCCATACATTACACCCAATAGGGATTCCTTCTTAGTGCTTTCCAAATCGTTGGTAGCGCGGATCTTTTTTAGCTTGTTTAACTGGCTCAAAGTGAGCTTTGGCTTACGAGCATCATCCGGATCAGCTTTCATAAACTCATCCTCATTTGGGTCGATAAACCCTTCGTTGAGTGAATCCAATGATTCGTTTGAAAACTCGCTATAGCGCATTATTCTTCTCCCAGATCCAAGTTTAGTTCGCCTTGACCATCACCAGCATCATCTGCGGGTTCTTCATCGTCGGCATCCATGTCGTCATCACCAAGTTCAAGATCCTCAGATGGTTCACGGAAGCCAACGCTATCCAAGCCAGCAGGACCGCCTTCAGCACCAACAACAGCACCGCCATCAACGGGTTCCATAAGACGAGGGTTCTCTTGTTTCCATAGACGCTCATTCTCAACGATTTCATCCTCGGTAAGTCCGAGATAGCGTTGAGCGAGGAATCGCTTTGCCAACCAAGGCTGGTCGACCAGTGACGTAAACACTCCAATTTGTGCGGAGTCGCGTTCAATCTGCGCAAACTGTCGGAAGTTCTGCGGCGGATTAAAGCTAAGCGAGAACATACCCATGTCGATGTTATAGCCGCGCTGCTTTACGAACAGCTTGAACTCATCTTCGATAACTTGAGCCAAAAGCATTTGGAGACGTTCGCAATACATAGCGAAACGATATTCCTGGATATAAGCAGTGCCCACGCGGCCATCGTTAAACGTTGCTTGACCATCTTCCGGACCTGTTGGCAAGTACGAGCTTGGAACTCGCAAACCACGGATCATTTTGTTGTTAAAGTATTTCAAGTCATCGATTTGGCCCAGGTTTTCACCACCTGGTAGAGTTTCAACACGGCTACCACGACCATCAGCGGTTTGTGCGAAGAAGTAATCTTCCATAATGCTGAGTGGGTTATAAGCGGCATCCGCGATATTATTGCCACCGCCGGTGCGGGTTGGAATACGGCGCTGATGAATTTCCATCTTAACCTTATCCAAGTAGGCTTGGGATTTGTGAACAGGAATACCACCAACGTCTACATAAAATACGCGGCGTTCAGGCGCACGTTGTACGCGGTAGATAACAATAGAATCCTCAAGTAGTTCTTTCTGCTTGTACACCTTAAAGATGGGTTCCAAAATGGATGTACCAAACGGCCAGTTTGCGTCCAAGCCCTCGCTTAGCGAGAAGTGAACAACGTGGGCAGCTTCAACGTGGTGTGTGTTTTGCGTGTTGTCGAAACGACCACCACTCTTGTGAAAGCTTTGGCCTTGGCCGGTTGTTTGGTGGCTTTGTTTCAAGCTAGCCGTACCAGTACCCTGGATATTGTTGCCGTAATCGTCTTGTTTGGTTGCAACCTTTTCAACCAAGTTCAAATCGATGTCACGGATAACGTAGAATTCCGGAACCTTACCCTTGGACTCATCTACGATGATCTTTTCCACCTTGGAGTTTTCAACGTAGTGGAGAACCAGCGTCTCTGGATCACGGATGAAGAACTGATCACCATACTTGAGCGTGTTGCGGAAAATGCGCCACAAACGTGCTTTCATGTTCTGCACGTTGCACCACTGGTTCAACACGCTTCGCAGGATTTCTACTTCAGGATCACTTGGAGTCTTGGTATAGTTGATCTGAAACAATTGATCAGTTCCATCATCCGATTTGCGGGTGGAAAAGTCCGAAATTGTATCAAGCGCCGCGTTAACTTCGGGGTCTTGGTCCATGACATCGTATTGCGCGTAACGCTCTTGACGCTGTGGATGACCCGCATAAACTTCTGGCAGATAGCTAGAAAAGTTGTTACCAGTATTCGCAGTTGGGTAAGTTCCAGAGCGCTGATTTGTGATCACCGCTTGAAGCTTTTTATTCTTGCTTACTTGCTGAAAGTGTCTCTTCCAAGTCATGAAAATTTCCTAGCCATTATACCAGCTATTTATGACTTACTTACGGGACAGCCTCGCAATGTCTTCATTGATCTTGTTTAGATCAGCAAGACGGTCACGGATGATCTGGCTGCTATCCTTTTCAAAGTCTGCAGACGAACGAATTGCCTGATGGATCTGGCTGAGAAGCGAAACCATCGCTTTTAGTGTGGCGTCATTTTGTGTTTGGCCCGATGTAAGAGCAGCAATTATCGCAGCGGTATCCAACTGTGTTTGGTTTGCAATGGTTTGCGCTTGTGGTTCCTTTACATCGTTTGTTGCGACTTGAAGTGCCTGCTTTTGAATCTCACTGATGTTGGGCATCATGCCCTGCATAATCGCCTGTTGGGCTTTCATAGCTTCAGTTTGCGATTGCACGTTTTCCGAAATCTTATCCTCAGGCTTATCCTTTGGTTCCGGTGGTGGTTCTACTTTTACTGGTGCTACTTCAACTGGCTTTTGTTCCTTTTCTTCGGGTAGATTTTCCACCTTTACCGGAGCAACTTCAATTGGCTTGTCGTCTTTCTTTTCCTCAACCGGATCTGCACCATCACGGGTAACATAGGCACCATTTTTGTCGCGCTTGTCTTCGTCAATGGCTACCTTGCCGGCCTTTTCGTCCTCTGTGAGATCAACCCACTCACCGTTCTTCTTTTTCTTCTCTTGCTTACCAGACCAATAGTTTTTGCCCTGATTAGGACCGGCTTCGATTTGTCCTGAAAGGATGTTCGTATTGAACATATCCCAAAAACCTTCGGTTTTCTTTCTAAACGAAGCCCATGCGTCCTTGGATTCTTGGCTGATATTTTCACGAACAAGTTCAGCGCCTTTGTCTGCGATTTGGTTGCCAACTTCAGCACCTACAAGTGCTGCGCCAACTGCCATCCCTGCAGGGCCTGCCTTGGAGGCAAGATTTGCTGCGGGTCCGGCAAGGCTTGGAAGCAGTTTTAGTGCGTTTGTGATAACGCTGGAGAGACCCTTGAACAAACTCGTCGTGAGAAACTTGGTAAGATCGAAAATGCCTTTGGTGAGAGATCCAATTGGGCTCAAGATGGCTTTTGCAAGACCTGCCACTGCGGAGAAGAAAATACCACCGATAAACTTTGCCGCCATAGTGGCAGCACCGCCAACAAGAGCTCCACCGGCAAGCAACCCAGAAACAGCAAGCAAAGCATTTTCAAAACCACCGAGCCAGCTAATGCTATCGCGGAACCATTGAACAAATCCCGCGGCGCCTTCGATAACTGAGCCATTTATAAACTCACCAAAGCGTTTCATTGGATCCCAAATCAACTCAGTGAGAATGTCTTGGAAACCTGCGGCAAACTGACGTAAAGTTTCCTCTACCTTTAGAAGACCCTTTGTAAGTTGATCGGTGATATTATTGCCGGTATCGGCTTTTTGAACATCACCTTGCTTAATCTTTTGCAAACCCTGTACCATTCGGTTACGAGCAGCAAATTGTTCACTATCTTGGGCCAATTGCGCCGCTTGCTTGTGTCCAAGTCGGCTTTGTTCGGTGTTCTCATGCAACAGCGCACCAAGGGCTTGAATGCGCGTGTTTACTTCATCCTCTGTTAGCGTTCCCTTGTTAATTTCGCGGGTTAGTTCAACAACAGATCTCTGAAATTCAGGTGGCATATTGGCTAGAACTACAGCACTTTCGCCTCTAATATTTCCTTCATTAAGGATACCATTCTTTAGCATTGCGTTAAGTTCAGGAATGCTTTCAGTCATAGCCAGCGCCTTGTTATAGGCTTTTGCTTGCTCACTGTTTTGATCCCAACCCTGACCTTGTGCAAATACTGAAGCATTTGCATCTTGTGCTGCTCGCTGTTGAGCTTTCAAAGCTTCATCACGGGTTTGACCCATAATGTAGGCAATTTCGTTGCTGGACTCAATTAGATCTTTGATGCCCTTGGCCATTTCCTCTTCGGAACGGTTCTGCATGAGGCCGCCCTGGTTGGACATCATATCCAAGTAGGAATTTTGGGCGTCAACCATTTGCTGCATGGTCATACCATAATAGCCAAGGCTGCGGGATTGATCCTTAACTGTTTTATAAAGTTGTGCCCATGGCTGAGCACCCATTAGTCGCGTGCCCTGTGTGCCCTTGGCAATAGCATCGGCAAATTCCTGCGCACCCAAAGCGGATGTACTCATTGCTTGTCGAAGTTCGTCAATGGAACCAATCGTACCTTCGGCCGAGCCGATCAGTGTTTGAAACGCACCAACGTTTTCATCCACCATTGCGCCAAACGTACCAAGTGCGGTGTTACCCAAACCCACACTGTGCATGAATCCGCCAATGGTTCCATCAAGCTTGCCCATATTTTTGGCAAAAGTGAGGGATGAATTCACAATAGTATCAGAAAACTTACCAATATTGAGAAGAGAACCACCAAGGGCTGAGCCAAACGACTTGAGTTCCTTGGCTGGAATATCGTTGAGTGGTCCCTGATTTGGTCCCGCGCCCATTCCAGACTCGGCAAGATCTTCAAGGTTCTCGTTTATCTTTTGGAAAATACTAAGCTGGTCCAGACGTTTAACCAGCTCGTCCGCTAGCTCTTCGTTGTTCTTCTTAGCTTGTACACGATCTTTCTTGTCTGCGTTCTTTGAGTTTTCATCCAAACGCTTGATAGCATCCTCGACCGCTTTTAGCTTTTCAACGATGTTATCGTCACCCTTGGTATTGGCAAGGCGATCAGCGAGGTTTTGGAAAATTCTCCGCAACTCTTCAGTTTCAAACTCAGCCATGGCTACCTCCGGGTGTTACCTATTATTTACCCTTACATAAACCTAGAGGTTAACCACGTACTAAATACGTATGTAGGTTAAGGAGCATCTCATGGATCAGAACAACCCATTGAATCAATATTTTCGCGTGCCAGGATTGCATGTGTCGTTGCCAAGCGGTGGCGCATTTACTCCACCGAATGAAATTGAACTCAGTATTACGGGTGAGCTTGCTGTTTATCCAATGGCTGCCAAGGATGAAATTTGGGCTAAGAATCCAGATGGTCTACTAAACGGGTATTCAATCGAGAAGATCATTATGTCTTGCGTGCCTGGGATTAAAAACCCACGCAAGCTTCCAAACCAAGACATTGATTATCTACTGTTGGCTATCAAGAAGGCAACGTTTGGGAACAAGTTGGTAATCACCAACAAATGCCCCAAGTGCGACCAAGCTCACGATTACGAATGTCTAGTTGATGATATTATGGCAACAAGCCGTCCTTTGGAACCCGAGTATACGGTGCGCCTGAATGATGAGCTTATTGCCAAGATTCGTCCCTATGACTATGAAGCTGCAACCCGTACGAATCTTGCAGCGTTTGAGGAAACCAAGCTAATTCAAGCCGTGCTTGGTGCAAACATGAATGGGCAGGATCGTATCAAAACGTTCTCAATGAGCTTTGAGAAGATTGCCAACTTGAACTTGGACTTGATCACCGATTGCGTTGTTAGCATTATTAGCCCAACGGCGGAAGTTACCAACCGCAAGCATATTAAGGAATTCCTACAAAACGCTCCCAAGCAGTATATCAGCGCGATCAACGAAGCAATGAAGGTGTTCCAAGAAACTGGCATCGATCGTAGCATTCACTTGGTTTGCCACACAGAGGGTTGTGGTCATGAATGGACTTCGGAAATCTCATTCGATCCTAGCCATTTTTTCGCATGAGGCTCTTGTCAACAAATGATCCCGAAGTTATCCTAAGGATCATTGACACTTACAAAAAAGAGACAAGAGCCCTTATAGATCAGATTCACGAAATATGCTGGTACATGCGCGGTGGTATCACACGTGAGGACGCATACAATCTGAGCTATGATGAACGCGCTAGTATTGTCAAACTGATTGACTCGAATATCAAGCGGGTTAACGAAACCCGCTTGCCACTACTTTAATTTAAAGCTAACCAGCGGCGGGGCCAAGCTCGGACCATCCTGTTGCTGAGGATCCCAGTTATATGGGTAAGCAATGGAACTAAAAGCAGAAATTGCTTTGTTTGCCTCGGCAACTGTTTGAAATTGCCAAACAGCCTTACCAAGAGAAAACTTAATAAACTCACCACCGAGAGTTTCAAGCTGTTCTACATCGTATTCCATTTGCAATCTCCTGTTTGTTCCTAAATCTAACATAAACAGGAAGGCTGTCAAGCCTTAATCTCGAAGGCAAGCCTCGAGCATAGGCTTGCGATAAGAATCCAGCCAAGCATACCGCTCAGCGTTTGCCTTGCATTGCTTCTTTTGCTGTTCAAAGAATTCCTCTGGAAGCTCCGGAACAGGAATACAAACGCGATCCGTTAGATCACCAGGAAGTGCTTTACTGGAACGGCAAGTGGCAGCATCACGGAAATAATGCTGGAACATTTGCTCATCGTGCTTGCCGGTTTCAATAGAAACACCAACCCACGAAAAGCTTACCGCGGCCATTGTGATGAGAATATTTGACATAGAAAAACCTCTTGAATTGCTTCAAGAGGATTAAAATGCGCCTAGGACAAAGTCAATATTAAACGATGCCCTTTTCCAAATACGTTCCAGCACGATTGGTAGCGCGTGGCGTATGGGTAAGCTTGGCATTCAATTCGTAGTTGATCTTCATAAACTCTGCCTTGAACGGAAGAAACGACTTTTCCTTGATCGCCCAAAGATTTGCTGCTTGGTTGATAACTGTGATGTTATCGCCGAGGAATTCAACATCCTTGTAGTTGCGTTCCTTGGCAATAGTTGCTGCCCAAAGCAGTGCAGACCATTCCGCAATGTTGTTGGTGCCGTACCCGAGATCGAATACGGTCATTGGCTGAGGAGCACCATCGCCAATGATTACGATGCAGATTTCCATGTTTCCAGGATTTGGCTTGCATCCTCCGTCGAAGTAAATTTGAATTTTGCTCATAGCGTGGTTGTCTCCAGGCGTTTTTATTTTCCTCTTTTATAACAGAAATAACCCCGGAAATCAAGTCAGAACTTTCCATTTATAGTGGAAATCACGCATAGCGTATTCATAGCAAGCATATCACGGATACCGTTAAGCAGAGGGTATTCCCACGGGAATACACCTAAACCAGTAAGTTTCGGTTCTACTCGTAAACTCGCAGTCCTCAACTTACTGGTTTAAGCTTTCAGCTAATCTATTAGAGCTTTTACTTCCCCAACTACGAATCAGTTATAACCCCTGGCATTGAGCGGATGAGCGGAAGCGAATAGAAGCGAAAATGCCTAATTATCCATTTCGGCGTAGCCGAAATTTATAATCTACCGAATAATATCTTCCAATTTAACCAAGGTACGGGTTCCCCCGGATGCGGGGAAACAGGCAAAAGGCGCACATGGGCTGGCATGTACGGATGTAAGGGGGCTAGGTCTGACTTGATCCCCTGGGTGTTACCACCACTATCCGCAGTTCCTAAAATTTCAAGTGAAAGTTTATCAGGACGGTCGTTGGTTCGTTAGACCAACAATTAACCCCATTCCTTATGCTCATACCAGCGGCTACGGAATGGGTTCGGTACTGCTTAGTCACAGTACCACTAGACACGAATCGCATTTATCGATTCCACTAAACTGATCCCATTCTTCGGGGACAAGCTTAGATTCCCACAACTACCAAGGCATGATTTGTACGTTTCGCAGCCCTAATAGTGTATCGACGTCGTGCGCCGACAAATAGGAACGCTCCATCGTTCCTAAGTGGTAATGCCCGGGAGTTCACCCCTATTTTTGTTTTATTTGCGGGCAAGCCCTCAAAGAGGGAATTCAATTTGGAGTATTTGGGGGAGATGTCTCTGAGGGAGCCTTATTAGAAGCCAAGATGCATAATGCAACGTTCCAGTTATACGAGTTTAGGAAGTCCAAAGCAAGATAAAAGCACGCATATAAATATCTAAAAGTTCATCTATTTATGGAATCCAAAAATGACTAGTAAGCAAAAAGCAAAAGGCAATTCTTGGGAACTAGCCATCTGCAAATTTCTCGGGGAACACTTGGGTGGCCACTGGATGCGTGTTCCAAACTCGGGCGCGTATGTGGGCGGTAAAAACGTAACCCGCAAAGTGCTGTTGGATTCCGGACAAGTTCGCATGGTAAAGGGCGATATCATCGCTCCTGAAAATCTTCCAAAGATGAACTTGGAAGCCAAGAACTACAAGGACATCGCGTTCCACCAGATTATCGATGGTTGCTGCAAACAACTCAACGATTGGATTGATCAAACTGAAACACCTGCCGAGCCGGGCGATCTCAGCTTGACCATTTTTAAGATCACGCGCAAGGGTAGCTGGGTTGCATTCCGTGAATCGCTCAAGGACAAGTTTGAACTCAAGTCGTACGTTCACTATCAAAAGACCGATGACACCGCTTATATTGTCACCGACTATGAGTCCTTTGTGATTGCCAACAAGGAAAAACTTATTGAACTAGGAGCAAAGGGTACTGCATAATAGGTAAAATTTAAGGAATTATCTATGAGCAACACCAATCGTCCTCGTCCACTAAAGCTGAAGAAGCTCCCCAAAGGAATCTTCCGTTGGAAGGTTTGCTTTAAGATCGCCCCAGGTCATGGTCTCTCTTACTGGGACCGTTACCACGATGAAGATTTTACTCTGCCGGAAAGTGTATTCACCTTCCTAAAGGACCAATGCGCGGGCAAGTATTGCCTGCATGAGCTGGGCAGCACAAAGATAAAAACTCGTTGGGATGAGCCCACCTATAAAAAGTACGATTACTTGCTATTCGAGAATCAGTTTGACGTGACCATGTTCAAACTCACACATGGTTACTTGATTCGGCGCATTTACAAGATTGTGCTTGAAGGTGAAGAATAACAAAAAGCCCGCAATTTGCGGGCTTTTTTATTAGTAGCCCGTGTGCTTGGGCCCTGAGATGTTAATTGTTCGTTTGCGCTCTTCGCGCTCTTTTTCCGCGGCAAGCCGATCTTTTTCAGCCTGCTCTTCAAGCTTTTCTTCTTCATCCGTGTGCTGCTCAACAAACGCAAATAGCTTGATAAAGCTTTCGTTATCCGTGAGCTTCCACATGACCAGCTTGCCCGAATTTAACAGGTAAAGCTCGTTTTCTTCCGTGTGAGGATTTTCTTCGAGGAACCAATCTTCTTCTTCAGTGCCAAGTTCGCGCTTGAGTCGCTTGCGCAGCTGATGCATTTCCATTGCGTTTGTGATAACGTCGTTGGATTTGACCAGTACGGCGCGAACCTTAAAACCCGAAAAGATCGTTTTCGGATGCCATACCGAATCGTACTTATTGACGAATCTAATTTCGAGTGCTGACATTGTTTGCCTCTAGTAGTGTGATAAAGCCGACCCTACAACAGAGTCGGCTTCTAGTCAATTACATATCGTCGGTAAAACTGACATAAGTGGTAAAGTTGTTTTCCTTTTGAACCACCGCAACACGATCAACTCGTGTTTCCAAGCCATCCTTGTGCGAGATGAGGAAAATGCTTTTGTTGTTGACCCTGCACATTTCCTTGAGGATTTCCAACGCACTATCCGTACCTGAGCCGTCCATACCAGAGTCAACAAGCTCGTCAATGATCAGCAAGTTCAACTTGTGATTCATGCTTTCCCAAACATCGCGGAATGCCCAAGCCAGCGATAGGATAAGTCGATTTTGCTCACCGTTGCTAAGCTGTTCGAAATCAAAGTCACGACCAAGCTGAGTAATCTCAACACTCAAATCACTCTTGAACTCAACTTCGTGAGGCAATTGGAGCTTTGTCAAGTAATGGCCCAAACGGAAGTTCAGGTAGCTTAGGTTCTGATCAATGATCTTCTTACGGATAAAGCTGTCTTTGGAAACCAATAGCTTCAATAGGAAGTCCTGGTGTTCCTTCATCGTTGTTAGCTCGTTGATATAGTCGAACGAGATTTCCTGTAGTGCGGTTTCACTTAGGTTTGCAATTTGATCGATAAACGGATTCTCAACCAGGGTTTCGCGCTCAAGCTCACCGCGCAGCTTATCCAGCTGGCCGCGATGCTCATAAGCTTGCTCAACATTGCGATATGCAGTTTGCGGACGATCACCAAGAGTTGCTAGAACCTCAGCTAGTTCAACAAGCCCAGTTTCAATACCCGATTGTTCCGAACGCACCACTTTTAGTTCAGCGCGGATTTCTTCAAGCTCCGAATGGATACGGTTTGCAATGTGGTCATGGTCTTCCGTATGCAAACCCTGCAAGCAAGTTGGACACTTTTGCGAAAGTGCTACATCTAGGGAAGAATTCTTCTTTACTTCACTTGCTTCATAGGAGCTTATAGAGCGCACGAGACGGGTGTTTTCACGATCAAGCACCTGCAGTTCCGAGTTAACCTCATCCCACTGCTTGAGTGCTTTGTGCGCGGCAATTTCCTTCTCGATATCAATCTCTTCAAGCTTGACCAGCGCAGTGGCTAAGTTTTCGATTTTCTTTTGTTGCTCACGTTCCCATATATTGGATTTAAAATTAAGGTCTCCAATAGCTTTTTGAACGCGATCGTTGGATTCACCAATAGTTTTGATGCGAAGTTCTTCATTACGAATTTCGTCCTTGATTTCCTTGATCATGTTTTTGAGGAGCTCAGCTTTTTCCGAAAGCTGGGTAATGCTGATAAGTTCCTCGATGATCTCGCGCTGCTTGTTAGCGGACTCGCTTAGGAATGGAGTAGTTTTCGTATGCAGAGCTACAAGGTGACGGAACAGTGCGTGGCTCATGCCAAACACTTTTTCAATTTCCTGTTGTGTGATTTTGCTTTCACCATGCGCTTCATCGGAATCCGGCGCATTTACAAGATCGTCATTTACATAATAGCGAAGGAAGTTTGGTTTACGACCACGCTCGATACGATACTGCTTTCCATCCACAGTATAATCAAGCGTAACAGCCATGCCCTTCTGATTCGTTTTGTTGATCAGATTGTCCTTTTTGATGTTGGTCAGCGGCTGGCCGTAAATGGCAAATGCAATTGCCTGGACCATCGTAGTTTTACCAACACCATTACGGGAACCACTGGAACCTTGGTCAATGTTTTCACCAAGGACCAGCGTGAGAGCTGTGTCGTTGAGAAGAATTACCTGAGTATTGTTGCCAACACTCATAAAGTTCTTCATTGTTACGTTGTTGATTATGATCATTCTCTGTCCCTTTGGGATTCTTATGTAATCCCATTATACGAACAGAGTTAACCAGAAAGCAATTTTAATCCTCGCGGAGGACTTCAGCTAGGGTGATGGGAATTTCCACAACATTTACGTCCATGCGCAGCTTTATAATCGTGGGATGTGGTATATCAGTTTTGGTAAAGGCAATCACATAGGCTTCTTGCTGCCCAACTAACTGGTGATCACTATTCTCTTCAATTAGGTGCGCAACGTCAGTCCGCAAATTGTTAATGCGTCTGGTGTATTGGAAATAATTTTCGTTTATTTCTGATTGGAAGTTGGTTTCGCCATGCTCGTTGATAGCGTTGACCCAATCATTGAAATAAAAGACGTAACAGCGTTTGAAGGCCGTAATCGCTTCCCAAGGCGCGTTAGCCTTTGCAATACAATCGGCAATATCGTTGAATAGCCTGGAGTTTTGATCTTCAAGCTGTTCAACGAAATATTCGGGCTGAGGAAACTGTATCATATGGGCTCCTTTGAACCCATATTAGCTGGATTGGTGTAATGCTGCAATAGCTGGCAAGTCGATGCCTTGGAGTTCAAGCATTTGGTATCCAACCTCAAGCTTGAACACCATTGGGCTGATAATCGTGTGAGGCTTTACAATCCAAATACTGTCAAACGTGCGGATGTGATAGTAAACGGGATCCGCATACTTGCGCATAAAGTCCGTAGTTTGCGCCGCAATCGCCTTATTTTGTACCTTGTAGTTGACGTATCGCACCATCCGCACAAACTCTTGCTCAAACGTATTGGTGTCGGGGTCCAATATGGTGTTTTGGCTTTCAAGTGTGAAGAATTGTGGATCGCAAACGTAGAATACTTGAAATCCACTGAAATCAACTGTGGGAGACTCATTCTCGGAAACGAGCACCCGCATATCCTGCCATTCGCTCGCAATATACGCGCGAGCGTCTTCGGTAATGTTATCTTCCTGTAATAGTGGATGTGAGCTCAAGTTAGGCTCCGGTAAATGTCGATGAGAACAGCTTTGTCCATTGTGAGAGAGTCGATATTCTTCAAACCCTCAATAACAATCTGATCAACGCTTTGGAACGTTACGTTGGCATCAGCAAAGTCTTGCTCATCGTTTTTCTTCGCACTTGGTATAATATCTAACTTGCGCGGAGTAAACTGCTGAATGAAAACTTCCTTGATGAACTGGATCTCTTCGTAAGTGATGTCCAAATCCGAAACGATCTTTGCAAAGGTGCGTCCAGTAATGTGGTTCAACGGATCTTCAAGCAGATCCGAAAGATTCATTGTGCGGTAGCGAGGCGCACCAGGCCAGTTTACAAACTGTGGAGTTTGACCCCATTCCAGCAAAACCATGCCACGTTCATCATCCCAAGTATCCGCAAAGTTGTGGCCGAATGGGCTACCAACGTAGCAGACTTTACCCTTGACTTGGCGCTTGTGGAAGTGGCCGGAAAACGCCATAAACTCAAGTGCATCAAAATGCGTTGCGTTGAGCCCACCGTGATCGGGCATTTCAACCATCGCGTTCATCATAAAGTTGGGCAGCTCAAAGTGACCAAAAATATAGGATGATTTTGCCGCATACTTGGGGATTTGCTTCCAGTCATCACCTACGAGCCACGGACAGAATGTAACACCACCCGCATGTAGGAAATCGTTAACAAACGTGATGTTCTCGAAATTCCGCAGCATTGGAATCGACGACAGCTCACGCTTTTCCTTATAGTAGAGGTCGTGATTGCCTGAGATAAAGTAGATGTGCTTGAAGTTTTCGTTCAAGCGTTCCATGTTTGAAAGAGAATAGTTTAGCGTACTAACGTGGATACTGTGGCGATTGTCGTGCCAGTCACCCAAGAAGATAACAGTATCAACGTCAAAATCTTTAGCCTGCTGTATAAACCACTTGATGTATTCTTCGCAGTCCATGTTGAACTGACGATCGTTGTTCTTTTTACCAAAGTGGATATCGCCAAAGATTGCGGCGCGCTTGAAAAGAGGTGCTGTCATAGAAATGGTTCCTGAAACTATTAACGCATTATGCTAGTTCAGGAACCATTAAGTCAATTTTTAAAACCAGAAGAGACCGTCTTCAAAAGTTTCGATTTTAGCTGAGCAATGTTCGGAAATTTCCTCAGCTTGTTCCTTATCAAGCTCAATGCTTTGGGTTTGGCCACGAGCGTGTTTGAACTCAACATACCACTTTGGTTCATCGAGGATTTGCAAGCCATCGGGAGTTTTGTCGGATATGTGATACAAGCGTGCGCCTTTGCTGGCAATTGCCTCACAAATACCCACGTGGCGACCATCCTTGGATGTAAACTCCACCCAAGGAAAACGAGGAAGAATTTGGCTATTCTTGTACATTAGGTACCAAAATCAAAGAGTGTGTTGAGCGTGGTATTTGCGCGGGGAACAACAAACTCAGTTTGCGCGTGCTGCCAACACTTCTTAAGGAATTCTGAACGATCTAGTAGGTGAGAGTCCTCAACCATACGGAGACCCAAGTGCGCGTACTGCTGAGCAATTCGTGTGTTGCCGTCGAGCATTCTAGGAACGCGAAGTTCGGCAGCCGCAGCAAAGTGGCTAGCTTTACCAGAGAGCTCGTGTAGGACTAAGTTATGGCTTTGCAACACAGTATGTCCTGCGGCCACACAATCCACAGCAAACTTTGTATCTTCCTGCCAGTTGAAGTCAATGTCAGGGAGAACTTCGGTCATGCCATACTTGCGAAAGTTACGCACAACAAACATGCTGCCTTTGAGATCCATTGAACGCTTGAATACGTGGTTCTCTTCGTACTTGGTGCGGTTCTTATCCCAAATTGGGTTAAAGCCAATCTTCTGTGGGTTGATTGGAAAGAATACATCCACACCCGCATACGAGGGAATTTGCTTGGCCATTTCCTCAAATAGCTTTGGTCCCAAGTTGTGCTGGGGCTTGTCATAGAGGATGGCATCATCGTCCATCATAATGCCAAAATCGTAGTCACTCTTGTAAAAGTGTTCAAACCCAACACGGCGCGCCGGCGTAAGCTTCATCGGCGGATTGACAATATAGTTGAGCCGCTTGGATGGACCAATAAAGTCGGTTGGCTCATAATTCATCGCAATCACATTGATTGGAACTTCCGTATTGTCAAGCCACCATTGGATCTGGCGTTTGGTAATTGCGGAACGTGAGTCCCGCAATTCTTGATTATCCAGTGGAAGAAATGAAACAATATAAGCGGCAAAGCTCATTGTTTGTCCTTTTGTCCGTCGATACGTTCTTGCAACATTTGATTAAGCATTTGCTCAACACCCGGACCAAATGAATGCTCTATCTCTTGAGGAAGTTCCATAGTCCATTCCGCCTTTAGCTGACGGGTTTTGGCCTGAACCAAAACCTTGTCGATTTTGACCTTTGGAAACTTGGGTTTCCCATTACTTTTGTACATTACTTGGCCGCTCCTTGGGACATTTCGTGCTCAACCATACGAGTGTGCGATGGTGTCTGACCCTGCATGATGAGAATGTCATCGCGAATGTTTTGGTTGCGCTTTTCCTTGTGGAAAACACCAGTAAACGAATTGGTCATTGTTGTGGTGTAATAGGCAAAAGGATTTTGCGAACGACGCTCATCAAACTTTAGACCAACTTGAATCAGCTGAAGCAACGACTGGTTCTTCATTTCGTCAAGATAGGAATAACCACGCCAGTTTGGCTTTTGTGAATACCGGTCAACCAGCTTCATGTACATTTGCGCCAAACGATCCGTAATATTGCCGTGATCCATCGAGAAGTAACCATTGTCCAAGCCATTCTTCCAATGGCTGCGACCTACTTCTTTGAATGAAAGCTTGGAGAAGTCAATCACTTCATCATGAACGTTGCCGTCATAGCTGAGCAAGAAGTGCTTGAAAGGGTTGAAGTTGACCTTTACACGGGCTTCCTCATCCTTCTTTAGCTTTTGGCTTGGCTTGAGTTCTTCCTCTGGAAGCAAAGGAATATGCGCGTCGGTCATGACACGAAACACAAGCTGGTCAATTGGAATCTCTTTGGGCTCAACAAGATCAACTTTGATCTGGTGCGTTTTGAGACCCTTGTTCTTTTGCACAAGCTTGGCAGCTTGCATTTGGGCAGTTGCACGCTTGGCACGTGCTTCATCAATAAGTTCCTGCGTGACCTCATTTAGGTCAAGAATGATCGCATCATACGCCGCATAGGACTTGTCGATAAAATAGCAATAGGAGCTTTTTGAACGATGGATCTCGTGAAGGAGCTCTTTATTGGAAAGGAAGTTTACCTTGGCCATTATATCTCTTTTAATATTGAGTTTTTGAGAACGCTTGTATAGGACAGGTGCTATACGATTCTAACGATTTTAATTAAATCCAGAATATAATTTCTGGTGTAAAATGTCAAGTTAGGATTGATTTTATCGCGTTCTAGTTATAAGAGGGTGGGTCCAGTTATAGCTAGTTTTATTGGAAGTCATAAATACCGTAGAAGGTACAGATGAGCAACATCGTTTTAGGTGGAGGTCGTTGCAATCCTCCGACACGTGGGCACTACGTTTTGATTCGCAAGCTGGAAAAGCTTGCTCAGCAACATGGGGTGCGTGCGGAAATGTTCATCATTGATGGTGAGCAAAGCGGACAGGATAAGCAAAAGAATCCACTAACTCCGGAACAACGGGTTGCAATTCTACGGGGATGGTTTCCAAATGTTCGCTTCGATATCGCCGGCTCCGCTTATGAAGTCATGGAGATACTTGAAGTCCAGGGTAAGCGTCCTACTGTAATGGTAGCTGGCTCCGATCGGGCTAAGAAATACCGCAGACTGCTCGACTACTCGGGCTTTACTGAGGCAAAGATCTTGGAACTTGATCGCGATGACGGAGACGCCGATGGTGTTTCCGCCACAAAGGCAAGATCTGCGGCTGCGGCTGGAGATTTTGATGAGTTTGTCCGTATGATGCCTTCTGAAGTTAACTTCAGCTCGCTACGAGAGTCCTTTGACCTCGTAAGAAAGGCACTCATAGAGGATGGCAACGGATAACAGCAATTACGATATTGTCCAGTTAAGCGAAAGCGACTGGGCAATCCAATACTCGGATGGTTCGCTTGTTTCCGGATACCCGGATCGACAAAACGCCATTGACAGCGCAGCGGAAATAGCCGCAACCACTGTTGTTGAAGTCAACACAGGTGCTCCTAGAAATCTTGAAGAAGCTATGGTAATCGCGCAAAGTGCGCGTGATTCATACCGTAGCTATCTGTCCAATAATCCTACCACTACACAGGAACAACGTGACGCTTACGAAGTTGATATCGTGCGTGCGGATGCCTATGTTAGTGAGTATCAAGCTCAAACCCAACCCACGTTGAATCAAGTCCTCGGCACAAAAGAGGCATGGTCGGCAGATCAGGAAATTCAACGACAAAACGCAGACAAGGCGCGTATTGATGCTTCTGCAAATGCAGCGGCTTTGCGTGCAGGTGGTGCAACTCCTCAGCAAATTGAAGAAGCAGACAAAGAAGCTTTTCAAACCGAGCTTTACTATCAGGGCATTAACAAGCAAAAGACCGACGCGACTTCGGGCAAAGCCGGACCAACCGATGGCACGCAAAGTGGTCTATTTGATGGTGGCCAACGCAACTTTGCTAATCAGTTTGGTCAAGTTATTTCATCGGATTCCAACATTAGCGGTTCGTCATCCAGCACCTTGGACATTACCCGAACCAGCTTGGGTAACGAGTTTGGCAACATTGGTAACACCGGCACGCTAAACCAAAGCATTGCATCGGGCAATGGTACAACCAGTTACCAAGGCAACATCATTTATGATATGAGCATTGGTGTGCGTCCAAAAACAACCACAAGTGAGCAGCGAGTAAAGCTGAGTCCAAAGCCATCAATTGCTTCAAAGATGATGACTGGCGTGTTGGAACCGCTAAAGGAAACTGGCGGCTTGGTGTTCCCCTATACGCCAGTGATTACGGTGCAGGGTTCAACAAATTACAACACGTTGGAAACAACCCACGCAAACCAAAACTGGCACATTTACCAAAACACGCCCAGCATTGACTTGTCCATTAGTGGAAAGTTTACAGCGCAGAACGAAACCGAAGCCAAGTATTTGCTCGCTTGCATCCACTTTCTTCGGGTGCTGACAAAAATGCGTTTTGGTGCATCTGAGGAAAACAAAGGTTTGCCGCCACCACAGGTTTTCTTGGATGGTTATGGTACCCATATGTTCAACGGCTTGTCTGTAATCCTCAAAAGTTATGACTTATCCTTGGATGATGACGTTGATTATGTCAACGTCAACTCCGGAGGTGGTATCTCAAAGGTTCCCACCCTAACCGGGATCACAATCCTATGTACGGTTCAACAAACTCCAGCAAAGGCAAAGGAATTCAACTGGGACAACTTTGCTAGTGGCAATCAGATGAAAGGTTGGCTCTAAATGCCTATGACACGATACTCAAGTGGTTCTCCATACGCGGCTACTCCTCAAACGTCATGGTACTTGGAGAACCTTACGCTCCGCGATGTAAAGTCGGATCCAACGGACAAAGCTTATGTGATTCCTACAAACTATCACCAACGCCCATACAACTTGAGCTTTGAGCTTTATGGGACAAAGGATTATTGGTGGGTGTTTCAAGTCCTTAATCTGGATGTGATTCGTGATCCAATCTATGATTTTACTGCGGGTCTAACAATCCGAGTTCCAACAAAAGAACGTTTGCTTAACAACATTCAGGCAACAAAGTAATGAGCACATTTGCAACATTTCAAGGTAAGCCACCCGGCGAAACAGCCGATCAAGTAGCCAAAGGAACTGTGTTTGAACCAAACCCTTTGGCAAAGCTTGAGCAACCAAGCTACCACATTAAGTTCTATTTGGGCGATGATTTGGGTTTGGATATCAATCCTCGCTTTGTAATCGCAGAGACTGGACTCACCGCTTTCAACATTACTGATTTTGAAATTGATGCAAAGGTCGCCCCCAACCACAGCGTTAAAAATATCATGGGCACGGCACTAACGTTGACCATTATTGAACCTCTTGGAATGTCACTACCCGACAAGATCATTGCTGCGGCATCTAGATCAACCATTCAAAACTTTATGCAAGCTCCCTACTATATCAGCGTGGACTTTTTGGGTTACGATACTGATAGCGGTGCAGTTTTGAAGCCACTCTCAAAGAGCTGGGTTTGGCGCGTTATGATTACTGATTTGAAAACCGACTTGGATGTAACCGGTGGCAAGCATACGATTTCCTTTGTCGCATACAATGACGTTGGTACGTTTGACCAGTTCAGCAACATCCGCACAACCATCCAGGTAGATGTGAGTAAAAAAGAAGGCAAGATTGGCGATGTAATGAAAGGGCTTGAGGAACAGATCAACAATGGTTTGAAAAAGTCCTACAACGTTGCCGGTGGCGGCAAAGTTCCGTTTATCATTGAAATCAAGGACGTTCCGTACAAGGAATCCAACGATGGTGTAAAACGTCCATTTGACCACAAAATCATCCGTAACCAAAAGCATTTGGATTCAAGCCGAAATCAGGAAATCGTACAGATCAGCCGAGGCACAGATATCGGCCGTCTCGTTGACTATTTGATGAGTGTTTCTGAAACAGCAACCAAAATGCTAAACCCTGCATCATCGGGTACTGAAACAAACGGCGCATCAAAAGAGTTTTCTACAATGCACCGTGTTGATGTAACATTGGAAAATATCAACTACGATACTAAGTCTCAGGACTACGTGCGTAAGATTACCTTCTGGATCCGACCTCATGATTCTGTTCGTCCACTAAGCTCAACAAGTGGTACTGATGCTGCTCTCGCACAAGGCAAAGCCAAATACAATTTTATTCGTAGCAACAACTATTTGAAAAAAGAGTACCAGTATATTTTTACGGGTGAAAACACCGAAGTTCTTGATTTTAATATCTCTTTGAACTTTAATTTTGCAGTAGCACAAAGTCTTGGCATGGGTTATCTCACTACGGAAACGGCAAGCCCAGGACGTCAGCTGGAGCCACTTGCGTTTCACAAACAAGCAAACAATGCGGGATGGTCTAAAACATCTGATGCCGATCCACCGCTAAAGGCGTGTTTGGTTCCTCCAGGTAGTGCTGGATCGACAACTCAAGCCGGTGCTTTGCTTGAATCCCTTACCAACTACAATGACATTGATTCCCTTGGTATTGGTCGTTCATACCTTCCAGTTGCGTTTGTTCAAGATGGTAACGATCCAAGATACCACGTAAACCAAGCTGTTGAAGGAACCAACGATCGTACTCGCAGCGTTTATGGTTCCATTTTGAATCAGCTTTACAATACTCGTGATTCAAATCTAGGCGATTTGTCAATTGTTGTGCGTGGTGATCCATATTGGCTTGGAGTAACTAATACGGAAGATCTAGAGACACCAACCTCGAATTTGGGCGCAAACTACACATTTGGTGACCAATCAGTTCTGGTCAAGTTCATGATTCCTCAAGGCATTGATGAGGAAGGAAATCCCAAGCTAGTTCTCACCGATTCCTACTCCGGATTTTATTCAATTGACAAAGTTATAAGCAAGTTCAGTCAGGGACAGTTTACACAAACCCTTCAAGGTCCACGTATCAACACGATGATGGTTTCTGAACTGCTTGGTGGAAAGTAAGATATGGTTAATTCATTTGAGAGAAACGAAAGCGCAGTTGGAGGTTATGCTCAACAGCCTTCAGGTCGTGCAAACATTTACAACCAGACGTATATTGGCTTTGTAAGAAAGAACGACGACAAAGACTTTATGGGACGACTGAAGGTATGGATTCCGGATCTTGGTGGCGACTCCGAGCAAGAAGAATCTTGGTATACTGTTAACTATTGTAGCCCATTTGCGGGTGCCACACCTATCACAAAATACCCAAATAACCAAAAGAATCTTTGGCATGAGGGTAACAAAAAGGATGGTAAAAAGTATACGGAAAGCCAAGTCTCATATGGCTTTTGGGCAGTTCCTCCGGATATCGACAACGAAGTAATTGTCATGTTTATCAACGGTGACCCAAACAAGGGCATCTGGATTGGTTCCATGTACAAGCAATACATGAACCACATGACTCCAGGCATTCCTGTTGCGGATGCGTTTGATGAAGCCGCTTGCGGTGCTGAGCAACCTCCGGTTGGCGAATACAATAAATTCTCTGAAGTTGGTAACAACCCAAACCCAACTCGTCCTCGTTATGATCCGCTCCACGATGGTCTTAAGATGCAGGGCTTATACACGGACAAGCAACGCGGTACGGCAACATCGGGCGCACGACGTGAAGCTCCAAGCCACGTCTATGGTATGCTTACACCGGATGGTTCGCAAATGTATGCGGATGACAATCCAGAGAATCAATTCATCCGTTTCCGTACCAAAACCGGTGTGCAAGTGTTGATTCATGAGACTTGCGGTTACGTTTACATGAACTCCAAGCAGGGCAACAGCTGGATCCAAATTTCAGATGATGCCATCGACATGTACACGAGCAAAACGTTCAACATCCATGCGGCTGATGGCATCAACATGCACTCGGACAAGGATTTCAACTTACACGTGGGTGGCAACATGAACACCTTTGTTGAAGGTGATGTTAAATGGGGTACCGCAGGCAATTGGGATCAAATCACCGGCAAGGATCACAAGCTGGATATTGGTGGTGCTTATCACAGCACGATCAAGAAGAACCGTAGCATCAAGATCGAAGGCAGTGACAGCTTGGACGTTGATGGTAAAATCACCTATCATACCGACAAGACCTTCACAATGACCGCTGATGGTCTCATGCTAATGAAGGGCGCACCAATCAAGCAGAATTGCTCGGATAAACCGGATGAACCAGAGCCAGCAATTGCAGCGGAAATTAAGGATCCTTGCACACTTCCAGATCGTGAGCTAACTGAGTGTTATCCTGAAATTACACGCCGAAGTGTTGTTACTCGTTTGACCACACATGAACCCTTTGAAGGCCACAAGTTTGTTTGTGGTGAAGGTGAATATTGGGCCGCTGATTGTTCAGACGCTGGAACAAGTCCTGAGGAGCCTGAAGAGGAAGAAGACGAAAACAACGAAGAGCCTGATAACGTTGACGATCCAAATGAGGACGAAGACGACAACAACGATAACGATAATCCAAACAACCCGAATAACCCCAACAACCCGAATAACCCAAATAACCCAAACAACAATAACAACGACGACAACGACGATGATTCATCGGATGATGACGATGATGATTCCAACGATGACGATGACTCCAATGATGATTCCAGCTCTTCAGGTGGTGGAGGTGGTGGTGGTGGCGGCGGGGGTGGAGGCTCCGGCGGTGGTGGTTCTGGTGGTTCCTCTGGCGGAGGTGGTGGAGGGGGTGGATCCTCTGGTGGCTCTGGCGGAGGCGGTGGAGGAGGATCCGGTGGGGGCGGTGGCTCTGGCTCGGGTAATCCAAACACATCCAACAGTTCGGATGCTAAGAACAACAGCATGTTGGACAAGATTGCTGACTCAGCAGGTTCGAATAGTGGCGACGGTTACAATGAAACAGCTGGACAGGGCGAATATTCCGGCGGTGATCAAAAGCTAACCGACATGACGATGGATGAAATCGATCAGCTTCAAGAGGAAATGAAGAACGATCCTGCCAACACTGATGAAGAAACTGGCGTTGGTCGATACAACATTCCGCAGGAAAAGCTGAGAGAGGCAAAGGCTGAACTTGGTATTCCTGGATCGCAAAAGTTTACACCAAGCGTGCAAGACAAGATTGCAAACCATTTGCTAAAGAAGGCCGGCGTTGATAAATGGCGCGATGGTAAAATGAGTGACTCCGACTTTATCGACAATGTATCGAAGACATTCCCATCGCTACCCAACAGTATCGACGGCAAGACTCAAACAGGCAAACCACCGGGTGTGGTGTTGGGTGTTTGGGAAGACTTCCTCAGCAAGATCAAGAGTCCAACGCGTCCATCTCCAATTGAGGAAGGCACACAAACTGGCGTGATTGTTCCAATTGGTCCATCGGGTAAACTAAGCATTGGTAAGGTTATCTCGGATGAATCTGTTGGTACGGGTGTGGTTATCAACTACTCGGGTGTGATGATGACAAACGCACAGGTTATTGGTATCACCACTGCATTCATTGGTATGGTAGTGCAGGTTGAGATTGGCAACCGTTTGCGTCCAGCAAGACTTATTGCGATGAACTCGGTAAAGGATATCGCACACATCCAAATCCTCAGTGGGGATTATAAGGATCTTGTGCCGATTGATATGGCAGGGTTTGCAAGCGATGGTGTTCCAATGCAAGCTCTTGGTTATGCGTTTGGTGATGAGCTAGTGGCAATGCCAGCGAAACAAACAAACGAAACTAACCGCGTTGTCAAATACACTGGTCCGGGTACGCCTCGTGGTGGACTACTCGTATACGGGCTGTCTGTTATGGACATGGAAGATGAAAGCGGTCTAAAGCCGGGTATGGCTGGTGGTCCAGTATTGGATTCCTCGGGTAAAATGATTGGCCTAAACGCGGCAAACGTAAACGGCACAACAACTGCCCACTACATCCCAACTTAAGGAAAGCAGATGAAAACGTTTAAACAAACACATGCAGAATCACTTATAGAACGACACCTCAGCTTTTCCGTATTTGAACATGAAATGGCAAAAGTTGGCGTTTACGTTGTAAAGCCAAGGGAAAGCGTAAGTGCGGTATTCTTTAGAGACGAACGGAGATATTTTGCTCGCCTAAATGAGGACGACATTGTTGTCGGCGGATATTTTGGATAAGGAAATGGACCCCAATGGGGTCCATTTTGTTTTAAGCTGCCCGTACGATATCTGGAAGTCTATCACGACCAGTGGTTTCGCGTAGCAAGTTGATCCACATTGCACCTTGTTCAATCGCATCGTCAAGTGCGATATGGGTATGCGGAAGATCATCAAACCAATGCTTGGGCATTGTGCGCTTTGCGGTGTGTGAGAACTTGTCTTTCTTGAGTGCCGCGAAAGCGTAAGTCTTTACGTCCACGCAACGGGAGAATCCAAACGGATTGTCACCCAAATAAACGTGAGCATAATAGTCAATCCACTTAAAATCAAAAGCAGCGGGATATCCAACAAACACGGGCTGACCTGGAAGTGTCTTGAGCCAATCCCCATAACGCTTCATAGCGTATGCAGGTGTTTCTAGATTCTTGCGTGTTTCCGCATATGCGGCTTTGTTTGCTTCGGTCTCATTCCAAAAATCCATAGTGTCGGGATGAGGGTTTGCACCGGGAAGCAGCTCTAGATTTGCGCTAAATGTGCCTAGGAGATTTTTGTTAATATCAAACGCTGCGCTTGCAAAGCTTAGCATGGACGAAAGTCCAGGGACGCGACCGTCTGATTCAATATCCGTGCTTACGTAAATTTCTTCTTTTTGTTTCTTTTGTGCCATTACCAGCCTATTATAGGTTTCTTGATCCATAATGTCAATCCTTTTCCTTTACGTCTGTCCAGTCAATATTCTTTTCCGGTTCTTCGACGTTGGCAACCGTATGTTTGGGATCAACATCCAAAGGAGCTAGTGAGGTACCAATCTTGATATCCGCGAGGGAACGCCGAGGAACACCATCCCATTGCTTGCCCCACTCTGCGTTATCCAACGCCACTAGCAGTTCATCAAGTTGTTCGGGAGTTGCGGTGTCCAAGTGGATTACTTCACGTTCACGCTTTGGAACAAATGTTTCAAGTACCTTATCTTCTTTCATCTTCGTTGCCTTATTATCTTAGTATTTTATAGCCTAATAAATATTGGAAATAGGAGACACAATGTTATGGCTCGCCATCTATTTAAGGGCTTTTCTACTATTCCAAACGGCGATAATGTTACCAACCGCAATTGGACATTATACGACCTGGAACTCGTAAAACGCGACCTTCTTAATCACTTTCACACCCGTCGCGGTGAACGTGCGATGATGCCAACATTTGGCTGCCAGATTTGGGACTTGCTTTTCGAACCACATACTGAAGCAAACATTGAACTGATTGTTGAGGAAGCCCGCCGTGTTGTGGAATCCGACAGTCGTGTTCGCGTTCAAACGCTAAATGTAACAGAGGTCTCCCATGGCCTCGTTGTTAGCTTCGTTTTGTATTTTGAGCCTTGGGGCGTTTACGAGAATTTTAGCGTGGAGTTTGATAAGCGAACTCTAGAAGGGATGACAAACTAATGAGTTCCACACAACGACAGAGCGAACTGTTCGCGGGTCAGGATTGGACCGCCATTTATAAGGCGTTTGCCGAAGTAAACTTGAATGCGTTTGACTTCGACACCATCCGTAACTCGATGAAGGAATACATTCAGCGCAACTATCCCGAAGACTTTAACGACTGGATTGAATCTTCCGAGTTTGTTGCGGTTCTTGATTTGATGGCATACTTGGGCCAGTCGCTGGCCTTTCGTATGGATATCAACGCACGCGAAAACTTTCTAGACGTTGCTCGTAGCCGCGAAAGTATTTTGCGTTTGACTCGTGCGCTTTCCTATAGCCCGCGTCGTAATTATCCAGCTCGTGGTCTTGTCAAGCTAACGGAAATCCGCGCAAGCCAAGACATCATTGATTCCTCTGGAACAAATCTAAATAACGTGGTTGTGCTTTGGGATGATCCAAATAATCCAAATTGGTTTGAACAGTTTATCCTTATTCTCAACGCATCGTTGATCCAAACCAATCCTTTTGGAACACCATTGAAAACCGCAAGCATTAGCGGCGTAAACACTCAGTTGTATCGTATGGAAAACATCCCATTCACTATGGGTAACATTCCATTCTCTTCCTCAATCGGTGGTGTCAACTACAACTTTGATTTGGTTAATGTGGACTTTTCCACGCAACGCGGATTTTTTGAACGTGCGCCAAATCCACAAAACAGCTTCCACATTATCTACCGCAACGACGGCAATGGCAACAACTCAAAGGACACTGGTTTCTTCCTGATGTTCAAACAGGGTTCTCTGCAAAACAGAGACATTGCAATCATTGAGCCAATTGAAAACCGCGTTATAGATATTGAAGTTCCAAATATTAACGACATTGACGTATGGCTACAAACGGTTAACGATGATGGCACAGTGGTTATGGATTGGGATCGCGTTGGTTTTGTTCCATCCGACGATATTACCAAGATTGTAATGACTGGTGAGAACATTTCCTACAACTCGCTTGCTACGGAAGTTCGTGACATTTACCAAGTTATCACTCGCGACAACGACACCGTAAGCTTGCGCTTTGGTGATGGTCGCTTTGGTACTATTCCAATGGGTAACGTTCGTTTCTTCTTCCGACAATCCGCTGGCACTTCGCTTGCAATCCGTCCAGAAGACATGCGGAACGTTGCCATTAGCTTGCCGTACACCACAACGAAGCAAACAACTGCAACAGTCGTGTTGAGCTTCTCTCTTCAAGAGACTGTAATCAATGCGGCTCCTGCGGAAACAAACGATGAAATTCGCCGTCGTGCCGCTGGTATGTATGCGACACAGGGTCGTATGGTTAGCGGTGAAGACTACAACAACTTCCCTGCGTCCAACAACTTGGCGCTCAAAATCAAGAGCATCAATCGCGTTTACTCGGGTCACAGTCGCTTTATCGACCTTAACGATCCAACCGGCACTTACCAAAGCACCAACGTGTTTTCGGATGATGGATGCTTGTATCGTGAGGAAAATTATTCCTATGATGAAATCCCATTGAGCTCCAACTTCTCGATCCAAGAGATGATCACGGAAAAGATTATCCCTTCGATTCAGTCGGTTGAAATGCGCGACTTCCTATATCAGGATTGGTTGGAAAAGACTGGCAACGGCACTTACAACTTTACGTTCAGTGGAACACCAACAATTTGGCAGCAAAGCAGCAATAGCATCTACTCCTCTACTGGACGTTTTGCTCGTACAGCGGTCCTACCCGACACCACTGAACAGTGGGATGAAGCTGCAATTGTTCTTGGCATACATGCTCCTGAAACATCCGTTGAACGCTTTATCAGCCAAGGCGCGCTTGTAAAGTTTAAGAAGGCTGGCTGGGTTACAATCAACAATGTTGAAGGTACTGGCGCGGCGTTTTTGAATTCCAATGAAGGTCCGGTACGTTTGAATGAAGTTGTAGGAACAGGCGATTCTGTTATCCGTTTGCTTCCAACCATTCGTCGCGAACTCTCAGTAAGCGAGTACGAACAGCTTACTCAGTTGATTTCGTCCAAGCGCACGTTTGGTATTGGCTGGAACTTTATTGAACGTAAATGGTACTTTGTTGATTCCGCACGTATGAACCTTAGCGGCGCGTATGACTTTGAAACAAAGGAATCCACAAGTGATGCTTCCTGGGTTATCAAGTGTGAGTACAGCCCGTTGAACTGGCGCATTACCGCACGCGGTCTCCGCTACGTGTTTGAATCAATGGAAGACGTTAAGTTCTTCTTTGTAAACCGTTACCGCAGCATTGATCCCAACACGGGTAAAGTTGGTACTGACCACGTAAACATTTTGAGCTCCAACACTTCTCCAAATGTGATCAACTCCATCGACTGGTTGCCACAAAAGCGATACTATGTGGGTGATATTATAAGCCTGCGTGACACCTATAATGGTGCAGACGTTGTTGCTTATTACGAGTGCATTCTCGACCACACCGCAGGCGTACAGTTTGAAGCAACACGCGCGGATTTGGATCTTTCCGGTGAAACTCCAAAGCCCGTATTGATTCAATATTGGCGCCCGGCAAGTCCTGGTCTGATTAAGGACGTAGTGTGGGATATTGAGAACACTTACACTTACGACGATGGTTATATGGAACCACGCCGCATCAAGATTACATTCTCTGATGCAGACGTTGACGGTCAGCCCGATAATCCGGAAAGCTTCAACGATATCACAGGCAAGGGTGAATGGGTATTCCATCAGCGTGTAACAGATACGTTTGGCTATTCCTCTTATAAAATTATAAATGGTATCAAGGCGTTGCCTTATGGTGCGGCTCTTCCAGTGTTGCAACCAAATGAAGTCATTTACATCTATGAGGATGATCAACGCACAGGCACATTCTACCGTAACCTAATGGGTATTGCTGCGGTTCCTGTTATTGGTCGCACAAAGGAAATTGCACCACTTGCTGACCAAAGCGAATATGCGGCTGCAAAGGGTCGTATGAACCTAAAGTTCCAGTGGAAGCATTATGCGCCAGTGGATCATCGTATTGATCCAGCAATCTCTAACATCATCGATATCTTCGTGCTTACACGTGAGTACGACACGATGATGAAGACTTGGTACAAGAACGGTTCCAACATTAACTTGCTGCCAGAGCCAACAAGCGAACTTCAACTCCGTAACAGCTATTCGGAACTTGAGGAATTCAAAATGTTCTCTGACCAGATTAGCTGGCGCCCAGTCAAATACAAGTTGCTGTTTGGTAAAAGCGCAGCCAATGAACTACAAGCAAAGTTCAAGGTTGTTAAACTTCCAAACACCACAATCAGCGATGGCGAAATCAAGTCTCGTGTCATCCAGGCAGTGCAAAATTTCTTCGATGTAAATAGCTGGGACTTTGGTGAAACATTCTACTTCACGGAACTTGCGGGTTACTTGCACAATGTTCTTTCCACTGCAATCAGTTCGATTGTGTTGGTTCCATTGAAAGAATCGCAAAGCTTTGGTGAATTGTTTGAGGTTCGTTGTAACCCAGACGAAATGTTCTTCCCAACAGCCAGTGTAAATGACGTAGAAATTATTCCAGCGAATACTCCTACAAGCTTGAGGATCAAATAATGGCAGACAAGCCCGGTAACCGCAATCAAATCAACGGCTCTTATCGCTTTCGTGGTGATAACATTGACAAAGCCAAGTTTGACAAGCGCCGTGTTATCAAGCTACTTCCAGGTGTAAACCAAACAGAAACCCTACAGAAGTTCTTTGGAGCTACTGCGGATCATTTGTTTGAACCTGGGCAAAGCAAGCCACTAAACGGCTATATTGGTCGTTCGGTAAGCTATGCTGAGAATGAGACAAACTATTACCTAAACGAGGAAACGCTTGAGCGCAGCTTTTATCAATTGGAACCTTCGATGGTTTCCATTGATGAAACAGGTGAAAATCGTGCCTTGTTGTTTTATGATGATCTCATCAATAACCTGCGTTTCCAAGGTGGTATTGTTAACAACCATCACCGCTTGTTCTCACAGGATTATTTCAGCTGGGCCCCAAGCATTGATCTAGACAAGTTCCTAAACTACCGCGAATATTGCTGGGTTCCTGAAGGACCAACCCCAGTTGAAATTCGTGGTCACGCTGCCCAGTACGTGGCTGATGGCGCGGTTCGCGTTTACGACTTGACTACAAAATATCCTGCTCCGGTACTTGCTGCTCAAGTCAACGTAACTGTTGATGGCATCGAAGTTCCATTTACCTATAACGCCACAGCCAAGCAAGTAACCCTGCAAACAACACCGGTTAAGGGTGCGCTTGTAAAGGTATACACCGCTGTTAGCGTGCAAAAGGATATTGTTGGTCAACCAACATTTGCTTTTGAAAACGACGTTAAGCTGGAATCTAATCTTCGCATTGTTGTTCGCAACGATAAAGAAAACTCGCAGATTGGCAAGGTGTTTGTTGTTGAAGCTGTTGGCGAAGGCATTCTGCTTATCGAAGATGCTGATCCGGATTTGGGTTTGAAGAAAGACTATATCGTAATGCAGCGCGGTGCATCCGACGGCAACGATTGGTCCACAAAAAACCGTTGGTTCCACAAGAGCCTACTAAAGGGTTATTCCAAAGAAAACTTGAAGAACATTCAAGCTCGTCGTCCTATCGTTGAGTTTGTTCGCAACATTCAGTTGTTCAACTTTGGTACATCCAAGCGCAAAGCTGTAAATCTTGTCTCGCATAGTGCACCAGACTTCTTTGGTGCAGTTAACGGACAGATCAATTCCACAAAGCGCATTGATGGTGTAATTTTGAACCGCGCTTGGATTGAAGCCAATGGCATCAATGGCGTTGTTCGTATTCTTGTTGTCAATGACGAAGACCCACGTATCAACAACCGCGTTTACCGTGTAAGCTTTAACGCAACAACCGACAAGATGAAAGTCACGTTGGTTGCTGATGGTGCTGATGTTTCGGGTGCACCAGTAATTGGTGAATCAGTTGATGTTCTTGCAGGTGCAAGCCTTGGTATAATGAACCTTTACTGGACTGGTGAAACTTGGAAAACATCGCAGCGTAAGACTTCGACAAACCAGTTCCCACTGTTTAACCTATTCGACGCAAATGGCGTTGAGCTAAACGATGTTGGTATCTATCCCAACAGCACGTTTGAAGGTTGCCGCTTGTTTGGTTATCGTGAAGATACCACGCTAAGCCGCGCAGTTGATCGTGAGCTTGGTATTCGTTTGGTTCACGACAACAAGGGTGAGATTCAGTTCGAAAACTATTTGGCAACATTCAACGGCATTTACAAAATTGGCGTTGATGAGTTTGACCTACCATCTCAGCGTTTCTACAAAATCCAACGCAATGGCGAAACAATCCAAACCAATGACTGGTATGCAGTTGCAAAGCCAAGCCGTCAAATGGTTGTTGATAAGATTGTTGCAACAAACGATTACCACTTGTTCAGCGCAAGCCAAGAACCAGTTGAACCAGTTGCTGAAAACCTACAGGTACTATTCAACAATACAGTGCTGAAAAACGGCGAAGACTTTATTCGTCGTAACAATCAGATCCTGTTGATGGAATCCAATCCGGGCGATCACATTGAGATCCGCACGTTCAACCCATCAAACAAGCCAATGAACACAACGGGTCAGTATGAGATTCCGTTGAACTTGCAGGCAAACCCAAAGTGGGAACAAGTAACATACGCGACATGGGGTGAACTACAAAGCCAATTCATTGGTATCATCCGTTCGCAAGCTGGCTTTGTTGGTCAGGAACATTCTGCGAATAACTGGAAAGATATTCCACACGACTTGAGCCTAGGTAAGTTTATTGTCTCGCACACTGCGCCATTGCTTCGCACGATGTTGTTGAATTCTATTAAGGATATCGACTTTATCAAAAGCGTTGCCTACGCACAAGACGAATACGCACGTTTCCGTGGCAAGTTCGACCAGAAGATCAACGAGTATATGATCTCCAATCGTCTCGGAGCTAATGCAACTCCAGCGCAGTGGGTTGAATCGGCTCTCGTGGATATTGCCAAGGGCTTTACACACGACTTCCCATTCTTCCACTCCCGTATGTGCGTGGCTGAGGGTAGCTCTGCTCGTTACTTTATCCCACCAACACCAAGCTTCTTGGGTATCTACCCAATTCAAGAGCCACGTGTTTATGTGGAGCCAATCAACGGCAAACAATTTATCATCGGCCACGATGGTTCAAGTTTCCCATTCTACGAAGACATTCGTGACGATGTAACGTTGGAACTTGAGCGCCGCATCTATGCAAGCGCACCCGACTTTATCCGCACACACGAAGAAGGATACTTCGACGACAAGGCTTTGGTTTCCAACAAGTTCTACTCGGGTGAATATTCGGCTGCTGAAATGGCAACCATCCTACGCCCAATGTTTGAAAAGTGGAGCGTAAGCTTTGGTATTGATTACCGCATCAACGACACATTTAATGCAAATGATCCATTTACATGGAACTGGCGTTCGTGCGTGGACAAGGACAACCGTCCGCTTCCAGGTCACTGGAGAGGCATCTACAACTACTTCTATGGCACTGATCGTCCACACACTCATCCTTGGGAAATGTTGGGCTTTGAATACATGCCATCGTGGTGGGTTGCACGTTATGGTACGGCTCCTTATGGCTCGGGCAATATTCCGCTATGGCGTGATCTGCAAGCGGGTAAAATTGCTGAAGGTCCTCGTGCGGGCACTTACACTCGTTATGCAAAGCCAAATCTTCTAAACTGGTTGCCAGTGGATGATCAAGGCACGCTATTGGATCCACTTGCTGCTCGCATCACCAATGTTCCACCTCGTATGGTTAAGGCTTCTGAGGAATGGGTATGGGGTGATGGTGCACCTGCTGAAGCCGCATGGAAGCAAAGCTTCTGGTATCCGTTTGCACTGGCGCAAGCCTGCTATTTGATGAAGCCACCTCACTTTGTTGAAACAACTTGGGATATCGAACGTAACTTGGAACGTGAAGCAAACCGCGGCTATGGTTTCCCATATGCTGAGGAAACACTTCACACCGAAGTTCAGTTCGATGGCACGATCGCTTACAAGCATGGTTCGCAACAGTGGGTTGTCGACTACTTGAAGAGCAAGAACAAGAACATCAAGGAAAACCTTGGTGACTTGATTCGCGGTCTTGATGTAAAGCTCGCTTACAAAGTTGGTGGCTTTACAGAGTCGAGCAGCCTGTATGTGGTGTCCGATAACATCGATCGTCTTCCACCCGAAGATGTCGCGGTTGAACTCTATAAGAGCCCAAGCATTCGTGAAGAATTCCAAGGTGGTATTCTTGTTCGTAAGGATCCAAATGGCTTTAAGGTATTTGGATATGACATCTTGGATCCAGTATTCAAGATCATTCCAAGTGAGCCATCAGGCCGTTCGATCAGCATTAGCGCGGGCAACAGCAACCGTGTTCGTATTCCAAACTGGAAGCCAAATTCCTATTATGGAATCAACACCACTGTTCGTTACATCGACAAGTATTACCGTGCAATTCGCGCACACACCAGCTCACGCAATTTTGAAGCTAATTACTGGCTTGAAGTTGCACGCCCAGCTGGCGCGGATATGGCTGCGGTATCCTATTACATGGATGCAAAGAACGACACCATTGTTGAGCGTGTTCCTTATGGTTCGTTAATCCGTACGCCACAGGAAATGGCAACATTTATCAGTGGTTACTCTCGTTATTTGGAATCTCGTGGTTGGACGTTTAATGGTGTGGCCAGCGACGAAAGCTCCATTTACGATTGGAAGCTAAGCCTCAAGGACTTTCTAGCTTGGGCACAAAAGAGTGAAACCAAAGACGGTGACATGATTTCGCTGATTCCAAACAGCGGCGAAATCCAGTTCAACACGGATCACGGTAACGTTGAGCCAATCGAACAAATCGTTAATGGTGTTTACTCGATCCTAGACAAGCTGGGCAATCCAGTAAAAGCCTACAACACCAACGTTATTCGTGAGGATGGTTCGGTAGTCGTACAGACCCGTAGTGGTCAGGAAATGTATGCGTGCCGCCTACACATTAGCGAAATCGAACATGTTATCGTTATCAACAACACAACGATTTTCGGTGACATTGTTTACTCGCCATTGTTCAACATCCGTCAAGATCGTTTGCGTTTGCAGGGCTTTAAGACACGTGGCTGGAAGGGTCGCGTGGATGCACCAGGCTTCCTCGTAAATGGAAACAAGCTAACCGTTAACTTTGAAAAAGCTGCCGATGACTTCCGTCGCCTATTCGATGTTGAGTCGATTGAAAACAGCAACCTCAAGGATCGCGCACGCGCTAACTTTGGCTACCAGGAAAAGGAATACCTAAGCAACTTGTTGATGACTCCAACGAATCAGTTCGAGTTCCATCAGGGTATGATCCAGCAGAAGGGAACGATCTCTTCTATGCGCAAATTGTTCCGCAGCAAGTTCGTTCGCCACAATGATGGTCTAAACGTTCTTGAAGAGTGGGGCTTCCGTATTGGCGAATATGGTGCAAGCGAAATCCGTCCTTCGATGGACTTCCTAATCAAGCAGGGCGACTTTAAGAACTCGCCGCAAATGTTCCAATTCAACGGCTCTGGTCAGGGTGGTTGGGACTTGCGTTTGGCTTGGGATTCCGATCACTGGGATTACTTGAAGAACGTTGAAACTGTTCGTGCCCGTTATAGCATCAAGGGTCTAAAGAAGATCATGATGACAAATACTGGTGCGGGTTATACGGAAGTTCCATCCGTACGCGTCGTAGGAGACACTTCAGGAGCGTCCCTCCGCGCGATTCTTGATTGGAAAGCATCTGGTATTGAGGAAGTCAAAGTCGTACGTGGTGGCACTGGGTTCTTTGAGGGTGACGTAGTGGAATTCGATGGCACCGGTGTAGGTGCTGCCGCTATTGTTAGCTCGGTGGATTATGGTTCATCCAAGATCGCATCCGTTTATGTAACAGTGGACAATGGTTCTTCTGTTGCTGGCTCCGGTTATAAGGTTGGACAGGAACTCAAGTTCAACGGCGGCAATGGCAACGGTAAAGCTCGCATCACTGAAGTTGATGCTAATGGTGCTATCGTTAAGTTGGAAGTTTCCAACCCAGGCGCTGGTTACGACGGTACGTTTGATACTGTATTCCCAGACTTCAACTTTACTGCATTGGGTCGTATTGGTATGAGCGTAACTGGTGGTCGTGTAAATGCGATCACAGTAACAAGCAAGGGTCAGAATTATGATCCTGCAACTGCCGCACGTTTTACAGGCACTGGTAAGAATGCCGTTGTAAGCATCCGCGTTGGTGGTGGTTCAATCCAGGGTATCGAAGTTCTAAACCGCGGTGGGGGTTTTGAAACTGCGCCACAAATTGAAATCCTAGGCGGTGGAGCTCCAACAGTTCCAGCGGTTGCGGTTGCTGTGGTGCAAGATACTATGGCACCGGGTCAGGTTGAAATCGCACGCTTTAAGCGTCTTGAAGGTATTATCCTCAAGTCGTTTACAGTTCGTTGCACAAACCCATTCAATGGTGTTCAGCCACAACTTACAATCGGCGATATCGACAACAATGCGCGTTATGTTGGTCCAATTAACTTGGCAACAGAAAGCTCCAAAACTTATGTGATGGATGATGGCGTGCAAATTGCAAATAGTGCGCTTGATGTTACCGCGTTTATCACAAACGCACAGGACAGTGGCAACCTAGAAATCCTGTTCACGTTCGAGTACACACCAAACTATTACTCCGGCTTGTTCATCGATTCCGAAGAAGATCAAAGCACCAAGATCATCGACTTGTTCAACAACGAGACCGGTGAGTTTATGGCAAAGGATCCTCGCTGGGTATGGCGCCACACTACAGTTAACCCAGACTGGCCAGTTATCGACGTTAAGGCAAAAGCCAAGGGTAACTTGCCATCAGCGGGTTATGTTCACTTGGATGACATTCAGTGGACTGCACCAACAAGCTCAAGCTTTAACGGTTTGTACCGTCGTGTACAAAAGGAAGAGCCAGCAAGTGCGATCACCAACACCGTAACAATCAAGTACGCGGAAGCTTCCACAAGCGTGCGTCGTATCAACATTGTTCCAAATCTAAGCCAGGGTCGTTACCGCATTAAGAACTTTGTGGTAGCTGTGAATGAAGCGTTTCCGTTGACTCTCACAAACGATCCAGAAGTTCAGATCAGCATTGGTACAATGGGCGAACCTGAAAAGTTTATGCCAAAGACAGCCGTTGGTACGGATCGCCTACAAACGTATACGCACCAAGTATTTGAATACCTCACAAGTAAGCTCAATGATGAGAATGCAATCTACGTATTTGTAAACCAAGCAACTGGTCTTTCAGTTGCACCGGGTTCGCTAAGCGTGACCGCAAACATTGAGTTGATTGGTGAGATTGTTCTTCCAGGCGATCGTGCATGGGTTTATGATACTGGATATGGTGACTGGAATGTTTACCGTCTTGGTGACACCGGCGCAAACATTTTGATGACTCGTCCACAAAGCTTCTCCACACAGGGAACTGTGGTTGCAACGAACAAGAACATGTTCGAAACACTTGACATCGAACACAACTTCCAAGAACCACGTCCTGAAACAGTTGCGTTGAACCCAACATTTGCGTTGGACATTGAGCAAGCCGAAACTCGCATGAGCAAGGTTATTCTCGATGGCATCCTACCCGACAACAACACAACCGAAATGCTCTTGAACACTTACAAGGCAAAGTTCAAGAACTCGGCTAAGATTTTTGTTGATGCTGGTGCGACACTTCGCAACAATGGTTCTGCAATCGTACAGATTCCAATCATGGACTTGTGGGCAGACTCGGGCATTGTGATCAACAAAATCACAGCCAGTGTTGTTCGTCCATTCGGATATCCAACAGGTCAGAACCCAACAATTACAATTGGCACACTTACTGATCACGACGCCTTTATTGGCGCAGTCAACAGCAAGACAGCTTTCCGTAATGTAAAGGGTACTCCAAATCGTCCGCTGTTCTCTTATGCAAATCCAATCACCGTAAACGTTTACGATGATGAGATTCGTTTGAACGAAGATGATTCAACCGCAAGCGTTCGTATGCTTCGCTCGGGTAACGTGTTTGTTACACCAACAGCAATCAAGGTAACAAATGCGGGTTGGGGTTACACGGATACGAGCAATCCAAAGATCACCGTACTTGGTCCAACTGGCGTTAAGGCACGTGCTGAAATCGTTGGTACTGTTGTGGGTTACGCTGTAACAAATGCAGGTACTGGTTATACAAGCGCGCCAACAATTACAGTTGTCGGCGGTGGTGGCACTGGTGCACAAGGTCGTGCTGTTATCAGCAATGGTCAGCTCGCTGGCGTTGAAATCCCAGGCGCAGGTACAGGTTCTGCCGCAACAGCAAACCTTAATGCGGGTGAAGTCGGTGGTATCTCTGGTCTACAGGGTGGTTCTGGTTGGGAAATGCTTCCAATCGTAACACTTGAAGGTGGCAATCCAAAGGAACATGCTGCGATTAAGGTTGAGATGAGCAACGGCACAATTAATGCTTTGCTTCTCGACTATAAGGGTCAAGGCTACACAAGCGCACCTACAGTTAAGTTTAACCCATGGACTGGTGAGAACTACACTTATGCGCCTCGCGTTATCGTAAGCGGTGGTGGAGGTCAAGGTGCAACTGTTGAGCCAATCATGCTTTGGACAGTTAAGGCCATTACAATCACAGAATGGGGCAAGTGCTCGTGGATTGGTAATGACGCACTGGTAACGGTTGAAGCCGCAGCCGGTGGCGCGCCTGCACAAGCTGTATTGGAATTCTCGCCAACACAATTGGAACCAACAAAGATCCAACAGTGGCGTCATCGTGTTGTTGCTCCGGCAACTCATCCAGATGTCAACAAGTGGGTATACGAGTCTACACCAATTGAGTTCCCTGCACCAAATGGTACAAACGCACCTGACTTCTACTTGCAAAGCCTACAGTTGCCAATCTCAAGCATCGACGAAAAGACAACTTACGAGATTGAGATTCCTGAGTTTGTAATGGATGCCACAACTGGTGATGCCACAGCAACAAAGAATGTTGTCAACGGTATCATTGGTACATCCACAAAGAGCATTATCGAAGTCTACAACACAGTTGCTGGTAACAGAGACATTGACTTGAAGGTTGCTGGAACTTTGCCTCCGTTCTACTTGAACGAGCGCATTGGCGCCGACAATAAGATGGTTGCTTTCTACAACAGCGACGGTGTAAGTGATGGTCTTCTAACACTGGTTGTTGATTACCACTACACCAACGGCTTTGAGCTATTTGACGCCAACGACAACCCTGTACGTACGAACATTACAGGTGCTGGCGGAGATATCTTTGCTTGGAACTCCGTGCGCTTTGACAACAATGAAGGTCAAGACAATAAGAGCCTCCTCCCAGTTGATGGCTGGAAGATTGGCGATCGTATCCTCTTGGATGATGGTCGCTCCAAGCTTGAGCGTGCTGTGGAATGGACCGCTGGTGACCACTACAAGTATCACGAAATGGTATCCCGTGACGGAACAGTTTATCGTGCAATTCAAACCGGTAACGGCTTGGAAGCAACAATTGCTCCGCTAAAGGATAATGATCAGGGTATATTGGATCGTCCAGTTGTTCTCAGCCGTGGCACACTCTACACGCATGAGCCAACCGCAACAATTATCGGTGATGGTGTTGATGCAGAAGCTCGCGTAACATTGGCGCCAACGAAGATCTACAAGATCAAGGTTCTCAACCCAGACACAAACGCCGACTATACAGGTAGTGAAAAGGTTTTGATCACACCAAAGAATCTTTCTGGTAAGGCCGCAGAGGCTCGCATCAGCAAGGTTGAAAATGGTGCGATCAAGGAAATCACAGTGTTGGAGCCAGGTTGGGGTTATGACGCAGCACCAATCGTAACAATCGCAAATGATAAGAGCACCGCACCAGTTCAGATGGAATGCGTGATGGTTCCTGCTCGTATCAAAGACATTGTTATGGAAAATCGTGGTTCCGGTTACACAACGGCTTCGATCAGCTTTACCCGTCATGATGTAACTGTGGAAACATTTGTTGATCAAGAATGGGAAGTAGCATTTGAAGCAGAAGCTGGCTGGCGCGTACTCGAACGCTTCGAAGGCGCTGATGGCGATGAGTGGCAGGATATCCGAGTAGAAACACTAAAGATCGATACTTCAATGATCGAGTCCGCAGTGATCTACGATATCAACACAAGCGAAACCCTACAAACGCTACAGTTGTACGATCCATTCAAGGGTTACATTCCAGGAGCTGCAAAGAAGGAAATCTCCTACATCCTGGAATACGATCCAGCAATCTACTCGAATGGTCCACTTGCAAAGAGCACGAGCAGCAACGAAAAGCTTTGGGACTCTGCAAAGATTGGTGATTTGTGGTGGGATATTTCCACTACTCGTTACTTGGACTACGAGATCGGTGATACCGATTACAAGTGGAAGAACTGGGGCAAGCTTGCACCGGGTGTTACAATCGACATTTACGAATGGACACGTTCCACAGTTCAGCCGGCTCTATGGCAGGGTGAAGTAGAACGCAAGCGTGGTGTTGCGGTTGAATCCGACGAGCATAAGCCAACAGGTACGGTTAAGGGCATCAATGGCCAGCCAAACTGGGTTGAGCGTCAAGAGTTCAACAAGGTTCTCGGTCGTAACGAAACTGTTTATTACTTCTGGGTTAAGAACGCAGCGACACTTCCAAAGCGTCCTGATCGTTCGCTAACTGCAACACAAGTCGCAGCTATCATCCAGGATCCAAATGGTTCGGATATTCCTTGGTTCTCTATTGTTGACACCAACAAGGTTGTTGTGGGTGGCGCAAAGGCTTACGTAAACGATCATAGCAGCTCGCTAAAGATTGAGTGGAAGCGTTCCAAGAATGATGGCGTTGTTCACAAGCAATGGAAACTGCTTCGTGAAAACGACGAACGCAACAACATCGACGACAGCCTGTGGAACAAGATGCGCGACTCTCTCGTGGGTTGGGATAGCTCCACAACTCGCAAGGTGTTTACTGCAAATCTCGTAACAGAGCTTAACGGTGCTTCCACAAGCTTTACAGTTGATGATGCCACAGGCTTTGAACCATCGGGTGAAGTTAAGATTGGTGACTACTGGATCCAATACGAATATCTCAATGGCAACACTTTTACTGGCTTGACCAGCGTTGGTTCGCTACGTTATGGTACTGGTACAAAGATCAGCCAAACCCGTGCAATTGAAACATTCCGTAAGGTTCCGGATCAATGGCTTAACGATCGTGAGCGTTATGGCGCACTAACTCGTCCAGCACAGACTTGGTTCCGTGCTGACACAGACGCTTATGGCTTCCTCATCCCAGGTCGTGCCGCACGCAAGACATTCGTTAACACACTTAACGAGATTTTTGCAGCGGAACCATTCCTAGATACACGTTATGAATGGCGCCAAATCTTCGAAGCTGAAGAGCCAATGCCGGATGCAAACTCCTACTTTGTGGAAGTTCCAGATGAGTATGAGCGTGACAACCTAAGCGCGGCTGGTGCAATCAAGGCTGGTCAAAAGGTACTCATGTTGGGTACGCCAAACACAAACGGTTTGTGGACACTTTGGATCTACTTGCCAGATGATCCCGCAGCAATTGCAAGCGGCTTTGTCCTTTATAAGGCTCAGCGTTATCGTTTCCGTGAGGGTGAACTTTGGACCGCTGTTGATTGGTATGACACGGGTTGGAGCACCAACGACTATCCGGTTAAGCGTTATCCAACAATTGCAGATCGTGACGCTGACAAGCAATTGATCAACGACGACAGCCTAATCCGTGGTACGCTTATCCAAGTTGATGCACAAAGCGCAACTGACAATCGTTGGGCTTGGTATATCTACAAGGGTGGCAGCTGGATCCAAGTTGCAAAGGAAAAGTCGACAATTCGTTTGAACGACAATTTCTACGCAAAAGACAAGATGGTCTACGGCTTTAAGGATTACAAGGTTGGTAGCTCAAAGAAGCGTGATGGTTCTTGGGAAATCCAAGTTCTCCTCACACAACTTCGCACCAAGCTACTAACTTCGTTGGAGCGTAACAAGTTGTTCTTCTCCATGGTAAAGACTGCGATCTCCCAGCATTCCTACACGGACTGGGCATTTAAAACATCGTTCCTTTACATGGCTGGTTACAACGAACAGCTTTCACAGAGCCCAATCGTGTTTAAGGATCAAATCGACAATATCCTAAGCTACATCAATGATGTAAAGCCATACCACGTAAAGGTTCGTGACTTTGTTCGTCGACTAAGCCCGCCAATGGAACACGTTAACTTGCAAATCACAGACTTCGACAAGCCAATGTGGTACGATGAAGCCCTAGGCAAGTATCGCAAGCTTGACGTTACCAACGCACAGGACGTTCTCATCATGCAGAACGATCCACAGTTGCATTGGTGGTTGGATAATTACAAGAAGACAAACACCAACTTGAATCAGTGGGATGATAACTGGAACCCAGTTCGTCGTCCACAAATCAAGATCCTGTTTGACCGTGTTTCTTGTACTCCAATCGCAGGTTGGGCACAACCAGAAGTTCCGTGGGATGGTAACGAACAACGTTGGGTTCACAACGAATACACTCGTACGTTTGCGCAACTCGAACAGATGTATCGTGTACCAGGTCAGACCTACGCACAACACGTGGTAGAAAACATTATCGCACGCGACACACTTGCACGCGATTCTGCTGCGGCTGTGAACAAGGGATTGCCTGCTTTGCTAAACTCAGGCGATGTTGTTTACGTAAAAAGCGATGAAGAAAAGGAAAAGGCAACCTTCATGTGGAATGGTGCGTCTTGGCTCCAGTTCTACAACGTGCATTGGGATATGAACGTAGCGGGTGGTCTTGCCGATCGTATTGATGCCCACTATGAACCATCCGCAACAATGCGCCGTAAGCAGTTGGATGTTCTCATTCGCGGCTGTGACTTCCGTGGTACAGTTGTTGAAGGTGGCGCAAGCATGAGCACAGGTATCTGGGACATGTTTGCTTGGGACGCTAAGACTGGTTTCGACAACGAATACGACTTCTACGTTGGTCATGATTTGGACATTAATCCAGTAAGCATGGATCTCCAAGTTGATTTTGATGAAGGCAAAGTTGTTGAAAATGGCAAGATTGTTAATCGTGGAACTTACGGTGAGCTTATTGACCTTGAAGGTGGCGAGCTAATTCAGCCATGGTTCGAAGGAGGCCATCCGGACGAGCGTGTAAGCTTGCGTGTTCGTGATCCGCTAATGATCACAGTTTATCGCGCAACCGACGCACATATCCGTCAGGTGTTTGCAAACCGCGTTCAGTTCGAGGGCGCACAAGCCGACAACGTAACGGTTCGTTTGAATGGTGCATTGGTTAACATCAATGCTGCCGCATACTCGGGCAACGCAGGTAATATGCAGCATGGTCGTCAGCAAACCCTACGCTTCTTCAAGGACTCCATTGAAACTTGGGAAGGCGTATACTTGGAAGAAGACGGCATGACTCTTGCTGAGGAATTGGATCCAGCTGCTCGCACAATGCGTATCAGTGTTCCAGGTACTCTTGCACTGCATGATCCGGCTAATCCTGATATCACATTGCTACGTGAAAAGCTCGCGCTAAGCGTGGACTTGGATCTAAGCAAGCCAATCAAGGCTGGTAAGGTTCGTAAGAATGGTTTGTTGAAGAGCTTTGGTCTTGATGAATTGTTGGCTGGTAAAACAGACAATCAAACAATCAACACAGAGCTTGAAGCACACTTCAATATGATCCTAAGCCGTTATGTTACTGGTGTAATCTGGTTGGGTACTGAGCGTATCTCATACACGGATATTCAACACATTGAAGGTGATGTTTACGAACTATCCGGTCTAACTCGTGGTACTGGTGGTACTTCTCGTGCAACACAGACATTTGTTGGCTCCAAGGTATTCGACGGTTCCGTATTGCACGCGCTGATGACATTTAACACGACCAATATGCGAGCACATTCTCAGATTGATTACTCTAAGAATTGGCAGACATGGAACACCGCAGCAAGCTTGGCTTTGAAGCCAGGTCCTACGGCTTAATAAATACCCTGTTAATTAAGGAGTTAAAAATGAGTGTTGAACCGCTAAAGGATGGCTTGAAGCTTGGCTTTAAAGGTCACCTGATTATCAGGGATAAGGACACGGGTGAAACGCTGTTGGATAAGTCTAACGCGATTCACTTTGAGAACATGAGCGTTGCGGTTGCTGCGGGTCTCGCCGGCCGCCCAAACGGTAATATACATGAAATGCACTTTGGTTCCGGTGGCTCTGCTGTCTCCGGAACCGGTGGCATCACTTACTATCCACCAAATGTGGTTGGCGCTAATGCCGATCTTTACAATCCCACATACTTCAAAGTTGTCAACGATCAAAGCAGCTTGAACACAGATACTTCGAAGAATTTTATCGAAGTTCGCCACCTCGTTGGCACTGTTTATTCGGATATCATTATCACTTGCACATTGGATTATTCCGAGCCAAGTGGTCAGGAAGCATTTGATGATTCCACTGATACCGAAGCCGCTTACATGTTTGATGAAATTGGTTTGAAGACCTATGACCCATCCGGTCCAGGTAATGGTCAACTATTGACTCACGTTATCTTCAATCCAATCCAAAAGTCTTTGAACCGTTTGATTGAAGTTGTCTATACGATCAGAACTACTCTAGTTTAAGTGCTGCTTTTATAGTGCCATAAATACTGAAAATACTACTTTAGGAGTGCTTTATGCCTTATCCAGTCAATCGTACCGACGGCACGTTGTTGACCAATATTCAGGACTATACAAGAGATACAGAAACAACAAGTCTTACTCTTCTTGGTCGTGGCTCGGTTGACTACGGTGAAGCCGTTGCAGAAAACTTTGTTCACATGCTTGAGCATTTTGCCAGCCCAACACCGCCGGCAAATCCTCTACAGGGCCAGACATGGTTCCACACATACGACCCAGGTCCACCAGTTGCCGCAGTAAACAAGCTGAAGGTTTTCGATGGTACTTCTTGGATCAACGTAGGTGGTGCTCAGTCCAGCGTTAACCCACCGGAAAATCCTGAACCAGGTGACCTTTGGTATAACATCGAAAACTCCACAATCTACTATTGGGATGGATTCGATTGGAAGCCTATTGGTGGCCCATACACGGGTCTTGAGCCAGGTACTGATCCTGCTGAAATTCCTGATGATGTTATCATTCCTCCACCGGCTGAACCAACTGAAGGTATGTTTTGGTGGATGCTACCAGAGCGTGTACTTTGGGCCTATGATAGCTCGCTTGCTCAGTTGGGTTCGTTCCCTCCAAAGTATCCACGTGTTGATGGTAGCTTTGTTCCAAACGGTTGGGTTCTAATCGGCCCACAGGGTATGCAGGATCCAAACGATCCAAACGGTGGCTCCTATACGATGATGACAGTCATCGACGCTATTAACCCAACAAACGGCGCTGAGGAAAAGTTTGAAGTTTACCTCACAGTGCTTGATGGCAAGCTTACAACGGTTGCTGTTGGTCGTCTCTGTCAGCTAAAGACTCCTGACATTAATGGTCTTGCTTTTGGTGCATGGGCTGACCCTTATGACACAAACGCAACTCCACTGCTTTTGCAGGCTGGTATCAATACAAACCACGACGCTACAATGATCTTTAACGGTCAGGTGTCGGACTCCTTGCGCTTGAACGGTTTGAACGCTTCGCAGTTCCTACGTTCGGACGTAAACACGGGTCCAATTGTTGATGACGTTGTGTTGGATCTTGGTTCTAAGGATGCTCACTGGTTGCGCTTCTTCTCCAAGTACATCTACGCGGGCGACTCTGATCCAGATGGTGATGCAGACGTTTCCGAAGTAAACATGTTTGGTAAGGCATCCGAAGCTGAAAAGTGCGAGTTTGCTGAAAAGGCCGTTATGTTCAAGGAAGGTAAAAAGCTTACCACTCCTGAAACAGAAGACGTTCTCATCACGTTTACCGACTTGTTCCTAACAGAAGCCAACGAATACGTTGGTACTGCAAAGCTTACACAAGCTGGTAAAGATGCGATTAAGGATATCGCTAAGGATGTAACCGATGACGTTGTGAGCACACTGCCTTCGGGTTCGTTTGTTCCGCTTGATGCGTCCAGTGTTCCAACTGGCAATCACGACATGGGTAACGCGGGTCAACGTTGGGGCACAATTTATGCCAACGTATTTGACGGTGAAGCAACAAAGGCACGTTACGCCGACTTGGCAGAACGTTATGAAGCTGATGAAGTTTATCCAGTTGGTACCCTACTTTCGATTGGTGGCGCTTGTGAAGTAACTGCCACAAATGGTGCTTACGATCACAACTACTTTGGTGTTGTTTCGGAAAATCCAGCTCACTTGATGAACGCTGCCGCTGGTGATGATGCAACTCACCCACCAGTCGCAATGGTAGGTCGTGTATTGGTTCGCATTGTGGGCAAAGTTAAGAAGGGCGATCGTATCGTTCTTTCCGAGTTCCCAGGTATTGCTCGTGCAGCTGAGTCCAACAATCCAAACTTCCTAAACAACTATTTGGTTGTTGGTCGCGCACTTGAGTACAAGGACGACATTGAGGAAGGTCTGGTTCTTTGCGTGGTTCACTCCAAGTAAGACACGCAAATAGTTAACGAATAAGGGCGGCTTAGGTCGCCCTTTTCCAACCAACTTTGACGTTGCTAAGTTGGATGCAAATGTTTAAGTTGGAACAAATCGAGGACACATTATGATTGCTTTGCCTAAGGAAATGTTTGACGTAACGGCGTTTAAAGTTCTCAGCTTTAATCATCCCGTTGATCTCAAACTTCCCTACTATGCGATGGAAATCCCATCGAACATGGCAAACCTGCTTTACCCCGACAACACGTTTATCCTCATTTTGAACAACAATGGCACGTTTAATCGCTCCGAACGTATTGATGCCTTTGAGGGGCTAGTCAACAAGACCAATGCGCTTCGTGAGGCGCAATTCGCCGGCTGGCCGATCAAAGTTGAGGATATGGAAACCTACAACGAAGAACTTCAGCAAGTAACTCAAGCACTTGCTGATGGTTTTGGTGCTCCAGTAAACGCGCATTTGTTTATTGGATTTGAGGAACAAGGAAGCTTTGGCTGGCACACCGATGAAGGTCATGTCGCGTGTTATATGGTAAGCGGCACCAAGCTGATGAAAACTCGTGCAGGCAATTTTGAACTAAATGCGGGTGATTGGATTGTAATGCCAGAAGGGCTGGAGCATTGTGCTCATAACCTTACAGATACAGTGATGATCAGCTTTGGTACTGGCTCACATCGCCCATCAACAAAAGACCCATTGTGGGGCACAAAGAACCCCTCGGTCTTGAAAGATCCTAATGCTTAAACAACTCCACGTATATTTGAAGACTACCGAGACTTGCCAACTTAATTGCGCCCATTGTTTTACCAGCGGTCGGCTAGGTCGTAAAATCTACTTTAATGCGGACAAAACCATTGATTGGTTTAAACGTCTCAAACATGCTCAGCCCCTGCTTCAACACGTAACTGTTGAATTCCACGGTGGTGAACCATTCCTCGCCCCACTCGAAGACATGCGCAAGACTTGGGAACAGTGCAAGGACTTGTTCCCAATGATGAGGTGGTCCGCGTGTACTAACCTGACGTTCAATCTTACGGAAGAGCGTCTACAGTTCATGAAGGATGCTTTCTCCAATACTATTGCCACTTCATGGGATGATGGCATCCGTTTTGAGAACGAAAAGCAGGAAAGCTTGTGGCGACAAAATGTTCGAAAGCTTGTAGCCGAAGGCTTTGATGTTACACTAATGGTTTCTCTCTCGCGCAAAACGATTGAGAAGGAACCAATTGAATTGCTTCGCATGGCAGCAGAGCTTGGCGTCCGCTATATTAGCTTGGAACGTATTACTCCGCATGGCCATGCAAAGGGCAACAGCGATATCTTTCCTAGCAATTTGGAGATGGATGCTTGGTTCTTACGTATGTGGGAACAAAGTGTTGAGCACAAGGCATGGGAGTGGGCTCCTATGAATGTGTTCATGAACGGCATTCTCGAAAAGATCAACAGAGGTTCAACCGGCGGTGTATTTTGCCGTAATTGCGAAACAAAGATGTTTACGTTGAATCCTGATGGTTCCATAGGTGGCTGCCCGAACGATGCCCCTGTAAATAACTACGGTCACTTGGATATGGAGATCAAGGATCTCTTTTACAACCCAGGTCGTATGAAGAAGATTGCATGTGAAGCGTTTCGCAATCCCTCCTGCTACAAGTGCCCAGTGTTTGACATTTGCAACGGCGATTGCCAGCAAGTATTATGGCAGGGAAATGTTTGTGCGAGTCCAAAAAGCATGATCAAGCGACTAAAGGAAGTTGCGGATTATGATCTTTTTGAGAAGTTTTTGCAGGAGAAAGATTAATGGCAAACCCAACAACCGGCAACATCATTTACGCCAAGGAAACTTCTCCCACGGCGTATGATGACATTCTCGGCAAGTTTCGTATGGAGTTCGTACGCAAAACCGAAGGCGTTATCGAGTACCACAAAGACAACGTTCTCGATACAACCAAAGAGTTTTATCGCGTTGGCATTAATGACCAGGACTTGAATCCACAACCCACCGGATTTAACTCCACAGATATGGCAAACGCGGCCACAGCAACACAGGATGGCATTCCCTACTTTATCACCAAGGGTGGTACGGATCTCGCACTTACTGATGTGTTTGGTCCCAACACTACGGTTCTACAAGATGACGGCCAAGTTCCACAAAACGCCGGCGATCGAATTGATGGTCAGCGCAGCTTTTGGGACGTTCAAGGCGGCGGCGGTATTGGACCAGGTGCAGATGCCGCAAGTATCACAACTTCTGTTGCCCATGCTATTGCCGAGCATACGGCAGTTCTTGCTCGTATCCGCAAAGTAACAATTGCCGAGCGTATGGGCACAACTAGCATGGATTGGGAATCCAAAAACTGGCCTGCAACATTTGGTCACAATGGCAAAACTTACACCATTGAAAACAAAGGCGATACGCTGGTAACTTACGAGGAACTTTACACGTTTCCAGTGATCTCAACTAAGACAGGTTTGACCGCACTAGTTGATCCATTCCAATCCGCATTGGATTGGCAGATCTTTGCGCAAACTGTTTTTGGTGATCCGCTTCGCACAAAGGTTGTTGACTCCGGCGGTAACTCCCCTGATGGTCCACAGGAACACGGTGAGTACATCACACAGGATGGTCTAACAACGGTGTTCGCACGTATGCAGGGTGTTTGGGAACAGGCAAAGGATTACGATGCCCGTACATTCATCGATTATTGCCACACATCTTGCCACGCCAGCTGCCACGGAAGTCGCGGTCGTCGATAAGGGAAACCCTATGCTAAACTTGAACACAAAAACACCCGAACAAATCATTGAAACCACTGCACCTATCTCGATGGAGAATTTGCAGTTGGCAATGACTGATCCGGAAATTGCCATTATTATCGACTATGCCAATAGCACATTGCGCGGCAAACAATTGCTCACATACTTGAGTAACTTGGCTCTTCCTTTTGATGTCAAGATTACATCCGAAGTAAGCAAAGACGAACGTTTTGAACTGGTGCGCGAATACATGAGCATGAACGGTCTGCTAGGCGCACCAAGCCTCGTGCTTACTGTGGGTTCAATTCTCACAGCACTCAAGGGCAATGACGACTTTTACAAAGGTCTTCGTAACCCGGTTCTCAACGCCGATGAAATCATCGAGTTTATCAAAGAAAACCAAAAGATGGTTAGCAAGTGGAAGATTGTCATGGACTCCATGATCGTCTACGCGATGAAGGCCAGCAAAAAGTTCCAAGACGCATTTGGTGACCCAAAGCTCAAGTACGAAAACATTGATGACGAAACTGCCATTGGTAAGAACTTCGTACATCTGTTTGATGTTGCGATCTTCATGGAAGAGTTCTTCAAAGTCCCAGGTAACAAGTTCTACTATTTTACCAAGCAGTTTGAAGACTACATGTTTGCCCAGCAGAACCTGTTCTACTATTTCATGAAGCCATCAAACCCATTGCCGGCAAGCTTGGAAAGCATTGGTTCTGACCACTACAACGTGGGTGACCTCATTAAGGAATACGACGAGATTGAGGCTCGTCTAACTGAAGAGTAAAATGGAAAAGCTTGTTTTTGGTGGTGAGGATGTCATTGATATCAGTGACATCGATCCTTCGGTAAAACCGATTGTTCAACTCACCGAAACAGTTCTTGCAAAAAAGCGTAGCTCGCAAGGTGAGATTATCGTCACCTTGTTTGAGCATTGCAATCTATCATGCAAGTTCTGCAACCAAGACCATGACTCCACTTTGGGAATGGACAATATTCGTGGTAAGGCTGCGGATGTTATCAAAGCAATCCAACTGCTAAAGAAGATGCGTAAGGAAACTTTCTCAATCCATTTTATGGGTGGAGAGATTTTTCAAGACTCGTTTGATCAATCCCAATATGTGGAATATTTGAACCTAACACTGGATGTTGCTGAGTTTTGCGAGCAAATGGGTTATCCCGTTGAGTTCGTTTTTATGAGCAATTTGATCCACTTCAACACACAAGCGGTAAAGGGTTTGCTAACGGCGCTGTCAGCGCGAAACCTTAAGGTAATGCTTGGTACCAGCTATGATCCTTCTATGCGATTTTCAGCAAAGGATCTGGCAATCTTCTCACGCAACTTGGAAATCTATAAAGATTATCTGGGTGTTGTGAATGTTATCCTCACTGCGCCAAACATCCGCAAATTCTTGTGCGGCAACACGCCGCATTTCGATTACATTTACGAACACTTTGAAGTGTTCTTCGACTATTACACACCAGAGGCAAATCATGAAATCATGTCTCCAAAAGATCATGAACTACGTGATATGCTTGAGTGGCTCGTTGTTCATTATCCAAAAGTTAATCCAGTATCTGGTTGGATAGAGCACGAAGACAACGCAATGAGTTGTCAAAGCACCTATACGATTCAGCCCGATGGTCGCGCTGGTCGTTGCACGATTCTGTTAAATAATTTTCAGAAAGAGGTCGCCCCAAAAACAGCGGGTGAAATGGAAGGTGAGTTTATCACCAAGATGGATTGCTTGAAATGCGAGTTCTTCTCGCGCTGTGGTTTGGGCTGCTTTCTTCAACAACATTTCAACGGCCCCAACCGTACAATGAACGACTGCTGGATGAAAGACGTTCATCGTAAGATCAGCGAGGTGAAAAGTGTTTGATGATGATCTCAGCTATTTGGAATCTTTTGCTCGCACATTAAGAAGTTATCCAATAGTTGTCGTGCATGTGGATGAACGCACATTGCTGGCAATCTACAAAGAACCCACTGAGCATTTTGTGGGATTAATTCGCAAGAAGCGAAACATTCCTTTTTATCAAGCCTTTGTTGCTCAATTTTATCCCAGTGATACCAACTACACGGGCTTGGGTACTGGTAATAAACTTGTTGAATTCGTGTTTGCTAACCCGGATAAAGTCCGAGCGTTTTCAACCGCAGATGTTTCGGGTCACGAGAACTTTGAAACTGAGTTTCTTCGCGTGCTGAAGGAGACCATAAAATGACTCTACTCAACGCGATGTTTCGTAACGGCGACAACAGCTTGGTTAACGTGCAATGGGAGTTCCTAGATACTCCGCCGGCACGGTCTTGGCGCAATATGTTTGAATACGTGTTGGAGAACCCCAAGAGCAACCCACTCCATTTGACGGATGCAGTGTTCTGCCAAAGCCGTGATGAAGCGAAAGCCCTTTGGGATCAAGTTCGCACGGATCTCATAGGCTTCAATCATATCTATGCAAAGATGCCTTTTGGTAAAGTTAAGGCAGCTCATTGCTCTAAGCTTCTCGAAGAGTTGTTCCAAATGCAAACCAACGGCATGCTTGGTTTGGACCGCACCTATGTGATCAAAGGTGTTGTGGACAATTTGAAGAAGGTAATGTTCTACTTAGACAAAGTTGCCGATACCGAATTCAACAACGGTAACGAAGGTTCCGCTTATGGGCAAATCAACGTTATTCCTGATCCACACTTTGCTATCGAATTCAAGCCCGAGTGGATTGAATACCTAACTATGGATATCGAGCCGGGTACGATGTATGCGGAACTCGTATATACGGGACAAGCGTGGCATCACATCCTACAATTGGGTCAGGTTGAAAATGCTTATGATGCAATTCGCACCAAGCGTTTTGGTCCACCTGCGGCCATGGGTAGTGGATTTGTTGTACCGTTCAATCAAGACGTTGGTGGTGTGGAAGCCGAATTGATTCAGTATTTCTACAACCATCGCGGCGCTCTAAAACACCTTGATTCCACCTTTGATCCCATGTATGCGTTAGCGTGCTCAGGACGTTTGCCAGTGGCCAAGCTAAAGACAAGTTTGGGTGCGATTGGATATGCGGGTTATGAAGACCTTAAGCGAATCAAATCGCTGTTCAAACTGGAGGCGTATGATGACTGAAAATGAAAAGCGAATGCTATTCTATATTAGAGAGATGGGCAAACGTATTGCAGAAGCGCGTGCTGTGAATAATGCAGCGGTAGATAGTTGGATAGCAGATCCAACAACAAAAGTACCAAAGCAAATCGTCCAAGAGTATCGAAAACTACGTTTGGATTTTATTGATGAGCAAGTGATCGTTGCGTTTTCACAGGGCGAAGACATTGTTCTCACCCGATTGCAGGCTGAGGAAAATGGATCTTATCGTAAAACCAACTGAGCTTTGCAACTTCAAATGCACATTCTGCTCCAGCACTAAAATTGCCGCACATTCCGCGCAAATGCTTGATGTTGAAAAGATCTTTGAGTTCCTAAAGCGTTTCCCCAATACAAAGACGATTATCATCAATGGTGGTGACCCACTTATGGTTGCGCCGGGTTGGTACTGGCGTCTTATCGACCATTTGGAAAAGCACGATTACGAAGCTTCCATCAGCTTTACATCCAATCTGTGGCCGTTTCTGCAAAAGCCGCAAAAGTGGGTCGATTTGTTCCGTCACCCACGACTTGGGGTAACAACGAGTTTCAATTATGGACCGGGTCGTGTAAAGGGTGATCTCTCACTTTTTACTGAGGATGATCTTTGGGAAGTTTCCAATGCCATGCTTGAATATGTGGGTTATCGTCCGGATTTTATCTCTGTGGTAACCGACGAGAATGAGCATCTTGCGCTGGACAATGTTCGACTTGCCAAGCGTATGAGTGAAGGAAAACCCGCTGGCAGTTTTGCCGATGGTGTCAAGGTTGGTGTTGAGTGCAAGCTTAATTATGCGATGGCATCCGGTGATATCATTGTTGATCCTCGCACAGGACACCGAATGGGTCAGGCTGGCAACCCTTACTTGCTTGCAAAAGTTTACGCGCTTTATGTTGCAATTCACAAAGAGGGTTTGACACCTTGGGAATTCAACACTAAGCAGATGTCAAAACGCCTAACTGATCGTCCAACAATTTGCCCACAAAACCGCAAATGCGATGAGGGTATTCGGACGATTCAACCCGGTGGTGACTATTACAGTTGCGGTGCGTTTGGTGACGATCGTGACAAGCCGATTGATTATCATGCCGAAGTGATCGAAGGTAAGTTTTTCACTCCTCTGCAGGATGATGCAAATTTGTCCAGCATGAAAACCGAATGCTTCACATGTCCAATGTTTGCAATCTGCAATGGTTGCCGTAAAACAGTCAAGGACTTGAAGGAAGCAGGTCTCGTAGAGCAGCATTGCAAAACAATGAAAACGCTTGCTACGGACATTCTGGAGGTCAATGGACTAGCATGAAGGTTTCCTTAAACCCTACGTACCTGTGTAATTTCAGGTGCTCCTTTTGTTACCTCACAACCGAACAACTCGCGGATTCCAAGACCATAACGGGAGATCAACTCCGTGCTCGTCTTTCCGAAATCACTGCGGTTAAGCCAATTGAATCTCTTGACCTCTATGGGGGTGAAGTTGGTATGTTAAGTGAGACAAAGTGGTATGAACTCAAAGGTATAATCAGAGAGTTCTACACGGGTCCAATCAACGTAATCACAAACTTGTCGCGGATTCACAAAGGGTTTCTAGACGACGATATTGATCTTTCCGTTAGCTATGACTTTGATGTACGACAAGCTAGTACCAGCGTGCGCAACAACATGTTGGCACTACCAAAGCAGTTCTCGATCCTATTGCTTGCAAGCAAGAACATGTTGGGACGCGATGTTGGTCTAATGATCTCCGAGCTCAACTTGTATGCGAACTTGATTGCTGTGGAAATCAAACCCTACAGCACAAATCAAGCCAACGCGGATCCCGTTACGTTTAAAGACTTTGAAACCTTTGTAAGAAAGTGGATTGAGGTTCCAAAGAAACGCTTTGAATTTGTTAACGAATTTCTCGTCGAGGATGCTCTTCTCGGTCAAACCAGTAGTTTCTCCGACGATCACATTTATATCACACCTTCGGGAAAGTTTGGTGTCCTAGAGTTTGACAATAACGATAACGAGTTCTTCTTGGAACTGGATTCATTTGTCCAGTATGAGGAATGGTGTGTGTTGGAAAGGACACGGGTTCAAGCCAACGTGTTTTGCAATAGCTGCGAGTATTTTGGAAACTGCTTGAGTGAACACTTACGGAATGTTACGAATTTAACGAACTCATGCAACGGGTTCAAAGGATTGCTGGATTGGTACCGCGATGAAAGATTGGAAGTTTAGGCAAGATCTGTATCATCGCTTAAATCGGGAACACGCCGACGAAAACGGTCCTGATACTGTTATTATGATGTCGGATACTTCCGATCAAGCAATCTCGGATATGGTCGTTCGGTATATGTGTGGTATGATTCCCGAAAAGATCATTTACCCTGCAAAGTCCTACTTCGTTGGTCTCGTTTATGCGAGACTTCTCCGTGACTGTTTCTTTGAGGACCCCTATGCTTGTTTGGATGATCCTGGCTTGCTCCACAACAACGATCCTTACTTTCGCCCTTATTCAGAAGCGAAAGCTATCTACGATACAGTGCTTGAAGCGATGAATGGTTGGAACTTTGATCTAACCGTGGGTGAAATACCCGACGTCAAAAGCTACTTTGACCAAGAGTTTATGCTCGATCAAGATGCTTGAGCTCTTTGTCACTCCAGTAGATATAACGCTTGAGTTTGATAACCTCACCTTGTTGTGAGGTTATTCCATATGCGCGAATCACCGGCTTAAAGTCTTCTTTAAATTCCGGATAAAGTGGACCAAACTTTGCCCGCATTAGCCAGCGGTATGGGTTTGCCACATAATGATCCACATACTTGGTTGCCGGGTGATTATCCCGGGTAAAGTAAACACCAACACCAAACTCATAACCAATTTGGGTAAACCACGGAAGCTTGGGTGTGATATAAGCGGAAACGTTTAGGTCTCCCATCTTTACAACACTTTGCCCCGTATGCAAGTCGTACTTTACGGCAAACCCTGGCATAAAGTTGCCTTCGGGTATTCCATAAAACCGTTTGATGTCATCACCCGGAGGAGCCTTGAACACAACAACGGCAGTATCATGCAGATAGGTTAATCCATCAGCGGGGTGAAAGCTGATAGCTTCATAGGGATAGTGAAGGTGATCGCGAAAATGTGGCGCACGTTCAACAATATGATTGAACAGTGGTAAAACCCGAGGATCTCCAACCTTGTAAGCTTTTTCGACAACGCCGTTGCTGTCGATTTGAAACTCACAAATAAGATCGTCAAGACCCTCGGTTAATTCGTTTAGTGGGATTGCTCTGCCAGAAACGTTAGTTTGGGCACTCATAAAAACTCTTCACGTTCAGGGCAATATTACCCTTAGAGATAAGCAAACTGCATTATCTCATTTGAAAGATCAATAACTTCCTGCTTCACGACTTCCATGTCAATGATAGCGCGGATGCTTTGGATGCCTTGTTCAGAAAGTGGACCAGCATCAAAGATTTCCGCAGCTTCTTCAAAAGACACGAGGTATTCATCGCCATTAGTATAGATAACACAAGCTGCGCTAATAAATTCCTCAGGGACAACAAACGCTTCCGCTTCTTCGAGAAACTTGTCAATGTGTTCGTACTTGTCGTGTTCCATGGCTTTTCACTCCCATTGAAGTACGTTAGGAACGTCCTAACAAGTTATTTACCGCTTTTTATTCGCGATGGAGCTTGATAAGCAATTGTAGGCGATCGTAGGCTTCCTTGATTGCGGGAACTATTTGTAGTTCGTTTAGTTCTGCATTGTCTTGAATCAGTCTCATCAACTCCTCTTCACCTAGAATGTATTCACCAGAAGGAAACTGAAAGCGGAAATCAAAAGTAGCGGCACGCTCCAAAGGCAAAGGAATTGTAACCGTTTGATGAATTGGTGGTGTCTTGAATGTGATTTGAGACATAGCTAATCCGTTTGTAGCTTGAGCACCATCATGAACTTGTCCCAATAATGCTTGGCCGCAGGGTTTTCATTCAGCTCTTTCATAAGCTTCTTAAAAGCCCTGCCAGCTTCTGCATCAGCAGATAAGTCACGATTCTTTCTCATGAGTTCCAAGTTTTCATTACGATAAACGGTAATCTCACGATTGGCGTTTGCTACAATTGGTCCCCACTGCTCACGCGCATACTCTTCACAAGTTTGGCGCAAGCTGTTATTGGAGTCCAAATGTTGGTGGCGATATGGTTCGCTCAAAGCGTGCCTCCGCTGAGCTTTCTCAGCATTTGGAACTTTTTGAATTCTTCTTCCAAATGGCGATTGTTTTCGATGTCTTCCATTAGATCATCCCAAAGCAGCGCATATGCACCCATGTGGTCAATTGCGGCCTTGTAGCGGGAAATCATATTGCGAAGCTTGCCTTCGAGTTCATCGGTTGTTTCCAACTTGAGTTCAAGTTGTACACCATCAGGAACAAAGTGGCGATCATCGAGTTCAAGCTGGTAATTATCCTCTTCTACCTCGTCTTGATCCCAACCCTCATAAGAACCATCAGTGTAAAAGCCAAACTTCTGACGGACACGGTCTTGGGTTAGAAACCCATTGTGATACTTCATATAGTGACGACCACGCAAACGATCGCGGGCACTTGCGCCAGATTTGCGAGCACTACCTACGGAGCCAACGCTGCCATAACCTTTTCTTGCCATTAATTTGTTCCTTAAAGAAAAAACACTACCTGTGGGTCCGGTCATTGGCGATACGCCAACTGTGGATGGAGCAATAGTTGAAGGCGCAACTTTTCTTAACAAGCTTATCGCTTTGTTCCATTTATTCTGGTATCGATTAGACCGCATGAAAATACCTGGTATATTGCTATACCAGGTACTCTAACTTATAGGGTTAATGAGCGTCAATTTATATTAACTGGGTCCGAGATTCCATTTCCGGAGTATGCTCGAGAGCAGCGATAATAATTGCTGCGGCTTTTATCAGCGCGTCTTCAAAATCTTCGCGGAGTGGTGCAATACCCTTTGCGCGAACTTCCCTACTAACGTAGTGGTTGATTAGAGCAACCCAATCCCCGGGACTATTTTGAGAGTCCCACTCTGAACCTGGAAGTTCAAATTGACGTTCACGCTCGGTGCGGATCTTCTCAATAATAGTCTCGAGGTTTTGACTCATTAAGCTTCTGCCTTCTTAGTACGCGAACGCTTTGCCTTCACTTCCTTGAGAACTTCCGCAGCTTGTTCAGGTGCAGCCGCAGCTACGTCAACTTTAACCGCTACAGGAGCAGCCACTGGACGCAAAGCAGGGTAAATCTCGTATGCGGACTCGCGCTTACGTGCAGCCTCTTCCGTGAGCATCTGTGCTTCTAGAAGGATGTTAGATGCGATTTGGTACTTTTCGTTGTTGCGGTCGATTGCCTGGTTTTCAACGATACGGTTATCGCGATATTCAGTTGTCTTAACTTCTTCCACTGGAGGAGCGGATTCAGTTGTGGACTTGCCCATCATCTTGAGCAATTCAGGCAGCGCAATTGGACGGTTTGGCTGTGGCAGCATCAGCACGTTTGCAACTGGAACAGCCTGCAACGCATTGTTTGCGTGAAGTGTTGCCAGCATGTTTTCACCCGAGTAAGGCATAACACGACGACCAAGTAGATCGCCTAGGTTTGCAACGGCTTGACCTTCACCTTCAACAACCGCCATGAGATCATCATGAAAACGATGTGGAAGGGCGTCTGTGTCGATTACCAGTGCGTGGTCTTCACGGCCTGGAATCTGCATGAACACAACAACTAGACGGCGGTCTGTGTTTGTGGTCTTGCCAATGTGTCTCTTAATTTCGGACATTTGTTCTCCTTAAGCGTTCTTTGCCTTACGACGCGACGGCTTTGGTGCTTCAGCAACGGGCTCTTCGGCCGCAACTTCTTGCTCTTCGGCTGGAGCTTCGTCTGTTGGAATTGCAGCTAGAAAGCTTGCAACCTTATCACGAACCGCGCCAACTGCGGTAAGTTCTGAGCCTTTAAAGGCACCGCGTTCTGCGGCTGCATCGATGATCTTTACAACGTTTTGAAGATCCACAATGCCAATCTGGGGTGCTGCGGGTGCAGTCATATTGTTCTCCCTTAGGATTAAGATTATGTTGCATTCTATAAATTAGGAACTGTAATGTCAATATTTTCAACAAGTTAGAATGACTTACATCCTGCTTGCGCAATATGTGCGCTGTTTATTTAGCTGCAAAAAGGATAATCAAGTAGTTAATCAACCCGCAGGTATTGGTAAATATCCGAAAGTAACCGGCTTTAGGAGTTTATCAATGGCTGCAAATACTTCCCGCCCAGAAGGTCTTCGCAAGATCGGATCAACAACCGGCGATGATTCAAACAACCGTGCGTCAATTCTTGATTATTTTAATTTGGATCGTGGTGTTGCAACACTTCGTGGTCTTGAAGCAGGTGTTGGTATCTCTTTGGATCTTGTTGACGCTGATGGTCGTGCAAACACAAACGGTAAAATTATCCGTATCACCAATACTGGCGGAGTAGCTGGATCTGGTGGCGATGGCGCCATTTGGTACGCAGGTGCAGGCGTTCCCGCTACTAGCTTGGGTGCAGATAATGACATGTACTTGAACAACACCGATAGCAGCGTATATCGCAAAGCTGCTGGAGCCTGGACATTCCAAGTTTCGCTAAAGGGTGCTGATGGCGCTACAGGAGCAACTGGTCCTCAGGGTATTCAGGGAGCTACCGGTCCTGCTGGTGCAACCGGTCCCGCCGGTGAACAGGGTCCACAAGGTATTCAAGGCGCTATTGGTCCCGCAGGTGAAACTGGTCCCGCTGGACCAGCCGGTGAAGTAGGCCCTCAAGGTTCTACCGGTCCTCAGGGTCCTCAGGGCATTAAGGGAGACAAGGGAGACAAGGGAGACACGGGTGATACCGGTCCTGCAGGTGCAACTGGCCCTGCTGGCCCTGCTGGTGAAAAAGGCGATAAAGGCGATACTGGTTCAACCGGTCCGGCTGGCGCTGACGGCGCTATTGGCCCAGCTGGTGAAACTGGTCCTCAAGGCCCTCAGGGTATCAAGGGAGATAAGGGTGATCCTGGTGCTACTGGCCCAGCTGGTGAAACTGGGCCTCAAGGCCCACAGGGCATCAAGGGAGATAAGGGTGACACTGGCGAACAGGGTCCTGCTGGCGCTGACGGCGCAATTGGCCCCGCAGGTGAAACTGGTCCGGCTGGTCCAACTGGTGAAAAAGGCGACAAGGGCGATAAGGGCGACACTGGTGACCAAGGCCCACAGGGCATTCAAGGCATTCAAGGTACTCCAGGCGTAACACCAAAAGCTACTTTAAAGACTGTTGCTAGTACCGCATATACGTTGGCTCTAGCGGATGCAGAATTGTATCTTCGCTTCTCCAATGCTGCGGCAAAAACAGTAACTCTTCCAACAAGTACAACCGCTGCCTTCCCGTTCACTGCTGAAGGTCAGACAACGACAATCATCATCTTCAATGCAGGTAGTGGTTTGCTCACACTTACGCCTGCTACCGGCGTAACAGTCAATTACAAGCCTGACGTTGTCCTTTCTACAGCACAGTGGGGCGCCATAGTTCTAACTAAAGTTGGTACAAATGAGTGGGATGCAACTGGTGATCTAGAAGTAGCCTAATAGATCATTTGACTAATGAAACCCGGATTGCTCCGGGTTTCAAGCACAAATTTGGAGAAACAATATGAGACATGGCGGAAATTACCTATCGGTAAATGCTACTAGAATGATTGGTAAGAAGAGCGAGCCCAAGCCTGGCCTTTATGTGCAGGGTAGTGATCGCAATCAATATCGTTCATATGATGAAGGGGTAACTTGGAGAAAATTTACAACAAATCGTACTAGTAATTTCTCTAGTATTGCTATGGGTAGCAATAAATTTGCAGTAGCTTCAGACGCAGCTGGTAATGGACACATTCGATATTCAGAGGATACCGGTCGAACTTGGATTCAAGCCACAACTACGCCTGTGTATCTATCTAGTGTAGAACAAAACCATATGAAGTATTATCCAGATGACAATCTATTTTTGTTAACTGGAGGAAATACCTCCAATGCAAGCACGGTAACATTTTTTTATTCGATTGGTGGAAAAACTTGGACTGGAATGTCACCATTCAATTCCACATATGTTAGTGGTGGAACTTATGGTAATGGTATTATAATCGCGGATTTTCATGGCGGATCAAGTACCCTTCCATTACGTTCCACAGATATGGGCCAATCATGGACACCTATTTCAGGTTCAGGAATGCCTAATTTGGATTATTCTGTTATGTTTTCTAAGCCATTGAACATGTGGGTAGCTAAAAGACGTGGCGGATCGGGAACTGGTACAAATATATACTATTCAACAGATAATGGAGCCAATTGGACTGGAATTCCTTCAACTGCTGGACTTTGGACTAGTACGTCGGGTAGAGTTTTTTGGTCTAACGCTTTGAGCTGCTTTATTTTTCAGGAAAACCCTACCAGTACCGTAAAAAATAGATTTTTTACATCCAATGATGGTATCAATTGGACTTTGCGAACACTTTCAACCTCTATTACTGCGCTCTATAATAGCTTTGCAGAAAGTGAGCAAAACATATTTTTATACAATAGTTCCACAATACTCACCATTAATCCTGACTTCAGTTCCTCTGTGATGACCTTTAGTTCAAGTGTTCAAGGTGTAAGTATTAACGGCATGTCCTATTATGGTGGATAAGAAAAAGCCCGGAACAATCCGGGCTTTTTTATTACTTGTACTTTCCAAGAACCGTGACCAGCTTTGGGTCCCAGCCAATGTAGTCGACCCACGAGGCGTGTGGAACAACAATTGGATACTTGCGGGCTTTATCAACAAGCTGATAGTAGGACGGCTTAACCGGCGCACGCGCTGGCTTCATCTTGTCGTAGTGTGCCTTTTTCAGATTGCACGGCATGCACGCGGCAACGATGTTCAACCAGTTGGTCTTACCACCGCTTGCACGCGGAACAACGTGGTCCTGAGTGAGCAGGCTATGATCGTGTGTGAAGTCCTGACCGCAATACTGGCACTTGTAGTCGTCGCGCAGTTTGATATTCTTGCCGTTGAACTTTAGTCCACGATTCACACTTTTGTACTCATGCATCAGCATGACCGCAGGCACGTTAAGGCTGAGCGTCGGGCTGGAAACTGTCCAATCCGAGTATTCCGCGATAACGTCAACACGCTCCTGATACATCAGCTTAATGGCATCTTGCCACTTTAGCGTGCTCAGAGGAACGTAGCCCATTGGCTGGGCATCTGCATTCAAAATCAAAGTGTGGGCCATTGTACTCACCCATTTCCTGTTCTAGTTGCTCCTGTATTTATGGAGCACCAACATCCTTTAGTTAAAAGGCCGGAAAAGTCAAGCACTTTTACGACCCTTAATGAGCCGTAAAAGCCTTGATCTCCCACTGACCGTTTTCGTAGATCACATGCGCAGTTGTTAGGTGGCCACCCTTACCCGAACCAGTGTCGAGAAAGGTTGCAGTTCCACCGTTTGTGCCATGCTCTACGAGCGGCTTGATATCCGACCGAATGTCGTGACCAACGATCACATGCTTGCCCCTGGGGATACGATTTACCCAAGTATAGATTCGGTTTGGATATCCATCCTCGCGCGGATTTGCCTGATCGGTTTCCCCATACAAGGCAATTCCTTCCAATCGCTTACTCAAACGATGGTCAGTGATCTTGAACATTTCGGGTTCAGCACCACCATGTGTGAGCAGAATGTCACCAAGCAAAATATGGTTTCGTGCCAAATTCAGCATAGCCGTATACTTGGCTTCAAACTTCTTTCGCTCACCGGCACTCAGCGCGGATACGAGGTTTGTTGTTGCGCGGTTACCATCGCTGAGAGTTAGCTTGATCGGAGTACCCTTCTCGCGAAACGCACGGTCCTGATTCAACCAACGCTCAATCTTCTTCTCGTGATTGCCCAGCGTCATCGACGCACGGCCACGGGAAATAAGATCATAAACGATATCCACGCAATCCAAGCTATGTGGACCATAATCGATCACATCGCCGAGAAAGATCATGTAAAGGTTGCGAGCAATTGCCCACTCGATAGCACTCTTGAGGCGTTCACGCATTCCGTGAACATCGCCGAGAACCATCGCTCCCTTATATCCCAAGCCCAGGATGTGATTGGTTAGATCACCATTTGGACCCTTCCGAACAGCTTCGAAATTGTCCTTGCGCGTGTCAATAACTGTGGCAATGTTGTCGCCCATCAGGATGTCGCGTTCGTTTTGACGGAACGTTTCATCATGACGCTCAACAAGCCCAGGAACATTACTGCGCCAGCCTTGCGTTTGTAGCTTTTCTTCAAGCGGACGGTTTACGACAATGTAGAACATTGGTACGCCAAGTTCTCTGCCGATATCCGTTACACCCTTACGATCAGCCTTTTTGAGGTGCGTTGCATCTACAACAACACGCTCACCAATGCTCAGCTTTGTGCGAACCCTATTATGCAGTTCGGAGAACACCAAAGGATTGATATCCTGACGGTTGAAATCTCCGACCAACTCATGACGCAGGCCGTCACTTGCTACGACTTCATAATCCTCGAAGTGAGAGGCAATCACCGTGCTTTTGCCAGCGCCACTGGGGCCTACCATCAACACGAGACTGTGGAGTGGAATCTTATGTGTCATCATGTTTCCACTTTACACTGGAACTGGAGGGGAGTCAACCAGTTCATCCCCTCCAGTTCCAGTTTAATCAATCGTTGCAATGCCTTGCGCATCAATGCTCAGGGTACCACGCTTGATTCGGATCGCGCCTTTGGTGCTTGGATTATCGGGCTGCTCTCGGGTGGTCCAAGGCGTATTACAATCAACGTGATGAACATAATAGGTCTTGCCTTTGGCTTTGATGATCCACATGGGGACAATCTCAGGAAACTCCAAATGCTTTTTGTTGAAGTGGAAGTCCATGTTACGGATATCCTCAACTACAAGCGGAAACGTTGCGTGCTGCTCAGCAATACCCTTGCGCATATTTTGGATGTTCTGCCAACGGATCTTGCCCTCGCTTAGGATAGTCATGGCCTTTGCAGCCATTGCACGTTCTTGGCGCAAGTTGTTTTGTAGTTGACCCGCGATTGCTCCATCGCGCTGAGCATCTTTGGACATTTTCTTGAGCTTGCGAACTCGCTCGCTAACTTCCGCATAAAGAGACTTCCAGCTCTTTTGCCATACTTTGTATTCTTCCTTCGTCTTGAAGGTTGGCTTCATACCAAATGCGCTCATCGTTCTACACTCCCACCGAATGTTAATTTGAAAAGCAGTGCGGAGTTCACATCGGAAAAATACCACATCTGCTGATTGCCAGCTACCCAATAAAATTGGGAGTTCTCTTTGCACCACTTCATCTTCTCGGTGTAAAACCGAGTATCGACGAGGCGAACACTACGATATCCAGGCCACATATCGCGAAGCTCTCGGCTCCACTTTTTGTCCTTCATCGTAGTTGAAGGGGGTGGAGACCACCCATCTTCGTCTTCCTGTTTTGGTGCTGTAATGGCGCTTTTGTAAGCGTCCATTGCTACTTGCCATCGCTTGTTCATCGGACAGCCTCAAATCGCTTAGTGATGTGATTTGCCTGTTCACGAGTGCATGGACCAATACCAAGTGCGGTAATGATTGGGTCACCGGTGAAGTGAGGAAGCATCACATGCTTTTCATCGACGATAAGCGAGCAGATCAAACCTGCTTCCTTGGCAGCGTCATACGCCTTGAGGATTGCAGCTTCGTTTTTTGCTTTGAGGATGATTTGCGTGCCGATAAAGTCGGGACCCTGATAAGTCTCGTAGAGATGGGGTTCGTACTTTTGGGCGATGGCAATGCAGTTCTTCGCAGCGTGGCAGGCTTGGCTTGCCATTTTACCGGGCGTCATTTCGAGATCGCCGCGGATGATGCTATAAACGCGAAGCTTATTGCTGGCTTCTTCAAACGACTCTGCGTCGTTGAAGTAGGCGGGAGATGCCGCCGGGAGGGAGTATTCAACAAGACCGTTGAAGGCCTTTACGCGAAGCTTGGATTCAACCTAGTTGTAAGTCATTTCGTTTTCTCCTTTGAACTGGTGTCCATCACCAGTAATCCACATATATAGCAGTTTTGGATATTGTCAACCGAACCGCAGCTTTAAAAGTGTAATCAAGCTCAACTGTTTTGCAAAGATAAACTTGTAACCAACGCTCCACACCCCATCTGGGTTGTAACGGAGGTTACGATGGTTGAGTTCGGACTCATCAATGAAAGCCATAGGGTAATTGTCCGTGAGAAACGTTATAAGTTCGTTTTTCCGAGCCAAATACTCTGCGGTTTCATCATGCCCCCAGTTGAGAAGCGTACCCACTTCAACCATATAGGGGAAGATCAAGTGCAAAGCCGACAACGCTTCACCAGGCGTGTAAAGTTTACCCACGCTCATTTTGGGTGGGTTGTTAAGCGAAAAAATCGGCATAGACTTGTAGTCTTCTTCCATTAGCTCCACCTTAGCCTAAACAGCATGGCATCCCTTGGATTCTCTATTACAACACCTACGCTGTAAGAGCAACCAGAATTCCAGCCAACATCCTTCCATCCACCGCGAGTGACATTATCGGTACACCACTCTCGGATTTCAGTAAGCTTCTTGTTGGTAAAGTTTGTGATCTTTAGCTGGTGCCAGCCTGGGAACTCATTGGCAATCCGCTCGGGGAAAGCCAGATCTTCCCATTCATCATCTTGTAGATAGAACTCGTCTTCGTCGTCTTCGAGTTCGTCGTCTAGATTTATATTTGTGATATTGGTCATGTCGTTCTCCTTTGATACAATTGTGCGAGTAATCTCAAGCACAATGGCGGAGAACGAGACCGATGAAGCTACAAGTGGTGAAGTTTCTTATTCATGTTCATATTTATATACAAGTTTACCTGCTTTGTCAAATTACCTGTTTAGTAATCTCATAATCCTCAGGAATGTAAAGCTTGATCAGCATGAGGTCGGTGAGGTTTTTAAACAGGAATTGATTGCGAATTTGCGCCCAACGACCCTCAGAGTTACGTTTCCAGTATAGACCGGTTGGCGAATATTCAGATCGTTCCAAGCGAATCATGGGCGGACCATATAGGTTGTACAGGGTATTGGTAACCAACGCATAATCCGATGGATGCTTTTCCTTACCACGCATCCTAACTGTGTTACGTAAGCGAATACTATACGGAAGATTCTTACGCGCCCATGTTTCACTTTTACTCATTGGAACCTCAACTTAAAAAGTACGGCATCAGCATGATGCTTAAAATAGAAATTGCTGCTAATGTGAAACCAGCTGCCATTGGTTGAATACGCAGGATTGTCCTGCACATCTTTGACTAAGATAAACCCAATCGAACGAAGCAATTGTATATGGTAACGAGCTGGGCCGGCAAACTCCAAAACCTCTAACGCTACCCTATTTGGAAACTTTCCTGCCACCAACTTTATACAGTGGGGATAATGGGGTTCAACTTCTTCACGAAACTCACGTATTGAGCGAATGTCATCAGTTGGATTAGACAACCAACAACCCCCGCTCATAAGCGTTTCCAAGGATTGTGTTGTATACGTAGGAGTTTGGTGTTTTGCGTTTGAACCACTCATCATCATTGCCCGTATGCATCTTTTGTAGCGCAGCGATCACCGCTGGACTGCGGCTCATGCCCGCGCTGCAATGGGCAACAAATAGCTGGACTTCGCTACGGTAGCGCGTGTAGAAGTTGATTACACGGATCGCTTGCTCATCAGTAAAGAGATCCATATCCTTGGTCACGCCGTTAATATCGTGAAACTCCAAGAACAAAACGTCTCGCGTAAATGAATTGGTTGCTGGATCTTGTCGCAGGGATCGCTCATCGCTAATGGAGATAATCACATGCGGAACTTGTGGGTCAATTTTAAGAATGGATCCACGATCTTCAACCTGAAACTTCATTCAACTAGCTCCAACTCAGCGCCATTCATTTGTTCCACAGTAATAGAAAACACTCGCTTAGTAAATCTTTTATCACTACAGGAAACGATTTTGCACCAAATCTCACGGATCGTATTGTTGTGGCCGGTCTTCAACTGTCTAAGTTCAAACACGGTATCCTGTGGGAATGTGATTGTAACGGGTACCATTTCGCCATCATCGGCTTGAAACAATGGATTGGGTACCGTACGCTTCATAGTGCGTTCTTCGCGGATATAGTTGCCATTGTCGTCGGTGAGAATTTTACCGCTTACAAAGTCGTATTTGTAATAGGAACCCAAGCTAACTTCTTTTGTACCAGTAAGCTTGAGTTCGCGGAACAATACGAGGTTCCGCTGGGTCCAATCGAGTTCAGGTTTCCACTCGCTTTGAACGCGGTAGGAATGCCCTACCTCGGGGATAAAAACAACAGCCATAAGTTCCTCGAATTTTATTAGGATTTTATCTATCCTAACAATTCGGGAACTTGATAGTCAATAAAAAGGGAGGCGTCCTATTTCATACGCCTCCCGCTCGCACCTGGCTGTACGCCTTAGCTTCCAGCCGTGCGGTAAACTTGTGCCTTACTTTGGGAAATTTCGCGATCAAACATTAAGCGCGGATCCTTATAGATGACCTTACCCGGCCTAATCACGTGAAAGTAAACGCGCTCTTGCTCCCAAACAAACTGCTGGATGATAATGCCGGCTGACATCCACTTCGCAACAATCTCAGAAGTTTGCTGATCCCAGTCACCGCACGTTTGCGCAAAGTCAACTGGCTTACCAGATTCATAGCCAGCAAATTTCAACACGTTGTCGGTAAAGAGGCAAACCTCAGGAGATCCATCTGGCGCCTTTGTGTCGTGAGAAAAGCTCCAGCCGGCTTTCTCGAAAAACCGAGTGATCTCGGCGTTTAAAGCCATTGCGTCTTTGATGACAACACCATCGGCTGTCACTGTACTCATAACTTCAGAGCTACTCATTTGTAAATTCCGAAATATCTTGTTGATCGAGGATCGCGCTGACGATGTCTACTTCCACAGCGTTGTCTGGGCTGATGAAATAGTATTCAGTTTCGTGACCTTCAACTTCGTGTGAGAGGATCAAGTAACCAAAGCTAATCTGACTAGCAATAACTTGAGCCTCTTCAATGCTGAAGAGGTCGTACATGGAAGGGTGTTCTGATGGTTCATCAGCTTCATAACCAAGGAACTTGAACACGCCCTTTTTCAAGTTAAGCTCAGAAACAAAAGGAACTTCACGACCAGCAGAAGTTTTGATAGTGCGGGGATAGACAGTAAAGTCCCAGCCCTTTTCATCCGAATAATGGTCATAAAGGGCTTCGTTAAAGTCCGCTGCATCTGTCTTGTACTTGAGGTCCTTTGACGCCATTGTACGAACAACGCTTGAGATACCCATTACAAACTCCTGTGGTTGGAAAAGCCGACCCTAAGGCCGGCTTTTAGGATTAACCAAGTTCTGGGAACTTGCGGAAAACGTAACGCTGGATTGCGCGATACCAGCCGCCGAAGAGGCCCAGGATTGCATCTACCAGCACCGAGAGGAAGTCGCCGAGGATAAAGCCAACAACCTTGAACGGCCAGAAGAGGATCTGACCAGCCATTACCGATCGGTCCATACTCAAGTTGTTCGATGGAAGGAAGTTGCCCTGCTGTTGCATGAACTCGCGGAAGTCCGCATAGTCCTCAGGTCGAAGAGGTCCAGAAATGCCACGTGCTGTAAAATACTTGGGCAATAGCTTTGCACGATGACTTTCGTACTCAGCGGCCTTTTTGCGCAAGTGGATAAACCATGCAAAAGTTGACCAAACCACGCCGATCATCAGGTAAATCGAAAAGTACATGATCGCCGTTGGCCAATTTTCCCAAGTCCACGACAGCGGACTGTATTGGGTCAAGCTTGTAAAGACAAGCGCGGCGAGGATGAAGAGAACAGCCGTTCCGTTGTTGCGACCGGTTGCGCCTGCGATCAGCGCGATCACCAGCATAAATGCTGCTGTTACGCCAACCCAGAAACCGGACATTGCATATACAAAGTCCATTGTGTTGATCCTTATTTTTGCCTAACGTCGCCAATCCAAGTATACCAGAAGGGACCAGTTGAATGGTCCTCAACTATTACACCTAGCTGTTTTAATTGGCTTCGCAGATCATCCGCGAGAGACCAATTTCGTTCTGCTTTAGCATTGGTGCGTTCCGAAATCAACCGTTCAACAAGCTGCCGATCAACACCATTGTGGAACCAGGCATCAGGGTTAATAAGGCCGAGACCAACAAGTTCATATGAATTGCGAAGCTGTGACAAAAGCAGTGGATCAACCAACGGCATATGGGATAGCAGCGTTGATTGCTTGTGCAAGTACATTAGATATCCTGAGGTGTTCAAGTCATCCTCAAGAAACTTTACCGTATCCGGTACCAGCCCTGCATCGGGAATCTGCGGAACGTCTCGGTGCGTGTAGAGGAGACGATAAATTTGATTCATATGCAGGTGCGCATTGCTTAGAGTATCGTGGTCATCGCGATGCTCCAGCGTGCTGCGGTAATGAGTCATCAACATCCAGTAACGAAGAGTTTCACCCGGATATTGCCGATTCAACGAGCTTACTGTGACAAAGTTCATAGCTGACTTTGCCATCTTTGTGGAGTTCACCTTGACCATATCATTGTGAAGCCAATAGTTGGCAAGCTCAACACCATTTGCGCAATAGCTTTGAATGCTTTCTGCCTCATGGTGTGGAAATTTGAGGTCGCCGCCACCGCCATGAATGTCAATGGTGTCACCAAGGGTTGCCTTGATCATTGCGGAGCATTCAATATGCCAGCCTGGACGACCTGGTCCCCAAGGACTATCCCAATAAGGCTCGTTTGGTTTAGCCGGCTTCCACAGGACAAAGTCTGCTTCACTTTCCTTAGAAGAATCCATACCAAGTCGAGACACTGCGCTTTTACGTTTGGGCTCAAGCTTGACTGAGTCTGGTACGTTTGCCAATCGCATGTAGACGTTTTGTGTCTTTGTGCCCACATATGCTTGATTGAGATCCAACAGGCGCTGGATCATTTCGATCATCTGATTAATGTATTTGGTAGCTCGCGGCCGTAGAGTTGGTCCCAACACGTTAAGCGAGGCCATATCCATTTCATACTTGTCAATGCTATTCCTAGTCACATCTTCGATTGACACGCCAGTATCATTGGCTTTCTTGATAATCTTATCGTCGACATCCGTATAGTTGCTTGCGTAGGTAACATGGTCTTCACCATAGGTGTGACGAAGCAAACGATAGAGAACATCAAACACAACGGCTGGACGAGCGTTACCAATATGTGCGAGTGCATAAACGGTTGGTCCGCAAACATACATGCGAACATTCTTGGGATCCTGGGGAACAAACCTTTGGAGATTGCTTGTTTTGGTATTGAAAAGGCGGATCATGCTATCCCCACACATAGTTTAAAGTTTACTGCATCGCGTCTATTATAGAAGCCAACTGTCAAGTGGGTTCGGACGGCACCAGGAGTATAGGCTTCCTCGTAAAACACGACTACGCATTTGGAAGTCAAAGATCGCTTGAGAAGGCTCTCTAGATCCTCTCCATTGATGTCCGAATGGAGACCAATCATATAAAACGCATGTGTTATATTGGGCAGTGGGACATGGACCATATAGCGCACGGCATCAATGGGAATAAACCGTTGCCACCACTTCTGGTGGATTTTATAGCAGAGCATGTTGCTACGAGAAATGTGGCTGATATCAGCGCGTTTTGTAAACCGATGGAGGGCACCATACCGAGTCATATCAACCAAACTTCAGCTTAAAGAGAACTTGCTCTTTGTTGTCGGAAAAGCCAACCATTGCCACATCCGGCATATGGTTGCACCAATATTCGTAATTTTCCATACACTCGGCTACGATACCAATCGCAAGCACAGAATCGCAGGAACGTTCTTTAATGTAATCGCGATAATGGAGGTCAGGTGCGTAAATGCAGCTTTTGCTATTTTCAATCCAAAAGCGAACATCACCTTGCACGCGAATTTGTTCTGGGGGATTCTCCCATCGCAAAACCTTTATTAGGCTGCGGGAAGAGTATACCATATGGAAATCAAAGAGAACATGCTTGAGACCGTGCATCTCATCAAATTCGTCGGGAAGCTTTCCATGAAACAAACGATAGCGGTAGCGATGCCACTTACCATCTCTACGGGTTATGGTCCCGTATCGCTTGGCGAACCACAGCTTTAACAATCGGAACCAAGTCGGCATCATAGAATCCAGCCGTGCAAAACGAGTTAAGCTCCATTACCCCAAGAGAGCCATCTTTCATAACTCCAACGTCTAAGGTGTAACAGGAGTCTGGCTGCCAGTCAAGCTTGGTAATAGTAGTGGCAAACTTGTAGATGTGATCGGGTACCACATTTGCAACGGGAACAAAAAAGCTGCTCGGACCATAAGCCTCACTGGAGCTTACAATTTCACGATCAACTACCCAAAAGCGGTATTCAGCCACAAGATGCTTGATCGATGAAATCACACAAAGCGTTTCCGGCAACACCGAACTTGTTTGCTCCAACGCCCTCATATAATTATCGTAGTTGGTGCGTGGAATTGTCGTACCCGCAAATGTCTTCTTGTCGCTTACCGGCCGTACAAAAAGACCAATAGAGTCAAAGCGTTCCATCCACCAAAGGAAGTTCAGCTTTAAGTCGCTCCACGTGGTGATATTGTAGTCGCTGTTGATCAAAATATGGCGTGGAATATGAGCACTGGTGCTAGCCCAATCCGTGCCCGACCATCCATAGGCAAAGTGTGGAATCTTTAACCCACGAACAAACTGGATTGAGCCGTAAGCGATCACAATAGGATCGCCCACGACACAATACTCAGGAATATCGTAGAAGTTATTGATTATGTTCCGCGGAATATAAGCGTAGTTGATGCCAAGGCTTTTTACAGCTTCACCAAACCTATCTAGGTTATTGCTGAACTCCGGATTCAAATAATGCTGCGGAGATTCAATTGCAAAGACTACATTATTCGCTGTCATTTTCGCTCAAGTAGTTCTTCCACTCGAGGCCACCAATTAGGTATCGAGCGCGATTTACATTGCCTTGACTACCAGTAGCATCAATCATTTCCTTAATCAAATACTCGTAGATTTCCTCTTCAGTGGCGTCCTTGTCCCATGCTTTAAAGCAGAACAAGTAGAATTGCTTCCAGGCGCTGTTGAGGGTTTGTTCCGCAAAACGCTTTTTAGAACCATTCAAATTATCCTTGGACGCGGTAACATACCAATAGATATCCGATGCCTTTGCCCGCATAAACTTGTCCATGTCCTTGTGGAACTTGTTTACTGCACCAACAAGGGTTTCCAGCATAAACGGCTTTGCATCATCAAGATCACCCGAGAGGATCAAGCGAATCACATCCTTCTCAAAGCGAAGGTTGTCAAACGTCCGGTGAATACGGCAGTACCACTCACCCTTGATCTTGTACATGGCACCATCATCAAAGCGGACAATGTAACCTTCTTCACCTTCAAGCCCACGAACATGCTCGATAAACTCGTTAACATCGGTTACCGAATATGGCAGCACGCGCACCAAATCAAGCTTCCATGATTCAGCCAGCTTTTGCATCATTGCATAGCTAATGTAGGAACCATCATCGTTCTTGCGAATACCCGTAAGTACCATACGATCCTGCGGACCATAATCCAAAATGATTCGTTGCTTGCGAGTGCACCATTCAAAGATTGGAGACCAACCCTGATCGGCCATGCAGCGGCAGAATGTTTCATAGTTTGGATTATCCTTGAGGAATTCTAGTGCAGTATTTGCCACACTAGTTACACCACGCTTGGTCATCCAAAGCACAGGCTTATCATCACCAAGAACCAACGGCGTAAGCATGGAGCCATCAAGCTTTTCCATGATCAAGTGGGGCTGAGACCAGTTAATAACAGCGGGCTGGGTCTCAAGCTTTTCACCAATGTTAAAGAACTTGTGGTATGGGCGGCTGAGAACCTTTTTGGTTTCCCAATCGAACTTTAGTCCACGCGCTTCGCGCAATAGAAAGCGGCGCTCCCTTTCCTCAGGTGTTGCGGCAGTTGAAGGATCCGCAAAGGTTTCCTCAAACGCAACTTGATACATTACAAAGCCGTAGCCATGTGTTGGATCTTGATGTACTGCGATTTCAGGCATATCTTTGACTGCGTCAAGAAGAGGCTGGGCAGTGGTGAGGAAGGGGAAGTACGCCATGTCAGTTTTACCAGACTTATTGTTGTTATTTCTGGTACTCTAACAGGCATGGAAAACCAGAGTCACTATAAAAGTGCTCTGGTTAAAACTTCTAGTGTAGGAAGTAGCTAACTGGCTTACGTTCGGTTACATGAAGCGAACCACTAGCAAGTTTGAAATGAACAGCTTCACGCGGATCATTGAATTTGAGGACAATTTGATAATCTTTGGTGCGATCAGGGTTTTGCGTAACAGACCAAACGCCTGTGCAATTGCGTATACACCAAAGTGAGAGCCAACTCTCAAATAGTGACAGTCGAGTGGCATCTTCCGTGCCTGTATCGACCATGATACTTATTTCGCGAGCACGCCCGCCAGGTTCGTCTATGGCATTCATAGTTGACCTCCACAAAGAGGAATTAACGAAGCCTTTGCTTACCTTTAAAGTAAGCGCATTCGTAACTTTGTCAACTTATTTATCAATGCTTTAGTATGGAGACTTCAGACGTTGGTTAGCTTTGCCGTTGAATTGATACTCAAGTTTACCGGGGCGGTAAAGGCCACGATCAACATGGCTTAGGTCAAAGTCAAAGCGGTTGACCATAATGCGGGATAGCTCGTTGATCTTTTCCTCTGGTACAGTTACCATAGGCTTATCACAGCCCAACTGCTTGAGCGAACGATCAATCAAGTGTACGCCAACACCACGGCCAACATACTCGGGACGGACACGAAGACAACGGAGCTTAGGCTCTTCTCCTCGTTTAACCAGTGCAACTCCAACAACTTGATCCAAATGCTCGGCAAGGATAACCTCGCTGTCTCCGGTCATCGTGCTTGGTACAACTTTGTTCCAGTACCAATCGTTGAAGTCCGGATAGAACACATCAAGACCAGAGGTCAATTCAAATGCCTTATAGCAGTCGAAGAGACTTTTGGAGATGCGATAGCTTATCACTGGTCTCTATGCTCCCATGCCCTGTGTCCGTCCTGCAGCTTGAAGAGGATCGCGTCATTCTTGTCCTCAAAGCGCACAACCACTTGGTAATCCGAGTAGGAACGTTGGTCGTGAAACTTGAACATGCTATACGCGCCATTGCAATTTTTAGCAAGCCAGTCGTGAACATCCTGGATAGCGTTACCCGCTGTAGGTACGATAAAAGTAAGACGTGCCCATGAGGTATCAATCATTTGGTAGCTTCCTGGATTAGTAACTCGGGCCAGCTTGGAACCTTCAAGCGTTAGACCGGAGAAAACAACTTTGCTTGGCTTTTGCATTAGGACCTCTTCTAATATCTGGATCCTAATGTGGGACAGACCAGGAGTCAATAATTTTAGATAAAATTTTAACTTCTTATTCACCCGCAGACGCTCATCCATGCGTGTTTGCCAATTGTGCAAAGTATTACAAGAGCTTAGCTGAGTGCAGCGGATGATATGTCACAGGTAAAAAGACCGCCCCTTTCGGAGCGGTCTTTCCTCAGAAGCGCATTATGCGTTGGAGACGTTATGACATCTTCTGATAGTACGCGGTGAGACCGAACGGAGCAACGATCTTGTCATTGCCGTGGATGACGAACAGCGTATCGCACCATTCTTCATCACCCCAGGAACCGCCTGGGTAGCCGTCCGTGAACATCACAAACTTGTTTGGAAGCAGTTCGTCAAGCTCGATGTCGCTGTCAACGCTCATCGGTTCGCGCATAAACTCCCAGCAGGATTCGAACATCGTTCCGCCGCCGCCCTGGGGCACGTAGGAGTAGATTTCGTCCAAGTTCATCGGAGTGAACTTCTTCGGGTTGTACACGCGAGTATCGAAAGTCCAAAGCCAAAGCTCGAACTCGTCGAACGTTTCCATGATGCCCTTAACTTCCGAGAGGAAGTCCCGCAGCATTTCATCGGTCATCGAACCCGACGTATCGATGGCGATTGCAACCGACACAGTATCCTTGAAGTTCTGGCCCGGCATAATGGTCGTTGCGAGAACATCGCCGCCAGCACTCCACGACCGACGCGATGGACGGTTGAAGGTGAAGTCGTCCTTGATGGAGCTTTGGATGTGTGCTTCAAGCAGCGCACGCCAGTCCATAACAGGGCTAGTGAACTCGTCGATCATGCGACGAACACCTGCCGGCACCTTACCCGCTGGCGAAGCTTGCGCAGCGGAGATGATTGCCGCCTTGAGCTCGTTGCGGATCTGTTGCTTGTCTTCTTCCGTTAGCTGCGGCGGACCGTTTTCATCACCCATAACAGTAACGGTAACAGTTTTCGAACCGCTTTTGCCGTCGCCGTCATCGTCGCCGTTGCCGCCTGCGAGGTCCAAGTGCTCGTCCAGCGTCATCTGTATCTTCGCGCTGTTCTTCTCCAGCAAGCGATATACTTCTTCCGACGTCAGACCATCGTGATACTTGTCGTCGATCAGACCGCCCTTTGGCATGTCGCCGAGCTTTTCCTTCACGAGCGTGTAGTTGACGATGTAGTCGTTCGCCATGTTCCACAGCTTGTGATCACGCGAACCTTTACGACCAAGATGGTCGTAGACGCAGTGGAGAACTTCGTGGCCGAAAAGGAACGTTAGTTCGTTCGGCGTAAGCGACTTGATGAAATCGCGATTGTAATAGAAGTTTTTGCCGTCAGTTGCTGCGGTTTTGCACCACTTGGAAGCATCCACAAGGTGCATTCGCGTTGCAAGGTTGCCGAAAAACGGCGAGTTAAAGAGCAGACCAACACGAGCAGTGGTCAGCGCCTTAACGATTGGGTCGTTGAAGCTTACCATAACGTCTCCTTATTCACTGGCTTTAATACCAGCTATCACGTATAATAGCACCTACTTGCTCTGTGTCAAGTTTTGGTTTGATACAGAAAGCAATTAATCTTCCATATAAACAGTGCGACCGAACGGTGCGACAATATCCTTCTGCCATTCGTTGGAGATGACAAAGATCGTATCGCAATATTCGGGATCGCCCCATGACCCACAGGGATAACCATCAGAGAAGACCACAAACAATTCGGGCTGGATCTCCTCGTCACGCATGTAGGTCCAGTTTAGTGGGAAGTCATTGCCTCCGCCACCAAACGCCTTATACGTGTTGATTTCGTCCGCGTTGTAGGGCGTAAACGTTTGGTGATTGTAGATGGCCGCATCAATGCACCAAATATGCAAGCGGTAGTCATCGTATTGCTCGATAATACCCTTGACCTCGGTCAAAAACGCGGTGAATTTATCATCACCAATACTGCCGGAAGTATCCAGCGAGATGCAAATGTCAATGGTCTCCATATTCTTGGAGCCCGGCATAATCACACTTGCAAGCAACCCATCCGCTGTGGGCGACCAGCTACGCCGCGAAGGCTTGTGGAACGTAAAATCGTCCTTGATCGTGCTTTGGATTGCCGACGTAAGAAGCTCTTTCCAGTTGATCGTGGGACTTGTAAACTCGCGGATCATGCGCTGGATTGCCGCGGGTGTGTTACCCGTGTTGACCTGCGAGCTGGAGATGATCGCAACCTTCATATCGTTACGTATCGCCGCAAGCTGATCGTCATTATAAACGGGCGGTCGTTTTGTGTAGTCTACACCTGTGGAAGCGCCTGGATCCAAATGCTGTCCCGCAGAACCACCACCGGCCGCGATAACAGTTTTGCCGTCATCATCGGAGTCGCCTTCACCATCCGAACCATCAAGGTTCAAATGTTGGTCCATCGATTTTAAGCCTTTGAACTTGTTGGGGTTCTTTTGCTTTTGATCGAAGAGCAACCGATAAAGCTCCTCAGAGCTCATTTCATCGTTGTACTTGGTATCGTACAATCCGCCCTTGGGCATATCGCCGAGCTTGCATTGGACAAGCGTGTAGTTGACAATATAGTCGGTAGCTATGTCCCAGCATTGCTGATCTCTACCGCCTCGGCGACCAATGTGATCTAGAGCGCAGTGCATAACAGCGTGACCAAACACAAACACAAGCTCATCCTGCGTTACTGTTTTGATCCAGTCCCTGTTATAGAAGAAGTGTTTGCCATCCGTGGCAAAGCTTTCGCACCACTTGGATGCGTCAACAACTTCCAGCCGTGTAGCAATGTTGCCAAAGAAGGGCTGGTTAAACAACATCCGCACACGCGCTGTTGTTATGGCCTTGATAATTGGGTCGCTAAAGTTGGGCATGATCGATCCTTTTAGAATAGCAAAGAGGGCGGTCCCAGCTATGCCGAAACCGCCCCCTTCTACCTCATACCGACGTTAGGCAGCGAGGATGAGATCCTGGTATTGATCAGCGAAGGACTCGAAGTTCTTCATCGCGCCGGGATCAAGCTTGAGCTTGAAGACCGAAAGTGCCGTACGAGCACCCATGATCACAATTTCCGGCTGGAATTCCTTCATCATGAAGCCCAGGAAGTTGTCGAAGGAGCTGTCGTACGCCTTCTTGCGCGCCTTGGGATCCTGCTTCATTTCCGCCTCGCGATCGCGCAGCTCGTAGCACATGGCCGTCGTCAGCGCGTACATCAGCGAAATGTCCTTGGTCTTCAGTTCGGTGACCTTGCCGTCGAGCACGTCGCTTGGGTTCGGAAGCTGCGAAGCTTGCTTCTGGTAAGCGAGGAACTTGACTGCGATACCATCGCCGATGGCGCCGCCGATCAGTGCCGACTTGACGAGTTCAGGAAGTGCGTTGCCGTCGCGAACGATGTCGGAAACAGCTTCCCAGGAACGTGGGGTCGGGAATCCGCGAGATGCGCTTGCCGGATCGAACTGGAAGAGTTCGTGCTTGAAAGCTGTCAGATAACCGATGACGTCCTTGTTGAAGTTGGCCGTCAGTGCGTAGGTCTGCCAGTCATCAAAGTTGGGTTCAACTTCGATGTGCGTAAACCGGTTCATAAGCGGCGTTGGCATCTTGAACGTTGAGCCCTTGTCCGTCTCGCGGTTGCCAGCGGCCATGATCACAACGTTGCTTGGTGCGAGATATTCGCCGAGGGCGCCGTCGAGAACCAGCTGATAAGAACCAGCCTGAACCGATGGAGCAGCGTTCGGAAGCTCGTCGAGAAGAATAACAGCGCCGTCGTATGTGAGATCGTCTGGAGTGCGACGGTCAACTTCATCCTTCAGGATAGTACCCGTCTTGACGCCTGGGTCACGACGCGGAAGCATTGCTGGGATAGCCCAGTTAACAACGACATCGCCGCTTTCCTGCTTGACCGGGACCGGAATACCGCGAAGGTCAGTCGGTTCCATCTGCGTCAAGCGCACGTCGATCAGCTTGTAGTTCATCGCCTTGCAGATCTGGCGAATGATGGACGACTTGGCGATGCCCGGAGGACCCCAGAGGAACAGACCGCGGCGGTCCTTGCCGGCCAGCGCGTTGTCCATGTTGACCTTGATCATGTGCTTGATTGCGATGGTTGCGTCGCTCGGCTTGAGCTTGAGCGTATCCATCTTTGAAGTGGTAGACTTACCCTTCGTCATTTGAAATCCTCTGTTGTTTGCCTAACGTCTTTAAGCCACGTTGTTAACGCGCCTTGTACTTGAAGCTAACACCAGAAATCTTTTTGTCAACCTACAATTGCCAATTAATTTCTAATGCCTTGCCTTACACCTTAACCGACCGCAGTGGCCTGCTAAAAGCTGCACCATGTATGTTGCAGACTTGCCATTTAGTCAACAGGAAAATGCATCAAAAGGAACTTTTTTCTGTTCCTGCGTTTTTAGGATTGGAAGGAGGTCACCAGAAGATCAAGGTCTCCAACAAGTTTCGCCTTTACAGCCATTTCTGATTCAAAGAAAATAACGTGGTTATTTTTTAAGTGCCAGGGCATTTTACAATGGCGATCCAAATACACCACGTGCCGATTGCGTGGTTTGTAGTCGGACTGGAGCTCAATATCATGTGCTTTGAAAAAGCAACGCATGGTGAGAAGGCCGGTATCTGTGAGACGTAGGCCACGAGCTTGGTCAGGATCTCCGCCGCGATAATTTAAAAAGTAGCGGCGGAGAAGAGTTTCAACTGGGTCGAGTTCAAGATCCAAGCAAAGAGGGTTTTGATTTTCCGCTTGCATCTTTTTGAGCAGTTCAATGATTTGAACGTGTAGACCCATTATTCCTTCTCGGTAATCTCTTCGCCTTGCGTAAGCTTGAAAACCTTGAACTTATCCGTCTTGAAAAGCTTGTTTAGCTTTTCAGCCAAGTTAAAAGCGTGTCCTTTGTTTCCAAATGAGCACTTCTTATACTTTGGGCCCGGATAGTTGATCAGGCTGTTAAGGGAGCGGAGGTTGATTGGCTTGCCATCGTAGAAAACTGCATAAACGGCATCAGCAGCGAGCACCTGTTCGCTCTTGTACGTCTTTGGGTCAGTGTAGTCGAGGATGACGGTAGGCTTTGGACGACTCATGGCGCACTCTCATTTTGAATTGCTTTATGTTAGTATTTATTGCAAAGTACGCTTTGGACATGGAAATGGCTCGGAGTGGTTTCCGAGCCATTTGTCAATTAAATTATGACGATCTGAGTGAGATCATCCTCATCGTAACCACCATCTTCGGCTTCTTCGAGATCATTGAAAACTTCAATCTCGCGACTTCTGCCGTTTATGTTTGCCGCGTATGAAACGGATGGTTCAAAATAAACGCTATTGTAGCCATTTCCCTCAGCATCAATTGCAGTATACACTTCAAGCTCCTGATCCAATTTCAGGAGATGCTCGACCAACTCGCGTACCTTCACTTTGCAGCCTCAGCTTCCAATTGCTTCATAATTGGGTTCTTGTTGAGGTCGCTCCAGCCGCCGATGCGAACACCATCGACAAACATTTGAGGAACTGTAGATACACCTGGATTCTGTGCATAAAACTGCATCTTGCTTGCGGAGTCTTCAAAAATCACTCGGCTGTGCTTGATATTATGCTGGGCAAGCCATGCCATCATATTGCGGCAAAATGGGCAACCCATTGTTACGTAAATCTTAATTTCTCTTTCCATGTGTCACCACCCTTTTGAACCTATATGAAAATCCTTACGAATGTTATATTCTGAATATTCCTCAGCACAATGGTAGTTATTCCGAACTTCTTGTTCGGTCAGTGTACCAAAATGTTTGCGAGGGTTACCGCAGCAATAACGGCTGCAAGTCTGTGGACTAGAATGACGACGTAGCGACCATTCGTGAATCCGTTTTAATTGTTCGTCTTTGGTTTCAACACGACCAAAAACAGTTCGTGTCATCCAAGTTTTGACCTCAGCGATTTTACGTTCTCGCTGAGCTCTTCTCCAAGCTCGATTCCGCATGTTGACCTCCACATGTGAGGCCGGGACCTATTCCCGGACCTTACATGTTGGTCATCGCAACCTCGATTGTATTATCGCCCATCTTACACCTCAAAATGTGCCATAGACCATCCAGCACCAATATTCTCGTGCGGATATCCGTAGCAATTATTTACCAGCGTTACACCTTTATGGGTGAATGTGCGCCGGGTGTGAGTATGACCATAAGCCCAAAGCTTGATCTTACCAGTGTTCAAGTCGAAAAGCTGTTCAAGACCTGTGTTGACATAGCTAGGGGAACCAGTGTTCCAAACCGTGTCACCTTCACGCCATTCCAAGCAATCCGCTATTGGAGCACTATGCGTGACAACCACTATGGAGTCAATAAACGAGTCTTGGTTTGCTTGTTCGATTGCAGTCTTCATTTGGTCGATTTGAGCAGCACCAAACACATTGGGCCAATTAAACGTACCAAAGTATAAGCTGTTGTCCTTGCTATAATCACACCAGCTTGCAAGAGCCATAGGAAATGTAATGCCACGTGGTTCGTGGCAACGCCAATCATACCAAGCATTTGCACCAATAAAAGCGGTACGTCCAATATCAAAGCGGCAATCTTTATCGCCGTTCAAATAGTGAACATTGGGCAATGAATTAGCAAAGGAATGGATGAGCGCCATATTGGTGTCAACCGCATACGTGTTTATTGTGGAATGATGCTCATGATTTCCATCAGTAAACACAACATGTTCATAAATTCGGCTAGCTTCGCCAAGTAGCTCAAACAAATCATCCACGTTATCGCTGACATCACCAGTGATAACCAAAGTGGAAGCACCAACAGTGCGGTGCTTTTTAAAATCAAAGTGGGAAAATTGACCATCCTCGTGGTACGTCATATCCAAATGACGGTCCACATGTAGGTCTCCACAAACGTCAATCTTTATCAAAGCCACCTCCGTCGAGGGCAATTTCTGTTGGTCCAGAAGTAGCTCGCTTCTGCAACTCAACAATATCCTCGAGAAGGGTATTTTGGCGCGCCAACATTAGCGAGATAGATGCGGACAGATCGATCGCTTCCTGAATGCTAAGCTTGACTTCGCTGGCTTTACGATTGCTTGCGGATTGCACTTTGCTGATAAATGCAACCACATTGCCTGATGCTTGAACTTTGCTCATTATAGCTTCTTCAAATTAGCGTTAGTATTCAACGTACTCAAGTGGTTAAGCATTTCCAGTCGGTTCTTGAATGGTCCGACATGCTCATAAGTTTCAATGGTTGTACGCTTTGGACAATAAGCTTGGGTCCAGCCCTGTGCGAATAGGAGACCCCAATAACCCGCAACAAACTCTGTTTTTGTGCCCGTTTTGCAATATGTGGGCGGTTCATCTGCGGTTTTAGTAATTGCGCCGGAATGCTTTACCGGGTAACCATTGAGCGTGCTGTTGTCGATAACTTCTTCACGCTCTACGACCTTGATATTGCCGTACTTTTTCTTAACCTCTTCAAGACTTGCATAAGTTGTGCGCGTCTTGGGGCCCATAAACATGTAGCCCTCGTCCGTCTTGAAAAGAATGCCACTGTTGGAATCTCCTGCACGAAAAATCCAGGAGTTCTCAGTCAGTTGTAAAATCTTTGCCACTTAATCCTCAGTCATCCCGAAGACACGCAGGAACCTCAATGTCTTCTTTATAAAAGTTTGAAAAGTAAACGTCTCGATTTATAAGACGATGTATATCTGTTTTAGCATTTGCCCACGCGGAAATCAAAAATCCATCGCGTGCAATAACATAGGAAAAGTCTTTTTCTTCGTCCAAATGATGGACGCGAATTAATGCCTTCTGCATAATTTTGGAAGGCATATCGTACTTATCTACGAGCTCGTAGATTTCAACCAGCGTGTTACGAGGGTGAAGCAGATCAGCGCGTGAAGGAAGCGGAATAGCTCCCTTATGTTCATCCATTAATTGGTTGGCGCTGTGAAAAGTTGTTTGAACCTTTTCAAAATTACCGAAAAACTCCAAGCACATATGCCCCACATATGTTGGTAACCCAATGTCATAGTGGTAGCGGATGAAGTTCGGTTTGCTGGTCGGCTTCATGGTATTTTCCTGTATCGATCTGGTATGTGATATTGTGCGGTGCGAGAAGACTACTAAAAACTAAAATGAATTCGCAATACTTCTCCGTCACCAATGCGCCCGTAAACAGAGCGCACCCCTACGCTCATAACCGAACCTTAAACATATTTTAGCTTACAGTCAACGCTCAAAAACCACTAGTTATTTTGCGTAGGGAGCCGACAACATTGCCGCGTATTCGTTTGGATTCTTACCAATGTTGAACAAGTTCATTTCTTCAGTAAATCTGAGGAACCAAATACCTACCATAGAAACCTTGTCCTTTGCCACAGCCGTATAGATGCATTCGTCCATTTCATGCTTGACGTCATCCGGCTGTTGCGTTAGGTCGATTAGCTTCTTGTTGAAGTTGAACTCATCGAGAACGCGAACACGCTTGGTAATTGGATTGCCTTGGTCATCAAGACCAATCAGCTTATCCCACTCCTGCAACATAAAGTTGTTCCAGTTAAAGCCACGTGCTTTGCGGTCATCATAGGCTTCGCGGATGCCTGGCTTCTTTGACGAACCATGCTCACGCACGCCGGGGAACGCGCTCATAATATTGTCGGACGCATCGCCGCGGACAATCTTCGTAAACAGCGCGTATTCGGGATCAGGCTTTTCCATCGGCTCTTCGTGCGGCTTTTTGATCTTCTTGCCGTTTTTGTCCACAACCGTTTTGTTGGTCTTCTTCACAACTGGCTTATCATCGTCATCAAAGAAGCCATCGGTGGAAATTGTCCAGCCACGAACACCATCATACATTTTAACTGTTGGCGATAGCAGCTGGAAGAAGTCGCGGTCCGAACTGATGATAACGTGGGAATCATCCGGATGGTTTTGAATCCACCGTGCAATCATGTCATCGGCTTCAGCAGTTGGGCACTGAAGAACGGTTGCATTGGTTTTGGTACGGATAAAGTCCATAAAGATATCAAACGCACCAAAGAAGAACTCGTTGTCCTCGCGTTCCTTCTTTGACAATACAGCTTGCTGAACTTTACGCTGAGCCTTATATTGGGAATAATGAGAATGGCGCCAGCTACGACCTTCGAGGCAAAACACGATGTGGTCTGCTTTAAACTTGCGCCAGCTCATGCGCAGGGAGTTCAACGTAACATGGAGCGCCATGCCCGCTTTGATATCAATTGTGCCCTGTGTAGCGTGGAGCATACGGTGGGCCATGTTGTTCAAGTCAACAATAAGATACGTGCTCATATGAAATCCTTAAAATTTTATCTATTATGCTGGAAACAGACGTATCAGTCAATTTCCAAGTGCTTTAGGATTTCAGCAACTGTTTGGTCACCTGTTACAACTTCGGTAAACGGAATGCGACGAGAGTTGAGCAAACGATGTAGCTTGTCGTCGATTTCCTTTGCTTGGTCTGCATTTTGGTTACGGCCGACTTCCTGAAACTTGATATCCGCACGATTCAGCATAAAGCAGCGGTTGTCGTAGTTGTCCCAAGCTTCAAGCACAAGTGGTTCGAATGTTTTCATGTAGTCGGGTTGTGCATAGATGAGACCCAACACAAACGGACCATCTGTTATCACATAGTCAACTTTGCCTTCAAGCCGTGCAACACGACGCTGTTGCTTGGCGAGAATGTAAAGCTGATCCGCAAGGATGTTGCCGCGACCTTCCCAAGTCATGTCTTTGGCGTATTCAGTGACCAACTCCGCATTGAGGCCACGCTTTTTCATTTCGTAAAACAGGCCGGCTGCGGTTGTGCTTTTGCCCGCGCCTGGGCCACCAAAAACGTTAATAACAATCATTAGGAAAACTCCGTCCTGTCACCGTTTGACTTCCGCTGTGTCGTGGACGCGCTTGGAACCTCTTCCGGCATAATGAAGTCCGGATCAGTGTTGAACACGTCTACGCACGTCTGGGTGAACCATTGATCTACAATTTCAGACTGGGACATACCTGTGTAGCCGGAGTTCATAAGATCCGCTACAAATGGCTCATTCCAATCAAGTTCAAATTCCAAGCTATTGCCGCCTTCGGGATCATATTTGATCTCCGCATGGATCACATGGACCCAAGGCTTACCGTTGATGGTAGCAATCTCTTTTTCGTACTCAAGCTCCGTGATCACCTCATGCTGGCGATTTAGATTTGCCATTGCAATTTTGTAATCAGCGGATTCCTTGTTCTTGTGCTGTAGCGCGACAATTTCCTTGTCGTACTCGTATTGCTCAATCTCTCCGTGATCGAGCCGTACCTTAAGCATTCCCTGCTTATGCTCGGCTGACTTTTTGTTTGGATGATCCAACGCAACAATTGCCGCATCATACGTGCGGTCATCAATTATCCCGTATTCAAGATCCAGTGTCAGCCGCTTGCGCTTTGCGTTGGCTTTTTCCTGTGGAGTTAGAATGCCAGCGGATTCAATCTCCAGCAAACGGTATTCCAGTTCTTTGCCACTCAAATTGTAATAGGCTTCGGCGATGTCGCGGGTTTTACCGCGCAATCCCCAATGCGATGGAAGCATACCAAAGGGTATAAACTTTCTGCTCACTTAATCGGCTCCTTTGTTGCCATCTCCTGAAGAGATTGTGGCAACATATCATACGTTGCTTGTCTCATATACTTACCATGTGAGAAAGCCAGCCAAAGCGCCGTAAGCTCTTCATTTGTAAGGGTTCGAGTAGGCCGGAACAGATAAAAGTCCTGCCGCGTCTCAGAATTCTTCGAGAAGAACGGAAAGTTTCTCAGCAACGACAGCCGACTCAACGCACGGAACAGATATTCTCTCTTCGAGATATTTGGTATTACACACCAAGACAACGCAATCTTCTCCAGTTTCTACGAGACTCACATAATGCTGTGGAAGCATCCTGAATCCTTCGTCTGTATAAAGCATGAACATACCCTGTTCATGATCATAACCAATCTCGTTGGTTACCCTATAAATGCTCATATCTATTCCTTAATTAGGATTTAGATAAAATTCAACCTAATTATGCCCAGCCTAGATCGCTCATAAATTCGAGAATGTAATCGCTTGCACTCCCGTTTTCATTTGCTCCTGTGTGAAGAACGATAACTTTTCCATTGCGCAAGTGAATGTCCACGTAACCAATGCGATCATCGTTTTCAGTAAGTGCGATGATCTCACTCTTTAAGATCACTGCCATGACTTCATCGTCGTCGTCGGCATTTGCAATGATTAGAACGTCACTCATTAAGTCCACTCCAAAAAGCTAATAAATTGTTCCGCGCAGCTTTCCGGATTATCCACGTAAGTTTCAACTTTGTTACCACCCTCTAGGAAGATGTGAAACGAACCGGAATCGGACGTACCAAAGCCTCGGATCTGATCCTTGAGGAGGTATTGCTTACCTCCCCAAACTTCAGTGAGGACGATAAAGTTATCGAACTCTTGTATCATGCTAAGCTCGCATACAAGTGGATTTGCAGGTTCAAGATGAAACCATGTGTCACGCAATAACGCGCCGCGTATTCGTGATTCTTTTGGTTTAGCTCCATGTTTAGCAGACCAGGTTCCCAGAAGCTAATCACTTCATCAACAGTAGAACGCTCTTCCAGCGTGATCTCATTGTTCAAAGCACGTTGCTTCTTACTCATCGCAGGAATGTCGTTGTACTCGTTCATTGGGCTTACGAATACTGGGCGACCATAAACCTGTGCCCACTCATGTGCCCAATCCGGTACTTCCGAGTAAGGAGAACCTTCGGTAGCTTCCATAACAAACTTCAAGCAGCTTGCGCGTTCAAGCACTTCCTTGCGTGGAGTCAGGTACTTTGTAGCAACCATTTGACCCGTAACTGGATCCTTCTTTTCCGCACACTTTGGTGAGATGACCAAAGTTGTAGAATCGGGAATCGCAGTGTTTTGCGTGCCATTGCTTTCGATTTGGGTGTTTTCGAAGATGCCAACCATACGCTCAAGGAATGGCCCGATATTGTCCTGCAGCATGGGTTCGCCGCCGGTCATAACAAGTACCATACGCTTTTTGATTTCGGCACGTTCGATTTGTGCCACACCCATAGAATCAAATGGTGGATTGTACTTCTGATGGCGCGTCCAACCCGGACGGTCCATTCCGATTTCCTTGTAGAAATCTTCGATGGTGGTTTCAATACGTTCTTCAATTTGATCAAAGGTGAGCCAGTCACCATCATCGAAAAACGTGTCGCAGAAGCTGCAAGCCAAGTTGCACTTTGCCAGACGAATAAAAAACGCCGGCATACCACGATATGGTCCTTCGCCCTGCAATGTCATAAACATTGAAGTAACAAACATCTGCTGCTTGTCAGCGTCTTTGAAATACTTTTTTCCTACGATTTCGTTTTTACCGAACATCACAAACTCCTAAATTCCTAATTACCCTAACAGAGCAGATAGATAAAATTCAACCTAAATCACCAAAATCGAATAGCTCGTTGATATCGGAGGGAAACATTAGAAGCTTGGTTATAAAGCTTGCGCTCAGCTTCCACACGTAACGGTCTCCTATCAAGTACAACATGATATAAGACCCGTGCCGAGTGTTGGCTTTGCGGAACGGATTGTGATACCACCGCTTGAGGTAATCGTAATCACCTTTTAGAAGTTGGTAATGCAAGCCGTTGAGGTTGCTAAGGTCGCAAGTGTAAGTGTGATATTCCTGACCATCGCAAAGCTGTACAAAGGAAGTGTTTTGGATTTCCTTGTAGAGGTTGGATTGGATAAACTCGGCATTCAGTTCATCTGTAAAATTGATAAACGGAACCTGGTGAATCCCTTTATAGTCGTTGAAATAGAACTTAGTAATATTCTGCAACTGCTCTAACCAATTCGTCTTTTTTGCCTACGAGGTCGCGGAGTGGAACGTGCAAATAGTATTCGGATCTAAACAATCCACGAGCCGAAGTTATCCGATTCTCTATCTCATAGAGATTGATAATTTCCGGAGCTACCAGCTTTACATATGCGATAAACCGCTTGACCTTTTCGAGATATTCTTCTTCTGATTGTGCATCATAAATCAAAGATAGGACCGCAAAGACATCATCGCGCATACAAAGGATATTGTAATCTAGGATGAACTGCATAATGTGCTCGTACTTGGAGATGAGCAGATTCTGAACAGTGTAGTCGATGCGGTCCCGTATCATTTTATTCACACGAGAAGTTGCTTTGGAGCTTGATGTTGTCGAAGAATTCCTGCTTCAAATCGGAACGTTTGAAGTCACCGCCCAGCACTGTGGTCTGAGTCTTGGAGTTCTTTGCCATAATGCCGCGGTTTTCGCAGCAACCATGGCTGGCAACAATGTAAACGGCCACGTTTGGAGTTTCTGTAACCGCTGCAATATCCTTCTGAATACGCTGGCAAAGCTCTTCCTGTAGCGTACCACGGCGTGCGTGGTGCTGAGCAATACGAGTGTACTTGGACAAGCCAATCACCTTCTTACCTGGAATGATACCAATGTAAGCGGTGCCTGTTACTGGCTGATGGTGATGGCTGCAAACGCTTTTTAGTTCGGAACGAACCACAAGCATTCCATCATATTTGGAGTCACCTTCGTTTGGAAACGCCGTTGCTTTTGGTGCCTTTGAGTAACGACCTTCGAAGAGTTCGTACACATACATCTTTGCCAAACGACGTCCAGTATCCATGCTGTTTGGATCATTTTCGATGTCGATGACTAGGCTTTTGAGTACTTCCTCAAACTTGCCTGCTAGTTCGTCTACCAGCAATTCTGTCTCACCCTCATGGATGAACTCGCTGATGTTGTCGTTGCTGTAAAAGCTTGAACTTGAGGTCGCAATGCGATCCTTAATTACTTCGCTAATCGGCTTTGTCTCTTGCCCGGCAATACCGGTAAGTTTGACTTCGTGTTCCATTAAAAATCTCCTAAAACGTTTGTAGGTTCAATAATTTGTTGGTAAAGAGGAGGAGTATTGGTATTGGTTAGCAACCACTTAACAAATTCAACTGAATTGTCCCGCAGCATAACGTTGACTTCAAGACCGGGCACGTTGTCATCGGTTTTGAACTTGTATGCGGCTCTTTCCGTTCGCAGGAACTCCAAATACATTTCGTAATAGAGTTCCGTTGCAATCATATCCTGAAGATCCGGGCCTATCGAATTGGTGTCAGCTATGTTGTACATAGCCTTCATCTTCCGACCACCTATCTCGTAACGGCAACGCATTGTTTTTGTTATCCTTTTACTTTACCATTATATTTAGAAGCATCCTGAATGTCAAATATCAGATGTTAATTCGACAGCTTATCCAGCATCAGGAATTTGTCCATGAAGTTCTCGGAATCTTCACGCTTTGTAAAGATAAACCCAAGTAGGCAAAACCATTCTTCTTGGTCATCGTCTGTGGTACAATGGTTTACCACAGACCACGGCTCATCAGTTGGAAAATCTTTGGCCCAATTTTCCAAGCGTTCCATGAATACGGCTCTCATATATGTTTCAATAGTTGAGGTATTATATGAGCCGCTCAGTTTTAGCCCAAGCCGTACCATGACTTGATTCTCAAACATTCCAACCACATACGGGTTGGAACTTAGTAGAAAACGTTCGGGAATCTGCTTGCTACGGTAAGCTTCAATAATGTTTACTTCATCACTCATGCCAGCAGTTTATCCACCATTGGTCCCGCAGTTAGGAACCGGTCCATGAGAATCTCCCGCTGACGAGGAAGCTCACCCATTGGAAGCCCATCCGCTGTTAGCAAGTAACGCAAATGCGCAATCACGTTTACGCGGTTTGCTTCATATGCTGCCCAAGATTCAGTCCATTCGCTTGGATACTTGAACGCGCTAACATACATTTCCGAGTAGCTGAGACGATCAGGAACCATTGGAAGTGTGTCAACGAGAACACCTTCCATTGCTGAGATGCCCAGTGTTTCCTGCAAGTTTGCGCTGAACACGACCTTTGCCTCACCAAGCAAACGATGATACTCATCCTTGGTAAGCTTTGTGTCCTGACAAACAACAAAATCCACATCCGGCATATGCAGGGCAAGATCGCGGAAGATCTCAGGCTGCTTTTCCGGGGCCACGCGGTGAGGGAACAATACGAGGTCCCGCTTTGCTAGTCCCTTGAACGGAGCAAGTTCATCAACGAGTTCATTGTGCGGCTGACCTGAAATCACATACTTCTCAGGATCCTGTTCCCAACCATCAAACAGAACTTCATTAAACAATTGCTTGTGGAATTCTGTTGCAAAATAGTTGAAATCGCTTGCAAAGAAGTAGGAACGTTCAGCCGAATAAGTCCATCGCTTGTCCGTGATCTTACGTCCCAAAAAGTCCTGTGGATCATAAGAACCAGCGTGCCACATACTATGGATTTCAACAGGAATATCCGTTAGCTGGCTCATGTACTTGGCCTGTAGGATCCCAGGATGCCAAGCATCCGTGAAGAGGATCTTATCTCCGGCTTGCACGGAACCATTTGCAAACATGTTTGCAAGTGATTCAACCTGAGTGGACTTCCAAATGTTGGTTGCGGTAAAGTTCAAAAACGCACCCGCGGTAACATTGGAATTTGTTTGCTTGCCGCCGATGTTGATCACATCAACTTGCTTGCCTTGCTTTTCCGCTTCTGCCCTTAGCAGAGCTGGAATGCCGTTGTACCACTGGCCGGTATACCGGGTATCCAGTGGCTCCAACGCCATGATAAAGATGTTGTGCTTGCTGCGGCTCATAGAGGCTGACCCGAAAATGTTGTTGTGGAACCGTTTTCACCATCTTCCGCAATGTGGATGATAACCTTGCGGTTTGGATAACGTGCTTGAATCTGCACGTAGAGATCCTTGGTGATCATCTCACAGCTTTTGAAATCAAGTTCCAGTGTGCCATCGTAAAGCCCTTGCAGCCAACGCTTAAACTGGATGAACTCAATATCTCTATCATCGTGGAAAACTTGGATCTCCACTTTGAACTTGAAGATATGTCGATGAATGTAACCCAAAAAGCTGACGTCATACTTGTCGCCAGTCTTCAACTTTGGATCGTCAAGAGCCGCTGGGTACTTGTGCAGGCCTTCCTTGTCGAATGTAACCCAAATCATCTGTTCTACTAACATGAAAACTCCTTTTGTTTCATGTTCCTATTATACGAAAAAGGAACAGAAAACTCAATATTTAGAATATGATAAGAGGGACCTTTGAGGTCCCTCTCTAAGTTGGCCCAATTTGGTTTGGATCACCGCCTTTACATGGGTTGCGGGCCAGGTTTACTTCCTTACTTCTTACGAGCAGGAAGAATCATGCTGTACTTTGCATAATCAGTTTCAAGCGTGATACGCAGGGCGCCGAGGTTCATGAAGGACATTTCCGGCTTTTCGTTCTTACCAACCTTGAGTACGGTGAGAACCTGATTGATCGGCCAGAACATCGTTGTTGTGATGTTGCCTTCGATGCCATCAGCAAAGGTCATGCGTGCGCTGTGGTTGGAACCAGCTGCATCACCAATGTGGAACTCCAAGTTTTCCTTTGCAGTCTTCACGGAGAAGAACTGCTCAATGCTGGAGTACAGGCTAGCAAGTGTAGAGAACTCCTGAATCTTGGAATCAGTTGGTTCGATTGTAACGTCCCAGTTGTTCTGCTTGAGCTGTGCCTGTGCAGGAAGAAGGTCTGCGCTCATGAAACGGAAGTCGGCGCGGCCGCCATCTTCGGAAGAGAAGTTAAGCTCTTCAGGAGTTTCAACACCCTTACGCTCAGTGCGCTTGACTTCAATCTTGGCGTCATCGCTGCGGTATGTTGGGAGGTTGAGAAGACCCTGAAGCAAGCTCAAGTTACGCATACCAAATTCGCCCTTAAGCGCGGGTTCTGCTTCCTTAAGCTCAGCGCGGATGATGATTGTACGCTCATCGTCCATCGCCTCAAACACTGTCTTGTCGTCTGTGCCGGTTACGCGCACGGATTCAACAAAACCCAGACCGCTGGTGTGCTTGATAATGTCGAGTAGTTTTTCACGCATTGCGGAAATATCCTTTTGTTTTTATTATTGTTTTGTACTCTAAACTCTGAAAACTTGGACGTCAATATTTTTAGAATATTTGTGTTTCTTCAGCTTCTTCGTCGTCTACGAAATAAATCCGTATGCGGTAGCCCTGGAGCTCATTATGTTCGACACGATAAGTGAGTTCCGTTAGCTGAGACTCTTCGGTAAGCCATTGGGCGGAAAGCTTGAATTCGTCATCCAATACTGCCCAACCTGCCCACTCCAATTGAATGTCGTGGAAGAATCGTTCACCAACGCTGCGGTCGATAGATGAGATTTCTGCACGGGTTGGGTTGTGCTGGGTATTTGTAAGAAATACCCGAAGTCTTCTTGGCATAATCAGTTCCTCAGAATGTGAATAGGTCATTAAAGGTTGTGTCCTCGCGTGTTGCCTTCAGGTCCCACTTTAGAACACCAATCAAGTTGTTAACCTTCTTGTCGATAATGGTTTCTTCCATTAGCTCGGTGTCAAACGGCAAAGCTTTAAACCATTCAGGAAGATGACGCTGATCGTAAGGATACGCAACAGAGTTGATCTTCATTGGGTTTGGCAAAAGCTTGCAAACGATAACCTTGCTACCATCTGTAATGTCGGTGCTGTAGTTGTCGTCCATTGCCTTCTTTAGTCGGTTCCAGTTAATCGATGCTCTAACGTGGCCTGGAACAGTATCCTTCTTTTCCTTCTCCACGCTGCGGGTCTTGTAGATGTTGTCGCCGCCCATACGCATGTCATAAGCGTCCATGCGTTCCTGGTGAGAGGTCAAACCGTTGACCTTCTTTGGCGTTCCCTGTTCCCAAGGTTCCATCTTACGGAATTCGTTTCGGAACTCCCTAATCTGTCCTATAATAGAGTCCTCAGTACCACCTGTCAAAATATCCATTAGAATTTTAGACAAAAAGTCCTGCATGAACTTTGGGGTATCAGCGCGTTTTAGATCTAGACCCATTGCCTTGATCTTGCCGGGCTTGCCGTCGAGATCCAAACGCTTGTTATCTTCATCCCAAAACTTTAGAACAGCATACCGCTTCTTCTTGATGAACATGCCAGTTTCCGCAACTAGCTCAAGACCCGCAGCAATAATCGCACCACGTTCCATACCCGTGTTAAACGCATCGGTCATAAAATATGGGAACGATTCGTTTACCATGTCGCCAATGTTCAAATACAAAGCCAGCATTTGGTCTTTGTCATCAGCAAGTGGTGCGGTTTCCTTGTCCGACTTCAACATGTTGTAAGCGGAGAAGTAACTGGAGTCAGTATCCGCGTAAACGATACCTTCTCCATCGTATTGATAAATGCCAGTAATGCACTCGTTTACCTTCGAGTTCATGTGCTTGGCAATGCTTCGACCAGTAAGCGTAACCGACTGACCAATGCGCTTATCGTAGAACCGGCAGCCTTCGTTGAGCAACGCACCATACAAGGAGTTCAACAAGATCTTACGTGCAAGCTGACGCTGATCCCAAAAACCAAAACGGGATTGGTAATAAGCTGTCTGCTCCTCATTTGCTTTGATGCGGTGCTTGGAGATAACCAAGTTGTTCGCAGCCATAAACTCCTTGATCGCAGACGTGTCTTCCGCTTGCACAAGCTCCTTAAGCTTGCTTACATCGTATTCACTTGTAATGTCGCTGGGTGGCGTTCCTGCGTAACCAGCGAGTGCTTCCTCAATCTCCGGAGAGATCTCCACACCCTTTAGCAGATCAGCAAACTTGCTTTTTTCCTTCTGCATCTGCCTACGCTCTGCATACCAACGCTCAAGCAGACCTGGAATGATCGCTTTAACATCGGTTCGGAAGATCGTACCATTTGCAGATACCGCATAAGCTTTGTCTGATTCAAAGATGTACTTGTAGAGATCCTTGCCCGACACTGTAGCGGTTTCGCCTGCCTCAAAATCAACAGTTAGGCGATCCGGCGCTTTCTGTTGCATGAGGTCGAATTCAATCGTTGCAAACAACCCATGCCACGCGTCAGTCTTGCTGCCCTTTGCCTTCTTCTTGCCCGCAACAGATGCGGCCATACGTGAGGCAATAAGCTGATCTGTCCGATCCGAACGAATCTGACCAACCAGTGTTTCCGGACCCATGTTGAGCGCACGCAAAGCAGATGGATAAAGAGAGTTGATGTCCACGCAACCAATCATTCGGTGCATACCCTTTTTAGGGTCCGCCACATACGCACCTACCGCGTTGTTGCCATCATCCTCGTCGTCTTCGTCCTCGTCTTCTTCATCGTCATGGATAAAGCTGCCTGGATCGTACGGAGAATCACCTTCACGCTCAGGACGAGACATAACTTGCATGCCTTTTTCCCAAGTTTCGTTCACAATAGCTTGCTCAATAAGTGCAACCGAACCCATTGTCGTTTGCAGCAGAACTGAGTTAGTATGTGCGAGCTGATTTGCCAGTTCGATGTATCGGCACTTTGCGTCGATTTTAACCAGCAGCAGGGTGTCCTGGCGGTTATACTCGATAAACGTTTTGAAGTCTCGCTTGTACAGGGCGTCCAGCGACCCCTCATATGGCGTTTTGTTTTCGCCTACGATAACTTCGCCAACGTGGTCCAGCTTGTACGAGTGAAGTTCTGCCGAACTATGCTTTTGAAACAGTTCCAAATAGTCCAAGTGTACTCGTCCAACAAGATCATAAGTCTCTTGTTCCTTCTTGAACTTTACATACTTCCGCTTCTTTGGGCGCTGGCCCCACAAGCACATTTTCTTCGCATAATCCTTGCCGAGGATTCGCTCAACGCGATTCACAACATAGGGAATATCGAAGCCGGTGGAGTTCCAGCCGCTGAGAACATCTGCATCCTCAATAATATCGAGGAACATTTTAAGCAGTTCTTCTTCGTCGTTACACAGGTACGTGTCGTCGAACTGGTTAACAATGCTCTCAGCGGCTTCCCAAGTTAGGTAGTCCTTGTCTGTCTGCGGAAGCTCAGGCTTTAGAACAAGCGTGATTAGCTTCTTTGTGCTAGACAGGTGGAGCGAAATTGCCGTAATTGGTGCAAAAGGATCATGAGTTGGTGCGTAACCTCGCAGTGGATCAAAGTCCACCTCAATATCGAAAAAGCCAATATTGAGTTCCGGTGTTGGAAGTGTGAGGTAATTCTCGCTTAGGCACCTGAATATCGGATTGATATCGTGCTCATGAATCTTCCGCCCGAGACGCTGCATATCAGCAAGATCCTTGCGGAACTTTTTGCTGTCAGTTGTCTCATACTTCGTGCAGGGATCGCCCCACATCGTCTTGTGCCTACCCCTAGGGTCCTCATAGTAAAAGACGTGCTTGGCTGGCAGAACGTTAAACACGCGCTGCCCGTTGATTCGCTCTACAATGTGAATTTCATCATTTTGTTTTGAGTGAATCGCGTCAACGTATGTCATCGTTCTGTCCTTTTTCTTATTATTTGTTAACTATAATACCAGAGCTAAAATGCGTTCAATATCTAAAACTGCATCATCAATTTTATACGAACCGCGTCCTGATACTTAGCAAACCGTATTTCATAATGCCGAGACTGATAAGGTGGTTCCGTAAACCACACTTTTGAGGTTGGTGCTTCAGGTTCAAGCAAGTAGAAGGTCATATGGAAGCGAGAAGCAACCATGGCCTCAGCATAGATTAGGTCTTCGAGTTCACCAATGTTAGTGCATCCACTCAAGCAAACCGTATGCGGGAGAACCTCTTTTACATTAACAGGTCGCCCATAATTGGTATCTAATATCTCTCTGGTATAGCTCATTGGACTCTGCTCAAAATTATAGCGGAGATTGTCGCCTCCGCTATAATGGGCTAACTTAGAGCTTGCCTACAACGTTAAGGATTTCTTCAACGTTGTCGAGTTCTTCGCGGGTGTCTGCGATGTTAGCCTTGAAAGCTGCACGGATTGCCTTATTGATGGCGCTTGGCTTGATACCAAGTTCTTCCGCAACAGCCTTCACGGTGTCGTTAAGCGCGCCCTTCAAGTCCTCAACTTCCTGAGTAACCTTGATGCCTTCGTTGACAACGTGCTTGAGCTTTGCCTTGTCTTCGCTTGTGAGACCGGTGATGTTCATTTCTGCTTCCTTTTGTGTAAAAGTTTATTATCCTTTTATACACTCAGGAAACAGAAAGATCAAAATTTATTTCCACTTCTTGCGAACCTTTACGGCACGATTCTGTGGGTGGTTTGGAGAGAAGTCAGGCTGATTCAATTCGGAGAAGCCTTTGGCGATTGCCTTGTAAGCGTGGCCCTTGGCCGCAATGTCTTCTTCGTTGATCTTTTTAGAGCGACCAGTTGCGGTCTTACCAGCGGCTGAAGCAAGTTCATCCATAACGTCCTCAGTAAGCGAGGAATTATCCGTTGATACCACTGTCATGTTTGCGCGTTCGATGTAGTCGAGAACCTTGTTGTATTCATCCAAGTTGTCGAACTCAATAACTGCGACTGTACGGTTTTGATTTTCTAGGAAGTCCCAACGACGCTTGAGTGCGTCCTTTGCCGTTTTTAGACCAGCTGTATCGTCAAAGCTGATAAAGCATGGGTTCATGCTCTTGATACGCCAAGGAATGCTCTTGTACATGAGGATACCACTGGCCTGCTCAACTTCTTCGCTGTTCTTAAAATACAGAACATTGCCATCCGGAGATAGATCCGCAGGGGCTGGCATCTCTGCCGCAGGAACTGCATCAACACGAGCAATAAGCTCACCTGTCTCGTCCGCATCCAAGTCCATATCTTCTGCGACTTTTTCGGCTGCTTCTTTGCGAGACTTGCCCTTCTTTACAAGGGTTTTAACCTTCTTCTCTGCTTCGAGCAGAAGGGTTTCAAAAATGATATCTTTCTTCATAAGGGAACTCCATAGCTGGCTTTCCCATATTTACGCCTACTTGATATAGCCGTGGAGCTTGGCGAACTCATAAAATTCTCTGCTCGCTACGTTCTTACCCTTGGCTTCCACTTCGATATCCATAAACTCAAAGTGCGTGCAAGCCCACTCCAACAGGGCTTCGTTCCACATGCCATAGCTATGGGCACGAAGTGTGCTAGATGAGATGCCCTTGATCGCGGTAAGCGTGGTATAATCGGGCTTCATGTGTGGGTTTAGAAGAGCCGCAGGAATAACGTCGGGCGATGGCATACTAAAATGACCAAGCGGACGTTGCCCATTCCACGAGACGTTGATCGCAAAAGCTTCATGCGTATACGCGCTAAAGTATTTGCCCTTGCTGGAAACCCACTCATGATGGATATCTAAAACAATTGCAACATCCTGATATGTGCCGGTATCAATGAAGTCTCTCACACTGCATGAGTATTCATCGTTTTCCAACGTGATCAAGTTGCGCACGGTGTCGGAAACATCGTTCGCGATATGCTTGCGGATATTGATAAGGCCGGGATCAAGCCGAACATTTGCATGGATATTGATAGCAAAGCCAGAGGAATGCCATGTGTCGCCATAGCCCATGCACCGGGCAACATACCCGTGGTACTCAAGATCCTCGATACTTGCGGCAACCACATCTTTACGTGTGGAACAAAGGTTGGTGAACTGGCCAGGATGGCTGCACAAGCGGATACCATTTTGATCCGCATACTTGCGAATACCCTTTAGGCCCTCAACGATAAGCTCCTGCGTGGAATAGTGGTCGTATATCCACTTGTATGCGGGAACCGTATAGAGGGGCAGGAATTCGCTAGTAATACGAAACAACCGCATTTGTGCGGGTTGAGCCGCAATCCATGCGAGTTGTCGCCAAAGCGTTTCGATATTGTGGGTGACAAGCTTTTGGATCTTTTGAAATTGATCCACACTAGCAAGCGACGCAAGGTGCTTTTGCGTCGTTGTCTTTTGATTCATTTGTTCGGTGAGAACACGTGAAGCACGGGGATCAATGCCACTGGTATCGATCCACTTGCAACAGAAACCAATCTTTTTGTCCATACACTATATATAGTTACTTAAAGAATGGATTCAACTTTCTTTTACCCAAAGCCCATTCATAATCTTGCTGGCTTGGTCTCTTTGGATCCGGCCGGATCCAAGTACGATAGAACCGTTCAAGCACACTCTTCTTTTCCCAGAGGGCAATCTCCGCTTTTTTCCTTTCCTGCCGCCATTCAGTTTGTAGATCAGTAAGCCTTTGAATGTGTGCTTGCCGTTCTGCTTCACTTTTGAAGTGATGACTGTGTGGGACGCGAGTGTCCCGTAGGTATATCCATGGGCGGCTTGGATCGTTCTCAGGAGTAAGCCAGATGAAATCACGCATTGAGAACAAACTCCAAATCGTTGATGTCTGCGTAGAACCAGTAGCCGTTTGCACCAACCCAAACAACCTCAGGGTTGCGAACGTTGGTATGATCGTGATTGTGATAGTCGATCCAGCCTTGGTACACATCGTGAACGCTAAAGTAGCGAACACGTTGATTGATGTGTGGGCCTTTTCCGCGAAGCTTGGGATGAGTGGTGCGGAAAGTTGCGCCGGCCTTGAGCCGAACCCGCATACCCGTTGGAAGGCTCTGCATACCGAAGTTACCAACTGCAACAGCCTTGGTAAGACCGTTGCGTTCCATGTAGGAAACCGCCGCCATCGCTTGTGTTTCGCCGCGATAATCGGATGCCTGTATTGCGATTTCAGTTAGTTGATCCAGCGTTACCATTGGCGACTCCTTCGTGTTCATGCTGTAAAACTAACACAAACAGGAAGGATGTCAACCAACAATATTCCTGAATTACCAGGACACTTTCACGTCAAGTGAAAGCTCGCTTTGTTCCTCGCGCACGTTGAGGATAAGCCGGCGATTTTCATCCTCCCACACATCGTTTTCAAACGTGCGGATAACAACGTCGGTGCCTGAGAAGTAGTCGGCATCGGGATTAAGTTCCTTTGCCGACGGACGCTTGGTGGCCGTGCGCGTGTATGTGGTAGGATCCGTAGCAGCGGGCCATAGCTTGAGGTTGAACACGTCAAGATCATATGTGAGGAGCAAGTTGACGTGCATATGCACGAGCATTGGATTTGCCTTGAGTTCATCAATAGCAAACGCCAAACATTCCTCGCTTGTGTGCTTCTTGCCGGGTTCAAGATCGTCAAACATTAGCCCCAAAGCTCCTGTGCTGTGCCGAGGTCGATGATTTGAACACCGAGATCAGCAGCTTTTTTCATCTTGCTTGAGCCCGACGATGGGTCCTTGCAAACCAAGTGCGTTGTGTCCTTGTTAACGGAAGATCCGATTGTACCAGCCTTGGAAACAATCTTCGCTTCAAGTTCCTTGTCGCGAACGCCAGTGAACACAACAACCACGCCCTTCAAATCGCCATCGCTTGGTGGAGCAACCTTCTCGGCCACAGTATAGTAACCATCGATTTCCGCAAGGAACGCATTGAGCTTGGGCAAGTTGCCGATGACCATTTCCGCTGTCTTCTTCTCAAAGCCTTCGACTTCAAGCAATTGGGACAGCGTGATATCAAAGCTGCCCAGCGCGTTGAGGATCTTTGTACATTTGCGCACGCCGATGCCGCGGCCAAGTGTTTGAGAAGCACCAGCAAGCTGCGCAAGATCCACCGGATTTAGCTTTGCGCGAAGACCTTCAAAGATCTTGCGACCAGCGGAATCACCAGCCGACGCTTTAAGTTCAGCTTCCGTTGCCTTGATGATCTTTGCTTCGGAATCAAAACCATCAGCAATCAGCTTTTCAATTGCGCCCTGACGGAGGTGAGGGATATCAAGCGTTTTGAATGCGTCGAGAATCCGATAATACCGAGCATCCGCAGAGGATTCCAGATCATCAAGGACTAGGTCCACATTACCCGCAGTGTAGGACATTTTGCCAAACACTTTCTCGTCCGGCATCTGACCAACAGTCCCAGTAACCACTTCTGTGATATATGGGATAACATCGCCTGCGCGTGTAATCTTGATCTTTGCGCCTGGGCCAACATTGTTGTCCCTGATGAACGCGGCGTTGAAACCAGTTGCGTAGGTGATGGTCACACCAGTGAGATCCACAGGCTTGATTTCCACACGCGGCTTCAAATAGCCGGCCTTGCTAACGCGCCAGTGAACACCCACAACTTCCGTTACTGCCAAATTGTCAGCGCCAGCGACCTTAAACTTCTTCGCCCAAACTGGGTTCAGTCCGCTTGATGCCTTGGGCAAACGCTTGCGAGCAGCAATGTCATCGACGTCCAATACAATGCCGTCGAGTTCATAAGCGGACTTTTCACGCCGCTCGTTCAAGTAGCTAGTGAGGAATGGATCGTTGAGATCCTTGCCTTCAACAACTTCATAGTAGTTGGTGAGGAAACCGTTCTTGCGCACGAGCTCCAGCTGTTCAGCTTTGCCCAGTTCGTCGCTTTCCACGCTTGTAATAACAATGTGGAGATTGTCGATGAACACTGGATCAGAATCCGAAGCGTTCATCTTACCCGCAACATAGTTTCGCGCGTTTTTGTATTCGCGGCCGCTTCGTGCAAGAGTTGCTGACTTAACGTTGGGCCATTCCGCAACTGGAATGATTGCTTCCGCACGTAGCTGAAGAGGACCCTTTTCGATCTTCTTTGGAACGCACTTCAACTGCTTGATGTGCCGTGTAATGTCGGCGCCCATTGTGCCGTTGCCGCGAGAGAATGCGCTGAGAAAGTTGCCCTTGCGATCATAGATCAGTGCAACGGAAGTGCCGTCGAGCTTGTCCGAGATCACAAAGTGTTCGTTGGTGAGCTTTTCGTTCTTGACCCACTTTTCAGTGTCGCCATCGTAAACTTGGTCCAGCGAACCCATCTTGAAGGGCAGCGGAACCTTGCCGCCGCGCACATCAGAGCCGACCTTGATAAAGTAGGAGTTCTTGGGATCCAGCGCCCTAAGTTGCTGTTCAAGAGAATCAAACTCTGCGTCGGTGAGGATTGGTTCGAAAGGAGCGGGGCCAACTTGTTCGCCGATATACTCGTATGTTTCGAGATCGAATGTTGGCCACGGATAGTTGTCGGCCTCACTGCCCACATTATAATAGGCGTCGCTTGCAGTATCGAGAATCATGCAAAGCGGGAGTGTCATCGACTTGGTGAGGGCAACGTTGCCCTCAATAAACGCGACCGCAACTTCGCGGATGTGTTCGGAATTCATAACGATCTCCTATTGGAACTGTTACCAGTTATAGCACAAAAGGAATACCTGTCAACTCCGAAAGGGTTTTGGCGATCACATCCATTGGAAGGTCGTCTTGCAGTTTTTTCAATAGGATTCTGCGGTAAAAATGATTCCATTCCGCAGCATTGGCTTCTGCCGCTGCATCCAAAATAAGCTCACGTGCCTTAGATGGATCCATATCAACTTGAGTAACTTGGTCATATAGGTTTATGAAGTCTTGAAATGAAAACGAGCCAGGTGCGTCATCTTCAACATCAAAGTGTGCGACTTTATCCACAACAACCTTTGTTGTTGGGTCACAACTCAATTGCAACCCAACAAAGAAGTTTTCGTTTTCTTGCCAAGCCTGCAGAATTAGTTCCTTTTGGATTTCAGGCTTCTTGGTCATCTTGAGACGTTTTAGCAGCTGAGTAATAGTCATTTCTTCTTTTTCTTCGTAAGTTTTTCAAGTTCACTACGTGGAACAATCACATAACCGAGAGATTCCAAAGCATCAAAGATTTGTTGAGGAAGCTTTTTATCGATACGGCGGTATTGGTCAGGTAAGTCCTGCCATGGACGAAGCAGCGGAGACATCTTTTCTTTTGGATCGTGTTCCAATCCATAGCGCCATCCTGCTTCGGCCTTCTCCAAGCACCAGTTAGAGTGCTGATGCTTTGCCAGTGTGTCACAAAATGTTTCAAAGTCGTCGGAGACCAATTGAGGGTTGCTACCTGGCAAATAGCGGGCCAATGGAATGATTTGTGTGCTTGATTCCAACGATTGTCCCTCTTCCGACAACAATTGAAAAGCATCTTTTATCACATTATATTCGTTTTCAGTTAAATGGCGTGATAGAGGAATTTCATAAACCGATCCCGACTCATCGGTTTTATGTATGAGGCGAACAGTATCTAATCCATAATTGGGACGTTCGACTTGGAGACTCGAAAGAATGCCCGAGGGCGAATGCGCCTTTACGAACTTGTAAAAGCGCACCACGCTATCCTTTTGCAAAGGCTTCTTGCTTACCAGTCGGATATAAAACTGATTATCCGTTCTCGTCTGGGTTGTCAATTTGAGCTCCTTGGGCTGGGTTAACTACTTGGTTATTTACTACCATAGGAGTTGGAGTTACCATGCCCTGCATTTGCTGAGATTGATCGTACTGATTTTGTTGGTACTGTGGGTACTGTGGAGGTTGATATTGCTGAGAATATTGGGACTGATCGTGCTGGCTGTAGTCGTTATGACCCCAACCCTGTTTAATCTCGTTTATACGCTCCTGACCACGTGACCAAACCGTAGCACCTAGAATTGCACCAAACGCAACGTGGAACAAACCACCACCCTTAAGGGTCAATGGTTCCCATGCGGCCAACTTTAGATTGAGGACTGCCGCTTGTGCATCCGGTGGCAAGTCCTTGATTGCAAAGATAATATCATGAAGCTTTGGTGCCCATAGACCCAAATATGTTGGTACAATAACAAAGTCAAAGATGCAGATTAGCAAGTAAACAACAGCCGCTGCTGGCTTCCACAGAATGCCAATCCACGAATCATCGTCGTGCTTTTGAGGAGGAGTCTTATTAAAACGATTGCGCATGTTCGATCTTCCTGATATGAGTAACCCGGCTCTCGTATTTACCGAAAAACCGGGATTTTCTCTTATACAGGGAATACGAATACACGAGTCTCAGCGGGTTCCCAATCCGTTTGGTCAGTAACCGTAAGCATGTCTTCCCATGTTAGACCAAACACCGAACGCTGTACAATAAAGCCCTTTGGAGCTTGAGCTGCACCGGGTCCTGATGCGTATGCGGTAACAGCAACTTCAACAAAATCATTGAATGGGTTTTGGAGCTTGATACCAAGCCAACCATCAACGCCTTGATTTTGCAAAGACACCCAACCCGTACCGGCTTTTTCACTATCAAAAGCCTCTTTAGCGGTAAAGCCTGCGCCATACTCGCTACTTGCAAAAGCATTACCAACCATTGGATTATCAACGCCTGTGACTTTGCGGAAGTTTACATCAGCAACACTGATGTACTGGGGATCGTTGCTGTGGGTGAAGATAAGGCGCCACAAACTATTCGCAAGTGGAGCGGATGGTGCCTGTGGCTGAGTCATATCCGAATAAGCTAGAATACTCATGTGCGCTCCTTAAATTGACCAAGTGCGGATTTCGCCAGGTGCCCAATTCGATTCGTTTGTTACGGAAAGAATTGTAAACCAATCAGCGAGATTATCCGACGCAATGATGTCAAAGTCCTTTGGCATTTGTCCGGCACCAAGACCATTGTTATACGCTTGAAGTGCAATTTCTTGTACTTCACGACGTTCAGGTAAACGAACTTGCCAATACGCATTGTTCCATTCACCTGCCGCTGTACACCAACCTGTTAGTGCTTCGTCGTCTGCCATTGCAGCAGGTCCAAAAGAACCATCATATTGGGTGGATGCGGTAAAGATACCTTCCATTGGAGAATCAACACTAGCAGTCTCACGCAAATTAATTTCAGCGATCAACGCATAAAGACCCTGAGGATCATTGATGCCCTTGACGATAAGACGCCAGAATCTGTAGCCAGTGTTAGACGCCAGACTTGCTGGCGCCACACTGAAATCCTTATAACGAACAAAGCTCATCTTTAGACTCCAAACTGAACCCAAAGACCAGTAATTGTGCCGGAAAGGATGGTAACATCCACAATAACATCCTTGTCTTTTTCCACAGGAATTGTCAATTCATCTTCCATGTGTGTGGATGATATTACTGGGCTTGTATAGACTACGATACCATCAACCAGCAAACGATAGCTTAGAGTGCCTGTGCCGCCATAGATTTTTGCCTTGGTGTCGATAAGTGTGCGAGCACGTGGAGCAAACATTTCCACATAATAACCGCCGGCAATAATACCCGAAGCATTTACTAGGTTCACACCATAAAGGCCAACACCATCTTGACCCGCAAGACCTTCATCGCCTTGGTCACCCTTATCACCCTTAAGTGAAGTCAACCATTCAGCTTCAGTTCCTTCAAAGCCATTTTCAACAGCAACACCATAAGCGGATGCGCCATTAACCACGGAGTCCAACCATTGCTGTTGCGTACCTTCAAAACCCGCATCAACAGCCAATTCATATGCGGACTTGCCGTTTACACCATCAGTACCGTTTAGGCTTTCAAGCCACTCTTCTTCGTCGCCATCAAAACCATTATCCACAGCAACTTCAAACGCAGACTTACCTGGAGCTCCATCATCGCCGTCAACACCATCAACACCATTTGTGCCATTGGTTCCGTTTGTGCCCTTTAGCGATGCAAGCCAAGCCGATTCAGTTCCCACAAAGCCATTTGCTACGGCAACTTCGTATGCACTCTTACCATCTGCACCAGGAGTACCAGCACTGCCGCCAGCGTTTTCCAAATCCTTTAGCGTTATAAGCGAGTTTGGAGTAGATGGAACGTAGGACGCAGGAGCCAAGATCTGACCAGCAGTGCCACCGGAACCAGCTGTACCAGGAGTAAGCAGAATGTTACCACCATTGGCATTGGCTGCGGTTGCTTTACCGCCGACTACAACAACGTCGCCACCAGCACCAACTGCTTTATCGCCTGGCTGTATTGTGATAGCTGAACCGTCGCTTGTGCTGATGATTGAATCAGCATCGGATTGAATCCTAAGGCTTGATTCACCCTGAAGATCGATGACCAGATCAACAGGATTAGTTGTTGACGAGTCCGACGTAGAAAGCACAACATTGGCATTACCATTTGAAACAGAAAGCTTTTCGCCACCAACTGCGGAAACATCGCTCTTAATGTCGAGGACGCGCTTACCCGCAGCATTTACCGTAACTTCGCCAGTTACTTCGTTTGTGTCCACGCTTGTATTGGAAGTGAAGATTTTGCTTGTGGAAGAACCAACTTTAGCCCATGCACCGGCAATCTTCTGCCACTGAGCAGAGTTAGCGCCGGACTGAAAATACATGTCGCCGTTTGCGCCAAGTGCGGGTGTTGGATCTGTTGTACCTTGGTGGATTGTTACGCCACCCTTGCCGATTTTAAAACTTGGGAACGATGTTCCCTTCAAATTATGTGTAACTGCCATTTAAACTCCTGTCGGGCGAACCCGTCGAAAATATTTCGTCAGTGAGTAATGGGCCGAAGCCCATTATCTAAAGCGATAGCTGATTGTGATTTCCAACTCACCATCAACTGGTGTTGCGGCAGTTGTGCCATCACTTTGCATAAACTGGATTGTTAGCTGAGTGTTATTGCTGGTAAATGTTTCAGCAAGATCAGCAACATAAACACCTGTAGCTAGAATATCGTTTTCATAGAATTCCATCACTAGATCGGTGCCAGCCATAATGCGTGCCTGGGTTACACCACCACCAGTGATTGCTTCCTTAACATTTATCATTGCACGAGTGATCACCACGTTCTTACCCAGCGGAGCCGGAGTAACAGCGCCAATGTTCATCTGAGAACCCCATGCGGAATCCAACTTCACATAGCGTGTGAATGGCTCCACGTTGTTGCGAACATAATCCGCCACAAATTTACGGGTTACGATTGTTTCATCATTGAGACCAATGTTTGCAGTGTAACCGGGTTGTGCTTCGATAATACCAGTACCAACGGTGCGGATTAGAAGGCCGATATTGTCGTCTTCGCCTTCAACACCAAGTTCAACACTTGCGCTTTCCGCAGCGTTTTTCGTGTATAGGTTATTAACAGCATCAACCGAAGCCTTAGCAGCAAATGCGAGAAGACCATTGTCATCATAAAGCTTGCTGATGAACGAGTAAGTTAGAGTTGTGCCATTGCTCTGCAATAGCTGACCCGCTGCACCAACAGTTAGCTTTTCCAAACCATTGCTTGCATTGCCAACTAGAATGTCGCCGCGTGCAAATGTTGAGATTCCAAGACCGCCATTTGCTGTACCAAGTACGCCAGTAAAGCTATTGGTGTCAGATAGATTCAAGCTACCCCAAACAGCTTCTTCACCTTCAACACCTGAGGAGATTAGGAACTGACCGGAAACAGCCGAGCTAGAAACGATGAGGTTGCCAACACCATCCAAGTCGATAGTTGCGGCAGCCACGTTTACGCTAAATGTGCCGTTGGTGTCTGTTAGACCGTCACCAGCAACGATAATTGCGTCTTCGCCATCTTCACCAAGACCAGCCAGCGCAAGTACATATGCTTTTGTTACAAGAGCATCGCCAGTACCCGCAGCATTCAAAGCTGTAGAGTAAGCGGCAAGATCGCTAACACGAGCAAGACCTGCGTTCTTTGGATCCAAGTAGATATCAACGTTTGCAGCCGCAGATTCCGCAGCTACGCCAATTTTTACACCGTTTGTTGGAAGATCAGGATCTGGAGTACCGTTTGTGATTTCAAGCCAGTTACCAGAGTTTTCACCCGACGACTTGAATTCAACGATCTTAGTCGTATAGACGTCTTCGACATAAACACGACCAGTTGTACCAGTACCAGCGGCTTCGCCTGGACGAACGATAACATCGCCGCCATTGTTGTTGCCATCCTTAGCGTTACCGCCGGTTAGAACCAGTGCACCAGCAGCATCCGTAAGTGTGTCATCGCCGCCCTTAACAATAAGGTCGAATGTATTTTCGGCTTCAACAATGCCATCACCGTTTACGCCCAAGTAGACGTGACCGGAGTTCTGTGGAATCAAGCGGATGTCAATGTTATCAACGCCTGCGGTATCCTTAGCAACGACTTGGACTTCCTTGTCGATGTTGGTAAGAACAATCTTCTCGCCACCCACTGCAAGATCGCCAGCCTTAGCTTCAACAACTTGCTTACCCTTGGAAATAACCACAACTGAGTCAGCGTGATCTTCTAACTGGGTTTCAACACTTGTGGTGTTGCCATCGTTGGAAATACGGGAAGCATCTAGATCCTGAAGCGAACCTTCAAGTGTCTCAATATCACCTTCGATTGTTGTGATCTTGCCTTCAGCGGTTGTTACGCGAGTTTGGAGATCAACAACGTCATCCTGTAGAGCCTTAGACGAGATAAGAGTCCAAGTCACTTGGAGTTCTTCTAGTGGAGGATCAACCGGAGGATCGGAAGGAACTTCAACAAGTTCCTTAGCAGTTGCTTCATAGAAGCCCCAGGAACCATCGCCAGCGTCGGTAACAAAAGCAAAGTCACCGAGTTCGATTTGCTCAGGATCAATGGCATCACGCGCTGCAATGTCTGCAAGAACGTAGGAAGTCGCATTGTAGCCAAGAGGGCCAGAAGAACCGCTACCGGAGCCACCATTGAGTAGAACACCACTAGTGGAAGTTATTGCAATGTAGATTGGAACTGCAAAGCGCGTTGGCTTTTCAATTGTAAGCTTGCCTGGATTTACAGGATCGATATAAACGAGTTGACCAGAAGTTACACCGGATGGAAGTGCAGGTTCAATTTTGCCTACATATGTTCCACGAGGACGGAACATAAAGTAATCAATACCCGGAACATTAACTGCATAAACAGAACCAATAACACGACCAAGATCATCCTTATGAGCTTGATCCGCAGCCAGCAATTTATAAACGCCATCGTCATCAAGGAAGATTACATCGCCCTTAACAAATGTATGACCGGCTTGCTTAACAGTGATATAAGATTTTCCCTCGTTTTGACGAGAAAAACGTGCCATCAAATCAGTAACAAAATGGGCAGGCAGAGCACCAGGAACAACACCTAGAAGATCCGGCATACCCTGTTCATCAAGCTGAAATACTAGACCATAACCGGCAGGAATACCACCACTACCTGATTGGAATGGATCGCTTATTGTGTTATAACGGTTAACGTCTTCAGCGATAACTTCCAATTCAGAATCAGTTTGGTTAATAATTTCAGTGATTCGAACTGCAACCGCATTAAGACCCGAAGAAATCCAGTCACCAACCTTAATATCCATTCCTGTGTAGAAAAATGGAATAGTTGTTGTTAGATCACCATGAGCTTGCGATTGAACGCTGAACTTTACGTTAAACTTGTATGGGTAGCCGGCCCATGCGTCGGAAGGATCCATCTCCTCCCAGAACTCAACCGGGTTTATTTCATTTACGGCAACCTGAAGAAGTCTTGTAGGTTTAAAATACATTGGCGATCATCCTTTAGACCACGAGGAAATATAGCTCAATAAAGGCATGAGTGCCACTGGCAGAGCCTGTAGAGTTAGTGCTAACATTGAACACAGTGCATTTAGTCAAATCATTAGGATTATATCTTAATGACACCGCAGCCGCAGCGCCAGCACCAGAAATACGATGAACATATTCACCGGCGTAAATTGACGAAGCACCAAAAGTGCTGGAGAATGCCGGGATTGTATTCAAATTATGAGTTACGGTAAGCGTTTCGCCACTTACCACGATAGACCAACCTTCTGGTAGATCTTGCACCGATGATGGTGTTGTTCCAGTAAAGTTTACACGGAAACGATATTTGCGGAGACCTGTTGGAAACAAAGCGTACTCAAGACCAGAGCCATCGTTATTAACACGAATAGCCTTACCCGCTTGTAGCTCACCGGGTCCATCTTCTAGATCGGCAAAATGATTGGTTGTGATGTGTCTCCAAGCGCCATCTTCGTATGCTTCGATACGATCGGTGTCGCTGTTAAAACGGAGCAAACCATCAGTAGGAGTTACTGGACGTTGTGCTTGGGTACCAGCTGGAAGTTGAATTGCAGAAGTAAGATCGGAAGACCACTTTGGCGAAGTATTATCAAAAACGATAATGCCGCCTTGTTTCCCGTTCGAGGGGCCTGCGATTTGTTTGATTTTCAAATGACTCATCTTAATCCTCTAACAGGCAAACTTTTCAGTATTTATGGTAAAGACTGGGGAGCCTTTTGAACTCCCCAGCCTGTTAGGTAGGATTAGATAGCAGCCATAGCTGTTAGGAACGATACGCTTAGAACGTCACCAACTTCAGCAACGTAGCCGTTAGCCGAATCAACTAGAGTTACTGTGTTGCCTGCGTAGTTAACAGTATAACCAGCCGAAGCAAGCTTGATGCCGTTGAAGTAAACAACTACTGCACCAAAAGGTGTTTCGGAAAGCTGAAGAACAACGTTTGCACCAGCAATAACGTTACCATTCTGGTTATCCACACCAACTGTGAACTCATCAACGCGCATTTCTGTGCGAGCAGCGTTAACAGCGTTGGAGATCTTCTCTTCTGTTGCTGTTTCGGAAGCTTCGATTTCTTCGTTGATGTACTCGCTGATCGCGCCAGCTGTTACATACGCAAGAGCTGGAGTTTCAGCAATACCAACTGGCTGAGCAGCACGTAGAAGACCAGTTTCTGCAGAAGCAACAACAACACCGTCTTCGTCCTTGAGTTCCATGATGTCGAGATCAACATCAGCATACTCAAGACCAAGACCGTCAGCAGTTACACGTAGGAACTGACCAGCAGAACCTAGAGTTGTGAGGCCTGTGCCACCCTTAGCAACGCCAAGTGTGCCAGAAAGGTCGTTGATACCAATTGCAGCAGCGTCAAGCGAGATAGAAACAGCCGACAAAGCAGCGTTTGTGCCACCTGTTACAGTGATAGCACCAGTACCAGTTACGTTAGCCTTGTTCAAGCCAAGTACGAAGCCAGAATGTGCATTGCCAGAAACTGTAAGGGAAGTTTCACCGCCAACTAGCGAAACGCCAGCGTCGGTATTGTCGAACTTAACCCAAACTGGAGTTTCTTCGCCTGGAGCACCCTGTGTACCAGCAAAAGCAACAAAGTCACCAACGTTAACTTCTAGGCCTGTACCTGCGAAGTCTGTAGCGCCGATTGTGATGATACGGTAAACGTCACCACGGGAAGCACCAGCTGGTGTTTCAGTTGCTGCACCCGAAACTTCGCCAGCGAAGTTAAGAGCGGAAAGACCAACGAGACCGTCAACAGTGTTCTTAAGTGTGTTAAGACCTGTGTCAACAGCGTCGATAGCGCCCTTGAAGGAAGTTGCACCAGTTGTGTAAGTACCACCAAATGCAACTAGCGTACCATCAGCAGCTAGACCAAGAGCTGTTTCAACTGCGTCAATTTCTGTCTGAAGCGCGCCAACGCCTGTGGACGAAAGTGTTGCAACAGCGTCAGCAACTGTCTTGATCTGTGTGTCAAGAGCAATTGTTGCGCCCTTTAGAGTTGTAGAAGCATTGAGGTAGTTTGTGCCTGTGAAAGCAATGCTACCATCGGCAGCAAGACCAGCACCAGCAATAACGTCTGCAATGAGACCTTCTGCATCAACGATCTTAGAATCAAGACCGCCGATAGTAGCAGAAAGAGCTACCTTGGAACCTTCTGGGCCAAAAGTAACTTCTGTTGCATCAAGAAGACCGTAGCCAATAACGCCGGCAGCGGTTGTCTTTAGAACGGTACCAACGGCACCGTTTGCGGCAAGGACGGAACCTTGACCGTTAACACCACCGATGAGAATATCACCAGCAGCGTTTAGTTTAATCTGTTTTGCGCGTAGCATAGCCATCTATGTTAACTCCAGTTGCTTGCTTTTAGGACAAATAGATGAAGAAAACTTCATCTGTTTCATCGACGCCATAACCAGTAGCTACAGGGTCGAATGTGAGAACTTTCGATGTTTCGTCGAAAGTAAAATCTGTATTCTCAATACCGTTGATGCTCATTACTTGAACTTCAATTGCATCTTCTGGCATTGTGAACAATACTTGGTTGAGAGTTGCTTCAACCTTGAAAACCTTATTTGATGTGTCTTCGTCTACACTTACATTTAGCAAAAACGCACGGTTAGGAGAGTCCAAACGGATATAAACTGGCTTTGCGTTCTTAGAAGGACGAATATTTGTTACTTTACCAGGAGCCGTTGGATCCACATAAAATACATCACCGTAATCACCGTCTAGCTCAGGAGTTACATTCTCCATAAGCTTACCAAGAGGCTGGAACGTAAACCAATCTGCGCCGGGAATGTTAATAGTGGTTACGATACCAACAGCTAGATTAGCATCAGATGCGGACAAAAGCTCATAACGACCTTCATTGTCATCATCCACTTTAATGAAATCACCAATTGACATTCCATGGTTGGTTTGATTAACACGGATAAATTCGTTTTTGGTGTTACGGAATGTGAAGCGACTCTGGATGTTATCAACAACGTTGTTACCAAAGGCACCATACGGGAAACCTTGTAGAATAGGTGCACCGTCAAGACCTAGTTCAAAAACAAACGCATTACCTGCGGCAATAGAACCAGTGCCCGACACAAAGGGATCGTTAAAGGTGTTGTAACGATCAATATCTTCTGCTTTACAAACAACTGTTGCGGAATCTTTGCTAATAATTTCTACAATTTGTAGAACTAGACCATTAGCATCACCTACCCAGTCACCAACACGTACATCATTACCATCATACTGGAATGGTGTTGGAGTATCAAAGGAGCTATGGGTTTGCGGAATCACTGACATAGTTAGCTGCCAACGGAATGGGTAACCATCCCAGATGCCAGGAATACTGTCACTCCAAAAATCAGTTGGGGTTACCTCTGATAGCGAAGTTTGCAAAAGTCTTGGTGGCAAATACGCCATATTTCACTCCTTAAAAAGTGCTGGAGTGAGATATCTCACTCCAGCATTTTCTGTTAGTTAACAAACGTAAAGTCCAAATAAGCGTGAGAAGTACCGGTGGTACCTGTCGAACTTGCTGAGAAAGTACGCAAAGTGAACACATTGAATGGTGCTGCTTGAGTAACATAACCACCCGCGCCTGCAATCGTACGCGAGTAGTATTCACCACCGTTGGTTGTGTTCCAGCCATGACCAAAAGCAAAAGCAACACGTTTACCCAAGTTATGAGTCACTGTGATGGAAGTGTTTGTAAATGTTGCATTCCAACCATCTGGAAGTTCCGAAACGCCAGTAACGTTATTTGTTGTAAACTCAACACGGAATGAGAATACAGACTGGCCACCACCACCACCACCACCGGAAGCTGCCGCAGGAATATCAACAGTTGCAACACCTGCAACTTCAGTTACTGTTACGCCAGCACCTGTGAAGTTGATCTTGGATGGGTTAGCCGAAACATCCGCACCAGACTTCTGAACAGCTACTGGAGCAACATGCAGACCATCGCTTTGTGCTGTTAGACGGTTGTTTGGAACATTTGTGGAACGCTTAACAGCGGCTGTGATTGGCGTACCAACCTTACCATCACCATTTAGGTCAACAGTTGGAGTGTCATCGATAGCAACAGCAGAAAGACCGCCGGAACCACCTGTTGGTGCAGCAACCCATTCTGTGTCGTAGTCTGTACCAGACTTCTTAGCTAGGATCTGACCAGCAGTACCACCAGCAGCTACGCCAGCACCAGGATCGCCCTTAGCACCAGGAGTACCAGCTTCACCAGTATCACCCTTTACGCCTTGGATACCTTGAATACCCTGCAAGCCTTGGTCACCAGTATCGCCCTTATCGCCCTTGTCACCTTTGTCGCCCTTATCGCCTTTAAGCGAAGCGCGCCATTGTGCTTCAGTACCTACGAAACCAGCGTTTACTGCGGATTGATATGCGGAGATACCTGGATCGCCCTTAGCGCCGTCTGTACCATCTGTACCTGGAACACCCTGGATACCTTGAATGCCCTGCAAGCCTTGGTCGCCACGATCGCCTTTATCGCCCTTGTCACCTTTATCGCCTTTTTCTCCCTTGAGAGAGGCAATCCAAGCCGATTGAGTACCAACGAAACCGCCAGCAACAGCAAGCTCGTAAGCGGACTTACCATCAACGCCATCTTCGCCGTCTGTACCATCTGTACCAGCAGCACCAGTGTCGCCCTTTGGACCCTGTAGCTGACCAGCATCTTCAAATGCGCCATCCGAATAAACGTATAGGTGACCAGCAACCAAATATGTGTCGCCGTCAACGTTGTCAGTTGTTGGAAGTTCAGCAGGAGAAGCAACAGTGCCCTTTAGTTCAATACCAGTACCGGTATCGCCCTTATCGCCCTTGTCACCTTTATCGCCCTTGTCGCCTTTGGCTCCATCTTCGCCGTCTTGGCCAGGAACGCCCTGAATACCCTGAGGACCCTGTTCGCCAGTGTCACCCTTGTCGCCTTTGGCGCCAGGAACACCTTGGATACCTTGAGCGCCAGGCTCGCCAGCATCGCCCTTTTCGCCTTTTTCACCAGCGTCGCCCTTATCGCCCTTGTCGCCCTTCAAGCCCTGGATACCTTGAATACCCTGTGCGCCATCAGCACCGCGAAGGCTGTTAAGCCACTGGTTAACAGTACCAACATAGCCATTGTCTACGGCTAGCTGATATGCAGAACGACCGTTTGTGCCGTCGGTACCATTAGTACCGGCAGCACCCTTGATGTTCATCTTGAGAGTCCAAACGCCGCTTTCCTTGTGGTAAACATCGCCGTTTGTGGAGTTCAAATACATGTCGGAATCAGAACCAACATTGCCACCAGGAACGCCTGGAGCAGAATACCAAATAGCGCCAGCGCCACCGGATCCACCGCCACCACCATTTGCAGTGATGCGGATAATCTTACCGTTAGTGTTGGCGCGACCGTCTGCGTCAACAAGTGTTACAGTTACGCCGTTGCCAGCTTCGATACCACGGAATGTAGCTACGCCGCGGTCAATATTGAAGTAATCCAAAAGGCTTACGCGATTGACGCCATCATCTGTAGTGGAACCAATTTTGCGAAGGCCTTCTGGACGCGATGTATTAGATGCCATCTAGTCTCTCCTAGGTATACTTGAAGCAATACGGCCCCAACGAAAATGGGACCGCAAATTCTTTTGCATCAGTATTTATCTGACTTCGCCATTATCTAACAAAGTAGTTTACCGGGAGATTTTGATATTAAATTTCGTCCTGGTATCCCGTAGCAATAAAGCTTACGCCAGCGATATTGGAGAAAACCATAATACGAGCTTCCTCAGACACGGCTAGAACTGGATAGTGGAACGTTGTGTATGGGAGAAGATCCATACGATACAAAAGGAAGTCTTCTGCCTTTGGTTCCAGCGCCTCAGAATCAACCACATATGCCATGTAAACGACAGCCGGTGCAGCCATCTGATTTACGATGGAGATCATTGCAGTTTTGTCGAATAGTGGAGTACCACTCATTAGAGTTGCCCATGTACCTTGGGTGGTGGTATCAAATGCAATTGCACCAAAACGTTTCGCGCTCATTTGGATTTCCTTACTTTGCTAGTTTGAAGAAGAACTCGCGTGCCTTGTTTCGCGCAACATAAGGCTGCGGCGCTGGGCACTGCTCTGGGTTCTCCGGATCAAGGGTGAGAATTGGTAGCTTTACGCTGATCTGAGTTGCTTTAATTGCCATTACACGCTCAATACGATTTTGCTGATAACACCATAGGAACCATCATAGGGTTCCTGCACGCTCAAATATGTTCGATCCATAACCGCACGCACCCAAAGGATATTTGCTTTGAACGTTAGTGCGAGGTTGCTGGTATCGCCCTGTAGGTGACCCGTAGGATAAGTTGGATCAATTGGAAACTCCAAGTGTGGAGTACCCTCACGCAGCCAAATATCAAACCAATCGCCTTCCTGGGGTTCCAATGCGAGACTCGCTTGAATCTTTACGCGGCCGGTAAAGTTGCTTGTGTGGATGCTAACCGTATGTAGGCCATCGGAGAAGCCATACCAACCATCAGCTTGCACCGGATCACCCACTGCATTGGCTTGGTCGTTAGTATGTGGCAGCAGGATTTTTGATGTGCTCATGGTAAAGATCTCCTTTCCCGTATTTACCAGGAAAGGAGATTCTCAAAGCAAGTAGCTGGAGCGTTGCTACCTTCAGTCGTCTGTATTAAGACGGCTAACTTCAACTACCAATGACGGATCATTGATAAGTTCGGCCACTGTAGCTTCAACAACTTCAGCAAGTGTCTGAAGCTGTTCGTCTGTGATGACTGGGCCAGTTTCGTTATTCTTGAAGATCTTAGAAATCTCCAAGCTTAGAATTTCATTACGGATTCTCGCCATGGTAAAAACCTCTCAGGAGTTAACCAAGTATTTATCTCCGATGGTATGAAACGTATTTTGTAGGGTGAGAGTTCTTCTCATCCACTGGCGCGCCTGGGCGTTCAATCGAGATTTCCCAAACATCATCAAGAATTACTGGGAAGTGAGTGTCGCCCTCAATATTTGCAAGCACGTGGGTCGCATAGATATTCGTTGCGTGTTCCATTGCCTGCTTGTAGATTTGCCCACCACCGATAACACAGATCTCACCGACCTGTTTGTCCCAGGCAATGTCACGACCTACTTCAATGGCACGATCAAAGCTATCAACGACTACGACGCCTTCTGGAAACGAAGCTGGGTTAGCTGATGTAACAACGATAGTTGTACGACCCGGTAAAGGCTTTCCAATAGATTCAAATGTTTTGCGTCCCATAACAACGGGCTTGTCCATTGTGATATCGCGAAAACGCTTGAGATCCTCAGAAAGCTTCCACGGCATTCCGCCATCACGACCGATAACTCGGTTCAAGCTAAATGCCACAACCAGTGAAATTCTTGTAAGTTCCTTGCCCATTATACTGCAATCGGTGCCTTGATCGAGGGATCGGCTTCATAGCCAACTAGAGTAAAGTCTTCGAACTTGAAGCCAAAGATATCCTTGACGTCAGGATTGATTTCCATCTTTGGGAGAGGTTTTGGTGTGCGAGTCAGCTGGAGCTTTGCTTGGTCAAAGTGATTGTGATACAAATGCGCGTCACCAAGCGTATGCACGAAGTCACCCAGCTCATAGCCGCAAACCTGTGCGACCATTTGCGTAAGTAGCGCGTAGCTCGCAATGTTAAAGGGAACACCTAGGAATATGTCAGCGGAACGTTGGTAAAGCTGGCAGCTTAGTTTGTTATCCGCCACGTAGAACTGGAACAAGCAATGGCACGGAGGCAAGGCCATAATGTCGATTTCCGCTGGGTTCCACGCGCTTACAATGTGACGACGGCTGTTGGGGTTGTTCTTCAGTCCATCAATAAGCTTGGCGATTTGGTCAATTGATTCATTGGCAATATAGGGCCTGGAGTTTTCTTCCCAATCATAGTCCCATTCGACCCTTGGGTTTGGCCAGCTACGCCATTGCGAACCATACACCGGGCCTAGGTTGCCATGTTCGTCGGCCCATTCGTCCCAGATGGATACGCCATTGTCTTTCAAGTATTTGATGTTTGTATCACCAGCGAGAAACCAGAGGAGCTCGTGAATAATGCTCCGCAAGTGTAGCTTCTTTGTTGTTAGTACGGGGAAGCCTTCTGCAAGATTGAAACGCATCTGGTAACCAAATACACCGCGGGTTCCAGTGCCAGTGCGATCACCACGATCAACACCATTTTCCAAAGCATGTTTAAGAAGGTCCAAATATTGCTGCATTTTCTATTCCTTTGTACGAGCTTATCCGTACGATTTATGCCTTGGTGATCTGTAGTGTGCGATCCTTTGGCTTACGGCCACGGCGCTTGCCTACCTTTGCATCGGCGCCATCTGCCTTGATGTTGTAGACGCTTGCGAAACGATTAGGTTCCATGCCGTCGATTTCCAAGATAGCATTGCTGCTAACAACGCGGCGCGAACCATCACGAGTGCTTTGTAGTGTGAATGTGATGGATGGGAAGCCCAGCGCATCAGTGTTCTCATTAACGCCTACAACAGAGAAGATGCCGGTGGAGACCACGTTTGGATCACCGCTGATGCTGCTTCCCTTGTACACGGCAACAACTTCCGTTGTTTCGTTGATCAAGTTCTTTGCTACTAGTTTGAGTGCGAGAGATTTGTCCATAGCGTGCTCCATTGGGTTCGATCTTTTCGAGCACTTGCTATGCGTCCTGTTGTATAGGAACGGGTCCTGGATGTCAACAGGAAAAGGTAAAATTTTATCTTTTTCTTATATTAGGCAGACACTGGAAATCACAGGCAGAAAAGGCGCCCACTAGGAGCGCCCCTTCCACCTTCGGGTACTATTAAGCTTCTTGAGGAAGCTCCGTGATCTCTGGGATCACCAGTGCAACGGGTTCGCCGTAAACGATCCGAATTGCACCATCAACCACGCCAACTGTTGCGTGGCCGCCATTCTTCAGTTCGCCAAACAGCATGGCCTTGGAAAGCGGCTTCTTAATATTGTCGGTGATCACGCGACCCAGCGGACGCGCACCCATCGCCTTATCATAGCCCTTTTCACCAAGCCATTCCATCGCGTCCTCGGTAACGTCGATAGTGACCTTCTTTGCCGACGCCATATCGCGCAGCTGGCCGAGGAACTTGTCAACAACGCGGCGGATATCTTCGCGACGGAGTGCAGCAAAGTCAACAACCGCATCAAGACGATTGAGGAACTCAGGAGCAAACGTTTCCTTGAGGATAGTGTCGTCGGCCATGTTGCGATCGCTGTCACCAAAGCCGATTGCGCTCTTCGAGTTGAAGCGAGCACCAACGTTGGAGGTCATAATGATGATCACGTTCTCGAACGAAACTTCCTTGCCTGCGGAGCTCTTGAGCCGGCCGTTGTCGAAGACCTGGAGCATGATGTTGTAAACATCAGGATGCGCCTTCTCCATTTCGTCCAGCAGCAACACCGAGTGCTGATGCGTTTCGATATCCGAGATCAACTGACCAGAACCAGCCTGGCCGTCGCCGTAACCAACGTAGCCTGGAGGAGAACCGATAAGCTTGGCAACGCTATGCTTTTCCATGTACTCGGACATATCGTAGCGCAGAAGTTCAACACCCAGCGTCTTCGCAAGTTGCTTGGACACTTCCGTCTTACCAACGCCCGTTGGACCCTTGAACAAGTAAACACCAGCCGGCTTGTTTGCTTCGCGCAGACCTGCACGAGACATGATCACTGCATCCGAAAGGATTGTGATTGCAGGATCCTGACCAAACACCGCTTCGCGAAGATCATCCTCGAGATGCGACAGCTTTTCAGCTTCGTTTTCCTTGACCGTGCGCGCCGGGATCTTCGCCATTACAGCGACTTCGTTTTCGATAAGCTCAGCAGTGATCACTGTGACACGCTCCTCGGGCTTACCTACGCGCTGAGTTGCACCAGCAGCGTCGATAACGTCGAACGCCTTGTCCGGCAGGAAGCGATCAGTAACATAACGAGCTGTTAGTTCGACCGCAGCGTCAATAGCTGCCGCGTCGTACACCAGGCCGTGGAACTGTTCGTAAACCTTGGCCGCACCCTTGAGGATCCGCTTTGCATCTTCAACCGATGGTTCAGCAACGTCCATCTTTTGGAACCGACGCATAAGCGCCTTATCCTTTTCGAAGTGCTTGCGATACTCGTCCATCGTGGTCGAACCAATGCAATGGAGATCACCACGCGAAAGCGCCGGCTTCATCATGTTGGAAAGATCCATGCTTTCGCCCTTACCAGCGGCGCCAGCACCCATGATCATGTGGATTTCGTCGATGAAGAGGATTGGCTTTTCGACCTTGGTCAACGCGACCATGATCTGCTTCACGCGCTCTTCCATATCACCGCGGAACTTTGCGCCGGCAACAAGGCCAGGAACGTCCAGCGAGTAAATGGTCGAACCTGCGATTGCTTCGGGAACCTTCTGCTCCACGATCAAGTGTGCAAGTCCTTCAGCGATTGCCGTCTTACCGACGCCAGGTTCACCGATCATGATCACGTTGTTCTTCGTGCGACGAGCAAGCGTCTTGACGACCGAGTAAACTTCCTTCTCGCGACCGATCAGCGGATCAATCTTGCCAGCAAAAGCTTGCTTGTTCAAGTTGACGCAATACTTGGCCAGGATCTTTTCGGCCTTTTCCTTGGACATCTTTTCCATACGTCCGCCGGAAGAACCTTCGCCTTCACCGCCTTCGCCGCCAACTTCTTCTTCAGCGCCCTCGGCCAGCAACTCCTTGAGTTCATTGGCGTCCAGACCGTGCTGGGACAAGTAATAAGCAGCATAGCAGTCTTCAACTGCCAGGATCGAAACGACCAGATCCGCTGCAAGAATATCGCGACGGCCGGCAAACTGCATGTTTGCAGCGGTGCGCTGAATCACACCTTCAAGCATGGTAGTTGGGAGTGGCTTGCGCGACACAGAGCTCTTTGGATAGAGGCTCTCGAAGTGATCTCGAAAGTCCTTTGCAAAGCCATCAATGTCGAACTTGAGTTCAACAAGCTGGCCGCGGAACACTTCATCGTCCATGCACACAAGCGCAAGATGGTCGATTGTGATGTGCGTGTTATTGCGCGTTTGCGCAACATTTGCAGCCGCTGCAATAAGCTCGTTTGCGCGTTTTGGGTTGATCCGAGAATTTCCACTGTCTGGTGTGGTCATTTTACTTCCTTTGCGCCTTCTTACGTTTACGCTGGGCTATGTCTAGCGCCAGTTTTGAAACCCGCTTATCAAAACAAATGCCTTCAACGTGGTCGAATTCATGTTGAAAGACACGTGCCCAAAGCCCAGTCAACTCCTCCTCAACGAGATCACCCCGTGAAGTAAAGTACCTGACCAGTATAATTGAATGCCGCTCTATGTCAAGAACTAGATTTGGGAAGCTGAGGCATCCTTCCGATGCTTTATCAACGGAACCCAAACGTTCGACGATTTCAGGGTTAAAAACTTCCCAAAACTTGGCATCCTTGGCTCCCATCACAAACATCGAGTATGGGATACCAATCTGGCTAGCTGCAAGACCAACACCATGCTTGTTAAGCATTGTTGCCTGCATTGCTGTTGCTAATATAGTAGGCTTTTGCTCATTGGTAAAGTCCCAAGGAAGACTTTTGACACGCAAAATTGCGTTTTTTTCGTCAACGAGCTCAGTAGGAAAATGATTCATTTCTATCCTCTACAGGAAAAGAAATTCCACGTAAAGAGCAGATTTACATATCTTTGATTTTTGCCAACAGCGCGTATTGGGCTGAGTTTAGCTTTGGATGTTCGAGCAGAACTTCCACAAGCATTGATCCGCGACGACCAAACGCATTATAGAAACCCTTCTCAGGAACCTTTATCTGCGCGTTTGCTTGTGTACCAGGATGAATGCGTAGTTTGACTTCCGTGCCATCCACACATGGTACGTTTTTGTTCACACCCAACATGGCTTCGATAAAGTCGATAGTCACACTGGTTATAATAGTGTCATCGTGTTGACGAACAAAGCGGTCATCCGGCGTTACACTGACAATCACGTAGAGATCACCAGCCGGCATTATGCTATTGGAATCATCACCCATACCTGCGTAGCGGATCTTTGTACCATCGCGCACGCTTTTGGGAATGTTGACCTTGATTGTTTTGCTTGCGTGTTTGCTTGTGGAATAACGGAGTTCCACCTCTTTACCAGAGAAGGATTCTGCAAAACTAATTGTGTAGCGGAGGTTGATGTCCTTGTTTTTCGCTTGCTGCTGGTTTGCCGTGCGCTGGCGAATTAGTTCCTCAAGGATTTCATCAATGTTTGGATTGTTGCCGTATTGACGACGGCGTGAAAATGCTTCTTCCCAGCTTGTGTAGCTTTGGGAACGACCTTGCTCACGATGGCGTGGAGCTTCGGTTTGAAGATCATACATATGGCGCTTGTCAGCGTCCTTTAGTGTTTCGTATGCTTCATTGATTTCTTTGAACTTTTTCTCCGCAGCCGCATCACCCGGATTTTTGTCCGGGTGCCATTGCATGGCAAGTTTGCGGAATGCGCTTTTAATTTCCTTGTCGTCAGCGGTTCTGCTAACACCAAGTGTTTCGTAATGGGACATATTAACGCTTTGGCTTCTTTGTTGGAACAGGTGCTACCGGCTGGGCAGTTTCCCTAACATATGCACGATAGTATTTGATCACTTCCTGTTGCTCCTGCATAAAGCGGGAGATTTCCACCATGTTGGAACTTAGTGCTTCAAAGCCCTTTGGAGTCAACGCGAACAGCGCAAAGTTTGGATCAGGATTCTTCTCAAGCTCCGCAAGCTGTTCTTGAAGTTCCTTCTTGGTGAGAACCTTCCACTCTACGCCAGGACGCATATTTACGGGCGAAGTTGCGGGCTCAGCAGGAACTGGGCGGGGCTGGTATTGGTAAACTGTTTGAGTAGTTTGCGAGCACGCGGCGAGAAAGGCAACCAGCGGCAACACAAAAAGCGTTGAACGTTTAATCATTTTGTACCTCGGCTGATCTTCTCGATATCCTTCATCAACTGCTTTGTACGGTCGTTGATTCGCTTTTCGAGTTCCGGCGCGTTTGAATTAGCTTCTTTTCCAAAGTCAGTATTACTGATTTTTTGTAGATCTTCAATTGTTTTTTGTCTAACAACGTCGATTGCAGATGCCGACTTTTTCAACAAGTTAACTTCCACACTGTGATCACGGCGCATTGTGTCGATAACGCCTTTTTGTGATTCAATCTTCTTGTTGGCTTCGTTTAACAGGGTTTGCGCGGTGCGAACTTTTTCCACGTTGATTTCATTGCGTTGGTAAAAGAACACGCAAGCCGCGGCCAGTGCGATAACCAATCCAATCATGTACTTGCTGGGCAAAAATCCCTTAATAAGACTCCACATCGCCGATCTCCTAAAATTTATTGTATTTATCAGACCCTGCTGTTATGGATTTCGCATGAGCATAGCCTATATTATCAAAAGCACGCCCATTAGACCCTACTCAGAGGAAGATTATCCCTATGAGTTCCACTTGGGTCAAATCATTGATAAAGAAGTTACACATTTTGCGTTGGCGTGGTGTCAGGAACAGGAATTCATAGATCCTGAGTTTGATTTCAAATATGCAAAAGCCAAAGATCATAAGATCCATCCTCCGTCCGAGGAAGATTTAAAACTTTTGGAACCTTACATGCCCTGGCATACTCTCAAACGTAAATCTCTTGGGCACTTTTTCTATTTCAAAAGACAGCAAGATTACATACTTTTCAAGCTTTCCGTGCCCAAAGCTGGTTGACATTTTTCCACTCCGTGCTACATTCAGAGTACGGAAACGGAGAACACCAAATGCTGCACGTTGTACTTGGTCTAGCATTTCTTATCGCTGCATGGGCTGGTGGTATGCCAGTTCGTCATCTCGGCGATGTTGGTCTCCTTACAATCGGCTTTATCCTCATTATGGGCTGTGCAACGATTGTTCGGCTTAGCATTTGGATTCACTGGCGCATTGTTGGCGCATTTGCAGTAATGCTGCTGGTTTTTATCGCTTATGTGTTGGGCGGTGGTTCCAAGTATTTGTCCTCGGACATGCCCACTTACACGGTAACGCAAAACATTCCAGTTCGCATTGAACGGCTTGAAGGTGCAAATGGCTTTAACGGTCGCTTGCGTGTGGTAAACACGAGCAACGACATGCTCAACCATGTGCGCTTGCGTTGTGTGATCTTCTACGACAATGGTACACCGGTTCAGCAAAATTACACCGGTGGTATTGGTTCTGGTCGCATTCAGTATCCAATGGGCGCTGGTGATGCAACTGAGATCCTTACGGAGCTTGAGTTTAAAAAGTTCCGCAGCAATCCAGAGGCAGCCAATTGCTTTGCAACTGAAGCCACTTACATTAGCCGCCCATTGTTCCTCAACGATATTCGCTTGGACTGGTCGGTAAATCCAGTGGACAAGAAGAACGATCTTGTGGTTACCAACAACAGCAGTGTTGCGGTCAAAAACATCCAGTTCGTATGTGTAACGGATAGTGGTGAAGCTCGTAACGTTATGGCGTATCCCGCTTATAAGAACCCACGCGATGAAACGGTGATTGGTGTTGGTCAGACTGTCAAGTTTGTTGAAACCACTGCTTACTGGAAATATAAGAGCTGTGTGATCTCTAACGCGCTGGCCGTATAATGGCTGTTATCGAAGTTCTTATCCAGTATCATGAACGCCAACGTCCTTGGCTTAAAAAGGAAGCGCGGGAGTTTATCGCGGACCTTTACCAGAAAAGCAACAAACCACAAACAGGTAAATGGACAATGGATTTTATCCATCGTCCAATAGGCGGTGACAGCTGGCAGCCCTACTTGTGTGTGACGTTTACAGATCTCGATGATATCGCCATGTTGTTCAAGTTGGGCATGGCATGAAAAAGCGGTTCTCCATTAGTGAGCAATACCGAGATTTCCGAATTGGATACCGTCGACAAGTTCAGCTTGCAATCGAGTTCTTCTTCACACTCGTTTACATCAAAGAATTTGCATGGGTTCGTCCCCCACAATACAAGCGAATGCTTAGAGCAGGATTATGGACCAATGTGCCCAATATTCTCTTTATAGTCCATGCGCTTGTTACGGGAGAATTTATTGCAGTATGGGTGTTCATTATCATCTTCATATTCAATATGGCCGTGGTAAGCTTACAAGCAAATCTCACTTACCGTGATCACGTTTGTTGGTCTTCGTTTGCTGGCGTTACTGTTAAAACAGAGCTGTTGAAGGTTGAAGAAACAGGAGGAGTCAACGTAAAGGAACTTTTTGCTAAGTTAAATTATTGTCACGAAAACTTCCGCTTTGGTACGTGGGGGTTTAGGGACCCATCATATATGTTCAAGTTGCTGAGCACTGCGAACGAGGATGGCTTCACGTATCATGATATCTTCTACTATATCAGCCAGGGCAGAAATGAAGGTGAATTTGTTTTCCTTCGCAAAAAGGATGCAATGCAATTCAAACTAGCTTGGGCCTAGTTTTAGGTTGTGCATACCTGGTTCCACGTTTATAGTGGAATAAAAGGAAATGTGAATGAAAATCTTTTGTGATCTCGACGGCGTACTTGTCGATTTTGAAGCTGGCTTCCTTCGCAACTTTGGCTTCGCGCACAATTCGGTTCCTGAGGGTGTGATGTGGAAACACATTATGAACCATGAACGGCACTGGCACGAAATGCCAATGATGCCTGATGGCCAAGTCCTTTGGGATTTTATCAAGCCTTTGGGACCAACAATCCTCACGGGTTGCCCACGTAGCGGTTACGATCATGCGGTTATTGGAAAGCGTTTCTGGGTAGAGGATCAGCTAAAGCCAAATCCGCCGGTTATCACTTGCCGCAGCAAGGACAAGCAAGTTCATATGAAAAACGCCGGTGACATTCTCATCGACGATATGAAGAAGAACATTGACCGTTGGGTTGCCGCTGGTGGGGTTGGTATTCTCCATACATCCGCAGCAAGCTCCATCGCTCAGCTTCAAAAGCATTTGCAGGACAACAATGTGGAACTTATTTAAGGGGTCTAAAATGAACCGCATTAACATCAATGGCGTTGACATCGTTGGCGGCCGCAACATTAGTATTCGTGGCAATCGGGTTGTTGTTGATGGCCAGGAAGTCAACGTAAACATCGGCGTTGGCCAGCAAGAATTGCACATCAAGGTACTCGAAGGTTCTATCGGGACTTTGGACGCAGGTGGCTCAGTAAGCTGTGAAAACGTTACAGGAAATGTTGACTGTGGCGGCTCTGCCAATGTAAGTGGAAACGTTGGCGGCAATGTTGATGCCGGCGGTTCGGTAAACGTTGGTGGCAACTGCTCTGGCTCTATTGATGCCGGCGGTTCGGTTAGAATTGGATCAAGATGAGCATCGACGAATACGGCTCATACAGTTTTGAGACTATTGGGCCTGGTTTTGTTGTTTTCAAGATTCAGACGGAGGATGAATATTCCCTCCGTCCACTTCTAGTCAAGCTAAAGCTGGCTCGTACGTATTCGGTTGCACCATATCGCACCGCATATGAGTGGACTGATGATTTCAAAGAATTCCTAAAAGAGCAGGGATATTCCAGTCCACTTGATGTTGTTGCCCAGCTTCGCAAAGAAGGCTTGGTAATGAGCAATGCACAGGCGATGATTTTCCGCTTGCGCTTCTTATAACTGGTGTTAGACTCCTCAAGTAAAGGAGTCCACTATGTTTGAAAAATTCTTCGAGAAACTAAGACAACGGCACGATGAGGAAAAGTTCAACGCGTCCGTTATTGACTCGATTGAATTCATTGTGGAAAACGATCCGCGTGTTCCAAACATTGCTATCCATTTGTGTGGGTATACTCGCTCCTCTCCGCATGGTGCAAACATGAAAGCACATGCGTTTTATATTGGCGACAACATGTGGATAGGTCGCACCTTTCGCATTAGCGATGCCGATGCTCATCTGATCATGCTGGCTGAACCTGATTCCCTTATGAAGGATGCCACTATTGTTTTCGACAACAAAGTTCTCATTAAGGGTTCGTGGACCAAACACGTTTTGGCTAAACTTGCTGACGCAGTAAAAGCGGCCAGCGATGAAAAGCTTCGTGTTGAGGCTTCAATGGAGGCACGGGATCGCGCTCGTGCAAATGCCTACTAATGCAGTTCTTCAACATTGGCGATGACTCCGGCGATATTGAGGTTCAATTCTCAATGCGCTTGTTCGAGTTCCTAAACCGGTTTGGGGACATTAACGCGATCGATCACAACTATAATATGACCAGTAGGTTTCGTTTCAATCCAATGAGCGATCATATGATCCTTATTGGTCCCGAACTTAAAGAGTTTATTAGCAAGGAAGCTGGCGGCTATTTGGCTCAGCGGGTACGGCAATCTCTTGTCAATGCGTGTCGAACTTTCAATGATCAAATGAACGCATTGGAAAATCAACATAAGCCAAATATAAATCCAGCCAATACGATAGTTAGCTGGTATATGAGCCAAACCGACGCTACGCTTATGAAACTTAGGTTCGGTTGACAACATCTACACTGGTGTTATACAGAGGGCTCCACTTCTAAAGGAACACCGTCATGTGGTACTGGCAGCGAATTATGGGAATATCCCACACCCTCTAAACGGGTGGCGCCAGACCTTTGATCCCCACTATATGAATATTGGAATCAGGCTGCCCACCCTGTTATAGTCTCTCTATAATCAGGAATTTCGTCATGGGCGGTAATGCTTTTCCGCGCCTGGATCTCAGGCGTGTCCGGAGGGATCAACTCCTTCCAACAGTTCAACATGTGGTTGAAGTTCTCAACTACCCTGGGTTCACACTTGAATACGCGCTGGATAACCTCATGGGTTCCGCGGGAAAGCAAGCGGACTCTGGTGATCTAGATTTTGCAATGAACAACATGGCTCCTCGCTTTGTTGGTCAACCTGATTTGCCTGTGTTCTCGCTAAGGGACTTTGCTCGTCGTTGCCGTGAGGTTCTACCAAACGAACAAATGAGTACTAAGACTCTTAACGGCGGCCAGTTTCAAAGTGCATGGCCCTTGTGCGGTGATCCCGCAAATGGTTACGTGCAGGTTGACTTCCTAAGTGGTGATCCTGAATGGCTCAAGTTTTCCCACTGGAGTCCAGGTAAAGACTTCTCTCCGTGGAAGGGAGTTTTTGTCAGCACTATGTATGGGGTTCTTGCAAAGCGACTAAAGGACTTTGAAGCGTTTGATTCCAATGGAGATCGTGTTGCCCGTGTTGGGTTTCACTTTGATTTGGAAAAGGGCTTGCACAGGAAGTGGAAGATGCAAAAGAGGGTTGGTCAAGGTGTAGCTGATGCCACTCCCGATGAAGTTGAAACTCGCTTTCCGGATTGTCCTAGACTTCCACGGCTGGGGTATTTGACGAATCCAACGGTGGTCCTAAGTGTGTTGTTTGAATCGCAAACAGAGCACCGAGACGTTGACACTTTTGAAAAGGTAGTGCATAAATTGCGGCAGAGATTTCCAGAGGAATTTGAGGACCTAAAGGATAGGTTTCTTGAAGCTCTTCAAAGGAGTGCAGCAAGGAATGAATACACTGTCGAGGAAATGGCGTCAGCGTTTGAATAAGAAGATGCGCGGATGAGCAAAGCCGCCCGCGCATTTTCCCACAACAATTCCGAACGTTTTGCCGGCCGTAATCCATTTCCGGCAAAGTCTCGAAAACCGCCTGAACCTCGCCCAGTTGAGCTTTATAATCCAACCGTCTGGTCCAACTACGATCAATTTACGGAAAAGCCACAACTGATACCCCTCGACTGGTTTATGCCGCCGGGGTACGAAGACTATAGTCAGACTTTTGCTTATCAAATAGTAGAAGCTTTTGGTGATTTCTATTTGGATCAAATCAAACCTTGGCTGGATGAGAACGATATTACCAAGGTTCGCTTTCTTAACGTAAGGAAGAAAATCTCCAGCAATGGCATTACCAGGTTGATGACTATTCGGGGTGAGATTCAGCCACCAATTATGGAAAACCCAGACTCTACCGTTTGGGTTGAGACGCCATGGGAACACGAATTCATAAGTGTTGGTGTTAAGTTTAAGGATCCCCAACACTACTTGATGTTCAAGCTGAGGTTCTGATGGAAATCGTCAAGGAAGATATGCTTGATCTAAAAGTTGGGTTTGCACTTGCCGACCGCAAAAACGAATTGTGGCGAATCCGTATGACTTTCATGGCTACAGTTCCAATCTTACTCATGTTGATCACAGGTTCGCTGGTCAAACCATTTGAGATTGGTATAATCGCGGGTTGGCTATTCAGCTTGTTTTGTGTGGCTATCCTAATGCTACCAATACGATTGGCTTGGCGAATGTACTTTGGGCTCGAGTACCCTTATAACAATCATCACAAGCACAAGTGGGTTTACAACAAAAACGCGGTCGCACTTATGGTAGACATAAGTGGTGAAGACTATGGTGAGAAGTGGCGACGAGTCCGAAAGGATCTTGACACTTCAAAGTGGGTAATGTTCCGTAGTGATAGCGGCTGGGATGGAAATCGTAGGGTCTTCATGTTCAAGAGCCAAAGAGAAGCGATGTTGTTTAGGTTGATGATATGACCACCAAGCATGAAGCCAGAGTTAAAGCGGAAGTTGCCGAAGCCCGAACACATATGTATGCGAGTGTAACGGTGTTGGTTGCGGTAATCGCAACGTGCTGGTATTTTATCGGCCTCCATCCAGCCACTATAATCGCAGTTTACTTGGCCATCACGTTTATTGGCTTTTTGCTGCTTAAACAAAACCATTCCTACTCATATGCGGAGTGGTTGCCACACTTTTTTAACAAGCCGTGGCTTTGGAGATCCGAATACATCTTTAATGCAATCAACCAAATTGATGATGAAAGCCTAAGCCGGCTTCCGGAAAGGTCTTGGATTCGTATTGGCAGTAATGCGGTTGTGCTGAAGGATGCCGATACTGCGATGACTTTGAGGTTGATGCTTGAATAGCACAGAAGAACAGCTGGCGATCCAATTGGCGCAAACGGTGATTGATAACAATCACTGGGTTTTTCGTGCAGCTATCACAGGCTTCACTTTGTTATTGCTGCTGGATGTTGGCATGTTCTTTACCGGCTTATCGTGGTTTGATGTTGTACCAATAGTAGTCGCCCACGTAGCGGCGATTATGTTCACGTACCATTTCATTCACCAACGTGCCGGGAAGAACTGGGAACAGCTCTGGATCTTTCGAACTGGTACTCCCGTATACATTAACACACTTGATACTCACGCTTACGAGTGGCTGTCTGAGAATGTTGATCGTGCTGATTACTATGAAGTTGCGTTGGGCGTTTTTGTTGTGCGTGATAAATCCGCAGCAACTGCCATTAAACTGATGAGGACGATTTGATGTTTGGGTGGTTTAAATCTTCAAAGAAGCACCCAATACGGGTAAGCTCAGAGCACCTGAAAATCATTTTTGTTTCAGGCGATTACATGTTTGTTCCATCCAAAGAGTTAAGCTTGTGGTTGCTCGACTACAAGGACAAGTACGATTTCTTCTATGACGAAATGACGGGCGACTTGAGGATAGACTTTAAGGACCACAAGACTGCGGTCCTTTGCAAGCTTTCGTTTGCCTAATTACTTATAGCGGTAAACGATACGGCCCTTGGTAATATCGTAGGGCGATACTTCAACATCAACTTTGTCACCCAAAAGGATGTTGATGTTGTTCTTACGCATTTTGCCCGAGATATGCCCCAGTAGCAGGGATCCGTTTGTAAGCTCGATACGGAACGTTGTATTTGGAAGAACTTCCAAAATTGTTCCTGTGAACTTAATGCACTCTTCTTTAGCCAAAAGTCTTCTCTATATTAGGGATTAATAGTTAAAACTATTTATTTTCTGTACTTGACTAGGCGTGGAAAAACAGCCTGATCGTCAAGCGCGGCTGGAATGATCCAACGCAAATTGAAAATTATGTTTGGCGGGAGTTTCAAGGGATCAATTGTGAAGATCTTTTCCGTCTCCACAGTTTTTACCAAGTCAACCTTATCAGAGAATGCCGTAAAGAAGTTAACCTCGAAGTCAGATCCTTCTAGTTTGAGTAGAAGCTTCCACTCACTGGGATCCGTTACCACGCTGGTTTCCTCTTGAAACTCCCGCACCATTGCCGTTACAGGATTTTCGTCACCTTCAATTTTTCCACCGATCGCATTGAATAGACCAGCCTGCCATGCGGGGCGATCCTTTAATACCAGCGCCAGCTTTGAACCCGAAGGGTTAAACATCAATCCTGCAACGTATTTCATATTATGCTCCTACGACGCGAATCTCGTCGCAAATGTTTAGCTCAAGTGCTTCTTCCGCAGAGAGCCAGATGTCATGCGGTGGAAGCAGCTTTTCGCGAATTACTTCCTCAGTGAGACCGGTTGTACTTGTGTAGTGGTTCAGGATACGCTTGGTTGTATGTCCGAACTCTTTCATTACCGCGAGAAGTTCATGTTCCTTACCATAGCTGCCCCATGCCCACTGATGGCTTAGAATTGCTGTATTTGGGGTAAGGATACGAAAGCCTTTACGGCCGGCAAGAAACGTAAGCAGACCACAGGAACTGATCTGGCCGATACCAATCGTGTGTACGGGCAAAGCAGAGCCACGAATTGCGTCGATAATTGCAAACGCGCTTGTTACTTCACCACCTGGGCTGTTGATGATCAACGTGAGGTGAGAGTACTTGCGGTTGGGATCCAAGTTTGCTTCGAGGATCCAAGTTACCACACTCTTAGCAAGGCTTGCTGTAAAAGCTTCAGAGATAATGTAGATGCCACGGTCACGAAGTGCTGGGCTGTCTTCTCGGCTAGCTGGGGTAGTTGTTGTTTGCGGAGCCATTACAGGACTTGTAAGGCTGTAGATAGGTGTGGTTTCCGCAGGAACCTGATTGCCGTCGTTTCGGATGCTATTGCCTACGAACACTGGTTTCTCCTATGAACTGAATATTACCTAAATTAACAAATAGGAAGCACCAATGTCAAAATTCAAAGTTTGACAGATTAGGTTTTTCAGCTATATTTGTGGGATGAGAAATCCAACGGCTGATCAAAGCAGATACAAGCATATAGAATCCAAGACTAATTGGGGCGAGGATGACAGCCGACATGTGATTTCATTCCGGATGCAATGGTACCCTGATGAAAGGTATTTTAGCGACTTAGAGGTTGATGATTTTTCCAACTATGCGATAGCTTGGTGTGAAGAAACATTTGGCCCAAAGTACACGCCCAACAACCCGTCAGGACGTTGGTATCATAGTAGAGATCGGCTAGGTTTCTATTTTAGAGAAAAGCAGCAAGCTATGCTTTTCAAGGTGGCTATGTGTGCCTGATATTTGTCTAATTTATACGCCCTATGTTCCACTTTTTGTCACTAGGCTCTCAATGATGGGAAAAGAAGCTATTGAGCTAGATTATACGGTAAAGGATTTTCATCCTTTAGCTCACTTTCGTCCGCGTCATTGTTTAGTTGTGAACAAAGCTGGTAGTTTCTATCGCGAAGATTTAGTGCGCAACTTTATCGTTGATGCTGCTTTGTGGTTTCATGAGCGCGGCTACAAACCGCATATCGATTATTATGTAGATGTTGGTACTGATCAGATCTATGTGCGTGAAATGACCGCGCTGGTTGCGTTCAAATTAGAATTTGGCGGGTATTGCGACTACACCTGCAGAAAGAAAGACTGACGATGCGAAAGCTTGTTACGGAGTGGCCACCAAAAGCCGATATCAGTGATTTTTCCCACTCATTTTTTGATACGTGGCAAGTAATCTCAAACCATAAAACTGGTAATGGCTTTTGGTTTCGTGGATTATCCGTGGGCAAATGTATCGTCAACTTTACCGACTTTAGCGCGGCCAACAACCGCAACACCGGCAACATTCATTGGACTGCAAGCCCAGTTACCACAGAAATTGGTAACTGGTTTACCGAAACTATGGGCGAAGAATGGGATCGGTGGCACATCAAGATCTTTTCTCCCATGTCGTATAATCCAAGCAATTGGTCTCACCGCATTATCATAAAGCCCGGCCATGAAGAACATGCCGAGGAAATCCGCACTGAAATTTATGTGCGTGAACCCGTTGACTATTCGCTGTTCAAGCTGAGGTGGATGTAATGGAAACACCATTTGTTTTTGATTATTTTGTCCGGCCGGAGCCCAACACGTTTACGTTCAAAACGATGGCTTGTACGCCACCTAGCTTCTGCTTTGTTGTTGACGACGATTTTCCTAATTCAAGTGTGGTAACATTATCTGAATTTCCTGAACTCGCCCAATTGTATAAGTGGTGCGCTGACACATTGGGCCTTGAATATATGGATTGGCTATTCCAGTTTTTTATCCATAGCCAAACCCATACACAACGCGATGACACCGGTGCTCGCAGAAGAATCCGTCAGGCTTTTGTCCAAGTCTGTATGAAAAATTCCGCAGATTTAGCCCTTTTTAAATTGCGTTGGTCTTCCTAGTCCGCTATAAGTGGACTTGTAAGCGGGCGTGGTGAAATGGTAGACGCGCTGGACTCAAAATCCAGTATCGAAAGATGTGTCGGTTCGAGTCCGACCGCCCGCACCAAACTAGGATATGCTAATGGACCGGAAGCTTGAAATAGCAGAAATGCGCGTTGCTGATTTGGAGTTTCAGCTTCTGGATGCAGAAGAACGCGTTCAGCAATGGAAAGATCTCCTGCAAAAGGAAGAAGCCAAAAACGAAGATCTTCGAGTTCGGGTCCAAACCGCAGCAAACATCCTTGAGGAAGCTGGACTTCGTAATAGTGATGGCTCTCTCGTTTTTGACCAAGCCAAAATAAATCTAATACGCGAACGTATTGAGCGTGGCAGACATATGGAAATGTTTGTTGAGCTTAACAAAACAAATCCACTGTTAAACGACGCGTGGAACAAATACATGCTGGCCCTTCGTTTGGTGGGCTTTGACGGTACAAATACTCCCGAAACAAATTAAGAGACGACAATGCCTGTTGAGCACGAATACAAGTACATCCTTGACTCCGATAATGCCGAGCTTATTGAGAAGTTGGAAGCAAAGTATCCAAAGCAGCATATTCACCAGGTTTATTGCACAAAGAACAATCGCTTTCGTGCCATTGTAAAGCAGGGCAAGAAGAAGACCACCGTTAAGTGGTACCACACGTTTAAGAAGAAGATCAACGGAGAAGTGTTGGAAATCGAGACGGAAATTCCTTCCGAAGATTTCGACATGATCAGCCGAGGCGAGAATCTCGGGGAACTACATAAGATCCGGTTTACTATTCCACAGGAATATGGGCAGTGGGACATTGATTTCCTATTGACTGCGCCATTGGCCAAGGGTGGAACGGTGTACTTCTCGTGCTGCGAATGTGAGCAGCCCAAGGAGTTGGACGTATTTGTTCCTGAGATTCTCGCCAAATATATTCGCTTCGAAGTTCCGCATGAGAACTCCACGTTGTTCAGCAACTTTAAGCTGGCCAATCAGGAATACGCTGCTACCGCAATTGAGCAGCACAAGGAAGTTCTGAAGAAGTGGCCATAACAGTCGCCGGCTCCCGATCAGATTCAAATAAATATTGAAGAGATCGGGAGCAAAGCATGGGCGACAAAGTTAAGAAAATCATCATTGCCACCACCAGTATCAACCTCTATGATATTGTGGCGTTTGTTGTCCGAAATAAGACTCTCGTCGTTTACACGGTAAGTGAAACCCTTTACTTCAACGAACCCCTCGATCTTGAAAGCGTTGAAGATGCCTTTGCCGAACTTACTGAAAAGTTTGATGCTTTAGAGGGTGAAGATGACGTACCGACCGACCCTACAGACCCTGAGGATCCACCAGTTGACCCGGAAGATCCTGAAGAGCCCACCGACCCCGAAGATCCAGTTGACCCCACAGATCCTGTGGAGCCTGAGGAACCCGAAGATCCACCAGTCGATCCAACGGATCCTGGAGACGATGAAACGCCGGTAGACCCAGGCGAGGATGAAACACCCGATCCAGGTAGCGATGATATGAATCCCAACTTTGATCCGGTTGGGAAGAACTTTAACGCTGAGGGTGAGTTCTATTACGATCCGGCAACCAAGACCTATTACGACGACACTGGATATGAAATTGATGATGGTTCCGGTGGAGTAACCAAGCCCGGCTTTACTGGCGCGGGCATGATCTTTGATGCTACCTATGGCATGTATTTGGATATGGCGAACGGTAAAGCCTACAACATTCGTGGCTACGAAATGGTTGCAGCAAACGATCCAACCTAAGCTAGTGTTGAACCATCGATGCTATTGGTAGGCCAACCCACCGTAAAATTGTAGTTGATATAATCGAGTTGGTTTGTTGAACCCAAGTTAGTAAGTGTGTCTTTGTGATACCAGCTTACGCCATAGTTCTTACTCACAAACATCATCATGCGAATACCAAAGTCGATAAGTTCGGGCGCGGTCATTGGAACGTCTTCGTTGTTATGGGAACGCCATGTAAAGTCCGCAGGCAGTTGAACACCCACAGTGATCGCATTACTCATACCCATAATGTTTTCGCGAGCGCGTGCGTCGGAATCAAACAGATGGCCCTTGTATACGACTCCCGCGTTGATATAAGAATCGCGGAACATGTTGATTTGCTGGTGTAGGGCTTCAATGGTTTGCGGAATGGTCATTCCCATATATGGCGCGGACTTATCAATAACAGCGCGTTCAGCAGTTGTTGCCAAACGTAACGTGGTGCCTTCGATAATCCAATACTTTTCAGGATGGCCGCTAACCACACTCATATTTGGGTTAATCAGCCAGTTACCATCCATATAATCGGGTGTGTTTACGCTGGGAATGTATTGCTTTGTTGTCTTGTTTAGAACTGACGCCATTGTTTACCCATAGGTGATATTGGTTGAAGGACTATTGTTGAGAAGAGAATCGGTAACCGATTCTAGAAGTGGAACGGTAGCACCGATTGGTCCGATTAGCTTCCAGCGTCCATAAATGTCGTGGTAGATTTCATCCACACCGTTATGGGTAGAAATCGTCTCAATGTATTCGGGTGCTAACACGGCAGAGTAGATGCGATAGTCTTCGATCTCGCCACGAAAGTAATTTGTATACGAGCTGTTACCCGTGCGTTGCGCACCCAAAGTATTTGATGAGGGTGTTAGAATAGTTTGGTCATGATTTCCTGTAGCTACCGGCATACCATCAACATAAAGTGTGAGAACTTTGTTCTGATAAGTTGCGGCAATATGATGCCATTCATCGGTTGTACTCGTAGAAGGAGCATTTATCGTTGTTGTGTTATAGATGGGAAAGAAAATGAAAATAGTAGAATGGGTAACACTTGCATAAAAGCGACCATTTTGCCAATACAAACGAAATGTATTTCTAGATCCATACTCCGTGATAATATCCAATGTATTAGATGAATTAGCCGTAGGTATGAGAACACGACACATAACGGTGAAATTATCACCGCCTGTATTTTGTGTGATTGTGTTCTGTTGTGATCCGGAAAATACAATACTCATGTCCAGTCAATCCTAACAGTTAGCACCATAAAGTCACCGCTAAGCGTATCACTTCCATTAGCGCCCACACGCACAATTTCTAGCTGACAAGCATCTCCTGCAACCAAGCCAATATTATCCAAATCAAAGGTTGTGGAAGTTGACGTAAACGTAATGTTGTTTGCCAGGGTTGTTATCGTTGTCATTGCATTAGCGGCACTCCAAGCCGGTGGAGTTGCACCAATAGGAAAACGACGCGCATATAGGGCCCAAACTGAAGTGCGGTTTGCAGTCTGAGAAGTCCTCGGACGTCCCATAATTGTAATCTTCAATGTTGATGCGCCTGTTGGTGCCGCTGTTGTAATACCAATACCTTCTGAACGGCTATCGTCAAAGCTGCGAACAGTTATCGTTGTATAAGTTGGATCCAACGCTGCGGTTGCTGTAGTAGTCACAGGCCATCCGTTACCAGATGGTGAATCCATCATAATACTTGTAAACGTGTCGGTGTCTAAAAGACCTCCAGTTGCTCGTCCGTAAGCATCAACAGTGATACGGTCATACTGCGCTGCGACTACACCAGTCGTAGCCAAACCTAAGGTGGGGTTACCAGCGATAGCATCGGCATTAGTTACCACGAGTTGTCCCGCAGTTGCACCAATGCTACGAGTTGCCATCGTGCCTGTGCCTGTGCGAGCAATAATACCATTTGTTGTAAGCGCGGCAATCGCAGTCAAGTCGGAGTCAAGTGGTTGAACTCCAGTGATTTGGTGAGTGTGATCGCTTCGTGCAAAACTGTTGGCTGTACCCGTTGTATTTGTTGTTACCAGTGATAGTCCAATGGCCGATGCAGAAGCAATAGGATCAACACCGTTGGGTAAATGGCGACTTGCGTGGGCGCGCATATCCAAGCCATTGATCGATGGAACATTGATAATGGTATGTCCATCCATATCCAATGTTCCACCCATTTTACGGGTACCATTGGAGAGCAAATACTGAGGATGATCATCCTCAAATAGACCAAGAAGGTTACCATGGCTTGATGCCGCACTTAGCGTTGGCGCGGCAGCGCCAATTGTAGGACGATTATCGAAAATCTCAATAATATTAGGCGCGCCTTGCTGAACCACGATACTCGCAATAAGTGTGGTTACACCTTCCATAAACGAGCCCGGAGGCAATGGGAGAGGTGCACCTTCAGCTTCAACTAGCGTCGCGTATTGGGCTTGTGCATAGATAAGCATGTAAAGCTCATTGGGCCCATCACCGGCGACATATAGTGAATGCTTTGCATAGTAACCAGGCGATAGATTTGTTAGGCTTGTGCCGCTATCATATTGAGTATGTGGAACAACATTACCGCCATAAATGTAATTCCAGTCATTTCCAGGTTTTCTATGAACAATAAGAAGTTGCGCACTTGTGCCACCTGTAGGAGAGAACTTTAGACTACCATGATAATAAACGCCGTCAACGATATTCAAAGTAAATGGTGTGGTTGGATTCTCACTTACAGTACAACCTTCTGCAAATACTGAACCAAATGCGTTACGAAGCATAGACTCGATTTGGTTGCTGGCGTGAAATGCACTTGAAGGAGTTTCATCAATCCACACGACTTGGTTACCATCGGTTACCACACGACCTAAGAGAATATTTTCGATTAGGTTTGGCATCGACGGATTATGAACAACGATGCCCGTGTTTGTCACATAAACGTATTCGGCGGCTTCGGCCTCCATAGTAAGAACAGTATTGGGCCAAGAAAGGCGAGTAGTGCGGGGAATTGGGTCGCTGATAGATGCGTAACCCATACCCGCAGAAATATTAATCGTACCGGGAGTTGTTCCATATGTGAGTTCACCACCGGAGAGCAACCCCATCGTTGTGGCTTGACCAAACAAGCCAGACATTTCAGTTGTCTTTGCGTGAGTTGGTCCCAAGTAAAGAGGGCCAACGCTTGTAATGCCAGTGGTTACTGGATCCGAATAGAAGATTGAGATATTTGCGTTTCCATCGACACTTACCTTGCTACGAGTTGCGCAACCCAGAAAGTGACCGGAAGCTTGTGGATGATCCACCACAATATCCATTGTATTGTTTTGAAGATTGATACCATCGCCGTTGAAGATTGGACCAGCACCATCGTTTTCAAGCCAAATAGCTTTTGCAAAACCTAGTATCGAGGTTCCAACAAAACGACCAGTTGCACCATTCTTCAAATGGATACCAGTACCCGTAACTTGTGCGTTTCTCAGCAAACAACCCGCGACAATAATCGTGCTTTGCGTACCCTCGGCCTTAAACATAAATGTTGGGCCAGGCGCTGTGGTGCCGTTAGTTGCCAACGATCGGATATTAATCCGGGCCGCGCCCGGACCCTTAGCGTAGAAGCCTTGATCGAATGTGCCATGGGCACCAATCATACCACCTTCAGTATAGATTGTGGCGTAAGTGCCAGCGGCTTGCTCAACCATTACCTGTGTGCTGTTGTTGCCGTATTTGATGTTTCTCAAATATGCACCCGAAGTAATCGTGGTATTACTGCTATTGCAGTAGAAAGCCGCATAATCCGTGCCGGAAACTCCATGCACAATTATTTCACTAATGTTCACATTTACGTCAATGTGGAACAAATGTTGATTGGGAGCGGAAGCTCTAACTGCGGTAACACCAGGTGCGCCTCGAACAGCAACATAGCGAGGAACAACAAGTGTAGGTTCATAAAACTGACCCGGACCAACATCTATCAAATATGGCTTAGCTTGTGAAGCATCAGTGATACTTGCAAGTGCATCAGCAATGGTAGAGAATTGACGCTTACCTGGTTCTTTACGAACCTCTACCACTGTGGGCTCATTAAAGCGTAAATCATTATCCAAAAGGAAGTCAACCCATTCACCGTTGATGTAAGTCTCATGTGAGTCGGTGTCTAAGTTGTAACGGAGCAAACCATCTAGTGGTGCATCAGGACGATCATCTGTGGTACCCGCTTGAACCGCAAGACCAGTTGTGCCGGTCATTTCAACCGTGCCATCATCCTTCAGGTATACGAACGCACTAGCGCCAGCTGAGATTGCAATTTCACCGGGGTTAGCCAAAAACAAACCCGTGCCCGGATCACTTGAAAAGCTTATGGAAGGTTGGGATTCTGTACCATCGCCAACAAAGATCCGACCATCAGCGAGTTGAATGTCGCCACCGTCAAAAATCAAATCTTTGCTAAGATCGAGCTGCTTTGGAGTTAATTTCATTCGATCGTCCTGTAAAAAGAATTAGCTTAAAGTAATTTAGCTTTTGATTAATAGGACATTCGTATCAAATACACTGGATACCAACATGTGCGATCCAACTTGATGCACTTGCCAGCCTTCACCTAACAGCTTTTCCCAGTAACGGCACGAACGGTTTGCTTCTTCCGTGAGGCTAACAGCCTCATCTAGAATCGCCTCATTGACGTGCTCAGCCGGACCAAAGGAAACGATTTCACCACATACACCAAGTGACCCACGAGTAAGGCTGAGTGAACCTTCGGTAAGTTGGACATCATCCAATACCGATGGCTTGAAGAACTCTAGGAGATCATCTTCAAACGCCTTTTGCTTTAGATCTTCAATCGACTCTGTACGGATGAGTACTCGAACTTTCTCATCTGTGACCTCAAAAATGCCTTCGTGGCGATAAGCAGTAAAACGCCAATCGTCCACTTCAATACCAACTAGATTTGAGATCTCGCCTAGGATTGTGAGCAGTTTAGAGCTAAACGAAGCTTCTCTAGTGAGTTCAACAAACACTAGAAAATAACCATCTTCGTTTGGTGCAGGACTTACATCAGTGTCCAACAGGACCACTGGTGATTTTTGGATAAAACGGTTTAGATCGTTTGCCGGCTCAAGATCCTTTACAAAGAATCCAACCACGATCGCATCATCATCGACTTTACTTTCAAATTCATCAATACTGATCAGAGGAATAACAAGTTCCTCTAGATCACCTTCACGAAGACCCTCACGCAAATACTGGCGCATTATACTTCCTCCTCTTCGGAGTCAGCATCGCCATCAGCGGCTAGATCTTCACCCTCTTCATCATCTTGGTACGCATCTTCTTGATCGATGTTTTCATCGCGTGCGTCGGAAACGTTGTCGGTATCCACTTCGCTATCATCGTCATATAGCTCAAGATCATCGTCATCGAGTTCTTCAATAAACTTTCGTGGAATACTAACGTGAACAAGCCAAACTGGCTCTTCATCGATATTAGGCTTACCTTTTTCGTCTTTGCGGTAATCTTCTTGAGTTTCAATTTCGAGAGCTTTTTCCTTAAGCTCCTTTGTGAAATGAACCTTAGCGCCGTGTTTGTTCAAGCGCACACCACCTTGGGGATCAGGCATGTCCTCGTACTTGTAGAGGAGAGTGATATCAACCCAGTAGCGACGGATTTCAGGACCCTTATGGATCTCACCTTTGAACCAATTCTTGAACACGTAGAGATCCAAACCATCGAAGAAGTCTTCGATTTGAATCAGAATGTCTGTTAGGTTCGCATGTTTGTGAAGACGCTTGGCGTGTCTTGGATCCATTTTGAAACTCCTTGCTACCCATATTTATAATTCCTAACTTGCTCTTGGTATAAATATTCAATGCGAAAACTTAGGAGTTTCTCTTATGAGATTGTTTGAAATCTTTGACGGGCCAGCAACCCCGGCTAATATTGATAAGCTCGAGAAAACTCTCGATAGGAATTTTTATCAGCCAGAGGACAAAGTCAAGGCTAATCAACCCGTATTGGATGTTGATATTGATTCTAGCCCTAGAAACCATTTCATTCAACGTTATGGTGAACGCGCAAGAAAAGCCAATTTTGGTCTAGCTGATATTGCTGCGCTTCTTGCAAGTGCAAAGACTGGCAAGCTTCCTGGCTACAAAGATGAGCTAGATGATTTGAGCCGCGAAAACTATCCAATGGATAACGTTGTTATCCAGGGCAAGGGCGAAAACCCATTAACAATTCCAGTAATTGTTAAGCCAAATCCAGCCGCAGCTAAGATGCAAGATGGTAATCCGGTTGCTGCGGATCGCCAGGGTAAGAAGGTTCCAAAGAACCGTATTATTCCAAAGACTGTTTATCGTCAGGGAATAATGGATCAGAACTAACTTTGTAAGTTGCTGTTAGTTCTAGCATGTCTTCCAAGGAAAGCGTCCAAAACTTCCCTTCATGCAAAGTGCAATGTGTTGCCGACTGAATCAGCAAGCCTGCTGATTTAAGCTTTTCAAAAACCATGCGATCATGTTCGCCCATCACATCGGGGTTTCCGCCGGAAACCATAATCAATCGCTTGATTTCCCTTACGAGAACCATTTTGCGATCGTGATGCTGTTGTGCAACTTTATATTGGTTCTCGTAAAGCTGGTCCAAACGCTTTCCATGTTCCTCATGCAACTTTCGTATATGAGGAGACAATTTATCCAAGCTTTTCTTGGTTTCAAGCTGTTCGCGCTCTGCAATTTCCTCTACAAGCTTTTCAATTTCATCCGCATACTTTAGCCGCGCATAAACAAGAATCTCTTTGAACTTGCTGTCCAAGTATTCGTCACCGCCGAGCGCAAGTTCAATAAGAACATGGCTAAAAAGATCATTTACGAGCCAGGGTTCCATACCAATGTGATCGCCATAATCACGCATGGCGCCACCGGCGTAATCATTTGGCTTCCACCGGGCCGCTTCCTGAATATCTTCGATTTGCTTCGTATGTGTGGTATTTTCTTCAACAACCTTATTGTTACAGTGGATAACATCGCGGCATGACATGTACAGCATCTGCCGGCTGCTCTCTTTTATAAAGTTGCCCAAATTCGTCATCTCATTCCACCAAAAGGTAACCGTTACTTGTAGGTTGACGTCGAAGCTTTTCAACCATAGCAGCTTTCCGCGCCCATGCGTAGTCATCGGAGAACTTGGTAACTTCATCTATGAAGTCAAGGTCAATCAGTTCCTGCTTGAAGTACTCTTTAAGTTCACTTTGAGTGCGCTCGTGATCGAATTCAAACTTTTCCAAATCATAGTAGATGTGGAACTTTAAAGCGTTCGCAACGGCTTCGTAAATGCGATGACCTTTTTCCGTCATGACCAAATTGATGTGGTAAATGTCCAGATATTTGTCGTCGTTGCGGTCACGAAGTGAATTTTGTCCAATGGGCTTATGCAGGACTTCAGTTGTGGCAAGACCTTGTCGCACTACCATAATATCCTGAACAAAACTGAGAAAATCATCAATTTCATCAAGTGCGGATTGGTTTGGTGCCACGCGAATATACCACGTTGAGACAATGTTCAACGGGTTATCCTTTGGATCTTTGATCAACGTTGCCAGGTAGCTTCGAAACTCCCCAACAGCTTGCATGTGTTGCATCACATTGGTCTTAAAGTTCATCCGGCACAAAACCTTCTTCAGCAAGCAAGTGGAGGAAAACCGACTCGACGTCAGCTTCGAGCTTGTAGACGAGAAACTCGTCTAGCTGGTCCTGCATGTCACCCCATGCTTTTAAAATATCCGCAATGTGCTGGGGATTAAGCTTGCTCTCGAGTTGCGACCAATTAAAGTCCAGCTTACCATCCTTAATCTTTGCATGTTTTGATTTCTTAGTTAGAAGCCAAGCAAATCGGCGTGCTTCAGTTGGTAGTGCTGATGGCACGTAGTTGTGAGCACTGGCCGTCTTTTGGAGACTGTCGATAACTTTTGCCCATCCATACGATTGCTGGGTAAAGTCATTGTCCTTTAGTAGTTCATCAATTTCGGCTTGGGCGTCATCAATTTGCGCTTGTGCTGCTTGTTTATTTTTGAGTCTATTCTCATAGAATTCTTTGGCTTGATCATACTGGGCACGATACTTGAGTACCGGTTCAGGCCGACGGAGCTTTGCCAGAAATACAACTCGCTTGAGTGCTTCAATCTCGTCTTCATCTGGATTGGCGAAAATAGCATCAAACAGGATTTCGAGCTCTCTGCTTGGCATACCAAGTGCGTTGGCCAATCCATCATGGTTGGGACTTGTGGGTGGCTCAAAAACCACCTTGACACTAGCCGCATATTGATTGGAACTGATCTTTTGTTTCAGCTTTTGCAAGCGAAACATTTGTTGAATTGCAACCGCAGCGACTTGAATATCAATGTTCATCGTACCTCACTTTATTCTGTTCTAGCACGAATTGGAATGGTGTCAATGCCTAGGTATCAGCAAGCCATTCCCCTGACATTGTACCGCGGAGCTTTTTCAATACAAATAGACGTCTTATATCCATAAGTTCGGGATGGTTAATGGATTCAAAGAATTCTATTTTGATCTTGGAAAGCAGCCTAGCTTCTAGAAGTTTGGTAAGTTCAATACGAGATAATTCGGGCGAAGGTTCGTTGACTTCAAAATTGAAAAGCACACCTTCGTTGAAGCTGTTAAGGAACTGATTTCCAAGCTCAGTAAGAAAGAAGGAAATGTTGATTTCCTTGCGTGGATCATCCGATACTTGCTCAATCTCAGCAAGTTCATAAAGCACACAGGGATGACGTCCCGCTAGGACACGGGCTTCATCATGTGCGACATCCCGAAGGGTTTGCCCGCAATTGTCAAAATCCTCAACTTTAAAAGTTGAATCGTATATGGATGAATAGCAGCAATCAATCAGGTTACGGCGTAACCGCCATTGTTCCATCATTTCAAGCTGTGGTTTCTTTATTCCTCGCATACAACGTTTGTAGCAGGAAAGCCTAGTTTGTCAAATGAAAATGGATGCCGTTTCCAGCACCCATTCTCTGCAAGCTAGGAGTTAGAAGCTTACTTAAATGTCCTTGTCCTTGTAGATACCAAGGAGTTCCTTAACAACTGGGTGACGCTCAACGTCACTCTTCTCAAACTTCACAACACTAATGTGGTTGGAGCTTTCGAAACGTGCTAGGAAGTCGGCAAGACCGTTATCCTTGCCACGATCGCTTTGCGCGAGGTCACCTGTAACAACCATCTTGGAGTTCTCACCAATACGTGTGAGAATCGAGAGCATGGAGTTTGCTGTTGTACCTTGGGCTTCATCAACGAGGATAAAAGCGTTCTTAAATGTACGACCGCGAATAAATGCGATTGGAACCATCTCGATGATGTTTTCTTCAAGCATGTACTGGATTTCAGCGGAATCGTAATACTCGGCAAATACGTCTAGGATTGGCATCATCCAAGGTGTCATCTTCTTAAGAATGTCACCAGGAAGGAAACCGATATCCTTGTCGTCGACCGCCACGTTTGGGCGTGTGATAACAATCTTTTCAACTTCACCGGCCTTCAGTGCCTTGATAGCTGCAAGTGTGGCGATCATTGTCTTACCACAACCAGCTGGGCCGGTAGCGAATACAATGTGCTGAGAATCATCAGCCAACGCAATCATCAGGTCTTCCTGATTTACGTTACGTGGCGTAATGTCTACACTGCGCTTCTTTGTTTTCTTGAAGTTTGCTAGGTCGATAACATTGTTATTGCGAGAATCACCGCCACGGGAATTGTTTCGCGAATAGCGATTATCCGATGGACGACCATAGTCGTTAGGTGTTCTGTTGCGGTCTTGACGAGGGTTGCTGCGCTCTGCGCGTTTAGCTCTCTTGGCCAATGTACAGCCTCCAATATGAGGGGTTGCGACTGCTCATTGGTATTTATGGATCGTTAACCGAGTTAAGTAGGTAGTTTAAGCCTACTTGCGAAATGATTTCTTTTTAGTGAAAACTTCGGCTTCATAGTCCATGTAGAGACCGTAGAGATAATCACCTGCTGGGTCACAACTTAGCCTGCGTGTTTGGTAGGTAACTTTAACAATGGGTTCGTTGCTTTTTAAGCCCATCTCCAACTGCTTTAGAAAGCCTTTTGGAGAAGAGTATCGACCCCCAATCCTTTTTGGTATTGGATTGTACCAGAGGTTGCCTGATATTTTGCTAAGCAACCACTGATACTTTCTATGTCCATCCACGTAAGAATTAAGGATCTGATCCTCGTTCATGCCATCCAGCCTAAGCGGTAGCAATTCTCATCACTAACGCATTCATAAATTTCCTTCCACGTTTTCACGCGCTTGGAATATTTAATCTCAGCGTCAATGTTGTAGGGTTGCTCCATTAGGAATACTTTGTGTCCCAGGCGTCCACCTTCTTCAGCGTGTTTGACTTTATCGTCAACCCACCATGTTGGCTTATACCGCTCCAGGAAACGCGTCTTTGCTTGGCCTAGTCCTACGCAATGCACGGTGTCGAAAACGCCCGGAAAATACTTCTGGAGGTTGGTACGACGTGCATCGTGTGTCCATACATCATCTGTGCAAGCGGTAATCGCAACAAAGGCATAACCTTCTTTGTGAAGAAGATTTACATACTCAACAGCATGATCGTACGGCGTGATATGCGGGAAATGATCCTTGCACTGGTTGAACATTTCGATAAGCTTGCGTGTTGCGGAATACTCACACTCAAGCCATTCTTCAATGTTGTGGAAGTCGCGCATCCGACCCTTTGGTGTTGGTCCACCAAACCATTTGTGCGACTTTAGGTACCACGCTTCAAAGTGTCCTCCCCAATCCAGGAGGACCTCATCCACGTCAGTTAGAATTAGTTTCATTTTTGTCTCCCGGGACAAGTCCCTTTAGGCGATCGTAATTCTTAACGTCATTGGCAACCCACTGCTTGAGAGCAGCGGTGACGTCTTCCTGATAACGATCGACGTATTCCTTGAAGACTTCCGTGGACGTAAGGTCAAAGCGATTCTTGAGAACCTTACCACCGAGCAGATCGATAATAACAGAAGCTTCAGTGCTGTGGCGACGACCAACTTTGTCTGAGATGATCATATTCTCAAACGTTTCGTAGTTGTCTGGATTCGACGATACGCCCTTCTTGCTTGCATCAACACCAGCGGCGAGACGGGTAACATGAGAGACGATTAGGTAAACACTTTTTGACATTTTAGAGATCCGACAATTTGATTACAACAGCGGCGAGGTTAATTTCAGCATCCGCACACAAAGCGTGGTCACGAAGACCCGCAGCAATAATAAGCACGGCATTCTTCTGTGTATCAGGATTGTCGCCGAACAATTCCAAATGCGTATACAAGTAGCGATAGATTTGGTCGTACTCATCCGTTTTTGCAATGCTGCAAATGTACTGACGAGCTTCCAAATACTTCTTTGTCATGAACAACTCGTAGAACTTGTCCATGTAGTCGAGGGAGCTTTCCTCAGAGGATTCCATTGGATGGAGCTTGCCACCCTTTGTGTACTGGTCCAGCAAGTTGATGCACTTGCGAAGATCAGGATAGCTAAAGCTGACAAAAGCTTCCAAGTCTTCAACTTCAAACTCAGCATTTTCCGCAAGCAAAACGTTGATCATGCGTTCCATGTAGGATTCCATATCAAGCTTGTTGATGTGGAAGCTTTGCATACGTGAGTGCAGCGCCGGCATGATCTTGTGCGGATAGTTGCAGGTCATGATAAAGCGAACGCTATCCGAATACTTTTCGATTTCGTTACGCATGATGCCCTGCGCGTCTTGACTCATGCGATCCACCTCATCGAGAAGAATCACTTTGTATTCGCCCACAGGCCAAGTACCGCAAAAGTTAACGATCTTATTACGGATCGTTTCAACACCGTTTTCGCGAGAAGCGTTGATTTCCAGTATGTCACCGGGATCAACACCCAGCATGTTAATGAGGATCTTGGCAAGCGTTGTTTTGCCTGTTCCTTGCACGCCGCTAAGCATGATGTTAGGAATAGGAATACGCTTACCATCGGGATTGGCAACCCATTCCCGGATCTGCAATTCCATCATTTTGTCTTTGAAAACATAGCCGTCAAAAGTATCTGGACGGTACTTTTCCACCCACAAATCGTGCATCAGTGAAATCCTAAAGTTTTAATTGTTTTCTAAATATAACTGGACAGACTCTAGGGAGTCAATTTTAAAACCAGCGTAGCTTGAACAACGTGGCGTGTTCAGCGGAGTTAAACCCGATCAGATTAGGGAGTACGAACCAAGTACGCTTGTCCGCAGGGATAATTGGATTCAGTTGATTCCAATCATCATAGTCGGCAATTTTATCAAGTAGCGGGGGTCGATTCCAAGGGAGAAACAATTGTTCGTAAAAACGAACAGCACCAAATTCATAACCGAGTGTTTCAATAAGCCAACGGTGAAGTTCTTCTTTAGGATACCATTGAAGCGAGCTGTCGTCGGTAAATTTTCGGTTAAACACGTTGTAGTGGTATTGGATGACACTTTGGTTTCGATCGAACAAATGTTCGATTTCAGATCCATATCCGGCTTGAAATACCACCATTAGCTTTGGAACCACTTTAGCTTGAACTGCAAAGCAGCGTTGCGGTGCTTAAAGCCAATTTTAGTTTGTAGCAAGAGTTGGCCGTTGCGGTAAACGTGAGTCTTTGTTGGGTGATATTCGCCCCAGTTGTAATCGTCGCTAAAAATTGCTGCACGTTCGGGGTGTTCTTCGCCAGCAAGTTCGCGGGCATCTTCAACCATACGATGGTAGTCGGACTCTGTAAGGAAAACTTCCATCGTGTAGGGAAACACTTCCTCGAAGGACGCCTGGATTTCTTTAATATCTTCAAAGCGTAGGAGGTGTAGTTCTACATAAAGCGATTCGGAAATGGAAAACATCTGAGCCCGTATTGGTTAAGTGCCTGTTTCCCATCATATGTTTAGAATTTAACCTAAAGTCAACCTATTATCTACACCCAGGACAATTTAAATAATGCCGCTTTCTTTTTATCGGCAAAATACATGAGGTGATAGGGTGTTTCCAGCTTTGGATTACCAGACAAATAATAGTTAAAGAACCATTCGGTATCAGAGTCTGCCCGTATAATCTCTGGCAAAGATAACGCTTCTCTACCTACGTGTTCACGCAACCATTGAACAATATCATCGGTAAGGGATATCGCGAATCTATGGTCATATGGATTTATGGTGATAACACCGGGATGGTTTATTGGAACTTTGATATGGGTGGGACTTCTACGATTAAAGTTGAACATTTTAGATCCACGCAAGTTTGAAAAGCATGAGGTCGGCGTTATCGGCGAAGTAGATATGACCCTTCGCAACACCGCCTTGGATGACGTACCAACGAGCCTCAGCTTGTTTCTGCATCATGTTGTTCAAGCTTGATGCAGGATATCCAAAGTGGTAGACAAGCCACTCATAGACATCCGGGCGGAGAACTATAGTACCGATCCGAGGTGATCGATCAATAATTGGCTCATATAGAGTGATGTGAACAAGTTCACGCCACTCCAATTGACTGAGGTCGTATCGTATGTCTCTCATCCGAATGTCAACTTGAATACCATAGCATCTTTGTATTGCTTAAACTCGATAATCGTCGCGGTAGAACCGCTAATGTGCGAGAGATTCCAGTGCTTGTTTCGGAATAGTTTCTTCTCTTCAAGCCAAAGCAGCGCATCACCCACCTTGCGGGAGTACGCATCGGAGCCATAAGTTGAACCATCGTCAAGCGAGATAGCCACATCATATGGATATACGTCAAGCAAACCCTTTAGCATCATGCTACTCCTTTAATTGTGCCAGCTTAGCGCGAAACCCCAATGGAATCAAGATGTGGCAATGGTGTGGATTTCTCCACACCATTAACTTAGAACAGCTCAGGCTTCTCAGCTTGAGCAAGTAGGATTGCGTCTGTGTCAACGCGCTGGATGTAAAGTTCTTCACCGTTGAGTTCAACAGGAACACCATAAGTCCAACGGCCATGCTCGATGAGAATCCATTCGCCTGGACGAACATAATCAACATTTGAGCCAACCTTGTAGACTTGCGCCCAACGCGGACGGATACCACGATCCTTACCGTTGTCGTCGGGGATGAGAATCCCACCCTTTGTAAGCTTGTCGCCCTGATCCATATTGTAGATAAGAATATGGTCCTTGAGCGGGCTTACATCACGATCAAGCCTAAAATACACGTTTGCTGGCATTATACCCTCTTAGTCTTCTTTTTCCGAAAGCTTGCGTGTGCGATCTTTTGCAACTGCTGGCTTTTCAGCGCCAACATCAGCAGCTGGTGTTGCAGGTGCAGCAGCTTTTTCATTTTGCTTCTGCGCTTGCAATGCCTTCAAACGCTCAACAACCTGTTGTGGAGTTTCAAAGGAGTCAGCTTCAACAGCGCGAACGTCCACACGCTTGACGTTACCCTGGAGATGAGAATTGTTGTATTCTGCCTCAATATCCTCACGACGCTTGTTAACTTGGCCGCCCGCTGTGAGCATGTCGCCGCGTGCGTTCATACGAAGCTGAGTACCACGGCCAGTAACCGCAACCGTCTGCTCGTTTTTCGCACGCATCTCTTCCATGTTAATTGAAACGCCGCGCATTGAGGTGTGGGACTTTGGTAGCTTTGCCATAAAGATCTCCTTGTTATATTTGTAGTTATTTACTAGTTGAGGAACTCGGAAAAATCCAAGTCATATGCAAGGGAATCAACCCTATGTACGCCGATCAAAAACAGCACATAGGAACTTACGGAAGAACCTCTACCAATGCCCCAAAGGACTTTGTGTTTGCGAAATGTTTCGATCAAATAAACTAGGCTGCGGAGCATTCCGAAAAGATCATACTTTTCAAATACATCAAGCTCCGCATGAATTCGGTCTTTTTGCTGTTGAGTTTCACAAAATTGTTCAAGCCAAACCCGTAGATCCAAATGCTTGAAACGTTCGGGGATTAACCACTCATTGCGATAAGCCGTCATCAAATCATCCACCGGAATCTCCGGTTTGGAATATACCGGTGGAAGCATTTCATCTTGGTCATGAGCTTTTGCAACTTGAACAAACTGCTGATACTCCTCACCATCTTCAATGAGAAGTTTTTGGATCTCGTAGCCCTTCATGATCAGCGGATATAGATCCTTGATCTTGAAGCTTACTTGACCGTATTCGTCAACAGTTCTGTTCTCCAATTGTATCATAGCCAAGAAACCTTAAAAAGCACCGCGTGGTTGCTGTGGCGAAATTTGAAAGTCATGCAACTGGGTTCAACAGCATCATACTCGCCCATGTCAACTTTCCAATTCTTCTCCCCTATGGCTTTATTAAGCCAGATAGCCACATCCTCACGTACGGTTAAATCCATGACGTGCAAATAATAATCCGCAAATTGATAGCTGGTTTGCACTTGATAGTCAAAACCCGGGAAACCCAACCACCGGCGTATTCTCCTCCAAATATTCATCATCCGCACCATGATAGTTTGTAAAGCATAGCATCACTTTCCTTCTCAAAAGAAATGGTATACCCGTTAAGTGAATCATATTCCCATTTACCTTCACAGGTGGTTTCAAGCCATTCCACTACCTGGGACTGTAGCTCAAATTCATCATACAGAAAGCCATGATAGAAGATAACCACTTTGCTATTAATAAAGCCATGAAGATCAATGTGATACGGTAAATTCATTGCCAAGCCAATTTAAACATCATCGCGTGTTTGGGTTCCCAAAAGATAAACTCCAATGCCCAACTACCACCAAAAACTACTTTACCCGGACCGGGTACCCATTTGGGATTAAACGCAAATTTGCCTTGACCAACATGATTTACTAACCACTCCTTGACTTCCGGCTGTAGCATAAGCCCATCTTGTCCACTTGAAAAACGAGTGACTAGACTTTTAGACCAAGGCAAATCCACTATATGCGGGGTCACTCTTTGTCACCTTTGATAACTTCGGGCCTAAACGCTGGGCGAAGCACAACAGCTTCCTCACCCAATGCTTTGCGAAAGCCCTGACGAATAAAGTCCAAGCTATACGCGCTTGCTGGCGCCTTTGAAAGATCCGCACCTTCCGGTGGAATCACATCAACTGTGCTGGCATCATCTCGTGCCCACCACGGCTTACCAAAGTAGGCTTGCTCTCCAACCCATTCAGCCATTTCCGGCAAGTTGTGTTCGCCGGAACCCGTAAACATGAATGAGAGTCCGCTTTCATCATCGCTTGTTAGTTCAATAATACCAAACTCCAACACGCCACCGCCAAATGCGTTCATCTTGCTGTGCAGGATTTCCGCAATCAAATCGTCTGTGGGTTCCTCAGGCAACATCATCAAGTTATTGCCGGAGTTAACTTTGCCTTCTTCATTAAACAACGCATTGTGCGCCCATTCGTTGTCCACGCAAAACATTAATGCGCCGTCAACGGAGTTCTCAAGCCAGTATTTGATTTTGGCAATTGCCACTTTGATTTCAAGTTCATACTCTAGGGCTTCTTCATCTTCGACATCCTCATAAAGAACCTCAGCTTGAAGTTTCCATCGTGTGGGAACCAAGCGATTTTCTGTGATGCGTATTGCCTTAAATTCCAAAGCCAATTTTACGATAAATTCAGGATATTCAAATTCTTCAGACATAGATAATCCCTGCAAATAGAGTATTAACTCTATCATACATGGTTTAGGACAAAAATATCAATTGAAAAAGGTGTCTTCTGGAACTGCTCGATCCAGTTGTTTTAGAGTAGTTTGGTTGGGCCCAACCATTTAGCTAACCTTGAGTGAGAACGGGTGAGCAGCCAATTAAGGTGTCCTCGCTCTGTTGCTAAACTATTTACTCTTTTCGAGTGTAAAAATATACGCTGTTAAGCGAATGTAAGCTTAAAAAGGGTGGCTATTTTCTCGTCATCGAAAAAGAAACAGACTATCTTATATGAGGAATCACAGTACATCCAAGCGATATCGTTGGCTGGGTATTGATCAATAAATTCTTTAACTTCCGGCTTTAGCATGCCAAAGATAGTAACGTGATCAATAACTAGGGAAGTTTGAATATCTACCCTAGTGTGTATCACTGCTTATAAACCTTCTTGAACTTTGGAACCACAGCTGGTCGTTCAATAGTTTCGTTGGCCTTCTTTGGTAGCTTGGATGCTTCCTTGGCCTTTTCCGCACCTGGCTTCAAGTCGGGTTCGGATTCAATAACATCGGGGAACAATTCGTTCCATGCTTTTTGCATTTGGGCTGCAAAGCGATTTTGCAGTTCCATTTCAATAAGCTCGATAAAGGTTTCCAGTTGCGCCCGCATATCATAACTCATCCCCATTGCATGAGCCGCGTACAAGCGCGAGTTCAAGTTGCTCAGTTTATCTCTGAGTTCTTCTTCGTTTAGGGACGAGGGATCAAATGACGGATGCAACTGGATTCTCCTTAGAGGTCACCCGCCTTGCGATTTTCACTGCGGGAGATTTCAAACTGTCCGCCCGGATAACGAGCTTCAAGCTTGCGAACATTTTCTTCAATAACTTCGTATGGATCCATACCAAGAGCCATACATGCGTTGGCAAAGTACCACATTACATCGCCAAGTTCGCGCTTCATGTGGAAAACGTTGTCCTCATTATAGGGCTTGCCCTGGAATGTGATCTTCTTGACGATTTCCATAAATTCACCAGCTTCGGCAACCAAGCCATCAGCCGCAGTGTGAAGTCGAGCTACATTGCAACCCTGATCATAAAGGGCTTCGACGCGGGCAAGAAATGCTGCCTTGTCCTTGGATTCGCTAGATGTAACTGCATCAACGAATTCCAAATATTGATTCAAAAATGGATTAGACATGAAAACTCCTGTATATGTAATAACTTATCATACACAGGAGCTTCCTGGTTTGTCATTATTTAAACCAATAGAATTTCTTCGCGATAACCGATGAGACCACAAAGCCAGTTTGCGCAAACGCAACTGCCGAGCCAAAGCGACCTTTGGGGGATTTATCCACGGGAACAACAAAGCCGGTTGGAATAGCCGATGCACTCCATTGACCGTTTGCCTTCTCATAAACGTAGGCAGCACCAATAGCGTTATCGCGCATTGTAGCGCCTGCAATCACAAGCTTTTCGTTGCTGTGAATGCTTACGGACCAACCCAAGTTATCGGCGGTTGCTACCATTGGATCTTGAATCAATTCGGACTTATCAGTCTTCGCTGTAAGTGCGCGTTCAAAAGTTGGTGTTGCTGTGGAAACGTCATACACAAATGCACGACCAGGAATCTTATCACCGGCATTACCAAACGGAGCACCAACAACAGCGGTATCGCCGCGAAGTGCTACAGACCAACCAAAACCATCCGCATAGGAAGTATCAGGCTTGAATCCGATTGGTGCAGACCAAGTTGAACCCGTACGCTTGCTGATAAATGCCATACCAGCGCCTTTACCCAGCGTATCACCAGGGCCGCCTACGATAAGCGTGTCACCGTCAACCGCAACATCAGTACCAAAGTTTTGGTTACTTCCTGCACGAGCCAATCCAGCTGCTATCGTTAAGAGTCCACCCTGCTTCACCCATGCGGTGCCGTTGAAAACGTATACGTGGGCGCCACCAACGTTGCCTGCTTTTGTATGGCCGACTACGAGTGTATTACCGCTAAGTGCGACACTTGATGCATAACCAACAGTACCCGTAACATCCGGAGGAATAGTAAGAGTTGTGTGTTCGGTTGCACCCCAGGTGCCATTAACCTTACGGTACAGGAACACAGAACCGTTACCGCCGGTAACCGTGTTTGTTACTGCGGCCCATTCACCTGAAATAGCAGCTTTGTAGCCAAAGCGACCAGTCTTGGTAAACTCTGCAGTTTTAACCCAATCGGTACCGTTGAAGTCATAGATAAAGGCCTTGGCCGCGAGATAAGATCCGATGATCAAACTTGTCTCATCGGATACCATCGTGTAGCCAAAGCCGTTGATTAGACTTGTAGTGGAAGAAGTTTCCGAAGCAATAAACTCTGGTCCCGACTTTTTCGGGACCACAGCTATTTTTCCAGACAATGAGATATTGGAAAGCTTCAGGAAAGGCATCTTTTATTCCTTAAGCAATACCACCACCAACACTTAGAAGACCAATACGAGTACCGGCCACCAAGCGAGGAACAACAGTTACGCCGATCTTTGTACCATATGCGACATCGCCCCATGTAGTCTTGTAAGTGCGTTCTGCGGACTCGCCATACATTGTGATCTTAACGTCCTGCTTGCCAGCGAATGCCGAAGCGTTGATCAAGCATACTAGGTCAAGTTCTTCCATGTACAAGTGACGGTTTGTAGCAAAACCATATGGGAACTTCACAACGTGAGAGTTGTTGTCGAATAGGTTTGGATGAGCCCAGTCCAACGAAATCTTGTAGAAGTTATAACGGTTTGTTTCCCAACCAATACCAGTAACTGTGTTCTGTTCCATTGCATAAGAAGGAGAACGATCCTTTTCACGAACGATACCCCATTCAAAATAGTTGCCGGTAACTTCCGCACCATGCCACATAGCGAAGATTGGTGCAGTACCTTCAACCTTTGGAAGACCAGTGGAAGGATTAACTGGACGCTGCAATACCACCATTGAGTTGTTTGCCGACTGGTTAATCTTAACTGTTGGCCAGATTGCCAAAGCAAAACCACGACCTGTAAATGTTACGCGATAATTGCACTCGTTGTTGATCGAAGGCATCATCGTTTCTGTGGAAAGCAGAAGAACCTTTGGTGTGTTTGGAGCAATAACAACATCAGTGTTATCCACAGTTGGCTTGATCTGGTTTGCATCACCAAAATACATAGCAAATTCAGTTACTGTGGTTGTGTTGTTTACCTTGAGACGTTGGAATAGAATTCGATACTTTTGAGTAGCGTCGACCGCCAAGTGCGAATCAATGTTTTGTGAACTCTCGAAAAGCCAAGAGTCCTTAGCTGGACCAGTTGGAGCAGCAATGACGTTAAACCACGCCGTACCGCCACTGTTCGTGAATCTAGCCATAAGGTCATTAATCATGTCACGCGCATTGATTTGTGGCGTTGTTGTAGCGTAGGAAAAACCTGCCATAATTTTGCTCCAGAATTTCTGTTTTTGTTATTTAGTTTCTTATCCTGCCGTTCATGCGTCCTGATTGACGGATAAAGCGGCTATCAAAGAATGCCTTGACGTATGGGTCATCAAACGTTGAATTATCGAGATTCCATGTGGAGCCCCAAACACGACCGTATACCTTAAACTCTGCCTTTGTTAGCAGAACTGTACCACAACGGAAACGTTGGCCAGTTTGCATAACAAACTTACCAATACGGCACTTCATACCAGTGGTTATTGTTGCGCCTTTAACGTCTCGATCAGATAGGAAAATGTTACCACAACGACCCTTTACGCCTGGTGCGGTTACAGTGAACAGTCCGGTTAGACGACAAGAGAAACGTTTCAAGTAAGTTGTTGCGCCACGATCTCTTGGAACATCGCCGCCCATACCATACTGCTTGCAAACGTAAGTTGACAAGTACGTGGAGTAATTGATCGTAGGCAAGATCACGCATTTATGCGGACGCTTTGAGCCTAGGAATGGATTGAATCCATGTACGGACTTTGGCAAACTCTTGCATTGCCACTTTGTAGTTGGAGTAGTTGTTGGTGTAATAAAGCAAAGGCGTCGGAAGCCACGAGCGTTTACATCCTCTTCCGGACGAAGCATAACTGTGTGGCAAGCTTTTCTACCCTTATTGCTGGTAAACAATGCAATTTTATTGTAGCGGCAATTTGTTGTCTTTGCTTCAACGAAATCACTACCAAAGCTGATTGAACAACGACGAGCAGGTTTACCTTTTGTGGTAGTTGATGCTGGGATTACCTTACAATTGCGACCAGACCATTGCTTTGCATCAACAAAATCAGCACTGATCATGCTTGTGTTGCAGAACTTTTTACCTACTGCGGCTACACCAAAGATACCTCTACGACCGGCTTTGCAACCCGGCTTGTATGTGAGAATATCTTGGCTTGTGAAAACAGGTTTACGACAAGCTATCGTTGTGATAAGTTCGATAAACGTGTTTCGGGTGTTGAGAGGAAAGCAAAAAGGCTTTCCTCCAACGTGATCCAAAAGTTCCTCGAAAGGAGGGGTTGGCTCGGGTGGAAAATCATCCGCATAAGACATAAGCCCCTCCAATCATAGTAAAGTTGAACAAAAATCCCAAAGATTAAGAAGCCTCTGGAATTTCAGGACCCTTTGTGTACATGAAAATACGAGTGCCGCCGTTACCATTAACACCAGAGGACTGGTTGTTGCTGTTGTAGGCTGTATAGAAACGCTCTTCGCCATACACATTGATTGGAACTACCTGCGAGCTCTGATAAGCGTCTGCCTTGGAAACAGCAATCAAGTCGATTTCATCGCTAAATGCAAAGCGGCTGGTGCACATACCGAATGGGAATACCAATACGTATTCACCAGTATCAGTTGTTACTGGTGTAAACCAACGCACTGGGAAGTAGTTGAGAACACGACCCATGGACTCATTTGGATCCGAGATCATTGTGTCCTGGATGATCGCGTTGTTTACTGTACCAGCCTGTGGGTTGGAGATCCAGAATGGATATGCGCTTGCTGTATCGACTTCGCGAGGAATCTGGTAGAACCAGTTGTTCTTTGGACCACCTGGGATACCATCACCGAGGTTTGCAGTGGATGGGGCAACGTTTGTAACCATGTAAAGTG